>TARA_R110002110_G_scaffold153886_1_pt1 | contig 126255 bp, 112 predicted proteins | sample TARA_R110002110 | Tara Oceans TARA_R110002110 (sample SAMEA4397330) | marine metagenome | biome: Polar Biome; feature: [SRF] surface water layer (ENVO:00010504); material: water (ENVO:00002006), including particulate matter (ENVO:01000060) such as... | depth 5 m | reverse complement strand
CCGCCGGTACCGGCTCGCCGCGCTCGGCGCGCTCCCTGCGGATGCTCTCGGTGGGATACCAGGTGGGATTTTCAGCCTTGCGGGTAACCCGGGCCGCACTGAGCGGTGTTTCGCGGCCATCGCGACCGATACTGATGGCATAGACTCCCACCCGCGCCGGTTGCTCGCCCCTGGCCCCCTCGAAATGGTACAGGCGCATTTCTGCCGTGTTGATCACGATCCCTTCCCTGGGCGCTTCCGGCAGGATATGCCAGGTGGGCAGCAAAACTTCCGTACCTTCCCGCGGCATCCATGAATCCACCAGCGGATTGGCAGCGCGAATCGCGCCGTAGCCGGTCCGGAAGCGGCGACCAATCAGGACCAGGGTATCCTCTACCGAGGCCACCGTGGTTCGGGGCCGACCAACCACATGCTCATCTGGCTCCGGCAGCGGGTAGAAGCCGCTGGCAGCACTCTCGGCGGGTATGGTTTCTGCCTGCAGGGACAGGGACCACAGCAGAAGGCAGAACGCGGCCAGGGGGCCGCGCAGAGTGAACAGACGAAAATCGGGCATTGGGGGCAACAGTCTCGGAGATCCAGCGGGCATGATACCCGCTGACGTGTTCCGCGGAAACAGTTGACCCTGCGCGGAGCTACTCGAACAGTTCGCCAGCCGCCAGCTTCTGCCTGGCGATTGCCGGAGGCTCGAAACGCTCGCCGTAGCGGCTGGCCAGCTCTTCGCAGCGAGCGACGAAGCGGTCGACGCCGTAGGTATTGACGAACTGGATGAAACCACCGGTCCAGGGCGGTGCACCGATACCCATGATGGAACCGATGTTGCCGTCGTCAACCGTGCGCAGGACACCGGATTCCAGGCAACGCAGGGATTCGATCACCTGGCGGAACAGCAGGCGGTCACGCAGATCCTGTTCCGGCGCCGAAACTTCCGGCTGGTAGTAGAGGTCCAGCAGGCCGGGCCAGATGGACTTGCCGCCATCGGCGGCGTACTCGTAAAAGCCGCCACCGTGGTGCCGGCCGCCGCGACCGTGCTCGGCAACCAGCGTATTGATCACGCCCCGGGTAACGCTGCCGTCGCTGAATTTGTCCAGCACGCCCATCTCTTCCCAGGTGGCCTGGGCCTTGATGGTCAACTCCAGGCTCACCTCATCGTAGACTGCCAGCGGACCCACGGGCATGCCCACGGCCTTGCCCATGTTTTCCACCAGCACCGGGTGCAGGCCCTCTTTCACCATGCGCACCCCTTCGTCCAGATAGGTGCCGAAAGTGCGGGAGGTGAAGAAACCGAGCGAATCGTTGACCACGATCGGCGTCTTCCTGATCTGGCGCGCGTAGTCATAGGCCCTGGCCAGGGTCTCGTCACTGGTCTTCTCGCCGCAGATGATTTCCACCAGCGGCATCTTGTCGACCGGGGAAAAGAAGTGAATGCCGATGAAGTTTTCCGGCGTGCTGCTGGCGTTGGCCAGTTCGGTGATTGGCAGGCTTGAGGTATTGGAGCCCCACACGCCCCCCGCGGCCAGCTGCCCTTCCAGTTCGCGGGTAATCTTGTGCTTGAGCTCCATGTTTTCGAACACGGCCTCGACGATAAGGTCACAGCCGGCGAGATCGTCGTTGCTGGCAGTCGCCAGGATCAGGTCCAGCACCTGCTGCTTTTTCTCCTCACTCATCTTGCCGCGCTGCACCCGCTTCGCCAGCAGGCCCTCGCTGTAGGCCTTGCCCTTTTCCGCGGCCTCGACCGAGATATCCTTGAGCACCACCTGGATGCCGGCCATGGCGGAGACATAGGCAATTCCCTGGCCCATCATGCCGGCACCGAGTATGCCCACTTTGGTCACGTTCTGGGGCGGCACACCCTCGGGCCGGCTGCCACCGCGGTTGATGCGGTTCATGGCGAAGAAAAAGGTGGAGATCATGTTCTTGGCGACCGGCGTCATGGCCAGCCAGGTCAGGCCGCGGGACTCAATCTTCAGCGCGGTATCGAAGTCCAGCCGCGCCGCTTCCACCGCGCAGTCGAGAATGACTTCCGGCGCCGGCATCAGGCCGCGGGTCTTCTTCCGCAGCATGGCCGGCGCAATGGTAATGAGCTGCGCCACCTGCGGGCTGGAGGCATTGCCGCCGGGAAGTCGAAAACCCTTGCGATCCCAGGGCTGGACTGCCGCATCGGCATTGCCCTGCTGCGCCTTGATCCAGGCCTTCGCGGCAGGTACCAGCGCCTCCTGCGACTCCACCAGCTCGTGCACCATGCCCGCCTCCAGAGCGGCCCCGGGCTCCAGCCGGGTGCCCTCGAGCAGATAGGGCAGCGCCTTTTCCAGGCCCAGCAGGTTGACCATGCGCACCACGCCACCGCCACCGGGCAACAGGCCCAGGCTCACTTCCGGCAAACCCAGTTGCACGCTGCGGTCGTTGTACGCGACCCGGTAATTACAGGCCAGGGCGATCTCGAAGCCGCCCCCCAGGGCGGCACCGTTGATTGCAGCAACCACCGGTACCGGCAGTTTCTCCAGTCGCCGCAGGCCGGACTTTACCCGCTCGCCTGCGGCCATGAAGGCAGCCTCGTCACCGGGTTTGGCCGCGAGCAGGTCATTCAGGTCGCCACCGGCGAAGAACACTTTCTTGGCCGAAGCAAGGACTACGCCGGTGAGACCCTGCTCTGCTTCCAGGCGGGCCAGGGTCTCATCCATGGCCAATCGATATTCTTCATTCATGGCGTTGACCGGTCCGGTCATGTCCATGGTGACGGTCACGATACCGTCGGCGTCTTGTTCGTACTTGAATACACTCATTGTCACTTGATTCCTTTAAACGCGCTCGATGATAGTGGAGATGCCCATGCCGCCGCCCACGCAAAGGGACAGCATGGCGCGCTTGAGGCCGCGGCGCTCGAGTTCGTCCAGCATGATGCTGACCAGCATGCCCCCGGTGGCGCCCAGCGGATGCCCCATGGCAATAGCGCCGCCATTGACGTTGGTTACCGCGTGCTCGATCCCGAGATCTTTCATGTAGCGCAGGGCAACCGAGGCAAAGGCCTCATTGATTTCCCACAGGTCGATGTCGGAGGCCTGCAAACCCGCTTTCTGCAGGCATTTCTTCGCCGCCGGGCCGGGGCCGGTCAGCATGATGATGGGGTCGGTAGACAACACCGCGGTGGCAACAATACGACCGCGCGGGGTCAGGCCCAGATCCTTGCCGGCCTTCTCGCTACCGATCAGCACCGCGCTGCTGCCGTCGACAATCCCGGAGGAGTTGCCGGGCGTGTGCACGTGATTGATCTTCTCCAGAGTGGTGTACTTGGCCAGGATCACATCGTCGAAGCCCATCTGCCCCGGCAGGACAAAAGAGGGCTTGAGGCCGGCCAGGCCCTCCAGGGTGGTATCGGGCTTGATGAAGTCATCGCGCTCGAGGATGGTCAGGCCGTTGCGATCCAGCACCGGAATGACCGAGCGGTCGAAGTAGCCGTTATCCCTGGCATGGGCGGCGCGACGCTGGGATTCCAGGGCAAAGGCGTCCACATCATCGCGGCTCCAGCCTTCGAGGGTGGCGATGGTATCGGCACCGATACCCTGGGGCACAAAGCCGCTCTTCAGACTGAAAGCCGGGTCCCCACCCATGGGTCCGCCGTTGCTGCCCATGGGTACCCGCGACATGCATTCAACCCCGCCGGCGACCACCAGGTCTTCCCAGCCCGACGCCACCTTCTGTGCGGCAATGTTGACGGCTTCAAGGCCAGAGGCACAGAACCGGTCCAGCTGCACGCCGGCCACGGATTCGTCCCAGTCGGCGTTCTGCACGATCATCTTGGCGATGTCGGAGCCCTGCTCACCCACCGGGGTGACGCAGCCCATGACCACGTCGTCGACATAGGACGTATCCAGGTCGTGCCGCGCCTGCAGTGCGCGCAGCAGGCCGGCGCCCAGGTCCACCGGCTTCACCTCGTAAAGGCTGCCGCCAGCCTTGCCCTTGCTGCGCGGGGTGCGTACAGCATCGTAAATATAGGCACTGTGTGTCATAGGGGTCCTCGTTACTGAGAGTGCTAAAAAAGGAGCCCGCATAGTGTAAGCTGCCGTCGCCGAAGGCAATGATGCCAGCCGGCAAAAAAATTGACCGAAAGTGACAGCCGAGCAAGGGGAAATCCCATGGACAACCGCATAGACCTGCGCAGCGATACCGTGACCCGACCGACACCGGCCATGCGCGCGGTGATGGCGGCAGCGCCCGTGGGCGACGATGTCTTCGGCGATGACCCCAGTGTCAATGCCCTGGAGGCGCGGATGGCTGCCCTGACCGGCAAGGAAGCGGCCCTGCTGCTGCCCTCCGGCACCCAGAGCAACCTGGTGGCCCTGATGAGCCACTGCCAGCGCGGCGACGAGTACATCGTCGGCCAGCACTACCATACCTATTTCTACGAGGCCGGCGGCGCCGCGGTACTCGGCAGCATCCAGCCCCAGCCGCTGCCGGTACAGGCGGATGGCACCCTCGCGCTCAATGATATCGAGGCTGCGATCAAGGCGGATGATGTCCACTTTGCGCGTTCCCGGCTGATAGCGCTGGAGAACACGCACGGCGGCCGCATCATGCCCGACGGCTACACCGGGCAGGTCCGTGCCCTGGCTGACCGCCACGGCCTGCGGGTGCATCTCGACGGTGCCCGCCTGTTCAATGCCGCCGTTGCCAGCGGCAGGACCCTGGCGGAGCTGGCCGCCAGCGCAGACAGTGTCAGCCTTTGCTGCTCCAAGGGCCTGGGCGCGCCCATGGGCTCGGTACTGGTGGGGTCAGGCACCTTTATCCGCGATGCCAGGCGCTGGCGCAAGATGGTCGGTGGCGGCATGCGCCAGGCCGGCATTATCGCCGCGGCCATTGACCACGCCCTGGACCACCACGTCGAGCGGCTGGCGGAAGACCATGCCAACGCGGCGCGACTGTACGAAGGTTTGCGTGAACTGCCGGGTGTTACCAGCTGTGTGGTAAACACCAACATGGTCTATATCGAACTGAGCTCGGCGCAACAGGGACTGGATTTGCAGGCGCAGTTGAACCCGGCCGGGATTCTTGTACCCGGGGGCCGGAAAATCCGCCTGGTCACGCACCTGGATGTATCCGCCGCTGCCATTGACCGCGTCATCGCGGCCATGGCGCGGGCACTTAACGCGGACCGATAAACCCGAACAGGTGGCCGGCGATCTTGCGCAGCTGGATTTCGTCGGAGCCCTCGGTGATGCGGTAGCGGCGATGGTGGCGGTAATGGTGCTCGAACTGCTTGTAGCGTGAATAACCCATGGCGCCGTGCACCTGGATGGCGGCGTCGGCTGCCTCGCAGGCCAGCTTGTTGGCCCTGTAGTTGCAGATCGCCACCTTGTCCGACAGCCGCTCTGCCACTTCCCGTTTCGACATCTGGTCCATTTCCCCCGCCACCTGGAAGGTCAGGGCCTTGACCAGCTCGTAGTCCGCATGCAGCTCGGCGAGGCGGAACTGTATCGCCTGGTTGCCGGCCAGCGGCTTGCCAAAGGTATGGCGCTCGCGGGCATAGGCGACGGACTCCGCAATACAGTAGCGCGCGGTACCGAGACTGGACGCCGCCTGGCGGATACGATTCTCATGCACAAAGTGCTGTGCCACTGCCAGGCCCAGGCCCGGCTCGCCGAGAATCGCCGACTCCGGCACCCAGACGTTGTCCACCGCCACCCGGGGATGGTCGGTGGGCATGTTGAAGGTCCACAGCCACTCCTCGATGCGCAGGCCGTCACTGGGATTGGGCACCACAAAACAGGTGATGCCGCGGGCACTGCCCTGCCTGCCGTCGCTGCGGGCAAACACCAGCACATGGGTCGCATGGTGCATGCCGGTGGTCCACATCTTGGTGCCATTCAGGCACCAGCCGGCCACGCCGTCGCGGGCTTCCGCCACCGCAGTGGTTTCCAGCCAGGTGGCGTCGGAGCCGTGCTCGGGCTCGGTCAGGCCGAAAGCGACACCAATCGTGCCCTCGATACTGCCGGGAATAAACGCATCCCGCTGCTGCTGGCTGCCAAAGTCGCGAAACGCCAGGGTGGTGGGAAAGTTGCCGACGATGCTGTGCTCGTTCTGCAGGTCGCAGTGCAGGCCGATACCCTTGGCCGCCAGGTGCTCCCGGACCACTGCCATGTCGAGGTTGCTGGCATCGCCGCCGCCGTACTCTGCCGGCAGCGCGAAGCCGAGGAATCCCGCCTCCCGGGCGAGGACCCGGGCCTGCGCCAGCAGGGCCTCCCAATCGGCGTGGGGCAGGCCTTCCCGGTCCCAGTCCGTGCGCGCATACTCGCGGCGGTGGTCAAAGAAACGCTGGTTGTCGCCGGCGGCTTCCAGGGGTTTCAGCTCGGCTTCGATGAAGGTATCGAGACGGGCGAGAAATTCGCCGAGGTGTGCCGGGATCAGCGTGCTCATTGTTTATTCTCCGGAGGGCTCAAGCCCGCCGCAGCAGCCAGCGCGGGCCAGCGCTCGCAGCCGAGGCGAAAACCGGAATAGCGGGGGTTGTCGATGGCCATCTGCCGCAGGGTGCGCTCGCGCAGGTACTGCAGCAGATCAGGGTCCGGTGCCAGGCTGCGCTGGCGCAGGGCCAGACTGATGGCGCGGGCCGGTGCATCGCTGTCGCTGCCGGGCAGCCAGCGCGCGCCCGCGGCCGCGTCCAGCGCGCTGATCGCAGCCCGGCCGCGGAGTTCGCGGCTGACGATGGACAGGCTGTTGGCGGCCACGCGCGTGGTGTAGGCATCGAAGCCCTGCAGCTGCGGCAGTACCTGCTGGCGCAGGAAGGCCTGCACCGCCGCCAGCAATTCAGTCGGGTCGGTTTGACTCACGGTTCATTCCTCCAGTAGCAGCAGCAGGTCCATTTCCGACTCCGAAACCCGGCGGCCAACCGCGGCGCGCTCCAGGGTCGGGTCGGCACCGCTGCGGTACAGATCAATCATGGTCAGGCACACCAGGCCCCAGCCAAGGGCACAGAACACCTCCCAGTAGCGCAGGGTTGCCATGTCCGGCGCCCAGCCCGCCACCGAGCGATAGCCTGCCAGCAAATCCTCATAGTCGCCAAAACCGCCCACCGGCTTCTCGGAACGGCCGAAGCGCCAGACATTGCCGCAGAGATAGCCCAGGTCCTCCGCCGGATCACCGCAGTGCGCCAGCTCCCAGTCCAGCACCGCCACCAGGCCCTGCTCGTCCACCAGCAGGTTGCCGTTGCGAAAGTCGCCGTGCAGCAGGCAGTGGCGGCTGGGCTGCGGCGCATTGTCAATGAGCCAGTTCAGCGCCAGCTGGTGTACCGGCGAGCTGTTGCCATGGCGATCCAGCAGGGCCTGCTGCAGTCGCAGCCGCTCCTGCAGGGTCTGGTTGGGAACCTCCGGCGGCAGCTGGGCCGGGCTGACCTGGTGAATCCGCGCCAGGGTTTCCCCACACTGTCGGGCGAGGTGCCGGCGGGCGCTACTGTAGCGATCATCCGCGAGGATACGCCCCGGCAGGGCCTCGCCCCGCTCACGGCTCATGATGTACCCCGGCCCCAGCGGCTCCTCCGGCCCCAGCACCCGCAGCACCGTGGGTACCGGCACACCCTGCGCCGAGGCCAGCGGCAGCAGCGCCGCCTCTGCGGTCAGGGGCAGCTGCGCCAGGGGGGAGTCGGAGTCCGCGGCGGTGGACCCCAGCGGCGAGCGCCGCAGTATCAGCGGCCTGTCGGCACCGGCAGCCTCGAGATTGAAAGCCCAGGTTTCCATGTTGGCACCGCCGGAAAGACGCTTGAGCCCGGTGATACACTCGGCACCGCGGGCACCATTGGCGCTGAGCGCCGCGGCCAGACTGGCCGCGTCAACCAGCGCTGCACTGCTATTCACTGATTCAGAATTCAAAACGGTTCACCTTGTCACCTGGTGTTACCCGGCCCTGTTCGCCAACAGGGTCTGACGCCAGCAGACGCTCAAGGGTGGCGACGTCGCCCTTGGGGGTATTGGCGATGAAGCGGCGACCGTCGCCCATGCGGCCGAGGACAATCCCCCTGCTGGGCCCTTCCTTGTCGAAGGCGACAGCACAGGCATCAATGCTGCCCGCGCCGCTGGCAGCGGCATCAACCTGCAACCGCGGTGCCGCGTCCAGCGTGGTTTGCAGTTCCGGGCGCGCGAGCGGCCAGGGGCTGGTGCCCGCATCGCGGGAATAAATGCCGACCGCGTGCTTGGTCAGGTAGTTGCCGTTGGCGGTCACCATGCCGTGACGCCCCTTGTCTGCCTGCAGCTGCGCCACCATTTCCGCAATGGCGTGCAGCGAATAATTGTTGCCGGGGCCGCCGAACAGGGTCAGGCCGCCGGTGACCGTGACGCCGCGCGGATCGTCGACGGCCAGCCCGATGGCGTCGCAGGCGACCTGCACCGCGGAGGGGAAGCAGCTGTAGAGATCGAACCGGTCCAGCGCCTCCAGCGACAGGCCCGCCATCTCCAGGGCCGCCCCGGCACAGGCCGCCAGTGCCGGCGACTGATGCAGGACCGGCCGCTCACTGACATTCCAGATGTCATTGGCTTCCGCACCACCGCGCAGATAGACCCAGCGCGCCGGGTCGATACCCAGCCGCCGCGCCTCGCCGACGGTGGTCATGATCACCGCTGCCGCCATGTCCACTGCCAGAATCGCATTCATGACTTTGGTATAGGGCCAGGTGATCATGCGGTTGCCGGACGCCGTATCCAGAGCCTGTTCCGGGGTGACAAAATCGCCGCGCCAGGCGTGGGGATTCTGCGCCGCCACCGCGCTCATGTCGCTTATCAGGCGCCCCAGACGCTGCAGGTGTGTAGCGCGGTCCCAGCCCCGGGCGTGGCGCAGGGCACTTTCAAACAGCGGGTAGGTATTGATCGGCTCGAACAGGCCGTGGGCACGCTCCAGCGCGCTACAGGGCTCCTTCGGCGAGCCCAGCTGGATGGCGGGCTCTTCGCCGCCCTGCTGCCAGTGGCTGATATCGTGACCGGAGGACAGCGCCGCAAACAGCGTTGCGAACAGCTCACCGCCGGTTAACAGCACCGCGCGCGAAGTACCGGCCACCAGCCGGTCGGCAAAAAAATTCACCATCAGCTGCGGGGTATTGCCGCCGACATCGGTACTGAAGGTCTGCGCCTGCAATCCCAGGCGCTGGCACAGGGCAGCACCGGGATGGGGCGGCATCAGACCGGCGAGATCCGGCACCTGGGTTGCGAGGAACGGAATAGTGGCAACCGTGTCGATGCACTGCGCCAGGCCGGCACAGCCGGCATTGTCCACAGCAGCTCGCGATACTGCCTCCAGTGCATCCAGGGGACTGCGGGCGGCGTCGCGGTCGCGCCAGGTTTGCTGGGCATGGGCGATGAAAATGGGCTGGCTGTCTATCATTGAGGCTCACTTGCTGCAGGGAATCGGGTCGGTGTTCAGGCCGGGGCGACCGCCTCCGGGCTGGCGGCGGCAAAGGCCGGGAGCTGCTCCAGATGGGCAGCAATGGCACACAGGCGCGGGAAGGGCTGCAAATCCTGCTCAAAGCGCCGGGCATTGAACATCTGCGGCAGCAGGCAGATATCGGCCAGGGTGGGACTGTCGCCATAACAGTAGCGATCACCGGCCACCTGCTGCTCCAGCGCGGCAAACCCCAGCGCGATCCAGTGGTGGTACCAGCCAAGCTTGGCCTCCTCGGATACGCCCAGCATATCCACCAGGTAACGCTGTACCCGCAGGTTGTTGAGTGGGTGAATATCACAGGCGACTGTCTGCACCATGGCCCGGACCCGGGCACGCCCCAGTGCGTCCGCGGGCAGCAGTGCCGGCTGTGGATACTCCTCCTCCAGCCACTCGAGAATGGCAACTGACTGGGTCAGCAACTCGCCCTCTGCGGTGGCCAGTGCCGGCACCAGGCCGAGTGGATTCACCGCCAGATAGTCGGCGTCGCGCTGCTCGTTGGCAACCAGGTTGACCGGCAAGGACGCGTACTCCAGCCCCTTGAGGTTAAGTGCAATCCGCAGCCGATAGGCCGCGGAAGAGCGGAAGTAGTCGTACAGTTGCAACGCCATCAGGCCAGTACTTCTTCGAGAAAGTTGTACAACGCCTGGCTGGAGCGGCGGTCTGCAGCGGCGCTGTAAACCGCACCAAAGCCCGGGTCATTGGCGTCGGGATTGGTGAACGCATGCAGGGTATTGCCGTAGGCGTGCACCTGCCAGTCGGCGCCGGCGGTGGTCAGCTCCTGTGCCAGTGCCACCAGGTCGTCCGGCGTAGCCATCGGATCATCATAGCCATGCAGGCACAGAACGCGGGCCGTGATCTGCGTGCCGGCGGTATTGTCGGGCGCGTTGAACAGTCCGTGGAAACTGACCACGCCGCGCACGTCAGCGCCGGTGCGGGCCAGGTCCAGCACGGTCAGGCCGCCAAAGCAGTAGCCCATGGCGGCAACCCGTCCAGCGTCCACCTCAGCCTGCTCGCTCATGACACCCATGCCCAGCGTCACGAGATCCTGCAGCAGGACCCGGTCCTCCAGCAGCGGTGCTATCAGGCCCTGGCACTGCTCGGTACCTTCGCCGCGCACGCCTTTGCCAAACATGTCCAGGGCGAAGCCGACATAGCCATGCTCGGCCAGCTCCATGGCCTTGCCCTCTTCGAACTCGGTGCGCCCGGCCCAGGTATGGGCCACTGCCACCCCGGGCCGCGGCCCGCTGGCGGCGTCATCCCAGGCCAGCAGGCCCTCATAGGTCAGCCCGGCGTGCTGGTAGGCAATCGTGCGTGTCTGAATAGCCATGGTATCTCCTTGTCGCTAAGGGTAAACAACGTGTCAGGCGAGCCCGTCCACGCGCTCGATAATGGTGCCGTTGGCGGTGCCACCACCCTCGCAGATAGCCAACAGGCCGTAGCGCTTGCCGCTGCGGTGGAGTTCGTGCACCAGCGTGGTCATCAGCTTGGCGCCGGTGCCACCGAGGGGATGCCCCAGGGCCTGGGCACCGCCGTTGACATTGAGCTTGTCCATGTCCGCGTCCAAAGCCCTGGCCCAGGCCAGGGGCACCGAACCGAAGGCCTCGTTGACTTCGAACAGGTCGATGTCCACCAGGCTCATGCCCGCCCGTTCCAGCACCTTGCGGGTAGCGGGAATCGGCCCTTCCAGCATGATCACCGGGTCCGAACCGATGACGCTCATGGCCACGATCCGGGCCAGCGGCGTGAGACCCAGGCGCTCGCAGGCCTCACGGCTGGCGACCATGACCGCGGCGGCGCCGTCACAGATCTGGGAGGCGTTGGCGGCAGTCAGGGTGCCACCTTCGCGCAGGGGCTGCAGTCCGGCGATCGCGTCCAGGGTGGCGTCCATGCGAATACCTTCATCCTGGGTGTGCATTGCCCGGCTGCCGTCTTCCAGCTCCACCTCAATCGGCACGATTTCGCGCTGGAAACGTCCCTCCTCCACCGCCTGCCGGGCCTTCTGGTGGCTGGCGAGGGCAAAACGGTTGAGCTCGTCGCTGCTGATGCCGTATTTCTGCACCAGCATTTCGGCGCCATCAAACTGGTTGAACTGCACGCCCGGATAGCGCTCGCTGATACGGGCACCGTAGGGGGTGCCATGGCCGGCCTTGGCGCCATCGACGATGCTGGCACCAATCGGCACCTGACTCATGCTCTCCACGCCGCCCGCAATCACCAGGTCCTGCGTACCGGACATGACGCCCTGGGCGGCAAAATGGATCGCCTGCTGGCCGGAGCCGCACTGGCGATCCACGGTGGTCCCGGGCACCACTTCACCGAGTACCGAGGAGAGGCAGACATTGCGGCCAAGATTGCTGGACTGGGCTCCGGTCTGGGACACGCAGCCAAAAACGAGATCGTCGATTTCGTCGACCGCGACCCCGACCCGCTCTACCAGGGCATCCACCACGGCCGCACCAAGATCAATCGGGTGCACTCTCGACAGGCGACCGTTCTTGCGGCCGCCAGCGCTGCGTACAGCGCCGACAATATAGGCTTCAGGCATAGCATGGTTCCTTGTCGGGATGCGCCGTACCGTCCTCTGGTGGCGCGAAAAAGTGCATAGCCTAGACCATGCGCCGTTGTCAGGCCAGCCCCTCGACGATCCGCAGACAGGGCTCCTCCCCCTCCTCCAGCAGGCCGTGAATCTCAATCCCGGTGTTGCCGTGGTGCAGATCGTAGAGGAAGCGGGCGATGGCGCCGGTAATCACCTGGCCGGGCACCAGCACCGGTATCCCCGGTGGATAAGGTACGATCTGGTCGGCGCTGACCGCCCCCAGCAGGGCTTCATTGACCCCGCGATCGCTGGCATTCAGCGGCACCAGCCGGGAGGGACCGAAATAGGCATCGCGAGGCAAACAGGCAAAGTCGCTCAGGGCCGGCAGCGGAGTCACGGTGCGGCGAGCCGTGACGGCCCCCTTGCTGGCGGGGGCCTTCCGGGCCAGCTTGTCGAGGGCGTTAAGCAGACGCAACACCTTGCTGTCGGTCGCCCCCAGGGTCACCAGAATACTGAGTGTGTTGTGCGTGACCTTCTCGATCTGGATACCGTGGTCCTCGAACAACGCCAGTTGCAGCTGCCGGGCGGAGTAGCCGGAAGCGGACACATCCACGCTGAGCTTGCAGGGGTCCAGACGGATGCCGTCGTCCACCAGCTCCTCCGGCAGCATGTCCGCCAACTCCAGCACCCGAAACACGCCGCTGCGGTTGATCCCGACCCGCAGCTGGGCGGCGATATCGAAGCAGGCCTCGAGGCGGGCAAAGCCCTCCATGCTCATCTGCTTGCGCGCCACATCGAGGCTGGCAATCATCGCGTACTGGGGGCTGGTCGAGGTGTGCATGTTGAGGTTTTCGCGAAACCGGTGTTCGTCAAAATCCGGGTCGGAGACGTGGATCATGCTGGCCTGGGAAAACGCCGACAGCATTTTGTGGGTACTCTGGGTGACATAGTCCGCGCCGCACTCCAGTGCGCAGGGGCGCAGCTGCGGGTGGAAGCGACCGTGGGCGTACCAGGCCTCGTCCACCAGGACCTTGATGCCGGCGGCGTGGGCACGGGCGATGATGGGTGCCAGATCGTAGCGGAAACCGTCGTAGGTGCAGCTGGTAAGCACCAGCAGGCGGGCATCGGGATGGGCATCGATCGCCGCCAGCACGCGCTGCCGGGGCACCGGGCCGTAGAAGCCGAAGCGCGGATTCAGCGACGCCGCCAGGTACACCGGTTCGGCGCCAAACAGCACCACCGCGTGATGTACCGACTTGTGGCAGGCCTGGTCGAGGATGACCTTGCCGCCAGCCCCCAGCAGTTGCTGCATGATCACCTTGTTGGCGGTAGAGGTGCCATTGGTAACGAAAAAGGTATGCCGGGCGCCGAACGCCTGCGCTGCCAGCTCCTGTGCCTCCTGGATCACGCTGTGCGGCTCCAGCAGGGAATCCAGCGACTGCACCGAGACCGAAAGGTCGGTATTGAAGATGTGTTCGCCCATCATCTGGTAGAAATCGCTGACCCAGGGACTGTCGCGCAAGCTGTCGCCGCCGGAGTGCCCGGGCGTATGCCAGGCATCCTTGGCGCTGTAAACATAGTCGCGCAGCGTGTCCGCAAAGGGCGTCCGCGCACGGCGCTGGATCGCAGTCCGCACCTGCCGGTAGAGATGTGCCGGCTTGCTGTCGAGCCGGTCCAGCAGCTCGACCTGCAACTGGCCATAATCGCTCCCCGCTTCCGGCATCAGGTACAGGTCCAGTTCCGGGCGCAGCTGGGCCACGGCGGCAATGGCCTGCGCCGCGCCGTCCAGGGTTGACGCGTCAAACACCAGTGCCTGCAGCAGTCCGTCCTCGCTCGCAAGTCGCAGTGCCTCCGCGCTGTCGCGGGCGTGGACAAACTGCAGCTCACACTGCTGGGGCACGCGCTGCTCGCCCGCAGCACAGCGATTGAGGTCGGCTACCAGGCCCGCGGCAAAGCCTGCGTCCGCGCTGACAATGGCGACACGGGCGTGACGTTCACGCATGATAGGCATCGGGGTCCAGGCGGCGCATTTCGGCCTCTATCCAGCGTTCCACTTCGTCCATCAGCTCACCGGGTTGCCGGTCCACTGCCGACACCGGCGTGCCTATGGAAACATCTATCACCCCGGGCCGCAGGGCAAAGGAACGCCGCGGCCAGCAACGCCCGGACGTCACAGCTATCGGGATCACGCTGGCGCCGGTGGCAACCGCCAGCCGGGTCGCGCCGGATTTGTAGGTACCCCTGGTGCCGCGCTCGGTGCGGGTCCCTTCGGGGAACATGATGATCCACTTGCCCCGATCCATCAGCACCCTGCCCTGGGCCGCCACCTTGCTCCAGGCTTCAGAGCGCTTGCTGCGGTCGATGTGGACCATCTTCAGGCGCGCCAGACACCAGCCAAAAATCGGGATATGCAGCAGTTCCTGCTTGAACACATAGGCCAGTGGGTGCGGTGTCATGCTGGGGAAGAAAAAGGTCTCCCAGGTTGACTGGTGCTTGGGGCAGAGCACGATCCGGCGCATGTCCTCGGCCCTGGGCAGGTTTTCCGCGCCGTGAACCCGGTACTGCACGCCGCCGACAATCCTGGCAACAGCAATGACACCGCGCAGCCAGGGCACGGCAAATAGCCACCACAGACGAGTGTCCCGGACAAACAATGAGCAGATGATGAGGCCAAAGCCCATGGGGATGACACTCACCACCATCCACAGGAACACCAGGGCCGAGCGCAACGCGTTCACAGGTCACCGCCCTCGGCCACAGGTACACCGGCACTGTCCAGGAACTCGGCGATATTGGCGTAGGCCTCTTCGGCCTCGGGCAAGTCGGGGGTGAACATCTGCCAGACATGCACCATGTGCGGCCAGGTTTGCAACTCCACCGGCGAACCCGCCGCCTGCGCCCTGGCGACATAGCGGCGGGCGTCATCCAGCAGCATTTCCTGCTCACTGGCCTGGATCAGGACCGGCGGCAGACCGGCAAGCTCACCGCGGAGGGGCGACACATCCGGGTGCGAGGGGGCGATGCGGTTGTTGAACCAGGTCAACCACAGCAGCAGGATGGTCGGAATACGCGCCAGCTTGCCGAACAGCGGACCCAGCATGTGGTCCGTCGCCAGATTGCTGCGCATGCTGGGACCACTCATGGTGACATCGGTGGACGGCGAGAAAGCGATTGCAGCGTCCGGCGCCCGCAGGCCCTCGTCGCGAATCCAGGCCAGCAGTCCCAGGGTCAGGCTGCCGCCGGCGGAATCCCCCGCAACCATGCCGTGGTCCAGCACTTCCGGGCCCTCGGGACCATTTACCAGCAGCCAGCGCCAGGCATTGCGACAGTCCTCGATGCCGTCGCGGCGGCGGTGCTCCGGGATCAGCCGGTAATCGAGCGCAAACACCGCGGCGCCAGTGAGCCGCGCCAGACGATCGGTAATGGCACGGTGACTGCGCGGACTGCCGGCAAACCAGGCGCCGACGTGAATGTAGAGCAGGCGCCGGCGTGGGTCATGACCCGGCGCCAGCACCCACTCGCCACGCAGCTGGCCATCATTGACCGTTTCGAAGCGACAACCGAATTCGACCCCGTCGCTGAGCGAGTCCATCAACTCGCGGATTGCCCGCAGCCGACCCCGGCCCCGATGCGATTGTCCGGTTGCCGCGAATTCACCCAGACGTGCGAGTACCGCGCTGTGCTCGGGGCTGGGCTTGCCCAGGGGCGCAGGCGGTGGCGGTGCATCGTAGCGGGACAGGTCTTCGCCGCGCAGGTACAACAGGCTGAAGGCGACAAACACCAGAACCGCCAGGATAAACCAGACCATGGAAACACTCCGGGATGAAAGAGGCCTGCATTAAACCAGAATGCCGCCGCGCTGCACAACGCAGGCGGGCGGCTTGATGCCGACGCCGGCAACCACCCTATGATTCTGCGCCGGGGGCGCTATACTGAACGATTTTGGGCGGTTGGCCGGACTATCTGCAGGCACTCGATACGGTGAAGAAACTACCGAGCAAGGAAGAACTGCGTGCAGCGCTGGAAAACGAGACCCAGCGCTTCCTGCAGAAGGGCGGGGAAGTGGAATCCGTGCCCCAGGGTATCAGTGGCAAGGATCCGCTGGCCGCACCGCTGTATCTGACCCGGCGCCTGTTCCTGGAGCCCCGCGCTGAACGCACCCTGGTACCGGAAGTCGTGGCAGCCATCGAGCAGCGCCGCAAGGCCATGCTCAAGCGCACCGCCGGCCCCAAACGCAGCCGCCGGCCGCAGCCCCGGCGCAAGACGCTGTACGACGACTTTGGCGAGCCCCTGCGCCGGGTGTGGGTAGAGGACTAGCCTCAGTCATCCGCAGGGCTTGCCTCGCCCTGACTGTCATCGTGTTCAGCCAGACCGGGGGCACCGTCCAGGGCCAGGGCAAACCGATCCTCTGGAATATAAACGGTCAAGCGCTGCCCGCCGACCAGTTCTCCGACCCGGTAATCCCTGCCGTCGATCCGCGCCCGCCAGTTCGGCCCCACCCGCACAGTGGTCTGGTGCCCGCGACTGCCGTCGGTGTGCAGCGTACGCAGGGTCAGCCGATTGCCGCTGACGCGCAACACCTCCACCTCGGCCCGGGCGTAGAGCACCCCGTCCTTCTGGTAGACACCCTGGCAGATTTCGTCGATGTCCGGATAGCTGCGGTGCACCGCCTGGGACCAGTTCAGGGTGTCGCAGGTCGGCAGCCGGGTCTCAATGTCGTACTGGGCCATCGTCGCGGGCGCCACCAGCAGCGCCACCAGCAGCACCTGCCGCAGAAATTGCCCACCATACCTGAACATTGCGCACTCCACTCTATTGCCTCCCGGGGGACCTGGCCCCCGCCCCGATTCTATACCCTGAATGACAGCGACGCGAAGCCGCACAGGCAAACGCCGCGAACACAGCGTCTATACTGGGTGCAGCCCGTGTGGAAATCTGTAGCCGAGCCCCTCGCGTATACAGAGCCAACACAGACTATGAGGTCAGAAGCACATGATCGTGCTGCATGAAAAAATAGATGTCCCGCGCCCGCTGCGAGAGGTCTTTGACTACATCAGGGATTTCCGCACCACTGCCGAGTGGGATGCCACCGCCATCGCGGCACAGAAATTGAGCACCGGGCCGATTGCGGTCGGCACCCGGTTCAACGTGACCTGCGAAATGCCCGTGGGGTCCGTCGACCTGCTCTACACGGTAACGCACCTGGAGCAGGACAAGGCGATTGAGCTGCATGGAAGCTGTCGGCTGTTCGAGGTCAACGATGTGATTCACCTGTCCGAGACGGCCACGGGTACGCATATCGACTATCGTGCCAGTTTCGATGTCAAGATTCCGCTGGGTCCGGCCGCAGGCGCCGTGCGCAGGGGCATGGAGAAAATGGGCTACGCCTCGGTGCAGGGCATGAAGCGAGCGCTGGAGGACAACTATCCCGCTCCGACCATTTCCACCAGCAACGCTCGCGCCGATCGCTGGGTACTCCCCGGGATGGCCCGTTTCAGCCGCCGCGGGTACCGTTTGGGGCAGCGACACTGGCACCCGATGTCCGCGTGGATGGGCGACAAGCACGTGGTCATCACCGGCGCCAGCTCCGGGCTGGGACTGGCGACCGCCCGCACCCTGGCCGAGCGCGGCGCCTCGCTGACCCTGGTGATTCGCGACGAAGCCAAGGCCGCGGCGCTGGTCAATGAACTGCAACGTGAAACCGGCAATACCTCGATCTTTATCGAGATAGCCGATCTCAGCCTGATGGCGGAAGTACAGCGTCTGGTCGAACGCCTGCGGCGCAAGGGCAAGCCGATTGATGTTCTGGTAAACAATGCCGGGGCGCTGTTCAACCCCCGCGGCGAGACCGCGGAGGGCCTGGAACAAAGCTTTGCTCTCTTGCTGCTGAGTCCCTACCGGCTTACCGAGGGGCTGCGACCGCTGCTGGCTGCGGCACCGCAGGGACGAGTGATCAATGTAGTGTCCGGGGGCATGTATTCACAGCCCCTGGCAGTACGCAAGCTGGTCGCGCGCGAGCAAGGTTATTCCGGCAGCACCGCCTACGCCCGCTGCAAGCGGGCACTGATGGTGCTGACCGAACAGTGGGCGCAGGACTGGGCCGGCGACGGTATCGTGGTCAATGCCATGCATCCGGGCTGGGCTGACACACCCGGGGTCGAGACTGCGCTCCCGGGCTTTCACAAAATCACCCGCCGCATCCTGCGCAGCCCTGAGGAAGGCGCTGATACCATCATCTGGCTGGCGGTCGCGACCGAGGCGGGGAAAGCCTCGGGCAAGCTGTTCCTGGATCGCGAGCCTCGAACCACCCATCTGCTCGACAAGACCCGGGACGACCCCGCCGAACGGCGAGCCCTGCAACCGTTTTTGCGCGGGTTCGAGATGCCAGCGCAGCAGCCCGGAAAGCGCGGCAGCGAACGGAGCAAGGCGACGACGCCCCCGCACCCGGACTGAGCAGCTGAACCGCCGCCGCTGATAGCGCCACACTCGCTTGCATCGGGAGGCGGCTGTGGCTACGGTTAGCGTCCAGACCGGGGACGCCAGCCATGACTGATAACATCTCACCGTATACCGTAGCCATACCGGACGCAGTCCTCGACGACCTGCGCCAACGCCTGGCACTGACCCGCTGGCCAGACCAGGAGACCTGTGATGACTGGAGCCAGGGCATGCCCCTGGCCTACGCCAGGGAACTGGCGGAGTACTGGGCCCGGGACTACGACTGGCGTCGCTGCGAGGCAGAATTGAACGCCCGCCCCCAGTTCAGCACCCGCATCCAGGGGCTTGATATCCACTTTCTTCACTGTCGCTCGCCGCACCCGGATGCGTTGCCACTGATCATCTCCCATGGCTGGCCGGGTTCCATTCTCGAATTCCGTCACATCATCGATGCCCTGGTGGACCCTGTGGCCCACGGTGGTGACCCGGCCGATGCCTTCCACCTGGTGATCCCCTCCCTGCCCGGCTACGGCTTTTCGGGCAAGCCCACCGCCACCGGAACGTCGGTGGAGGTCATCGGCCGCATGTGGGGCGAATTGATGGCGCGGCTGGGCTACGACCGCTACGTTGCCCAGGGTGGGGACTGGGGCAGCATGATCACCCAGAGCATGGGCCAGACCGAAACCACCCACTGTGCCGGCATCCACGTCAACATGCCGATTGTCGCCCCCGACCCGGATACCATGGACAAGCTCACTCCCCAGGAGCAGGGGGCGCTCGAGTCCATGGGCTACTATGCCGACTGGGACTCGGGGTACTCCAAGCAGCAGTCGACCCGGCCACAGACCCTGGGCTATGGACTCGCCGATTCACCGGTCGGGCAGATGGCCTGGATCATGGAGAAGTTTTACGCCTGGACCGACTGTGAGCGCGACGGCAGCAAGCACCCGGAGCATGTGATCGATCGCGATGAGTTGCTGGACAATGTCATGATCTATTGGCTCAACAATGCCGCTGCCAGTTCCGCCCGGTTATACTGGGAAAGCTTTGGCAGCCCCAATTTCGACCCCATCACCATGCCCGTGGGCTGTTCCATTTTTCCCAGGGAGATTTTCCGCAGCAGCCGCCGCTGGGCGGAGAAGCGTTTCACTCAGCTCATCCACTGGAATGAACTTCCCGCTGGCGGCCATTTTGCCGCGCTGGAGCAACCAGCATTGATGATTGGCGAGTTGCGGGACTGCTTCCGCAAGCTGCGCTGAACCCCATCACGAAACAGGATAACCCGATGTTTCCAGACGCCGACGGCAATGCTTCCGTCTTCAGCCCCTTTGCCTCCGAGGAGATCTCGCCGCCGTTCTCCCCCCACTGGGAGGCCAAGCGCCGCGCGGCGCAAGCGCTGCGCGAACTGATCGAGGCCCTGGTCACCAGCGACGCCAGCACGGCTGAAATTGATGCCCTGGCCGACCTTGTCGAGACACAGGCGACGACACTCGCGGCGGGTCCCAGGCTACACGGCCTGCTGGCCTTTCTGCGCGATGGCAAGCACGGCGGTCACGGCGAAGTGAACCACGAGCTGAACGCGCTGGGAGGCTGGAGCAACCCGCTGTCGCCACAGCTGAACATGTGGCTGCAGGGAAACCGGGCTTTCGGTACCGTGCGCTGTGGCTACGCCTACGAGGGTCCGCCCGGCTTTATTCACGGTGGCTTTATCGCCGCCATCTTTGATCAGTTCCTGGGAATGGCGCAGCTGGCAGGCAGGAACCCAGGCATGACCGGCACCCTGACTGTGCGCTATCACCGCCCCACACCACTGAACACGGATCTGGACCTGAGCGCGCAGGTACAGGAAAGCGTTGGCCGCAAAACCGTGGTGAGCGGGGAGTTGCACGCGGGCGATGTCCTCACCGCCAGCTGTGAGTGCCTGTTTGTACGCCCGAAACAGCCCCTGTTGCAGGCGACCTGACTGCACTGCCGCAGTCGTCGGCGCGATCAATCGTCCAGGGCATCCCGGGTATTGAGGCTGGCGGAAAACGGCACCGCGGTAAAGCGCTCGGCGCTGTCATCGTCACGGTCCACGGCAGTGCCGGCCGGACCCGGAGAAGACCGCGTCGGTGCCTGGGGCTCGGCCACAGCCGGGGCGCGAGAGCCAAAGCTGAAACCCGGCGGGTTCAGCGGGTGCGAGTCGCCGGGCCGGAAATTCCGCGCTGCCGCGGGTTCAGGATCGCCGAGCGCGGGAGGCGGTGGCCGGCGCCTGCGGCGCTCCACCGCCGGCTCCGGGGCAGCACGGTGTGACGCGCTGCCAATGAAGGACAGGTCCTCCAGCGCCACACCGGCAGAGGTCTGTACCCGGTCCAGATCATAGGCCGCAGCACCGGCGGCGCCGGCGCGCACCGATGTTGCCAGCGCCTGCAGCGGCTGCGTTTGCGGCAGCTCTGCCGGCTCCGGAGCCGGCTGGCTCACCGCTTCCGGTACTGCCTCAGCGGCGCTGTCCGGATGCAGGGCGCGTTGCTTCAATACCTCGTTGGCACAGTCCGACCAGCGCCCGAAGTGCGCCGAGAGGGAAGGATCGGGCATCTTGTGCTTGCGAAAATTGCGCTGCGCTTCCATGAACCGCTGCTTCACCGCCCGGTAGTGGTAGATATGGTCCTCTGTCTGCAGTGGCAGCAAATCCGCCCCGCCGCGAATAATCAGCATGCGTGGCGGCAGCACTCCCTGCAGACTGTGCAGCAGGTCCGCCAGGAAGCAAAGACGGAAGGCCGAGTGCAGGTTGGTCTTGCCCTGGGTATCACAGGGCACGTACAGAAAGTCCCCGAGTTCCGAATAACCGCTGGTTTTCATCAGCAGATTACTGGAGCCCGCCAGCGGCCCAACCGCCAGCTGACCATTGACAATGAAATCGGCACCTTCACGCATCGCCGCCAGGGTCGCGCTGCGGCGCAGGGGTTCGGATTCCTCCCAGTCCACCAACACCACCTTGCGTCCTTCCGAGCGCAACATGGCGGCGACATCGTCCTGGCGCAGCATGTTGTTGCCCGGTGGCGTGCTGCCGGCGTCCGGCAGAATGCCGTGGCCCGGATTCTCCAGGGTCAGGCGCTCCATCCAGGCGGCAAACGGGGACTCCTTGAACAGAACCAGATCTTCGGAGGTATAGGTAATCGTGCTGTCGACACTGTAGCGATACATGCGGCGCGGCTTTCCTCCTGTGCGCTGCCCGGAGCGGGAAAACGCCCTGGCTACGCCTTTATAGCGGATCGGAACCGCGCTGTCCACGCGGTCCCGGGGTTGCTCAGCGCCGCCGGTAAATCCGCGCACCGCTGACCCAGGTGCCATCCACCTGCAGGTCGCGCATGGCGTGGGAATCGCGCAGCGGACTGCCGTTCAACAGCACCAGGTCGGCATACTTGCCCGGCTCCAGGGAACCGCGGTTGTCCTCCTGGAAGATCTGCCACGCGGCATCGATGGTCACCGCCCGTAGGGCCGTCATGACATCCACCCGCTGCTCCGGGCCCAGCACATCGCCGCCCACGGTTTCCCGGTAGACCATGCTCCAGGCCGCCTGCAGCGGTCGCATGGGTGTGACCGGTGTATCCATGTGGGAGCTGAAGCGCAAGCCCGCTTGCTGCGCCCAGGCGGCGGGACTGATCTGTGCCGCCCGCTCCGGGCCAATGAAGATATCCCGGTGGCGATCACCCCAGTACCAGGTGTGCGCGGAGAAGAAACTGGGGGTAACCCCCAGTTCCGCCATGCGTTCGATCTGGTCCCTGCGAGCCATCTGCGAGTGAATCAGGATAAAGCGCGGATCCGCCACCGGATGCGCGGCCTGGGCGGCAGCGAAGGCGTCGAGGATGTCGTCGATGGAGGCATCGCCATTGCCATGCACCGCCAGCTGGTAGCCATTGCGATGCAGCTCCAGCACCTGCGCGAACAGGCGCTCGCGCACCACGGCGGGATAGCCGCGGTAGTCCGCGTCGCCGTGGTAGGGCGTGTGGTAGGGCCGGGTCAGGTAACCGGTGAAGCCCTGGATGCTGCCGTCGGCAATGATCTTCACCGCGCCCATCTGCAGCCGCTCCCGCTCATAGGCCGTGGGGTCGTAGTCACCGGCGGCAATCAGGTCGCGGAAATCCTCTTCCATGGGGAACAATTGCAGGCGCAGGGGAATCACCCCGAAACGACTGGCGAGCGAGAGGCCCCGCGCCATGTCAGGGGGGACACCGCCCCCCTGGGCAGTGGTGACGCCATAGCGGGCGTATTCCCGTACCGCAGCCCGGATCATGCCGAGAAAATCCAGGGCACCGAGATCCAGCATCTTCGCCGCTACCGGCAAGCGCGCGGTCTCTTCCAGCAGGCCGTTGGGCTCCCTGGAGCCGGCCCGGCGGGCGATGATCCCGCCTTCGGGGTCCGGCGTGTCGGCGCCGATGTCCACTGCCGCCAGCGCGGCGCTGTTGGCGACCACCATGTGCCCGGAGATGTGCAGGATTGCCACCGGATGCTCCGCAGAGACGGTGTCCAGCTCCGCCCGGGTGGGGTGCCGTCCCTCCGCCAGCAGGGTGTCATCGTAGCCGAAGCCGGTGACCCACTCGCCTTCGGGCACTACCGCCGCCCGCTCACGCAGTGCCGCCAGCAAGCCGTCGATATCGGTGATCACGCCCAGTGGCGGGCTGTTCAGGTCCGCGGCAACCGTGTCCAGTGCGGAAGCCGGAAAGTGGCCGTGGGCGTCAATGAATCCTGGCAGCAGGGTGCGTCCGCCGAGATCAATGATCTCGGTGCGATCGGTGACCAGCGCCATGATCTCCTCGTTGCTGCCCAGCGCCTCGATGCGATCGGAGCGCACGGACAGGGCCTGCACCACCCGGTTGTCCGCGTCCATCGTCAACACCTCGCCGTTGACGAACACCTGGTGCTCCGGCGCGGCCGGCACCCGCGTGGCGATCGAGAACAGCGTGGCCAGGCCGACAACCAGCGCCACCGTCACCGCGAGCCAGGTTTTCCAGCTCATGCGGCAGCACCAATGACAATATCCGCCAGTCTTGCGCGGTGCCAGCCGGCGTCACCCCACAACATCTGCGAGTGCTTCTGGCGCTTGAAGTACAGGTGCACGTAGCACTCCCAGGTAAAGCCGATACCGCCGTGGCTCTGCACCGACCGGCTGCTGGCATAGGCCGCCATGTCGCTGGCTGCCGCCTTTGCCATGTGGGCAAACTGGGCGGCCTTTTCTGCTTCGGTATCGCAGGCACAGGCCGCGTTGTAGACCAGGGACTTGGCGGCATCAATTTGCACCATGACCTCTACCAGCGGATGCTTGATCGCCTGGAAGAATCCCAGCGGCCGATCGAACTGTTTGCGGGTGCCGACGTACTCCACGGTGGTTTGCAGCTGCCACTCGGCCGCGCCCACCATGTCTGCTGCCAGCAGGGTCCAGATTGCGGGAAAAGCTGCATTCAGTGCCGCCAGGGCGTTGCCACTGACCTGCGTGGCCGCGGCGCCGTCAAAGCATACGTGGGCCTGGTCCCGGGTCAGATCGACAATGGCATCACCTTCCAGGGTCACACCCTGGGCGTCGCTGGGCAGCCAGAACAGGCCCAGGCCACTCGCGGTGCTGGCACAGACCAGGAGCTTGTCGCACTTGGCGGCATCCTGCACAAACCAGGCAGTGCCGTGCAGCGCGCCGTCGCGATACGCTACCTCGGTTGCGGCCGGGTTCCAGTCCCCGTGGCGGTTGGTCAGGGCCAGGGTGGCAGCCTCACCAGCGGCAATATCGGCCAGGGCCGCTGCGCCTTCAGTGCCACAGGCCACCAGCACATAGGTTGCGTTCAACGTTCCCAGCAGCGGGCAGGGAAAGGCCGCGCGGCCCAGCTCTTCCACCAGGCCCGCCACGGCGGCGACCGGCATGCCGACGCCACCGGCGGACTCCGGCACCGCCAGCATGGTCCAGCCAAGGTCCACCAGCTGTTGCCAGAGTTCGCGATCCCACTGGCAGACCGGCGGGCGATCGGGGTTATGGTCAGCAGCGACCAGGGCGTGCAGTTTGTCAGTCGGGAAATGCTCGCGGAAAAACTTGGCTGCGGACTCCTTGAGCAGGGCCGCCTCTTCGCCGAAGCCGTAATTGTTGGGTTGTGCCATGATTTTTCTCCTGTTGCGCGGGCGTCAGCTTATTTGGATTTCGGCAGGCCGAGCACACGCTCGCCGAGGATATTGCGCTGCACTTCGCTGGTGCCGGCGGCAATCGTCATGCCATAGGAATTCATGTAGGCCATGGGCCACTGGCCACGGGCGGGCGCGTTCGGGTCCGCCAGGTACAGCGAAGAGCTCATGCCCTCCACTTCCAGTGCCAGCGAGCCCAGGGACTGGGCGATCTCGCTGGCCAGCAGCTTGTTCTGCAGCAGCAAGCGCATGGGGTGATCCAGCAGAGCCTGTACCCGGGAGCGGCGCTGGTTCTGTTTCAGGCCCTCCTCACGGATCAACTGCTGCATCATTTTGTCGCGCAGGATCGGGTCGTCCGCTGCGGTGCCTTCGCCGCGGCGGGTATTTTTCGCCAGTTCGATGACCGCACTCGAGGAGATGGTATGACTGGACTTGTTCTTCATGCCACCGGCCCGGGGGGTCTGCAATTCGCCGGCACCGCGCTCGTGCAACAGCGTGGTCATGGCGACCTGCCAGCCCTTGCCCAGCTCATCGAGGCGGTAGCGGTTGTCGACTTCGAGATTGTCGAAGATCACTTCGTTGAAACCGGTTTCACCGGTAATCTTGATCAGCGGCCGCACGGTGACGCCCTTGCCCAATGCAGCGCGGATGGGAACAACGAAGTAGGACAGACCGTCGTACTTGTGGGACTTGTCCGTGCGCAGCAGGATGATCATCCACTCGGCGAAGTGCGCCAGCGACGTCCACACCTTGTGACCATTGACCACCCACTTGTCGCCCCTGCGCTCGGCGAAGGTCTGCACGCTGGCGAGATCGGAACCGGCCCCCGGCTCGCTGAAACCCTGGCACCAGATGTCCTCACCGGAAAACAGGCGCGGCAACAGTTCGGCCTTGACCTCCTCCCTGGCATGGTAAAACACGGTCGGCGCGGCCATGCCGAGGCCGATCACATTGGGCAGGAACGGGGTGCGCGCCGCCAGCATCTCTTCATTGGCGATTTTCTGGCAGTCCTTGCGCCCGCCGCCGCCGACCTCGACCGGGTAGTCACAGCCGACCAGTCCGGCGTCGTAGGCCGATTTTTGCCAGGCCTGCAAATAGCCCAGCTGCTCGGTGGTCATGATTTCCAGCGGCGACTGTGGCAGGCGCACCGGCGGCTCGCCCGGCTTGTTGGCCTGCAGCCACTCCCGGCAGTAAGTGCGAAATTCGGCCTGTTCCGGCGTGTCCTTGCGGGCGGTGTCCTCTGACATCGTAGGTTCCTCAATAATGGGGTGGTACTTCGTGGGAAGGTACTGGCGCGCCCTCCTCCGCTTGCTGCGCCTGCTCGTCCTGGCGCTGCTTGAGCAGAGTGAGCTGGCGTCGCAGGGTCAGCAGGTCCTGCTGCTGGAGTGCCAGCGCGGACTGCAGCGCCTGCAGCGCGTCTTCCTGGAATGCCGCCTGACTTTGCAGATATTCCAGCTGTTTTTGCAGTTCTTTTTTCTTCATCCGGAATCCTGGGCTGTCAGGCGATTCAAAAGCAGGCGGGAGGCTAATATACTCCGCGGGATCGCTCAATCCTCTGGAACCCTCATGGCCAAAAGTGACCGCACAAACTCCCGCCTGGTTTACTCCACTGACGGCGGTCGTCTCTGCCCCCAGTGCCAGCGCCCGGAGGCTGCCTGCGTCTGCGGCAAGGCCCGACCGGCCGCCGTGGGCGACGGCACTGTGCGCTTGCACCGGGAAACCAAGGGTCGCGGCGGCAAGGCGGTGACCATCGTCCGGGGCCTGCCGCTGGCGGGCGCCGAATTGAAGGCACTGGCGACCGCATTGAAGCAAAAATGCGGTGTCGGCGGCTCGGTAAAGGGCGACGACATCGAAATCCAGGGCGATCAGCGCCAGGCTCTCCAGCCTGAACTGGAACGCCGTGGCTATCGGGTAAAAGTAGCCGGAGGCTAGTTATGTCGGATTTTAACCACATTTGGCGGCACGATACCCACATAATAGCCACAAAATAACAGCGAACCCGTTGCTGTACGCGGCTCCAAAAACGCCATTTACAGTCACCTTTCAAAACTTTTGTAAATAGTACGCTGCAAGCTGTTATTTTTATTGGCTTTATTGATTTCCTGTGCTAAAACTGCGTTGCGAGTGAGGAAACTGCCGGTACCGGGAGCAATATCCGGGTGCAGACAAGAACAACCCCCGCCGCGCGGATCATCAGGAGAGACGGCCTATGTATGTCACCGCGGACCATCTGAGGGAGCAGGTCATCCGACCGACCCTCAAGTACCTGGGTGTCTGGACCCCTGCCAGCGAGGATTTTCTGCTGCAGTCGGCGGTCTCCGCACCGGAACTGGGGCTGTTCTCGGCCCGCAATACCGGCCTCGGCCTGTTTCATATCACCGCCGTACAACACCGGGATATCTGGGACCGCTATCTGGCGTTCCGGCCGGACATGGCCAGCCGGGTGCGGGGGCTGGCCAGCCAGCGCGCTTTCCTCAGCGACCCGGACAGCGAGCTGCAGACCAATCTGAGCTATTGCACCGCGATCGCCTGGCTGCTGTATCAACGCTCACGTGTCGACACAGACACTCCGGCACAGGAAGCAGTCGCCAGCGCTACCGCCTGACCCGGCCCCGCTGCCGCAGCGCCTGCCAGTGTGGCAGGTCCCCGGGCCGATCAATATCCTGCAGCGGCTGCAACCGGGCCACGGCAAGTCGCGCCGCCTGTGCCCGCGTCAGTGTTTCCGCCAGCACCCTTGAGCTACCCCAGCCCACACCGGTAAAGACCGCATCCACCGGCCTTTTCGCGCCGATCAGCACATAGCCGCCATCCAGCGCGGGACCGAGCACCAGGTCTGCCGCGTCCAGGGCTGCGAGTGCCTGCTGTAAATAACGGCCACCGAGTCCCGGGCAGTCGCTGCCGACCAGCAGCACCCGATCGGCGCGGGCAAGGCCGTCGTTAAGGGCGTGGCGCATGCGCTCGCCCAGATCAGCCCCGGCTTGCTGCCGCAACGCAAGCTGCCCCAGGGACGCGCAGTCCCGAAACAACGCGTGACCGGTAGCGCCCGCAACCCACAGTTCTACCGCACCGAGAGCGGACTCGAGCAGGGTTTCGCAGGTCCAGAGCACCAGTTCCGAGTGCAGCGCACAGGCCTCAGTGGCGGAGAGCTGCGACAACATGCGGGTCTTCACCCGACCCGGCTCGGGAGCCCTGGCAAACTGCTGCAGGACGACGCGCTCAGCCACGGGGACCATAGTAGATCCGCCACAGTCGTTGCGGGCTCACGCCGAGGGCGTAGGCCAGACGCAGGCCCCACATCTGCAGCACCGTGCGCAGCAGTCCCCGCTGCTCCCAGCGTCGGGCCGAGGTCTCCACCACCAGCGCCGGCACCAGCGGCCGCACCTGACGGCGCAGGCGCTTGCTGAGTTCCACGTCTTCCATCAGGGGGATGGAGGCAAAGCCCCCGCAGGCCAGAAACAGGTCCCGCCGCAGGAACAGCATCTGGTCACCGGTACCGATACCACTGCAGCGTGAGCGTCGATTGATCGCCCGCTCGAGCACCCGGAACACCGCCCTGCGGCCGTCCAGCCGCAGCGGGAAAAAGCCCCAGCGGGGCTCCAGCTGCAGCACCCGCCCCAGGGCATCGGCGGCAAACTGCGGCTGGCTGTCGGCATGCAGGAACAGCAGATAATCCCCACTGGCGACGCGAGCGCCCAGGTTCATCTGCGCCGCCCGGCCCGCCTCCCCCAGCAACAGCTGGGTAGCGCCCGCCATGGCTGCGGCCACCGTGTCATCGCTGCTGCCACCATCGACCACAATACGCTGGGCAGCGGGAAAATCCCGTTCCAGCGCCGCCAGCAAGGGGCCGATGCGCAACACCTCGTTCAGCACCGGGATGACAAAGCTCAGGCTGGGGCCGGTCATCGCATGCTCAGTAGGTCAGCCTGCGCTCCTGCTCGGTCAGGAGAGTGCCCTCCTCCCCGAGCAGGTACTTGAACACCAGGTTATAGGCGAGCACGGCCTTGACGTAGTTGCGGGTCTCGCGAAACGGGATGGTCTCGATCCAGACATCCACCGGCACGGTCTGCTCCGGTTTGTTGCGCCAGCGGTCGACCCGGTGCGGCCCGGCGTTATAGGCCGCCATCGCCAGCACCCGGTTGCCGCCGTAGCGATCCAGCAGCTGCCGGTAATAGGCACTGCCCAGCAGCACATTGTGTTCGACATCGTACAGCGCCTGGTCACTGTGGCTGGTCTTGAGCTGGGCCGCCACCTGCTTGCCGGTAGCCGGCATGACCTGCATCAGGCCGCGGGCACCCACCGGCGAGCGAGCGCCGGCATAGAAAGCGCTCTCGCGGCGGGCGATGGCCATCAGCTCGGTAACCGGCACCTGGCGCTGGCTGGCGTGACGACTGAAGGTGTCCTGGTAGGGCGTAGGAAAGCGCAGGTCCAGGGCATCCCAGGCCTGGGCCTTGTTGGCTGCGTCGATGGCCATGCGGTGCCAGCCGAGATTGGAGGCCAGCGTCGCCAGTTCCTGCTGCTCCGCCGGCGTAGTGACTTGCAGTACCTGGTACCATTCCGAGTGCGCCAGATTCTCCTCGTCGTGATGGTACAGCTCCTGTATCCGCCGCACTACCGGCAACTGCCGCAGCGGCTCCGCCCGCTCCGGTGCCAGCACAGTGACCTGATGGTTGAAGGCCGGCGGCTGCCCCAGCCGCTCCGCAGCCAGAAATCCGTAGTAATCGCGTTCCCTGGCCACATCCCGCAACAATGCCTGCGCCAACTCACGTTCGCCGGCGCGCTCGTGCACCACGGCCTGCCAGTAACGCCAGCCAGGATCCCCACGGGCCTCCAGCGAAAGCTTCTGCAGATTGGCCGCGAGCGCCGCCCAGTCCTGCTCCTGCAGGGCCCAGCGCAGGCGGATTTCCACCAGGCTGTCATCGCCGAGGCGAGCCAGTGCCTGCTCCACCCAGGGCAGGTTGTCCTCGGACCTGGCGAACAGGCTGCGCAGCACCAGGGCTTTCTCCGCCAGCGCCCGCTGCGGCTCGCTGAAGTGCATTTGGCCAGCGTAGTGCAGCCACTGCTGCAGGGCCGGGACCGGCTTGTAGCGGGCGAAGTAGGCGCTGCCGTAGGCGACGATATCCGCGGCTCGGGGGTCATCCGTCGCCGGGACCAGGCTGCGCATTCGGTCGGGGCTGCTGTACACCGCCAGCAAGCGCTCTGACCAGGGACGCAGGCTGTCGCTACCCTTGCGGGCAACGTAGTTCATCAGCGATCGCTGGCGCGCCTCAAAGGCCTTGAGCAGGCGCGCCCAGACAATGTCGTCACTGAGTTGCCCCGCTTTCTGCCAGGCCGCAAACAGCGGGTCACAGGCCTTGGGTCGCGACTCGCCGTGCACCCACAGGCGCTCGGCGCCCTCCCAGGCCGCCAGCGGATCGCCCCCGGCCAGGCGGGCGCGGAAGTAGTAGCACTTCAGGTCAATACTGTTGGGCTCGGTGGGCATCACCGCGAGAAAATCGCGCCAGCGACCGTCCCTGCCTGCCTGCGACAGGTAGCCGGCGAGAAAGCGGTTGGGCAGCGGCGAGCCCTGGCTGCGCTGCAAAAACAGATTGGCGTCACCCGGGCGCACCTGCCTGGTTTTGCGACTGAGCTCGAAGTAGTCGAGATAGATGGCCAGTGGATACTCTTCCAGCCCCGGACGCAGCTGCTGGTATTCCGTCCACTGGCCGCGATCGATGGCGCGGATCGCGCTGCTATAGCCCTCGCGCGCCAGGGGCAACTCTGCCGCCTGCAGGGACAGGGTCGGCACGACAGCGTGAGCCAACAGGAGCAAACAGACTACCCGAAACCGCACAGGGCAAACCTCACTGACTGTGACCCCAGGGCGACCGCCGCGGTACGCGGCAGCCATTCACAGAGCGCTAGGGTGATACGCTGCGGCGCAATTTGCAAGCCCGGCGGCTTGCCCTGCCGGCCTCTACAAGCGGCGCAGGCGCAGGGGCAGGTCGTCCCGCAGCTTGGGCAGGGGTACCGACTGGAAGCTGGCCCGATGTCCCGGCGGCAGGCTGATTTCATAACGCTGCAGGAACAGGTGACTGAACAACCGTGCCTGCATGTTGCCAAAGTGCATCCCGATGCACTTGTGGGCACCGCCGCCGAACGGCATGAAGGCGAAGGGATGCCCCTTCTGCTCCTGCCGCGGCGGCAGGAAACGATCGGGGTCGAAGCTGTCCGGATCGCGCCAGTACTCCTCCATCCGGTTGGTAAACATGGGGAACTGGAACACGAGGGTATTGGCCAGGATGTCGACATCACCCAGCTTGCAGTCGCGGATAGTGCGCCTGGCCATCACGCCTACCGAGGGATGCAGGCGCTGCGACTCGAAGAACGCCGCCTCCAGCAGGGGCAGCGCCGGCAGGTCGTCGTAGCCCAGCGGGCCGCTGGGATTGACGGCCCGGCCCTCCTCGCGGATGCGCTGCTGCCACTCGGGGTAGCGTGCCAGGTAGTACATCATGTGGGTCAGGGTACTGGTCGTCGTGTCGTGGGCGGCAAACAGCAGGAAGTTGGCGTGATCCACCAGTTCCCGGTCCGAGAACAGCTCCCCGTCGGGCCGGGTTTCCTTGGCCATGTAGGCGAGCATGTCCCTGCGCTCTTCCTGCCGGGCGGCGGGCAACAGGCTGGACAGGTAGGCCTCGATCAGGCGCTTGCCGCGCTGGCCGCGGCGGAAGCGGAACCCGGGCAGGTCGACATGGAACAGGCCCAGCATGCCCTCGGTAATGTCGATAAACGCCCGCGACAGCTCGCCCGCGACCGCGCTGCCGCCATCGACGCCGTAGAACACTTTCAGCGCCATCGCCAGCAGCAGTTCCTTGATCCGCGGGAAGAAGCGGAAGTCCGGCAGCTGGTCCCAGGTCTGTATCCCCTGCTCCAGGATGGGATTCATGAGGTCCACATAACCGCGCATGGCGGCGGTCTTGAACCCGGTCTGCATGATCCGGCGCTGGAACTTGTGCTCTTCGAAGTCGTTGCCGAGCAGATAATACTCGCCGAAATAGGGGGTGAGAGACCACTGGTAGCCCATCTTGGCGGAAAAGTTCTGCTCCTTGTCGAGCAGGATGGTCTGGGCGTGATCCGGGCCCAGCGCCAGCACCCCGCGCTGGCGCGCCATCTGGATACGCGACACGGGGCCGTACTGGCGATAAAAACGCCGCGCCAGGCCCAGCTGGTCGCGCAGCAGTTCCGGCGTTATTCCCAGCAGGGGCCAGCCGAATTCCCCCGGCAGGTGCGCCAGGTCCGTGCAGTCGGGGGCGAGAGTGTAAGCAGTGTCTGTGGCCATAAACTAATACCTGTTAGCTTGCGACCATTCTGGCACATCGCCGTGACTTCTGGCTACTGCCGCACGCGTGGGGGAGCCGCCCGGGATTGGTTACAATGCCGACGCCACTCTCGGGACTCGACGCCACATGACTGCATTGCTCCGCCCCGCCACTCTCTGGCTACTCCTGCTGGGCTGCCTGGTCGCGGGCTGCGTGGACCTGCAACAGAGGAGCGCACTGGAAGCCCCCGCACATCCCTTGCTGAACCAGGTGTGGTCCACCGGGGCGCAGCGCTTTATCGGCATCGACGAGTTGCAGCAGGCGCTGGCGGACGCCGACTTTGTGCTCCTCGGCGAGAACCACGACAACCCCGCTCACCATCAACTGCAGACAAGGATTATCGCCTCACTGCCCTGGCAGGGCACTGCGGTGGCGGGCTTCGAACAGATAAACAGCGATCAGGCAGCGGCACTGGAAACCTGGCTGCAGGCGGCGCCCGAGGACACCTCGGGACTGGCTGCAGCGCTGGACTGGGAGCAGTCGGGCTGGCCGGACTGGGCACTGTACCAACCGGTGTTCGCCGCAGTACTGGCCCGCGGCTGGCGTCCGCTGGACCTGATGTTTCCCGCGGCCACCGTGCGCGCCGTGTTCGGCGGCGGCCTGGAGGCGGCCCTCGGCGCCGACGTGATCGAACAATTGCAAACCGACAGCCTGTTCAGCCGCGAGCAGCGGCTGGACATGCAGGCATTGATGGCCGACTCGCACTGTGGCCGCATGCCGTCAGAGCACCTGGCTGCCATGGTGGACGTGCAGATTGCCCGCGATGCCTACATGGCCTGGCGACTCGCCAGCACCGGCCGGCGGGCCGTGGTAATTACCGGCAATGGCCATGCGCGGCACGACTGGGGCGTGCCGCTGTTTCTGTGGAGACTGAAGCCAGAGGCGAAGGTGGTCTCCATCGCCATGACCGAAATCGCCGCCGACCGGCTGCGGCCCGCGGCCTACGCCACTGCGCAGCCCGCCTGGAGTGACTACACAATATTCACCCCCGCCCACGACCGGGGCGACCCCTGCGCCGGCATCCAGCCGGGGTCGGGTCTCGCACCGTAACATTTCGCGAATGTTTGCGGGCGAGACCGGCCCCCGATTACCGCTACTGGATCTCGATGCGCCGGGGCTGGGGCTCCTCCTGCTTCACCTTCGGTGCTGTCAGCGTCAACACGCCGTCCTTGAAGGCGGCATTGATATCGTCGTCGTGGACATCGCCGCCAAGGTCAAAGCTCCTCAGGTAACGGCCGTAGCGCCGCTCCTGACGGATCACCCTGCCCTCTTTTTCCTCCTGCTGGTTCTGGCTCGATTCCGCCTCCAGGGTCAGCACGCCGTCCTTGACGTGCACGTGAATGTCTTCCTTGTTGACACCGGGCAGCTCAGCGGTGATTTCATAGTGGTCGTCCTTGTCGCGGATATCCACCCGCGGGGCAAAGAACGAGCCCATTTCGTTGTTGCTGCTGGCGGGCGCGAGGAAATTATCAAAAAACCGATCCAGATCAAACGGATTGTTGCGTTGAATCAGAGACATCCGACACCTCCTTTGCAATTGCGGTTAGTCCCAATACCTCTCTCTATATAGGGTATTCCGGGATAATTTCAAGACCGGGGCAGCCGCGCCACAAACCCGGTTGCAATTGGCTACAAGGGGTCTTTTATGCAATGCTCCAATCATCGGTAACCGTCTGTAGAAGTGCGGTCGACGAACCTCGGCAAGAGGGCACTGAATGTGGTTTTAATGGCAGGGTCCCAGGGATTTCGCTTACGCTCGGCAGTTCTCGGACTGTTGGCAGCGGCACTGTACCAGGCCCCGGCGGCGGGCGCAGGCGACACACCCGGCGGCTGGCTGCCGCAACAGGTATCCGTAGCCGCCTTCGGCACCCTGGGCCTTGCCTACAATGACAATCGTGATGTCGAGTTCGTGCGCAATCTGTCGCAACCGGACGGCGCCCGCGGCGGCTTCAGCGCGTTGCCCGACACCATACTCGGTGCCCAGGTCAATTACCGGCCCTCCCCGCGCTGGGAACTGGTGCTGCAGGCCATCAGCAAGTACGACTATCGCGAGGAGGCCACGCCGAGCATCAGCTGGGCCTACCTCGGTTACTCGCCCGGCCCCCGCAGCAGCCTGCGGCTCGGCCGCATCGGGGTCGACAGTTACCTGGATTCAGACACTCGCAATGTCGGCTTCACCTACCTGCCGGCGCGACGACCCATTGAGCACTACGGGCTATTGGAGCTCACCTGGATCGAGGGCGCCGACTTCACCATCAACACCGAGGCCGCAGGAGGCATTCTGACCGCCAAGGCCTATGCGGGAATGGCTGGGGAAAAAATAGTCGACCGCGAGCAGCAGCGTTATTCACTCAATGATTCCAGGGTAATTGGAGGCTACTTGCAGCAACAGTGGGGAGAGCTGCGCCTTCGCAGTGGGGTGTCCGCCATCCGGCTGCAGCGGGAATCGCCCATCCTGGAGCCGCTGCTGGCTGATCTCTCAGGCCTGGACACGCCGGCGGCGGACAGGCTCGCCGAAGACCTCGCGCTGGAAGATAGCTGGATCCGCAACTGGAGCACCTCGCTGGCCTGGACCCAGGGGCCCCTGCAGACCGAGCTCCACTACAACCGGCGCCACGCAGAAAGCCGCAGTCTCGCCGACGGCTACTCGGTGTACGCGCTCGCCGGCTACCGTTTCGGCGCGATCACCCCGTTTATCGGCTATGTCACCGCCGACAGTCAATCCAGCCGTCGGGACCATGGCCTGGAACTCCCCGAGGCGGTGGAGTCGGTGTTCCGCAGCGCGCTCTACGAGCAGCGCAGCTGGCAGCTTGGCGCCCGCTACGACTTCGCCAACAAGGCCGCACTGACCCTGCAGGTCGACCGGGTCGACGCCCCGGTCCCTGAAGGCGCCCTGCTGCGCCAGAGTCGTCCAGGCTGGAATGGCGACGCGACGGTGATCAGCGTAACCCTGGACTTCGTGCTGTGAACCGCGCCATCCACAGCAGGCACCGCGCCGGCTCAACAAGCTTCTGGTTGTGCCTGTGTTTGGGCTCGGCAATACTGGCCGCCAGCGCACGCGCCGAGCTGGTGGTGATCATGCACCCCGACAGCGCCCCGCCCAGCCTCGACCGGCAGGCCATCGTCAACATTTTCATGGGGAGACATTTCAGGTTGCCCGGCGGCGGCGCTGTCGTGCCGGTAGACAATCAGTGCTGTCGCGAGCAATTCTACCGGGGACTGGTCGACAAGACCCTGCCGGAAATCAATTCCTATTGGGCGCGCCTGGTCTTCTCTGGCCGCGGTTCGCCACCGCAGAAAATTTCCACTGGCGCCGAGGTGCTCGACCTGGTCAGCCAGAACCCGGGCGTTGTCGGCTATGTGGAACGCTCGGTGGTCGATGCCCGGGTCGCAGTGGTCTATGCTTTATCCCCGTGAACCATAACAACAAAGGAAAAACCCGGCCGCGGGGCGTACCGCAAATGCGCCTGACTCTGCGTAGCGCGGCACTGATTCTCGCCGTTCTTGTCGGCCTCGGCCTGATATTTCTGGGTGGCGGGATCATGCTGCTGGCGGACAATGAACGCGATCGCCAGTCGAGCTCAATCCAGGGGCTTATCAGCACGGTGGAGCGCACGGCGGAGATAGCGGTCTTTCTGCAGGACCGCGAACTGGCGACCGAGGTCGTGGCCGGGCTGGAGCAGAACAGCAGCGTGCGAGCCGTGACCATTCGCGGTGACCAGGGCCGGGTGATCGCCAGCAGCGCGCCCGGGAATCGGGCACAGACCGCGCCGGCCGGGACCGTGCTGCGAGCAATCAGCTCCCCCTTCACACCGGGCCAGACCATTGGCAGCATCGAGTTGGCGCCGGACCGGGAACAGCTGGAACGGCAGGTCATTCTCCGCATCCGGCCTGCAATCCTGTTCTTCCTGATATTCCTTGCGGTCACAGGCGCCACCCTGCTGGTGGTGTTGTACCGGCAGATTACCCGGCCGATTCAGACCATTTCCCGGCGCCTGCACCGCATTGATGTGGCCAGCGGCGAGCATATCGACATTCCGCAGTCCCACGAAAACAACGAAATCGGCACCATGGTGGGCGACGTCAATCGCATTATCGACCGCATGGCCGCGCTGGTGACCAGGGAGCGCAACCTGCGCCTGCAGCGGGAACTCGAAGAAGCCCGCTTCCGGGCCATCTTCGACAATGCCGGGTCACCCATCTTTCTGGTGGACCCAAACGGCGTGCTCAAATCCTTCAACCTGGCGTTCTCACGCACCCTGGCCGCGGATGCCGGCGCCGAAGCCGGAGCGCAGCATGGCTCTCTGTACAGCCTGCTTGGGGACTCGGGTGCGACAATGCGGGAACTGATTGACGCGTCTGTCAGTAGCGGGCGGCCCCAGAGCGCGGAACTGGAAGTCGACCTGCCGATGGGGAAGCGCTGGTACCAGGTGGTGGTAAACCCGGTCGGCGACGATGAGGTTCAGGGCATCGCCAATGACATCACGGAGCACAAGGTTGCGCAGAAAGATGCCGAGGAGCAGGCCACAACCGACAGCCTGACCGGCATCGGCAACCGGCTGGGCTTTGACCGCCAACTTGCCACAGTGTTCGAATCCTGCCGCCGCCGCAGCGACCGCCACATCGCCCTGATGATACTGGACCTGGACCACTTCAAGGAACTCAACGACAGCCACGGCCACCAGGCCGGAGACCAGGCCCTGGCAAAGGTCGCGGAGCGCCTGCAGCAGGTATTGCGCAGCGGGGACTACCTGGCGAGGCTGGGTGGCGATGAGTTCGCGATTATCCTGGACGGCCCGGTCGACGACCAGGCCCTGGAAGTCATCGCCGACAAGATCATTGCCAGCCTCAACCAACCGCTGCAATTGCCCGATGGCGCCCGGGGACACGTGGGCGTCAGTATCGGCATAGCCATTCACGATCGCCGGGAAGAGGGAACCAGCGCCCTGGTAAAGCGCGCGGATACCGCCATGTACACCGCCAAGGCCGCCGGTCGCAATACCTGGCGCCGGGCACCCGGGGGAGTTGTTTGAAGATGATCGGTGTAACTCGCACAGGCGCCCCTGTCCTGCATATCAATGCGGTGTGGGATGATGAGGCCAAGGTCTGGACCGCTACCAGTGAGGACTTACCTGGACCCGCGACAGAGGCGGCCACACAGGAGGGCCTGCTGCGGAAGCTACGCATGATGGTCCCCGAGCTTCTCGAACTCAACGGCCTGGACCCAGACAGCGGCCTGGCTCCCCAGGAACTTCTTATCCACAGCGAGCAGCGCGCCTCTCTGGCTTGCTGAGGTGGCGCGCTGTCAGATGTGAGCGTCAGCAAGGTACCCAAGCTTCTTGGGCATGGCGCGACTGTCCACGGTTTCCGCGCCACCTTCCGCAACTGGGCGCACGAGCATACAAACTACCGGGACGAAGTCTGCGAACTGGCCCTGGCCCACGTGAACAGCGACACCACCCGGGCCGCATATGCACGTTCGGCGTTGCTTGATAAGCGCCGCCTGCAAATGCAGGACTGGGAGCGGTTTGGCCGTGAGGGATTGCCGGTGAGGGGTAAGGTGATCAGAATTGGGAACGCAGAATGATGAACATGGATGCACGTGGTCCGATGTTGATGTGACCAGCGGCGGCCTTATGATCTGTCAGGGCCTCAGGCCGCTTGGTGGGGAGTCGTATCTCGCTCAACTTTCAGCTTCAGTCCCAGTCCGTGGACGATTTTGGTGAAGCTGGAAAGCTTGGGATTCCCACTCGCTGAGAGCATTTTGTACATGCTTTCGCGGCCCAGGTGGGAGCGGTACGCCAAGCCGGTAATACCGTCTTCTTGGGCTTCAGCGATATTGCGCAAGGCCATCAGGATAACAGTCGCATCACCGTCTTCCAGCGCCTCGCTCAGGTATTCCGCCGCCACTTCGGGATCGCGCAGATGCTCGTTGTGGGTCACTCTGATATTACGCGCCATGAGGATACCTCCGTTGGTGATCTTGCCAGTAGGCTTTCGCCTGTTTGATATCTTTGGCTTGGGTAGACTTGTCACCACCACAGAGCAACAGGTACACCCGCTGCCCCTCCTTGCCGTAATACACTCGATAACCAGGGCCATAGTGGATTCTCAGCTCACTGAGACCGTCACCTATCGGTTGCGAGTCCCCAAACAGCCCCAGCTCCATCCGGTCCACTTGCATGATGACTTTGGCTTTCGCCTTCGCATCACGCAGACCCCCAAGCCAATCGGCATAGGGGCTTTTCCCGTGTTCGTCCGTGTACTCGTTAACGGTATTTTTTGTAGTGGACACATCTTTATTGTATCCCTTAGGATACAATTTGCAACCAGTCTTTTTCTTCTTCGAATTCCAGATCGAGCGCTGCCAGCAAATTCTTCCTCCGTGGCCTCCGGTTGTTCTTCCATGCGGTTGGCTGGGTGCATGGTCGATTGGCGGAACCAAAACCGTGATCGAGGTAACGCGGTGCCTGGAGACCCATCCAACCCAGACTTATCCAAAGACGCCTAGGTATACTGGGCACCCATAACCCGGGTCAGAATTGGATGGAAACCTGGGGCAGTTTTAAACGGCAACCAACAGCCAGTGGTCACTATTTGGTCACTGATTTAGGATTTGGCGATTTTGTTAGTATCCGCTACCGCTTAAACTCTTGTATTTGGTACCCCCGGCAGGACTCAAACCTGCGGCCTACCCCTTAGGAGGGGGTCGCTCTATTCAACTGAGCTACGGGGGCGTTGCGGGCGGCAGTATATCAGCCGTCGATATCCACGCAAATCTTGCCGAAGTGCTGCTGCGACTCCTGGTGGCGGAAAGCGTCGGCCAGCTGGTCGAGGGGGTAGCGGCTGTCGATCACTGGCCTGATGCCGCCGGCCTCAACCGCGGCGATCATGTCCAGCTGCTGGGCACGGCTGCCAACGGTGATGCCGCTAATGCGGGCGTTCTTCTGGAACAGTTCGGCGGTCGGCACCTCGCCCGAAAGACCGGTGAGAACACCGATCATGCTGATACAGCCGTCAAACGCCACCGCCTTGACAGACTGGGCCACGGTACCGGAACCGCCCACTTCCACCACCAGGTCGGCGCCGCGGCCGCCGGTCAACTCCAGCACCCGTCTGCCCCACTCCGGCGTATCGCGGTAGTTGATCAGCTGCTCTGCGCCCAGCGCGGCCAGGCGTTCCAGCTTGGCGTCAGAGGACGAGGTGGCAATTACCCGGCAACCCATCTGGCGGGCGAACTGCAGCGCAAAGATCGAGACCCCGCCGCTGCCCTGCACCAGCACCCAGTCGCCGGGCTTTAGCGTGGTCTCAACCACCAGCGCGCGCCAGGCGGTGAGACCGGCGCAGGTCAGGGTGGCGGCTTCGTGAAAGTCCAAGCCCGCCGGCATGCGGGTGAAGCCCCGGGCCGGCATGGTGACCGTTTCCGCCGCGAAGCCGTCGACGTTGTCCCCGGGGACTCCCAGCAGCTTCTCGTAGGCGGGGCGGCCGTCGAGCCAGTTGGGGAAGAAGCAGCTCAGCACCTTGTCGCCCACGGCAAAATCATCGACGCCCTCGCCCACCGCGGTGACCACGCCGGCGCCGTCGGACATGGGAATGCGACCGTCATCGGTGGGGAGCAGGCCGGTCACTACCACATAGTCATGGAAGTTCAGCGAGCTGGCCTTGACCGCCACCTGGATTTCACCGTGACCCGGAGCGCGGGGCTCAACCTCGATCTGTGCCAGCTGGTCCAGTCCGGCGGGCCTGGGTACCGATATTGCGCGCATGCATGCTCTCCTTTAAATGTCGGGTTATGTACGCCCTTTTCAGGCTGTGCCGCGGGCGATGAGGCCTGCAATGTAAGCAATGTGCAGCGCAACCACAAGCAGCGTCAGCTGCAAACGCAGGGAGGCGTACCAACCGCTGCGGCTGCCACTGCTGCGTTCGTACCACAGAGTCGCCAGATAGCCCAATGCCAGCAGTCCGGCGGCGATCACCGCCTGCGCGGTCAAAACACTGAGGGCAGCGAAGATGACGATGCCGTTGCTGACCACCAGCCGCAGCAGCTTGTCGGCGCCCTGCCGCTGCATGGCGGTGCCCCAGAGGCTGCCGGCGAGAAAGCAGAGTATGGCCAGTGAATAGATGACGAAGCCCTGCTGGGACAGAGTCCGGAGATAGTCGCGCAGAAACCAGATGCCCAGGACAAAAAGCAGGAAGGGCAGAACGCCGGCAAAGCCCAGCCCCCTGATTGTCAGTGCCACCATGGCGCCGCTGTCAGTCGCCGCGTTTTTCGATCACCAGCAGGATCTCCCCTACCCGGATGCCGAACTTTTTCATGGACGACTCGTTGATCAGCATGGTCGGATTGACCAGGTACATGCGATCGTCGATGCGCAGGTCGAGAGTGCCGTCGTTATAGGGAATGCGCAGCACGTAATCGAGAAACATGCTGTTGCCGGCGAGGGTAATCCGGCCGTCGCCGACGACGTCGCCGGCGGTGCCAATATAACTGCCGTCGTCCTGCGGGGTCAGGGTCCACACCCGACGCTCGGGCTCGCCATCGTCAAAGACAAAGTCCTCTTCCAGGGTGCCGATGCCGTCTTCCCACCAGGCCTTGATGTCGGCGTTGAAGTAGCGGATGACTTTGCCGCCACGATCCTTGATCACCCCGTGGGCAGTCAACTGCCCCTGGAAGAACTCCTCCGGCACCAGCAGCGGCCGATTGTCCGCATAGTCCTGCACGGTCACGGGGCTACAGCCGGCCAGACCGAGAGTCAGGGCCAGCAACAGGGAAACAGCGATTAAAAGGCGCATGCAGGATCTCGCAGACTGTGTGGGTTCACACAGACTACGCAGAAGAGCCGGTATGGGATCACCGGCGCGGTGGACTACAGGGTAAAACTCACGCCGACGACCTGGCTGCAGGCCTGGCTGTCGACAAAACTGCGCAGGCGCGCCTGTATGCCGGACACATCCTGCTCCGGGATGCCGAACATGAGGCCGTCGAAGTATCCCAGGGCCTTGGCGAAAATTACATCGCCATCGGCCGCATCGTATTCATCCAGCACATCATCGGTCAGGGCCGCGTAATCGTCTTCATTGAGATAGCCGAGGGAGTCCTGGGCCAGCACGCAGCTGAGGCGCTTGGCAGCGGCAAATTCGTCCGGGCCCAGCGCCAGGGCATGGACCTGCGTTGTGGCAATCAGCAGCAGTGCAGCAATAAGTAAACGCATGGTACTCTGTTCGTTCCTGATTCAGGGTGTCTGTAGGCGCTGATATTAGTGCGCGTTTGTGACACTCGTGTGACAACAATATGAATTCTCAGGGGGAGCAATAGCCTATGAGCCTGCGCGTCATCGTCTGGGGCACCGGCAACGTCGGCCGCCCCGCCATCCGGGCCGTTCTCACCCACGCCGACCTTGAGCTTGCCGGCGTTGTGGTCGCCAACCCGGACAAGGTCGGGGTCGATGTCGGCGTGCTGGCGGGTCTGGCGCCCATCGGCCTTGCGGCCACCGATGACTGGCCTGCGCTTCTGGCCACGGGTGCGGATGCGGTCGTCTATGCGGCGACCGCGGACACTCGCCCGGAAGCTGCCATGAGCGACCTGCTGGCCTGCCTCAATGCCGGCTGTGACGTTGTCGCCAGCGGCCTCTATGCGTTTCTGCACCCGCAGACAACCCTGCCCGAACTGCTTGCGCCGGTTCAGGCGGCCTGCGACCGGGGCAACAGCTCCCTGTTCGTGTCCGGAATCGACCCGGGCTGGGCCATGGACATGTTGCCGGCACTGGTCAGCGGCACCAGCTCTGCCATCACCGAGATCCGCAGCCGGGAAATCTTCAACTACGCACTCTACGACCAACCCAGGGTCGTGCGCGAGGTAATCGGCTTTGGTGGCTCGATGGATACCCTGCCGATCATGCTCCACGACTTCGCCATCGAGATGGTCTGGGGACCCATGGTGAGGCTGGTGGGCGACGCCCTGAACTGTCCGGTCAGCGCCCTGGAGGTTGCTGTTGAACGGCAAGCACTGCAACGGGACATCAGGATACCCACCATGGGGCTGTTCGAGGCCGGCACCCAGGGTGCCTTCCGCTTCGAAATAGCCGGCATTACTGCCGGCGCGACACGCTTTGTGCTTGAACATATCACCCGCATCGACGACAGCTGTGCCCCGGACTGGCCCTACCCCCCTGAGGGCCAGGGCTGCCACCAGGTCCTCATCCGCGGCAATCCCAACATCACCCTGAGCCTGCATGCTGACGATGAGTACGAGGTCGGCGCCGGCGGCGGTGGCAATGCCTCGGCGGCCTGCTGGCTGGTCAACGCCATCCCGGCGGTATGCGGGGCCGGGCCCGGTATCCTGAGCGTGCTCGACCTGCCCCGGGTTGATGGCAGCCGGCAGTTGGGCAACCGGCTGCCCTGAACTGGCAAAAAAAACGCCGGCACAGGGCCGGCGTTCAAGCGGGGGTATTACTGTTCTGTCAAAGTGCCATTACAGCGACCCGGGAATGGTCCAGCCTTCATACCACAGGCTGCTGGCGTTCGGATCCACCGCGCCGGCATAGTCAGTGACGTCGAAGAAATCGGGGTCAGCGACGCTCACCGGGTAGGTGGCGTTGATGTCTTCGATATCCAGAGCGCCAACTGCAGACGACTCCGGCGCCTGGGATGCGTAGTTCTCATCCAGTTGCACATCGGACACCAGTGACGGCAGCAGGACCACATCACCGCTGATGTCGCAGTCCGCCACCACGTTGGTGTAGACCAGCTCGGTGCCTACCTGAGCAGCCCGCGAGGCGTCGACGCAGGTAGTCTCGCCCTGGAAGGCGTCGTCGTAGGTGAACACAGAGTGGTGGACAAAGCCGCCAGAGGTGGCCTTGAACACCGCCGCCTTGGCATTGGCACCATTGCCGATAAAGGTCGCGTTGGCGATGGTCGGGATGGACAGGAAGTCCAGGGTGCCCTCGGTGTCCGCCTCGATCAGGTTGCCGCTGGCATCGGGACCCTGGATGGCAAGTAAGTACTGCACGTTACCGTTCCAGCCCTCGTCCCAGTCGATGGAGTCATCCTGGTTGCCGGTGAGCACCAGGTAGCGGGTGCTGACGGTGCCGCCGTAGTACTCGATGCCGTCATCGGCATTGTTGTGGATCTGGATGTATTCCATCTCGGTGCCGGCGCCGACCCCGATCAGGGAAATTCCGTTGATCTCATTGCCGGTGGCGAATTCGAAACCGCCCTCGGCCACGACCACGTAGCGCAGCACACCGCTGCTGTCGTCGGGAGAATAACCACCGCCAAAGCCGGATTCACCTTCGGAGTCGATGTTGCAGGCCACGGCACCCATGTCCGCCGTCAAACACTCGTTGTGCGGAGCGTAGCCGTGCAGGATCAGGCCGCCCCAGTCGCCGACGCCGTCAAAGCCGGGGTCGTCAGAACTGAAAATGATCGGTGCGTCGGCCGTACCCTCGGCCATGATCTTGGAGCCGCGGGTGATGATCATGTTGGCGAAGCTGCCGGTCTGGCCCTTGATCTGGGTGCCGGGCTGGATGCTGATGGTGGCGTCGACCACCGTGTCGCCATTGGCAAGGATACCCTCGTCAATCGACATTTCCTGGTTGCCGTTGCCCACGGTAACCCTGGACTCCATGTACCAGACCTTGTCGCTGGTCAGGGTGCGGTCAACCAGGATAGTAGCCGGCAGTTGGCACACATCGTTGCCGTCAGCGTCCTTGGGCCGGGCGGAAGACCAGTCCGGGCAGATGGAAGTGGTGCCGGTGTCGCCACCGCCGCCGTCCGCAGGCGGGTTGGTAATGGTCGTTGGCGCGTCAATGTTGATGTTGGCCTCGTCGCCTTCGGAACATCCGTAAAGGCCACCGAGAGAGCTGAGCACCGCCGTAGCGATTGCCAATTTTTTCAGTTTCATAACTTCTCCTGGGTTTTCTCTGGTAGGTTTAATTTACTGCTGCCCCACGGCGAGCTTCCGATCAGAACTGCCAATCGAATCCTGCTTTCACTTCAAAGCCGCGCTTGTATTTCTGGAATACATTGCCGCCCTGCGTGAACTCCACTTCCGCATCCAGAATGTTTTCCAGCTTGGCGCGGAAGGTGAAATTTTCTGAAATGCTGTAGCGGTACACCAGGTTCACATCCAGGCGCGGCTCCAGAATCACGTCAGGCTGACCCGATACGCCGACGTCGACAATGGTGTCGCCAACCTGGTTCAGCAACAGCGTCAGCTCGTGGCCGCGGGCGATATCGTCATAGCCGAATATCAGGTTGGCTGTGTACTCCGGCGCACCCTGCAATTCGCGCTTGCTGGCGTTAAGCAGGGTGACTTCCGAGTCGATATAACTGGCGTTGGTCGCCACAAAGAAACTGCGGGTGAAGGATTCATCGAGGGGAAAGTCCTTGCGACCGTCGATCTCGACGCCCAGGATCTCACCTGACTCTGCGTTCTGGAAGGTACGCGAGTTACCCGCAGTGCCCGAGGCGGGCTGCACCACACGCTCGATGGGATCTTTCATGTCCTTGTAGAACACGGCCACGCTGAGCGACTCCTGGTCCGACCAGTACTTTTCCCAGCGCAGGTCGTAGTTGGTCACGTCCGACACACCGAGGTTGGGGTTACCGCGGACCCGGAAATTGAACTCCTTGTCGTAGAAGGTCGCGTTCGAGGTCTCTTTGAAGTCCGGGCGCGCGACGGTCTTCGACACCGCGAACCGCAGCTGCTGGTCATCGGTAATGAACCAGTTGAAGCTGAGGGTCGGGAGCACCGAATTCTCCTCCAGCACAGACTGCTGGGGCCCCTGCGCCCCGGAGAGACCAAAGGTATCGGTAACCTGCTCGTACTCCTCATAGCGCACGCCGAGCACCAGCTGATACTTCAGGTTCCACAACGCGTCGTAAGAGAGGTACACACTGTTGAGGTCCAGTTCGGCCTCGTAGCTGTCGCTGGGCAGCGTCTTGTTCTGGAAGGTGAAGCCGGTGCTGGGGACGCCAGTGATGGTGTCGTCGTTAATGACGTCAGAGATCTGCAGGTTCGGCGCGCTGTCATCGATCGCCAGCAGGCCACCACCGAAACCGTAGGTATCAGAATCCGAGTCCCGCTCGCGGGTAATGCCGTTGATGCCAAACTCAAGCGTGGACTCCAGATTGCCGTTTGAGAACAGATACTCCAAATCCACTGACGCATCGAGGTTGTCATCCACCAGGTCGTCGTAGCGGCGGGTCAACTCGGGAACCTGCAGGTTATAGATACCGTCGTTGCCCTGCAGGTCGAAGCGAACGTCGCGACGGTCCGGCGCATAGCGCTCGGCGCGACTGGCAGTTGCCTGCCAGTTCACGGTCCAGGCTTCTTCGCTGCCGAGAATGTGCTCACCGGCAAGCTGCTGCGACAGGAACTGGCGCTCTTCCCATTCAATGGACCAGCCTAGTGAAGGGTTCAGCTCATCGCCATCAAAGCCATCCTCCACCCGCACCGATTCGCTGGTGACGCGGGAAGCGATGGTGTTGGAGGTGTAGCTACTCTGCCCGACGTTAAGGCCTATGGACAGCAGGCCGCTGGCATCAATGTCATTGTCGAACTGCTCAAAGGTGAAATCGTCCAGAACCCGCGAAGCGTTGACCCCGCCATAGGTCCTGCGCACGCCGTCCTTGCGCACCCCGCGCTCATTCTTGTAGTTGCCCGCCACGAAGTACCCCAGTTCAGAGCCACCGAACAGATCGAGGTCGAAGACGTCGCCATAGCTGAGGCCGAGGGATACATCCGGGGCCGCGGTCTCGGTGTCGTACTGGAAATTGTCTGTCAGGGCGTTCGCACCCAGCTTGCCCAGTTCACGCTGGACTGCGGGATTGAGGAACTCCGAAAATTCGAATATTTCGGCGACGGCGTAGGCAATGGCCGGCCGCTGCCGCTCGCCATCGTCCCAGCCGAGGAAGTCGAAATCACCGCTGGCGGGATCGACGAATGCGTCCTTGCCGGTGGTGCCATCGACATAGCCAAGCTGGAAAGTGAACTTGCCGGTACGTTCGTTGGGGAAAGTCCGGGTATTGATCTGCAGATTACCGCCGGTACTCTCCCCCGGCATGGACGCCAGAAAGCTCTTGCGGATGTCCAGCTGCTCCACCATGCTGCTGGGAAACAGGTCCAGTGGCACACTGCGCTTGGTCGGGTTGGTACTGGGGAGCGTTGCATTGTTCAGGGTGCTGCTGACATAGCGATCACCGAGCCCGCGAATGAATACAAACTGGCCGTCCTGCACCGTTACGCTGGGTACGCGGATGACGGAAGCCGCAACGTCGGTATCGCCAAAGCGCGCCAGCTGCTCGACGTCCAGGGTATTGACCACGTTGGTGGAATAACGCTCGCTCTCCTGCAGGCCGCCCGTGGGCATGCTGGCGATTACCGTTACTTCCTCGAGCTGCGGCATGCTGATGCCAATGCTGCGTTGCTGGGGACTGCGCAGATTGAAATCGGACCCCTTGGCCACGTTGGCGATCACACGGTAGTCTTCAACACTCTGACTGCCGAACTCGGGGTGAGTAATGGTCAACGTATACAGGCCGCGGGGAGCTTCCAGCACGTAACTGCCATCGGCCCCCGTGATTACCGAGCGGGAGATCGCGCCGGAGAGCTCTACCGTAACACCGGCAACCCCTTCGCCGGCAGAGGTGATACGACCCTGCACAAGTCCGGTCGCTGCGCGGGCACGCTGTGCCGCGGTCTCCGAGGTAAAATAGGACTCGACGGAGGCAACCGGCGATTGGCCTTCGTCGAGGCGAATGAATACGTCGGCGAGCTGGCCCTCGGCGACATCAAAGCGGAAACTGTGCAGGATCCGCTCGCCATCCACTACCTGAATACTGTGAGCGCCCGAGGTCAGGTCGAAATACACTGCGCCACTCTCGTCGATTGGCTTGCGCACGCTGCCATCGAGGACAATGGTCAGGCCCGGCGCAACGACGCCGTCCCTGCTCACCTGGACAACCAATTCATCCGCTGCCTGGACTGACAGGGCTGAACAAAGCAGAACTGCTGTGGCGCTCAAGCGAGAAAACAGTGGTTTCATTCTGGGGTCCCAATGATCCGGTTGAAAACGGTCGCGGCGCTGAGGCTTGTGCTGGTGCCCGCAGCTCGCGGCTGGGACAATCCTAGTGGCACTTGATGACACTAATGTGATCGCAATGTGACGTTTTTATTGCAAGCGCGCAGTCAAGAAAACTTCATGGAGTTGTCGCTTTGCTGCAACATCCGCATTGCAGCATGCGCCCTGTTCCCTCGATGGACAGGAGCACTACCATGCAGCGCACCAGCCACAGCAACGAACTGAACCAGAAGGAGCGGGCCCGGCGGGAAATCGAGCGCCAGGTCGAGGACTTTCTCAACAAGGGCGGCCGGATCTCGGTGGTTGACACCCAGCGCCAGCAATCCGCGGCTCTGCTGGGCACTGCCTGGCGTGACTACGATGAGGCTGTCGAACTGCTCAACTAGCCACCAACGCGCCGGAGCACGACGATCATGCTTGACATTCGCCAGGTGCTCGAAGCCCGCTACCCGAATCATCTGGAACAGGATGGCGGCGCTGTATACCGACACGCTGTTTGCCTTCGGGCCGGGCATGCAGCCGTACCTGCAGCAGGGGCTGGAACTGGGACTCAGCTTTGTCCAGCCCCGCTACCAGACCCGGCACAGCCTCGACTACCTGTGGCTGGGGATCGGTGCCTTCCTGCGCCGGTACCCGGGCTGCGGCTGGATATCGAGCCGCGCAGCCCGATCACGTCGCCCGCCGGGCTGCAACCCCTGTTCGCCGCGGACCGCGGGCCTGCGGACGCCGAGCGCGACTTCAAGGTGCTGCAGGAGAGGCTGGCGGCCAGTGGCCTGCGCGTGCCCACCCTGTTCAACCACTATGCCCAGGTGGCGGAGCCGGCAGGTGTCGCCATCACGGCCTTCAATGTGGACCGGGATTTTGGCAACTGCGTCGATGGCTTTGTGCTGGTGGACCTGGAGCAACTGAAGCCGCGCAAGCGCAGGCGCTACCTGGAATGCGGGAACGGGGGTGGCAACTCCGTACTGGAGCCGGACTGATCCCGCGCCGACAGGGCCTGCTGCACCACTTCGGCAACGAGCCAGAGGCGATCCTGGCCCCAGGCCGTGGCGAGAGTACTGCCGTCCGCGTCCACCAGCCTGAAGCCGGGCACGCCCCAGCAGTTGAAGGCATACATGGCCTCGCGGTTGGCCTCAAGCAGCGCCTCCCAGCCCGGTTTCCCCAACTGCGCCGAGGCCTCGCGCCAGGACAGGCCGGCCCGCTCCACGACCTTGCGCAAAACCCGCTTGTGCCGGGTATTGCGCCCCTCGACAAAAGCCGCCTGCAGGAAACTGCCCAGCAACTCCACCCGCTTGCCCTCGGCATCCGCCAGCGGCAATAGTGAGTAGCAGCGCCGCACCGGCTCGCCGATAGGGTCGTAGAAAGGCCCCAGCGGGACCCCCAGGGCGCGCGCCTCGCGGCCGGCATCACTGAAGATGTACATGCCCTTGTCGCGGGTGGCCGCCACCCCGCGCATGACCATGGGCAGCACCGGGCGCAGATCCAGCTTCACCCCGACTGCCCGGGCCCATTGCACGACGGTATCGAAGACCAGCGCGGTATAGGGACTGCGCAGGGAAGCATAGAACTCCAGGGTCAGGGAGCCGTTGTCCCTGTGCGGTCCACTGCGCAGCCGGGGCCGGGGGTAGAGACAGCCGGTCAGCGGGCGCCGCTGTGTATTCAGGGCCTGCAGACGCTGCTCCAGGTGATACAACCGGTCCACGCCCCAGTACCACACCCCGCCGTAGTAGAACATGGCCCCGGAATAATGGTGCAATGCCTTGCGTCGCGCCGCGCCGGCCTGCAGCAGGGCCTCGGCGTCCGCGGCACTCGCTTCGCCGTGGCGCCGCGCCAGCTCCTCCAGCAGGGCCGCGTCGCCGGTCAACACCGCACTGCACAGCGCCTCGGCTGCCTCCACCCGCAATCTGTCCGGGGTGGCGGTAAAAATCCGCTGCGCGCGCTGCAGCAGGGCGGCATCCGGCGCCACCAGCGGCGGGCAGACGAGGTCATAAAAGGGCGCCACCGCGGCCGCATCTGCCCTCGCCAGAGCGGGCAGCAGCTCCGGTTCCGGCAGATTGGCACCGCTGGGACCGGGCACCAGGTGCCAGCGCAGGTCGATGTCATAGTGCGCCAGCAGCGGACCGATACACTGCGCTGCCAGCAGACTGTAGGGATCATCGAGCTGGTGAAAATACTCGACCACATGGCGCTCACCGCTGCCCTCTCTCTGCTGCTCCGCCGCTGCCGCCAGCTGGCGCTCGTGTTCCGGTGCAAGCAGCCGGTTGAGCATGCGTGAGGTCACCCAGCGCCGCAGGGGAGACGGATCCATGGTCGCCGCCCCACCCTGCTCGCGAAAAGTCTGTGCCATGAATCCGCTCCTGTGGCGAATAGGTTATGCTTGGATTGGTAGCGGACGAGGATAGCACGCAGCATGCACGGCTCACAGGCAGACACGGCATCAGCGCTGGCCCCGGTTGACCGGGAACGGCTGCTGACGGCATTGCGCAGTGCCGCCCCCGGGCTCGACCTTATTGTCGAGGCGGAATCACAGCGGCCCTACGAGTGCGATGCGCTGTCGCTGTACCGGCAACTGCCGCTGCTGACCGCACTGCCGGCCACGGTAGACCAAGTGCAGGCGGTATTGCGCGTTTGCCACGCCCTGGCGGTGCCAGCGGTCGCCCGCGGCGCCGGCACCGGTCTCTGCGCCGGCGCCATGCCGCACCCGGAAGGCGTTCTGCTGGTGCTCAGCAAGCTGGACCGCATCCTCGCCATCGACGCTGACGCCCGCAGTGCCCGGGTCCAGCCCGGCGTTGCCAACCTCGCCATTTCCCGGGCGGCAGCAGCCCACGGGCTTTACTACGCGCCGGACCCCTCCTCCCAGATTGCCTGCACCATCGGCGGCAATGTCGCCGAGAACTCCGGCGGGGTGCACTGCCTGAAATACGGGCTGACCACCCACAACCTGCTGGCGCTCACCGTGCTCACCGTCGAGGGTGACATGATCACTCTCGGCGGCAGCGGGCTCGACGGCCCCGGACTCGACCTGATGGCCCTGCTGACGGGTTCGGAGGGTCTGCTCGGCGTGGTCGTGGAAATCACGGTAAAGCTGCTGCCGCAGCCGGAACTGGCGCGGGTCATCCTGGCCGGCTTCGCCAGCGTCCGCGCCGCGGGCGAGGCGGTGGGCGCGATCATTGCCGCCGGCATCATCCCCGCCGGGCTGGAGATGATGGATCAGCTCGCCCTGCGCGCCGCCGAGGACTTTGCCGCCGCCGGTTATCCCAGGGATGCCGCCGCCGTGCTGCTGTGTGAACTCGATGGTACCCGGGAAGAGGTGGCGGCGCAGATCCTGCAGGTGCAGGCCCTGCTGCAACAGCAGGGCGCCACCTCCCTGCGGGTGTCCAGCGACGAGCGGGAACGGGCGCTGTTGTGGGCCGGGCGCAAGTCGGCCTTCCCCGCGGTGGGGCGGCTGGCACCGGACTACTACTGCATGGACGGTACCATACCCCGCGGCCAGGTGGCCCCGGTACTGGAGGAAATCAGCCGCCTGGCACAGGGCTATGGGCTCGCGGTGGCCAATGTCTTCCATGCCGGCGACGGCAACCTGCACCCGCTGATACTGTTCGACGCGGCCAGTCCCGAGCAGATCCGCAGCGCCGAGGCGCTGGGGGCAGACATCCTCGAACTCAGCGTGCGGGTTGGCGGCTGCATTACCGGCGAACACGGCGTCGGCCTGGAGAAACTGGGGCAGATGCCGAGCCAGTTCAGCACCGCCGAACTGCACCAGCTGGAGGATATCAAGGCCGCCTTTGATCCGGGCCTGACCCTGAATCCCGGCAAGGGCATCCCCATCCTCAAGCGCTGCCAGGAGTACCGCGCCCTGCCGGCCCGGGAGGCTGCCGTTGACTGACCAGACCGAAGCACTCTGCGAGCGCGTGCGCGCGGCGCAGGCCGCGGGCACTCCCCTGCGCATCCGCGGCGGTGACAGCAAGCGGTCGTGGCTGGGGCGCCCCGGCGCGGAAGACAAGGTCCTTGATCTGGCGCAACACCGCGGCGTGGTGGCCTGGGAACCCGGGGAACTGGTGCTGGTGGCCCGCGCCGGCACAACCATCAGCGAGCTGACAGCCTTGCTCGCCACCGAAAACCAGGTGCTGGCGTTCGAGCCTCCCGCCTGCGGCGGCAGGGCAACCCTGGGCGGCACCCTGGCGAGCAACTGCTCGGGCCCGGCCCGGCCCTGGAGTGGCGCGGTGCGCGACGCCGTACTGGGCGTGAAGCTGCTCTCCGGCCGCGGCGAGTGCCTGAATTTTGGCGGCCGGGTGGTGAAGAACGTCGCGGGCTATGATGTATCGCGCCTGCAGGCCGGCGCCCTGGGCAGCCTCGGGGTGATCACCGAGGTCAGCCTGAAAGTGATGCCGGCAGCCGAAGCCAGCCAGACCCTGGCGCAGGAGCTCGATGCGGAAGCAGCCCTGGCGCAGATGATCCGCTACGCCAGGGAGCCGGCGCCGCTCACCGGTGCCTGCTGGTTGCAGGGGCGCCTGTTCCTGCGTCTGTCCGGCGCCGCTGCCGCGGTCGCGGCCAGCGTCCGCCGCTGGGGCGGTGACCCGGTGGCAGCGGTGGACGCACCCTGGGACGCGCTGCGGGAATTCAGCGCTGGTGCCCAGGCTGCCGCCGAACCGCTGTGGCGGGTATCGCTGGCGGGCAATGCACCCTTGCCCGCGGGAACCAGGCCCCTGCTGATCGACTGGGCCGGCGCCCTGCGCTGGTTCGCCGCCGACGGCTTTGACGCCTTTGGCTATGCCGGCGCCCACGGCGGCCACGCCACCCTCTGGTGGCCCGGCGCAAACCGGGAGGGCGAGACCGCACAGCCGCTTTCACTGACCTTGCAGGCACTGCATCAGCGCCTCAAACTGGCCTTCGACCCGGGACGCATTCTCAATCCCGGCCGCCTCTACAGCTGGCTCTGACCCCATGCATACTGACCTGCACCGCCGCTACCGGGACAATGCCGACGCCCAGCGCGCACAGCAACTGCTGAGTGCCTGCGTCCACTGCGGTTTCTGCCTGGAAACCTGCCCCACCTACCTGGAAACCCGGGACGAGCGCGACAGCCCCCGGGGCCGCATCTACCTGATCAGGCAACTGCTGGAGACCGGCGCCGCCGCGGCACCCGCCAGCCACCACCTGGACCGCTGCCTGAACTGCCGCAGCTGTGAAACCACCTGCCCTTCCGGCGTGCAGTACGCGCAGCTGGCGAACATCGGCCAGCAGCTGTCCGGGGACGCCGCCCCGCGGCCACCGCTGCAGGCCGCCCAGCGGAAAACCCTGAGAGCAGTGATCAGCCGGCCAGCGCTGTTCCGCCGGCTGCTGCGCATCGGGCAATTCCTGCGACCGCTGTTGCCCGCCACCCTGCGCCGGCAGATCCCGCCGCGGCAGCGGCGTCTGCCGGTGCCGGCGACAGGCAGTGAACGCACGCTGCTGGTGCTGGAGGGCTGTGTCCAGGCCGCTGCCACGCCCCATACCAACGATGCCGCGCGCCGGGTCTGCGCCGCCCTCGGTATCACCCTGCACGCGGCGCCAGAGGCCGGATGCTGCGGCGCGGTGCAGCAGCACCTCGGTGGCGCCGAGGCCGCGCGCAACAACATGCGCCGCAACATCGACGCCTGGTGGCCGGCCATCGAGGCGGGGGCGGGAGCCATCGTCAGCAGCGCCTCCGGCTGCGGCGCCATGCTGGCAGACTACGGCCGTCTGCTGGCCGACGACCCGGTCTACGCCCGGCGCGCGGCGCGGGTATCTGCCCTGGCACGGGATCTGGGCGAGATCCTGGTGGCCGAGGATCTGGGCCGGCTGGTAGCGGATACCCGCTGTGGCACGGTGGCCGTCCATACCCCCTGCTCCCTGCAGCATGCCCTGCAGCAGCCCGAGTTGTTGCCGACGCTGCTGCGTGGTGCCGGTTTTACCCTGGCCGAAACCGAAGAGAGTCCTGTTTGCTGCGGGTCTGCCGGCACCTACTCCCTGCTACAGCCTGAACTGAGCCAGCGCCTGCGCCGGCGCAAGCAGGCTGCGCTGACGGTGAATGCGCCGGCGGTGATTGCCACCGCCAACGTCGGCTGCCAGCTGCACCTCGCCAATCCGGAGGTGCCGGTAGTGCACTGGATCGAATTGCTGGATCCCGCACGCCAGGGTGCGCCAGTGAACAGATACGGCGGTTAACTGCGCTCGCCGCAGTGGTTTTTACCCCGGGAGTCCTGTTTGGTTATAAGTACCCCGAATCTTGTTCCAAATCGGTAGTGGCCCGGGAGATGACAGTCTGGTTACATGGGGCTGCGTCTATCGACGCCATGCTATGAACGGAGGCATTATCTATGAGAAGACAGAAGCGCGACACCAGTTCCCGGGCGTACGATCACGGCTATCGGGCCGGTGTTTCCGGCCGCAGTATCGATTTCTGCCCCCACGCCCAGGAGGAACAGCGTCAGCAGTGGGTATCCGGCTGGCGAGAAGGTCGTGTAGATCAATGGGACGGCCTGACGGGTGTGTCAGGAGTCCACAAGATGAGGGTTTCCTGAGGCGGCCATCCGCCCCCGGCAATAACGCAAGGAATGACGGGCGCCACTGGCGCCCGTTTTCATGTCCGCAGGCTGCTCTGCGCCAGGTCCAGCAGTTCCCTGACCGCTACCGCATACATGGCAAAGTCCGGTGCATCCGTGGTGTGCAATTCGGTGAGCATGTCCTGCCAGCGAGACAACAGCATGGACTGCTGCTGTTCCCAGGCCTCCAGGCAGTCCTCCAGGGTACCGGCTTCGTCCAGATAACGCAGGGCGCCGACCGCCAGGGTCCGCTGCTGCCACTCCAGGTCCTCCAGATAGGTATCCCGCGCCAGCGCCTGCCACTCGTTGTCGACCTTGCTGGCCAGGATCTGGCCGCTGAACCAGTCCAGCTCAAGCCGTTCACCCATCTCGAAGTAAAGCTCGGCAACCTGCAACAGCGGCGCCTCGGTCTCGCAGGCGGCGTGAATGATTCCCAGGGTGGTAGAACCCTGCAGCGCACAGGCAACCGCTTCTGCCAGTGCCGGCTCGACACCGATTTCCTGCCAGCGCCGGGACAGGGCCCGGTACTGCTCCACCGCCCGTCCGCGCAGCATGCCCGGCAGGGCCTCGCTCAACTGGGCAACGCCCTCGCTGAATTCGGCGATGGAGCGGGTCGGCGCCAGTTCATGGCGCCGATTGCGCAGCAGCCAGCGGCTGGCACGGCGTACCAGGCGGATCAGGCTGTGCATCATCTCCTGCTGCACCACCGCGTCAACCTGGTGGTCCAGGCCCTCGATACGCAGCCAGAGGTCGTCCACGGCATAGATCTTCATCACCGAGGTATAGGCACGGGCAATATCGGCGACCGAGGCCCCGGTCGCCTTGCGCAGGCGGGGAATGAAGTTGAATCCCACCCGGTTGACGATGTCATTGGCCACCTGGGTGCACATGATTTCCCGGCGCAGGCGGTGCTCCGCCACTTCTTCCGGGTAGCGCTCCAGCAGGCGCGGCGGGAAGGCCGTTGCCACTGCCGCCGCCAGGTGCGGATCAATGCCCAGGTCGGAGGCGATCAGCTCCTCCTTGAGAATGGCCTTGCTGTAGGACACCAGCACTGCCAGTTCGGGCCGGGTCAGGCCGTGGCCCTGTACCCGCCGGTCGGCCAACTCCTGGTCCGTGGGAATGAACTCCAGCCCCCGGCTCAGCTTGCCCGCGGACTCCAGGTTGCTGATCAAGCGCCGGTATTCGCCGTTGCGTTCCGTGGCTTCCAGTTCGGCCAGGCTGATGGCCTGGGTCTGGCGATAATTGTTCTGCAGCACCAGCTGCGCCACGCTGTCGGTCATTTCCTGCAGAAGGCTGTCGCGCTGCTTGCCGGTGAGATCACCGCGATCCACCACCGCATTCAACAGGATCTTGATGTTGACCTCATGGTCGGAGCAATCCACACCCCCGGCATTGTCGATGAAGTCGGTATTGGAGCGGCCGCCCTGCAGGCCGTATTCCACCCGCGCCAGCTGGGTCATGCCGAGGTTGCCGCCCTCGCCGATCACCCGGCAGCGCAGCTCGGTGGCATCGACCCGCACAGCATCGTTGGACTTGTCACCCACGTCCGTGTGCGATTCTCTGCTGGCCTTGATGTAGGTGCCAATGCCGCCGTTCCAGAGCAGGTCGGCCTGTGCCCGCAGCAGGTGGGAGATCAGCTCGTTCGGCGTCAGGTGATCGGCGTGAATGTCGAACCGGGCGCGCATTTCCGGAGAAATGTGGATCGCCTTGGCGGCGCGTTCAAACACCCCTCCTCCAGCGGAGATAAGGCTGCGGTCATAGTCGGTCCAGCTTGAGCGCGGCAGTTCGAACAGGCGCTTGCGCTCGGCGTAACTGCTGGCGGCATCCGGCTCCGGATCAATAAAAATGTGCAGGTGGTTGAAGGCCGCGAGCAGGCGAATGTGCGGTGACAACAGCATGCCGTTGCCAAAAACGTCGCCGGCCATGTCGCCGATGCCGACCACGGTAAAATCCGTGCTCTGGACGTCAATGCCCAGCTCGCGGAAATGGCGCTGTACCGACACCCAGGCGCCGCGGGCGGTGATGGCCATTTTCTTGTGGTCATAGCCGGCGCTGCCGCCGGAGGCAAAGGCATCGCCCAGCCAGAAATCGTACTCTTTGGAGAGCCCGTTGGCGATATCGGAAAAAGTGGCGGTGCCCTTGTCCGCTGCGACCACGAGGTAAGGGTCCTCGTCATCCTTGGCAACCACCAGCGGCGGCCGCAGGATACCGCCCTCGCTGCGGTTGTCGGTGATGTCGAGCAGGCCGCGAATGAAGGTGCGGTAACAGGCGATGCCCTCTTCCTGGACCTGGTCGCGACTCATGTCCGGCGTCAGGGATTTGGCGACAAAGCCACCTTTGGCGCCTACCGGCACAATAACCGCGTTCTTCACCTGCTGCGCCTTGACCAGGCCCAGCACCTCGGTACGGAAATCCTCCAGCCGGTCCGACCAGCGCAGGCCGCCGCGGGCGACCTTGCCGCCGCGAAGGTGGACCCCCTCCACCCGCGGTGAATAGACAAATATCTCGTACAGCGGCACCGGCGCGGGCACATCGGGAATGTCCCGCGGGCTCAGCTTGAAGGAGAAATAGGGCTTGAGCAGGCCACCCTCGCCCTCCTGGAAGAAGTTGGTGCGCAGGGTCGCCTTGATGACCAGGATGAACTGGCGGATGATCCGGTCCTGACCCAGGTTCTGCACCTGTTCCAGCGCCGCCAGAATCCGCTGCTCCACCGCTTCCTCCCGCTGCGCGCGCCAATCCTCGTCGCCGTCGAATACCGGCGAAAAGCGGGTCAGGAACAGTTCGACGATACCGGCGGTGATGTGCAGGTGGTCCGCCATGGTCTCGGCGATGTACTCGACGCTGTAGGGGAAGCGGATCTGGCGCAGGTAACGGGCGTAGGCGCGCAGCAGCGCAATCTCCCGCCAGCTCAGGCGTGTGCCCAGCAGCAGCCGGTTGAAGGAGTCGTTCTCCGCCTCGCCAAACCAGATGCGGGCAAAGGCGTCCTCGAACTCATCGCGCACCTGTTCCAGGTCGATGTTGTCCGACAGCGAGTAGCTGAGGCTGAACTCCTGGATCCAGTAGCGCTCACCCTCGCCGCTGCGAACCCCATAGGGACGCTCGGACATCACCCGCAAGCCCAGGTTCTCCAGAATGGGCAGCACATCGGACAGCGGCAGCGACTCGCCACAGTGGAACAGCCGCAGGCGCAGGCGGTCGGCATCCTCCTCCAGCATCCGGTACAGCATCATGCCGAGGGACTGGCCCTGTCGCAGCTCCAGCAGATGCTTGATGTCATGCACCGCGACGCGGGGATCAAAGTCATCGCGGTAACCGGGCGGGAATCCGTTGCCGATCTCGCGTGCGTACTGTTCGCCGTTCTCCTCGCCAAATTCTTCTATCAGGCGCAGCCGCAGCCGATCTTCCCATGCCAGTGTCGCCTGCACGATCTGCTCCTCAATTTCGTTGACGTCGTAGGCCTGCTCTACCGCTGGATCCACCCGCAGGACAAAGTGGCAGCGCACCAGCACCGACTCGGAGAAGTAGGTGGTGAACTCGGATTCCTCGGCACCCAGTGCCCGACACAGAATGTTCTGCATCAGCCGGCGTTGCTCGGTGCTGTAGCGATCCCGCGGCATGTACACCAGGCAGCTGAAGAACTTGCCGTGGGCGTCCCGGCGCACAAACAAACGGGTCTGCCGCCGCTCCTGGATGCGGTTGACTGCGAGCACGGTATTGCCGAGTTCGCGAATGCTGGACTGGAACAGCTCGTCGCGCGGGAACAGTTCCAGCACCCGCGCCAGCTCGCGGCCATCGTGCTCGCGCGGGTCCAGTCCGGATTGCTGGATGACTTCCTGCACCTTGCGCCGCAGGATGGGAATCAGCATCGGATTGGTGGTGTAGACGGAAGAAGTGTAGAGCCCGAAAAAACGGTGCTGGCCGATGACCTCGCCCGCTTCATTGAACAACTTGACCTCGACATAATCGGGGTAGGCCTGCCGGTGCACGCGGGAGCGGGTGCCGGACTTGGCGAAGCTCAGCTGCCGGCGCTGCTGCTCCTCCGGCGCCATGCTGTGCAGATCCGCCTGCAGATCCCTGGCACCGCGGGTGGAGCGCAGGCGCAACATCCCGAGGCTGCGCGCCGGGTCTGCCGCCACTTCAATCTCCGCGCCCGCTCGCTTGACCTCGAGATACTCGTAGCCGAGAAAGGTCATGCGATCAAACTCGAGCCATTTCAGGAACTCCATGGCCTCGTCGCGGTTGTCCGGGTCGACACAGCTGCTGGCGGCAACCGCGTCCACCGCCTCCTGCAGACGGGCGCGCATGGCTCCGAAGTCGTCCACCACCAGGGCCACCTGCTGCAGGATATCGCGCAGGCAGTCGCGCAGCTCGCCCAGCTGGTCGGGCCGTGAGTGGCGCCCGATCTCGAAGTACAGCAGACTCTCATGGGAGCTGTCAGGGAAGGCTTCCTGGCCCACCTCGAGCACGTCTTCCAGCTCGCCCTGGGCCGTGCGCCGGGCCTCCAGGTTGCAGCTGGCAAGGCTGTGAATGCGGATATTGCGCTGGTTCAGTTCCCCGCGGATCGATGCCGTGCAAAACGGCAGGTCCCGGCAGAGAATGACGATGACCGTGTATTTGCTCTCCCAGCCATGCCCCTGGATGTCGGGATTGAAGATGCGCACCTTGGGTTCGGGAGCCTGCCAGTCCTGCATGAAGTGCAACAGGCCGTAGAGGCAGCCGTAAAGATCCTCCACCGAGCGCTGGCGCAGATCCTCGGCGGGAAAGCGGCTGAAAAAAGAATCCGCCAGCTGCAGCAGTGATGGCCGGTCAGCGCCATCGCTGCGCCGCTCAATCAGGGCTGTGAGTTCTTCCAGCAGGCTGTTCTTGTAAGCGTCCCATGCCATGGCTCGCGTGTGCACCTCCGGCCGCTACCGGGCCGTGACTGATTCGTTATCGTTGTCGCGTAGTCTAGCGCAAAGCGACCCCGCATGTCGGGAGAGTAAACTGGAACTTTTACCCCGCCGACCGGTCCCAGCGGATGCTCGCGCGCGGTACGTGAACTCCGGCAGGGCTTTGGCTACAATGCCGCTCGCGCCATCCGGCGCGAGAGGCCTCGCCGCCACGGCGATCAACCGGCATGCAAGGAGACTGCGTGGCTAGTGCAGACATACGTACCCTGGAAACCTGGCTCAGCGGCCAGATCATCGGTCAGGCGCATCTGGTGGAGCGCCTGCTGATCGCCCTGCTCGCAGACGGTCACCTGCTGGTGGAGGGGGCGCCTGGCCTGGCCAAGACCCGCGCCATCAAGGCACTGGCAGATGGTATTGAAGGCAGTTTCCACCGCATCCAGTTCACCCCCGACCTGTTGCCCGGCGACGTCACCGGCACCGAGATCTATCGCCCCCAGGAGGGCAGCTTCCACTTCCAGCGCGGACCCATCTTCCACAACCTGGTGCTCGCGGACGAGGTCAACCGGGCTCCAGCCAAGGTCCAGTCCGCACTGCTGGAGGCGATGGCCGAGCGCCAGGTCAGCGTCGGCAGCGAGACCTTCCCCCTGCCCCCCCTGTTTCTGGTGATGGCCACCCAGAACCCGATCGAACAGGAAGGCACCTATCCTCTGCCAGAGGCACAGCTGGACCGTTTCCTCATGCATGTGCGCGTGGGCTACCCCGATGCCGCAGCGGAAACCGCCATCCTGCGCCTGACCCGGGCCGAGGCCAGCGGCGGCAGTGCCAGTGCCCCGCCGCCCCTGCGCCAGGACGCGGTGTTCGAAGCCAGGCGCGAGGTGCTGGCACTGCACATGGCGGAGGCCGTCGAGCAGTACATCGTGCAACTGGTGATTGCCAGCCGGCAGCCCGAGCTCTACGCCGAGGCACTGGGTGGCTGGATCGAATACGGGGCCAGTCCCCGGGCCACGATCGCCCTGGATCGCTGCGCGCGGGCCCACGCCTGGCTGCGGGGCCAGGATTTTGTCAGCCCGGACGATGTCCAGGCGGTGGCCGGCGATGTCCTCCGCCACCGCCTGATCCTCAGCTTCGAGGCCGAGGCCAACGGTGTCACCCCGGACCAGGTCATCAATGAGTTGCTGACGCTGGTCCCGGCCGCGTAGGGGCCCGGCGTGCGCCTGGCCGATGTCAGCCAACCCGCGACCGGCGCCTATGTGACGCTGGAAACCCTGATCGGGCTTCGCTTCCCCGCCAGCCAACTGCAGCTGACCCGGCGCAATCGTGCCCTGAGCGCCCTGACCGGCCCCAACAAGGCCAATTTCCGCGGCCGCGGCATTGATTTCGAGGAGGTGCGCAGCTACCAGGCAGGCGATGATATCCGCACCATCGACTGGCGGGTCACCGCGCGCACCGGGGCCGCCCACACCAAGGTTTTCCGCGAGGAGCGCGAGCGCCCGGTACTGGTGGTGGTCGATCAGCGCGGCAGCCAGTTCTTCGGTTCACAGCACTGCTTCAAGTCGGTACTGGCGGCGCACCTGGCCGGCCTGCTGGCCTGGAGCGCACTGGGCAACGGCGACCGGGTCGGCGGCCTGGTGTTCAATGACAGCCGCCACCGGGAAGTGCGCCCGCGCCGCAGTCGCAAGACCGTGCTGACCATTCTGTCGCAGATCGAGGCCTTCAACCGCCGCCTGCCGCCCGCCAGTGGCGACGACCACAGTCTCGCGGCCATGCTGGACAACCTGCGGCGCATTGCCCGGCCGGGTACCAGTATTTATCTGGTCAGCGACTTCTACGGCGCCGAGGATCCCGCGGTACGCGAGCACCTGTTCCGGCTGGCGCAGCACTCGGAGATTACTGCCCTGGCCTGCGCCGACCCGCTGGAGACCGAGCTGCCACCGGCGGGCCGCTACGCCTTTACCGACGGTCAGCGCCGCGCCGAGCTCCGCACTGCCGACCGCCAGCTGCGCCACAACTACTCCCGGGAACAGGCGCAGCGAATGGACGCGCTGGGCACCGACCTGCAACGCCTGGGCATCCCCCTGCTGCGAGCCTCCACCGCGGAGTCACCCTTCCTGTTGCTGCAACGTTATTTCGGGGAGCAGCGCCGATGAATCCACAGGACCCGCTGGCGGCACTGCACCCGCTGCGAACGCCGGAGCCCGTGCCCTGGTGGCCCCCGGCCCCGGGCTGGTGGCTGCTCGCGGGGCTGCTGCTGGCGGCATTGGCCTGGGCCGCCTGGTGCGGCTGGCGCCGCTACCGCAGCAACCGTTACCGGCGCACCGCCCGCCAGGCTGTGCAGGTGATCCTCGCCCGCCACGCCGAGCACGGCGATTCGGCGCGTACCCTGGGTGAGCTCAACACGGTACTGAAAGCGGTGGCCCTGCGCTCCTGCCCGCGCGCCGAAGTCGCCTCACTCAGTGGTGAACACTGGCGCAGCTTCCTCAATGCAGGCCTGGAGCGGGCACGCTCGCCGCTGCGGTTTCCCGAGGCCGTCGCCCGCGCCCATGCCCCCGATCCAGGCCCCATCGACAGCGTTGCCCTGCAGCGCTGCACCGAAACCTGGCTGCGCCGGCACCGGAGGGTGCAATGATCACCTGGCTCTGGCCCTGGTTGGCGCTGTTGCTGCCGCTGCCACTGCTGATGCGGCGCTTCTGGCCCGCGGCACACAGCGAGGAACCCGCACTGCGGGTACCGTTTTTCCAGCGCTGGCAGGCACTGGGCCAGCAGCAGTCGCGGCGCGGCAACGATGGCAACCGCGCGACCCTGCTGCTGCTGTGGCTGCTGTGGATCTGCCTGCTGCTGGCCGCGGCGAGACCGATCTGGATCGGGGATCCCGTCGAGTTACCCAAGAGCGGGCGCGACCTGATGCTGGCCGTGGACCTGTCCGGCAGCATGCGGGTGGAAGACATGCAGGTGGGCAACAATCTGGTCCGGCGCATCGATGCAGTGAGAACCGTCGGCGCCGACTTTATCAGTCGCCGCCAGGGCGACCGGGTGGGGCTGATCCTGTTCGGCAGCAATGCCTACGTGCAGTCACCGTTGACCTTCGATGTGGCGACCGTCGAGCAGTTTCTGCTGGATGCCCGGATCGGCTTCGCCGGCCAGGAAACCGCCATCGGTGACGCCATCGGGCTGGCGGTGAAACGCCTGCGTGAGCGTCCGGCAGAGAGCCGGGTGCTGGTGCTGCTGACTGATGGCCAGGACACTGCCAGCACCATCGGCACCATGGACGCGGCGCGCCTCGCCCAGGGACTGGGAATCCGCATCTACACCATTGGCATCGGCGCCGATCAGCTGGCGCTGCCGGGACTGTTCGGTTCCAGCTTCGGCAGTCGCCGGGTCAATCCGTCCAGCGACATGGACGAAGCCGCGCTGCAGGAAATCGCCAACACCACCGGCGGGCGCTACTTCCGCGCCCGGGATCCCCAGGAACTGGTCGGTATCTACCAGTTGCTGGACGAACTCGAGCCCATAGAGCAGGAGGCGGCCACCTACCGGCCGCGCCAGGCGCTGGGCCACTGGCCGCTGCTGCTGGCACTGCTGCTGAGCTTTGTCCTCGCCTGGCGACAGCGGGGGCAACAGCCCGCGCACTCTGGCACTTCCGGGGAGGTACAGCAAAGCCATGCCTGAAACCCTGTTCGGACTCCACCTGATGCGGCCACTGTGGCTGCTGTGCGCCGTGCCGGCGCTGCTCCTGACCGCGCTGCTGTGGCAACAGCGCGGCCGGGCCGGCGGCTGGAACCGGGTCATCGCCCCAGAACTGCTGCGTCACCTGGTCCCGGAACAGCAGCAACGCCGGCGCAGCAACCTGCTGTTGCTGATCTGCGCGGGCTGGCTGCTGGCCTGCATCGCCGCCGCCGGGCCCAGCTGGAAAAAAATTCCGCAACCGGTTGAGCAGGTAGAAGACGCACTGGTGCTGGTGCTGGACCTCAGCTATTCGATGAAGGCCACGGATCAGCCGCCCTCGCGCCTGGACCGGGCCCGGCAAAAACTGCTGGACCTGCTCGCCACCCGGCGCGAGGGCCAGACCGGGCTGGTGGCCTATGCCGGGGACGCCCACGTGGTCACACCGCTGACCGACGACACCGGCACCATCGGCAACCTGTTACCGGCGCTGAATCCGGACATGATGCCCCTGCCGGGTAGCGATACTCCCGGCGCCCTGCGCCTGGCCCTCGAATTGCTCGAGTCCGCGGGCGTCAGCGGCGGCCGTATCCTGTTGCTGTCAGATGGCGTCGAGGCAACGGAGGTTGCGCGCATGGCGCGGCAGATACGCAGCGCAGGCGTCACGCTCTCGGTGCTCGGACTCGGCACCGATAATGGTGCTCCCATGCCCCTGCCCCGGGGCGGTTTTTTGCGCGACGACGCCGGTGCCATTGTCATCCCGCGTCTCGACGAAGGCCCCCTGCAGGAACTGGCGCGGGCCGCCGGTGGTCGTTACCAGCGTCTGCAGGTCGACGACAGTGACCTGGAGATGCTGCTGGCACAGTCCGCCACCGCCACCGAAACCAGCCTGGCGGAAGATCTGACGACGGATGCCTGGGAGGACCAGGGCTACTGGCTGATCATTCTGCTGTTGCCTCTGGCGCTGGCCCTGTTCCGGCGCGGCTGGCTGCTGGGCCTGCTGCCACTCCTGCTGTTGCTGGAGCCCGCAACCGCGCGCGCCCAACCCTGGCAAAACCTCTGGCTCACCCCCGACCAGCAGGCCCAGCGCGCCCTGGAGGCGGGCGACCCGGAGCGTGCCGCGGCCTTGTTCGAGGATCCCGCCCGGGCCGGTGCTGCCGCCTACGAGAGCGGCGACTATGCCGGGGCAGCGGAACGTTTCCGGGCGGATGACAGCGCCGACAGCTGGTATAACCGCGGCAACGCCCTGGCCCGCGCCGGCGATCTGGATGGCGCCATGGACGCCTACCAGCGCTCTCTGGAGCTGCAGCCAGGACAGGAAGATGCCGCCGCCAACCTGGCCCTGGTGGAGAAACTGCAACAACAGCAGGAACAGGAGCAGCAAGCAGGCGAGGACGGTGAGCCGCAGCCGGACAGCGGCGAGGAAAACCAGGGCCAGGAGCAGGGTCAGCCCGACGCAGAAAAACAGCAGCAAGAAGAACAGCAGCAAGGAGAGCCACAGCAGCAAGCAGGTGATCCGGAGCAGGGCTCGCCCCGGGACTCCGCAACAGAATCAGAAGATACAGGTATGGCGGACGAGGACTCTGGCGCCCCGCAGGCGGAACCAGCGCCGGAGCCGAAGGCCGCACAGGAGCCCCTGACCAACATAGAGGTACCGGAGCTGTCGCTGGAAGAGGCCGAGCGCAACCAGGCCATGGAACAGTGGCTGCGACGGGTCCCGGATGACCCCTCCGGCCTGCTGCGAGAAAAATTTCGCTACGAGAGCCGCAAGCGACAACAACAACCCGGGAGTGAAAATGAGCGTGAATGGTAGCCGCACATGGCTGGGGCTGGGACTGTTGCTGTGGCTGTGGTGCGCGGCGCCGCAGGCGGCGCTGGAAGTCGCCGTAGACCGTCAGCAGGTGGCGCTGGGAGACAGTCTGCGCCTGGTGATCACCGCCACCGGTGATGAGGATCTGGACAGTCTCGAGCTGCGCACCCTGCTGGCGGACTTCGAGATCCTGCAGCGCAGCATGAGCAGCAGTACCAGCATTATCAATGGCCAGGCCACGCGCACCCGGCAGCTGTCGCTGGACATTACGCCGCGGCGGGAAGGCACGCTGGCAATACCCGCCTTCCGCGCCGGCGTGGAGACCACGCAACCGGTCGCCATCGAAGTCGGCCCGCCGCCCACCCTGGCGGACGCCGACCAGCAGGTGCTGTTCAGCGCCGAGGTCGACCGCAGCGAAGTCTATGTGCAGGGGCAGCTGCTGCTGACCCTGCGCATCCAGCAAGCGATCAACCTGGACTCACGCAGCGTCAGTGAACTGCAACTGGATGGCGCTTTCGTGAAACCGCTGGAACAGAATTCCTTCCAGCGCACGATCGACGGCCGGCCGTGGCTGGTGCACGAAGTACGCTATGCCATCTTTCCCGAGCAGAGCGGCACTCTGGAGATACCGGCCCAGGTGTTTACCGCCCGCGAGAGCAGTGGCCGCCGCAGCGTGTTCGACATTGGCGGCGGCGGTCGCCAAATCCAACGGCGCACCGAGCCTGTGGTGATCACCGTGCATCCGCGCCCGGCCGCCTTTCCTGCGGGCAGCACCTGGCTGCCTGCGCGCAATCTCACCCTGGAGGAAGACTGGTCTACCCCACCGGACCAATTGCAGGCCGGCGAATCCGCCACCCGCACCCTGCGATTGCGCGGCGAAGGCGTGCACGGCGCGCAACTGCCCCCGGTGGAGTTCGCGGCGCCAGACGCCCTGCGCTACTATCCGGACCAGCCGCTGGTGGATGACCGCGAAGACAGCAACGGCGTGGTAGGCCTGCGTCGGGACAGCGCAGCCCTGGTGGCGAGCCGGGCCGGCAGCTGGACCCTGCCGGAAGTCCGCATTCCCTGGTGGGACACGGAAACCGACAGCCTGCGCCATGCAGTGCTGCCGGCTCGGAAGATCAAGATCGCCGCCGCTCCCGGCAGCGCTGCCGGGTTCGACCCGGTGACCGTGCCGGGCAGCGCCCCTACATCCCCTGTGGGCACCACTGCCGCCGACAGCGTCGGGCAGCGGCCCTGGCAGGCACTGGCGGCGGTACTTGCGCTGGGCTGGCTGGCGACGCTGGCCTGGCACTGGCGGGTGACGCGCGGCGCGGGCGCAGCACCTGCAACACACACGGTAGCGAACGCCAATCCGGGGGAGGCACGCGCCTTCAAACAGCTGCAGGCGGCCTGCATCAGCAACAGCGCAGCCCAGGCCCGGCGCGCCCTGCTCGCCTGGGGCAGGGCGCGTCTGCCTGGACCCGCGGGAGCGAATGCCGCGGGACTGGCAGCCAGCTTCGGTGATGCCGCCCTGGAACAGGCAGTGGCAGGACTGGACCGCGCCCTGTACCGGGATGGTGGCAGTGACTGGGACGGGAGCGCCCTGCTGGCAGCGGTCAAGCGCCTGCGCGAAGCTGAGCCCAGGCGCGGCGCCAGCAGCGGCGATGACGCCCTGACGCTCTACCCCCGCGGCACCTGAAGTACTCCCGGTGCAAGAGCGCCGCTCAGGCGGCGAGCGCCTTGTCCAGCACCTCGTAGACGTCCCGTGACACGTTCGGCAGATCGGCCAGGCGCTGCAGCTGCGCGCGCATGAGCTGCTCCCGGCCCCGGTAGTTGCGCCACTTGGTGAGGGGTGTCAGCAGGCGGGCGGCGATCTGCGGGTTGCGGCTGTCCAGCTCTTCGATCCGGTCCGCCAGGAAGCGGTAGCCAGCGCCATCAGCACGGTGGAAATTGACCGGATTGGCACTGCAGAAAGCACCGATCAGGGCGCGCAGCTTGTTGGGATTGCGGCTGTCGAAGGCCGGGTGCTGCAGCAGCCGCTGCACCCGCTCCAGGGTATCCGGCGCCGGCAACGTCGCCTGCACCTGCAACCACTGATTTACCACCAGCGTCTCGTGTTGCCAATCCTGGTAGAACCATTCCAGCGCCGCATCGCGTTGAGCCGCACTGCCGTGGCTGGCAAGTGCCTGCAGCGCGGCGAGGCGATCAGACATGTTGTCGGCATCGGCAAACTGGGCCGCCGCCAGCGCCAGGCCCTCCTCCCCCGCCAGGGCCAGATAGTCCAGACAGATGTTGCGCAGGCTGCGCGCACCGATCTGGGCGGAATCCGGGGCATAGGGTTCAGTGCTTGCCAGGCGCCGGTAGCAGTCCATGAATGCCCCGCCGTGGCGCTGCGCCAGGGCCGTGCGCACGGCATTGCGGGCGGCGTGAATGGCGTCCACATCGGCACCACCACGGCTGGCGGCCAGTTCGGCGAGATAGCTTTCACCCGGCAGGCGCAGCATTTCCGCAACCATCGCCGGATCCAGCGCGGCATTCGCCAGCAGCTCTCCGCAGGCGTCGAGGTACAGGGGATCTACCACCACCGCGGCATTGGCCGCCAACTGCTGCTGGGCTGTTTCGAGCACCCGCAGGGCCAGCTGCTGGGCGGCGTCCCAGCGCACAAAGCCGTCTTCTTCCAGGCTCATCAGGGCGCAGAGCTCGGCGCTGCTGTAGTCGTAGTCCAGGCGCACAGGCGCGGAAAAGCCCCGCAACAGTGCCGGCACCGGCGGCTCCATCACCCCCTCGAAGCAGAAGGTCTGCTCCTCCCCGGTCAGCACCAGCACCCGGTGGGTGTTGTCTGCGGTGTCTCCATCCGGCGTCTCGCCCGCCAGTCGCAACGGCAGGTTGCCCGCGGCCCCGAGCAAGCCCAGGGCGACCGGAATCATCAGCGGCACCTTGTCCGGCTGTCCCGGCGTGGGCGGCGTGCTCTGGCGCAGACTCAGGGTATAGCGTCGGGCCTGGGCATCGTACTCGCCGCGGGCGCTCAATCGGGGGGTGCCCGCCTGGGAGTACCAGCGCCGGAACTGGGTGAGGTCCATACCCGAGGCGTCCTCCATCGCCCGCACGAATTCCTCGCAGGTCACGGCCTGACCGTCGTGGCGCTCAAAATACAGGTCCGAGCCCGCACGGAAGCGCTCGGGTCCCAGCAGGGTGTGGATCATGCGCACCACTTCCGCACCCTTCTGGTAGATGGTCGCGGTATAGAAATTGGAGATCTCGACGAAGGAATCGGGCCGCACCGGATGCGCCATGGGGCCGGCGTCCTCGGCGAACTGGGCGCTGCGCAATACATTCACCTCCTCCACCCGCTTGACCGTTGCCGAGCCCATGTCCGCGGAAAACGCCTCGTCCCGAAACACGGTGAAGCCTTCCTTGAGACTGAGCTGGAACCAGTCACGGCAGGTGACCCGATTGCCCGACCAGTTGTGGAAGTACTCGTGGGCGACGATGGACTGCACCCGCTCGAAGCCGGCATCGGTGGTGATTTCGGGGCTGCACAACACGCAGGAGCTGTTGAAGATGTTAAGCCCCTTGTTTTCCATGGCGCCCATATTGAAATCATCGACCGCAACAACATTGAACACATCGAGGTCATACTCGCGCCCATATACTTCCTCGTCCCAGCGCATGGACTGCTGCAGCGAGCGCATGGCATGGTCGCACTTGTCCAGGTCCTTTTCCTCGACGTAGATGCGCAGGGTGACATCGCGACCGCTGGCAGTACGGAACCGGTCCTCGATATGGCGCAGGTCTCCGGCCACCAGGGCGAACAGGTAGGCCGGCTTGGGGAACGGGTCGTGCCAGCGGGCACGATGGCGGCCGTTGCCCAGCGACTCCAGCGCCAGCGGGTTGCCGTTGCTCAGCAATACCGGGTAGCGCTGCTGGTCGGCCTCGATGCTGACGTGGAACTCCGCCATCACGTCGGGACGGTCCAGGTACCAGGTTATCTTGCGAAAACCCTCTGCCTCGCACTGGGTGCAGAACATGTTGCGGGATTTGTACAGGCCGTCCAGGGAGGTGTTGTCCTGGGGCCGGATGCGAGCCTCGCTGCGCAACTGAAAGTCATCCGGCACAGACGCCAACACCAGCCCCTCGGTGCTGAGTTTATACTCTTCGGGCGCCAGTTCGCGTCCGTCAATCGCCAGTGACAGCAGCTCCAGCTCCTGGCCATGCAATTCCAGTGCCGCACCGGGCTCGCCCTCCGGATTGCGCCGCAGATGGAGACAGGCGCTGACCAGGGCGTGGTCCTCGTGCAGGTCGAAGGCCAGCTCGGTGCGTTCGATCAGAAACGCCGGTGCCTGATAATCCTTGCGGTGAATAACTTGCGGCTGTGCATCGCGCATGGTTTACCTCAATGTTGTGACAGGGCGACCTGATAGCCGCCGAACTTGCGAAGGTTGATGACGCCGGTATCCAGGATCAGATACTGACCCTTGATCCCCAGCAGGGTTCCAGCCACCTGCGAGTCCTTGTCGAAATTGAACGAGGTGACCTTGCGCGGGTATTCCAGTACCGGATACTCGATCGCGGTCACAGCCTGTTGCTCGAGCGGGGCCAGCGCCTGCAGGCCAAACTGTTGTTGCAGCGCGGCAATTTCACTCGCGCAAACAGCCATCAGGCGTTGCCGTTCAGACTCAAGGTCGGCGGGCTCGGAGGGTCCCTTGAGCATCGCCTGCCAGTTGGTCCTGTCGGCAATATGCGACTTGAATACTGTTTCCACCAGCCCGGACTGCTGGCGACTGGCGACCCGGAAGATCGGCAGTGCCTGGGTTGCCCCCTGGTCCATCCAGCGGGTGGGAACCTGGCTGTGGCGTGTGATGCCCACCTTGAGACCGGAGGTGTTGGCCAAATACACGAAGTGGTCAATCATGCAGTTGGCTTCGCCCCACTCCGGCTCCCGGCAGGTCCCCAGGTGGTAGTGGCACTTTTCCGGGCTCATGATGCAACTGTCGCACTGGGCCAGGCGGCGAAAGCAGGGATAACAATAGCCCTGGTTGAAACTTTTGCTGGTAAGGCGGTCGCAGTGGATGCAGTTGATCGCGCCGAGGAACTCCAGTTGCAGTGACTGGCCCAACAGTGCGTTGAGTGGCACCCGGTTATCGCCCAGCACCATCTCGTAGGCCACCGGCGCCTGGAGCCGGGTTTTCATCTTGCGCAGGGCCCCGCGGGCCAGTTCTGTCGCCATGGTTATTGGCCACCGGGCGTATCACGCCAGCGCAGCGGCTCTGGCTGTGGATCGTCGCATTCGCTACCGGCCTTGCTGCCCTTGTCGATGTAACCGACACGCTGCTCCGGCGGCAGGTGGCGCTCCCCCCAGGCAATCAGCGCCTGCAGGGCATTGCCGCGCTGTTCGGGCGTTAGCGGGCGCCCATCGGGCCAGCGCCCCAGTTCCACCGAGCGTTTCAGGCTCTGGTAGATCTCCGGGGTCAGCTGATTGATGACATCCTCGTATTCCATGATGGCTCCGGGGCAGAAAAGCCGCGCATTATAACCGCCTGCGGCCGCCCCTGTCCCACCCGCGACCTCAGCCGGGCCGGGCTCGCGACAGCAGGGCCATGCCGGCCCCCAGGGCCGCTCCCGCGAGCAGACCGCCCACGTGGGCCGCGTTGGCGATGGCGCCGAAGCCCAGCACCTCGATCACCCCCACCATGCACAGCACCAGCCACCCCACCATCAGCAGCATGATCGGGCGGCTGGGTTCGAAGTCCCAGCGCGGCTGCAGGCGGGCGCCGACAAAGCTGAAGCCCAATAGACCGTAGACCACCCCGGACATGCCGCCGAAGATGGACGGCCCCCCGAACAGGTACTGGCAGGCGTTGGAGACCAGGGCTATGGCAATGAACAATCCCAGCATGTGCACGGCGCCAAGGGTACGCTCCACCTTGTTGCCCAGCTCCCAGAGCCAGAGGCTGTTGAACACGATATGCAGCCAGCCGAAGTGCAGAAACGCGGGCGTCAGCAAACGCCAGTACTCGGAGCCCATGCTGCCAAAGCTGATGCCATCGCCCTGCAGGGTGAAGGGAGCGAACGTGAACAGGGACAGCCAGGCCACGGGCGCACGCAGATACACCAGCAGGAAACCGGCCACGCTGAGCGCCATCAGCAGCAGCGTTACCGGCACAGACCACATCCGCTGCTGCACGCTGGAACCCTGCTGCGCTGCCAGCGCTTTCTGTGGCGCGATCTCCAGCAGCAACTCGCCCGAGCGCCAGGCGTGATACAGGTTCTTCACCCCCTCGACCTGGGCCGGATCAGCGACCTCCAGCACTTGCTCGCCCCCGGCCTCGTAGACCCGATGCGGGACCCGCCGCTGCTGCAGCAGGACCAGAAAGGGCAGCAGATCCTCGCTCGCCCGCACCCGCAATACCGTGAAGCCTCGCGCCATCAGTTCACCAGCGCAGTGCTCCAGCGCAGTTTGTCCCTGCAGCTGGCGTAGAAGCTGTGTCCAACCGGGTGCAGCAAGGTCAGGCGGTGCGGTTTTTTGGTAATCACCACGGAATCACCCGGGCGCGCAGTCATGTTGACCTGGCCATCGCAGGTGACCGGGGGGTGGATCCGGTTGCGCTCGAGAATATCCAGCCGCAGCTCACTGTTGCCGTCCACCACAATGGGGCGACTGCTGAGGGCATGGGGGAACATGGGCACCAGGACCACCGCATCCAGAGTCGGGTGCATGATCGGTCCGCCACCGGACAGGGAGTAGGCCGTGGACCCGGTGGGGGTGGAAATGATCAAGCCGTCAGCCCGCTGGCGATAGACAAACACCCCGTTGATGTAGAGCTCGAATTCAATCATCTGCGCGGAGGTACCGGAGTTGACCACGACATCGTTCAGGGCGTCTGCGCGAGCCACGGTCTTGCCGTCGCGCAGCACCCGCGCGTCCAGCAGGAACCGGCTTTCCCGCGCGAACTCTCCCGCCAGCACCGCGGGCACCTGGGTGGCGATGTCGTCGGGGGTGATGTCGGTCAGGAAGCCCAGACGGCCACGATTCACCCCCAGTACCGGGGTCTCGTATTTGGCCAGGGTCCGGGCGGCGCTGAGCAAGCTGCCATCGCCGCCGACAACAATTACCAGATCGCTGTCTTCGCCAATCTCATCCAGCGTAGCGCGGGGAATACTGGCGTCGGCCACCAGCTCGCCGAGCCGGGCCTCGAGCACCAGCTCCTTGCCATGCGCCTGCAACAGACTGATCAGCTGCTCCAGCACTTCCGCCAGACCATCCTGCTGACTGCGCCCAACCAGGCCGATCTTGTCAAAACCAGTTTGCATAACCGCACTGCCCTGTTCGCAAGCGAACGCCATTATAAACACACACCCGGTAGCGGACACACGCGCCGCGGCCTCTCAGTCCAGCCAGGGGTAACCGCGCCGCCCCTGCAAGCCACCACTGTGCACCAGTACGATCGGTTCCCGCGCGGACCAGGTGCCGTCGGCGAGCAGGCTGTGCAGCGCCAGCAGGGCCTTGCCGGTGTACACCGGCTCCAGCTGCAGGCCCAGCTCCCGGTCACAGTGACGCATGAGCGCCCGCAGGCGCGCATTGGTACGGGCGAAGCCGCCGCAGTGGAAATCACGGTGCAGGCGCCAGCTGGCGTGAGGGTCGGTGGCCATGCCCGCCACCCAGCCCCCGATGGCCGATTCCAGTTCGCCGTCCCCGCGCAAGGCGACAATACCGGCAATGGAGAACCTCGGCGGCAGCGCGGCTGCCAATCCAGCCAGCGTTGTCCCGGTGCCCACAGCGACGACAATGCGCGCGCCCTGCGGCAAGCGGCCTTCAATCAACTCCGCCAACGGGCGACAGCCGGCCACACCCAGCGGCCCGGCACCACCCTCGGCGATAACGTAGTCAGCGCGCAACTGCCGCGAGAGGGTGGCGACATAGCCGGGATCTTCGCGGCGCCGATACTCACCGCGACTGACAAAATGAAGCTGCATGCCCCAGGCGGCGGCATCGGCCAGGGTTGGCGACAACGTTTGCGGACGCTCGCCGCGGATGACACCCACGCTCTCCAGGCCGGCTGCCTGCGCCACGGCCGCCAGCGCATGCAGGTGGTTGGACCAGGCGCCGCCAAAGGACAGCACCCGGCGGTGCCCCGCCGCGGCGATCGCGGCCAGGTGGGGCGCCAGCTTGAACTGCTTGTTACCGGGAGCAACCCCGCCACTGCGATCCAGCCGCAGCACAGTGACGTTATCGAGGGCAACGCCCTCCAGGACCAGGCCTGCCAGCGATTGCCAGAGGCCACCGCCGCGGTCAGCGCTTATGCCAGCCCCACATTGTCTTTTTGCAGTACCTGCTCGGCGCGGTAGCTGGAGCGCACGAATACCCCGGAGACAACCTCGAGAAAGCCCCGCTCCAGGCCCCATTCGCGGTACTGTTCGAATTCGCGCGGCGCAACGTAACGGTCGATGGGGTAGTGGTTGACCGTGGGCTGCAGATACTGGCCCAGGGTGAGGATATCGACGCTGGCGGCACGCAGGTCATCCATCGCCTGCCGGATTTCGTCGTCGGTCTCGCCCAGGCCCAGCATCAGACTGGTCTTGGTGAGCACATCGGGGCGGTAGCGCTTGGCGTGGGCCAGCACCGCCAGGGTCTGCTCATAGCTGGCGCGGGGATCCCGTACCGGGTGCGTCAGACGGCGCACGGTTTCCACGTTCTGGGCAAAAACCGCAATGCCGGAGTCCAGCACTGTCTCCACATCCGCCAGCACCCCGAGGAAATCCGGAGTCAAGGCTTCCACCGCGGTCTCCGGGTTCTCCTGCTTCACCCGCTGTACACAAGCGGCGTAGTGCCCGGCGCCGCCGTCAGGCAGATCGTCACGATTGACCGACGTCAGCACCACGTACTTCAGTCCCATCAGACGCACGGACTCGGCCGTGTTGGCCGGCTCCTCGGGGTCCAGCCAACCCCGCGGATTGCCGGTATTGACCGCACAGAAGCGACAGGCGCGGGTGCAGGTGTCGCCCATCAGCATGATGGTCGCGGTTCCCGCACTCCAGCATTCACTCATGTTGGGGCACTTGGCTTCCTCGCAGACAGTGGCAAGGCGATGGGTGTGGACAATATCCTTGACCTTCTCGTATGTGTCGCCGCCCCGGACCCGGATGCGCAACCAGTCCGGCTTGGCCAGCCGTTCGCCGCCACTGGCAGCCGCCTTGATGCCGTCCTTGATCGCGGTAATACCGCGCTCATTGACAAACTTGTTACCGCTGGCCACCTGCACAGTGGGAATGAGTTTACTGTCTGACATGTCACGATCCTGTCACGGCGACGGCCACCCGGCTGCGACCCGCCTGTTTCAGGGGCGTCATTATAGCGAACCCGGGCCGACAAAGCAGCGCGGAAGACCAACGAGCTGCCATCAACCAATCCGCTACTGCGCAGCGGGCGGCAACCGGGTTATAGTTGCCGCTGTCTTCTTTCGCAAGGACCCTGCATGGCAACCATCACCTTTTACGGCGCAGCCCAGGAAGTCACCGGCTCCTGCCACCTGCTGGAATCTCCCGCCTGTGGCCGGGTACTGCTGGACTGCGGCCTGCGCCAGGGCGGCGATGCCGTGGAGCGAATCCACAATGAACGCTTCAGCTTCGACCCCTCCAGCATCGACGCAGTCATCCTGTCCCACGCCCACCTGGATCATTGCGGGATGCTGCCGCTACTGGTGCACCAGGGCTTCCGCGGCCCCATCTACTGTACCCGCGCCAGCGCCGACCTGCTGCCGATCATGCTCAAGGACGCGGTCGGACTGTACCTGCGCGATCTCGAGCGGGAGAACCTGCGGGCGGAACGGCGTGGCCGCAAGCCCAGGGAACCTATCTACGATGAGCAGGATGTGGAAAAAGTCCTGCACCAGCTCAAGCCCTACCGCTACGGCAAGACGTTCAAGGTGGGCACTGGCTGCCAGGTCTGCCTGCATGACGGCGGTCACATCCTCGGCTCCGCCATTGTCGAAGTGTCCCTGGAAGAGAACCGGGGCGCCAAGACACTGGTGTTCTCAGGCGACCTGGGGCGCAGTGGCTCGGTGTTGATGAATGATCCCGAGCTGCTGGAAAAGGCCGACCTGCTGCTGCTGGAGAGCACCTACGGCGATCGCAATCACCGCGAAGAAGACGAGACCATGGAGGAGCTGCGAACCGTGCTGCACGAGACCTGGGAACAGGGCGGCAGCGTCATGATCCCCGCTTTCGCCGTGGGGCGCACCCAGGAAATCCTGTTCCATCTGGGGCGCCTGCACTACGCCGGCCAGCTGGACGCCTGGCAGATCTTCCTGGACAGCCCGATGGCCATCGAGGTGACCCGGGTCTACGACCGCTGGCTGGAATTGATGGACGGCGATGACATCCGCGAACTGTCCGCTGCCCATCGCGACTCCCTGGCAGACTTTCTTCCCCGCCTGCAGCTGACGGCGGATACGGAGGCGTCCATGGCCATCAACCGGATCAAGAGCGGCGCCATCATCATCGCCGGCAGCGGCATGTGCACCGGCGGGCGCATACGGCACCACTTCAAGCAACGCATCTGGGACTCCCGCAACACGGTGATCTTCACCGGTTTCCAGGCTCAGGGCACACTCGGCCGCCTGCTGGTCGATGGCATGAAGACCGTGAAACTGTTTGGCGAGGAATATGCCGTCAAGGCGCGCATGGAGACCCTGGGCTGCTTTTCCGCCCACGCCGGCCAGAGCGAGCTGATTGCCTGGGCGGCACATTTCAAGCCGACCCCGCGGATCGCCCTGGTTCATGGAGAGCCCAGGTCCCAGGACGCTCTCGCCGACAAGCTGTGGGACCAACTGCAGGTGCGCGTTGCCATCCCGGCCGTCGGTGAATCCATCGCCTTCTGACCGCGCCCCTGATTTCCCCTGGCCGGCCTCACGCGGCCGCCAGGGGAGCATCGAGTTGACTCAGCTGGTGGCCAGGGGCTCGGTGTAGAACTGGCTGTACCACTTGCGGAAACGGGCGATAGGGCCGTCACCATCACAAAGGACAGGCTGCGGCCGGAATATCTTGTGCTCCCAGATCGGCTTGTCTTCATCCAGCTGCTTGCAGATATCACGGATGATGGCCGCGTTCACGCCCCCCTCCCTGACCTCGCCATTGACCTTGGGCTGGGTAAATGCAAAACGGACATGTACCGTCTCGTCGTCTATCGGCGTGACGTTGCCCATCAGGAACGTGTCGGCAATGCCCTCAAAGCGGGTAAAGCCCTGGCCGGGACCGATACCCCTGGAGGTGATACTGCCCTTGACCATACCCTTTGGCGTTTGCAGGTCCGCGCGCTGGATGCCCAGTGAGTAGTGCTTGTCGTAGGTCAGGTCAGTTTCGGGGAAGGTTGCCGTCTGGTGCACGTAGCGAAAATGCGCGGAGTCGGCGCCGTTCTCGGCCATTTCCTGGCAGGCGGTCTTGATCACCCACTCGAAGCGCTGCAGCGGCGCCCAGTCGTCACTGTTGGCCTCGGGAAAGGACTCGACCTCCCACAGCGGCGCAGCGTCGTCGGGATGGTACCAGGCATAGATCACCTGGTTGTCTTCCACCAGCGGGTAGGTCTGCAGGCACTGCTTGCCCTGGATTTTGGGCGGCATGTTTTTTGCGTAGGGTACTTCCGTGCAGTAGCCCTCGGCGTCGAACTTCCAGGCGTGGAACGGACAGACGATGGTTTCCCCCTCAATGCGGCCACCCTGGCCGCTGCTCTCGTTGATACCGTAGCCGAGATGCGCACCCAGGTGCGGGCAGTAGGCATCGAGCAGCACCGCCTTGCCCGACTCGGTCCGGAACAACACCAGCTCCCTGCCAAAATACTCCACTGCACGGGACTGGCCAACGGCAAGCTCATCGCTGTAGGAAATCACGAACCAGCCGAACGGTATCGGCATGGGGGGACGGGGTTTGGGCATGACGGAACTCCTCGCGGGTATTGGGAAGTGCTACCCTGGCAGCGTCGCTGCGGGCGGCTCAGCACAGGCATGATAGACGCTTTTACCACCGGCCTTAAGCGCAGCGGTACAAGCACTTGGACCGGACGACTGCGCCTCGCGGTCAGAAGTTCCAGATTGCAGTAACGCCGACCTGGCGCGGGCGGATCACCCGCTCATGGGGCGTGATGCCGTTGGGAACGTTGTAGGTTCTGGCCTCGGGCACGTCGTCGATGATGGTGGCCTCCTTGTCGAGGGCGTTCTTGACCCAGAGCTTGAGATCCCAGGCACCCGCTGCACTGCGCAAACCAGTGAACAGGTCGACGGTGGCGAAACCCGCCGACCTGATCCGGGTATTGGGCGCGACCCGGAAACTGTTGGCATTGGCAAGCACATCGAGATACCACTCCAGGCCCGTAGCTGCCAGCGGCAGGACGATACTGCCCTGTGCCACGCCCGACCACTCACCCGAATCACCGCCGATGCGCAGGCCACTGTAATCGCAGACCTGATAGATACCGCCGGTAGCATAGCTGCCCTGGAGGCCCGTGGCGCGGGGGCCGCCATTACAGGCCGCGTTGCTGAAACTGTCGTACTCGGCATCGTTGTAGGCAATATTGAGCTGACCGGTAAGCCAGGTGCTGAACAGGTAGGTCAGGTCCACTTCGGCACCGGTCACCACAACCTGCTCCGCGTTCTGGATAACACGAAAGTTGAAATCCGGGCCGGGGGTAGCCGGGTTGAGGTCAATATCGATATCCAGGGCCTCCTGGTGGAAGTCATCATAGACCTGGTAATAGGCCGCGACATTGAAGCGCAGGCGCTGGTTCAGCAAGGTGGATTTATAGCCGACCTCAAGGCTGGTCGATTCCTCGGGGCCAAAATCCTGGATGTTGTCCGGGGTAAAGCCGGTGAGATCCAGAGTCTGGCCGCCGCCGCGCCCGCCCCTGTCGACCGTTGCGTAGGCCATCTGGTCAACGTCAAGCCGATATGCCAGTTTTACTGTCCCGGTCCAGTCTATATCCTTGATCCGGGAGATATTGGCCTGGTCGGGGAGCGGCACCAGCCCGAAGTAGTCAGCGGTGTTGGAATTGTAGCGGCTGGTCTTGTTCCAGCGCGCACCCGCGGTCAGGGTCCAGTCCTCCGTCAGGTACAGGGTATTGTGGCTGAAGGCGCTGAAGTCTTCGCTGTCGGTGGTCAGGTTCACCAAGACCCCACCAAAATCCCCGACAAAGCGATTTTCGACATCAGTATCGGCTGCGGCGCGCGAATAGTAGCCACCGACGATCCAGTCCCAGAAGTCGTTGCCACTGGAAGTCAGGCGCAGCTCCTGGTTCTGGGCCTGGTTGAAGATGATGTTGGTGTCCTGCACGCTGGCATAGACCGGCGTTCTGTCGACATCCTTGATCTCGTCATTGGTGCCATCGGCGTAGTAGCTCTGGGACGTCAACACGGCCCAGTCGAAGTCATAGTTCAGCTCCAGGATGACCTGATTGAAGCGGGATGCAAACAGGCGCGGCTGTTCCGACAGTTCAATCCGCTGGTAGCGACTGATTCCCTGAACAGGGTCTTCCGCGTAAGCGGAAGACTGGTCCCCACGGTAGTCGACATGGGTCAGGCTCAGCCGGCCGCTAAAGGGTGCCTCCGGCTCCCAGAGCAGCGTCGCCCTGCCGGCAGAGGTACGCACGAACTGGTCCCGGTCCAGATTGGCATAGCTGCCGTCGGCGCTGTTGTTCTCGTCGAATACCCCCGCAACGCGCAGGCCCAACGTGTTTTCGACCAGTGGCACGCTGACCCCGAAGCGGGTATTGACCAGATCGTGCTCGCCCACCGTGCCCTCCACATACCCCTCGAATCCGGTGAGATCGGGGTTGCGGGTGTGGATCACGATGGAGCCGGTCGGAGACGCCCTGCCGTACAGTGTGCCCTGGGGTCCACGCAGGATTTCGAAACGGGCAATATCAAACTGGGAAAAGAAGGACAACTGCTGGTTGTTGACGTAGGAGCCATCCAGGTAAGTGTTGGTACGCGGCGCCTGGGCCGCACTGATCTTGGTCCCCACGCCGCGCAGGGTAATGTTCTGGTTGTTGCCGGTGGACTCCAGCACAACCCCGGGCACCAGTTTTCCCAGGTCCTGCATATCGAAAGCGACCGCCCGCCGGAAAGCTTCTCCGGTCACCGCATTCACCGACATCGGGATATCCTGCAGCAGCTCCGTGGTCTTCTGCGCGGTGACGGTGATCTCTTCCAGCACCATGGTACCCTGAGCGTGCAACTGGGTACTGGCGGCCAGAGCGGCAACGAGGACTGAATAGCGGCTGCGGATCACTGGATGCTCCTAATTATTATTTACCCTGGCCGCAGTATTTATCTCATGTAACAATTTCTTATGCAATGCTTTATTGGACCACCTCCGAACCACTTTTCGAGCGAGGAAATGGCATTAACATCGGTCTCAATTCCCGCCTGCTTACGACGCCCTGTCGCCACCGCTGCAGTCGCGAGCCCACCTTTACATAGTTTGTGTAATGTTTTCTAATTCACTCTCAGGAAAAATCGGCAGATCGTTTACCACTACTGAGGCAGTAACATGGACGAAGCATTGATGCGCCGCTATTACGCGACCTACAACAGCGAAGACCCCGAAGGACTCGCTGATTTCTACCACCCGGATTGCACACTGGAATCCGCCCAGGGCACCTTGCGGGGGCGGGAGGCGATTCTGGACACTTACCGGGCTCTGGTCGGCATGTTCGAGGACCGCATGACCCCGACGGAGATTACGGTGAACGGGGATGAGGCCCGGGTAACGATTGTCGACCGTTTTACCGCCCGGGCTGACGTACCTGATTTTCTGGGGCAATCCCTGGCCGCCGGTGAAAGTTTCGAGCTACAGCTCGAGGGACATTACCGCGCGGAGCAGGGCCAGTTCCGGGAAATCCGGATCGAAATAGCGGAACCCTGAGCGAATACCGTTGCGGCGGCTCAGCGCGTGACCTTGAACCCGGCGGCACGTGCGTCCCATGTCGTCTTCGAGACGCCCCGCTCTCTTAGTTCGACTTTGCGCACCTTCTGAGTGGGCGTCATCGGTAGAGATTCAACGATCTCGATGTAGCGGGGAACAAAGAAATAGGGTGCATTATCATTCATGTGCCGAGCCAACGCTTCTTCAGAAACGCTGCTGTCCGGCTTGACGACAACCGCCAGCATGATTTCATGCTCAGAGGACAGCGCGGCTGATGGTACTCCGAACGCGGCAACATCACTGATCCCGGGGTGGCGACGCGCAACGGACTCCACCGCAACCGACGACACGCTGCGGCCCTTGTAGCGAATCAGGTCCTTCTTCCGATCGACGAAGAAGTAATTGCCTGCGCCATCCTGCTCACCCAGGTCACCTGTGCGGTACCAGCCATCCACAAATGCTTTCTCAGTGGCATCCGGATCATTGAAATAGCCATTGAAGAGAATGTGTTCGGCCTTGGGCTTGACACAGAACTCACCCACGTCGCCCACCGGCACAGGCCGATTGACATCATCCAGCAGAGCCACCTCCAGGTCGTCTACGGGGGTGCCTAGTGCGTTGGGAAATAACTCACTCACACCATCGTCGAAGCGGGAGATCAGCTGCATGATCTCACTCTGGCCGAATCCTTGCTGAATAGCCTGAATCCCAAACCGTTGACAGAAGGGTCTGTGGATATCATGTGGCATTGGCGTCATCGTCCCGGAACGTACAGGATTGTCCGCGTCATCAGGTCTTTCGGGGGCATTCCACAAAAACACGTGCATCGCACCCAGGGTGAAGATGTGGGTAGCACCGTAAAAGCGGGTGCGCTCCCAGAAATGACTGGCCGAGAAGGCAGAATCCATACCTACCGCAATGCCCGTTACAAGAGCAGGAAATATGCTTGTGACCCAGGCCGCGGAATTATACAGCGGCATACAGTTGTAGATTACGTCGCCCTCGTGCATGCCACCTATATTGGCCGCGCTCAATGCCGCTCGCATCCAGGCATTGTGACCCTGCATCACGCCTTTAGAGCGACCAGTCGTACCGGAGGTCCACATGATTGAAGCGACATCCCCTCGGTGCAGCACAGCGGGCAGGAAGCTATCGATTGGAGTGGACAATAGTTCGGTAAGGCTGGGGAAGCCCGCATCTGGCTCTTTGATGACAACATTGGACGTGAAAGCATCCCCTAACTCTGCAAGTCGGGACAAGTACTCGCGATCGGTGACCGTGATTCGGGGCTCACTATCGACCAATGTCTGCTGCAGCCACTCACCCCGGTAGTCGGTGTTAATCGGCACCCATGGTGCACCAAGCAAATTGCAGGCGAAGCTTACCAGGACAAATTCCGGGCAACTGTCCATGAAAATACAGACTCGGTCACCTTGCTGCACACCCAGCTGCCTCAGCCCCGCCGCATAGTGACACGCTGCATCGTAGGCTTCGGAATAGGTGATGTGGCGCTCCCCGGCAATCAGAAAATCCTGCTCGGGTGTGGTTTCTGCCTGATGGCGAAGAATACTGCCAAGCACACGATTTTCTTCCTTGTTGTAGTCAAGAGTTTGCATGCTGCTCCACATAAAACTGCTGTGCCCACTTGCGAAACTTCGCAATCGGTCCATCACCGTCACATAAATTGGGTTTCGGCTGATAGATCTTGTTTTCCCACATGGGGATGTCATCAGTGAGCTGCCGGTTGACCTCCTTGTTGAACGCCGCACCAATCCGATCGATCTTGGGGTCGCGTTCCGGATTCTTGTAGCTGACGTGGAAGTACTGAACGACATTATCTTCGTCGATGGGGGCATTCGTTGTTAGCATGCAGACTTCAACCAGTGTTTTGTAGCGAACCACCGCCCAGCCGAAGCCGGAATTGGTCGAGTTCAGGTATCCCTCGACGGGGCCGCCCGAACTGGGAAACTTCTGTCTGCTTTCCATAATTATGCTGGGGCCGTCAAAATCGAAGCGATCATATTCAGCGGCACCAGGATGCTGGTGAACGGTCATGAAGTGAGCGCCGTCAGCGGTGTTCTCAGCCATTTCCTGCAGGCAAGTTCTGATCTTGTGCTCGGTCACGATTGGAGTGACATAAGCGGGGTCGTCGAACTCCGGGACCTCCAGCAGATCGAAATTGGGTGCAGCGCCCTCGGGGTGATACCAGGCCATCACCAGACCATACCGGACCTGTAGCGGGTAGGTTCGCACACAGGCGCGCGTGTTCAGTTGTTGGGCATAAGGTATCGCGGCAACCTGCCCTTCGCCGTCAAATTCCCAGTGGTGAAACGGGCAGCGGATATTCTCACCAACCACCTTCCCAAGCACACCAAAATTACCACCCAGGTGCGGACAGTAAGCGTCCTGTAAATGAAGTTTGCCTGCCTCGCTACGCCACATGACCAGGTCGCGGTCAAAGTAACGGAGTGGTTTTATCTCACCGGACTGAACATCACTTTCGAATGCAACCTGGAACCAGCCTAAGGGAATCGGAAATGGAAAGCGCTTGCTGCTCATAGGTGACTCCTGATCGAAACTGACATATGTGTCAGCAAACCATAAGCTCAACTGACATTTCTGTCAATGCAATATGCGGTAACATGAGCCACGGCAAATTCTTTCGCTATTGAGGCATTGATGAGCGCAAGCACAGAGAGCCACAAGTCCTCCACCCGGCTCGCCATACTTGAGGCCGCAATCCAGGTGTTTGCGCGCCTGGGCTACAGTGGCACCAACTTTCGCGAAATCACTGCGCTCTGCGGTGCCCAGCGCTCACTGATCCTCTACCACTTCCAGAACAAGGAGACTCTGTGGCAGGCTGCCGCGGAAGACGTTGAAAAGCGTTTCAATGCCGCATTCGACTCAGTGTTTACCGAACAGCAGCAGGCCAGCGACCGCGAGACAGCCCGCTACGCGCTGTCCTGCTTTCTGGACGCCCTCTGCGAAGTGCCGGAATACGGCCAGATCTACCTGCGTGAAGGGGCGACGGATAGCCCGAGGATGGAGTGGTTGTCCAGGCACTTTGCCCCGCCTCGAGCCCTGAGAGTGCAATACCGGGACCCGGATATTCAGAAACGCCTCCATACCTCGGTGTTGCGGGACATTCTGGCCTGCACCCTGGTTGCCTTTGTCACTCTGGGTCCGTTGCTGGAACGATCACGTGCCGTGGCTACCGGAAAATCATCTGCCGGTACCTACGAACTGACTCCAGCCAAACGCGAGGAACTGCTGGACTACCTCCTGCGGCTGATCTTTTGAGTGCGTAGCTTCTCAGCACGCACCTTGAACGCTCCCGATTAGACGCCCAGCAGATTGTCCCGCTGCTGCATCCACACTTCCGCGCAGTAGCCAAAATCCACCGGCAGATTCACGCCGCTTACAAAGCTCGCCAGCTTGCTGTTCAGCAGGACCAGTGGTTCGCCCATTTCTGCGGGATCCGCGAAACGACCGTTAGATGGGCAGAAAACCTTGAGCGCATCTCTATCGAATTCCTTGGTCAGCTGATCCATGAATGCCGTCGCCGTGGGCGAAGGACTAATGCAGTTGATCCGTACCTCACGCTTCGCCAGCTCCCCTGCCTGCATCATGGTGTAGACGACCATGCATTGCTTGGAGAAGCCATACGGATCTACGTTGAGGTCCGGGTGTGCTTCCAGCCAGGCTTTGGATTCCGCAAAGCCGGTCACAGCCAAAAAATCCTTGACCAGATCCAGGTTGCTTTTCCAACCCATGCCCGCGGTGGAAGCGATAGAGGCGATGCCACCACCTTTACCAACTCGTGGGATCAGCGCATCGGTCAGGTAGCGTGCGCCAACCCAATTGATCATCACCGTATCCATCGCGGAAAACGGCGGGTGCGGCACACCGGCGCAATTGAACAACGCGTAGATTTCCCCGGGCAACTGAGCGATGGCAGCATCCACTGAGGCCTGGTCTTTCATATCCGTCTTGATCGCCTTTTTCACCGGCACTGTGACGTCGCTGATATCCAGCGCATGGACATCCGCGCCTGCATCCACCAACAATTGCGCCGCCGCGGCACCCATACCTGAAGCGCCCCCGGTAATAACAACTTGCTTGCCCTGATAACCCAGCACATCGTTCATAATGGTTCCTTTTCCTTCTCTTGAAATGCGGTGTTTAGTATATGGGGCCGCCCAGCAGATGGGTGGCCAGGTCAATCAACAGCAGTGTGATCATCGCCACGAAGCTCGACTCGATAAACACACGCCCAATGCTCCAGCGTTCGCCCTCCTTTTCTTCGTCCAACCGAATAATATTCGGGAACGCCACCACGAAATACAGGGCATAAAACCAGGAGCCCACCCAGAGCATGGCATCCAGGTTCTCATACCAGACGTTCATCGAGGACGTGTCGTCACCGTGGGAGATCATGACGAAGTACATGTAGGTTTCGCCCCAACCCCAGAATGCCGCGATCAGCAGCACGATACCGCAATAGGTAATGAAGCGCGTAGTCGCAGAGTTCCAATTCATCGTCATGGTGCGGATTCGTCGCAGGGCAATGACCGCAGTTACATGGTAGACGATGAAGAACACGATTGCGTTGAAGTACATCGATGGTGGCACTTTCATGTGCTGTGCCAAGGCTGTAGCTTCATCCGGGCCGACGAGGGCAGAATCCAGGAACAGCGTGACCTCCTCAAAACGATAGCGCAGGCCCAGAACCTCGAAAAAGTACTCGGTGTGGAAATAGGTGGCCAGGAAAATCCACCAGAACATGTATACATTGAACTTGAACCAATAACTGTCGTGCCACACAACACCACTGTTGCGGCGCAGAAACCAGGGCAACAGCACACAATAGGGTAGCCACATCAGCACATTCTGCATGATGTTCCAGAAGGTGCCCGTATTCAGCCAGCCCATCTGGACCATCGCCATGTTGTAGAAGAACCAGAACGGCACAACGGTCAGGAAGAATTTCTCACCCCAGGCCTTGTCCGGATTGGGTGAGAACCAGTAGCCGGGAAGCCCCTTCCCGGATGCAGCTTGCTCCGCCATGCGGTTTTCTCCTGTTATTGTGTTGGTCAGAAATGCTAGTTTTACAACCCGACAAAGTCAACAGTATACTTATAATATGTATACATGACGAACTACTGGCTTTGCGTAAAATCCTGCGAGCAGCGGGCGATCCCGTTGCTCTATGATCCGGCTCACTGCAACCAGGACTTGCCATGCAAAAGGCGATAATGACAAGAAGCGAAAGCGGCGCAGCACGCTCCCGGGCGGACTCCACCCGGGAGAAGATCCTGAACACAGCGGCGGCCTGTTTTCTGGAGAACGGGTATCGTGATACTCGCATGATGCAAATCGCTGCACGATGCGGCCTCTCCCGCGCCGCTATCTACAAGCACTTTCCAACCAAGGAATCAGTTCTGCTGGCATTGAATGCCCGGGTCGTGGAAGACACCCTGGCAGTCACGCACTTCATTCTCAACAGTCGTCAGCCTGCGCTGAAGGTGATCGAGCAATGGATGCGGGACCTGCTCTCTCATGATCAGCCGGGTTTCATCCGGGTAGTGATGATTGATGACGCCCAGGGGGTACTGATGCTTGACCAGGAGGCGACAGATGATGCCCTGCGCAAAGTCAAGCGCGCCCTGACAAAGGTCATTCGGCGGGGAGTCCGTGAGGGTGATGTTGCCCCCAACATCCACCCGGCAGATACCGCGCACATGCTGCAGGCGCTGGTGTTCAGTATAGAGCGCAACAACCTGTCCTCTCGACCTGTAATAGAAATGCGCGACAGCCGTCGCCAGGACCTTATGATCGCCACCATCATTGCCGGCCTACGCGCGTGACACTGGAGCTGGCTCAGTACTGCCGGCGCCCTGGTATTTGTCTTCGGGTGACCGGGTTTACTACAGAGACTAGACTGCAAGACCATCACCAAAATAATGGAGCAGCACCATGCGCGAGCCAGAAAAGTTGAACCGACAGACCATGGGCATCACCGACGGGATTCCCTTGGAAGTTACCGGAACCGACATCGAGAGCCTGCGTCGCGATATCCAGCGCCTCATGGATATTGAAGCCATCAAGCAGCTCAAGCATTGTTATCTGCGCTGCGTGGATACCGCCAATCTGGTGGAGATGTCCGAGCTGTTCCACGATGACGTACACGTGCACTTCAAGGGTGGCACCTACGAGTGGAAGCTGGATGGCAAGGCGGAATACCTGGCGGCCATCGGGCAGTCTTTCAATACCCGCATGATCGGTCAACACAATGGCCACCATCCGGAAATCCAGATCCTGAGCGAGACTGAGGCTACCGGCATCTGGTATCTGGCGGACCTCGCCTGGCAGCTGGATATCGGCAACTTCCTGCAGGGCACCCTGCTCTACTGGGACCGCTACGTGAAGGAAAACGGCCGTTGGCTGATTATCGAGACGCGCTATGAGCGGCTCTACGAAATCAATACGCCCCTGCTGGAGGAGCCCAAGCTGAGCAGCCATTACCTGGGTGTGCACGGCACGCCGATACAGGGGTGATTCAGTACCGGCTACGCCCTTCAGACACCGTAGCCGCCATCCACCGAGAGCATCTGGCCCGTCACGTAGGCCGCGCGCTGTGATGCCAGATAGACAACCGCGTGTGCCACTTCCTCGGGCTCACCCCAGCGCTTGATGCACAATCCAGCCTGAACGGCATCTTTCCATGCCTCGTCGAAGGTGCCATCAGCCCAGAGCCGCTTGAAAATACCGGCATTGATTACGCCGATCGCAACGCTGTTGGCGCGAATGCCAAATGTGCCCTCCTCCTTCGACAGCCCCTGGATCAGCGATTCGATCAAGGCCTTGGGGGCGACGGACAGGACATCGCGCTCGGGCCACTTGTGCAATCCAGCGGAACTGATGTGCACGTAAGAACCGCCACCAGCATCTTTCATGTGATGCAAGGAAGCGTGCACCACGTTGAAGAAGCCGTTGACGTCCGAGTCGATCACCCGCCGCCACTCGTCAGGGGAGACGTCCCTGATCATCAGCTGAGGGATGTCTGATCCCGCCGCAACCACGACGGTGTGGATCCGATGTCTGGATGCAATATCGTCAATCAACTGTTTGACACGAACGTGGTCGCCAATGGAGAGCTGATGATACTCCGCAGTCTGTCCCAGGCCATTGAGCCGCTCAGCGGTTTCAGCGGCTCGCGCCTGGTTCCCGTTATAGGTCAGCACCACATCGCTACCCGCTTCCGCCAGCTTCTCGCAGATAACCGCGCCGGTACCGCCACTGCCACCAATGACGAGGGCGACACCCGCCGGAAAATCCTGTGTCATAAAGAGACCTGTCTAAGCCAGAATTGTCTGTAGCCGAAGAAAGACTACCCAGAAAAGATTATTATTGCAATGTTTCATGCAGGCTGGAATGGAGAGATCTGGGAAGAAAAATGTGGTGACATCGGCCCACGGGGTTCAGGGCAAGGCAGTGTGCCCGCGACGGAACTGGCCCGGCGAAACCCCGGTGTGGCGCCGAAACAACCTGTAAAACGCGCCCATGTCGGTGTAGCCAACATGGCCACCGATATCCTCGATGCTGCGACGGGTGGATGCCAGAAGCGACTGACTGGCCTGCACCCGCAAGCGATGCACATATTCCTTGGGGGTCATGCCTGATTCCTGCTTGAAGCGCCGATTGAATGTGCGGCGACACAGTCCAAAGTGCTGGATACAGCGGGGAATGAGGTTGTCCTCGGTATAATGCTCGGCCAGCCAGGCCCTGGCCTGGGCCATGGACGCATCAATGCCGCCGCTGCCATCCGGGTGATGGAGCAGGTGATTCCATTGCAGGGCATAGGTTTCGGCAACATCCCGGGCAGTGGCGTCACCCCAACGACGCGCTATCTCTGCAAGCACCAGCTCCTGCCACGGCAGGTCGCCCGAACAGATAACTGCCCCCTCCTCCACCCATCCCGGTTCCGCGACCACCTGCAGGGCTGGAAAGTTACGCTGGAAAAGAGCCGCATAGCGGCTGTGTGTTACGGCTTTGCCGCCGGGGAACAGGCCTGCCTCAGCCAAGAGAAAGGCACCGGTGCCTACACCCACGATTCGGGTACCGCTGGCAGCCTCGTCTCGCAACCACGACGCCAGTCGGCCGTGCCGGCAGGGCTCCCAGCTGTCATCTACCATCAATGCGGGCACGAACAGCCAATCCGGACGCGGCGCGTTGGCTACATCGTACTGCCTGATAAAACTGAAGCGGTCTTGCAGCAGGGCACTATCCCTGGCCGACACCCCGTAGAGCAGATCGACCTCTGCTCCTTCCTTGATGTGGTGCGTCATGCAGTGCAACAGCAGGTCATGCACTGCAGCTACCAGGGAGACGACGGAACCCGGTGTAAGCAATATGGCAGCACGCATACTTATTCGTCACCCCCCGGCCAATTCGGCCAGTAATTGACGCGATTACCCATTATTTGCCCATTGGCGTCTCCTTAATATACGAGAACCGCGAGGTGACTACAAATCACGATAACAACAGGAAAGCAGCCATGATCTACAAAGTCATCCAGTGGGGTACGGGAGCGGTAGGCAGGCACGCCCTGCGGGCTGTGCTCGATGACCCCGATATGCAGCTCACTGGCGTCAAGGTCTACAGTGAAGCGAAAGTCGGACTGGATGCCGGTCATCTGTGTGACCGCCCAGACACGGGTATCAAGGCGGTCATGGACCCGGAGGCTCTACCACTGGCCGAAGCTGACTGCCTGCTATATATGCCCATGCAGCCCGATGCCGACGAAATAGCTGATCTCCTTCGGCGCGGCGTAAATATCATCACCACAGCCGGCAACCTCTATCCAAGGGCACGTGGCGACGTCGCCTGGGAACAGCTACAGCAGGCTGCGCTGGCAGGCAACAGCGTTTTCCACGGCTCAGGCATCAACCCCGCCTTCATGTCGGATGTCCTGCCCCTGACCCTGTCAGGCCTGTCCCACCGCGCCCGCCAGATCACCGTTCAGGAGATCTCCGACGTTCACGTCTATACCAGTGAGGCGCCCGAGATCATGATGGACAATATTGGCTTTGGCAAAACCCGGGAGGAAGCGCTGCGACCGGACAATCCCTTCCTTGACTGGATGAGCGCCTATTTCCGCGAGTCCATGGTGATGATGGCCGACCATATGGGTGTCACTCTGGAACGGGTTGAGCCCAACCATGAAGTGGCGCTGGCCAAAAGTCGCGTGGAGTTGGCCAACGGCCGCAGTATCGAGCCTGGCACCGTTGCCTGCCGACGCTTCGAGTGGCAGGGCATTGTCAACGGCAAGTCAGCCTTTGTGCTGCGCACCTACTGGAAAACCACGATGGACATCGATCCGGCCTGGCCGGTTGAATCCGAGAAGGAGGTGTCCTGGACCATCACCGTTGAGGGAACCCCCTCCTACCGTATCAATCTGGAGGTCTGTTCCTCCTTCGACGAAAACCACCCGATGTTCGGCAAGGGTGGTGAAGAAGGTGCGGTACTGGGCACGGCCGTTCACGCCGTAAACGCTATCCCGGCAGTGTGCCAGGCGGAGCCAGGGGTGCGTACCTTTCTCGACCTGCCGATCATCACCAGCCACGGCGCCTTCCGCTGATTAGCTACAGGAGAGCTTCATGACCAATCTTTTGGACCGCATGCGCGTGGATGGCCAGGTCGCTATCGTAACCGGTGCCGGTCGGGGTGTGGGACGCGGCATCGCCCTGGCGATGGCGGCAGGTGGTGCGCACGTAGTGTGCTCGGCGCGAACTGCAGCTCAAATCGATGAAACTGTTGAGCTGGTCAAGCAGGCGGGCGGGAGTGCCGAAGCGCTGATTGCCGACGTGATGCAGGAGGACCAGCTGGCCGCCCTGGTGGACGCCACGGTAGAGCGCTGCGGTGGCATCGACATCGTGGTCAACAACGCCGGTGGCAGTGACTACGCCGCGTTCCTGGACACGACCACGGAAGCCTTCCGCCACCATTTCGACTGGAACACTACCTCCGCCTTCGTCCTCAGCCGCCTGGCCACTCCCTGGCTGCTCAAGCGCGGCGGTGGCAGCATCATCAATATTTCCTCTGGCGCGGGTCACATCGGCATACGCGGAATGATGGCCTATTGCGTAGCGAAGGCTGCCCTGGACCATCTGACCCGCTGCATGGCGGAGGAGCTGGCCCCCAGAATCCGGGTCAACTGTCTGGCCCTGGGCTCCATCATGACGCCCGCCCTGCAGAACACTTTCGACATGGAGGCCGGGTTTCGGGAGAAACTGCTGGCAAAGACCCCGCTGCAAAGCATCGGTGACGCAGAGAACGTCGGGGTGGCCGCCCTGTTCCTCTGCTCGGAGGCGGGCTCCTATTCCACCGGCGCAATTCTCAACATGGACGGCGGCCTGCAGGATACCAACCTGCCCTTCAGGCTGCCCGACCTGTGACGGAGGTCGCCATGATCGATCATCAGGATGCTTTCTCCTTTGAGGGCAAAACGGTCATCGTCACCGGCGGCAACGGCGGCATTGGCCAGGGGATGGTCAGGGCATTCGCCCAAAGGGGGGCGCAGGTGGTCATCGCCGATCACGCCCCGGCGGCGGAGCACGAGCGATTCGCCGACAACCCCAGTATTCTCGATTGTCGCACCGATATTACCGATCGCGCCTCGGTGGACGCGATGGTGGAACAGACACTGGCGACCTTCGGACAGATTGATGTCCTGGTCAACAATGCCGGTGGTGGCAAGGGCTTTGCACGGCTGCTGGAAGTCACGCCGGCCGACATCGACTGGATGATTGAACTCAATATCCGCGGCACCCTGTGGGTGACCCAGGCAGTGACCAGACATTTCGTGGAGCGAGGTGGTGGCGCGATCGTCAACATCGCCTCCGCCGCCGCGATAAGTGGCACCGCCGGGCGTAACGACCCCGTCTACGCCGGCTGCAAGGGATTCATGGTCTCCCTGACCCGGGCCCTGGCCGCCGATCTTGGCCAGTATGACATACGGGTCAACACTATCGCCCCGGGCTGGATAGTTCCCGAATCCAGCGCCGGGATTTCCGCCGGCAGCTTCTGGAATACCCTGGGGGATACCTTCGGCACACCGGAATCCTTCAATGCCGCTTACGAGGCGGGGGAAGAATTACCAACAGCTTCGGCACGTGCACTGCAGCGACTCGGGCGACCAGCGGATATTGCCAATGCGGCTGTGTACCTGGCTTCTGCTGCCGCCAGGCATGTAACCGGGCAACTGATCAGTGTGTGTGGTGGCGCGGTTATGCCGGCGGCCTGAAACAACAGTAAACAATGACATGAGGAGGCCAGCATGGCTGAACAAAAACAAGCTATCCGCGTAATTCAATGGGCCACCGGCAGCGTCGGCAAATTCTCCATCGGCGCCTTCCACAACAAGCCCGGCTTTCAGCTGGTGGGCTGCTGGGTCCACAGCGCCGACAAGGCGGGCAAGGATGCCGGTGAGATCGCCGGTATAGGCACCATCGGCGTCTCCTGCAGCAACAGCGTGGAGGAGATTCTGGCCCTGGACGCCGATGTCGTGCACTACGCACCGCTGCTGGCCAATGTCGACGAAATGTGCCGGATTCTCGAGTCAGGCAAGAACCTGGTGACCCCCAGTGGCTTCACCACCGTGCGCAACAAGAAAGACGCGGCCAAGCTCGCCGCCGCCTGCCACAAAGGCGGGGTCAGCATGCACGGTTCGGGCATCCACCCCGGTTTTTCCGGTGACCGACTGCCCATTGTGCTGTCGGCCATGTCCCGCAGTATCCGCAAGATCACCGTGCACGAGATTGTCGACATGTCCCGGGTCAACGAGTCCTGGGACATGGTCACCAACCTCGGTTTCGACATGTCCCCCGAAGATGCCAAAGCCAACCCGCCCTTTCTGCTGGAGGTGATGAGCACGATTTTCTTCGAGTCTATCGCCTTGGTCGCTGAAGCGCTGGGCATCGAGATCGAGGAATACGAAAAGAAACACCGCTTCGCCCTGGCGCCCCGGGATATCGAGGTCGACCTGGAACTGGGGACCCGCAAAGGCCTGATCCGCAAGGGGCATGTGGCGGGGCAGAACTTCAATTACGCGGGCCTGGTGAAGGGTCAACCGGTTATCGAGTTCAAGACCTTCTGGCCCATGGACGAAAGCATCGCCCGGGAGTGGGGGCATCTGGAGCCCTGGGCCTACAAGATCAACATCGAGGGCGACCCCGACCTGCGCCTGCACTTCACCTGCGGAAAGGAAGACGGCAGTGATTCCGCCGCCCTGGGCATCCTCTGCACGGCGATGAACTGCGTCAACAGCATGCCCCAGGTGGTCGCCGCGCCGCCCGGTATCGTGACCCAGCTGGACATGAAAGTGATTCCCGCCTATCAGGCCTTTGAGTTGCCGAAGTGAAGACTCCAAGATCAGCTGAGGGAAACAGTGATGGCAGAGATACAGGCCTATAGACCGGACAACCTTCCGGACATGAGCAAGCTCTTCAGTTGGGGGCTGCGGGTCGCGAAGTTTGAGGAACTCTATTTTATCACCGGCCTCGCCGACATGGCCGACGATGGCTCCGGGGCACGCTTTCCGGGAAATCCGGTGGCCCAGACCGAAACCGTACTGGAGAGGATGGACCAATTCATTCGCGAGGCAGGCTTTGAGCGCGATCACATCATCCGTATGGAATGGACATTCCGCAAGGACGTACGGGAAACGGACTACGCCGGCATCTATGCCGCCTGGGAAGCATTCGTCGCGCCCATGAAGATCAAACCCGCTGGCGGCACCCTGCGCATCGTCGACCGCCTGGCAGCGCCCGATATCATGGTGGAGTACGAACTGCTATTGGCGCGATAAGCACTGGACACACAAAAAAGGATGAGGATAGAGATGCCACAGTGGTATGTGGAAAATCAGGTTGTCGTGGTCACAGGCGGCTCCAAGGGTATTGGCGAGGGGCTGGTCGGCGTGCTGCTGGAACGCGGCGCGAAGGTGGCTGTGCTGGCCCGGGACAACGCTCGCCTGCAGGCTTCCGTGGCCCAGTGGCAGTCGGACCGAGTCGTCGGCTTTCCCGTGGATGTCAGCGATCGCGATGCCCTCGACGAAGTGTACTGCAAAATTTGGGAGCACTTCGGCCAGATCAACGCGGTAATCAACAACGTCGGCTTCCAGTTCCCCCGGCGAGTCGAACTGATGCCCGCCCAGGAAGTCAGGCAACTCGTGGAGCTGAACCTGCTCTCGACCATCTTCGGCTGCCAGGTGGCCATCCCCTGGCTGCGCCGCAATGGCGGTGGACGCATCGTCAACATTTCCTCGGCGACCGTCCGTTGCGACAACGAGTTCGCCCACCTGGCCGTCTACACTGCCTGCAAGGCTGGCGTGGATCAGTTCACCGCCGAACTGCGCAAGGAATTGGTGGAGGACAACATCCTGGTCACCCTGTTCAGTTCCGGCAGCGTTTTCACCGGCACGGTCAACAACTTCGACGAAAACGCCCTGGCCGAAGCCTACAACGCGTGGCTGGCCAAGGGCGAGTATTACGGAGGCTCAACCACTCCCCCGATCATGGGGGCAGCAATCGCGCAGAGCCTGGAGTATCCACCCGGTATCGCCGCCGAGTTCATCGAAGTGAAGCCGGGCGTGCGCACGTCCAAGCGTCTGGAAGGGCAGGAGGACGGCGCGTGATTGCCTCCCCGCCACTCACCATGGCCAACATCAACTGCATAGGGGGAACCGACTAATGGCAAAGTCGATTCGTGTGGGTGTCACGCTCTACCGCATCAGTCACCACACGAACGGGGATATCGACAGGATCATGACTATTGCCGAGATGGCCGACGCCAAGGGTATCGATATGATCAGCGTGGCGGATCATCTGTGCTTCGCCAGCGACGCTCCCAAAGACTACCCCATGGGCCCAGAGGCTTTCCCGGGCGGTATCGAAGAAAACTGGTTCGAGCCGATTACGCTGCTGGCGGCTTTTGCGGCGCGCACCCGAAGGATACAGCTCTCCACCGCGTTGATTATCGCCCCGGCACGCAGCGCAGTTCTACTGGCAAAGCAGTTTGCCACACTGGACTACATCTCCAAGGGGCGCGTCATTGCCGTGTTCGGTGCCGGCTGGCAGCGTGCCGAGTTCACCTCGCAAAACCTGCCCTTCGAGGGCCGCTTCACGCACATGGAAGAACAGATCCAGGTCTGTCGGGCGCTGTGGAGCGGCGGTCCCCAAAGCTTTCATGGCAAATTTATCAACTTCGACGACCTGCAGGCCTACCCCTTGCCAGTACAGGGGACTGCGCTGCCCATCTGGCTCGGTGTGAGCCCGACGGAGCGCAATCTCGAGAGGATGGCGCGCTTCGCCGACGGCTGGCTGCCAGCGACCGGATCCCTGGAAGTCATCAGGGATACGGTGTCAAAGCTGAAGCCACTACTGCTAGCGCAGGGCCGGAATCCTGAAGATTTTGATGTTCGCGGCACGCTGGTACCCATCCTGGATGGCCGTGGCAGGGTGGATCTCGACGCCAGTTTTGCCCAGGGCCAGGCGATGAGCGATAAGGGCATCACTGTGATCGACATCGCTCCACTGTTTTTCTCTCCCGACCCGGACGACATCGAAAACTTGCTGGATCGCCTGGTTCAGCTCAAGCAATCGCTCATAAACGACACTTGTTAGTGAAATGACAACCAGGAATACCAACCTCTAGGGAGAACGAAAAAGATGCTACTCAAAGACAAAATCGCCGTGATCACCGGGATTGGCCCAGGGGCCGGCCAGGCAACAGCTGTGGCCTTCGCCAGGCAGGGCGCAAAGGTCGTCATCGGCGCCCGCAACGAAGAGTACATTCAACAGGTCGCCGGAGACATCGAAGCCCAAGGCGGCATGGCCGTAGCTATTCGCACCGATCTGGCCGATCATACATCCTGTGAGCACATCGTGTCGGAGGCGGTACAGCGATTTGGCGGTGTCGACATCCTGGTACAGAATGGTCACGATACCGGAGATATGGCGATGATCGCCGATGCAGACGCCGCCCGCTGGCGCGAAGCCATCGAGGTCAATCTCTTCGGTGCGCTGCACCTCTTCAAGGCTGCCCTCCCCTCCATGAAGCAACGCGGTGACGGCCGCGTGATTCTTGTCAACTCCGGGGCCGCGAACAATGCTCCGCCACCCTATTTGGCTTCCTACGGGGCATCCAAGGCGGCGCTGGCTTCCCTGGTCCGCTCGATCGCCACCGAATACGGGCCCGATGGCATACGCTGCAACAGCGTCCACTACGGGCCCATCGATGGCGACAATTTCCGGCCCTGGCTGGCCGGCCTGGCGCAGCAGCACGGACGCAGTTTCGAAGAAGAACTGGCGCTTTACTGCGAGCAGGAGTTTCCGTTGCGCTACGTCCCCACAGCTGAGGAATGCGCAGGCACCGTGGTCTACCTGGCCTCGGACCTCGCCCGCGTGGTCACTGGCCAGAGTCTTTCCGTGAACGGCGGGCAGTGGTTCGGCAAGTAAATCCATCGCTAATCCATGTAACAGAGGTGTCAAACCATCATGAAAATAATGACTGTAAGGGTACATCCCATCCCTCTGGCGCTCGGCGCACTGCTGGCTGGTGTGGCATTGCCGGCGGCGGCCCAGACCGAAGGCTCCCAGGCGAGGGTTCTGGAAGAAGTGACCGTAACCGCTCGTCGGTTCGAGGAGTCGCTCCAGGACACCCCGGTATCGGTCTCCGCTTTCGGCCAACACGAACTCGAGCAAATGGGCATCAGCGAGGTCAGGGATATCGCCCAGGCAACGCCCAACCTCGATATTCGTAAACTCAGTGGCGGGCAACCCGCTGTTGGCTACAGCATTCGCGGGATTTCCAACCAGGATGACTCGATTTCCTTCGATGGCACCGTCGGCGTCTACGTCGATGGCGTCTATGTCGGGCGTCAGTCCAGCACCGGCTTCGCCATATTCGATGTGGAGCGAATTGAGGTGCTCAGAGGGCCCCAGGGAACGCTGTTTGGACGCAACACCATCGGCGGTGCCGTTAATATCGTGACCACGCCGCCCCGCGACGAATTCGCCTTCAAACAGAAGATCGGTGCCGGCAACCGCGGCCAGCGCAATTTCCAGACCGCGATTGATACAGGCCGTTACAACGGCCTGGCCGCCCGCCTGTCGATTCTGGACACTCGTAACGAGGGCGACCGCAAAGATGTGTACACCAATAGAAAACTCGATGAATCAAAGACCAGAGCCTATCGCCTGGCTGTGAACTGGACGCCCAGTGACGCCTTCAGCGTCGACTATAGTTACGAACGCTCGGAGTGGGAGTCCGGCGAGCCCATAGCGCAGCTTACCTTCGTGCGAGACATGTACGCCAGTCCGGACGGAGCCTTCTACGGAGGCCCCTATTGGGAGCAGGCAAGAGACGAGGCATCGTCCTCGCGACTGGACCGCCTGCCACGCGCGGCCAAAAATCCCGGTGACTGGACCTCTGACATCGACGGTCACGCCCTGACATTAACCTGGGACCCGCTGCCCAACCTGACCATCAAGTCAATTACCGGCTATCGCAGTTGGGACGAATTTACCCCGAACTCTACCTTTGGTGGCGCCTTCCCCGCCGATGGCAGCACGCTGCTCGACCTGGCCACTTTTCAGCCTATCCCCGCCGGCACCCTGGTACCCCTCTATCAATCCCATGACCGCGACCGCTCCCAGGACCAGTGGTCTCAGGAACTCCAGTTCGTCGGTACTTTGCTGGACGATCGCCTGCGCTACAACACCGGTCTCTACTACTTTCGGGAGAAGTCGGAACTCAGAAACCCCCAGGCATTCGTCCTGCCTACCTGTCTGCTACTGCAGGCGCCACCCTGCGGCACCTCCCTGCTGGTATCGGCACCGTTCCTCCACGTAAGGCCGGAAAACGTGGCCTATGCCGCTTACGGGGAGTTCACCTATGAGCTAATACCGGACCTGGATGTCACTCTGGGCCTACGCTATAGCGTAGACGACCGGGAACTGGATTTATTCAATCTGCTGGACAACGTACCCCAACGCATAAAACCCAGCAATGACTGGAACAATCTCAGTCCCAGCGCGACCGTCAGCTACCGTTGGTCGGATCAGTTGAGCACCTACGCCAAAGTGGTCACTGGATATCGCTCTGGCGGCTTCAACATGCGGGCCACCACGGTTGAATCAGCGTCGTTGCCCTTCGATGAAGAGGAAGTTATCAGCTACGAGATTGGCTGGAAGAGCGACCTGCTGGACCGCACCCTGCGCTTTAACGGTGCGGTGTTCTACACCGACTACAAGGACCGCCAGATCTCCCAGTTCCAGACCGGCAACACCGGCGCGGCCCAGGTGCTGGTCAACGCCGGACGCTCTGCTAACAGCGGTATTGAGCTGGAAGCCACCTGGCTACCCATCGATGCTCTCAAGCTCAATGCCAGTTACGGCTACACCGACATCAATTTCGACAGCTTCGTGGCCGGCGAAGTGGATCCGGTCAGTGGCTTTTCGACAGGACGCAACGTCGATATTGCCGACAGTGCCTCGACCCGGCAAAACACGCCCAATCACAATGGCTCAATTTCCGCCGAATACAGCTTCCCGCGCGGGGATATCGGCGAACTCACCCTGCGGCTGGACACTTCCTATACCGGGGAAATCGATTTTCATCCGCAGTTGACCCTGTACAACTCGTCCGACTCATTCTGGCTGACCAACGCTCGCGCCACCCTGAGCGAGATCCCCGCTGGCAGGAACGGGCGGCTCAGCATCGGGCTCTGGGTGCGCAACCTGGAGAACGAGGAGTACCGGGAATTTGGTATAGACTGGGGGCAGCTCGGCTTCGTCACCAATAGTTACAATCCCGAAAGGACATTTGGCGCAGACTTGGTGTACGAGTTCAATCGCTGAGCTGAGAGCCTCCTGACCCACTCATCCGGGAAGCTCAGCTCTCCCGGGTGATGCCATTGTCTCGATTAAACACCGAGTCAGGTTCATAGTCGGGAAGCCGGAACGGCAGGTTGGTATCCTGCAGGCCACCGTCGTAACGAAGCACATCGCCGGTGATGTAGTCTGCGGCTGGTGAGCACAAAAACGCGACAGTCTCCCCAACCTTGTCGGCGTCACCAATACTGCGCAGCGGCGTTTTCTCTATCAGGGTCTCGCCAAAGCTCGCTTCCGCTTCGATCAGCTTGTCCCTGAGTGCTGGCGTCATGATGGAGCCCAGTGCGATCGCATTGACGCGAACCCGCGGCGCAAGTTCATCCGCCAGACTGCGAGTCAGGTAGTCCAGACCGGCCTTGGCCACACCATAGGCCATCATGCCTCTTCCTGTGAGATGACCAACCGCAGAGGAAACGTTGATAATGACGCCCGATCCCTGCGTGACCATATAAGGTGCCACACGCTTGGAAAGCATGAAGGTAGACTTGGTATTCCAGTCAAAAATGAACGAGAACTCTTCGTCACTAATATCCAGAAACCCGTTGAAAATAGTGCCGCCAGCGTTATTTATGAGTATATCTATACGACCAAACTCCTGAACTGTCGCCGACACCAGGCGATCCAGATCCTCGGCAATCGTAACATCCCCAGGCACTGCAAGCGCCCTTACCCCACACGCCCTGACTTTTGCCGCAGTCTCGTCGATGTCCGTGGCGGTGCGCGCATTGCACACCACATGAGCGCCAGCTCGCGCCAACGCGAGTGCCACACCCTCGCCTATACCCATTCCTGCTCCGGTAACAATGGCAACTTTATCTGCAAGGTCAATAGACAGACTCATACCTATTCCTCAGTTATTATCCAGCTCCATCGCTCACACTCTGGTGAGCGCAACCACCGCTCTGGCGCAATCATTCGCGATGATGGGGGATTCTTAACAGAACTCACCACGGCCGCCGGGGACCACAATAGATCGAGCTGTGACGGTAGCGCCTGGGGCCCACCTTCAGTAATCGTAGGTCAGGTCTACCCCATAGGTGCGGGGAAATTCATAGTATCCAGCGACTATCGGCCCCAAAGTATTCATGTTCGAGGGCAGATTCTTGTCGGTCAGGTTCCGGCCCCAGAACGACACGCCCAGCTGGCCGCCAGCGAACTCCATACCGCCCAGGGACACGCTGGCATTCAACCGCCAGGTACCGGGGTTGGTTCCATCGACAAAGGGTACCGGCCTGGTGATGATTTCCTCTTCAGAACGATAGGAGGCATCAAAATGGAACTGCAGTCGCGCGTCACCTATAACAGAAAGAGTTTCATAGTCCGCCGATACCGTGCTGGTCCACTTTGGGCGCAAATGCTTGGAAATCGGTCCACCCAGAAGCACAAGGTCGATTTCCTTGAATTCAAAATCCAGATAGCCCAGGTTCAGCCCCATCGTCAATCCGGTGAAGGGCAGCCAGGATCCTTCGAATTCAATTCCCTGGGCCTCGGTTTCTCCTGCGTTCACCAAAACCTGGGATGTCGGTATAGGAGGGTCAATCAGATTGCCTGCTGTTCCAAACTGCTGGTTTTCGTACTGGACAAAGAACCACGCAGCGTTGGTCTGCAATCTGTTCTCCAGCCAACTCGCCTTGGCACCCAACTCAAACGACTTGGACTTCTCGAGCTCGTAAGGGAGGCCAGAGACAATGCCACCGGATATGTACCCGGTTGAATATTTGGAATATACCAGAGAGTCGAGGGTTGGCTGGTAATTGAGCCCGAGCAGATAGGTAAACTCCGACTCGTCGTAGGCGGTTTCCAGCACTTCACCTGTCATCAAGGTATGATCCACATAGTCCTTTTCGTCCTTGGTGTAGCGCCCACCGAGTATCACGTCCCACTGCTCATTGAGGTGATACTCGAGTTGACCATAGGCCGCCATTGACTGAGCCTCTACATCAGATTGGGTCGCAGGTACGGAACCCGGGAAAAACGTCAAATTCGGGGGCGCGGAACCGAAGAAGCCGTTTTGTGCGTTCTTGTAGCCCCCCGCGGTCTGATCCAGGTCGTAAAACATCACACCGGTGGTGAGCGTAAACGCTGTTTCGTCCCAGATAAACTGCAGCTCTTCGCTGAATTCTTCCCTCTCGTTTTCACCGGTTACCGCAAAGATCACCACGATAGGCGCAAACTGCCCGAGACCGTCCAGGGTATGCCCGGGCGCCTGAACTGACGCTTCCCGGTAAGAGAGAATATTCCGCAGGGTCATGGAATCATTCAGGGCATATTCAGCAGTAAGGTTGTGTCCCCGGGTGAGCTGCGTGGTCGGCAGGTGATACGCATTATTGACCGAGTCCGGCATCTCCGCGCCAAACGAGGGGCCGGTAAGACCCGCCAGCGTTGGAATGGATCCCAGAATGCCGACTGCGGTCGGCGTTGCCTCCATATCCGTGTAGTCAAATTTGTAGAGCAGGCTCAGATCCTCATGAAAATCAGCGTCAACCGCGAGGAAGACTGCCTCGGTTTTGGAGTCACCCAGCCGGTCGGGAGACACGAAGCTCCCGCCCCCGAACTCGGCAAAATCGACTGCAAAGCCAGCTCCGGTGTTTTCTACCGGCCCTTCCCGGTCACTGTAGCTGTAATTCAGGCTCGCGCTCAAAGGTCCCAACTGGGGTGTATCGACGCGCGTCCGGGATTCGAAAAGATCAAAATTGCCCGTGGTGAGTTTCTGCCTGAAGCCGAACTCCCCGGCAGGGTCCTTCGTAATAAAGGCAATAGCACCGCCCGAGGTATTGCGGCCAAACAATGTCCCCTGAGGGCCGCGCAGGACCTCTATGCGTTCGAGATCCGCGTAATTGACAATGGACGCGCCGCCCCCCCTGAGGTACACACCATCCAGATAGGTGGCAACGCCGGCATCCGCGCCCAGCGCGGTACCTGTCGCGTAGAGCCCACGGATTTGAAATACCACGCTGCGAGTACCGCCAGCGCCTTCAACAGCGGACATATTGGGTACCAGGGTATTCAGGTCGGTAAGGTTCTGAATCCGAAAATTTTGAATCGCTGCGTTGCTGAAAGCCGCTATGGATATGGGGACATCCTGCAGACTCTGCTCCCTGCGCTGGGCAGATACCACGACTTCCTCCAGCGCCTGGGCGGGACCTTGAGCATGGGCTGGAAGTGCATAAACCGCGGGAACGACCGAAGCGGCCAGCACTGCGTTACAAATCACTCTTCTCATTATCGTTACCACAGCTGATTTTATAGGATTTAGGTGCGCACTATGGAACGCCAAACCAGGATATCTGTCAATACCTTTTGCAATGTATTCTTTTTACAAATTGATCCATTTACCGACAGAAACCGCTTCACCCGAAGCTCGCAATAATCCAGCATTTACACTATATTGTGTTGTTTTATCTGCTTTTTTACTGAACAAACAACTCTGAAAAACTTGCCGAATCGCCTGACGTTTAGGTTTCTATATATATGTTTTTATGTCTGTACCAGCTTCAGGAAAGCGCTTTTTTCGCGCCGCAGCAACCAAGCTGGCAACAGCTGCTCTTCGAGGAGGGCTGACCACCTCTCAGGTTTTAAGCGCGACGTTTACACAACTAAAGTTGCACAGTAAAATCACAGTTGGTCTTGAAACCGCCGCGAGCAAGGCGGCGCGACCAAAGCCTGTGGAATACGGCCCCCAAAACACTGGAGTGCAAAAAGGTTATGGCGATGGAATTCGATCAGGCAGATGTCGACGCCATGGGCCGCCAGGCCGCCAAAAGCAAGGCGACCCAGGACAAGATCATCGGTGCGGTGATCAGCCTTATCAAGGAAAGCGGATTTGCGGCGGCCAGTTCAAGCCAGATTGCCAAACGGGCCGGGATCACCTGGGGAGCGGTACAGCATCATTTCGGGGGCAAGGAAGAAATACTCGAGGAAGTGCTGCACCGGTCTCACACAAAGTTTCACGAGTCCCTCAGCGCAAACAGGTTTACCACCGGAACTGCCAGTCGGCGTGTGGCGAAGTACGTGGACGCAGCCTGGTACCACTATCAGGGTGAAGAATATATGGCCACGCTGGAAATTCTCCTGGCGACCCGGGGCCACGGCAAGGCCAGCAACGATCTCTCCATCAGTCGTAGTCGCCAGGCCCATGTCGAACTAGCGCGAAGGATTTTTCACGACAGCTCTGCTTCCGACAAGACATTCCAGGAAGTCATATACACCGTTCACTGCATGCTGACAGGTATCCTGATAGAAATGGCGCTGGAGCCGGTGAGTTTTGACCCCAAGGCCTACATCAAGCGACTAAAGTCTACCGTAACGGGAATGCTCTACCCCTGAGCAGCCAGGCCTCTCATCTCGCAGCCAAACCATACAGTCACTCTCTTGCTCAGGTTTCACTGGGGCTGTCGGTGACGCCCTGCTGCCGGTTTTCCAGCGGGTGCATCTCCACAGTGCCAAACAGCTTGTCATAGAGCAGCGTGATGGTCGCGTAATTCCCTTTGTGCATGTCCAGGTGGTGCGCATCGTGCTTCATCGCAATCCAGTTCAGAGTGCGAAAGGGGAAAAAGTTGAGGTCGATACGACAGTGATTGATCTGGTTCAACTGGGTATAGATAAAGTTCGAGATCACTATTGTTGCAATATGAAACGGTGCCAGGCCAGCCAATCCAAGGATCACAATAGTCACGAAATATAACGCGATCCCTATGAATATTTCCGTTGGGTGCAGCAGGTAGGAGTCAATCGAGGTCACCCGGCTACGCGCCTGGTGATGGACCGCATGCACCCTGCGCAGGGAACCCTTACCGTGAAACAGGTGGCGGTGTACCAGATAGTAGAAGAAATCGTAGACCATCAGGATCAAGACGACATCCAGTGCCATGCGCCACAGCGGAGCGGCCTGTAGCGTGACAAAAAAGGGCAGGATGGCGACATAGAAAAACACATTGATGGCCAGTCCAATCTTTTTGCTGGAGTCCACGCGATGATGGTACTTCTTGCCCTGCTCCCGCCATTTGCGCGTGTTTTGTTCGCGGTTCTGCTCGCGCGCCGCGGCAAACGCCGGCACCTTGAACGCGACCCACTGGGCCAGGGCAATACTGGCGCCCAGGATGACAAAGGTCAGCAAACTGACCTCCCAGTTGTATTCCAAGCTCATATTTCGACCCCGTACCGGACATCACCGGAAAGCTGCGACCTTGATGAGCATAAAGTAAGGTATATTTGACTATTAGTCAACCTAACATTACATATATGGCAGGCGCGAACGCTGGCGCGGCTCGGCCCTCTCTACGACGCCCTCATGCGCAACAGGCTGGCCTGGTCAGGATTTGATAATGCCCTCGGCCCTCATCCAGTCGACCATGTCCCTGAGGCTCTGTTCTCCGCCTATCAATTGCCCCCCGATAAGGGCGCGTGCCTCCTGGTCGTCCTGTGGCACGCAGTGCGTGAGCACCGCTGCCGCTTCATAGGTCAGGTCGGGGGCAGGACCACCCAATGCTTTTTGCTTGAGGTCAGCCAGCCTCCCCGCCGCCCTCAGAACCCACCCGGGCACCTTGATCGGCTTGATCTGCCTGCCAGTCTGCTCCCGCATGACGCCCAGGATCCACTGATGGCTTAGATAGTCCGCCGTCGCCATGATCCGGCGAGGCCCCCTGCCCGGCTCCAGGAGCCGGCTGACCAGTACGGCAAGATCCCTGACGTCGGTAAAGGTCAGGCCACCGGAGGTAACCAGCATTGAGCCGCTGTTGACATAGTTGGCCAGAAATTCCTGGCCGCTGCCCACGGTCGGGTCGATCGGGCCGTTTACAGATGCCGGATAGACACAGACAACCGGGGCTCCTTCAGCCTGCAGGGCCCGCGCATTGCGCTCCGCCTGCGCCTTGGTTCTTGCGTATCTCGAGTCGGGCTCTGTCACCGGATCATCAGCGTGCATGACAGGCCCCCTGGGCGGAAACAGGGCCATGAAACTCGACAGAAATATCACCGGATCCAGCCCTGCAGCCACAGATTCTTTCAGCACACGGTCGCTGCCGGTGACGTTGAGATCCCACATTCTCTGCACGTCAGCACTGCTCTTGGACATCATGCCGGCACAGTGGACCACGGCCTGGTACCGGGGAAGTAACGCAAGCCATGTGTCATTGAGAACATCACCCCGGTGACAGGCTACGTCCTCTGGCGCGATTCCGAGCCCCGCAAGAACCGATTTTTGTTTCTCGGGATCACGGGCCAGGACGCCCACCGTGTGGCCTGCCCGCAGAACATGATCAACGATGTGACTGCCAATAAATCCTGTCGCACCCGTTACCAGTACGTTCATCAATCGTTCCCTGTGATAGTCGTCGACGCCTGCGCCTACCGGGCACTACACCAGGTATTGATTGGCGAACCTGTCCATATCGTGGAGCTTCTCAGACAGTGTCATGGAGCTGGCCATGCCATTGGCGTCACAAAAGGCCTCCCGATACAGCATGGTAACCCCCAATTCCTTGCACCGCTCGATGTTCGGTTCTGTCATGTCGTAAAGCCCGAGAGCTATTTCGAAACTCTCGAGGCTCTTCCCGGACTCCTTGCGGTGCTGCCGCAGAGCGGGCACAAAGAACTCCACTTCGCTCATTTCGTGCTGTCCGCCAATCCAGCCATCGTTCCTGGCGGCTCGCTTCAGTGCGGGTTCCGAAAAGCCACCGATGTAAATCGGGAGGGGCTGGAACAGCCCGGGAGACATTTGCAGGGAGGGAAACGGAAAAAACTCACCATCGTGACTGACGGGTTCACCCGTCCAAAGCTTTGCCATGACGTCGAGCGCTTCATCACAGCGCCGCCCCCGAGTGTGGAAATCCTGTCCCACAAGTTCGAATTCCGACTTTTGCCAGCCAATGCCAACTCCGAGAATCACGCGACCTTCACTGATGTTGGCGGCTGTGGAGACCAGTTTGGCGATATTGAAGGGATCGTGCATCGGCAGCACATAGACGCTGGTGAGAAATCGAAGCCGGGTAGTCACCTGCGAAAGCGCGGCGATCTGCACCCAGGGCTCGGGCCAGTGGGTTTCCGGGTACCAGCGGATGAGGTTGTTCTTGCTGTATTCGTAATTTTCGTACTGCTCGCTGAACGTAATCAGGTGCTCTCCGAGAGAGATCCCCTCGAAACCAAGGCTCTCTGCATGGCGAGCGAGCGTCGGGAGCTCTTTCATGTCAAGCATGGCGACACATTGCCAGTAGTTCATGCGAGTTGACCTCTTTGAGAGAAGGCCAAAAAACATACTCTATGAAATGTTACAAGTCAAACCGTGGCCACAGGGCCTGCATTTCATGAAAACAAGGCGTCTCCTGTGTTTCTCTGCCGCAAATTGAAGCGGCGCCTTCTCTGCTTGTGAAAACCCAATGCCTGCCCTATACTCCACAAAAATTTATGTTGAAATGTTTTATCTACTCCGGCGACGTACTCTCGCATGGTACTTCCGCGTGGTACCCTCGCCCAGTACTCTCCGTGGTAATACAGAGGCCAATATGACTCAGTCCAGCAAACCGATCCCCTTCGTCAGCGGCGCAAAATCCTCCGCAGAGGGCGGGCACTTTGAGGAGTTCTGCGCGCACCCCGCCTTCTTCCTGCTTCGCGCCTACAAAGAGTGCGGCGAACTGGCGGAATTTGACATGGGAGGCAGGAACACCGTCCTGATGGTGGGCCCGGAGGCACACGAGGCGGTGTTTCGCGTCGATGACGACAAGGTCAGCGCGCGGGAAGCCTATCAGTTCATGGTACCCATCTTCGGCAAGGGCGTGCAGTATGGCGCTCCTCTCGATATCGAGCGACAGCAGCTGCGCATGCACTCGAGGGGCCTTGCCAGTGAAAAAATGAACCACTATGCCCCCATCATTGCCAAAGAAGCCGAGGACTGGATAGCAGACTGGGGCGACAGCGGTGAGCTCGACTTTTACGAAGGCTTTGCCGATCTGACCATCAAGACCTCGACTCACTGCCTGCTCGGCCCCGAGTTCCGCTATTCCTTGACGGAAGAGTTCGCGGAGCTCTATCACACCCTGGGCGCCGCGGCCGATGCTGGAGGCCTGCAGGACCCGGGAGCTCAAAAGGAAGCATATGAGGCGCGGGATCAGGCCCGCGCGCGACTGGAAGAACTCATCACTGAGCGGGTGGATCTCCGCCGCGCCTCTGGTGAGGTCCATATGGACCTGCTCCAGGTGTATATGGACACAACTTATCCCGACGGCCGCCACCTCACTACCAGCGAGATAGCCGGCATGATCGTCTGGTTCATGTTTGCCGGTCACCACACCAGTGCCAACACCGCAGCATGGACCCTGGTCGAACTGGCGCGATATCCCGAACTCGCTACTGCGGTGGTCAGCGAGGTTGATGAGGTCATGAGCAGTGGCCAGCAGTTTGACCTGAAAGTGCTGCGTCGCATGTCCAGGCTTGAAGGCTTCATCCGTGAGGCCCTGCGCGTGCATCCGCCGCTCAACACCCTCACCCGCCGCGTGGTCAAGGATTTTGAATACAAGGGGCACATCGTCGAAACGGGCAAGAACGTCATGCTCTGCCCCTATGTTGCCCATCGGCTGGAAAGCAGCTTTGAGAATGCCGAGGTTTTTGATCCGGATCGGCCGGCCCCCGACAACCCCTTCGCCCTTATTCCCTTTGGCGGCGGCCAGCGCAAATGCGTGGGCAATGCTTTTGCTATTCTCCAGGTCAAGGTCATATTCTCGATCCTGCTGCATCACTACGAGTTCGAACTGGCTGGCCCTCCCGGGGAGTACGCGGAAATCATGCCATCCCTGATCTTGCGACCGTCCGATCCCTGCATATTGCGGTACCGGCGTCGCACTGATCGCCAGGCAGCTTGAGGGTTGGTGGCATGAGTAAATACAAGGTTGAAGTGGACTTGTTGCTTTGCCAGGGCCACGGCGTCTGCGTCGAGGAATGCCCTGAGGTTTTCGAGGTGGTCGATATGGACTCCGGCTACCCCAAGGTTCGGGTAAAGGCCGAATATCCTGATGAGGGGCTGCGCAGCAAGGTGGAAGATGCGGTCAGATTCTGCCCAAACCAGACCATTCAATTGGTAGAGCTTGACTAGCCGGCCGTACAGGCCGGGCGAAGATTAGTCCCCAGCGCTCAAGTGCCCCGCGGCGATATAGCCAAACGTCATGGCCGGCCCCAGGGTTGCGCCTGCACCGGGGTAGTAACGCCCCATTGGCGATGCTGCGCAGTTGCCGATCGCATAGAGTCCGGGCAGAGGTTCACCTCTATCATCGAGAACCTGGGCATGTTCGTTGGTGAGTAACCCACCCTTGGTTCCGATGTCTCCGGGGTAGACCTCGATACCGTAGAAAGGCGCCTCGACCAGTGGTGCCAGGCAGGTATTCGGGCCGAGGCGCACGTCGCCGTACAGCTTGTCGTAGCTGTTCTCGCCGCGGTGATAGTCCGCATCAACACCCGTGGCAGCAAAGCCATTGAAGAACTCCACCGTCTGGGCCAGGCCTTCCTGTGCTACACCCAACTGCTCTGCAAGCCCCCTAATCGAATTCGAGGAAGTCAACAAATCCTTGCTAATCCTGCTGCTCTGCAGCCAATCGAGATGCATGCCCCCCGGGAGCAGAGGCCCGAACGGATACTCCCTGCGATAGCGACTGTCGAATATCGCGTAGCAGGGTAAATTATCGCCGGAGTACATAGCCTGCACCGCCGTAGTATAGGCGACAGACTCGTTGACGAAGCGCGAGCCTAGTTTGTTGACCAGAATACAGCCGGGCATCGAGCGCTCTGTAAACAGCATACGCCCCCTGTCCTCACCCTCTACGCGAATGGTAGGCCCCCACCAGGCCTCATCCATCAGATGGGTAGCCGCGCCAATCGCCGTCGCTGCGGACAACAGATCGCCGGTATTGGTAGGCGACGCGGCAGACCATTCCGCCTGCGTCGGGCCAGGCAGATGCTTTTCCCGCAGGACCTGCGAGTGTTCGAAGCCGCCGGCTCCGATAATCACCCCCTTGCGAGCGCCAATTCTATTTTTCGTGCCGTTCTGCTCGACAACCACCCCGACCACACGCCCCTCCTCCTGAACCAACTCCCTGACCGGGGAGTCAAGCCAGACGGGCACGCCGCGATCGTCAATTGAGTGGCGCAACCGGCCCACCAGTGCATTGCCCATCACCAGCCGCCGGGACCGGCGCCCTTTCATTCGGCCGGGAATATCGAAGAAGTACTCCAGGGCGAGCTTGAACACGACTTTCCACCAGCCGGGCGCCTTGCTCAGGAGAACGGCACCTTCCTGATTGGTATAGCCCATGAATCCCATGACCTGGGTCTGGATGTGAGGCATACCCAGGGTATCGAAAGAATCGCCCAGAACACTGGCGTGATAGGGCAGCGGATCAATTGAACGCCCACCCGGTCTCGAACCCGCCAATTCCTGATAATAGTCGGCATAGTGGATCATGGCTTCGAAGGCCACATGCGTCTGTTCTTCGAGATAGCGGAGCATCGCCGGCGCCTTGCGGACATACGCCTCGACGACTTCTGGCGCGACATCCCCTTCGGTCAAGCCACGCAGGTAAACCAGAGCATCCTCTTCGCTGTCCGCAATACCGGCGGCCAACATCAGATGATTGTTGGGCACCCACAGGCCGCCCCCGGAGCTTGCCGACGTTCCCCCATAAAAGGAGGCCTTCTCGACCACCAGCACCTCGTTACCGAGATCACGTGCGCGGCATGCCGCTGTCAGCGCCCCGGCACCGCTGCCCACGACAATGACGTCATGTTCCGTGTCCCACATCACTATTGGTCTCCATTCCCAGGCACCAGGAGAACCCCTGTGCGGTCAGCAAACATCTACTATCGGAAGTTTCAACCCTCGAACTGCGCAGTGCTGTAACCGGCCATGATAGGTCCACAGACAGGGAATATCACGGAACCATGGGCTTCATGAGTAGAATAGGCCAGAAAGTCTTCCTTTTTCGCAAAGGTGGCCTGCACTGCGAGACTCGCATTTCCTTCCAGCAACCCGAGATCCAGCCCTACATGGAACTCCAGGATACCCGGTATATGCTGTGGTAGCTGCTGGAAAGCCTTCAGGGCCTCCTCCTTTTGCGCCTGTGTGGCGTCGGCCTTGAAATTGATCAGTGTGATGTGCCGAATCATGACGCCTTCCCTCCAGGCGCCCTGGCTTTATCGCGCTGCTCTGTTTCGTGACTGTCGATGGCTTTCTGGATTCCTCCCATATACTCCTCCATGAAACGATCCGCGTTCGTGGCAGCCCATTCGAGGGATGGCGTGCGGTTATCGTTGCAATGTTGAAACTGCGGCATCACGTAACGTGCCAGCAGCTCGTAGGATTTTTTGGTAGCCTCGTAGCTCGCCGCATTGTGTGCAAGGGACAGGAATGCCCCGAAACCTCCGGACTGCTCCTGCAGTGTTCTAATGTGTTCGATCAGATCGTCCGGCGTGCCTACCAGGCCAACCCCGAACGCCCCCAGGCCACCGGTACACCAGACTTCAATCGCCTCATCCAGGTCCTTGACCTGGGGGAAGAGTTTACCGCCGAATTTGTGGAAATAATTGAACATGTCCATCAAGCCGTATTCCAGGTCACGGCGGGCTTGCTCGCGCGTCTCGGCTATGTGAAATGGCGCCACTACTCTCCAGCTATCACGATTGACCGTCTGCCCATACTCTGCAGCCTTGTCTTCACAGATCTGCCAGCTGTCAGCCAGGGCCTTGAAACCCTGCGGGCTGGATGCAGCAACCGACAACATGGAGGCTCCATACTGCCCCGCCAGGCGGGCGCCCGATGGAGATATTGCCGATGCCACAGTGACCTCCAGATTGGCCTGATAAGGCAGTATGTGCATGCGCGCTTCCTGCAACGTGAACCAGTCAGTCTTCGCTGTCACAGTCTCGCCCCGCAGGAGTTTGACCAGCACATCGAGGGACTCTCCCATGCGCTCCCGGAGGCGTTGAGGATCCACACCCATCATGTAGGCGTCTGCAATCAACTGCCCGGGGCCTACTCCGAAGATCAGGCGGCCACGGGTCTGATGGTCCAGCTGCGCGATCCGGTCTGCGAGGATCAGCGGCTGATGGTAGCTGAGAGAACTGACTCCTGTTGCAAAGCGGATGTTGCGGGTACGTTCGGCGGCAGCGGCGATAAATACCTCGGGGGATGAGATGCACTCATAGGCGCCGGAGTGATGCTCCCCGATCCAGGCCTCATCATAGTCCATCTTGTCGAGCCACTGGACCAGCTCCAGGTCACGCTCCAGAGCAAAAGTGGGGCTGGTTCTATCGTTGTGGAAAGGAGCAAAAAATGCTCCAAAACGGAGACGCCTGGGCTGATAGGTCACGTCAAATCCTCTCATTATAAAACATTCTTTATACAATGTTTTGAATACTAGACAGTCCCGCTTGAAATAACAAGCCGGTAGCTCAAAAACCCTGAGATATCGATGCAAGCGCCGGTACCGTGGCATTGCCTCAGAAGAGTGCTCCCAGCGACTGGCTGCCATTTCATACCCTGCCACAGGGATGACAAGCTGCCGCTTTTATTCAGTGCTTTCCATGCTACCATATAAAACATTTTCCTACATATGGTTTGGGCGGAAAACATGAACAGATTCCATCTCCCTGTGGCGAGCTGCGCCGTATTTGCCCTGGTAGCGTGCGGCAGTGACGGGATTGACCACAGCGGCCCGGTAGCAAACTGGTCGACAATCGGCGGCGGTGCCGCATCGCAGCGCTTTACACCGCTTGACCAGATCACTCCGGATAACGTCGACCGCCTTGAAGTCGCCTGGACCTATCACACCGGAGACGTTTCTCCCGGCACTGAAACTCACGGCGCCACGGCGTTCCAGGCCACCCCCCTGGTGGTCAACGACACCATGTTCCTGTGCACTCCGTTCAACCGGGTTATCGCCCTGGACCCGGAAACCGGGCAAGAGCGCTGGGTGCACGACCCGCAAGTGGACCTGACCGGCGTCTACACCCCGACCTGTCGCGGCGTCGCCCACTGGCAGGGGACTGACAAGGCTGAACATTGCGGCGAACGCATCCTCAGCGGCACCCTCGATGCCCGCCTGATCGCACTGGATGCGCGCACCGGAGAGGCCTGCCTGGATTTCGGCGAGCATGGCAGTGTCGACCTGACCCGCAACCTCGGTGATGTACGGCTGGCCGAGTACTATGTCTCCTCCGCCCCTCTCGTCTTCGAGGATCTGGTCATCACCGGCTCTTTCGTTATGGACGGACAGCGCGTTGATGCCCCGCCCGGAGTGGTGCGGGCTTTTGACGTGCGAACCGGCGAGTTGCGCTGGGCTTTCGACCCCGTGCCACCGGACAGGCAGCCGGTTACCGCTGAAGCCGCCCGCGCAGGCGCCGATTTCACGCGCTCTACACCCAACAGCTGGGGCAACCTCTCCGCGGACGTGGAGCGAGGCATCGTCTACCTCCCCACCGGCGGATCACAACCGGATCACTATCGCGGTGTGGAGCGCGGGAACCTGGACCACTACGGCACCTCGGTCGTTGCCCTGGACGCACGCGACGGCAAGCCCCGGTGGCACTTTCAGACCGTGCACCGCGATGTATGGGACTGGGATGTCGCCGCGCAACCGGTGCTGTTTGACCAACATGGCACAACGCCGGGGATCATCGTCGCGACCAAGATGGGACATGTTTTCCTGCTCAACCGGGAAACAGGCCAGCCCCTGTTCCCCGTCGAGGAGCGGCCAGTTCCTGCTTCCACCGTGCCCGGCGAGACCACTTCGGCAACACAGCCCTTCCCCACCCTGCCCCGCCCCGTTCACCCCCCGACCCTGACCGAGGACGATATCTGGGGCATTTACCCGGGTGACCGCCAGGCCTGCCTGGACCAGTTCCGGAAGTTTCATTACGAGGGCATATTCACGCCCCCCGCGGTGGATCGCCCCACCCTGCTGTGGCCCGGTCTTGGCGGCGGCATCAACTGGGGCTCGGTATCCGTGAATCCACTCACCAATACCATGGTGGTCAATTCAATGCGGGTGCCCTACACGGTGCAACTGCTGCCGCGGAACCAGGTGGAGCAAACCGACGGCTCCGACCTGGTGGGCGCGGCGCCCCAGGAAGGGACACCCTGGGTGGCGGTCCGCGCCGGCTTCCTCTCCCCCAACAATACTCCCTGTACGGCGCCGCCATGGGGCCTGTTGACCGGCATTGATCTGGACAGTGGCGAGACACTGTGGGAGGTGCCTCTGGGCAATCTCGCCGAACTCGCTCCCCTGGGCGTGGGCCGCTTCTTCAACTGGGGAACCCCCAACACGGGCGGTAGCCTGCAGACCGCCTCGGGCCTGGTGTTCATCGCCGCCACCCTCGATAGCCGCTTCCGCGCCTTTGACGCTGCCACAGGTGAAACACTGTGGACCGACACCCTGCCGGCACCGGCACAGGCCACGCCGATGAGCTACCGGCTGTCCACCAGTGGCAAGCAATATATCGCCATTGCCGCAGGTGGCCACGGGCCACTCGCCTACGGAGCCAAGGGTCCGGACAAGCTTGGCCAATTGCTCGGTGACACATTGGTGGTCTACCGACTAAGGGACTGAACCTGATGCCACAGCAATCACTCGAAGCCCTCGCCCGGCGCGCGCCAGTACCCGACTGGGGACAGAGCCTGCCACTGGAAGATACTCGCGGCGAAGTTGCGATTACCGGCATCGGTGAAACTGCCGTCAGTGGTCCCTCCGGGCGCAACCCCAAAGCCATGGCCCTGGAGGCCGTGGCCGCCGCCATCGCCGATGCCGGGCTGCACCCGGGGCAGGTCGACGGCCTGATGGTCGCGGCGGGTGTCGCCGACCAGCTGTCGCCGGAAGACTTCCACCAACATTTCGGTACCTCGCAGCCACTGTGGTTCAGCACCGAGGGTGGTGCGATGGTCTGGGCGGCTACCTGCGCCCACACCGCCGCCCTGGCGATGCGCGGCAACAAGGCGCGACATATCGTCAACGTCTTCTCCGTGGACTGGGCCAGCCGCCGCGCCGCGGGCACCGGAACTCCCGGCGACTGGCACGCCAGTGAAATCATGAAAGCGCATTTCGAGCTGCCTTTTGGCTGGTATCCACAACCGGTCTACTTCGCCACTTTCGCCCGCCGCTATATGCACGACTACGGTCTCACTGTCGAACAGCTGGCTGCGCTGCCCATGACATTCCGCCGCCACGCCAACAGGCACCCGGCAGCAATCATGCGCGAGCGCGAACTGACGCTGGCAAAATACCTGGCACGTGCGCCGCTGGCCGACCCCTTGCGGCTGGAGGATTGCTGCCTGATTTCCGATGGCGCCGCAGCCTGGGTGATGAGCCCGGCCGACGAGGCGCGGGATATGCCCCACGCCCCGATCACGGTCGAAGGTGTGGGGCACGGCCGGGTTCACGGTGCGCCCTACATCAGCCAGCAGCGGGTCATTACCGCAACACCGCAGCCCTTTTCGGCGCCCTGGGCTTACGCCATGGCCGATACCGCACCCTCGGAAATCGATGTGATTGCGGTCTACGATTGCTTCTCCAGCACCGCATTGATGCAAATCGAGGGTCTGGGCTTCTGCGGCGAAGGCGAAGGCGGCGAGTTCATTCAGGAGGATCGCCTCTACTACCAGCGGCACAGACGTCTCGGCGGCATTCCCTGCAATACCCACGGCGGCCTGCTCTCCCACAGCTACCTGCTCGGGATCTCCCACGTTGTGGAACTGGTCAAGCAATTGCGCGGGGACGCGGTGAACCAGGTGGACTCCGCACGCATGGCGGCCTACGCCGGCTTTACCGCTGATGAAGCCTCTACACTCATCCTCAAGCGGGGGAATTGATCATGACACCGGATGTTAGCGACCCCCTGGCAGGGCCCTTCTGGCAGGCCGCCGCAAACAGCGAACTGCGCATTACCTGGTGCGAGCGCTGCGACCGCGCGGTGTGGTATCCCAGAGCCGAGTGCCCGCAGTGCCACGGCGAGCTGCATTGGCGTGCGCTCTCCGGCGATGCCACGCTGCTGTCCTGGAGTGAGGTTATGGCCCCGATAAATCCCGACCATGCGCCACCCTACATCACCGGACTGGTCTGTCCCCTGGAAGCACCAGAGGTTCGCCTGGTGACGCGTATCGTCGATTGCGAGGCCGACAAACTGCGCTGTGACATGCCCGTGCGCGTTTGCTTTCGCACCCTGCAAACACGCGACGACCAATCCTTCACTGCCCCGGTATTTCACCTGGCTGAGCAAGAAAACACACGGTCGCCGCGGTGACGACCATGCGCTGCAGGAAGGGCCGCCTCAGGGTTTGGGCGCGAGCACGTTCGGGCGAATTTCCAGCAGGTCTACCGCCACGCCGGGCGGTTGACCCAGCGCCCAGGCCACCGCCTCCGCCACCTGCTCCACAGTCATGCCAACATCCATCAGGGGTCCGGTATCGTGCCAGGCGACAAAGGCCTCCTGCAGGACCTCCTGGTCCCAATCCAGTGCAAACTCGCTCTCTGCTGCACCCGGCCGCAAGCAGGTGACGCCGATGCCGTCAGCCTGCAATTCCTCGCGCAGGTCCCGGGTAAAACGCTCGACGGCTGCCTTGCTGGCAGCGTAGATGGACAGGTGACTCATCTCATCAGTGTGCCAGGCGCTGGCGGAGGACATGGTCAGGATCCTGGGGTTCTCGGCGCCCCTGAGCAGGGGGATGGCCGCCTGGCAGCAGAGCACCGTGCCGAGAACATTGGTGTTCAGTTGCAGGGCAATCTCGCCAGCGGCCATCACCTCAATGCGCCCGGGGCGAGCCACACCGGCGTTGGCCACCAGGCTGTTGATCTTCCCATAGCGCGCCTCGACCTCAGCGAAGGCACTGCTGACGCTGTCACTGTCCGCCACATCACAGACCACAGCGGAGGCGTGTTCACCCAGCGCCTTCACGGCCTCGTCCAGACGGGATTGATTGCGCCCCAGCAGACAAACACGGGCGCCTGAAGCGAGAAGATGCTCCGCTATGGCACGACCAAAACCGCGGGCGCCACCGGTTATGACGTGAACTGATGGACTCATGGGGATACCGCCAGGGCAATGGTTTTGGTCTCCAGGTATTCCTCGAAACCCTCGCGCCCCATCTCGCGACCCAGACCACTCTGCTTGTAACCGCCGAAGGGCGCGTCGGCGCCGTAGAAATTGCCGCCGTTGATGTTCACGGTCCCGGTACGCAGACGCCTGGCAACAGCCAGTGCGCGGTCCTCGCTGGCAGACCATACCCCGGCGGAGAGACCATAGTCAGAGTCGTTGGCAATCCGGATGGCATCTTCCTCCCCATCGCAGGCAATCACGGCCAGCACAGGACCGAAGATCTCCTCGCGGGCAATCGTCATCTGATTGCTGACATCCATGAATACTGTCGGCTCCACATAGAAACCCTTGTCCAGGTGGGCCGGCACACCACCCCCCAGAAGCAGGCGCGCCCCCTCCTGTCTGCCCTTCTCGATATAGGCCAGCACACGCTGTCGCTGCCGGGCATTGATGAGGCTGCCCATGATCTGGGTCTCGGAGGCCGGATCGCCGTACTCTATGAAGCCGAAGTAAGTCTTGAGCAGGGCTTCCACCTCGGCCTGGCGCTCCCGGGGAATCAGGAGCCGGGTCGGAATTGCGCAACCCTGCCCCGCATGGAAGCACACACTGAGCGCACTCAGCAGGCTCTGCTCAAGGTTGGCGTCGTCCAGGATGATGTTCGCGGATTTGCCGCCCAATTCCAGGAACACCTTTTTCACCGTCCCGGAAGCCATGGCCATGATCCGCTTGCCCACCACGGTAGAGCCGGTAAATGACACCATGTCCACACGTGGGTCACACACCAGCGCCTCACCCGTGGCAACAGGATCCGCGGCAGTAACCACATTGAATACCCCGGCCGGAATATCAGTGTACTCACTGACAATTCGGCCCAGCGCCGTGGCTGACCAGGGGGTATCCGGCGCCGGCTTCAGGACTACGGTACAACCCGCTGCCAGGGCGGGCACACACTTGGCCAGGTTGATCTGCAGCGGCACGTTCCAGGGCGTAATGCAGGCCACCACGCCGATCGCCTCCTTCTCCACCAGGCGGCGGGACTGTATGCCCATCATGGTGGCTACGCCGATATCCCGGCTCCACTCGAACTCTGGCAGCGTTTCGAGGGTGAAATCCAGGAAGCCGATCGGTACTTCGCACTGGGGACCGCCGGCACCACAGATACCGAGGGGCGAGCCGGTTTCAGTCGCTATCTGCTCCTTCAGGCTGCCCATCTCGGCCAGCAGGCCCGCCTTGAGTTGCTGCAGGCACTTTAGACGGAAGGCGTGATTGGTGGCCCAGTCGGTCTCATCGAAAGCGTGACGGGCGGCGGCAATGGCCTGATCCATATCCTCCAGACCCGCATCGGCCACCTCTCCGACCACTTCCTCGGTTGCCGGATTCAGATTGGGATAGGTCTTGCCGGAAGCTGCCGCAACCAGTTTGCCGTTGATAAAGAGACGGGATTCAGCTCGCATGAACTACTCCTAGGCCTTGTTGAGAAAAAGCGCGAGCGCCTGGTCGCGCAGACGGCGGGTAGACGGCAGGCTTACGCCCATTTCCTCGGCGGACCGCAGGGCACAGTCAAGATCCTTCTCGGCCAGGCGACCAAAGTCACCGAAGAACTGGTCCATCTGCTCCTCCGTGCACTCACGCGCCAGCGCATTGCGGTTGCTGATGAACTGGGACATCATTTCATTGACGACGCCGTTGGACTTGCCGACTTCGCGCAACATTTCCGACTGTAGCCCGCCGGCTTCCGCCAAACGCACCGCCTCCGACATGGCCATGAACTCCGCATAGGTAATGAGATTGTTGCACAGCTTGAGCAGCAAGCCGGTACCCAAATCGCCAGCGTGAATCACAGAATTCCCCGACGTCAGGAACACGGGCCTGGCCCGTTCAACGATCCCGGCAGCGCCGCCGACCATGTAGCAAAGCCGCGCCTCCTCGGCCCCCTGCTTGCCGCCGGAGATGGCGGCATCGATCAGGTGGAGACCGCGCTCCCCGGCATCCCCTGCCCAGCGCAGCAATCCCGCGCGGGAGACTGTGCTGTGAATGGCGATCACCGTATCGACCTCAGCGTTTTCCAGGATACCCGCCGCGCCATAAAGAAGGGCCTCAACCTGCTCGTCGTCGCGCACACAGATACCGATATGCTGGCAGTTGGCAGCCACGTCGGCCACGGAGCTGGCCGCAATGGCACCGTCTGCAACCAGGCTTTCCATGGCGGCCGGCCAGACGTCAAAGACATGGGCCTGCCAGCTTTTGCCAATAAGGTGCCGGGCTGAGGGCCCGCCGATATTACCGAGGCCGATATAGCCTACGCTCGAGGGCAATGGCATCGCGTTTTCCCTATTATTGACTTTGGGAAGGAGTGTAAGCAGCGCGACGCAATTATGTCAACTCTCTTTGACTCGTGGTCAATCTTAACTTATTATTCCGGGTCAGATGGATACATGCTCCAGCCGCTTTCAGGGTGATGGCCGCCATGAACACCGTGCTCCAACGCTACCAGGACAACTTCCCGCGTCACGTGCTGGCCATTACCCGCCAGCTGGAATCGCGCATCATGGAAAGTCTGGTGGAGACCCACCAGCATAGCGGATTGCGACTGAGTTTCGAGCCCTATATCTCGCTCACCGCCGACGGTGGCCGGCGTCTCAGCAGTATTGCAGAAAATCTGGGAATTACTCGCCAGGCTGCCAATGCCGTCGTCAATGAGCTTGAATCCCTGGGGTATGTACGCCGCGCTCCCGACCCCGAAGACGGTCGCGCGAAACAGGTGGCCCTGACAGCGGCGGGTGAAAAACTCCGCGCGGACGGGCTCAAGGTTGCCGCCAGACTGGAGGCGGAGTACGCCGATTATCTTGGGGCTTCCCGATTCGAGGAATGTCGTCAGGCGCTGATTGCTGTTGTTTCACGGCTTCCAGGGATTCCTCCGGGGGTTCAAGCCGGGATGAGCGCGAGCGTACCGCAAGCCCGCTTCACCTCACTGCTACCCCGCCTGAGCGACTACATGAACCGGCGGCTTATGGTGTTGACCGAGGCCCGCGGACACCCGGGGCTGAAACTGTCCTACGCCCAGGTGCTGACCCTGATAGGGAAAGACGGCGGGCGCATGCAGGTAATGGCCAACGCCCACAAGGTCAGCAAGCAGGCTATCAACGTTGTTGCTTCCGAGCTGCAGGCGCTGGGTTATATCGAGCGCCGCACTGACCGCAAGGACGGCCGCCAGGTCTTGCTCCACTTCACGCCGGCCGGCCTGGAGATGATAGCTGACGCCGTGGCGGCCATTGACGCGCTCGAAGCGGAGCTCGTCTCGCCAGATTCCCCGGCAGCACTGCCCACGCTGCAGCTGTGCATGCGCAAGCTGTATACCCACCTGCAACCCGAGCCACACCTGAATACTGGCGAGCTGCATGACCTGGCAACCAGCCTTATCGCTCGCCTCGGAGCAGACCGGGCGAGCCGACTCGGCGAGCTACTGATGAACCCCGCTCACTAAAACAAGGTGACCCAATGGAATTTGAACTCGGCACGATAGTAGCCAGCTACCGCTGGCAAGAGGCCCTGCTGGCGCTGGTGGGAATCATCGCCCTGACCAAGATCGGCAAGTTTATCGCCTTCCGGGTACCCGCGATCGCGGAAGCGCGGCGGATCAATCTTGAGGCTGACAAAGAGAAGTTGGCCAAGCCGAAATACCTGCCGGTGGTTCGCGCCTCGCAAAAGGTAGGACTGGCGGTCAACGTGGTGTTTTTCTTGCTGATTCTCCCCTGGATTATTACCCTCGACGCACAGCCGGTATGGATGATGCTGCTGCATTTCGTCGTTATCCTGATGGTCTATGATTTTTTCTATTACCTGTGCCACCGCTTCTGGTTCCACGGCAACGGCAGGATGCGGCAGATACACGCGGTTCACCACCAGGCCCGCAGCCCCACGCATATCGACGGGTTCTACGTGCACCCCGTAGAGACATTCGTCGGCCTGGGCCTGTTCGTGGTCACCCTGGCACTGCTGCCGCTGTTGCTGGGGCCTTTCCACGTCGCAACCATCATCATCACTTATGTTGTCTACACGCAGCTCAATACCATCAACCACACCCTGGTGAAACTGCCCTACTTCCCCTTCAGGACAGTCACCTGGGTCACCGGAAAACACCACGTGCACCACGAAAACATGCACAAGGGCAACTACGCGACCATTACCCTGCTCTACGACTACCTGTTCGGGACTCTGGACTGAACAGACTCACATCAACAGGATGGAAAATAACATGAATGACCAGGAACGCCGCGCTCGCGGTGAAGAGATGCTCAAGGAAGTCTACGCCGGGGATGTCGTCGCACCACCGGAGGGCTACGCCTTCACCGACGTCATGCTGCGCCAGCTGTTCGCGGAACTGTGGACCCGTGACACCCTGTCCATGCGGGACAAGCGCATCCTGCTGTTGGGCATCATCGCCGAGAAGGGCGAGCCCATGACCTTCAAGATTCAGGTCAAGGCTTCTCTCAAGCGAGGGGAGATGACACCGGATGAGGCCCGGGAGCTACTGCTGTTCATCGCCCAGTACGCGGGCTACCCGCGGGCTGCCGGGATGCTGGCGCCTCTGGAAGAAGCCATTGCGGAGGCCGCACAAGCGGCGGACTGAGGTCCGGAGAGAATCTCGTCGGAATAGGCGCGGTGCTAATTCACCACACCGGCCGCAGCTGAAAATGCAGGCGCCGCTCGCGGATACTTGCCTCGCGCTGTTCCGGGCTGACGCTCGGCGTGTCGGGTGGCAGCACTGTGCGGAGATCCGCGAGGCCCACCTTCGTCACCTTGGGAATGGGTGTACTGCTACAGCCCGTCCAGCGTCCCTGCAGGGCGCCCGTTGCATGGCCTGCCGGGTCCAGCCAGTTGGGCACGCCCGGATCCTCCAGGGACAGCACGAAGCGCACAACGCCATCGGCGTCAACCCGGGCCTGCATATCGTTCAGGCTGCTCTGGTTGTTGATCCAGTCGATCGTCTGGTAGATATCGTTGGTCAGAATGGTGGACCAGTAGAGACATTCCTCGGGAACCCTGGCCTCGACGATCAGGGCCTCCCCGGGCACGATCTCGTAGGCCCCTTCGTAGTAGAACTGGCCCTCAAGTGAGCCCGGCGTGTGCATGATATTCAGGCGATTGAGGTAACCCGCGTGGCGCAGGTCCTCGACGTGAGTCACCAGTGAAAGCGCGACGTCCCCGATACGCTGCGCCAATCTGCCGAGCCTCGCCTCCAGCTCCTCTGCACGCATCCGGGACCGCTGCACGGGTGTATCAAGCCGCTCTATGGCAACACGCCAGTCTCGCTCATGCGCCCAGTCCGAGGACATCTGGCGAATCATCAGGAACCCGGTTCCCGCTCGCAGCTGCCACCAGTCGCCCTCGTATTTCGCCGGCCGCTCACGACTGAGCAGCACATCAAAGCGGCCCTGCGCATCGACGTGCAGGTCATTGAAGTCATTGTGGGCCAGCGCCTGCAGGCTCGAGGGGCCCTCCTCGAACGCCACTTCGCTGGCAAGTGAGCGAAACTGTGCCATCCTGGCGATGCGGACCGACCCGCTGACGCCACGCAGACGATAAACCCCGGCGTCGGAGACATTGGCATTCAGGTAGATGGTGTCGGCATTCGGCTGGAATATGTTGATGACGGCCCCGAGTGAGGGCAGGAAGATGGGATGCGCCGCATCCGCGCCAAGCGCCTCAAGCACCTCGCGGGCCATGGCCTGCAGTATCAGGCGGCCGCCTTCCATCTGGACCTGGGGGTCGTCCCTGATCCGCTCAGGCAAGCGGGCCTGCATGCGTTCACCCACCCGCTGCAGGTCGGTGGTAAAGCCCTGCCAGGCGACGCCCAGTCTCCCCTGATCGGCGCCGACTGGCCCTGAGGCCGTCATCACCAGCAGGAATACGGCCAAGGCTCGCCTGTTCGCCAGCACCTTGAGGAACTCCCGCCGCCGACTAGAAGTCGTACCGCAAATCGACCCCCCAGGTCCGGGTATTGGCCCAGCTGTTGGTAAAGAGGCCATCGGGTGGGTTGATGCCGAAGGTCGGGACGTCGAAGCCGCCGGTGCGGTACTCTTCGTCACCCAGGTTCTTGCCCCACAGGGAAAGCGTGAGTCTTGAATCGAACATTTCGCGCAGCTCCAGCCGTGCATCCAGGAGGGTGTAGCTATCCCCCTCGATCAGTGGCGACGGCACAACCTGGAAATACTGGTTGTCGACATAGGACCAATCCACCCGCGCCAGCAGAATGCCAAGTTCACCCAATGGCGCCTCATAGCGTGCAGTGATACTGCTGGTCCATTCGGGCGAGAACTGGAAGTTGTACAGGTCCGCAACATCAATGAACTCCAGGGTCGTGAAATCCTGGCTGAGATAAGTGTCGTACTCCGGATCCAGCCAGCCCAGGGTGCCGCTGAGCTGGAACGCATCAGTCACTACCAGAGTCGCCTCGAGTTCCGCACCATTCATGGTGGCGCCGGCGGCATTCTCGATGCGGGTGAGGAAGGTGAAGGTGTTGGGGTCAATGCTGTTGACCTGCACTTGCCAGTCATCCAGCTCCTGGTAGAACGCGGCAAAATTGAGTCGCAGCCGGTTGTCCATCAGGTCGGATTTGACACCGACCTCGAAGCTGGTGATCTCGGAGTCGTCGTACACGACAAAGTTCGGCACCTGCGTGGCACGACCGTTGAGACCACCACTCTTGAACCCGATTGAGTAGGTTGCGTAGAACATGGTGCTGTCGGTCGGCTGGTAGCTGAGCGTCACCCGGGGCGAGAAATTGTCAGTGTCGAATTCGTTTGTGGGCGCCAGTTCACTCACCGGGAGGGTCCCGCCAGTTGCCGGAAAGAAGAGCGAGGAATCGACCTGCTTCTCCTCTTCCGTGTAACGCCCTCCCAGGGAAGCCTGCCAGCGTTCGTTGAACTGGTAGGAGAACTCCGCGTAGGCCGCCCAGGTATCGGTCTCGGTTTCCAGCGTGATGATGGTGTTGGGCACCACCGAACCAAATTGCTGATCCAGCTGGTAGAACCCTTCATCGGCACTGAAGAAAATACCCGAGACGATATTCAGCCGACCGTCCATCGCTGTGCCCAGGAACTGGAACTCCTGGGTGAAAAAATCGTAATCCTGAACCAGCGGGCCGGAGATCAGGTAGTAGGGAACCATGGTGCGGAAACTGCTCAGCTCAGTGTTGCGGTAACCAGTCAGCGACTTGATCGTGAGGTCATCGAGGGCGCCAACATTGCCCACTTCGTAGGCCAGCGTCAGGCCATTGAAAACCTGCCTGAACTTATCGTAGACCTCCTCTGGCGTTGCCACGCTTCTATCCAGGCCCGGATCGCTGGTTCCGGAAACGCCGGGAAAGACCACATCCAGTCCCGGCTGAATCAAGGTAGGCTGCCAGCCGTTGGGAGTCTGGTCGGCGTCGAACCAGTCCACCTTGTAGTCGGCGCTGAAACGCTCACCTATGTCAGCCGCCAGCGCAAATCGCGCCGCCTGGTAGTCCTTGTCGTTGAGATCGGAGAAAGTCTCGTTCTTGATCAGGCCATCCCGCTTGTGTTGGCCGTAACTGAACCGGGCGGCAACGCCGTCCGTGACCGGGACGTTGACACTGAACTTGCCGCCGTAGAGGGAATCGCTGCCAAGCGTGCCCACGACATAGCCGCCGAATTCCTGGGTAGGCCGTACGGTGGTGATGTTGATGGCGCCGCCCGCGGTATTCTTGCCGAACAGAGTGCCCTGCGGGCCGCGCAGTATTTCGATTTGCTGCACATCGAGCAGGTCGAAGAAAGCGCCCTGCATGCGGGCGATATAAAAGCCGTCCACGTAGGTTCCCACCATGGGTTCCTCGGTGATGATGTCATCGGTCCGGCACAGCCCCCGCATGCACGCCACCAGGGAACTGTCACCACCGGCGCCGCGCTGCATCTGCAGATTCGGCGTGAAGGCCGAGAGCGAGGTCAGGGTCTCAATACCGATCTCCCCCAATGCCTCTTCGGAATAGGCGCTGACGGCTATCGGGGTTTGTTGGAGGCTCTCCGCGATTTTCCGGGCAGAAACCACAACCTCTTCCAGTTTTCCGGCCCCCTGGGCCAGAGCCGAAGCTGGCTGACCGAGCGCAAAGGAGGCCCCGACCGCAAATGCGAGCGCCGGATTAAGCGCGGTCGTAAACAGGGCACTGCGAGTTGGGTACGGCATCACGGCTTTCCTCTTATAATAAAAAATCCCGTAGCCTTTATCTCACACAGACATTGCTTTGGCAATGTTTTGGAAATCGGCATGTTGTTTTTCAGCTCTCGCCATACACGCGGCCAATCGCGCAGGCGGCGTGGGTGGCATCGACCACGGCTCCCGCAATCAGCCCCGGTCCGGTACAGTCGCCAATACTGAACACCTGGGCGGCAGCACCTTGCAGAGCAGACGCCAGCGTCGCATCACTGCAGGGAGTACCCGCGAGCACCACGGAGTCGGCGCCCAGGCGCCCTTCTCGCTCCCCGCAGCGGAAAATGACCTCGACTGCCGTGATGGCGCGCACCGCACACTCCGCCAACACTTGCCCACCCAGGCGATCAAAGCGGGCCAGCTGCTCCTGGCGCCGCTTGGGACCGACGTCCAGCGCCGGCACTGGCGCCTGGGTCAGCAGGGTTACCCGGCGTCCAAGTCGCTGCAGGAACTCCGCCAGCTCCAGCGCCACCAGGTCATCTCCGACGATGCAGACACGCTTGCCAAACGGTAGCCAGCGCCTCGCCAGGGCACGCACATGTCGTGGCTGCAAGTGGCGCCAAAATGGCGCGGGCAAGCACCTTGCCAGCCATCCCCAGAGTGGCTCGCGCCCCACCAGGCCCTGACGCCGCCCCGCAAGCGCCTGACGCAGCACCGGGCCCTGCAGCACATGAGGCAACTCGCCCCCCGGTACATCAGCTACCGCAACGCGGGCGCCGGTTGCCACAATCACGGCATCTGGGGCCAGTGCCGAGACCCCTGCCCGGTCGGCGCAGGTGTTAAGCCGCAGGTCCACGCCCAGTCGCTGCACCTCCGCGCGGAGATAGTGCAGCAGAGGCTCATTGGCGCCGTGCACGGTGGCGGCAAGGAACAGGGAGCCACCGCTGCGCGGCCCCCGCTCCAGCAAAATCACCTCGTGTCCGTTGCCGGCACACTGACGCGCCGCCTCCAGGCCGGCGGTACCGGCCCCGATCACCACCACCCGCTTGCGCCGCTCGACGGGTACAGGGCGCAGGCTGTGCTCGCGACCACTGAAGCCATTGACCGCACAGTGCATATTGGCGTCGAAGGGCGCGAGCAGCATGGAGTCGATACAGTTCTGGCAGGACAGGCACTCACGGACCTCCGCCCGGCGTCCGTTGCGCAGTTTTTCCGGGAGCTCCGGATCTGCCAGCAGGGGGCGGGCCCACATCACGATATCGGCCCTGCCCTCGTTGACAACCTGTACCGACAATTCGGGACTGTGCAGCCTGCCGACAACCATTACCGGCACCGACACCACCTGCCGCACCGCAGCGGCCACCGCCGTATTGTGGCCGTCCGCGGTGTCGGCACCACAGACGATCTGTCCTACCAGGCGGTCATGTGACACCCCGCCACTGATTTGCAGGCAGTCCACGCCGGCGGCCACCAGCTTTGGTGCCAGGCGCTGGGTCTCGGTGAGCTCGCGTCCGTCAAAGCTGCCCTCGTGGCCGGAAATACGCAGGGTCAGGGGAAAGTCTGCACCAGTGGCGCGCTTGATCCGGGCGATGGTTTCCAGCAACAGGCGGCTGCGGGTCTCCAGGGTCTGGCCGCCGTAGCCGTCATCGCGACGATTCCGCTGCGGTGACAAAAACGAGCCCAGCAGCATATAGGCATGGGCCGCATGCAGCTCGACGCCGTCGTAGCCAGCCTCCCTGGCGCGAACAGCGGCCGCGGCATACTGCTCCATGATCGGCTCCAGTTCCTGCTCCGCGAGTGCACGACAGGGCCAGCCGGTACCGGCGGCCACGCAGACGGAAGGGCCCACGGGATCTGTCATGGATTCCGGTCCGGGGTGGGAAATCTGCGGCTGCACGCAGCTGCCCTGGGCGTGTACCCGCCGCACCAGCTCACGGTGCCCGGCAATAAAGCGGTCATCGCCGAGGCTCAGGGCCTGGGGCTGGTAGCGCTGCGCGACATCGACCGAGCACATCTCCACGGTCAACAAGCCCGCCCCGCCCCGGGCCCTCGCCTCATGAAAGGCGATGAGTCGCTCCGTGACCTCGAAGTCGGCACTGCCGTAGTTGGTCGTCATCGCGGACATGGCGATGCGGTTGCGCAGTTGCATGTTGCCGATACTGACAGGCTGGAACAGGGCGCTGAACGGGTTCATGGGCGTCTCCTGACCCGCTGTCACCGCGGTGCTGCGCTCGCCGCGATCTGCCTGCCCGCGAGACGCCCGAAGAAGGTGGCGTCAGCGACCGACATGCCACTGGCATACCCGGCTCCGGTACGAGGAATACCGGCAGCAGTGCGGCCGGCGGCATATAACCCGGGTATGATCTCGCCATCCACGGTGAGCACTTCGCCGGTCGGCAGCGTATCCAGGCCACCGAGGGTAAAACAGGTGGGCTGTAGCTGGGGCAGACTGTAGTCCACCAGCGCGTACGGGGGCGTGACCAGGGGCGTCAGCCAGTCCTGCGACTTGTGAAACAACGGGTCAGCCCCCTGCGCTGCGTGCTCATTGTAGTAGGCCACCGTGTGCTGCAGCGACCCTGGCGGCAGCCCCGCTTCCTGCTCCACTTCCGCCACCGTCTCGCCGGTGGCAACGATTTCTGTGGTCTGGTGGTAATCCGGGCGGGCGTAGTATTGATTGTCGATGAACATGTAGGCCCGCATATCGGTCTGGTTGGCGACAGCCGCACCGAGACGGGCAAGATAGACATCTTCGTTGATGAAACGCTGGCCCTGGGCGTTGACGAAAATGCCGTAAGTGAGCTGCGCCGGGGGGTAATGTGCCACGCCGACAAACGCCTGCCCCATGTGAATCGCGTTACCACCAGCCGCCACACCCAGGAGAATGCCGTCACCGCGGTCGCCGGGGTTGCCGTGGCGGGTACAAAATGTTGTCAGTTGGGGGATATGCTGTGCAGTCAGCTCTTCGTTCATGATAAAGCCGCCCATGGCCAGAACGACACCGCTGCGGGCCTGCAAATATTGCAGGCGGTTATCCGCCTTGACCTCAACGCCACAGATGCGGCCGCAGTCGTCCCGTATCAGTGCCGTCACCCGGTGGTCACAGCGGATGTCGGCGCCCGCTTCAGCCACACGCTGCATCACTACATCCATGAGCACCTTGCCGCCATCGTGACCCGCGTCCGCGGGCAGGTGCCCCCGCGGTACCGGCGGCACCCTGGCGGCAAACGGCCAGGCCCGCTCATTGCCGGTGTATTGCAGGGACTCCCCCGTTAATGTCACCACATCGCGGCCGGGAAAGAGGCTGCGCCGATAGGGTACGCCCTGACCTTCCATCCAGTCGAAGTGTTCGGCTGCCCCATCCACGAACGCCTTTACTCGTGCGCGGTCCGCAAACGCGCCAAAACACTGCATGAGGTATTGCTCGAAATCTTCACTGCTGTCGTCAATACCGAGGTCCCGCTGCAGACTGGTGCCGCCGCTCCCGCCCAGATACATTTCACAGGCAGACAGACGTGTTGAGCCTCCCCCCGCGCTGAAACGTTCCAGCACCAGCACCTGCAGGCCGGCAGCGCGCAATTCCAGCGCGGCGCAGGCTCCGGCGCCGCCGAAACCGCAGACTATGGCATCATAACTGCCGGTGAAGGACTCTACCTGTGAGCGAGGGATGATTCTGGACATGAAAGCGGACCTTGTTACCCAGGTTTTATTGGCAAAGACTTTAGCCGATTAAACGTTTCAATTACAATGCTTTTAGGGCCACTGAAAGCTGTGGCAGGAAATCCGCGCACAACCATAACTGAACAGGAGCACAGCGCATGGCGGTACAGAAATCCGTCCCCGAAAGCCACAAGGCGATTCTTGAGACTGCAGTCTTCGCCTTTGTCAGCACAATCCGGGTCAAGGACCAGCTGATTTCCACGAACCCGGTGGGGTTTGACTGGGATGGAGCGACATTCCGCTTCAGCACCCTCAAGAGCCGCATCAAGTACCGCAACCTGCAGGCGGATTCCCGGATCACGATCTGCGTGCTGGATCCGGTGAACCCCACCCGCTACGTGGAGATCAGGGGTCACGCGGAGCTGGCAGACGATCCTGATGGCAGCCTCAACCAGAAAATCTATCGCAAGAACATGGGGCGCGACTTTGATCTGGACGAACCCGACGCAGAACGGGTGATCGTGACCGTCGTGGCAGAGCAGGTCTCCACCCCCCTGCTTTACGGCGGCCGCCTGGATCACATAGGCAGCTAGTGGGCCATGCGGAAAGTAAGGTTAGATAGGGTTGTTTTTGGTA
>TARA_R110002110_G_scaffold415612_3_pt1 | contig 126772 bp, 111 predicted proteins | sample TARA_R110002110 | Tara Oceans TARA_R110002110 (sample SAMEA4397330) | marine metagenome | biome: Polar Biome; feature: [SRF] surface water layer (ENVO:00010504); material: water (ENVO:00002006), including particulate matter (ENVO:01000060) such as... | depth 5 m | reverse complement strand
CCGCGGTCCGACGCCCGCCAGTCCTTGGCCCGGTAGCTCCACCAGCTGGCGAGCTTCTCGTCGTCGTCTGCGAAATGCCGGACCGCGTCCACCCAGTCATGGGCCCCCTGCACCTTTGCCAGCGCGTCCACCTCGACCTCCGTGTGGCTCACCACATCGCGCAACTGCTTGTGGGACCAGACGTCAGATTCCAGCGGCGCGATGTTGAGGTCGCCGACGAGTACGCGCTTGGCGCGCGGGCTGGAAATCTCGCCGAGCCAGTCCGTCATCTCGTCGAGGAAGTCGAGCTTATGGGCGAACTTGTCGTTCTTCTTGGGGTCGGGAATGTCCCCGCCGGCGGGGACATAGAAATTATGGATCTCGATCCCGCCGGCGACTTTCACGCTGATGTGGCGGGCGTCTTCGCGCCCGCACCAGTCACGCCCGCCCGTGGCGGTGAACGGCAGCTTCGAGAGGATCGCGACGCCGTTATAGGCTTTCATCCCGCGCACATGGCGGTGGGGATATAAATCCGCCACCGCATCGTGGGGGAACAGCTCGTCGACCACCTTGGTTTCCTGCAGGCAGACCACATCGGGTGCGGCGAGTTTGTCGAGGCGTTCGAGATGGAAGGCCCGCATGCGGACCGAGTTGATGTTCCAGGTCGCGATCCGCATTTGCGAGCTCCATTGGCCCTTCGTGACGACCGCTACGCGGTCTCCTCAGGGTGAGGTAACAAGATAATCCTCATGCTGAGGAGCCGTCGAAGACGGCGTCTCGAAGCATGCGGGGCAATCGCCCGTTCGTCAGCGGACGGTGATTTCGATGTCGCTCAATCCGTCGATACGACCATGCATCTTGTCACCGGAGACCACCGGGCCGACGCCGTCGGGCGTGCCGGTGTAGATCAGGTCGCCCGGCGCCAACGTCACGAGGCCCGACAGGTTGGCGATGGTTTCCTGGAGGTTCCAGATCATCAGTTCGAGATCGGAATCCTGCTTGGTCTCGCCATTGACCTTGAGCCAGATGTTGCCCTTCGGGAAATGGCCGACGTCGGCCACCGGGTGGATGTCGCCGCAGGGCGCGGACTGGTCGAAGCCCTTGCCCATGTCCCAGGGGCGGCCCTTTTCGCGGTGGGCGATCTGGACGTCGCGGCGGGTCATGTCGAGGCCGGTCGCGTAGCCATAGACATGGTCGAGCGCGTCGGCCTCGGAGATGTTCGCACCGCCCTTCCCGATCGCGGCCACCAGCTCCATCTCGTAATGGAAGTTGCTGGTCTGGGGCGGGTAGTCGATGGTGCCGCCGGTCGGGACGATCGCGTCCGTGGGCTTGCAGAAATAGAAGGGCGGATCGCGCTCGTCGCCGCCCATCTCGCGGATATGCGCGACATAGTTTCGGCCGACGCAGAAGATGCGGCGCACGGGATATCGGGCGGTTTGACCGACGACGGCGACGGAAACCTGTTCCGGCGCGGGAATGACGTAATCCATCCCTGTTCTCGCTTTCAAATGAGTTGTTGTTGGTTGCGCCTATTTAGGCCGCTCGACCGATGAATGTCACGGGGCCGAGCCGGAAAAACTGCCGGTCCGGATTGTGCACAAATGTTCAGGCGACGTTGCCGGTCATTGCCGCGCCGGCCCGGGCCGCCGCGCGCCGGCGCGAGGCGTGGCCGAACGCCTTGAACAGGGCCCGGTTGAAGGCGTGGACCTCGACCTTGTATTCGGCATGCCACTGCACCGCGGCGACGAAGCTGGCGTTGCCGGGCATCGAGACGCCTTCGATCACCCCGTCGTCGCTGACCGCTTCGACCCGCAACCCGTCGGCGACCCGGTCGATGGCCTGGCCATGCAGGGAATTCACCATCACGGCATTGTCTTCGATACCGACGCCGCGTGCGATGTCAGCGAACAGGCCGTCGGGTGTGAGGTGGACAGGGTGGCGGACTGCGAAGCGGTTGGCCATCACGTCGGTCTGGGGCATGCGGTGATCATTAACGCCCTCGAGCTCCCACAAATACGGATGCAGGGAGCCGCCGAGCGCGACGTTGATTTCCTGGATGCCGCGGCAGATGCCGAAGATCGGCAAGCCGTTCGCGATCGCCTTGCGCGACAGCGGCAATGTGGTCGAATCGCGCATGGGGTCGCGCAGGGTCTCGGGGCGGAAAGGCGCGCCGCCATAATTGTGCGGCTCCACATTGCTGCGGCCGCCGGTCAGGACCAGCCCGTCGAGCCGGTCGATCAGGTCGTCCACATGCAGCTGGCCACCTTCGTCCACATCGCCCAGGGTCGGCACCATCACCGGGATACCGCCGGCGCCCTCGATGACGCCTGTGACATATTTCAGGCCGGTGCCGATGAAATCGATGCCGTTCGTGTCCCGGACGTCGGCGTTGACGCCGATGAGGGGACGGATGTCGTCGGAGCGGGGCATGGAAACTCTCAAGCAAAAGGCGCACGGCAAGGATGCCGAAACTCTCGTGCCGGGAAATCTATTGGATATTGCTGTTCGGGTCGACCGTCGAGAACAGCTCACCGGCGTTGTTGAATTCGACGCCGAACCGGGGCTCAAGCAGAGACACATCGACCACTGTGCCCTGGGCATCGATCACCCGCCATTTCGCCAGGCGCATGGGCGCCTCCTCGAACATCAGAGTGACCGAACCGGTGTCGGGGGCTTCGGTTTGCTCGATTGTGACCCGGAAGGCCTTGGCTGTGCGCTCGAACGCGGTCACGGTCACATCACCCGACAGTGCGATGCTTTCGTCGATGAGGAGTGCGGCCGGGGTCTCGCTGACCGGCAGGAAGGTGGTCTGCTTGAGCTGGGTGTCGTGATACATGAGTAGGAAGTTGTTCGCGATCATCAGCACCGGCACCGGGGGTTCATACTCGATGCGCAGGCGGCCCGGCCGGTCGAGCAGGATACGGCCTTCGGCCACGCCCCCTTCGGAGAATTGCAGGAACCGGCTGTCCATTGTGGTGAGCCCGTTCAGATAGGCCTCGATACGCGCGAGATCGGTGCGATCGGCCTCGCTCAGGGCCGCCGGTACGGCGTTGGCGGCGGCGGCTGCGCCGCCCGAGACGGGAAGCCACAGGGACGCGAGAAGGGTGACCGCCAGATATCGGAACTTCAAATCAAACATGGCCCCAAGATAGGCAACCGGACGCGCCACGGCGAGTGATGATTTTGTGGCAGTGATCCGTGCCTGTGGTCAGTGGCTGTGGTCGCTGACCAACACCTCGCGTTTGCCCACATGGTTGGCCTGGCTGACCACGCCGTCATTCTCCAGCTGCTCGATGAGCGTGGCGGCACGATTATAGCCGATCCGCAGGTGGCGCTGGATGAAGCTGGTCGAGGCCTTCTGTTCCCGCGCGACAAGGGCAACCGCCTGATCGTAGAGATCATCGCCGCTGCCCTCGCCGTCGTTCGGCTCGAAGCCGGGGATGCCGTCGGCCGCACCCTCATCTTCCGTGACGGCTTCGATATATTCGGGCTCGCCCTGGGCCTTGAGGAAGGCGACCAGATCCTCGACTTCGGTGTCGGCCAGGAACGGCCCGTGGACGCGAGTGATCCGCCCGCCGCCGGCCATGTAGAGCATGTCGCCCTGGCCCAGCAGCTGCTCGCCGCCCTGCTCGCCCAGGATGGTCCGGCTGTCGATTTTTGTGGTGACCTGGAACGAAATCCGGGTCGGCAAGTTGGCCTTGATCGTGCCGGTGATGACATCGACCGAGGGGCGCTGGGTGGCCAGGATCAAATGAATCCCCGCCGCGCGCGCCATCTGCGCCAGGCGCTGGATCGCGGCCTCGACGTCCTTGCCTGCGACCAGCATCAGGTCGGCCATCTCATCGACGACGACGACGATGAACGGCAGGGCAGACATATCGAGCGGTTCTTCCTCGAACACCGGCTTGCCGGTTTCCTCGTCGAAGCCGGTCTGGACCTTGCGGGAGAGAATTTCGCCCTTCTTGCGGGCCTCCTCGACGCGCTGGTTGTAGCCGGCGACGTTGCGCACCCCGAGCTTGGACATGGAGCGGTAGCGGTTTTCCATTTCCCGCACGACCCATTTCAGGGCGACCACGGCCTTCTTCGGGTCGGTCACGACCGGGGCCAGGAGATGCGGGATGCCGTCATAGACCGACAGCTCCAGCATCTTGGGGTCGATCATGATGAAGCGGCATTCCTCGGGCCGCAGGCGGTAGAGCAGGGATGCGATCATCGAGTTGACGCCGACCGACTTGCCCGAACCGGTCGTGCCGGCGATCAGCAGATGAGGCATGCGGGCGAGATCGACCATGACGGGTTCGCCACCGATATCTTTACCCAGCGCCAGCGACAGGCCCGCATTGTGTTTCTCGAACGTACTCGATGCCAGCAGCTCGCGCAGATAGACCATCTCGCGCGACACATTTGGCAGCTCAATGCCGATGACGTTCTGGCCGGGCACCACGGCGATGCGGACCGACACCGCGCTCATGGAGCGGGCGATGTCGCCGGCCAGGCCGATCACGCGGCTGGTCTTGGTGCCCGGTGCGGGCTCGAGTTCGTAGAGGGTGACGACCGGGCCGGGGCGGACCTGGACGATCTCGCCATGGACGCCGAAATCCTGCAGCACGGATTCGAGCATCCGGGCGTTGGCCTCGAGGGAATCATCCTTGGCGCGGCCGACGACGCGGGCGGCCTCGTCGGGCTCTTCAAGCAGGTCCAGCGGCGGGAATTCATAGGCGCCGTTGGGGTTGGGCAGGTCGAACTTGCGTTGCTTGGCCGCTTCGGCGCGTTTGCTCGCCTTGGGCTTCGGCGCCCGGGGGGCAACCCGGGGTGCGGCCTCTTCGGCGCTGGTCTCGTCATCGTCGTCATGCCCTGCCGGTTTCGGCGTCGACAGACGCGGCGATGTCGGCGTCCTTGTTGGCGTGCTGCCCGGCACGAGCGAGGGCTCCTGGCGCGCCGCACCCCGTTCGGCGATGAATTGTTTGGCCCCGCCGGCCGCGCGCCTGGCGGCACCCGCGCCATAACGGGCGGACAAGCCGGCGCCCAGGCTCGCGCCGCGTGCGCCAAAACGCAGTCCTCGTGCGGCGCCCAGGCCTATGCTGTGCCATTCGCTACGGGTCAGGCCCAGCGCGAGGAAGGTCAGGAAAGCGGCGATAATGCCAGCGGTGGCGGACACCGCAATCGCGGGAATGGCGAAACCGGAAAGCCAGGCCGCGGTTCCGGGGAAGGTCAGGTCACCAAAGGTGCCGCCCAAACCGGCGCGGATCGGCCAGCCGTCGAACGCGGGGACCCGGTGCACCGCGAAGGCGAGCGCGCAGGTGGCAACGAGCATGCCCAGCACCCGCCAACCAAAGCGCGGCACGGGGCGGTGGCGAACGAGGCGCGTGCCCCAGGCAAGCAGGGCGAGGACGGGCAGGATGGCGACGATGCCGAATGATTGCAGTGCCAGATCCGCGATCGTCGCGCCAGCCGGGCCGAGCAGGTTGGCCGGGGCCTGGCTGGTCGCGTTGTTGAGGGAGCCGTCGAGGCTGTTGTAGCTGGCGAGCGCGATGGCCAGCGCTGCCGCGCCGGCAATGAACAGCGCCCCGGCGAGTTCGAACATCCGCCGTTTGGCGAACAGGCGCACGGGTTCGGGCAGGAATGCGAGCTTAGCTGCAAGTCCGCGGCCGGTATGTACTTTTGCCACCATGATCGTCGTCTCTCTTTCGAGGGTTACGTTTCGGTTCTCGTCAGGCCTGTCGGGCCTTTTGTGTTGCGAGGGTGTTCAGGAGCCGCGTCATGGCCTCCCGGGTGGTGTCCAAATCATGCACCAGCGCGAGGCGGATATAGGCCGCGCCCGGGTTGCTGCCGTCGCCGTTGTCGCGAGCGAGATAGGCCCCGGGGAGCACCCGCAGGCCGGCCTCGGTCCATAGCTTGAGCGCCGCGGCCTCGCTGTCGCCGACATCGAGCCAGAGATAGAAGCCGCCCCCCGGCCGGGTCGCGCCGAATGCGCCATCCAGCATGTCGAGCGCCAGGTCGAATTTCTGCCGGTACAGGTCCCGGCTGGCGACCACATGGGTTTCATCGCGCCACAGTGCCGCCGAGGCGTTCATCACCGGCAGCGGTACCTGGGCACCGCCATACTGGCGCAGGCGCAGCAATAGCCGGATCAGGTCCGGGTCACCGGCCACGAAGCCCGATCGCAGGCCCGGGACATTGGAGCGCTTGCTCAGGCTGTGGAAGACCAGCGTGTTTTTGAACGGATCATCGCTACCCGATTCGGGGCCGAGTTCCCGGCACGCGTCGAACAGGCCCGGCGGTTTGTCGCCGGTGTAGATTTCCGAGTAGCACTCGTCCACGGCAAGGACGAAATCTCGCTCCCGGGCCAGGGTGACCGCGGCTTTCAGGAGATCGAGGCTTGCCACCGAGCCTTGCGGGTTGGCCGGGGTGTTCAGATAGGCGAGCGCCGCACGATCGAGATCGGTGTCGGGCAGGCTCGCGAAGTCGGGCTGGAAGCCGTTTTCGGGCCCGGCGGGCAGGTAAATCGCCTCGCCGCCGGCCAGTGCCGCACCGCCGACATAGACCTGATAGAAGGGATTGGGCATGAGCACTGCAGGCCGGGCGCCATTCTTTTGGCGCGGCACGGCGAGCAGGGCGGCCATGAACAGCGCCTCGCGGGTGCCCGAGACGATGGCGATATGTTGCGCCGGGTCGACCATGCCGGGGGCGAGGTCGTAGCGGGCGGTCAGCCAGCCCGCGATGGCGGTGCGCAGGCCGTCTGGTCCGTTGGGCGGGGGATATTTTCCCCATTCCGACATGTCCTGGGTGAGCATCGGCGCGATGAAGTCGGGCGGCGGGTGTTTGGGCTCGCCAATCTGCATATGAATGGGCGCACAGCCGTCGGGTGGCGTGCTGTTGCCGAGCAGCGCGCGGAGGCGATCGAACGGATAATCCGTGAGCGTATCGAGTACGTCGTTGTGCATGCCAGACGCGTGTTTGCCGCCCCCGAATATAGTGAGAGCGGTAAAAGTCTATCAGAGTCATAGGGTTGTATCTACAAGCTAATAGATTACTCAAGAAAAATGCTTACTTACCGTGGTATTACCGGCTGAATCGGGCTGCTTAATGTATTACATTATGTGTGGATAACTCCAAAAACGCTTTAAAAACATCTATTTAGGCGACATTTTGGTGATTTCGTCGCATTTACCCCAAAAAGAGAGGCCCGGCGGATAAACCGCCGAGCCCCGATCTTTGGAGGTTAAGACTGAACTAATCAGGCGCGTTGCGAACCACGCCCGAATTCGGGATAGGCCTCGAGACCGAGTTCGACTGAATCGAGCCCCATATCCTCTTCTTCCTCGGTGACTCGGATCCCCATCGTGTATTTGAGGGCGAGCCAGACGATCGAACTCGTCACCACGACGAAGACGCCGATGGCCAGGATGCCGATTATCTGTACACCCAGGTCGCCGCTACCGAAGATACCGACGGCGAGCGTGCCCCAGATGCCGGCCACGAGATGGGCCGAGATCGCGCCGACGACGTCGTCGATCTTCAGCTTGTCGAGCAGCGGGATGGCGATGACCACAAGGACACCACCGATGCCACCAACGATGATCGACATCAGATGGTTGGTCAGGTCCGGCCCTGCCGTGATGGACACGAGGCCCGCGATTGCGCCGTTGAGCGCCATCGTGAGGTCGACCTTCTTGTACATGATCTGGGTCATGAGCATCGCTGCCACCACACCGCCCGCGGCTGCGAGGTTGGTGTTGGTGAAGACAATGGCCATCCAGGTGGCATCCGCCGCCGAGCCCAGCGCCAGCTGGGAGCCGCCGTTGAAGCCAAACCAGCCGAGCCAGAGGATGAACGTGCCCAGGGTCGCGAGAGGCAGATTTGCGCCGGGAATCGGGTTCACCTGACCGTTCGGGCCGTATTTGCCCTTACGTGCGCCGAGTATGACGGCGCCGGTCAGCGCGGCCCAGCCGCCCACGGAATGGACGATGGTGGAGCCCGCGAAGTCCGAGAAGCCCATCTCCGCCAACCAGCCGCCGCCCCAGGTCCAGGAACCCTGGATCGGGTAGATGATCGCGGTCAGCACGACGACGAAGATCAGGAACGGCCAGAGCTTGATGCGCTCGGCCACGGTGCCCGAGACGATCGAAGCCGCGGTGGCGACGAACACCATCTGGAAGAACCAGTCAGAGGCCACGGAATAGCTGTTGTCGACCACGGCGGCGACCATGGCATCGGTTGCCTCGTCGGCGCCGAGCAGAGTCATTTCTGCGTCAGACGGATTGTAGAGGAACGAGATCGAGCCCATGAAGCTGCCGACATCGGCATACATCAGGTTATATCCGATCAGGTAGTAGAGGATGCCGGCGATCGAATAGAGGGCGATGTTCTTGAGGCAGATCGTGGCCGTGTTCTTGGAGCGCACCATGCCCGCTTCGAGCATCGCGAAACCCGCGGCCATCCACATGACCAGCGCACCTGAGAACAGGAACGAGAAGGTGTTGAACACATAGCCGGTCTCGGCCTCGACCGCGGCCATGGCCGGCGGGGCGGCCAGGAGCGCGACGGCTGCCGCGCCGATACCGACCGCTGTTTTGGTCGTTAAACGAAACATTTTATTGGTAACTCCTCTGCCTAGAGCGCTTCGGCGCCGGTTTCGCCGGTGCGAATACGCACGGCGCTGAGCACGTCCACGACGAAAATTTTGCCGTCACCGATCCGGCCGGTGTTGGCCGCCTTGGTGATTGCCTCGACGACGGAATCGACCTGATCGTCTTCAACGACGATTTCGATCTTCACCTTGGGGAGGAAGCTCACAGCATATTCCGCGCCGCGATAAATCTCCGTCTGCCCCTTTTGGCGTCCGTATCCCTTAACCTCGGATGCGGTCAGGCCCTGAACCCCTAATTCGGTCAGCGCCTCGCGTGCCTCATCCAGTTTGAACGGTTTGATCACCGCCATTACCAGCTTCATAAAAGCCCCCTTCTGCGCGAGAAAATGGCCACGGTCGACGATTCGGCCGCGGATCTCACCCCAGATCATTACAAGAGGCGTGCCAAACACGAGGCATGGAAAAATCACATATAATCAAATGGTTAGTGGGGGTGAATTGAATGCCTTCCAGCCATATTGCACAAATAATAGACATTCTTTCTGAGGTGCCTGTTTTGTGTGCACAGACTTTGTGCGGAATCGCCGCATCGTCATCTCCGCGCTGCGCCTAGACATTGCTGCTTTGGCGGGCCAAGTTTCCGAGATGAGCGCCCCAGAGAATCAAACCGTCGAAGCGGTGATCGTCGGGGCCGGCATGGCCGGTCTGACGCTGGCCCATGCGCTGGCGAGCGCGGGAATCGATGTTGCGGTGGTCGATCGCACCGATCCGGCGAGTTTCACCGACCCTGCGTTCGATGGGCGCACCACGGCGATCGCGACGGGCAGCGCGAATGTGCTCGAGGGGACCGGTTTGTGGCCGGAACTGGCGCCGAAATCATGTCCAATCGACACGATCCGGGTCAGCGACGGCGACGCGCTGATGTTCCTTCATTTCGACCATCACGAGGTCGGGGATGCGCCGCTCGGCTATATCCTTGAAAATCGGGATATCCGCGGGCCGCTGTTGGCCGCCGCCGCGACGTCTCCGCATATCGCGCTCTGCGCGCCGGCAAATGTCGAAGCGGTCACGCGGGGGGCCGGCGGCGTGTCAGTGCGCCTCGATGGTGACCGGGAGATTCGCGCGCGGGTGATCTTTGCGTGCGACGGCCGTGGCTCATCCCTGCGCCGGGAGGCCCGAATTCCGGTGACCGAATGGCGTTACGATCAGTCGAGCTTCGTGTGCACGATCGCCCATGAACGGCCGCACCAGAATATTGCCCATGAACGTTTTTTGCCGGGGGGGCCGTTCGCGATCCTGCCGATGCGCGACCTCGACTCCCCGATCTCGACCGCATCGGGCGAATTGCGCCACGCCGCGTCCATCGTGTGGAGTGAATCCAACGATCTGGTGCCCGCGATACGTGGTTTCGACGACGACGCTTTCACCGCGCAACTCTCCCAACGGGTCGGCGGCTTTCTGGGTGAGATTGCATTGGCCAGCCCGCGCTGGGTGCACCCGTTGGGGCTCAGCCACGCGACGCGCTACACCGACCAACGGCTGGCGCTCGTCGGGGATGCCGCGCATGCGATCCACCCCATCGCGGGACAGGGGTTGAACATGGGCATCCGTGATGTGGCAGCACTGGCCGAAGTGATCGTGGACGCGCGTCGGCTCGGCCGCGACATCGGTGACCCCGATATCCTCGCCGATTACGAACGCTGGCGCAGGTTCGACAATATGCTGTTGGCGGTTGTGACCGACACTCTCACGCGGTTGTTCTCAAACGACATCGCGCCGGTGCGCGCGGCTCGGGATCTGGGCCTGGGCATCGTCAATGCGATCCCGGCGGCTCGGAAATTCTCCATGCGCCATGCCATGGGGGTTGTCGGAGATCTGCCGCGCCTGGTGCGCGGCGAGGCACTTTAGGCTTAGGGGTCGCGCGACAGGTTGCGCGTTTCCAGATCGGCCAGATACCGGGCCCACCATTCGGCCTGTTTGTCGCCGAGCTCGCGCAGATAGGCCCAGGTGAACAGGCCGGTGTCGTGCAGATCGTCGAAATGCAGGCGCACGGCGTAATTGCCCACCTGCTCGATTTTCATGATTCCGATATGGCGCCGCCCCGGCACGATCTTGCGTTCGTCCGCACCATGGCCGCGCACTTCCGCCGAGGGGCTGTAGACGCGCATATATTCCGCCGGCAACGCGTGCACGACACCGTCGTCGAATGTGACGGTGAGCTGTTTCGTTTCCTTGCTATAGCGAAGGTCGGTGGGCCAGTGATCGGTCACGTGGTTTGGGCCGTCGCTGGAATCGATCCGGAATGGCTATTTGCCATCGGCATCGAGTTCCCGGGCCTCGTCGGCCAGCATGATCGGGATGCCGTCGCGGATTGGATAGGCCAGGCCCGCCTGCTTGCTGATCAGTTCCTGGGCGCCCGCGTCATAGACCAGCGGGCCCTTGGTGACCGGGCAGACGAGAATTTCGAGCAGCTTGGGGTCGACCTTGGTCGTGTCTGCATTGGTATTGGCGGTGGTCATGAACGCTCCTTAGTTCAGCGCAGTGTTGCCGTTGTCATTGTCGGCGCGCAAGGCGGATTCGACGAAGCCGATGAGCAGCTTGCAACGCTGGGCCAGATTATCGGCCTCCAGCAGGACCTGCTTCTCGGCCGGGTCGAACGGACAGACCATCGAGAGTGTCGTCACCAGTCGTTCGTCCGGTGTCTTGACCAGGGCGTCCCAGTCGGCGGCGATGCTCTGGTGCTCAAAGTAGCCCCTGAGGCCCGCGAGCAACCGTTCTCGCTCGATGGGTGTTTCGTCGCTCGCATCGGCGTCCGTCGCCAGGTCGCGGTGATAGGGCGCGAAATCCGGGCGTACACGCCGATAGCCGTCGCGCAGCTCGAGCTCCTCGGCGAGGTCGAAGCGGCAGATGCCGCGCAGCTCGATCAGGTAGCGGCCGTCCTCGGTCTCCTGGAATCCCGTGATCCGTCCGGCACATCCGGTCCGGTAGAGATTGGTGCCGTCCGGCGCGGACAGTCCGGCGGTGCCGTCGGCGGCGGGCTGGACGATGCCGATCATGCGCCCGCTCGCCAGCGCGGCATCGACCATCGCCAGATAGCGCGGTTCGAAAACATTGAGCGGCATGGTGCCGCGCGGCAACAACAGGACGCCGTTCAGGGGAAACAGGGGCAGCTCACCCGGAAGCGCATTGAGCGGCGAGTCCGGCGCGCCGTTATTCATGAGATGGGGCTCATGAAAACAGGATCGAAGAAAGCTTGCGGCGGCCGGCGACGGTGAACTCATCGGTCGGGCCCAATGCCTCGAAGATCTTGAGCAGCTCGGTCCGCGCAGCCTCATCGTTCCAGGCGCGCTCCTTGAGAATGATCTCCAGCAGCGCGTCGATGGCGGCGACGGGGTCGCCCGCGGCGTAGGCTGCGACCGCATAGTCGAACCGCGCCTGATGATCGGTCGGGTTGGCTTCCACCTTGGCACGCATCGCGTCGATTTCGCCCGCATTGGCCGCGCCCGCCTCGGCCAGTTCGACGGCCGAGATCACGCTCTTGAGGTCCTCGCTCGCGCGCGCCTCGTCGTTCGCGGCGTCGATGAGTTCGCGCGCCTTGTCGATGGCGCCGCCTTTGACATAGGCCCGTGCCATGCCCGACAGCGCCCGGAGATTCTCGGGCTCCTGATTCAGGACCTGCGCGTAGAGCGCGCCGGCGCTGCTGATGTCGCCGCCCTCCATGGCCGCGTCGGCCGCGTCGAGCGCCTCGTCGAGAGGTGACGGCCCGGCCGCACCGGCCCCGCCATGCACTTTGACCAGCTGTTCCACCCAGGCCTTGATCTGGCTTTCCGGCAGCGCGCCCTGGAAGCCGTCTACCGGCTGGCCGTCGCGGAACGCATAGACCGTCGGGATCGACTTGATCTGCAGCTGGGCGGAGATGTCGGGGGCCTTGTCCACATCTACCTTGACCAAGCGCACCGCGCCGCCAGCTTCCATGACGACTTTCTCGAGGAGCGGGGTCAACTGTTTGCAGGGCCCGCACCAGGTGGCCCAGAAATCGACGATGACCGGGTATTCGCGCGATGCCTGGATCACATCGCGGGTGAAGCTGTTCTGGTCGGCATCCATGATCACCGCAGATGCGCCTTGAGCGGCGGCCTGGGGAACAGCTGTGGGGTCGGTCTGGATCGGGTCCATCGTGATGACTCTGCCTGGTTCGTATTTTTATATATGTGCGAGGCAGAAGATGGAGCCTCGCTGCCCGGCTATCAAGCCCCGAGTGGGCCCAATTGACCCGGTCGGCGCCCGAACGGGCTATTCGACGGGATTAATCGAGATCGATCAGTTCCGGCGGGTGGCCGCATTCGGCGAGAAAACGCAGCAGGTCATCGCGCGCGATCGCCGCGGTGGCTTCGTTGTGGAGCGGGTGGGCGTTGATCGGGTCGTGATCGAGAATCGCCCGGTCGAGCACCATGGTCACGATCCCGTCTGCGTCATTCATCACCGCGAAGGGCGTCACGGAGCCCGGCGTGACGCCAAGCGAGCCGGCGAGCAAATCCGCGCTGCCGAAGCTCAGATTTCCGCTGGCACCCAGCGTGTGGCGCAGGGCCTTGAGGTCGACCGTGGCGTCCTCAAGCACGGTGACCAGCCACTGGTTGCGCTTCTTGTCGCGCAAAAAGAGATTCTTGATATGGCCGCCGGGCAGGGTCCCGCGCAGCTCGCGAGACTCCGCCACCGTGTGCAACGGCGGATGCCGGTGGATCTCCACCGGGATGTCCAGTGCGTTCAGCCGGGCGCACAGCGGCGCTTCAATATCGTGGGGACGGGTCATGTTTGGGGGATATAGCGGCTTTGTCGTGATGTGGGTAGCGGGCAGGAATGTGACGGAATCGAACAAATCACATCGATCGGCACTTGAAATCGATCGCCGGTTGCGGTTATGTCCGGCTTCTCGATGCGGGAATAGCTCAGTGGTAGAGCATCACGTTGCCAACGTGAGGGTCGCGAGTTCGAATCTCGTTTCCCGCTCCAATTCTCAAAGGGCCTGGTGGATCTCCACCAGGCCCTTTGTCGTTCTCGTCACACCGTTTCGAGTGGCGCTCAGCCGAAGCATTCATGCACCCAGACGCGGCGGGTTTTGAACTGCTTTGGCTGGCCGGGCGGACTGGTCCACTCCACGGGAAACAGGATTTCGAATCTTGCGAGCTCCTGTCCGGCAGGTGCATCCGTGTTCCAGCGGCGGCAAAGATAGCGCCCGTAGAGGAGTGCGAAGTCGCCAGCGTCGGGGTCGTAGCTGCGGTCCTCGATGTTCGAGAGATATTTGCGCCAGCGGTAATTCTCATAGGCGTGGGACACGATCCTGGGTTTCGCCAGAGACGGCGCACCATGCGTGTTGTTGTAGACATCGACCGTCGAGCCGTCGCGGAGTGTCCCGGGGATCACGGGCCATGGGCTGGTGATTTCCGGGTGCGGCGCGAACATGGTCCAGTTCTGGTAGAGGTTCAGCGCCTGACGCACGGCGATGAAGGAATCACCAGGCCGGAAGGACAGCGTGGGCAGGGTCGACAAATTCTGTGCAAGGACAAAGCCCATGAATCCGAGTGCGAGAATCTGCCCCGGGAGGGTTGGCTTGATCCGCACAGAGCGGAAGGGCAGTGCCCGGGCCGTAAACCGGCTGAGCCGGCCCCGGTTGCGCGCGACAAACCCATAGAGCTTGTCGCCATGCCGTCGCAGCGCGACGAGACCAGAGAGCCAGAAGAAGATGGGCGACGCGACAAAAACGGCGTGCATCGCCTGCCAGCGCACATGGTCCCGGCCATGGCCATCGCGGACGACCCAGCTGTCATGCGCCTGCATGAGGGCATACACATCCGGCGTTGACTGGGCCGGCTGGATGGGTGCGTCGGACAGGATCAGGAAGGTCTTGAGCAGGTGACAGATCTTGAAACAGAAATCACAGTCGCGGTCATAGTAGATTTCCATGCCCTTGCCGGATGGGCGCCGCAGGCGGTCGGCGAGCCAGTCCCAGACCCAGCCTTGGGTAAACGTCAGGTTCATCAGAATGCTGACAAAGGGAAACAGGCCGATCTGCAGGAACAGAAAAAAGCCGAAATGCATCGACATGAAGGCGAACTGAAACAGCGCGCGCAGGGGGCGGAGAAGTATTGGCGAGAAGATAAGGATCGGGCCGATCAGCTCCAGCCCCCAGACATAATAGGTCAGCCCGTGGAGCAACGCTTCGAACTGCCGGAACCAGAGCGCCAGGGGCGTGACGAGATAGTCGAGCTGGAGTGCGAAATAGACGGCGGTCCCGTCGGGGACCCAGCGCGCATCTGATTTCAGAAGTCCGCTGAACAGGTACATGGACATGCCCTGTATCAACAGCGCGGCGCTGGCGACCGACACGAAGCGGTTGGGTGTGTTTGCAGACTTATCGTCGAGGGCGGCGTCCACAGAGTAACGAGCGCCGATGGGTAGAAACATGGCCCAGAACAAAAGCAGGACCAGAAGATTGTCCTCACCCGACAGGATCATCGGGTTGCGCATCTGCAGCGAGACGAGCATCACCCAGCTCAACACCGTCGCGAGCCGCGTGCGGTAGCCGGCCAGAAGCAACAGCGCGAGCAGACCGGCAAGCCCGAACAACAGTGCCTGAAACCAGGCCGCGCCGCTCATCAGATGCAATGAGAATGATGCGGGATGCATGAAGCCGTCGATGACGGCGCGGGGCATGATGCCGAAGTCGGTGTAATGGGCGCGCAGGTCGCGCGCCCTGAGAATGAGATCAACGATGATCATCACCGCCAGCCCGATCCGGAACAGAGCCAGGGTGCGCAGATCGATCGCGAAGATTTCGCGAAGGCCCGCCCAGCGCCAGAGGCCGGATGTTGTTTGGTCGCGGACTGACGTCATCGCTACTCTCTTTGTCGCGGTTCTTCATGAACCGCCAGCCGGGGCAAAGATGTTAGCGCAATTAGGTTAACGGCATACTGCCGCGCGAATCTCAGGAGGCGAAAATGACGGCCTCGTGGCCGCTGTCTTGGGTCTCGGATGGCGCGCAAGCCCGCGTCTTGGGAAACACAACCTGGGCCCGCGTGCCGACACCAATATTGCTGCTGATTGCCAGGTCGCCCTGATGCGCCTCGACGAATGTCTTGACGAGAGACAGGCCCAGGCCGGTCCCGTCATGGGAGCGGGCGAGAGTGCCATCGACCTGATAGAAGGCTTCGGTCAAGCGCGGGATTGCATCTTCGGGAATGCCGATGCCGTTGTCGGCGACCTCGATCACCAGCGCACCGTCCTCGCGCGCGAAACCGCGCAGAGTCACCATGCCGGTATCGTCTTCGGTGAATTTGAATGAATTCGACAACAGGTTGAGGGTGACCTGACGGACCAGCCTCTCGTCGCCCACGAGCCAGGGGAGGTCCTCCGCCATCTCGACCGACAGGCGGCGCGGTTGCTTGAGCTGCCAGCCCTGGGCGATCCGGACACAGGCCCCCAACGCGTCGGCGAAATCGAACGGCGCGTCTTCCAATTCGAACGACCCTGTTTCGATCCGCGAGATATCGAGAATATCGTTGATGACCGACAGAAGATGGTTGCCGCTGTCGTGGATCACCCCGGAATATTCGAGATAATCTTCATTTTCCATGGGCCCGAAGGATTCGTCCTTCATCAGTTCGGAGAAGCCGATCACGGCGTTGAGCGGCGTGCGGAGTTCGTGGCTCATATTGGCGAGGAATTCGGTTTTTGCGCGGTTGGCCGATTCCGCACTTTCCTTGGCCGCGATCAGGTCGGCCTCGGCCCGCTTGCGATTTGTGATGTCGCGAAACATGTAGGTGTAGATCGGGCGTTCGCGCGTGGTGCGTTTGCGCCGGCTTACCGCCTCGGGCACCGATGACCGGCTGACGCTGATTTCAACGGGTACCCGTGTCCGGCCCTCGTTTGCCAAGATGAGCCCGAGTTCCAGGGGTTCGATCAAAAGGGCCCCCGGGCTCTCGTCGCCGGCCTCGATCGATTCACGAACCGGCTGGCTCGCCCCGGTGATGATCTCATCAATATGAAGGGTCTTCGCGTCTCGTTGCCGGATGCCGGATATTGTCTCTGCGGCTGCATTGAAGACTTCGATCTGGCCGTCCTCGTCGGTGACCACGATGCCGTCGAAGCTGTCGGAGATGACCCGGTCCAGCATCTTGGCATTCCGGCCCAGGACCAGCCGTTGCTGGAAGATCGTCACCGCCTGCCGCTCGACATCCTTCAGTAGCTCGAACGCGAAGCAACAGAAAGCCGCACCTGTGCCGCCGGCCGTCTCCAGCGCCCAGGCGCCTTCATGGAGTGCGAGCAGGCCCGCGATCTGACCGATCGCGATAAAGGCCAGAACTGCGGCGGCGCGGATCGCCCAATGGCGCCGGGAAATAAACATCCACAGCAGCGCCAACGCCATGATGCCGAGCATGGCGGGCAGATTGCCGACGGGGGTAATGTCGCGATCCTGTACCATCGTTTCGTAGGCCAGGGCCTGGAGCATCGGCCCGTCGATCACACCATACACGGGTGCGGCGAACTGATCGCCGAGCTCGAGTGCGGTCGCGCCGACAACCACGACCTTGCCGTCGAATGTCCCCGGCGGGACGTTGCCGGCGAGGACATCGACATATGACACGCGCGGAATCGTTGTCGGTCGGATGCTGTAATCGATCGTGATTTCTGTGGGGCCGTCCTTGAAACGGCCGGCCAGCGCGAAAGGAAGCGAGGGCACGAAGCGACCGTCGATCTCGGTGCCGGCGCGATACTGACGGATGAAGGAATCCGTGCCGGGGAAAACATTGACGAGGCCCAGCGCGGCATGTTCGCGGAACATCTCGATCGGTGCATTGAAGACCAGGGCCTGAGCACCGTCCTGGTTGCGGGCGACTTGCTGAAGTGCGGCGAGCACCACGCGCCCGTCGGATCGGGCGAGGGCATCGGCGAAGCTGTGGTCCTCGATCTCGGTGGACCGGGAGCTGAAGTCGATATCGAAGGCAATCCGCTCGGCGCCGTCGGCGACCAGCCGGTCCAACAGCACGCCGTGGATCGAGCGGGGCCAGGGCCAGACATCGATGGCCCGCAGGCTGCGGGTGTCGATGTCCACGAGGACGACTTCTCCCGTTGCCGGGCGGCCATCGAACTTGTTCCGCAGATCCTGCAGCGCGTTGTCGATCGGGGTCATCCAGCCGAGCGCCTGCATGGCGCAGAAGATGAGTCCGATCAGCAAATATGGTGCGTGTCGTTTCATCGATACCTTCGATAATTGGCGACATTCCAAAACGCATGTCCGCCGCACCCTGGGGGCGCGGCGGACACTGAGTTAACCAGCTATTCGTTTAGTTTCCGTTTCCGTTTCCGTTACCATTTCCGCCGCCGTTACCGCCGCCGTTACCGCTGCCGTTTCCGCCGCCGTTGGCGTTTCCGTTGGCATTTCCGCCGCCGTTACCGCCGCCGTTGGCGTTTCCGTTGGCATTCCCGCCACCGTTACCGCCTCCGTTGCCGTTGTTTCCGGTTGCCTGGGCCACGAGGTTGTTGACGGGCACTCTCGTTGTGGCCGGGGCGAACCCTTTGCCACCGGAACGCGCCGCGGACTTGCCCTTGCCCTGACCGGCATTGGCCGACTTGCCCGGGCCGGTCGCCAGACCGTTGGTCGCTGCTGCGACGTTAAGGTTCAGGTTACCCAACGCTTTGGCAATCTTCGGTCCGCTCCTGCCTTTGGGGCCACCTTTGGCCGCTGCGGCAGCGTTGCCGCGTGAACCCGGCGCGGCCTTCGCGTCGCCGGATTTGGCATCCGGCTTTGCGGCCGGACTATCGACCTCGGCCTTGTCGGGCTTGCCGGCCGGTGCCGTGCCGACACCGGTGACTTTCACCGGCGCGCTGGAATCGCTGCTGCGCGTTGCGGTCTGTCCCGGGCGGATCAACTGAACCTGCTGGCCCGCCAGATCGGCAACCTGTACGGCGCCCTCGACCACATGGACGGCCGCGCCCTTGTTGCCGACGCTGACCGTAAAGGTCGTGCCTTTGACTACGGCGGCCATGTAGGGGGTCTGTACCTCGAAATGCTGGTTGGGCTGCTTCTGCACCTTCAGGAGGATGGTGCCGAGATTCTGGAGAATGCGGGTGCTGTAGGGCCCGGTGTTTTCGACCGGAAGACCCATCTCGCTCGACGGGGACACGGTGATTCGTTCCTCGCCGCGCGCAATCACCACCCGGCCGTCCGCGCCGGTTTTGACGCGGTCGCCCGCATCCATGATGGTGCCTGCCGAAGCGGCCTGGGCGCCCTTTTCCTGATCCAGGAAGCGGGCTTCACCCGAGACGTCCTGAATTTTCCACGGCGCATCGCTCGAAGCGGCCGTGGCCTGGCTGCCGAATGTGGCTGTCATCATGACGGCCGCTGCGGCTCCCGCGAGATACTGTTTCATCGTTGTTCTGGCGAACATGGCTTCCTGCCTTTCATACGCCGGTCCGTCAAACATCCTGTTTGCGGGGGGCGGCGACGCCTTCGTTCAAGTTGGGATGAACCTAGTTCGTATAAAAAACGTAAGCAAATTCAATTGGTTACAAATTATTGGAAACTTTCCGCGAATTTTAGACATCTGGAAATGCATTGGTTTGTTAAGGGTTTCCGGGGTATCACCGTATTTCGATCACATGCCCGGCGAATCCATTCACACCGCGATGAACGAGCCCAAGAAGACATATTCCCCGTCCCGATCGATCTCGGCCGGGGAGCGAAAGCCCTTTGCGATCTTCGTCGCGCTGCTGCTTGCGCTCGGGTCCGGCATGCTGCTTTGGGCTGCGCCTGTCGTCGCCCAGACCACAGGCGGGACCACGGATGCCGGGCAGATCGAGCGGCGTATCGACGACGCGACGCCGCAACAGCCGCGTCAGCCCGAGCGGGGCACGGACCTGCCGGACCTTCCGGAAGAGGCGGGCGACGACGCGGCGGAGTTTATCCTCGCCGCTGTGTCTCTCCTTGGTGTGGAGACCCTCAGCGCCGAGGCCCTGGCGCCGACTTATGAGGATCTCCTCGCCACGACCGTGACAACGGCGGATATGGCGGAGATCGCCAACGAGATCACACAGATCTACCGCGACGCGGGCTATGTCCTGTCCCGCGCCTTCGTGCCGCCGCAGACCATCGACACCGGCGTCGTGACGGTGCAGGTCGCCGAAGGCTCGGTGACGGAGGTGGTGATTGAGGGCATCGATGAAGAGCCGGTTGATCTCTCGGCCTATGCGGATGCGATCCGTGGTGAGCGGCCGCTGACCCTCGACACGCTCGAACGCAATATTCTGCTAATCGGCGATCTGCCGGGGATCACAGTGGCGAAGTCGAGCCTCGACGAAGACGAGGAGGGCTCCGGCGCATTTCGCCTGACTCTGGTCATTGAATATGACGCGGTGGACGGAACGGCCTATTCGGACAATCGCGGCACGCCGTCGGTCGGGCGGATCCAGGCGTGGCTCAGCGGTGGTACGAATTCCGTACTCGGACTTGGCGAGCGCCTCCAGGCGGGCATCTTCACGGTGCCGCACCAGCCCGAAGAACTTCTCTACAAGGAGATCAGCTACCTCCAGCCGCTGGGCAGCGCGGGCACCGAGGCGTTGCTTTCGGCCTCACACAGCGTCATCGATTCCGGCAGCAGTTCCGGGGAGTTGAACACGGAAAGTGAATCCTACCGATTTGCGCTACGGCTCGGCCATCCGATCATCCGCAGCCGCACCGAGAATCTCTGGATCAACGGGTTCGCGGAGTATCGCAACGCGGCGGAAGACCAGTCCGGCGCGGAGAATTTCGACGATCGCTTGCGGGTCTTGCGGGTGCGGTTGAACTACAACCGGTCGGGCGAGACCTTCTTTTCCTCGGCGTTGCTGCGGCTGAGCCAGGGGATCGATGTGTTGGGCGCGTCGCAGGAGCGGGCGGAGCCATTGTCGCGTTTCGACGGTCACCCGAAATTCACCAAGATCAGCGGTGAGCTTTCCCATGCCCAGTCTATCTACGGAGGATGGTCGGCTCAGGTCTCGGCGATCGGCCAGAAATCGGCCAACTCGCTGCTGGCATCTGAAGAGTTCGCCGTCGGCGGCAGCCGCTTCGGCCGGGCCTATGATTTCGCAGAGGTAACCGGCGAGGACGGCATCGCCGGTGCGCTGGAGCTGCGTTATAGCTTCGAGGACACCGGTGACGTGTTGAAATCCCTGCAGTTTTACGGCTTCTACGACATGGGCGCGGTGTGGAACCGAAACGCGAGCGGGCCGTTCCGGCGTCACTCGCTTTCCTCGGCTGGGGTCGGGCTTCGTGCGAATCTTCCCCGATCGATTTTTCTCAGCCTGGAGGCCGCGCAGCCCCTTACCCGCCCGGTCGACACGTCCGGCGGGAACACCCACCCGCGCTACTTCTTCTCCCTGTCTGTCGGGTTTTAGCGCCCTGCGGCGGTCGTCGGCCTGCGCCTGATCGACCGACAGGCTCGGGAATATGGAACGACAATAAATCACACACGGGCGCTTGCCTGACGGCAACCGAACTCCCTACGCTGACGCATCTGAACTGGGCGGGACCTGAGCTGGGTCTGCGCAGCAGCCGTTGGTTAAGTTGGAGGCAACCATGCCGTATTACGAGAAGGGCGATGTCCGCATCCGTTACGAGGAGGCCGGGAGTGGCTTCCCGCTGCTCGTCACCCCGGGCGGGGGCCTCAACTCGCGTATCGACAATTGGCCGACCGCGGTCTTCAACGCGATGGACGCCTTCAAGGACGATTTTCGCTGTATCACGATGGATCAGCGCAACGCCAATGGCGGAGAAAGCGCGGGGCCGATTGCGCTCGACGATCCCTGGGGCGCCTTCGCCGATGATCAGCTCGGGCTGATGGACCATCTGGGCATCGGTGAATTCGCCTATATGGGTTACTGCATCGGCGGCTGCTTTGCCGGAACGCTTCTCAAGCGCGCGCCCGAGCGTATCGCCGCCGCAGTGTTCTGCCAGACAGTGGGGCACCGGCCCGATGACCCCGATGTCATGTACCGGTCCGGCCGGGATGTATGGGCCCCCGAGCTGCTCGCCCGGCGGCCAGACCTGAACCAGGATACAATCGACACGTATCTGGACAATCTATACCGGGTGAACCCTGACTTTCTCTACAGCGTGTCGCGCGACTTTATCGCCAACTGTTCGGCACCGATCCTGGTGCTGCCGGACGACGTCGCGTCCCACCCGCTTCAGACATCTATCGATGTCGCCTCGCTGGCGCCGAACGCCGAGATCACGGTCTTTCCATGGGCAGAGCCGGCCGAGCTGAAGGCGCGCACGGTTGACCGGGTGCGGAAATTCATCCAGACACACAGTGCCGGGCTGTAGGCGCAGAGCGTCTTTGGCCGGCGGTTTCAGCTCGCGGCACATGTGAAGATCTGGAATGAAATTAAATCGCCTTCGAGGCCTTGCCCGGCGGTCAGTCGACGCCCTACGCTACTGCGTCTTTGGCTGAAAGACATGCAAGAGTTCATATGAATTCAGCCGGTACTTGCGCGCCCATTGATTGACGGCGCGTCGTCTGGGAGGACGAACAACAATGTCATTTGCAGAAACCAAACGCCTCACGAGTGCGGGCGCCAAACTCATGGTGACGGCGGCGATCGCCAAGGCCGAAGAATTCGGAATCGCGGCAACCGTGGTCGTCGTCGATGCCGGCGGCCACCCGATGATGCTCGAGCGCATGGATGGTGGCCGGTTCCACACCGTGCACTCGTCCACGACCAAGGCGGTCACGGCGTCCTCGAACAAGCGAATCACGACGACGCAGGGCGCCCAGGGGCAGGATCTCGACACGCTGCACGCCATTGGCCTGACGCTGGCCGCGGGCCCCGAACGCTGGACCGCCATGGAAGGCGGTTATCCCATCATCGTCGATGGGGAATGCCTCGGCGGTATCGGCGTCAGCGGCGGCGACTGGCAGCAGGATGCAGACATTGCGGCGGCCGCCCTCGAAGCGGTCGGCCTCAAGAGTTAAACCAAGAAACCAAAGAATCTGGGAGGATTCCACTATGAACATGTTCCGTACGATGATGGTCGGCGCTGCGGCGGTCGGCCTTGCTGTGGCGGCGACGCCCGCACAGGCATTCCCCGACGGCCCGATCGAGTTCGTCATTCCCTTCGGCGCCGGCGGCGGGGCCGATATCGAGGGCCGCCTGCTGGCCAAGAAGATGAGTGAAGTCCTTGGGGTGCCGGTCACGCCGGTCAACCGCCCGGGCGGCGGCGGTGCGGTGACCTACACCTACATCAAGAACTCCAAGCCCGACGGTCACACCATCGGGTGGAACTCCACCTCGGTTCTGACGACGACCAATCTCGGCAACACCGACTTCGCCTATGACGCGATGGATCATGTGGGCCGGGTCGAATTCCAGCCCCAGCCGTTCGTCGTCAAGGGCGATTCCAAGTGGAACAGCTTTGCGGAATTTGTCGCCGACTGTAAGGCCGCGCCGGGCACGCTGAAGGTCGCCAATTCGGGCACCGGCAGCGCCACCCATGCGGCGGCCATCCAGTTGATGGATGCGGCGGGCTGCAAGGTCGTGCATCTGCCCAAGGGCATCAAGGGGCGGAACACGTCGGTTCTGAACGGGGAAGCGGATGCGATGATCGCCCCGTTGACCGGTGCGGTGAACCTGACCAACGCCGGCAAGCTGAAGATCCTGGTGATGCCGACGGCCGAACGCAGCCCGGTCTTCCCGGACGTGCCGACCGCCAAGGAAGCGGGCTACGATGTGTCGCTGGATTTGTTCCGCGGCTTGTCCGTGGCACCGAACACGCCCGATGACGTGAAGGCCAAGCTGGCCGACGCGATGGCCAAGGCGGCCAACTCGCCGGAGTTCCTGAAGCTGGCCAAGGATAAGGGCTTCACCGTGGCCCCGCTGGGGCACGCGGAATTCGAAGCTCTGCTCATTGACGAGAACGCGAAGGTGAAGACCATCTTCGCCAGCGCCGGCCTGCTGAAGACCAACTAAGCAAACGGGCATGGGCCCGCCCTTGCGGGCGGGCCCGTTGCCTTTTTTGGTGCCCGGCTTCGGTCGGGCGATTCCATCTCATTTTCTGCGGGTGCCATGCGCCGCCGTAACCTTATTGCCGCACTGGTCCTGCTCGCGCTCGGCGCGGGCTACGGCATACTGACGACGCAACTGCCGGTGCGCAGCCTGCCGGACACGCCGGGGCCGCCGTTTTTCCCCTGGATCAACACGATCGTGATTCTCGCCCTGTCGGCCACGCTGCTCATCCAGGGCCTGGTGGGTGCGGACGGGCCGGTGCCGCCGCGTGCCGCAGAGCGACAGCGCATAATCTGGGCGTTGGGTGTGTTCGTGGTTTACCTGGCGACCCTGCCGGGCCTCGGTTTTATCCTCGCGACCGCCCCGTTCTTCGCGGTGCTGATGGTGCTGTTCGGTGAGACGCGACCGCTACGGGTCGCGGTCGGGGCGATCGTGGCGACGGGCCTCCTCTATTTGTTGTTCCGCCACGGGTTCAACGTGTTCCTGCCGACCGGGTTGTTGAAGGGGATCGTGGCATGAGCCCGGATGTCCTTGCCGGCATCGCCCAGGCGTCGGGCTTTCTCGTTCTGCTGACGACGGTGGTGGGCGTCTTCATCGGCCTGACCGTCGGGATGATCCCCGGCATGACGATCAGTACGGGCATCATCATCATTCTGCCGGTGACGTTCGTGCTGCCGGCGGACATCTCCATCGCTCTGCTGCTGGGCCTGTATGTGGGTGGCATGACCGGCGGGAGTTTCTCGGCGGTCCTGCTCAACATTCCCGGGACGCCGTCCGCCTCGGCCACGGCGATCGACGGTTACCCGATGTCGGCCCGCGGCGAGGCCGGCCGGGCGTTGGGGATCGCCATTACCGCGAGCTTCATCGGCGGCATGGTCAGCTTCCTCGGCCTGCTGTTTATCGCGCCGTTGCTGGCCGAGGTCGCGCTGAGCTTCCGCACCGAGGACATGTTCGCGCTGGTGTTCTTTGGTATCACGATCATCTGCAGCTTCGCGGCCCAGTCCCTGGTCAAGGGGCTGCTGTCGGGCGCGATCGGCCTGGCGATCGTCACCATCGGCCAGGACCCGGTGATGGGGTCTCAGCGCTTCACCTTCGGCCAGGTCAATCTGCTCGGCGGCATTCATTTTCTGACGGCCATGATCGGCCTGTTCGCGATCCCGCAACTGGTGAGCAATCTGGGGGACGTGAAAGACGGGGCGGTCCGTATCCAGACGAAACTGAAATCGGTGCTGCCGCGCATGGCGGACCTGAAGGCCATTCGGATGCCGGTCACGATCGGCTCGCTGACGGGCGCCTTCCTCGGCATCCTGCCGGGCGCGGGCGGGCCGATCGCGGCCTTCATCAGCTACGATTACACACGCCGCCTCTCCAGGCGCCGGGACGACTTCGGCAAGGGTGCGGTGGAGGGTGTTGCCGCACCGGAATCGGCGAACAACGCGGTCACCGGTGGCGCTCTCATTCCGATGATGACCCTGGGCATCCCCGGCGATCCCGTGACGGCGATCCTGATCGGCGCCCTGATCATCCACGGCCTGGCGCCGGGGCCCTTGATGTTCATCGAGCGGGGCGACTTCGCGTTCGGCCTGATCTTCTCGTTCTTCTGGGCCAACATCTTCAACTTCATCATCGCGATGACCGCGCTGCGGTTTCTGGTCAAGCTGCTGGCGACACCGCGCGCGTTGCTGATGCCCACGGTGGCCGTCCTGTGCGTGATCGGCAGCTTCGCGCTGCGCAACAATTTCTTTGATGTCTATGTGATGCTGTTCTTCGGCCTCGTCGGGCTGGCCATGCGCTGGCTCGACATGCCGGTGGTGCCGCTGCTGCTGGCCCTCGTGCTCGGCGTGCCCCTGGAGGAGAATTTGCGCGTCGCGCTGACCTCCTCCCAGGGTGACATCTCGATCTTCTTTTCCTCGCCGATTGCCCTGACCTTCCTCGGGCTCTCGGCGCTGTCCATCATCTGGTCGCTGCGTTCGGCCCGGCTCCGGCGAAAATCGGAGCCGTCATCCAACAAGGAGAGTTCCCCATGAGTACATCACCGCTGCGCGTTGCATCCGTTGGCCTGGGCTGGTGGTCCGATGTTCTGGCCGATGCGGCCGGTCGCACCGATGGCCGGGTCGAAATCGTGTCCTGTTTCACCCGCTCCGAGGACAAGCGTCAGGCATTCGCTGCGAAATACAATTGCGGGTCTGCAGCGAGCCTCGACGAAATCCTGAACGACGATTCGATCGACGCGGTCATCAACACCACGCCGAACCATGTCCATCTTGAGACGACCGCGGCGGTCGCGCAGGCCGGCAAACATGTGTTCCTCGACAAGCCGGTGGCCAACACGATCGGCGAGGCGCGCGCGATTACCAAGGTCTGCGCCGATGCCGGTGTGGTTCTGTCGGTGGGCTATCAGCGCCGGCGCGAGAGTCACTTCCGCTGGATTCAGGACCGCATCGCGGCGGGCGCGTTCGGCACGCTGGTGCAGGCCGAGGCGAATATCAGCCGCGACCGCGCCGGCCAGTTCGAGCTCGGCCACTGGCGCTACACCGCCGAGGGCATGCCGGGCGGTGTGATGCTGCAGATCGGGCTGCACTATGTGGACGTGCTGACCATGCTGCTCGGGCCGATCGAATCGGTCTCGGGCATGGCGGCCCAGCTGGTGCTGCCGGGCGACAACCCGGATGTGGGCTCGCTGATGATGCAGCATGAGAACGGGGCGGTGTCGACGCTTTCGACCAGTTACGCGTCGGCGTCCGAATATTACCTGATGAACATCTACGGCAAGAAGATGAGCGCCTATTACAATCTGTTCGACGGGCTGCGCTCCCTCAACCAGGGCGACAAGGGCCAGCAGCCGGTGGCGGTCGAGAAGAACGACGCCATCGCCGAACAGCTGATCGAGTGGGCCGATGCCATTTCAGGCGACGTGGAGCCCGAAGTGGGCGGCGAGAGCGCCATGACCTCGCTGGCGGTGGTCAAGGCCGGAATCAAATCGGTCGCCGAGGGGCGCCATGTGACGGTGGCGGAGATTCTGGCCTCGGACGACTGACCTCTAAACTGTCTTCCAAAGCGAAAACGCCCGGCTTTGCCCTGGTTTCGTCGCGCCGCCAATCCGCTGTGCGACGACATGCGTAAACAGCATGCAAGCATTCATGACAGAGGGGCAGAAGATGGAACGTACGGCCTTTAACACCGAGAGCATTGTTCGTGGCGTATTCGAGGGACAGATTTTATCGCGCGCCCACGAGCTCGAACTCGCTCGCGATTGGCGTGATACCCGCAATCAGGATTCACTTGATACTCTTGTATCCGCCTATCTCCGGCTGGTGGCGTCGATCGCGGGAAAATATGCGCGGTTCGGGCTGTCCAAGGATGATCTCGTGCAGAAAGGCGTCTTCGGGTTGTTGCAGGCGGCCCAGAAGTTTGATCCCGAGCGGGGTTTCCGGTTCGGCACATATGCGGCCTGGTGGGTGCGGGCCGCGATTCAACGCCACATGCTCGACAATTGGTCGATCGTTCGCTTCGCGACGTCGCATAATCGCAAAAAGCTTTTCTTCGAACTCAGAAGCCTGTTGAAGCAGATCGATCAGGCATCGGACCCGACCATGGAGACATCGCTTGTGGACTTCGCGTCGGCCAAATTGAACGTCGAGGCCAAGGAGATAGAGGCGCTGATGCCGATGGTCACGGGGCAGGATGCGTCCCTCGACCAGCCGCTGAGTGCCGATGGTGATATGACCCTTATTGATTTACTGGAGGACGAGGCAGACGGGACGGAGACGTCTGTGGCCCTGGCGAACACCTCGCGCGCCCGATCGCGCTGGCTCAGCCTGGCGCTGGGCAACCTCCAGGATCGCGATGCCTATATTGTCCGGCGGCGTTATCTCGGCGAGGAAAAGGAAACCCTTTCGACGATCGCCGACGAGTTGGGTGTCAGCAAGGAACGGGTGCGCCAACTTGAGGTTCGGGCCCTCGGGCAGGTCCGTGTTTTTCTTGAAGAAAATTTCCCTGGCACCATCGACGAAATCTTCTCCCACTAAGATCTGTGGGTCGGCGATTCTGGGCGCTCGCCTTGTCGGCGGTCTGTCCCTAGACTCCCTGGTGGCTGCCAGGGGAGACGACAGATGCTTGAGAAAACCGTGAATGTTCCAACCGCCGACGGGGCGATGGAAACCTTCATCACCCATCCCGAATCCGGCGGGCCGTTCGCGCCGGTAATCCTGTTCATGGACGTCTGGGGCATCCGCGAACAGCTGCGTGACATCGCCCGCCAGATCGCCTGCGTCGGCTACACGGTCGCGCTCCCGAATATCTATTACCGAATGGGCGGCGAGAGTTTCGATTATCGCAACCCTGATGGCACGACGGCGTCCCTGAAGGACCTGCCCGCGGCAGACCAGGAGAAGATCCAGGCCTACCGGACCCATGTGAGCGACCCGATGGCGGTCGCGGACACGGGCGCGCTGATGAAATTCCTGGCAGGCGAAGACGCCGTGCGACCGGGCCCCGCCGGGTCTGTCGGCTACTGCATGGGGGGCCGCCACGTGCTCCGTGTGGCTGGGGCGTTCCCCGAGACCTTCGTCGCCAATGCGAGCCTGCACGGCACGCGGTTGTTCGTTGAGGGGGGGGATTCACCCCACAGCGAGGCCCCGCGCGTGCGCGGCATGTTCTACAACGGTATCGGCGAGAACGATCATTACGCGCCGCCCGAGACGGTGGCTGCGGTCGAGGCGGCATTCGCGGGGCAGGATTGTGACTACACGCAGTTCATCCACCCCGGCGCGCCGCACGGCTATGCGATTCCCGACCGGGACGCCTACGACAAGCAGGCCACCTACCGGGACTGGGAGCACATCTACGCGATGTATGACCGGATGCTGCGGGGGCGGTAAGGCTTAAGGGCTGGGCCTATTTGTTCGCGACGCGGCTCTTCATCGGCGCCCCAAGAAAGTCGATCTTGCCAATCTGTACGCCCTCGGCGCGTAGCAGGTCATAGGCCGTGGTGACATGGAAGAAGACCTGCGGGTAGGCGATGTGCAGCACATGTTCGAGTGCGCCGAATTTGAGCTCGCCGAGGCGAGTCTTGACGATCACTTCCCGGTCGGGGTCGCCGTCGAGCTGTGCGGCCGAGAAGCTGCCGACGAAGTCGAGCGCCGCGGCGACCCGCGCGCGGGCGCCCGCGATGTCGGTATCGGGCTCCATGGACACGTCTGGCGCGTCGACACCGGCGAGTCGCGCCATCGCCCCGGTGGCGTGGATGCAGGCCTGGCGGATCTGCTCGGCCAGTTTCAGCATGTCGGGTGCTAAATTGCGTTCCATCAGTTCGCCTTCGTCGAGGCCTGTCTCGGCGACGAATTCGGCACCCCGGCCGAGGACGAAGTCGAGATTTGTCAGCATCGTCTGGAAGACCGGAACGGTGATCGCGTGCATGGATATGGACATGTTCTTTATTCCTGGTAAGCGGGTTTAGTCGAAACTGAAGCCGATGGTGCGGCAGCGGAAGTAGAGCCCGCCATCCTGGATGACGAGACTGAGCATGGGCGTGTCGCCCTCATTGTGATGCTCGTGCAGTTCGGCCGGCGGCGTGATCATCAGCGCATAGGGATGCCAGTCGAGCCGGTTCCCCTCGATCACCGAATACACATTGTCGGCCTCGATCGGCAGGGTGAGGGCGACCGAATTGTGCCGGTGCGGGCGCTGCACGCTGTGGGGGTCCAGCGTGTTCATGGCGAGCTTGATCGACGGGTGGGCGGCATCGGCATTGCCGTTGCGCTCGCTGGTCAGATGCAGGGCCCGGCCCGATGCGTTGGGGTCGGCCGACTGATCGGACCGGACCCGGTCCATCTCGGCGACAATCTCCGCCATCGGGTAGCGCACGGCCCGGGTCGGGGCTGCGTTCGGCGCGGGCGCTTCGAGGCTGTGAAAGGCGAGTTCGGGCTCGTTCGTCACCAACAGCAGGACCGCGCCCGCGCTGCCGCCATCGAGGCGGGTCTCGCCCCCACCGGGCAGGGAGAACACGTCGCCGGCCTGCCAGTCGAACGCCTCGCCGTCCTTGTTGGCGCGGCCGTCACCGGAAATCACGAAATAGAACTCGCCGCTGGCGCGGAAGGACCCTTTCAGGGTATCGCCGGGTGCGATCCGGGCGTAGCGGGCCAGCATCAGGGGGGTGGTCGCGGGTTCGGCGAGGCCGATTTGGGCGCCGATATCGAGGGGAATCCAGCCGGTGGGCGCGTCTGGCGCCATGGCCTGGTCGCGCGCCTCGACGAACGCCATCTGCGGGATCGGCGGGCGCTCAACCTTGAAGATATTCGCCGGGCTGTAGTAGCGCGCCCGTGCGACGACGTCTTCGTCCGGCACCTGATCCGTGTTGCTGACCGTTCCGTCCATGATCCACCTCCCCGGTTTCGCCTTTCAGTCTAGTCCAACCGGGCGGGCGGACCAATCGGCTTGCCGCAATCTCCTTGACCGGGCGCGTTGCGCCGCCTTCACTAGGCGACCCCGGGGACGAGGAAACAGCATGCCAGACACACGAGCCGCGACTCCCATCGCCGCAGCCGAACTGAAGGCCCGCGCGGCCGCGTTGGAACCGATCCTTGCGGATCGCGCGGCGGCGACGGAACAGCTGCGCCGCATCCCCGACGAGACCATCGCGGACCTCAGGGCCGCGGGGCTGGCCCGCATTTGTCAGCCGGCCCGGTTCGGGGGCACGGAGGCGCCGCTTGATGAGGCCTGCGATATCGTCGCCACCCTGGCGCGGGGCTGCAGTTCTACCGGCTGGGTAGCGGGAGTCTACACCGACCACCAGATCCTGATCGGCATGTTCGACCCCCGCGCGGTCGATGATGTCTGGGGCGACAACCCCGATGCGTTGGTCTCCGCCGGGTTCACGCCGGGAGGCAAGCACGAACGGGTCGATGGCGGCTGGAAGATGTCCGGCAGTTGGGAATGGTCGAGCGGCTGCGATCATGCCGATTGGCTGATCCTTGGCGGCCTGCTGCCCACGGGCCCGGACGGCGCGATTGAGCCCAACTATTGCATCGCGCGGCGCGACGATGTGGTCATCGAGGACAATTGGCATGTCATGGGGCTGGCCGGCACCGGCAGCAAGAATTTGCATGTCGACGCTGCGTTCGTGCCGGATTATCGCACGCTGCCGTTTCGGATGGCGGGCGCAGGCGGCGCGGCGCGCGATGCCGCGCACGGCCAATCGGACACACCCGCACTCTACCGGCTGCCGCACCCGCCTTGCGTGCCATTCCTGCTCGCGGTGCCGGCGCTGGGCATCGCGGAGAGCGTGCTGGACGCCGTGACGGCACAGATGGCCGGGCGTTCGTCGCGCGGCGTGCGTGTGGCGGAACATCAGACCCTGCAGGTGCATATCGCCGAGGCCGCTGCGCAGATCGACGCCGCCAGATTGTTGCTGATGCGGGACACAGGAGAGGCGATGGCGGCGATGCATGAAGGGCGCGAGCTCAGCGATCTGGAACGGGCCCGCAACCGCCGCGACCATGCCTATGTGGTGCGCGAATGCCGGGCTGCGGTCGACCGGCTGTTCACGACCCTGGGCGGGCAGGGCATCTTCCTCGACAACGCCCTTCAGCGGAAATTCCGCGACATGCATGCGATGAGCGGGCATTTCGCGCTGAACTGGGATGTCGCCGCGACGACCTATGGGCGGGTGGCGATGGGCCTCGATCCGCAAACCCATCTGAAATAGGCACGATGTTTTACGCCGACCACACGCCGCTCGAGATCGTCGGGCAACTGATGATCGCGACCCTGTTCCTGGGCACGCTGGTGCTCAACGCGGCGACCAAGGAACAACAGCATGTCGACCGGATGGCCGCGATGAACATCCCGCTGCCCCGGGCCACCCTGTGGGCGGGGTTCGCGCTGCAGGCGGTCGGCGGGGTGATGGTCGCGATCGACTGGTATGCCGGGCCGGGCGCGATTCTGCTGATCGTGTTCACGGTGCTGGCGAGCGCCATCTTCCACCGTTTCTGGACCGTGGAAGACCCGCTGCGCCGCCACCTGCATCTGTCGTTCGTGTTTTCCAACATCGCCGTGATCGGCGCGTTGCTGCTGCTGATCTAACGGCCTTTGGCCGCCTCCAGATAGCTGGTGTCGATGTAATGCTCGGGCCCGTGCAGATCGTCCGGCGCCGGGCCGAACTCGCGTCGCAGGTCCAGCACGGTGGCGATGCCCGGTAGGTCGAACGTCCCGTCGCGGCGCATACCGGTCTCGGCATCGAAGAACACGTCGAGGGCGCCGGCGGCCACGGCCTCGGGCATCTGCGGCATGTTTTCGGCGATGATATCCAGCGCGGCCTGCCGGTTGGCCGGGTCGTAGAGCCAGTTCACGGCCTCGAGCCAGCCGGCGATGAAGCCGGACAGGTCCGCGGCGTTCTCCTGTGCCCAGGCGACTAGGGTGCCGCCGACGATCCCCTGATAGGAATCCAGGACATCTGCGGCGCGAGCCAGCACATGGTGGCCCTTGGCCGCGCCCATGATCTCGAACGGTGTGACCTGGAGCGTGCCCTTCTGTTCAGGGTGTTCCATCATCGCCTGCCAGCGCTGCAGGACGCCGCCGGTGGACAGCCACTCGATGCTGTTCTCATCGATGCCGTTCAGCGCGAGCATGCGCCGCAGGACGAAGGCGAAGCCGGTGGTCAGCGCGTCGGCCGTCAGAATCTTGCCGGGCAGGTCGGCGAAGGACTTGATGTCTTCCTGGACGACGAAGCGCAGGAATGCGTCGTCGGACCCCATGAAGGCGCACAGATCGGTGTCGCCCTCGGCCGGCACCTCGCCCTGTTTTTCCTTGTAGGCGATGATGTTGTCGATCGCCGTCAGCATGATATCGAACTTGCCCGCGGCGATGCCGGTGAGCTGTTCGATCGAATTTGGCGTGAAAATAATGTCGAGGTCGAGCGCGCGCTTGCCGAAAAACCCCTGCTTGAGTCCGGCCCACAGAGGCACGTTGATGGCCCCCGGAAACACGTTGATTGTCAGCGTTCGCATTTTTTGTCCCCCATCATGACGCCGGGCGCCGATGCTGTGCATATTCGGGTTTGTGTGCGCGCGAGAAAAGCGCTTTGTTCGGGCTGCGATGAACGAAATGATCACCATCACCCACGCCGGGCCGCATAAAATTGACGTCATGCCGGGGCGCGGGCTGCGCCTGTCCGACGGCAACTATCCGCTGTTCAAGTCTCCCATGCCGGAATCCGTGGCCGCGCCAGACGATTGCGTGGCGTTTCTGCGGGAGTTGAGCGTCAGCCTTCTCGATGTGTTCGACATCGCGGCCCGACGCTGGCTGACAGGCTATTTCGACGCCGTGGTGGCGCGGGCGGATGCTGTTCGTGACGCGCTGCCCGTTCCCGGTGGCATGGAGGCGGTGGAAAACGGCCACCGCGCCTGGTGCTACGCCGCCTATCGCCCGCTGATCCGGGCGAGTCTTGAATATGACGGGCACGTTCTCGATGCCGGGATTTTGTTCTGGTTGGCCGACGGGCCGCTGGTCGTCCAGCCCGACGCGGATATCGATCCGCGCCTGCTGGACTATTTGACTGGCGTCGCGGCCCCGCACCATCCGTTTGTGCGGCGGCCGCTGGCCGGGCTGCTTGGTTAGATGTCGAGCGACAGGCAGTAGAGCCCGCCGGCATGACGATCCACGCAATAGACGATGCGGTTCTCATCGACATACACATCGTTGATCTGCGCCGTGGCGACCGGTGAGTTGTCCGGCTTGGGCGGCACGAAATAGGCCACTTCCCTGGGCTGGAGCGGGTCCTCGACGTTGAACACGCGCATGCCGCCATTGAAGAAGGTGCCGAAGATCAGATCGTCGGACTGGAAGGACGGGCCGGGCCGGTTCTCATGCAGATTATGGGCCCCGAAACGACCGCCGCGATTGCGGAAATCATCCAGCGGCGGCATCGGCAGGGTGGCGATCGGCACCATATTGTCTTCCTTGCGCGCATCGACGACCCAGGCCAGCTTCGGCCAGTCCATGGCGTCGTCGCGGACGCTTTCGTCGGTGACGATCAGGATGTCCTTGCTGAACAGCGGCAGCACGGTATGGGCGAAACCCGGATAGGGCGGATGGGGGTTCCACGCGCCGAGCACCTTGGGGTCCGACTTGTCGGCGATATCCATGATGAAGGTGCCGCCGTCGAGATAGCCCAGATACATCCGGTCGGGGCGCTGGGGATAGACGTTGGTGTTATGGGCGCGGAAGCCGGAATCGATGTCGGGGTGGCGCGGCGGCGGCGGCGCACTGTCGCCCTCGCGGGTGCCGGGGTACCACCAGCGGCCGACTTCGCTTGGCATTGAGGGGTCGCGCACGTCGATGCAGCGATAGAACTGGTCGTCCTTGGGGTTGGTCGGCACGAAATCGTCCGAGCCGCCGGCGAAATGGACATACTCGCCATCGGCGAACCAGAGCTGATGGACGCCGCGTGAGTGGGGTCCCGAGCAGTCGAAGAAGGAGATCGACTTGGGGTCTTCCGGGGTGGAGAGGTCGAACAGCTCGACGCCGACCTTTTGCTCATTCACGCCCGGTGTCTGGTAGGCGACGGCCATGATGTCGCCGGTCACCTCGAGGGAGTTGGAGCGCATATTGACGATGGGCAGGTCGGTCTGCACGACGACCTTGGGCTTGCGCGGGTCGGTGACATCCACGCCGGTGAAGTTCTTCGGCCCGGATTCATGGGCCAGCCACATGATGCGGCGGCCGTCGGGTGCGACCTGCATGGACATGCCTTCGCCCATGCCGCCATGGCCGACGAGCGTGTCCTGGGACAGCAGCGTCATATTCTTGATTTCGGGACCAGCCATCGTGTTCTCTCCTTGGATTGGATTTATGTGCTGATTTGTTGGCGCCTATTCTACGGCGTTTGTTTCGCGTTTTGTATGGCCTGCCAAACTCTTTCTGGCGAGGCAGGCATGTCGATATGGCGTATGCCGAGCGGGCGAAGGGCGTCGCACACGGCATTCATGACCGACGGGAGCGCCCCCACGGTGCCGGCCTCGCCGGCCCCCTTGAGGCCCATGGGGTTGTTCTTCGACGGGATGTTGTGTTCGTGCACGTCGAAGCTCGGGAAATCGTCGGCGCGCGGCATGGCGTAGTCCATGAAGGAGCCGGTGAGCAGCTGGCCGCTGTCGGGGTCATAGACCACGCGTTCGAGCAGCGCCTGGCCCGCACCCTGGACCACGCCGCCATGCACCTGGCCCTCGACCATCATCGGATTCAGGGCAACCCCGACATCGTCGAAGACGGTGTAAGCGATGATCTCGACCACGCCGGTGTCGGGGTCGATCTCGACCTCGCAGGCGTGCGCGCCGTTCGGATAGGTCGGCCCCGGGGGGACGATGATCGCGCTTTCGGAAAGCCCCATATCCATCTCGCGCGGCATTTTGGCCGGCTGATAGGAGGCTGTGGCCACGTCGGTCAGGGTGATCGTGCGGTCGGTGCCGGACACTGTGAAGACGCCGTCGTCGAACTGGATGTCGGCCGCCGCGGCCTCAAGCATATGGGCGGCGATCAGGGTCGCGCGCGCGATGATTTTTTCCGACGCCCGCAACAGTGCAGCACCGCCGACGCTGATCGAACGCGAGCCGAATGTGCCCTTGCCGTGATGCACCAGGTCGGTGTCGCCATACTGAACGCGGATTGAGCTGAACGGCACGCCCAGCACCTCGGAGGCGATCTGGGCGAATGCGGTCTCATGTCCCTGGCCATGGGAATGGGTGCCCATGAGGACAGACACGCCGCCGTCGGTGTCGAAGCGCACCGCAGCACTTTCTTCGTTGGGAAGCGGCAGAGGGCCGCCGGCAATCTCGATCACGGTGGCGATGCCCATGCCGCGCAGCTTGCCGCGGGCCGCAGCCTCGGCGCGTCGCGCCTCGAAACCGTCGCGGTCGGCCGCCTTCACAACCCGGTCGAGGCAGCCGGTGAAATCACCGCTGTCATAGGTGAAGACGAAGCCGGTGTCGTAGGGCAGCGCGTCGTTGTGAATGAGGTTCCGCCGACGCAGTTCCACGGGATCGATGTCCAGATCAAAGGCGGCGGCGTCGATCACGCGCTCCAGGCCGTAGGACGCCTCGGGCCGCCCGGCCCCGCGATAGGTTGCGGTGGGGCTGGTGTGGGTGAACACGCCGCGCGCTTCGACATGCACATGGGGTGTCGTGTAGACGCCGGACAGGCCACCGAGATTGTTGGTCGGCGAATGGGGGCCGGAGTTGCTGAGATAACCGCCCATCGCCGCGTCCGTGGAGACCTTCAGGCCCAAAAACTTGCCGTCGGCGTCGAGCGCCAAGGCGGCACGGGAGACGTTGTCGCGGGCGTGATAGTCGCTGGCCAGCGCTTCGCTGCGTGTCGCCGTAAACCGCACGGGCCGGCCGGTGCGCCGCGCCGCCCACAGGACCAGCGCATGTTCGACGAAGGGGCTGCCGCGCATGCCGAAGCCGCCGCCCATATCCGGTGAAATGACCCGCAGTTTTCCTTCGGGGATTGCGAATACGTTCTTGGCCAGGTCCGAGCGCAGTCGGTGGGGTGATTGGCAGCCGGCATAAAGCGTGTAGCGCTCTTCCAGTGGATCGAAGAAGCCGATCGCTGCGCGCACCTCCATCGTGTTGGTGGAAACGCGGCTGATTTCATAGTCGAGCTCGACCACATGGGCCGCCGTCGCGAAGGCTGCATCGGTGGCCGCCTTGTCGCCTAGTGCGAACACGAAACTCTCGTTGCCCGGCACCGTGTCCCAGACCTTGGGCGCACCCTCGTCGCGCGCGCGCGCGGTCTCGATGATCGGGTCGCGGGAATCATAGTCGACTTCGATTGCCTCGGTCGCATCCACCGCCTCGGCGTAGGTCTCGGCAACCACGGCCGCGACGGCCATGCCAACGAGATGTACATCGCCGTCGGCCAGGAGGGGATAGGGGGGCTCGACCATGGGCGCGCCGTCGCGCTGCTTGCGCTTCACGCCGCAGGCCAGGCCGCCGATGCCGTCGGTCTTGAGATCGTCGGCCGTCAGGATCTCGATGACACCGGGCATGGCTGCGGCGGCAGATATGTCGATGGCGCGAATGGCTGCCGCTGCATGGGGCGAACGCAGGATCGCCATATAGGCCGCCCCCGGCACCTTGCGGTCGTCGGTATAGTTGCCCCTGCCCGTGAGAAGGCGCCGGTCTTCCACCCGCGGCACCGACTGTCCGATACCATATTCGCGCATCAACAGCCCCCGGGACGGACCAGGGTTGGCAACATGCTTAAGACGAAACCAGGCGTCACGACCTAGTCATCACTCTTTCCCGAACCGGCGGCGAGAGTCGCCTCGCCCTGTTCGACGGCCTGATCCCAGGCCTTCGGTTTGAACGCATAGTACAGCGCGACGACGATCAAGAAGATGATGACGTCGGAAAGCCAACGGCTGAAGATGAAGCTTACCGGACTGTCGTTCGAGATAATCAACACGTTGCGCAGCCCCTCCTCGGCGATGGGCCCGAGGATGATGCCGAGCAGGATACCGGCCGGCGAGAAATTATACTTCTGCGCCAGGTAACCGATGATCCCCATGGCGACCATGATCCAGACATCCCAGGGATTGCCGCTCGCAGCGAAGGTGCCGACGACACAGAAGACCATGATGATGGGTGCCAGCAGGCCCCGCGGGAACAGGGTGACATAGGCCAGCAGGCGCGCCATCACGGCGGCGACCGGGCCCATGAAGAAGTTGGCGAGGATGAAGCCCCAGATCACCGTGAAGATGACTTCGGGTGAATCCGTGAACAGCCGATTGCCCGGCTGCAGCCCGTGAACCATCAGTGCACCGAGAATAACGGCCGCCGATATCCCGCCGGGAATGCCGAGCACGAACATGGGAATAAGGGAGGTGCCCGTCACGCCGTTGTTGGAGCCTTCGGTCGCGGCGAGGCCTTTGACCTCACCCTCGCCGAATTTGTCACCGGGCTTGCCGCGCTGGATTTCCCAGGCATAGGCGATCCACTGGGCGACGCTGGCGCCGGCGGCAGGCACGATGCCCATGATCAGGCCGGTCACCCAGCCACGCACCAGAGACCAGCGGCAATTCACGATCTCGGACCAGCGGGGCATGATGTTCCAGCTGAGCTTGGCCTTGCCCGAAATGTTGGTCTTGGGGCTGCCCTCGCACAGGGTCAGCGCCTGGGCGAATGCGAACAGGCCGATCACGGAGGGCAGAATGCCGACGCCGGACAAGAGGCCGGTCATGCCGTAGTTAAATCGCGGATAGGCCGAGGCGGCATCCACACCGATGGTGCTGATCAGCAATCCGACCAATCCCGCGATGAGGCCCTTGAGCACGGCGCCGAAGGACACCGCCGCGATCGCCGTCAGGCCCAGCAGGGCCACCACAAAGAATTCCGCCGGGCCGAACAGGAGTGAAACCTTGGCCAGCGGCGGCGCGAGATAGAGCAGCGCGAAACCGCTGATCAGGCCCCCCATCACCGAGGCGAAGGTAGACATGCGTATGGCCTCGGTCGCGCGGCCGCGCTTGGTCATCTCATAGCCTTCGATGGCCGAGGCCGCCGACGCCGAGGTGCCGGGCGCGCGCAGCAGGATGGCGGTAAACGAGCCGCCATAGATGCCGGCGGCATAGGTCGAGACCATCAGGATGAGGGCGGTATCGGCCGGCCAATTGAACGAAATGGGGATCATCAGGGCGATGGCCATAGGCGGTCCGAGGCCCGGGATGGCGCCGATGACGAGGCCGACCACGATGCCGACGAACATCGCGCCAAGATTGGCCAGCGTCAGAACGTTCAGGAGAAATTCGAAGCTTTCCATGGTCCGTATCTCCGCGCGGCGCTAAAAGAGGATGCCTTCGGGCAGGAATGCGCCGAGGGCCAGGGTGAAGAATGCATACAGCAGCGGGAACAGGACGACGGCGGTGACCACGATCATCTTGTGATCACGCAGACCGGTCATATAGGCCGCGATAAAATAGAAGAAGAACGAGGAGACGTAGAAGCCGATCTCGAACACAGCGAAAGCGTAAATGATGCCGACGAGCATCACATAGATCGGTTTCCAGGCGGCGTAGGAGAAGTCTAACTTCACCATGCCCTTGAGGCGTTCCTTGTCTCGCTTCGTGAGGGAGCGCGCGAGCATGCCCAGCGCCAGGACCATGATCCCGATTTCCGCGAATTGCGGGAACGCACCGGCGCGTAGCGGCCAGCCAGTCGTCTGGGTGTACATAAATCCGGCGGCCAGAATCAAACCTATGGCGACGAGCCGTTCGGCCATCAATCGTGTCATGAAATTTCCCCCCAGGATGTCTCGTGACCGGAACGTTTTCTAAAGGTCACGAACGGGACGACACGCCCCGCCGGATCAAACCGACGGGGCGCGCGTGTTGGAAACAGAGTTTCCGGTACCCGTATGCTTACTGGACGCCTTCCTGCTCCCAGTAGGCGGCCTGCTCGGCGACCTTTTGGCCTTCGCGCAGAAGCTTCCACATCTCCTCGCCTTCGGCGAACAGAAGGGAGTTCTTGTTGGCTTTTTCCTTGGCGATATACTCAGGATTGGCCATCGCTCGCTTGATCGCGTCGAGATAGATCGTACGCTTCTCTTCTTCGAGACCGTTGGCAGTCGCAATCGTGCGGCCGGCATAGGTGATGTTGGGCTTGCCGGTGATCTCCTGGAATGTCGGGACATCCGGCAGCAGCGGCCAGCGGGTCGGATTCAGTACGGCGATCGGCCGCAACTGCTTTTCCTCGATGGAGTTGACGAAGAAGCCGACATTGCCCGCAACCAGATCCACGGTCTTGCTAAGGGCGAGCTGGATCTTGGAGTTGTCGCCGCGGCTGGTCACGAACTTCGCCTTGAAGCCCGGAACGGCCTGCTGTGCAAACGCGACGCCGATATGGTCATCGCTGCCGAAGCTGCCCGGGGCAACAATGATCGGCTGCTTCTGCGCATATTCCAGAACATCGTTGAGGTCCTTGAACCGCTCGTCGTCGTAGCGCGTCAGCCACAGGCCGGGGTCGAATGAGTGCCAGGCCAGGAAGTTGAAAGATTCCAGCTTCTCCGTGCGCTTCATGGCCGGATTCAGGAACGAGAAGATGTGCGGAATGTTGACAACGGCCAGCTTGTGGTCGTCGCGCTCCGGGGTCCAGTCGTTGACGACCTGGCTCCACGAGACCCAACCGCCGCCGCCGGCGACGTTGGTGACTTTCACGGGCACGCCGAGTTCCTCGGCGAGATAGGGCGCAAACAGCCGGAACGTCCGGTCCGCGCCGCCGCCCGGTGCGAACGGCACCTGGAGTTGGACGGGTTTGTTGGGGAAATCCTGAGCAGTTGCAGTGCCTGGCGTCACGAATGTGAGCCCGGCCACCGCCAATGCCGCGAATGCAATCGAAGTAAATCGTTTCATAAGGCGACCATCCCTGAAGTGGTTTCTGATTTATTGTCCCGAAAGCGTATCGCCATCGGTAGCCGACGGGCAAACCCTTTTTTCCAAACGGAAAACAGTACCGCGACTTGACTCACCCACCCGCCTGCCACTAGCTCAAAATTGCTGCACCGCAACAGAATAACCCTAGTCGAGTGGCGCCGCGTCGAGCAGGATGGCCGCCAGCAGGCAGGGTTCTTCGGTCCGGTTCGACCAGGCATGCAGGGTGCCGCGCTGGACGCAGCTGTCGCCAGCTTTAAGGCAGACTTCCTCTTCGTCGAGAATCAGCCAGATTTCGCCCGAAACGACGATCAGGCAATCCACCGACTGGGTCTTGTGCATGCCCGGATGCTTGTGTCCGTCGAGACGATCGCCGGCCCCCATCTCATCGAAATACTTCTTCATGCTGTCGTAATTGCGCTGGGAATCCGGTGGCAGCTCAAGCATGCGGAAGACAGCACCCCCGGCGGGCGGCTCCAGGGTGACCTTGTCACCGACCGTATCTTTGATGCCGGCATTGCTGTCGGGGACGTTGCCCGACAACCAGATGTCCGAGAGCCGGACATTCGGTTGCCCCTCGGGTGTTAGGACATGTCCCATATCGGGGGTCATGGTCTCGTCGATCATGACCACGGCCTTGCCGTCTTCGTCATGGCCGGTGATGACGCGGCGGATATCGCGCGGCATATCTGTCTCCTCAGTTCCTGTCAGGGCTTTCACGGTCGCGCCAATCGGCGGGTTTGACGATCCGGGTGGTCAGCACACCAAGAGATTCCACGTCGAGCTCGATCACGTCACCATCCTCGAGATAGCGGTTATGTTCGAGCCCGCAGCCGGTGGGCACGGTGCCGGAGCCGAAAACTTCGCCGGCATGGATGGTCTGATTGCGGCTGAGATGGGCCAGAACATCCTCGAAGCGATGGTCCATCATCGAGGAGCTGCCCCGGCTCCACTCGTCGCCATTGATCCGGGCGCACATGGTCAGATTGTAGGGGTCGGGGATCTCGTCGGCGGTGACGATGCACGGGCCAAAGGCGTTGCCGGCGTCGAAATCCTTACCGGGCCCGCCCATGCCCGCCCCGCTGCGAATTTCGATGGCCTGCAGATCCCGGGCGCTGATGTCGTTGAAGACGGTGTAGCCGAAGATATGGTCGGTGGCCCTGTCGGCATTGATGTCGGTGCCGCTCCGGCCGGTGACCATGGCCCATTCGAGCTCGTAATCCATGCGTCGCGCGCCGTGCGGCCAGATCGCCTCGTCCTCGGGGCCGATGATGCTGAGATGATTGCTGTTGAGATAGACGGGGGCCGCGACCCATTCGGGCGGTACGTCGAGGGCGCCGGCCGCACGGTAGCGTTCCAGCGCCGCCTCGGGGTCGGCCTCACGGGCGGCCAGCCGTGTGTGCCGGACTTCACGAGCATTGCGCAGATGCTGCAGGAAACAAGCGCAGTCGCGCAGGCGGCGCGGGTTGGGCAATGGCGCCTCGAGCCGGATGTCGTCGCGCGCCAGGATCGCGCTGTCGACGCCCCAGGTCACCGTCCGGTCGCAAAGTTCGTAGGTTCGGGTGAGTGCGGATTCGCCACCATCGATGAGCGCGAGCATGGATGTGAAGGCCGTGCCGTCGTCGGCGGGATAAATTTCTGCGGCGGCGGTGGCGAGATCGACGATGTGTGTGGCGTTGTTGACGAATGCGCCGACGCGCAATGCCGCCTGCCCCGGAATGGAAAACGTAACGAGACGCAATGCGATTCTCCCCCAAACGAACCTGTGTCCGTCAAAGGGTCTCGTAATTTCAGGCCCTGTACAAGCCCTGCGGCGGAAACGCCGACCTCAGAACTGGAGAATGGAGCCCGCGGCCAGGAAGGTGATCAGTCCGAGCACGTAGAGGCCGAACAGGCTTGAGCCGAGGAAGACGATGTTCCCGAACGTGTGCAGCGGATGGCGTTTTCGCTCGAGGGTGAGGCGGCTTTTGGATCGCCGCTCGGGACCGGCCAGAACCGACAAGAACATCGGCCGACCGGGAACGGGCACGGTCACGCGCAGATCGACAGGATGGGCATTTGCCGGCGCCGGTTCGACGAAGGCCGACAGCGCTTGCTGTTGTTCGGGCGTCAGGCTGGCGCGGATTGCCTGGGGCAATCGATCGAGCAGCGGAATACTGCGCTCCGGGCCGGTGTTGATATCCTGTGCGGTCATGCTGTGTCTCGCAATCCGGAGATTCGGCGCCGATGGCGCGATTGTAATCGCCCGCCAGTATGAAAAGACATGGTTAACGAATGCTTGCCGGTGTTAACCATGTTTTACCAATCGGTTCGTATTGTTCGACACGAACAACATGCGACTGGTGGCCGCCGGGCCGATTTGGACGGCCGGCCGCGAGGCAACAAAGGGAATTATTCGATGGCGACGCGCACCGATACGCGGAAGAAAAACCTGGTTAGCAGGGCGGCACAGCTCGCCAAGAAGCGCCTCGGGGGGGACGCGGGAGCCGCCTGTGCGGAATTCGTGCGCACCTATTATGCCAACGTGCCCCCGGCCGACATCGCCGAGATGGACGCCGAGACGCTTTACGCTGCGGCGGAATCCTATCGCCGGTTTGCGCAAAAACGGTTGCCGGGCGAGCCGCTCATCCGGGTCTTTAATCCTCGCCAGGCCGATCACGGCTGGAACGGGTCGCACACGGTCATCGAGATCGCGACGGAGGACATGCCGTTCCTGGTCGATTCGGTCACGGCCGAACTGAACTATCAGGGCCTCACGGTGCATTTGGTGATCCACCCGATCTTCCAGGTGACCCGCACGGCCGCCGGTACGATGAAGACGTGTGTGGCACGTTCTGAGGACGGCGCCGGCGCTGAAAGTTTCATGCATTTCGAAGTGAATGAGCTGACCGACCCCAAAACCTTGGCCAATCTGACAGGACGGCTTGAACAGGTCCTGCAGGATGTCAGTGCGTCAGTTCAGGACTGGAAAGCGATGCACGGCCAGGTCGACAGTATTCTGGCTGACCTCGACTCCCAGCCGGCGAAGATTTCCAAGGCAGAGATTGAGGAGACGCGCGCGTTTGTCGAGTGGCTGCTCGACGATCACTTCACGTTCCTGGGTTACCGCGAATATGATCATGTGGGCACGGGCGCGAAGCAGAAGCTGAAGGCACAGCCCGGCGGGCTCGGTCTTCTGCGCGATGCCGACCGGGCGATTTTCGAGAACTGGGCGGATGACGCCCCCCTTCCCGACGAGGTCCGCTCGTTCATCCGCCAGCCCCATCTTGTGATGGTCACCAAGGCGAACCAGCGCGCGACCGTGCACCGGCGCGTGCATATGGACGTGGTCGGCGTGAAGAAGTTTGACGCGTCCGGCAAGGTGACCGGCGAGCGGATGATTGTCGGTCTGTTCACCTCAACCGCCTACAGCCGCTCTCCGTCGCGAATCCCGATGTTGCGCAGGAAGATCGCGAAGACGATGGATGGCGCGGGCTTCCCGCCGTCAAGCCACGATTCCAAGGCGCTGGCGCATATCCTGGAAACCTATCCGCGCGACGAGTTGCTGCAGATTGATGAGGGATTGTTGCTTGAGCATTCGCTGGGAATTCTGCATCTGCAGGAACGCCAACACACGGCATTGTTTGTCCGCGAAGACCCGTTCCAGCGTTACATCACCGCGCTCACCTTTGTGCCGCGCGACCGTTACGACACGGAGCTCCGCGAGAAGCTTGCGGAAATTCTTGAAGAGGCGTTCGGCGGAAGTTGCGTCGCGTTTTTCCCCGAATTCGGAACAGATTCCGTCCTCGCGCGTATCCTGTTCGTCATTAAGACGGGTGCGGATCGGGTTTCGTCCTATCGGGTCGAGGAGATCGAAGACGCGCTGCGCGAGGCGACCCGATCCTGGGAGGACCGGCTGCGGGATGCGCTGGTCGAGACGCGTGGTGAAGAGGTCGGCATGGTTATGTTCCAGCGCTACGGCCACGCCTTCACCGCCGCCTATCGCGACCGCTATGACCCGGCGGCGGCGGTGAATGATATTACCGCGATCGACGCGTCGCGTATTTCGGGAAGCCTGCAGCTGAATCTGTATCGCCCGGACGGCGATGGCGCGCAGACGGTGCATCTGAAGCTCTATCACGCCGACCATGCGCTGCCCCTGTCGGATGTGATTCCGATGCTTGAGAATATGGGCCTGAAAGTCCTCGGCGAGGAGCCGTTCGCGGTCGATTATCAGTATGGCGACGGATCGGGAACAGTCTGGGTCCATGATTTCCAGATGGAATCACGTGCTGGGGCGAAGATCGATCTGGCGACGGTGCGCGACCCCTTCCATGATGGCTTCGCACGGGTCTTCGGTCAGTCGATCGCGGATGACGGCTTCAACAATCTGATCCTGGGTGCGGGCCTCGAATGGCGCGAGATTTTGGTGCTGCGGTCCTATTGCAAGTTTCTGCTGCAGAGCCGGATCGCCTATTCCCAGTCCTATATGGAAGAAACCCTGGCAAACAACCCGACGTTGGCGCGCATCATCGTCGAGATTTTCTTCGCCCGGTTCGACCCCGAACTGGCCGGCACGGCGGCGAGCGAACGACGGATCCAGAAGCTGCGCAAGGACCTCGCCAATGGACTCGATGCGGTCTCCAATTTGGATGAAGACCGGATCATCCGGCGATTTGCCAATGCCGTTGAGGTGACGCTGCGCACGAACTTCTTCACCACGGATGAGGATGGCGGGTTCAAGCCTTACGCATCCTTCAAAATCGATAGCGCCAATGTTGACGAGCTTCCCGAGCCGCGGCCGAAGAAGGAAATCTTCGTTTACAGCCCGCGCATGGAGGGCTGCCATTTGCGCGGCGGCGATGTCGCGCGTGGGGGTATCCGCTGGTCCGACCGGCGGGAGGATTTCCGCACGGAGATTCTGGGGCTGCAGAAGGCCCAGACGGTCAAGAACTCGGTCATCGTGCCTGTCGGCGCCAAGGGCGGGTTCGTCTGCAAGAACCTGCCGGCGCCCACGGGCGATCCCCAGGCGGACCGACAGGCCACTCAGGCCGAAGTCGTCGCCTGCTACAGCACATTGATCCGCGGGCTGCTCGACGTGACCGATAATCTCGTGGCGGGCAAGGTCGTCCCACCGCAGACCGTCGTCCGGCTTGATGGGGACGACCCCTATCTGGTGGTCGCCGCGGACAAGGGCACGGCCACGTTCTCTGATATCGCCAACGGGATCAGCCAGGATTATGGCTTTTGGCTTGGTGACGCGTTCGCGTCGGGCGGATCGGCCGGCTATGACCACAAGAAGATGGGCATCACCGCCAAGGGCGCCTGGGAGTCAGTTAAACGCCATTTTCGCGAGATCGGACACGATACTCAAAGCGCGGACTTCACCGCGGTCGGGGTTGGCGACATGTCAGGCGATGTGTTCGGCAACGGGATGCTGCTGTCGAAGCACATCAAGCTGGTTGCCGCGTTCAACCACATGCACATCTTCATCGATCCGAACCCGGATCCGGCAAAGAGCTTTACCGAACGTAAGCGCCTGTTTGCCCTGCCGCGTTCGAGCTGGACCGACTATGAGACCAAGCTGATCTCTAAGGGCGGCGGCATTTTCGCGCGCTCGGCCAAGTCGATTAAGCTCAGCGCAGAGATCAAGAAGATGCTCGGCGTGACCCGCGATCAGATGACTCCCAACGAGCTGATCCGAACCATTCTCGTGGCCGAGATCGACCTGCTCTGGTTTGGCGGGATCGGCACCTATATCAAGGCGACCAGCGAGAGCCAGGCCGATGCCGACGACCGCTCGAATGATGCGGTGCGCATCGACGCAAAAACCCTGCGCTGCAAGGTGATCGGCGAAGGCGCCAATCTGGGCGTCACCCAGCTGGGCCGGATCGAGTATGCCCGCGCGGGTGGCCGCCTCAACACAGATTTCATCGACAATTCGGCCGGCGTCGATTGTTCGGATCATGAGGTCAACATCAAGATCGCGCTGGACGATGTGGTGTTGGGTGGCGATATGAATTTGAAGCAGCGCGATGCGCTTCTGGTCGAGATGACGGACGAGGTTTCCGACCTTGTCCTGAACGACAACTATTTGCAGTCCCAGGCGATTTCCCAAGCGGAGCGCCGGGCGCCCGAACTGCTCGAATCCCAGTGGCGGGTGATGCGTTCGCTGGAGCGGCGCGGCTTGCTCGATCGACCGATCGAGCACCTGCCCGACGATGAACGCATGGCCGACCTCCAGTCCGACGGGCTCGGCCTGACCCGGCCCGAATATGCGGTGCTTTTCTCCTATGCAAAGATCGCGCTCTACGGTGACTTGCTGCCGACCGACGTTCCCGATGATGCTTATCTGGTCAAGGACCTGGCCCGGTATTTTCCCCGCCCGTTGCGTAAGCGTTTCGAGGATCAGGTCGCGCGCCATCGCTTGCGTCGGGAAATCGTCGCGACTTATGTGACCAATTCGCTCGTCAACCGGGTGGGGGCCGCATTCGTTCATGAATTGGCAGAACGGTCGGGGGCCGACCCGGCGGATATCGCGCGCGCCTATGTGATCGCACGTGATGTCTTCGATCTACGCCCGTTGTGGCGCGATATCGAGGCGCTCGACCTCAAAGTATCTGCCGAGACGCAGAACGAGATGGCCCATGAACTGGAGGAGCTGGTCGAGCGCCTGACGATCTGGTTTCTGTCCAACGCGCGGCGACCGCTGAACATTGCTGAGTCCATCGCGAGGTACGCACCGGGCATTCAGGAACTGGCGAAAAAACTGCCCGAGATTGTCGCGGCGGAGGACCGGCAGAGCATTGATCGGCGCACCGAGCGGCTGACCAGCGAGGGTGTGCCCAAGGGTTTGGCGCAACAGATTGCCAGCCTCGATGTCCTGGCGGCTGGCGGCGACGTCGTACGGATCGCGCGAGAATCCGGCGTACCAGTGCTGGATACAGGCCGGGTCTATTTCGAGCTCGGCGCCCGGCTTGGTATCGATTGGGTGCGTCATGCATCCAAGGAGATCACGCCCGAGAGCGAGTGGGAGAGAATCGCGATCGACACCATCGTGGATGACAGCTATCGCCACCAGTCGGCACTGACCAACCGGGTGCTGGATGTCGCCGGTGGCGGCAAGCTCGGCCCGAAGGTGGCGGCCGGGGTGATCGAAACCTGGATCGGCTCGCGCAATGGCGCGGTGGAACGCACCTGTCAACTCCTGGATGATTTGCGGGTCAGCGAATCCGTCGATCTGGCAAAGCTGTCGGTCGCCAGCGGGCAATTGCGAAATCTGCTTGCCGGGTAAACGGTTGCGGGTCCAAGGTCGCGGCGCGCGCTGGGCATATTGTCCGACGCGCGCGACGCCCTTGCCTTGTCCGGACCCTGTGTGAGCCGATACTTCAACCCCACTGCCGGAAATCTGGCAATTCTCGCGGCGTTCGCCGCGTGCCTGTCGACCGCTCTGGGCGGCTCGGCCTTTGTCGCCATGCGTTTCCTCGTGACCGAGACCGATCCGGTGACGGTCGCCTTTCTGCGAAACGGGATCGCCGCGATCATCCTGACGACGATCGCCCTGGTGATTGTCCGGCGCTGGCCGTCCCCCCGCGATTTGCTGATTCTGGGGTTCATGGGGGCGGTCTTCTTCGGTGGCCTGCAGTTCATCTTTGCCAACGCCCTGACCTATACGACGTCGTCGCGCGGTGCTCTGGCTTATATGACGTCACCCTTCCTGACCCTGCTGATCGCGGCGGCATTCCGCATCGAGCGGCCGACGCCGCAGAAAATTGTCGGAATCGTGCTCGCGACGCTGGGTGTGGTCGTCGCGCTGGGGCAGGGCGCGGGGGCGCCACCGAATGCCTGGATCGGCGACGGGCTGATCCTGGTCGGCGCGTTGATCACGGCGGTGTATGGCGTCTGGTCGAATCGTTGGCTTCGCCGCCATCCACCCCTGGTGGCCGTGGTTTCGGGAGTCATACCGGGCTCGGCCTTTCTCTATGTGGTCGCGATGGCCACCGATGCACCGGCGTTTACACCGGAGCTCTCTCGCGCGGGCTGGATGGCGATCGCTTATCTTGGCATTGGGGCGGGCGCCATTTCCTACACGCTCTGGGTCTGGGCGTTGCGGCATACGACGCCGACGCTCGTTGCCGTGGCATTGCCGATGAACCCGCTGATGGCATTGATCTGGGGCGCGCTGCTGCTCGGCGAGCAGATCACGGTCGCGATCCTGGTCGGGTTTGCGCTGGTCATCGCTGGCATCGCTGCGGCGAACTGGCCTCGGAAGGCCGGGACGACAGCGGCATGACTGCGCCCGGACGCATGGTCGATGGACAGGCCATGGACCGCAAATCCGTCGGGGCGTGGTGTTTCTATGACTGGGCAAACTCACCCTTTCCCGCGATCGTCCTGACGTTCGTGATCCCGGCCTATTTCACCCAGGCCGTGATGGCCGACCCGGCGACCGCGACGACCTGGTGGGCGATCATGACCGGGACGGCGGCGCTGGCGATCGCGGTGCTGAGCCCGATCCTCGGCGCCATTGCGGACCAGGGCCGCCGCCGCAAACCGTGGCTGGCCGTGTTCACGATCATCATGGCGCTTGCCTCGGCTCTGCTGTGGTTCGTGCGGCCGGAGGCAGACCAGGCGATCCTTCTCCTGGTGCTTGTCGGCGTCGGTGTCGTGGCCTTCGAGCTGTCGATGGTCTTCTACAACGCATTGTTGCCCTCGTTGGTGCCGCGGCACTGGCTCGGGCGCATATCGGGCTGGGCGTGGGGCCTTGGATATTTCGGGGGCGTCGGCGGATTGTTGCTCGTGCTGTTCGGCTTCGTGATGGCGAACCCGCCGCCCTTTGGCCTGGATGACTCCGAAGGGGCGCTGGAGCATGTCCGGATTTCCGGTCCCATTATTGGCCTCTGGCTGCTGCTGTTCTGCATCCCGTTGTTTGTCTGGACCCGCGATCCGCGCGGACGCGGACTGGCGGCTGGGGCGGCGATCCGATCCGGCCTGTCGGAGTTGCGAACGACGCTCGCGAGATTGCACCGGCATCCGCAGCTCTGGCGTTATCTGCTGGCGCGCATGATTTTCACGGATGGGCTGAACACGCTGTTCGCATTTGGTGGCGTGTTCGCGGCGGGCACCTTCGGGATGGCGGTGGCCGAAGTGATCATGTTCGGATTGATCCTGAATGTGACGGCGGGGGCCGGGGCGTTTGTCTTCGGTTGGATCGATGACCGGATCGGCGCCAAGCGCACGATCCTTCTGGGGTTGTGCGGCCTGGTGGTCGTGGGCGTGCCGCTTTTATTGGTCGAGTCGAAACTCGCCTTCGTGATCCTTGGCGCGACCCTCGGCATCTTCTTCGGGCCGGTGCAGGCCGCCAGCCGGTCCCTCATGGCGCGTATCACGCCGGAGGGAATGGAGGGGGAGATGTTCGGTCTCTACGCGTTGTCGGGCAAGGCGACGGCGTTTGTCGGCCCATGGCTGGTGGCTCTGATCACGGCGCTGACGGGCAGTCAGCGCTGGGGCATGGCCAGCGTGTTGCCGTTCCTGGTGGTCGGCGGGGTGCTGCTCTGGCTGACCGTGCGCGATGTCCCGCCCGGTCGCCAGAGCCGATAGTTTGCGCCCGCCTAGTGGCGGAAGTGACGCATGCCCGTGATCACCATCGCAATTCCCGCCTCATCGGCTGCGGCAATCACCTCGTCGTCACGCACGGATCCGCCGGGCTGAATCACGGCGGTCGCGCCCGCCTCGATGGTGGTCATGAGCCCATCGGGGAACGGGAAGAACGCATCTGACGCGGCGACCGATACGGTCGTCAGCCGCTCGCTCTCACCCGCAGCCTCGGCGGCCTCGCCTGATTTGTGCGCCGCGATCCGGGCCGCATCGACCCGGCTCATCTGGCCTGCACCGATGCCGACGGTGGCCCCGCCCTTGGCGTAGACGATGGTGTTCGACTTCACATGCTTGCCGACCGTGAACGCGAACAGCATGTCTGCAATCTCCTGCTCGCTGGGCTGACGCTGGGTGACGATCTTCAGATCATCCCGCGTGATGTGTCCCGCATCCCGGTCCTGAATCAAGAAGCCGCCGGCCAGGGGCTTCAGCAAACGCCCGGCCGTGCGTGGGTCGGGCATCTCACCGGTGAGTAGCAGGCGCAGATTTTCCTTCCCGGCGAATATCGCGCGGGCGTCGGCATCGGCGTCGGGTGCGATGACGACCTCGGTGAAAATCTCGGTGATCGCCTCGGCCAGCGCGCCATCGAGCGGGCGGTTGGCGGCGACGATCCCGCCGAAGGCGCTGACCGGATCGCATTTGCGGGCCGCGCGGTACGTCGCGACCAGGTCTGCCCCGGTCGCAACGCCGCAGGGGTTGGCATGCTTGATGATGGCGATGGTGGGCCCATCGAATTCGGCGACCAGCTCGAACGCCGCGTCGGCGTCGCCAAGATTGTTGTAGCTGAGCTCCTTGCCCTGGATTTGCTCGGCCTGGGCGACACCCGGTCGGGGTGCGCCGCCGATGTATAGCGCGGCCTCCTGATGAGGGTTCTCGCCATAGCGTAGGACACTGGCGCGCCGGCCAGAGGTGACATGTGTTTCGGGAAAGGAATCTCCCAGCTCACCCGATAGCCAGGCGGTGATCGCGCCGTCATAGGCCGCCGTGCGGGCATAGGCCTTGGCCGCCAGCCTGCGGCGGAGGTCGGCGGGGAGCGCGCCGTTGTTTGCGCCGAGGGCTGCGATCACATCGTCGTAGTCCTCGGGATCGGTGACGACGGCGACATGGGCATGGTTCTTCGCCGCCGCGCGAATCATCGCCGGACCGCCGATGTCGATATTCTCGACGCAATCATCATAGTCCGCCCCTGAGGCGACCGTGGCCTCGAACGGGTAGAGGTTGATGACGATCAGATCGATTGGCTCGATTCCGTGCTCTGCCATTGCGGCCTGATCTTCGGGATTATCGCGCCGGGCGAGGATTCCACCGTGGATCTTGGGGTGGAGGGTCTTGACCCGCCCGTCCATGATCTCGGGGAAGCCGGTGTGATCGGCGACCTCGGTGACGGGAATGCCCGCTTCGGCGAGCGCTTTTGCGGAGCCGCCCGTGGACAGAATTTCAACACCATGTCCGGCAAGAGCCTGGCCGAGTTCGGTCAGCCGTGACTTGTCGGAAACGGAAATAATTGCGCGCGTGATCGGCGTGTCATGATTGCTTGGCACCGGTTTGGTTGTCCTTCATCAAGTGCTTAAGGGTGGGTTCTGTCCGGGCCAGGGGCGAACCTATTGTGCCGTCGCGGCGTTGGTGTCAGCGGTGCTGGATTGGAATTCCGGCACCAAATGGCCCAACAGATTGCGGCAGCTGTCGTTGTTGTTCTTGCGTGCGGCGGCGCAGATTTCGTCGATCGCACGCACCAATACCTCCCGATCGGCGACGCGAGGTGTCGCAAGCCGGATCGCGGCATTGTCGGTTGGCGCCAGACTTTCAGCGTCGTGAAACAGCTCCTCATAGAGTTTTTCGCCCGGGCGCAGGCCGACATACTTGATCTCGATATCCTCGTGGGGGCGCTTGCCGGCCAGGCGGATCATCTGTTCTGCAAGCTCGAGGATCTTCACCGGTTCGCCCATATCAAGCACCATGATCCCGCCGGCCAGGGTGTTCTCTGATGTGCCCAGGGTCGACGCCTGCAGCACCAGCTCAACCGCCTCGCGGGTGGTCATGAAATAGCGGGTGATGTCCGGATGGGTCACGGTGAGCGGTCCGCCGGCGGCGAGCTGGCGCTCGAACAAGGGCACCACGGAGCCGGTCGATCCCAGCACATTGCCGAACCGCACCGTCAGGAATCGGCACCCGTCATCGTTGCGGGCCCGGTCGAGGGCCTGGCAATAGCTTTCCGCGACGCGTTTGGTTGCACCCATGGCGCTCGTCGGGTTGACGGCTTTGTCGGTCGAGATCAGGACCATGATCTGCGTGTCGTGCTCGCGGCACAGGTCGGCGACGTTGCGCGAACCCGCGATGTTGGTCTGCACGCCTTCCGCGACATGGTTCTCCACGATCGGGACATGCTTGAGGGCAGCGGCATGAAAAACCAATTCGGGCTTCAGCTCCGCGAACACGGACGCCATCGCGGTCGCATTGCGGACATCTGCGAGATGGGCGTGCCGGGCGATCTCGGGGTCGGCTTCGGTGATCTCAAGGTCGATCGAATAGAGATTGAACTCGGAGCTGTCGACGAGGCCGAGCTCGGCGGGTCCCAGCGCCGCGATTTGACGTGCGAGCTCACTACCGATCGTACCGCCGGCACCGGTGATCAGGACACGGCGACCGGAAATCAGTTCCTGCATGGCCGGGCGGTCGAGGACGGCCTGGGGGCGCCCGAGCAAATCCTCGACGGCGACCGGCTTGACCTCGATCTCATCACCAAGCCCGGCCTGGAACGCCGTGAGGCGCGGCAGGCGGGCCATGGTCATGCCCTGGGCCTCGGCGAGGTCGAGCAGTTTGCGCATATAGGCGGGGTCGAGACCGGGCTTGGTGACGATGAGGCGCTGGGGGCGCTCGCCGCGCAACGCCATGCGTCGCATGATCGCCTCGAGGTCGTCGGGTGTGCCCAGGACAGGGATGTCGCGAATATGCCGGCCGACACGCCGGCCCTTCTCGTCGAGGACGCCGACGATGCGGTAGGCGGCACCCGGCAGGCGCCGGATGGCGCGGATGAAGGTTTCGGCCTCGTCGCCCGCGCCCATCAAAAGCACGGGAATGCCGGGTTTTCCGCTGCTGTCGGCGGCCAGCTCGAAGTGACGATCCTTGACCAAGCGGTAAATAAACCGCGGCCCGCCAAGCAGGGCCATCAACACAAACCAGTTGATCACCGGCAGGGAGCGCGGCAGGAATTCGGACCGTGTGATGACGAACAAAATCAGGGAAAAGACCAGGACCGCCAGGCTCACGGCCTTGGTGATCTGGATCAGGTCGTTCATGGACGCGTAGCGCCAGATTCCCTTGTACAGCCCCATCGGCAGGAAGACGGCCGCCGCGATGACCGCGAACAGCAGGGTGCTTTGGAGGATGAATTCCGTCGGGACCGTTTCGATGGACTGGCCCATGCGGAGTCTGAGCGACAAAGGCAACGAGACCGCCGCCATGAAGATGTCATGCGCATAGGCGATATTCGCCCGACTCAGTCGAATTTTTCCGCGCATGAACGAGCCCCGTTGGATAGTCCGCTTATACCATTCCGGAGACTTGGGCCAAGCCCTCTTCACGGGCCAGGTGGGGGTCGTTTGATCAATTTTGGGCCGGTGTGCGCCGCCCAGTGAGCCAAGCCAGAAGAAATGCGACCAATATCATCGCCGCGAGCAATGCGACCCACGGCCAGGGTGTTTCTGGTGCGGCGAGAACGCTGGCGAGCGCCAATCCAACGAGCAGCAGGTTCACAACTGCGACGGCGCTGCTCACGCGGGCATGGGACATGCCGCGCTTGATGGCGGCCTGATAGTAGTGATCGCGATGGGCGTGCCAGAACTTCTCGCCGCGTGCGATTCGCCGGAAAAGCGTGATCGTCGCATCGGCAAGATAATAGAGTGGCAGAATTACCGTCGCCTGCCATTCCCCGCTGGCCGCGAGTGAAAGAAGCAGCCAGCCAAGCAGGTAACCGAGCGGGACACTGCCGCTGTCGCCGAGGAAAATTCTGGCGGGCGGCCAATTCCAGATCAGAAAACCAAAAGCCGCCGCGGCGATGGCGAGTGCCTGTCCATGCGATGCGTCGAGGGGGGATGTGCCGACGGCGCCGATCAGCAACAGGCCGATGCCGATGGCCAAGGCCTCGACTCCGCTGATGCCGTCTATGCCATCCATGAAATTAAACAGATTGACGAACCAGACCCAGCCGATTGCCGCGACGATCGTATCGAGCGGGCCCGGCAGCAGGCCTTGAAATACCGCCCCCTCGATGAGGAATGCGCCGGCCAACGCCGCTGCGAACTGCGCGCCCAGCCGGGGCAGCGGGCCGAGGGTCATCAGGTCGTCGATCCAGGACACGCCGGCCAACAGCCCGGCGGCCAAGGGGATCAGCCACAGAGTAGTGGTGGTGTTGCTCGCGGCGGGCAGAAAAAACGGAATAGCGATCCAGACCGGGAGCAGTGCGGCCAACACGCCCAGGCCGCCGCCGCGTGGCGTGGGCGCGGCGTGGGAGCTGCGCGCGTTCGGTCGGTCGAGAATGTCGTGGCGCAGGAGTTGAACCCGCACCAGCCCAACGAACGCTGCGGATGCGAGTGCCGTGACGGCGGCAATGATGACGAGGGTCCAGATCATGCTGGCTTCCGCTGGGTCGTTCGACCCTGCTTGTAACGGCAAAAACAAAGACCCGGCAAGGTGCCGGGCCCGGAATGGGTAAGTGGGTGTGCCGGTTTAACGCGCCCGCAGGCCCAGATGATCGAGTTGGCGTTCGGTCACCAGGCGTTCGTCATAGAGGCTGCGCGCGCGCGCCAGACCGGCCGCACCCATGACTTGTCGCAGTGCCGGGTCGCGCACCAGAGATTGCAGCGCGCGCGCCAGTGCATCTGCGTCGCGGACCGGCACGAGCAGACCGGTTTCACCGTCGACGACCTCCTCGCGGCTGCCGCGAATATTGGTCGCGACCACGGGCAGCCTGGTCAGCATGGCTTCGATGATGGAGCGGGGCATGCCTTCGCGGTGTGAGGGAAGCGTGAAGATATCGGCGGCGCGCATGAGGTCCGCGACATCGTCGCGGTAGCCGAGAAAGCGGATGCGATCACGCAGTGCGGGGTCGGCTGCGATGTCGCGGATTGTGTTTTCGATGCCCGCAGCATGATCGCTGCTCAGCCGGGCGCCGACGGCCCACAATTCCGCATCGACGTTGCGCATCGCGGCCACCAGTTCCCGGTAACCCTTCTCGGCGACGAGCCGCCCGGCCATCAGGATGACCACCCGGTCGTCGGGGGTGCCGATTGCCGCGCGGGTCTCGGCACGCGCGGTGGGGCCGTCCGCTGGCTTGAATACATCCGGGTCGCTGCCATTGCCGATGGCCAGGACATCACCCGTACGACACAGCTTCAGCCGCCGCGCTGTTTGCGCATCTTCATCCGACTGGGTCATTAGCGTGTGGGTGAAGCGGCCGGCGATCCACTCGGCGGCGATATGCGCCTGGCGACGTGGTGTCGGCATGTTCTCGTGAAAGTAAAAACCATGTGCGGTGTAAACGATACGGGGAACGCCGGCGCTGGCGGCGGCGAGGCGACCGACGAATGCTGCGACCGGGGTATGCACGTGCACGATGTCGAACTGCTCGCGGCGAAAAAGTTCCCGCAGCGCGCGTCCCGCGGCCCAGTTCCGGACCGGGTTGGCGGAGCGTGTGAGGGGTATGGTTTCGACGCGAAACCCGTCAGCGCGAACAGGCGCCACCAACGCGCCGTCGGCGCAAACCCCGACCACGTCATGGCCCTGCTTGCGCAATGCCCGCATCAGCGGATGCAACAGATGGTAGAGGGTGAAATCCACCGTGCAAAGCTGACAGATTTTTTGCGGCATGTCCCGTCGTGCCCGGCTAGGCCGGGCCGGGGAAAATCAAAACCGCGGGCCCGGACAGATTGGCATGGGCGGAGAGGTATCGGGTGAGGGCGAGCATGGCTGAAACATTTGTGCCGCAAATCGCACCGGGCGGCAAGTTGCCTGCCGAACGACGAGCCTGGGCGGTCGCGGTGCTGATCCCCGAAAGTTTAGCGGCCAGCGTCGCTATGTGTCGAGGCCGTGGGTTGGGAATCTGATAGGCTCTTCATCACGTAATCTGGAGCCTGTCTGTGCGTACGCTGTTAGACATATTTATGGTTTGGCCGATGCCGGCGCTCTGGGTTTTGCTGCCGGGGCTGTTCCTGCTGCGTCGCCGGCTGGGCCGGTTTCTCGTCCTGGCGGGAGGGGGCCTGCTGCTGGTTGGCACGACCCCGATCGTCGGGAACATTCTCTTGGGCGTGCTTGAACGTGGGGCACCGGAATTCGATGCCGACGCCAATCCTGTGGAGACATCCGATGCGATCGTCGTGCCTTTGGCGGGCGCCTATGAGGATCCGGCGGGCCGCTGGTGGCCCATGCCGGGATCCGTCGATCGCACCGTGCGCGGCCAACAACTCCAGGCGGAGATGGGCTTTCGATTGATCGTCATCGGCGGTTCACCGCTCCCGGGCCAGGGTGAAGCGGAGGCCATCGCGCTGCAGCGGGTTATCACGCTGGCTCCCGATACAGTTGTGGAGGACACGGCACGCGATACGTTTGAGACCGCGCGCGCGGTTTCGCAGTTGGTGAAAGCGCCCAAGGGAACAAACCGCGCGCCCCGGGTGATTATCGTCACCGGCGGATCTCATGTGGCGCGCATGGCGGCAAGTCTGCGCCGGTTCGGGATTGATGTAACGGCTGCGCCGCCGCGGCGGTATGAAGATGCTCGGATCACACGAAATCTCTGGCTCGACTTCGTGCCGAGTGCGCGGGGCACAAAGCTCGTCCGACGCGCGCTGCATGAATATACGGGTATCGGTTGGTATCTCGTCACCGGGCGAATTCGGTTGCGCGATCTGTGGCGTGACCGGGCGGTTGATTAGAGGCCGGCGTGACTTCGCCATGACGGGAAGATGCAGGCGGCCTATAGCCAGTGTGCGCTGATCGCCTAGACGTTTCGGTCTGGTTGGCCTTGGCGGGCGGGCGGATTTGTGCCCGTGGCAATGGCGATCATCACCATCAGACCGAGTGTGGCCATCCACCAGCCCTGCCAGATTCCAAATCCCAGCTGTGCGACCGTGAAGGCGCAGGCCGTGGTCGCGATCAGCGTGGCCGGTCCAGCGCGATTGTGTGGTGAAGTGGGTATCGAGGCCACAATCAGAGAGAAAATCGCGCCGACCAGGATAACGCCGACAATGCCGAGCTCCAGCCAGATCTGGATCAGGGCGTTGTGCGGATGCAGCGGCAAGGCTTGTCCGGTCTCCGCGTTTCCGCCGAAATAGAAAAGGAAGAGCTGTTCATTGTTCCCCGGGATCGCGCGCGATGCGTCAAGTCCCCACCCGACAAGCGGGTGCTCGAATATGCGCTCGGCCGCGAATTGCCAGATCACAAGGCGGTGGATTTCCGAATAGGGCGCATGGACGTTGGCGGCCAGGAAATCGATCACAGGTGGCGCCAGAACGTCCAGCAGGGGAATGCTGATGACCGCACTGGCGAACGCCAGGAGCAAGACCCGCTTTCCCAAACCATGGGAGATCCAGGCGATGGCAAAGACGACCAGGCCCACCGCAAAGGCAACGAGCGGCGTTGAGGGCGCCAAGGCAAACAACAACAGGGCGCTCAAGGCGATGACCGTGGCCGCCGCGATGCGATTGTAAATCTGAGCGACAATGAGTGCCACGGGCCAGACGAGCAAAGAGATCACCGTACTCGTGCGGTTGAGGTTGGCGATATCGGGGCCGATCAGGCGGCCGCCGCCCAGCCATGCCGAGAATGCGCCGCTCGACAAGACGAGAATGCCGGTCAAAACGAGACCCGTGACAGTCCCCCCAACGAGCCAGTATCCGAATTTCCGACGCTGTTTGTGGTCGAGCTTGTTTGTGGCGTCGATAAGTACGATCAGAGACATGCAGACGAGCGCGATCCGAATGACAGTCTTGAAGGCTCTTTCGGGCTCGATCGCCCAAAGGCTGCTGGTCGCCGCCCAGCCAATGAGCAGTATCATCAGCACCAGTGTGAGCCGGTTCGGTTTCAGCGCAAAGCTGCGGTGCACAGCGCGGACAGCGAGAATACCGAGAACGCCGAATACGGCCAGAACCCAGACCTGAGAGGTCGCCAACACCGCGACCGGCAGGAACAGGAAGCTGAGCGCATAGAGAAAACAGGCTTCCTGGCGGTTGTGGCTTTGCGTGGGCGTGTTCATCGACGGACTTGTGCCTATTCGCACCGCAGACGGCAAGCGTACATTGCGCGCGCGCGTGTCGTTAGGGCGCGGTGCGTCCCCAGAGCTGGTACATCAAGATGGTCCAGATGGGGTTTTGGAGGTTCTGTCGGCCGGACAGATGGGTCTCCCATGCCGCACGAATCGGTTTGGGCTCAAGAAGCCCCGAGTCCATAAGCGCGTCTTCGCTCAGGAGGTCTTCGGCCCAGTCCCGCAGGGGGCCGCGCAACCAGTCCGATATCGGGATGGCGAAGCCGGATTTCGGACGCTCGAACAGCGAGGCGGGCACGTATTTTGCGAGCGCCCGGCGCAGGGGAAGCTTGGTGCGGCCCGCGGCAATGAGTTCTGTCCGCGGCAGGCGCCAGGCGAACTCCACCAACCGGTGGTCGAGAAGCGGGACGCGCACCTCGAGCGCATGGGCCATGCTGGCGCGGTCCACCTTTGTGAGAATGTCATCGGCCAGATAGGTTTGAGTGTCGGCTAGCTGCAGGCGGGCGACGGGATCGGAAAGCGTTTCATCGAGCCCGAACGGCGCCGTCGAATGTTGTGCGCCGCGCACGATCTGGCGCGGATCGGGCCATTGCGAGACGGTAGAGAGGTACGCGGCTTCGTCATTTTCGGCCGCGATCACGCTGGCAGCCTTCCATATTTTGTCGCCGAACTGCGGCGGCGTGCGCATCGGCATCATGCGGGCTAGCCCGTCCCAGTGTCGCGGCGTCGGCGCGCGCATCGCGGTCCCCAGCGCGCGCCGCAGGCCTCCCGGCCATGATGCGAAGCGGCGGGCGAGCCCGGGCAGCGCCACATAGCGATTGTAACCGCCGAACACCTCATCACCGCCATCGCCGGAAAGCGCGACCGTGACATGGCCGCGCGTCAGGCGCGAAAGAATGTAGGTGGGGATCTGGGAAGAATCCCCGAAGGGCTCGTCATAATGCGCAGGCATGGCGCTGATCACGTCCATCGCGTCCCGGGGGGAAACCTGAAATGCCTCATGCGCGGTTCCCAGGTGGGCGGCGATCCGGCGTGCATCATCGGCCTCGTCATAGTCGAAGGCGGGAAAACCGATCGAGAAGGTTCGCACCTTGCTGCTGCTGTTGGCCTGCATCAGGGCCACAACGAGGGACGAATCCAGCCCGCCCGACAGCCAGGCGCCCAGGGGAACGTCCGAGATCATGCGATCGCTCACGGCCTGTGCGAGCAGGTGTTCCAATTCGTTTGCGACTTCGGGATCGGCGAGCGAGACTGGGTTCTCCTGACCGGCCCGCGCAATGTTTGCGATGTCCCAGTAGGTTTCCAGCTCGGCTTCCTGGTCGGCGCGCAGGGTGAGGATGGTGCTGGGCTGGAGCTTTTGGATGTCCCGGTAGATCGTGGCCGGTGCGGGGACGTAGGCGAATTGCAGATAGGCGGCCAGCGCGTCCGGGTCTCTGGTGGCCGTCATGCGGTCCGATGCCAGAAGCGCCTTGATCTCCGACCCGAAGACGAAGGCGCCATTCTGATGGGCCCAGTAAAGGGGTTTGATCCCGAGCCTGTCCCGGACCAGCGAGAGGGTGCGCGTTTGCCGGTCGAAGACGGCAAAGGCAAACATGCCGACCAGGGCTTGGGCGGTTTTCCGCACGCCCCAGCAAGCGATGGCCTCGCGCAGCACAACGGTATCGGAGCTGGTGTCTACCGGATGTCCGTCCGCCGCGAGTTGCTGCGCCACGTCCCGGAAGTTGTAGATCTCGCCGTTGAAGACCAGAACGTAGCGCTGGCATTGTGAGACCGTCGGCTGGCGACCCTCGGGCGTGGGGTCAATCACCGCAAGCCGTCGGTGGGCAAGACCCAGCCCAACCTCGGGATCGAGCCAGACACCATCATCATCCGGACCGCGATGTTGGAGGCTATTTCCCATTGCTTCGGTGCGACGCTCCAGCGTCTGAGCATCGAACGCAGGGGCGCGATCCAGAATTCCCGCAATGCCGCACATTGTGTCTGACTTACCTTCCTGCCGATGTCATGGGCCTGCCGATGTCATGGGGCCAGTGTTGAGGGTGTCCGAAGGAGGCATTCTCTGAGGCCGAAGAACAGCTCACGAACAGGTTTCCTTGGTTGGGTGCTGCACGGGATCGCAGCCGTGGCGTTTTAGTGCACGCTCCCCCCGAGGATTGGCAACAACGAAGTGTGTATGAGCCAATCCGATCGGGTGCTTTCTGTCGCCTTCCTGATCGTTTTGGTCGGTGCGGTTCGGAGGATGGATTTATCTGGCTTCACGCGCCGCGAGAAATCTTTCGCATGCCCAAAAGGTGAGGCCTGACGCGCTGTTCATGGCGCGAACAAATAGCTTGACCGGCAGATAAATAGAGATAATGTGTTACCATATAGCTGCGATTCGCCCCTGCAAAGGACGATAACTCCGAGGGAAACCGATTCACCCGGAGTGCGGTAGCTATAGAGCTCGAAATGACTGAATTTATCCCCCTCAGCATACCGGACCTCCGGGGTCGCGAAGCCGAGTTGTTGCTCGGCTGTGTGCGCGACAACTGGGTGTCGTCGGCCGGACCGGAAGTCACGGCGTTCGAAACCGCTGTGGCGCGCCTCACCGGCCGTGCTCATGCTGTGGCGACGGTCAATGGCACTGCGGCACTGCATCTCGCACTGCTCGCCGCGGGCGTGCGCGCCGGCGATCGGGTGATCGTGCCCGACTGGACCTTCGCAGCCTCGGCGAATGCAATCGCACATGCCGGGGCCACGGCCTCGTTCGTTGATGTGGGAGAGGCCGACTGGGCACTCGACCCGGCTCTCGTTGCCGAAACGCTGGCCGGCGATCCGACGATACGCGCCGTGATCGCCGTCGATCCGCTTGGCCACACTGCTGATCTTGACGCGCTTGAGGCCGCCTGCGCGTCTTACGGTGTGCCGCTGATCGAGGATGCAGCCGGCGCGATTGGTGCCCGTTACTGCGGCCGCCCGAGCGGCACCGGCGGCGCGGCCGCGATCTTCTCATTCAACGGGAACAAGACGGTCACAGCCGGCGGCGGCGGCATGCTGGTCACCGACGACGCGGCGATGGCCCAGCAGGTGCGTCATTTGTCGACCCAGGCGCGGCCCGGCAGTGACTATGTCCATGACATGATCGGCTTCAACTATCGCATGACCAACATCAACGCCGCGCTGGGTCTCGCACAGATCGAGCGGCTCGATGAAATGGTCGCAGCCCGCCGCGCCATTGCCGCACGCTATGACCGCGCTTTTGTGGGCCTTGAGACGATAACGCCCATGCCGCGGCCCGGATATTGCGACAATGTATGCTGGCTTTATTCGGTGCGCCTACCCGACGAGGAAACGGCGCGTGCGCTCGTTGCGTCCTGCGATGCGGCTTCTATTCAGGCGCGTCTCTTCTGGCGCTCGCTGTCGGCACAGGCGCCTTGGCAGGACGCACCGCGGCGTCTGCGTGGGGTCTCGGCGGGACTGTCGGGCACGGTCGTCTCACTGCCGAGCTCATCATCACTCAGCGAACAGGACCAGCAGCGCGTCATCGATGCGGTCACGGCCTGGCACGAGAGTAACCTCGGAGCCGAGGCATGAAGCTGCTCCTCGTCGGGACCGGCGGACATGCCCGCCCGGTGGCCGAGGCCGCCGCGGACAACGGGCATGAGGTGATTGCCTGCGCCACCAGGGACCAGCCGGACTGGCTCGATGTGCCGCTGTTTGGCGACGACGACCAGCTGCCCGCCGCTGTGGCGGGTTTCGTGATGGGCCTTGGTGCGGCCGATCCCGCAGGGTTGCGGCGGCGGCTCGAACTGTTTCGCCACTATGCGGCGCGCTCTTTAGTGCCGATTTCGCTCGTCCACAGCCGCGCCTTCGCCGCTGAAGACGTGGTTGTCGCCGACGGGGTCACTGTGCTGGCCGGCGCCATGGTCAATGCCGGTGCGCGGATTTCTGAGGCGGCGATCGTTAACACTGGCGCGATCGTCGAGCATGACGCCGAGGTCGAAGCCGGTGCCCATGTTGCGCCGGGCGCGGTTCTTCTCGGTGCGGCGCACGTCGGCAGCTGCGCGATGGTCGGCGCCGGCGCCGTCGTGCTGCCCGGCGCCACCGTGCCGGCGGACACGCTGGTGCCGTCATTGACTCGCTATCCGCAGTGAAGCCAATGTCATGACCGCGCCGATTGTCATCGCCGAGGCGGGCGTCAATCATAATGGCGACCTTGCGCGTGCGCTGGAGATGGTCGCTGTGGCTGCCGAAGCGGGCGCCGACTACGTCAAGTTCCAGGCCTTCTCGACCGATGCGCTGGTCACCCACGACGCCCGCACCGCAGCCTACCAGCAAGATAATACCGGGAAATCCAGTCAGGACGCGTTGCTGCGTGACCTCGAATTGTCGCCTGATGAATTCGCGACACTCGCCGCGGCTTGCCGTACGGCGAAGATCGGCTTCATGGCTTCGGTGTTCGATATGGCGCAGCTCAATGCGCTCATCGCGCTCGGCATGGACAGGCTTAAGGTCGCCTCGGGTGAAATGACCAATACGCCAGCCCTGATCCGCTTCGCCGAACGCGGTTTGCCGGTCATCCTGTCGACCGGCATGGCCTCCCTCACCGAGGTCGAAGAGGCCGTCGCGGTGCTGCGCCTGAACGGTTGCGACGACATCACGATCCTGCATTGCACGTCGCTCTATCCGGCCCCGGTGGAAAGCCTAAACCTCGCCGCCATCGCCACCATGAAACAGTATTTTGGCTTGCCGGTCGGTTTTTCGGATCACAGTCTCGGTGATCATGCCGCGATTGCCGCCGTGGCGCTTGGCGCGACAATGATCGAAAAGCATTTCACACTCGACCGAGCGCTGCGGGGTCCGGATCACCGCGCCTCGCTCCTGCCCGATGAACTGACCGCGATGATCGCGCGCCTGCACGACGTCGCGGCATCACTCGGCGATGGCATAAAACGCCCAGCGGCAGGCGAAGCCGATACCGCGCGCCTGGTGCGCCGGTCCTGGCACACACGCCACGCGCTGCCGGCAGGCAGCGTGCTCGGCGAAGAAGATGTCGTCCTGAAGCGGCCGGCCGACGGTTTGTCGCCCTCGCGCTCGCCCGTCGGTTGCGCTCTGCGCCGCGCGCTCGAGGCCGACACCCCGCTATCCGACGACGACCTGAAGCCCGATGAACGCATTTTGAGTCAGTGAAAATTCATATGCCGCGATTAGTTTCTGTCAGCTCAAGTCGGGCCGATATCAGTATTCTTCGACCTGTTTGGGACGCGATCATTGCCGCCGACACCATGGACCTGCACGTGTTTCTCACTGGCATGCACCGGGCACCCGGCGCACCAGACGCGGGCGTGCCCGATGGTATCGAAGTGCATAGCGGCGGCGCCGATATGGGCGGTCACGCCGAGACGGCCGCACAGGCGATGGGCGCGATCACCGCGGCGACGGGCGAAATTCTGGCGGACCTTCGGCCTGATGCGATGTTCATCGTGGGCGACCGCCTCGACATGGCCCCGGCTGCCTTGGCGGCGCTTCCCTTTAATTTGCCCATCGCCCATCTGCATGGCGGCGAGGTCACCAAAGGGGCCGTCGACAACGACATCCGGTATATGCTCAGCCAGGTCGCAGGCCTCCATTTGGTCAGCAACGAATTTGCCCGTGAGCGCCTAGTCGACAAAGGCATCGACCCGTCACAAATCATCGTCACCGGAGCGCCCGGCCTCGATACGCTCGTCGGCGCGCCGCGGATTGCAGAGAATGAATTTGCAAACGAAGTGGGTTTGCCGCGCGACCGGCCTTTTGCCTTGTTGACGGTACATCCTGAAACCGCGAACTCGGACTTGTTGGCGCCGCTCAATGCGTGCCTCGAGGGAATCCGCAGTTGGGACGGCGCCGTTTTGGTAACCGCGCCAAACAGCGACCCTGCCGCCGCCGAAATCCGCCGCGTGTTGGAGAGCGAAGCCACGGCGCAGCCCAGCTGGGTTTTCGTCGACACGCTGGGCGGGCGCCTCTATCCGAGCGCTCTGCGGCATGCCGCGTTCATGTTGGGCAACTCGTCGAGCGGCATTATCGAGGCCGGCCTTTTCGGGTTGCCCGTCATAGACGTCGGGAGGCGACAGGAAGGCAGGGAGAGCGGACCGCATGTGACTCATGTCGCGAATGACGGACGCGCTGTTGCTGACGCCATTACCAAACTTTGCGACGGCGGAACCGCACCGGACCGCTACGACGCCGGAACGCTTTATGGCGACGGCTGCTCGGGCCCCCGTATCGCAACAGCATTGCAGTCATGGCTGGAGACCCTTTCCGTCCGATGATCGCCTCGGACCAGCGCCCCAAGCGGATCGTCGTGTTGCTCGGCGCAAAGCTGATCGGTCTTGATGCGGTGCTGCCAATCATTATGGCGCTCCGTGCCGAAGATCAGGCGCTGGATGTCAGGTTTGTTTTCCTCAATGCCGCGGCCATACCGACGGTCAGCGCGAACTACGCGCTTGATTCCGCCATGCGCGACACAGGGACAGTTGAATACCTGTCGAGCGGAAAAGGCGGTGCCGCCGGTAAGATGGCGGCCGCCGGGCGCCTGGCGAGACATTGCGTGCTCGCGCTGGTCCGCCCCGCCTGGCTTTTCTCCTATACCGACGTGGGTCAGTTTCCCATTTCACCGCTCGCCCGTGCGGCACGGCTTGGTGGCGGGAAAGTACTGATATACGCCAAGTCTGCTTATCCCGGCGGCGCGGCGGAATTGGCGGCGCACCAATTAAAGCCGCAACGCCAGAATCGCGATGTCCGCTTTGTCGATCCCGGTGACGCGTTTCTGATGTACCACCGCGATCAGGCGCCGATGTACGCAGATTTCGGTCTCACGCGGCCGACGCTGATTGGAACGCCGCGCCAATACCGAGAATGGGGCGACCATTTGGACCGGGTCGGTCGCCAGACCGGATTGCTCGACGCTGCGGGCGAACGTATTGAGACGGATAGCCGGCCGATTATTGCGGTATTTTATTCCGGCGACGTCACGATCCCCACACAGATCGATCAGCCGCGTCAGTCGTTGCAGCGAATCCTGGATTTCACAGCTCGGTCTGCGGCCGGGGCCGCTATTCTCATCAAGCCGCACCCGAATTGTGATTTGACGGAATTGCGCGGTGACATCGCGTCGTCGGCGCGACCGGATGCCGTGATCACGTTCGCGCATCCGCAACTGCTGGCGCGCGCCGCACGGGTCGCGATCTTCAACAACAGTTCGAACGCCATGAACGATGTCTACGCGGAGGGCACTTGCGTCATCGAGACATCGGTTTATACGCAGGAAATTCTCGCCCACGGACCCTCATTGTTTCCGAACGCCGGGCGCGTCGACGGCAGCAACGACGACGCATTCGATACAGCCTTGCGTGCCGCCGCCACAACGCCCGAACGTTTGCCGAAGCCCTGTCTGGATGATCTCGTCAGCCAGCGACCGGATTCAATCATCGATACGATTATGCAGGCTGTCGCGCGGCCATAAATGCTGTTCAACAGCTACATCTTTTTATTCGCGTTCCTGCCGCTGACGTTGATTGCCGTCTGGCTGTCGCGCCGATACAGCCGCAATGCCGCGATCGTCGTCCTGATCGTTGCGTCGACGATTTTTTATAGCTGGCTCGTCCCGGCGCATCTGTTTCTGCTTCTGGGGAGCGCGGTCTTCAACTACGTCGTCGCGCTGCGCATCTGCAACAGCGAGAAGCACGCAGACGAGTTTTTGTGGCTCGGTGTGACGGCCAATCTCGTTTTGCTGGGGGTTTTCAAATACCTCGATTTCCTGATTGGCACCGTCAACTCGTCCCTGGCGACTGAATGGACATTGACCCACATCCTGCTGCCGTTGGGGATTTCGTTTTTTACCTTTCAGCAAATAGCCTTTCTCGTCGACGCCCGACGCGGCGAGGCCAACGTCCCCGCGCTTCCCGAATATCTTCTGTTCGTCAGTTTTTTCCCGCAACTGATCGCGGGACCGATCGTCCACCACCGCGAGATACTGCCGCAATTGCGCAGCGAACAGTTCGCCGTGCTGACAAGCAAGACAATGGTGCTCGGCCTCGCCTGGCTGGCGATCGGTCTGGCCAAAAAAACACTGATCGCCGACCAAATTGCGCAAATCTCCGACAAGGCCTTTGGCGCCGCATCATTGGCCGACGCAACACCGAGCTTTTTCGAGGCCTGGTTCGGCGCCCTGGCATTCGCCTTTCAGATTTACTTCGACTTCTCCGCCTATTCCGATATGGCGATCGGCCTCGGCATCATGTTCGGTGTTTTGCTGCCGCTAAACTTCGCGGCACCCTACCGTGCGACCTCGATCATTGAGTTCTGGCATCGCTGGCATATGACCCTTTCACGGTTTTTGCGCGACTACCTCTATTTCGCGCTGGGCGGCAACCGAAAGGGTACATTTCGCCGCTACACCAACCTGATGACCACCATGGCCCTTGGTGGACTTTGGCACGGTGCGGCATTCACCTTAGTGATTTGGGGTGCCTTGCACGGTGTTTATTTGATGGTCAACCACGTCTGGCGACGCCTCGGGTTCCCCCTTCCTGCGTTCATCGGCTGGGCGTTGACCATGATGGCTGTTTGTTTCGCCTGGACGTTGTTTCGGGCTGACGATCTCGACACCGCGATTCGCATGATCGAAGGCATGGTCGGACTGAACGGTGTGAAGCTGGCACAGGACCATTTCGAGCTGATTGGCCCGCTCGGTGCCGCGCTCGCCTCTGTCGGTGTCGTATTCGAGGGGCCGCCGGTTGTGCGCCTGACGCATTTCCCGCTGTTCTTCGGGCTGATCGTCTTCGTTCTCATTGCGCCAACGACGCAAAAACTGCTCTCTTGGTCTTCGCCGGAAAAACCTGCTTTCAGGCAACTTGGCGTACCAGCGGGTCTTGCGGCAGGCGTGTTGCTGGGGATCGCGATACTGGGCATTGGCGATGCAAGCCAATTCATCTACTTCCAATTTTGACACTGGTATTTCCAATTTTGACACTGGCCCGGGCGAGATGACACATCGCGGATCGGCGTTGAATGCACTGGCCGCCCTGCTTGGCACGGCGGCATGTCTGTTGTTGCTGATCGCGGGCCTCAACTATCGCGTTGATCCGGCCGCGATTTTTGACAATGGTTTCGCAGCGCGGGAGAACGCCACGATCCTGACGAGCGGGCAGTCGGCCGCGCTCACCCATGTCGATGATCGGCGTTTGCATGTCGAAGTTGCTCAACTGATTTCGCCGACACCCGATACGCTCATTCTCGGATCTAGCCGAACCATGCTGGCGAACACGCAAATGGTGTCCGGTACGTTGTACAATGCGAGCGTAAGCTCCGCGACGCTGCCCGATATTCTGGGACTCGCGGAAGCCTTTGTTGCGGCGGGAAAGAAACCGCGAACTCTCGTCCTGGGCGCCGACACATGGCTGCTCTCCGATACGCCCATCAACCAGCGGTGGCGCGCAATCGGCGAAGAATATGGCGCCATGCAGGCGCGAATCGGCGACCAAACGAAGCGCCGGACAACGGACAAATTCTCACGAGCGAAAACTCTGATCTCGTTACCCTATACGCTCGAATCGTTGGCCGAGCTCCGTGCTGATCCGATGACTGCACTGTTCGCAAGCGCGCCGTTGGCGGCGGTCGACCCGGCGCGCTGGGATGGGCCGCTGAAGCGCGCGGACGGATCACTCAGATACGGTGTCGACGTACGCAACCGCGCGCCGCAGCTGGTGCAGGTGGCCGCGTTGACCGACGCGCAGCAGATAATTACAGAAGCACTTGTGGCCGAAGAGCCCGGTCTCGCATCGGCTGACAGGCTGAGCCGCTTCGCCCGGTATCTCGAATCCGAAGATGTGACACTTGTGCTTCTACTGCCGCCCTTCAACCCGCTGACCTACCGTGCTGTCGCAGAAAGCGCGCGGCCCAACTATCTGCGAGAGCGCGAGCAATATTACCGTCAGTGGGCCGGGAATCTTGGTGTGCCGGTCGTCGGCAGCTACGACCCGGATCGCGCAGGGTGCAGCGCCGAAGAATTCTACGACGGCGTCCACGCACGCCCCTCCTGCCTGGCGCGCCAGCTTGTGTCGCTGGGCGAGACAGGCGGTCGACGTTGACCCAGATCGCCAGCGACACTCTTGTGCTGGTCACGGCGCGCAATGGTTCCAAGCGCCTGCCGGGCAAAAACCTGCGCCAGCTCGCCGGTCGTTCCCTGCTGGCCTGGACCGCTGATGCGGCGCGCGCAGATTTGCCGGATGTCGAGGTCCTGCTGTCGACCGACGGCGAGGAAATCGCAACCGAAGGTCGACGCCTCGGCTGGGCCGTGCCGTTTGTGCGACCCCAGGAGCTCGCGAGCGACAGCGCCTCGTCGGTCGGCGTCGCACTGCACGCGCTCGACTGGCACGCACAAACTTATGGCCGACTGCCGGCGCGGGTTCTCATGCTGCAGCCGACCTCTCCGTTCCGTCCGCGCGGCCTGTTGCGCGAGGCGATCGGGTTGATGGATGGCGACGACGCACTCGAAGCCGTGATCGCTGTCAAACGCGTGTCCGTGGGTGTGGCACATGTCTATGGGGAGGCTGCCGGCCGGCTGCAGCCCATCAGTCCTGGCGCCGATGCGGGCCAGGCCTGCTATGTACCTTCGGGTGCCCTCTATCTAATTCGCACCGACGCGCTACAACGCGAACGCAGTTTCATTCCGCCCGCGACCGGCTTGGTGCCACATGGCGGTCTGTCTACACTGGATATCGACGACCTCGACGACTGGTCGCTCGCCGAAGCGGTGTCGGCGCGATTTCTCGAACTCTCCAAAACCGATTGAAGACATTCGAATGACAAAGAAACAAGCAGGGTCCTATCTCAACGGGAAATCCGTCCTCGTCACCGGCGCCACAGGCTCGTTCGGCAGGCAGTTCGTTCGGACGGCGTTGGAGCAATTTAACCTTGAACGCCTCGTCGTATTCTCGCGCGATGAGTTGAAGCAATACGAGATGCAGCAGGACCCCGGCTGTCAGAGCGACATCATGCGCTACTTCATCGGCGACGTTCGGGATCTGTCGCGGTTGGAAATGGCTATGCGGGGGATCGACGTCGTGATCCACGCGGCGGCTCTAAAGCAGGTCCCGGCGGCCGAGTATAATCCGTTCGAGTGCATCCGGACCAATGTCCATGGCGCAGAAAATGTCGTTGTCGCGGCCATCCGGTCTGGCGTCCAGAAGGTCGTTGCGCTTTCGACCGACAAGGCGGCCAATCCGATCAATCTCTATGGCGCCAGCAAACTTGCTTCCGACAAGATATTCATTGCCGGCAACAATCTGTCGGGAGATGCTGGCACACGATTTTCTGTCGTGCGCTACGGCAACGTTGTCGGTTCGCGCGGCAGCGTCGTGGAGCTGTTCCAACGACTGATCGACACAGGTGCGGACAGCCTTCCGATCACGGACAGGCGCATGACGCGTTTCTGGATCACCTTGCGACAAGGTGTCGAATTCGTCATGTCGACTTGCGACATGATGACGGGCGGCGAAATTTTCGTCCCGAAGATCCCGAGCATGCGGATCACCGACCTTGCGAACGTCATGGCACCGGATCTCGCGACCCATGAAATCGGCATCCGACCGGGCGAAAAACTGCACGAAATGATGATCTCCGAGGACGATGCGCGGACCACGCTCGAACTTGCGGACCGTTATGTCATCGAGCCGGCCTTTGCCTTCTGGAAGCGCGATCATCTGGAGGCCGCGGGCGCAAGCCGCCTGCCGGAAGGATTCAGTTACCAAAGTGAAACAAACACTGAATGGCTCGACCATGACGGCCTGCGGCAATTGCTGAAATCCACGAAATGACAGCCGACGTCAGACGCTTCATGCCGTATGGCAGGCAGCACATCGACGACGATGATGTGGCCGCCGTCGTCGATGCGCTGAAAAGTGATTTTCTAACCACGGGCCCCGCGATCGAACGTTTCGAGAGCGGACTTTCTGACGTCACGGGCGCCGCGCATATGGTTGCCTGTTCGAGCGGGACGGCAGCTCTGCATCTCGCCTGTATGGCGGCCGGACTCGGTCCTGACGACGCCGTGGTCGTGCCGGCCATTACATTTGTCGCAACGGCAAATACACCCCGATTCACAGGCGCCGAAATCGTATTTGCCGATGTTGATTCGGAGACCGGCCTGATGGAAGCGGACCACGTCTCGGCGGCCATCGCGCGCGCCGAGCGGCCGGTTCGCGCGATCTTCACCGTTCATCTCAATGGTCAATGCGCCAACCTCGACGCGTTGCGCGCGCTGGCCGACCGGCACGGTGCCTGGCTGATCGAGGATGCCTGCCACGCTCTCGGATCGCGCTATCGCGGCACAAATGTCGGGGCGGGACTGTATGGCGAAATGGTCTGTTTCTCGTTCCATCCCGTCAAGACGATCGCCTGCGGCGAGGGCGGGGCCGTCGGCACGAATGACCCGGTCCTGGCCGCGCGCATGGCGCGTTTACGCAATCACGGTATCGAGCGTAACCCGGCCGCATTCACCCAACCCGATGAAGCACAGTCGAAGAATGGTACGCCGGCGCCCTGGTATTATGAGATGTCGGAGCCCGGCTACAATTATCGCATGAGCGATCTGCACGCCGCGCTCGGCGCCAGCCAGTTGACCAAGCTGGACCGCTTCGCCGACGTGAGACGAACGCTCGTCACGGCTTACCGCGATGCCTTGGCGCCGCTCGCACCAATCGTTCGCCCGGTGCCGCAAGGCGCCGACAATGATCCGTGCTGGCATTTGATGGTGGTGCTGATCGATTTCGACGCCGCCGGGAAAGACCGTTCCGAGGTGATGGACACTTTGCGCGCTGGGGGCATCGGCAGTCAGGTGCATTACGTACCCGTACCCTCGCAACCCTATTATCGCCAGGTCGCCGGCGGCGGCACCTATCCTGGTGCGCGCGAATATTACTGTCGTTGCCTCAGCCTGCCATTGCACACGGGTATGTCCGAAACCGATGTTGCGTCTGTCGTCGCTGCGCTCAAGCGGGCCCTCGAGATATGACCGACGCGTTCACCGATCTCGCCCCCGTTACGCTTCCGCCGGAAGCTACACTCACCGAAGCGATGGAGCGGATGACCGCAACGAATATCGGCATCGTGCTGGTGACCGATGCAGAACAGCGTTTGCTCGGGGTGGTCGTTGATGGCGACATTCGGCGCGCGCTGCTACGCAACCCCAACCTCGACCAACCCCTCTCGTCGATCATGACGGTCAATCCGCGCACGGCGCCGTTCGCTGCCGATGATGAGAATCTCGCGGCGCTCGCCGAAGGCGCCAAGAGTCCGTGGCTGCCGCTCGTCGACGATCAAAATTGCGTTCGCGGTCTGGTCAATCTCGTGACCTATCGACAACAGCGCACGCGCCTCCCCAACGCGGCGGTCCTGATGGCCGGCGGCCGCGGCACGCGTCTGATGCCGCTGACGGCTGAAATGCCCAAGCCGATGATGCCCATTGGCGGCCGGCCGATTCTTGAAACATTGATCCGGCAACTCGCGGGTCACGGGATCGATCGCTTCTACCTCTCGGTTAACTATCTGGCGGAGAAGATCGAGGCGCATTTCGGCGATGGCGCGTCTCTTGGGGTTGAGATCAGTTACCTGCACGAAGACAGTCCGCTAGGCACCGCCGGCGGCATCGCGCCTTTGCGTGACATGGAGGAGGCGCCGCTACTGGTCATGAACGGCGATGTCCTGTCGCGCGTCAGCCCGCGTTCGCTTTTCGCCTTTCATGCCGAAGAAGGCGTCACGGCAACCGTCGCCGTGCGTGAGTTTGCGGTAGAAATCCCCTATGGGGTCGTTGAAATAGAGGATCGTCGGCTCACCGGTTTTCTCGAAAAGCCTGTCCATACCGTTTACATCAATGCTGGAATCTATGTGCTCGACCCGCAGGGGTTGGGGCACATTCCACCCAACGAAAAATTCGATATGCCGGATTTGCTGAACCGTATAAACGCGGACCCCGACGGTGGGGTCGCCTGCTTCCCGGTGCCCGAATACTGGGCCGATATCGGCCACAAGCAGGACCTGCAACGCGCAGAGCAGGATTTCCACCGCCACTTTCCGGAGGGTGACAATCTTGTCCCCGGGAGCAGCATCGAATGACGATACGATCTCCTTCCCTGGTCGCCTGCATCGCCGCACACCCGGACGACGAAGTGCTCGTGGCCGGCGGCAGCCTGTTCCGGCATGCCAGCGAAGGCTGCCGGGTTCGCTCACTCATCCTCGCCAGTGGGCTCGATTCCCGCGGATCCGCTTCCGAGAGCGCACATGACGCGCTGGCTGTCTGTGCCGCTGCGGCCGCCGATAAACTGGGAAGCGAACCGCCAACGCTTGAACGGCTCCCCGATAATCGGCTCGATACGATTGCGTTGCTCGACATTGTTCAAACGGTCGAACGTTTCCTCGCCGATTTTCCCGCCGACATCATCTACACTCATCATCGCGGTGACCTGAACATTGACCATCGGATCGTCCACGATGCCGTGGTCACGGCAACGCGGCCAGTTCCCGGCGCGCCATCGCCATGCGTTTTTGCAGGTGAAGTGCTGTCGAGCAGCGAATGGCAATCGCCGCAGATGGCGCCGTTTCAGCCGCAACATTTCGTGGCGCTGACGGGCGAAGCCCTGACGGCAAAGACCGAGGCGCTGTCGGCATATGCCGACGAAGTCCGAGACGCACCGCACCCGCGTTCGGTCGCCGGGATAGAGACGCTGGCGCGGCTGCGGGGAATGGCCTGTGGTCATGAAGCCGCCGAGGCTTTCATGCTCGTGCGCAACGTGATGGCGTAACCGGCAACCAGAAATGCCCCGCGCGCTGTTCTTCATGCATAACTACAACGACTTCGATCATATGACGCCCGTGATCGACAGCCTGATGATGACCGGGCGGTGGCAATGCGCCGTCGTATTCTACCCGTCGGCGACGTTGAGCTCGGTGTCGTTCGAGGATGATTGGCGGCTCGAGTATCTGCGTCAGACCCATGGTGTCACGGCGCATCATATCGACGACGTCGCACCGGCCAGTCGGAAAAACTTCCGCCTGTTCAAGATCCGTAATTTCCTGACGCGGCTGTGTGACGCGACATCTCCGATCGGACATCTGTTCGGCCGCGACGTGAGGGGGTTGCTGCCATGGTTCCTGGCATCGCGCAGCTGGGACCATTTCCTGGCATTCTGGCTGCGCCGCGTATCCGGCGTTGGCACTCAGCTTTTCGAGCGATTCAATCCCGATATCGTCGCGGTCGACTGGGGCAAGACACACAACATCATCACGCCCGTGTTGGAGCGCGCCGCACAAACAGCCACGCCCGTCATCGAGCTTCCCCACGGCGCCTGGACCTATGAGGGCGTGTTCAGCCACGCCAGCCAGTTCGATCCGGAGAAGCTCCAGAAGCGCACACGCCTGCCGGTCACGCGGTCGAGCGCCGTGGTGCTCGACAATCTGTACAAGGGATACCGATCGGAACTGCAGGGTATCGAGCGCAAGCGAATGCGGTTTCTCGGTCTCGCCCGGTTCACACCAGATTGGCTGGAACGGCTGGCGACCCTGCCCAGGGGAACGGCGCGCCTCGGATCGAACGGCAGGCCCAAGCTGGTCTGGTTTCCGACCTGGCTGATGGCGTGTGACGTGGATGCGATTGATGCGACGCTGGATCTACTCGAACGCTATGCCGACCGGATCGATATCGTGCTCAAAGTTCATACGCGAAACCCGGCGCACGAAGCGGCTGATTACGGCCGGCGGCTCAAGCCTGGAAGTCGCATTCGGCTCGTCGCCAACGAAGAGGAATCCTTCGCCGTGACGCGCTGGGCCGACATCGTGTTGATCACCCAGTCGAGCATCGTTTATGACGCGTTCCTGTTGGGGAAACCCGTTCTCTATCTGAAGTACACGCATGACTTCACCTGCATGTGGGAAACCGACGGTGTCGGAGAGACCGTCGAGAACACCGGCGCGCTCGAGGCCCTTCTCGAAAAAATCGTCGACGGCACCTATCGGCCGACCTACGACAACGCCATGATCGACCGCTATCTTCGACTGGGCGTCACCGGCGGCCAGGCGCCAGATGCGGTGCTCGACAGTTACGTCGCGCTGTTCGACCAGGCCGCGGCCGGCGAACCGTTGTGTGCGGGATTCGACCTCGAAACTGTCGAAAAAATCTGGCAACAACAGGACCGGAAAATCGTCCAATACTCCGCATCCAACGCAAACGCCGATACGCCGTGCGCAACGCAAACCCAGGATGGAGTTGACCATGGTTAGCAAAGACAGTGAGGAACGCCCATTGATCCGTCGTGCTGACAATTGGGTGGAGAATCTGTCGGTCGACGAGGTCGTCAGCGATCCGCTGAACGAACTCGTCGCGGCACTGTCCGGTCTAGCGCAACGCTTCGGTGTGCGCCGCGCACGCGTGCTCACCGGAGATACCGTAGACCCGTCGGCCGAGGCCAATCTGCGGGACACAATCGGGGGTCGCGTCGAAATCGCCGGCATCGATTCTTTCGACCTTGCGCATGACGGCGCGCACACATTCCCGGACGCCAGCGCCTGGCAGCAGGTTGACGCAATTCTGTGTCTCGATTCCGGTGACGCAAGCTATCTCAACGCGGTGCAATTCTGTTTCGACAATGGGCTGACACTGCCGGTGCTGACCGATTTCGCGGCGTTGCCCGCGCAGTCCTGCCAGATCGGTTTCCAGGCAAGCCATGCGCCCGAGGATAGCGATATCTTCATTTACAATTATTTCGAGCGAAATTACCGCATCAAGGATCCGCTTCAGATCGTCTGGCGGGCCTACTGGTCGACCGACGAGACGACACATGGGACGTTCTTTCTCGGTCCGAATGAATCGGTTCGGCTGCGCCCGCACGATCTCGGCCAGCCCGATGGTGCCACGGACGGCACCCTGGTCTATGAAGCGGGCCATCCGGCTTTCGCGCGCGTCCCGAACACCCGCTTTCGCGGCCTGGTCGACATCTATGGCCGGCACTATTGCACCAGCTTGCACGGCGATGAAATTCAACCCAAGCGCGTTGCCGAAGGCCGGTGGTTCGACACCCATGTCGGCGACCTGGGCGGCAATGCCGACGTGGTGCTCACATTGCGCAACGATGTTTCCGATCCCGGCGAATTGGAGGTCGCGCTGACCCTGCAGCCGATTGACGGCGGCAGTGCGAAAACCGCCGTGGTCACATTGTCGTCCCACGAAATGCAGAAGTCGGTTCCGCTCGCCGCACTGGCAGCCGCGCCGACGCAGCCGACCCGCCACGACATCGTCGCCGAAGTTACCGGCCGCGCCTGTCGACTCGAATGGGCCGAAACCGCGATGGATGCGGACGACACCCGGAGCCTTTTAAGCAATCACGGCTCGACCAATAGTTTCGAGATGCGCGATCTCGTCGGCGCCCGGTCCGCAACAACGCCGCCGGACAGCCGCATGTTCGAGAAACTGCGCGAACTTGCCGCGCATGATGTGCTGGCATTGCCTTATCCGATGCCGGTGCTGTCGGCCGAGAGTGACCTTCAATTCTCGTTTTCCGCAGGCAAGTTCCTGCCGCGAATCGATTCGGTCACGATCGTCGCCTTCGACAATGACGGCCGTATGGTCGGGCGCGATCAGATGGCGCTGCCGAAGGACCTCGGTTACGTCACCGCTGCGGACACGCCGTTCGCCGCCGCGCTCGCCAAGGGCGGATTGCTGCTGATCAGTCCACCCTATGTGGAAAATGACCTTGTCGCCTATCAGAACTGCCGCGAGGATCTGTGGCTGCGCCTTGCCAGTCGCAGTTCCGGCGAGGGCGACATCGCTGAATTTCAGATGCACAATCGCAATCTGCGCGGCTACACGCTGCCGATCGGTTTCGGTCAGTCTCCGCAGATGATCAAATCGCGTACGGACATGATGATTCGCTTTCGGTGCGAACCACGCTTTGAAACGCGCTTGCTCCTGATCAACGCGTCGCCCGAGCTGGGTTTCGACCGGCATGGTCCGGTCACCCTGGAATTCAACCAGCCGGATGGCAGCACCATAACCAACACGATAGAAATGGCGCCGCAGACTTGCGTGTTTGCGCCGATCGCGGAACTGGCGCCGGCCGGCGCGTCGCTGCCCGAAGATGGCTGGGTGCGGGTCGTTTCGAACAAGCTGGCGCTGTCGGCCTATTGTGCCCTCATAGACCGACCCGGCGGCGGCATCGGATTTCAGCATCTCTGGGGCGCCTGAGGCTGCTCCCACCACCCATCACCCACCAAGAAAGCATCTGGACCGTGAGCGAAATTAGCAGAGAAGATTTTACGAAGGCGATCGACGCCGTTGGCGAAGCGTTTGCCGAAGCTGATCCCAAGGGGCTCGCCTTCGGTCTGCGTACGCATGTCACCTATGGACTGTACAAGCAGTTCGACGATCTGCGCGGCGCGCAAACGCCGTTCGATCGCGGTGCATTCGAGGCCGCACTCAAACTTGCCTGCGACCAGATCCGCATGCATCCGAAGATCGAAACCGCGTCGATGCAGCCCGGTGCTGAGGAGACAACGGAGTCCTTCACCGCCGACCTCTACAGCCGTTGTTGGACGTATTATTCCGACGAGCAGTTTCTCGAAATGGCGAAACTATTCACCGGTCGCTTCGACAAGAACGGCGTCGCGCTCGATCTTGCCGGCAGCAAATGCATCGATCTCGGCTGCGGCAGCGGGCGATATGTTGTGGCGATGGCAGAACTGGGCGCGCGCGAGGCGCATGGTCTGGATTTGAGCGATCGCGCGATCGAGGATGCCAGGGCCCGGACATCGCGCCTCGGCATCGAAGGTTGCCATTTCCAGCAGGGCAGCATGCTGGAACTTCCCTACGAGGATGACAGCTTCGACTTCGTCTCCTGTAACGGTGTCATCCACCATACGACCGATCCCAAGAAGAGCCTCGCCGAATTGGCCCGTATCACCCGGCCGGACGGGATCGCTTACATCATGATCTATGGGTCGGGCGAGCTGTGGTGGGACCTGACCGACATGATCCGCGATGTGATGGCTGTGGTGCCGCGCGGCTACGCGTTTGCTGCGCTTGACCTGATGCGCGTGCCGCCGGGGAAAATCTTCAACTACATGGACCACATGTTCGTTCCCTGCCGTGAGGTGATCAGTCACGCGGAGTTCCAGGATCGGTTGAAGGAGGTCGGCTTCACCAGTTGGGAGATCATGACCCGCGGTGAGATGATCGATAGCGCCGAACGCAAGGCCCTGTTTCCCGAGGATGACGACCTCGTCGGCGAGGCAGATCTGCGTTACATCTGCCGGTTCTGATCGGGTAACCAACGATGTTGTCTGTTGTCATTCGATGCAAAAACGAGGCGCGCTGGATTGGCCGCTGCCTGTTCGCGCTCGCGCAACAGCGTCTCACCACGATCGAGCCCGTGGTCGTCGACAACAATTCAACCGACGGCACGCGCGAGATCGCCGAACGGATGGGCGCGAAAATCGTGTCGATCGGCGACGACGAGTTTTCGTTCGGCCGCGCCATCAACCGCGGCTTCGACGCCGCGCGCTACGACAGCGTGGCGATCCTGTCGGCGCATTGCGTGCCGGTTGATGAATTATGGGCCGACTACCTCGCCGCGGCCCTGGAGGCAGCACCTGGTGTGGCAGGCGCATACGGGCGGCAGGAGCCATTGCCCGACACCAGCGACTTCGACAAACGTGATTTGTGGCTGACATTCCGCGATCAGCGTCTGCATCAGACCAATGATGCCTTTTTTCACAACGCAAATAGCGCCGTGTCGAAACACACCTGGCGCGACCATCCGTTCGACGAGGACATAAACGGGCAGGAAGACCGGGAATGGGGCCAGCGCATGATCGCGCAGGGCCACTCGCTTTTCTACGAGCCCCATGCGCGCGTTTATCATTTTCACGGCATTCATCAGGGGCGCAATGAGGCGCGTGCGGCGCGCGTCGTCCGGGTGATCGAATTTCTCAACCAGCGCAGCACCGTCTGAGCGGCACAGGGACGACATGGAACAAACAACTGCGGTGAAAACCGAACAGCGAAACTGCATCGCGATCATTCTTGCGCGCGGCGGCTCCAAAGGATTGCCCGGCAAGAATATCAAACCCGTCGCCGGAAAGCCGCTGGTCGCCTATTCGATCGAGGCCTGCCTGAACAGCGGCGTGTGCGACGATGTGCTGGTGTCGACCGACGATGAAGAGATCGCCGATGTCGCGCGCGCCCATGGCGCATGGGTCCCATTCCTGCGACCCGACGAACTTGCGACCGACGAGGCACGTAACGAAGCCGTACTGGTTCATGTGCTCGAAGAGCTTGAGCGCAGTCACGGGATTTCCTACGACATCGTCGTCTATCAGCAACCGACCGATCTGTTCCGCTCGCCATCCTGGATTCGCCAGGCGGTCACGCTATTGGATGAGAATCCGGAACTGGAGAGCGCCTTCGTCGCGAATGAGACCGCAAAAAATTTCTGGGTGCGCGATCTCGATGATGAGAACTGGGTGCGCGTGCTGCCCGAGATGTCCAACTATATGACCCGACAAAACCCGAACCGACGGCGCCTGTATCGCGAGGACACGGGCGTGGCTTGCGCAACCCGCGCCTCGATCGTCCGGTCCGGGCGCCGGATCGGCGACAAGGTCGAGATAATCGCCAATGACGATTTTCGCACCGGCATCGACATACATGATGAATTCGACCACTGGCTGGCCGAGCAGGTGATCCTGAAATGGGGCCTGCCGGAATGACCGTGCCGGGGCGCGCCTTTCCGCTGCTGGTGATTGTGCCGGTGCGCTCGGCCGATGAGGACGCGCCGCTCTTCCTGTCGCAGATCGGCGAGGGAACGGTGCTCGACCGGACATTCGCCGATGGCGAGCGCCAACGCGAAAATGGCGACGTGACGCTGATGGTCACGACGGACGATGCGCGCATTCGCGATGCCGCCGAGGCGCGCGATGCCGGCTGGCATGTTCGCTTGCGTGACGAAAACGAAACTGCGGGCGGCTACTTTCACGCCATCGCGCGCGCCAGTGAGCTGGCTGCGGACGCGACCGGCAAGCGGTTCGGTTCGGTACTTGTGCTTGAGCCGAGCCATCCGTTCCGGCCGCGCGGGCTGATAGGTAATGCGCTTGACCTGTATGGGCGCCAATCGGAACTTGAGACCGTCGTCGCCGTCGTGCGCGAGTACGGCAATTTGTGGACCGAAGACGATCACCAGGGGCTGAACCGTATCCACACACCCGAAGGGCGTAATTTCTTCCGCGAGATGGCGGGGCTTTGTCTGCTGACCAGCCCGACTGCGATCAAGGGAACGACCGCCATGGGGGCCAATGTCGGCTTCGTCGTCGTCGAGGAGCAATGGGCGCTGATCGACATTCACGAGCATGACGATGTCGAGCTCGCGCGCCGCTTTCACAGTTTTCTGTCGTCCGGCACGGCCTGACGGGACCCTCAGGGCGCTCACAAACATGTGCGGCATCTTTGGCAGCTTCGACCGCCCGCTCGACGGGTCCGACCCGGCGCGCGCGCTCTCTGCAATGGCAAGCCGCGGGCCCGACGGCGCCGCGATACGGGCCCTCGGCCCGGACCGTCTGTTCGGCCATACGCGCCTGTCGGTCGTTGACCTCGACCAAAGCGCCGATCAGCCGCTGGCCGGGCTCGGCGAGGCGCTGTGGATCGTCTTCAATGGGGAAATCTACAACGCGCCGGAATTGCGGGCGCAAATTCCCGACTATCCCTGGCAGACCGATCACAGCGACACCGAGACGATCCTCGCCGCCTATTGGAAATGGGGCGAAGCCTTCGTCGAGCATCTGCGCGGCATGTTCGCCTTCGCGTTGTGGGATGGGCGCAGCGCCAGCCTTTACCTGGCCGTCGATCGTTTCTCGATCAAGCCGCTGCTTTGGACCCGCGAGGGTGGCGGTCTCGCCTTCGCCTCGACGGCGGCCGCGCTCAACCCGCTCGGTGTGCCGCTTGCGCCGAATGAACGTGCGGTCCATTCATGGCTTGCCGACGGTGTCCTCGACACCGGACAGGAGACGTTCTTCGCCGGGATCGACCAGGTGCCGGCGGCGACCATCGCCCGCTGGCGCGGCGGCGAGCTGTCGTTGCGCCGCTACTGGACACCAGCCGAACCTGCACCACGCGAAACCTCTGTCGATGAGATCGCCGGTTGGCTCGACGAGGCGACGGCATGCCATCTGTTGGCCGACGTGCCCGTCGGCATCAACCTGTCCTCGGGCCTCGACAGCAATGTGTTGAGGTTGCGGGCCAAGGCCAGCGGTTCGCCGCTGCATGCCTTTACGTTCAGCTTTCCCGACACGGTCTATGACGAGGCCGCCCGTGTCGCGCCGATCATGTCGGACGATGACCCCTGGACGGTGACGGCGATCGAACCAGAGGATCTCTGGCGCGATCTGATCCCGCTGACGCGCAGCATGGAAATGCCGCTGGGTGGTCTTGCGATTTACGGGCATGCGCGCAATGCCGCGGCGGCGCGCGAGGCGGGCTTCAAGGTTCTTTTCGCGGGCGAGGGCGCCGACGAGATATTCTCGGGTTATAAATATTACGCCGAGGCGGCCATCGCCGAGGCGTGGAACCGTGGCGACCGTGATGCCGCCACGGCGTTGTGGCAGGCCTTCGCGAAAGATGATCCGGAAAGCTGGCGACTGGGCCCCGAGGCGCTCGCCTGCCGGGGCGATCAGACGGCAATCGCCCGCGCACCGGACGGGACGGCGCTGAATGTCGGTTTTCTCAGCGATGCTTTCGCGCAGACCGACCGGCTGGCACCGCCGCCGATGCCGCAGGGCGAACCGGTGCGCGCATTGATGTGGCGTGACCTCGCCCATATGAAAGTGCCCAAGCTGCTGCGCTGGCAGGACCGGGCCTATATGGCGTCGAGCGTGGAGATTCGCTTGCCCTATCTTGATCATCCGCTGGTCGAACGCATGCAGCAGGTGCCGATCGACGCGCTGCTCGCCGGCGGTCACGCCAAGGCGCCGCTGCGCGCGATCGCCGAACGGCTGCTGCCGTCGGATTATTTCCGCCTGCCGAAGCTGTATGTCGCGACGCCGCAGCGCGAATGGATGAAACGCGATCTGCATGACAGGATCGACGCCTGGCTGGACCCCGGGGCGGCGCTGGTGCGCCGCGGCTATATCAATCTCGAAAGATTGCGCAGCGCCTACCGTGACTATTGCGAACAGCCGGAACTGGGCAATTCGTTCTTCATCTGGAAATTCCTCGCACTCGAAGCGATGTTCCAGGGCTTGTTTGAGGGCGCGTCGGCATGACGCAGACCCGCAGCGGAATCGTCATTCAGGCGCGGACCGGCTCCACGCGGTTTCCCGGCAAGGTGCTGGCCGATCTGCATGGTCAGCCTATGATCCTGCGGGAGGTCGAGCGTCTGCGGTGCACAGCGGGAATCGATACGATAATCGTCGCAACCACGGACAGCCCGGCCGACGATGCGCTCGCCGCGTGCATTGCGGACGCAGAGGGGGTCGAGTTGTTCCGCGGCCCGGAAGCGGATGTGCTGGCGCGGTTCGCCGGCGCAGCCGCAGCATTCGACCTGGACATCATCGGCCGGGTGACGGGCGATTGCCCGCTGATCGATCCCGTGGTTGTCGGCCAGGTGTTTGGGCGGTTCCGAGAAACCGAAGGCTGCGACTACGGCTCGATCTGCCGACCGCGAAGCTATCCGCACGGCATGGATATCGAAATCGTCTCGCGCACCGCGCTCGACGCTGCTGCGAGTGAGGCGACCGACCCGTTCGACCGCGAACATGTGCTGGTCTATGTGTTCACGCAGCCTGAGCGGTTTCGCTGTATCAACGTGATCGCGCCCGACCCGGGCCATGTCGGGCTGCGTCTGACCGTCGACTATCCCGACGACCTGGCGCTCGTCCGTGCGATTTATGCGGCGCTGTATGACAAGGACCCGGCGTTCGATCTGGCGGAAATTCTACGCCTGATTGAGCAGCGACCGGACATTGCCCACCTAAACGCCGACGTGCCGGCCCATGAGAGCATCACTGATGCGAGCCAGCGCGGCCATCCTAGATCTGTGGGAATATCAAGCTGATGTCTTTGCGTGCCCTCTCGCGCCCGTTTGTCGCCTTGCACCGTTTCCTTTTTCGCAGGGCTGGAATTCGACGCCTGATGATCGAGTGGTCCGAGGCCTGCGATGTCACGATGCCCGTCGACGACAAGGAGCCAACCATTCGACTACACGTGACTTCGCGCATGGAGAACCAGCGCACCTCCGGCTTTTTCGACAAAGAACCCGACACGATCGCCTGGCTCGATCAATTGCAGCCGGGCGACCTGTTCGTCGATATCGGTGCCAATATCGGCGTCTATTCTCTCTACGCCGCCGCACGGCGTGGCGCGCGCGTCATTGCTTTCGAGCCGGAAAGCCAAAACTACGCGGCTCTAAATCGAAACATTCATGTCAATCGCTTGGGTCATGCCATTTCCGCGCTGCCGATCGCGCTGTCGGATCAGTCGGGCCCGACGGTGCTCAACCTGACAGCGTTCCGCACCGGCGGCTCGCACAGCACCGTTGATGAAGCCCTGGGCGAGGGCGGCAAGGTGTTCAGTCCGGTCTTCGTACAAGGGACGGTGAGCGAAACGCTCGATACCGTTCTTGCCGCGCTCGACGGCGGTGCGCCGCGCTTCGTAAAGATCGATGTCGATGGGGCCGAGGCACGGGTCATCGCCGGGATGGCCCAACTGCTCGGCAGCGGCACGCTCGAACAGGTGCTGATCGAATTGGCCCCGGAGCAGGATTCGACCGACGCCGAAATCGCAACGACATTGAACACCGCCGGCTACACCGCCGGCCCGCCCGCCTGGCAGTACCATGGACGCGGCAATCATATCTTCCGGCGAACATAAGGAACACGCATCTTGATCGAACGCCTGCTGATCCTCGCGGCATCCTACTTCGTCAAACTGAATCGGGACCGCCGTTTGTCCGATTCGATCCTGTCTAGTGAGCGGGCGCTTGCCTATTCGAGCGCCCCGTTCGCGCGCGTTAAGCGCCTGCTCGGCGATCGCCGCATCGCCTATCTGGACGTCGGCGCCCGCGGGGGGCCGCTGCCGTTTCTGGAGCGATTCGAAGCGCTGCTCGAAACCACACTTTGCGAACCGGATCCGGTCGAACGCGCGCGCCTGGAAGATGCCGGATATCAGGTGATCGGTGCGCTGCTGGGCGATCATCCGGGCGAGACGGAACTGAAGCTCACCCGCAATCCCGGAAACTCGAGCGTCCTAAGCCCCGATGGACCGATGATGGGGTATTATGGCGGCGTCACCGACCGTTTCGATGTGGTCGAGGAAATCACCCTCCCGATAGTACCGCTCGATCATGTTGTGCGGGACCGGTCGGGAACCCCGTTCGACCTGGTCAAGCTCGATACGCAAGGCAGCGAGGATTCCATTCTTGCGGGCGGTGAAACGGCTCGGCCGCTCATGTGGATCACCGAGGCGTCGACGGCGCAGCTCTATCGCGACCAGTCGACGATCTTTCAGGTCGGCCAACGGCTGTACGAGAATGGATATGTGTTGTTTGACCTGTCGCTGCGGCGCATTCGTCCCCGCCCCGACAACAAGTTCCGCCCCCCCGCCGTCCGCGCCGCGCTCGGATTGCCGCTGCACGGCGATGCCTATTTCATGGCGGATTGGACGCGTCCGGCCGGGCAGGACCTTATCCGCGAGCGCCCCTTCGTCTGGGCAGCGCTCATGGTGCTGACGGGTCAGGAAGAAATTCTGCGCGCAATCCTTGCTGAAGGCTGGTTGATCGAAGCCGCCGATATAGCCAGGGAAATCGATCGATGAAGTCATCAGAATTCTCCCGAACGGAGCCTCTCGAGAAGCTCGGCTGGCGCGGCAGAATCGCTGTGACACCCGATTTTATCGGTTACCCGATTTCCGCATTCGCAATCATCGTCGGCCTGACTCTCGCAGTGACGCTGATGGAGGGCGTTGGTATTGCCCTGCTGTATCCGATCATCGAATTACTGCAGACCGGCCAGAATCTCGAACAGCTTGCCGACCGCTCGCCTGTGTTCCGCGTCACCTTGACGTCATTTGCCTTTCTCGGGCTAAGGCCGACGCTGGAAGTTTTGATGCTGGCGACAGGCGCACTGATTCTTTTCCGTCAAATTCTGACCTATATCATGTCGCTGTCGCGCGCCTATTTCAGCCAGCGCGCCGTTGCCCGCATCGCCTCCCGGACCTTCGGGCTATTCACCTTTGCCGGTGTGGCCTACACCGAAAAGCTGCGTTCGGGCACGCTGATCAATGCCCTGTTCACGGAAGCGAAACGTGCGGCCATGTTTGCCGCAGCGTTGCAAAATATCATTTCCTCGATGTTCAAGATCATCGTGTTCGTAACCCTGCTGCTCTTCATCTCGTGGCAGGCGACACTGGTCGGCCTCGGACTCCTGCTCGTTGTCGCCTTCTTCGTATCCCGCAGTGCCGTGCGCGGCACCAAGCTGTCGGGGCAGATGATCAACGAAGCAAATGACCGCCTCACCCGCTACACCACGGAACGGTTTGCCCTGTTCCGTCTGATCAAAGTGCAGAGCATGGAGGCGGTAGAGACCGCCTTGTTCCGGCGCGAATTCGACGAACTGCGCGATTTGAATGTGGACGTCGCACGCTACAGCGCGCGTATTCAGGTCTTGATTGAAGGTGCGGCGATCGTCGGCGCCTTCGCATTGATCTATCTCGCGACCGAAGTCTTTTCTCTGAGTCTGGCAACCCTTGGCATTTTCCTGCTGGTGCTATTCCGGCTCCTGCCGGTCACTCAGGAATTGTCCGTGGCGCGCCAGCAGCTCTCGGCGTATCTGCATGCAATTCTCTACATCGATCGGATCAGCATCGAAGCATCCGCGCATGCCGAGCAGGATAATGGAACTCTGCCCTTCCCGAAGCTTCGCCAGGGCATACGCTTCGAGGCTGTGTCGTTCCAATACCCGCTAGAGGCCCATCCCGATGCGGCTTCCGCCCCGGTCGCGCTTGCGGACGTTTCGATTGATATTCCGGCATGCCAGACGACCGCGTTGCTCGGGCCTTCGGGAGCCGGCAAGTCGACACTGGCGGATTTGATACCGCGGCTTCGCGAGCCGACCGAAGGCCGCATCCTGTTCGACGACACAGCGGCCGTCGACATTCGGCTCGATGCCTTGCGCCGAGCCGTTGCGCTGGTCTCGCAGGATGCCCTGATTATCGATGGCACGATCACGGAGAATTTGCGTTACGGCCGACCCGACGCGACCCAGCAGGAAATCGAGACGGCGGCGCATGACGCTTTTGCGCACAGCTTCATCGAGGCGATGCCGCAAGGATATGACACGATCGTCGGCGAACGAGGTGTCCTTCTGTCAGGCGGCCAAAAGCAACGTCTCGCATTGGCGCGGGCGCTACTCGCACAGGCATCGGTTCTACTGCTCGACGAACCGACCAGCGCGCTCGATGCCGAATCGGAAACCGCGGTGCAGCGTGCCCTCGCCACGCTTCAGGACGATGGCAACACCACAATCATCATTATCGCCCATCGCCTGTCGACAGTGCGTCACGCCGATCATATCGTCGTGCTTGAAAACGGATGCGTTATCGGCACGGGCACCCACGATGCGCTGATGACCGATACATCCTGGTATCGGAAAATAGTCGATTTACAAACCGGGGCATCAACCGATACCGACAACATCGCGAGCCTGTCGCGAAACGTGCAGACCACTTCCAAGGAAAACACCACATGAATGCCAACCAGGAAATCCTCTTCGCGCATCTGGGCTGCGGCCGGGTTGCGCGGCGCTATCGCGATGTCTTCGAAAATGGTGAGGTCGCCAACGCGCGCATGGTCGCGGCCTGCGACATCGACCTCGCCCGCGCCGAGGAGTTTGCGCGTCATGCCGGTGGCACGCCCTATGGCGACCTGGAAACGATGCTGGCCGAGACCGAAGCGCGGGTGGTGTCGATTTCGACGCCGTCGGGCAATCATGCCGCCGACATCCGCACGGTGCTCGAATCGGGCCGCCACGTGGTCGTCGAAAAGCCGATGACCATGCGCCCGGAAGACGCCGCGACATTGACCGCACTTGCCGAGGAGCTCGGGCTGATGCTCTGCGTCGTCAAACAGAATCGCTACAACCCGGCAATGCGCAAGGTGAAGCAGACCATGGAGTCCGGCCGTTTCGGCAAGCCGGTTCTGGCCACCGCGCGCGTGCGCTGGGCGCGGGACATGAGCTACTACACGATGGATCCGTGGCGCGGAAAGTTCGCCTCCGACGGCGGCGTCATCACCAACCAGGCAATCCATCACATCGACGCGCTGCAATGGGTCATGGGGCCGGTCGAGGCCGTGTGCGCACAAGGGGCGACGCAACTCAACGACATCGAAGTTGACGACACCACCGTGGCTATTCTGCGCTTCGCCAGCGGCGCGCTCGGCATTGTCGAGGCCACGACGGCGACGCGACCGGACGACATAGAAGCAAGCCTGTCGATCCTCGGCGAAGGGGGCAGCGTCGTCATCGGCGGCTTGGCGCTGAACCAGATCGAGGACTGGCGCTTCGTCGAATCCGAAGCCGACGATGCGACGGTGCCGCAGGAATTCAGCCAAGAGGTGCCCGATGCCTATGGCTTCGGCCATGGGCCACTGTTGCAGGACGTCACCAACGCGTTGCAGTCCAACGACATGACGCCGCCGATCAGCGGTCATGAAGGTGCCAAGGCCCTGGCCATCGTGCATGCGCTCTATCGCAGCGTGGAGGATGGCGGATGGGTGACGCTGGGCGAAGACAGCGCCTCGCGCCGGCTTGGCATTGGCCCTTGAGGACAACGAGATGGACCCGGCGGTGACGTTGCGCGCCGCGTCGGCAGCGGACGAACGCCTGCTCTTTGACTGGGTGAACGATCCCGCGACCCGTCGATCTGCACGCAATCGCCAGCCTATCGCCTGGCCCGAACACCGTGACTGGTTTGCCGCGAAACTGGCGGCAGCAGACTGTGCCATCTGGATCGCCGAGGTGGATGGCGACGCGGTCGGCCAGGTGCGCCTCGATCGTCATGACATGTCTGCGGAGATCGATATCGCGGTTGCGCCGCAGCACCGTGGCCATGGCTACGGACAGGCGGCGCTTCTTGCTCTCGCCGCAGATCACGCCATGGGTACGGACTGCCTGCAGGCAGCAGTAAGAATGGAAAACGACGCTTCTCTGGCGATGTTTCGCAACGCCGGTTTCATCGAAACGAGTCGCGCCGATGGTTTCGTGAACCTCGAAAAACGGATCAGCAACTCATGACCCAATCGACTGTCGCTGTACGTGGCCACCTGAATCTGGACGCTGCCAGCCTGCTGGCTTGGTGCGGCGACCGTGATATCGCCCCGATCGGCGATGCTGCAGACAAGGTGCCGACCGGTGTCGCGCCGCTCGACCGTGCCGGACCGGGAGACATTGCGTTCTGTCGCTTCGAGGGCGACGACGGTCTGCGTTTTGTCAACGAAACCGCCGCGGGATTCCTCTTCGTGCCGCCGGCACTGGCCGAGAAGGCGCCGGGCGACACCGCCACCATCCTGCTGCCAACCGAGCTGCCCCGGCTGGCGTTGTTGCGGTTTCTCGAGCGGTTCTGGGACGAGCCGCCCTGGACAGCCGACATGGCGGCGAACCCCTGCGTTCATTCCGACGCGCAGATCTCTCCCGATGCTCGCATCGGCCCGTTCACGGTCGTCGGTCCCGATGTCGAGGTCGGTCCCGGATGCGTCATCGGCTCCAATTGCCATATTGAGCATGCGCGCCTCGCGGCGAACGTCACCATCGCCAACAACGTGACGATCGGCGGCACCGGTTTCGGCTACGAAGACGACCCGCAAACCGGGGAGGTGATCGGCTTTCCGCATATAGGCGGTGTGCATATCGACGAACGTGTCGAGATCGGCTCCAGCACCTGCCTCGACCGTGGCTCGATCGGCGACACGTGGATCGGCCCCGACTGCAAGATCGACAATCTGGTGCATGTCGCGCACAACGTGCGTATGGGGCGCGGCTGCAAGGTCATCGCGCTGGCCATCATCGGCGGCAGCGTCACGCTGGGCGACGGTGCCTGGGTCGCGCCGGCCGCCGCGATCCGCGACTGGCGCGACGTCGGGGCGAACAGCGTCGTCGGCCTCGGCGCGGTCGTCACAAAGGATGTACCGGCGGGCGAGACCGTGGTTGGCAACCCGGCCCGGCCCATCGCCCGGACCGAGCATCGCTACAAGTAGCGCGCACTCGCAATGTCGGATCACCCCGCCATGGTCGTCTTCCGCGTCGATGGCACCCATGCTGTCGGCTTCGGCCATTTTTTCCGCTGCCTGGCGCTGGCCGACGCATTCCGCGTGGCCGGCTGGGATGTCGTCTTCGCCGGGACCGTGCCGGACTTCATGGCGCCGCAATTGGCCGGCATGACGACCACGGGGCCGTTGCCCGGCGGCAGTGCCGATTGGCAGCAGCCGATTTTCCAGGAAGCGATCCAGGGGGCAGATCTTCTGGTCACGGACATGTACGCGATCGACCGCGCATGGCGGGCGATGAGCCCGATCCCCGTCGTCGCCATCGCAGACGACCCAGACGAAGTCGGGGATGCCGCGTTGGGCGTGTTGCCGACATGGTTCAATCCGACCGACGGCGCGCCACACATGCTGACGGCGCCGGATCACGTGCTGATACGCCGCGACTTCCAGCGCCTGAGACACGAACCCAAGCGCGGCGACAGGCTGCTGATCAATTGCGGTGGCGGCGATGACAAGGGCCTGACCCTGGCGGTGTTGCGCGCGCTGCGTGAGGCAGCCCCGCTGCGCAGCCTGGGGGGGACGGTCGTGCTCGGCGCTGCTGATGACGCCTATGTGCGCGCGGTCACCGAGGCGCTGTCGGGACTGCCAAGAATGCAGCTTCGCACCGCGGTGCGCGATATGGCGGAACTCGTTGCCGCACATGACTGGGCTTTCGGCTGTCCTGCCGGCGCGGCGCTCGAACGCGCATGTCTCGGTTTGGCGCAGGTCCTGACACCGATCGCGACCAATCAGGCGGCGCTCGGCGCAGCATTCGCGGCGCGCGGTGCGGCGCAGCTGCTGCCTGCGGGCGCATCGGCCGAGGAGATTTCATCTACGCTGGCCGCGCTGCTTGGCGACCCGCGACGAAGGTCCGCCCTCGCGGCCTCGGGGTTTGCCATGATCGACGGGCGCGGCCCGGCACGCGTGGTCGTGGCCGCAGAAGAATTGTTAGGAGACTTACGCGCATGACGTCATTCGAAATTGCTCTGCCCGACGGCAGCATGCGCCGCATCGGCGGACAGTATCCCTGCTTCATCATCGCCGAGATCGGCTCCAACTGGTACGCTGGCAACCGCGACGACGACGGCCAGGCGCGCCGGATGATCGACGCGGCAGCCGCTGCGGGTTGTGACGCCGTCAAGTTCCAGACCTACACCCCGGAAAGCGTGTATGGCCCCAACCCGGGGGAAAGCAGCTATCTGGGCGAAGCGGGAATTGCGCGACCGATCGACGAGGTGATCGCGGAAAGCGTTATGCCTGCGAGCATGCTGCCCGGGTTGGCGGATCACGCGCGCCACAACGGTATGGTGTTCATGTCGTCATGCTTTTCGCTCGATGACCTCGCCGTGGTCGATCCGCTGACGCCGCTGCACAAGCTGGCCTCCTATGAAATCTCCCATCTCCGCCTGATCGACGCCCTCGCCAAAACGGGAAAACCGCTGCTGCTCTCGACAGGCGCTGCAACCAGCGAGGATATCGCCTGGGCGATCGATCGTTTCCGCGCTGCCGGCGGCGGCCCGCTGGCGGTGCTGCAATGTACGGCGCGATATCCCGCACCGGATATCGCGATGAACCTCAGGGTTATTCCGTGGCTCACCGAACATTTCGGCGTGGTCTCGGGGTTGTCCGATCATAGCCCCGCGCCGATGCACGCGCCCCTGGCCGCTGTGGCGCTCGGCGCCAAGATTGTCGAAAAGCACATCACGCTCGATCGTAGCGCTGATGGCCCCGACCATTTCAACTCGATCGAGCCCGAGGAACTCACCGGCATGGTTCGCGGAATTCGCGCCGTCGAGGCCATGCTCGGCACCAGCGACAAACGCGTCGAGCCGGCCGAGGAGGAACTGTTCGGGTTTGCGCGACGGCGAATCCAAGCCGTCGCCCCGATCGCCGCAGGCGATGTTTTGCGGGAAGGCGTTAACATGGCAATCCTGCGCCCCGGCACACGCACGCCGGGCGCCGAGCCGCGCTGGATCGAGAGCTTTGAGGGCCAGCGCGCCGGATACGCCGTCGCGGCCGGTGACGGAATCACCAAAGAACTGATACAAGACTAGCGTTGTGGGCATTGCGGCATTCACGTTGTGAGCCGCATGTCATAACGCCGATGCGAACCCACTGAACACGGACTGGAATGATGGCGAAAATCGAAAACAAGGCGCCCGGCAAAGACATCTCCGACGAGGATATGGAGACGAAATTTCCGCTCGTTGCGCGTAAACCAGGGCAGGCGCGCACCCAGTTCGATATTGCCGGTGTTGCCTTCGGCGGAGATCATATTCCCGTCATGGCGGGCCCGAATACGGTCGAGAATCGGGACATGATCCTGCGCACCGCCGATGCGGTGCAGAAGGCCGGCGCCGACTTCCTGCGGGGCGGTGCCTACAAGCCACTCTCCTTCCCGTATCGGGCGGAAAAATATTTCGAGTTGCGCGAGGAAGGCCTGCGCTACTTGCAGGATGCCAAAGACGCGACCGGCTTGCCCGTCATCACCGAATGCATGGATCAGAACACGATCGCCGGGATCGCCGAGGTTTCGGACATCATCCAGATCGGCACACGCAACATGCAGAACTATGCGCTGCTAACCGATATCGGGCGAACAAAGATGCCGATCATGCTCAAGCGGCATTACGGCGCGTCGCTCCGGGACTGGCTCGGTTCTGCCGAGTATCTCATGATCGAAGGTGCCGAACGCGTCATATTGTGTGAGCGCGGTGTCTCGGTCGCCCACACCCATCGCAGTTCTTCGCGGTTCCTGCTCGATCTGCAGGTCGTGCCGGCCGCTCAGGAATACAGCCATCTGCCGGTCGGTACCGACCCGTCGCACGCGACGTTCTGGGCCCCTTGGGTCGAGTCCATGACGCTCGCATCGATCGCGGCCGGTGCCGATTTCATCATGCTCGAGGTTCACCCGGACCCGCGAAACGCGGCCGTCGATCCGCTGCAGCCCATCAGCTTCGATGAATTCGGGGCGCTCATGGCAAAGATGCGTAGCGTTGCCTCGGCCGTCGGCCGCAAGACCGGCTGAACACGAGGTCGTCCCGACTTGACCGCCACCCTTTCATCTGTGCGCAACAAGCCCCAAATCGATGTGACCGCACAATATGCGGGCATCATTGGCGAGCGTCCTTCGCGCGGCGCGCGCTCGCCGTCCTTGTGGAACGCGGTGTTTGAGGCCGAAGGCATCGACTGCCGCTTCCATCCCTTCGACGTGGACGCCGATGGGCTCGCCGATGCGGTTGCCGAGCTGAAAGCGGATCGCCGTTTCGTCGGTGGCAGCGTCACGGCGCCATACAAGAGCATGATCATACCGTTCATAGATGAGGTCGAACCGCTGGCCGGAAAAATTGGTGCCGTTAACGCGCTGTACCGGCGCGACGGCCGAATCGTGGGTGCCAATACCGACGGCGAAGCCGCCTTAACATGTCTGCACGAGGCGCTCGGTGCTGCGACGATCGGTGATCGGCATGTGGTGGTGATCGGCGCTGGTGGTGCCGGGATGGCGGTTGCCGCGTATATCGCAAGTGATTTGTCTGGCAACGGGCGCCTGACGTTGCTCAATCGCAATGTCGATCAAGCCAGACAGATTGCCGAGAAACTCGGCGACCGGGTGGCGGCTGCGGATTATGGTTTGTCGACGCAATTCATCTCGAGTGCGGACATCGTCGTCAATTGCACGAGCCTCGGGTTTGACGACGGTGCCGACAACGCGCGGCCCGAACGCGCCATGACGCCGCTCGGTCCGACCGACGATCTGGCGCGCAATCTGGCGGGGGCAATGGATTTGATCGCCGCGTCGAAACCGACCGCGCTCTTTTACGATATCGTCTACCAACCACGCAGCACGGTGCTGCTCAATCTGGCACGGGCTTACGGCAGAACCGTCATGAACGGGCTCGCCATGAACCAGGGGCAGGCGGTCATCGCCTTCTGCAAAACCATTTCGCCCGGCCCGGACGCTGCGCGTGTAGAGCAGATCATGAGCGCGGTGCCATGAGCCGGGTTCCAGATGCCGCCAGGCCCTCGCGCAATTGTGCCGAATGACAGACTTTTACCTGTATGTGGACGAGAACGAACTCGCCCGGGACATATTCGCCGGCCCGGATTGGCAATCGAGCTGGACCAGCATCGTTGCGAAGGTCGAAACAGCCATCGGCAGCGCCGCGCTGGTCCGTTTGGACCCGGCTGCCGCGTTGCCCATTATGCAAGGCGATGCGGCGATCTTGATCGAGGATCTGGGCCAGCTCCAACGATTGTTTGTCGACCCGCGCGGCTGGTCCGTCATCGTCTTCCAGCCCTCCTATCTCGCCTGCCTGGACGCGCTTCGCCTGGGCAAGCGATCCATCGTTGCGCACCGCGCGCTGTCTGCGGGTCACACACTTGCATCCGAAGATATGGCAACGGTCGCCGGTGGCGCCGGGCTGGACGAATCCATCGCGGCACGCCTGGTTGGCACACGACTCGCCTATGACATTGCCGCCGGCAGCCCGATCACCTTCGGCCTCGTCGAAAGCGACGATATTGACCTCACCACAGGGTGACCCAACGATGACCATTATTGCACCAGAACGCGCGCGGCCAGGATTCCACTGTTATGACCGGTAAGAAACAACTTTCCGCCTGGACGAGCACCTTCGGCAGCGACTATCTGGAGCGCAACCGCGACGTTTCCGACGCCGACATGTTGCCTCGTATGAATGGGCTGGCGGGCCTGTTACGCGATTGCCCCGAATCGCCGGAATCCATTCTGGAGGTTGGCGCGAATATCGGCCGCAACCTGCTGGCCATGCATCGCCTCACCGACGCAAAGCTGTACGCCGTCGAGCCCTTTGCCGAAGCATTTGACGCGCTCAATAGCCTTTGCGGCGACTTTCTCGAAGACGCGGCACAGACCGCCGGCGACCAACTGCCCCATGGCGACAACTCGATCGATCTTGTGTTCACCTCCGGCGTTCTGATTCACGTCGCACCCGACGATCTGCTCGGCGTGATGACAGAGATTCACCGGGTCGCGCGCCGCTATATCTGGTGCAACGAGTATTTCGCAAAACAGCCCGAGGAAATTCCCTATCGCGGCGAAGCCGGCTTGTTATTCAAACGAGACTTCGGACGGTATTACTTAGAGCTGTTTCCCGAACTGAAGCCAGTCGCGACCGGGTTCCTCTGGTCGGCGACAACGCCGTTCGACGATACGGTGTGGTGGCTGTTCGAGAAGCCCGAATAGCCTAAATGTGCTGCTGCGCCATCATTTGATGCAGGTGCCTTTCGACATCGCCGCTCTCTCGGACACCGCTGACGGGTTGCCCGGTCTCGCGACCTATGGGTGGCCACTTGCGTTCGCCGAAGTGGGCCGGCTGAACGCGGAACTTCAGGCGGGCCTGGAAACGCTGGTGCGCGAAACCCGTGGCAGCGAAGCCGGCGCCGTGTTGGAGATCGCCGCCCCCCCGGTGCTGGTGACCTTTCTGACGCTCGCTGTCGCATGCCGAACCGCTGCCGCCGCCGACATCAAAGGCGCACGCTTTGCATTCGGCCGACCGGGGTTGATGCAGGCTTTGAGCGCGGGCACGAAGCCTGATTTTTCCATTTTCTTCGATCAGGCGATCGCGCGGTTCGAAAGGGCGCGGCAGCCTCTGTCGAGCAATCCGCTGCGCCGCACCGCCCATGGCTTGATCGCCAACCGAGGACCGTTATGGCCCGGTTCCCGGACGATCGGCATCCTCAATCACAACCGGCTGCTTCTCAACAATGCGCGCGGGCGCACGGCGCACCGGTTTCGGTTCTTCACCGCTGATCAGTTGTTTGATGGGCCTGTGGATGGACCCGTGGAGTCGTCGCTTTGTCTTGCGCTCGACGAAATCTCAGGCGCGCTGGCCGAGTTGTTCGCCAGGGTCGCTGAGCCCCATCAAGCCGCACTCGTCGACGCGGCGTCGGAGGCCTTGGGCAACTGGCTTGTGGCAGTGGCACGGCACCGCGCCGGCCTGCGGGGGCGTTGGAAGAAACCCCCGCAAGAACTCTGGACAGGTACCGGCGGCAATCACATGACCCGGCTCGCTCGGGCGCAAGTCATAGAGGATGGTGGCGGCGTCACAGCGTTCGAACATGGCGGCGGCGGGCATATACATCGCGATTTGGGTGCCCACCATCTGCACGAGTTCACGCTGTGCCAGCGCTTTGTGGCGGATACGCCGGCCAAGGCCGACGCCTATCGGCATGCGATCGATCCGCGGCGGCTGCCGGCCGATGCGATGCCGGACATCGTACCGAGCACCGCCGTTAGCGGCAGCCTGCGCTGGCTGGACGGTGCGCCGTCGGCGACGATCCGAAAAGTTATGTATGTGACGACCGCCTTCGTCGGCGAGATCCAGTACCCGCTGCAGCCATTGTTGCCAGACATTGTCTATGCGGACTGGCAGGGCCGACTGATCGACCGCCTGGTCGCTGCGGACTTCGAGGTGGTCTGCAAGCAGCATCCCGAAGGGTTGCGGCGTGGCGAGCCGCTGCGCATGTCGAGGCATGCCGATTATATCGGGGGCCGCTTCGCCGAGGTCCGGGACCAGGCCGATGCGTTCGTGTTCGACTATCCGGCAACCACGGCATTGTGGGAGGCCATGTGCACGCGCAAGCCGGTTCTGTTCGTCGATCTGGGCCTGTGCGATTGGGCCGCCGAACCGTGGCGCCTGTTTCGCGAGCGCTGCAGCATCGTTTCGGCGCAGCATGATTCGCGCAATTTGCCACAAGTCGAGACCGCTGCACTGCGTTCCGCCCTCATTGAGGCACCAATCGCATCTCCGGAAACCGACCGTTTTGCCGAAGCCTATCTGGTCGGCGAACCGCGCGACGAGAAGCACATCCGATGACCCTGTCGCCCGTGTTCTCAGACACGCTTACGCCTGCCTGGCGCCGGATCGAGCGAGATTCTGGCCGGCTCGCCATCGCCGGCTACGTTCTGGATCAAGACGGCAAGTTGCTTGACGACGCGAACCTGCTGGCAGCGCTGGAGTCCCTTTCTGTGGCCACGCCAACGGAGATCGGCGCTTGGCTTGATAGCCTCGATGGCATGTTTGGTATGATCTACCAAGCGCCTGACTGGACATTCGCAGCCGCCGATGCCGTTCGCTCTTACAGCATCGTCTGGGCAAAGACAGCCGATGGCATAGCGGTCGAAAATGATCCGACGCGCCTCTTGCGACACCTACAACTCGGGCCTGAATCTATCGACCCGGTTCAGGCGCGCGCCGTTTCCATGTCGGGCTACACTATCGGTGCGACGACCCTCTACCCGGCAATCAAGCCGATTGGTCCCGGCAACTTCCTGGTGGTCGGCGATGGCGAGGCGGCCGTCCACCGCTATCACCGCTGGCAGCCATGGGATGTCGGGCAGGACGACATGGCGACGCTGGAGTCCCGGCTCGGTGCGATGCACGAAAAGCTGATCGAGACGCTGATCGCCTCGTCGAACGGGCGGCAGATTCTGGTGCCACTCTCGGCGGGACTGGATTCGCGTTTCATCGCCTCGGGGTTGAAGGCCGCGGGCTACGACAACGTTCGATGCTTCACATATGGCCAGGAGGGCAACCGGGAAGTGGCGACGAGCCGCGAGATCGCTCGCCGCCTGGGCTACGATTGGGAGTTTTTCCCTTATACGCAGGCCACTGTCCGCGCCGCCTGGCAGAGCGACGAGTTCCAAGCGTTCTGGCGCTTCGCCGACCGGCTCGACGCAGCACCCTTCATTCAGGATTTCCTGTCGCTGTCGGTATTGCGCACACAGGGTTGGCTGGCAGATGATCCGATCGTTGTGAACGGCCAATCTGGCGACTTTACCTCCGGCAATCACTTGCCGGCTTCGATGTTTGACCCGCACGACGATGGCGTGGACATGCGCCGCGGCCGCATCCTCGATGCACTGATCAACAAGCATTTTCGACTGTGGCGTTCGTTGTTGAGCGGTAAAAACAGGGAAACCGTCGAGCAACTGCTTGATGCCGAGATCGCCGCCGTCGGCGGTTTGCCCGAAGACCCGCAATGCGATCACGGCCTTGTCGAATACTGTGAATTCCAGGATCGACAATCCAAATACGTGATCGCGGGTCAGCGCGCTTACGACTGGTTCGGCCTCGACTGGCGGTTGCCGCTATGGGAACGGCCGAGCCTCGATTTCTGGGCTGCTGCGCCGCTCGATGCCAAACGCCGCCAGGTGCTTTACCGCTCCGTCCTGACCGATGCGAATTGGGCGGGCGTTTGGCGTGATCTGCCGGTCAATCCCGACCGCGTTCGTCCCGCCTGGTTCGTGCCGGTGCGCCTGCTGGTCAAGGCACTGCATGCGCCCCTCGGTCAGCCCCGCTGGCGCCGTTTTGAGAAACAGTATCTCGAATACTGGATGGCACCACTTTGCCACTACGCGCCATGGCCATGGCGTCGCATTGCAGCAGACCGACGCGGTTTCAGTTCGCCTTTTGCATGGTATGCCGCAACCTATCTTGAGCAGCACGGCCGAACCTGGGACGGAAGTGCCCAAACATAAGGAACCCGCCCGTTTCCATGAGTGAAAAATTCCGAATTCTCACCGTCGTTGGCGCCCGTCCGCAATTCATCAAGGCGGCCGCGGTGTCACGCCGCCTCACGGCGCCGCAATTCGCGGGCGTTGAGGAAGTGCTCGTCCACACCGGCCAGCACTATGATGACAATATGTCTGGCGCGTTCTTCGCTGAACTGTCGATTCCCGAGCCGGCGATAAACCTCGGTATCGGTAGCAGCGGTCACGCCCAGCAGACGGGGCGAACCATGGAGGCGATCGAGCCGATTGTCGCCGACGTCGCGCCCGACCTGATTCTTGTCTATGGCGATACCAACTCAACGCTCGCAGCCGCGCTCGTGGCGGCCAAGGCCCCGGTCCCGCTTGCCCATGTCGAGGCCGGCTTGCGTTCCTATCGGACGGGGATGCCCGAAGAGGTCAATCGCGTCGTCACCGACCGTTTGTCCGAGTTGTTGTTCTGTCCGACGGAACGCGCCGTCACCAATCTCAAATCCGAAGGCCGCACCGACGACGTGCACCTCGTCGGCGATGTCATGTTCGATGTCTTCTGCTTTGCCGCCGACAAGGCAGATGTCAGTGCGCTGCCGCACGGCATCGCGCCCGGTGGTTATGTGTTGGCGACCATGCATCGCCAAGAAAACACCGACGACCCGGCGCGACTTCAGGCTATCGCAAGCGCACTGGACGCGATCGCCGTTGACCTGCCCGTGGTCCTGCCCCTGCATCCCCGGACACGCGCGGCGCTCGAGCGTAGCGGATGCGCGCTGCACAAGATTGTTCCGATCGATCCTCAACCTTATGGCTCGATGATGGCATTGCTTCGCAACGCTGCGTTGATGGTGACTGACTCTGGCGGACTACAGAAAGAGGCATTTTTCGCGCGCACGCCCTGCGTCACGCTACGCGACGAGACCGAATGGATCGAAACACTTGAAGTGGGGTGGAACCGTTTGGCGTCGCCGGCTGACGGCAAAGACCATCTGGTCGCTGCCTTGCGTGGCGCACTTGAGATGCCGCCCCGCGGCGAACCGCCTGCATTTTATGGTGACGGCGACGCCGCGGGACATATTCTTGAACGGATCCTCCTGCATTTCGGCCAGGCGTCCGCTTCATGAAAATTCTCTATTGCGTGCGGCTTTTTTCCGGCCTCCAGCAAAGTGTCGAAGATGAAAGCTGGCGCCCAACGGGCGTGCCGACCATCTATCGCATGATCGAGCGGCTTGCGCGCGACCGGCACGATGCATCTATCGTGCTGGCCTGTAAGGACGGCAATGTCACCTGGCGTGGGACGCGCAACATAGCTCTTACGCTCACCGGTCTCGGCGCGCCCGTCAACGTACTTGCCGGCGTGCGACGTTGGTCGCGGTTCCCGCGTAAAGTGCGAGGGCCGTTACGAGAGTTCGCGCATGCGCTGGCTGTGCGGCGTGCCTATCGGCGCGAGCGCCCGGACCTTGTCTATCTCGACCATGCGAACATATTCGTCGCCGGCTTCCTGGCCATAACGACGCGCGCGCGCATCGTCATGCGGATCATGGGGGTCTATCCCGTCATGCGCGACGCCCTGACCGGGACAGGCTTGCGCTGCAGGCTGCATCGCTGGTGTTACCGACGCCGGTTTGCGCTGGTCGTCTGTACTCAGGACGGCAGCGGAGTCGAACGTTGGCTTGAAGATGCGTTGCACGTTGATGTTCCGCGCATCGCGCTGCTCAATGGCATCGATCGAGGCAAGGTGGCGGCGGATACCGGCGTCGAAGATTTGCCTGATGACGCCACCGTGGTGATGTTTCTCGGCAAACTCGAGCCGGAAAAGGGCGCACTCGCGTTCATCGATGCCTTCCTGGACGCGCGCCGTCGTGCGACGGGCCGGTTGTTTGCCCTGATCGTCGGCACCGGCAGTGACGCCGCGGCCATCCGGCATCGCATCGAAACGGACGACGCCGGAGCGTCGGTGAGAATGCTCGAGCGGTTGCCGCATGCCGCGGTGCTGGCGCTGCTGGAGCGCGTTGATATCTATGTTTCGTTGAACCGGCTCGGCAATCTGAGCAATGCGAACCTCGAAGCGCTTGCGGCAGGCTGCTGCATGGTCTTCCCGGCGGTCCAGCCCGATCTCGGAATCGACGTCGCAACCGACCGGCTGATCCCGGCGAATGCAGCGTTGCGGATCAGCAGTACCGATGATACCGCTGGACTGGCGGACAGTATCGTCGCACTGGTCGGTGATCCCGACCGGCGCGCAGGTATGGGCGCGGCCGCAAAACAGGCAGGAGCGACATTGTTGACCGACTGGGATACACGCATTGACGCCGAAATCGCCTTGTTGATGGGCCTCGCAGAAGGCGGCGACGGGGCCGAGCTTGTCGCGCATCGATCGAAACAGGAAGCACATGTCCACTGAACGCACAATCGCCGCTATCGGCCTTGGTCATTGGGGAAAGAACCTTGTACGCAACCTCGCCGAACTCGATGTACTGCGCACGATGCATGATGCAGATGCGGCAACCCGGGCGAAAATGTCGGATGAGTATCCCGACATTGCCGTCGCTGACGACCTGGACGGTATTTTCGGGGATCCGTCGATCGAAGGCGTGATGATCGCCACGCCCGCGGCGACGCATGAGGGTCTCGTTCGTGCGGCACTAGCGGCGGGAAAGCATGTTTTCGTCGAAAAACCGCTTTGTCTCGACGTCACCGAAGCGCACGAGCTCAAAGAGCAGGCAAAGCAAGCCGATCGTGTGCTGATGGTCGGACATCTGTTGCGGTATCACCCGGCGTTCATCGCCTTGCTGGCCGCTGTGCGCGAGGGTGCGCTTGGGCCGTTGCGATACGTCTATTCGAATCGGCTGTCGCTGGGAAAGATCCGGCGCGAGGAAAATGCTCTTTGGTCATTCGCGCCGCATGACATTTCGATGATTCTCGCACTTGCGGGAGATCGCCTGCCGACCAAGGTCGTCGCGACCGGCGCCAACTACCTTTCCGATTTGGTTGCCGATACGACCCTGAGCCACATGACGTTCGAAAATGGACTGCAGGCGCATGTCTATGTGTCGTGGCTGCATCCCTATAAGGATCAGCGACTCGTGGTTGTCGGCGAGGACGCTATGGCGGTTTTTAACGATGTCGCAAAAGGGCCGGACAAGTTGTTGCAGTATCGCCATTCGGCGCGCTGGGACGGCGAGTTGCCGGTGATCGACGCGGCGGAAGCCACGCCAATCGCATTCGATGCTGCAGAACCGCTACGCCAGGAATGTCTGGCGTTTCTCGCCGCCATCCATGGTGAATCGCACCCGCCGTCTGATGCGGCGGAAGGCATTCGCGTGCTCAGAGTGCTCGATGCTTGCCAGCGGTCAATCCTGAGCGGCGGCGCGGTAGAGCTTTGAATGGTGGGCCAGCAATGAGCGACATCTACATTCATCCGAGCGCAATCGTGGACGACGGCGCCGAGATCGGCCTCGGCACCAAGGTCTGGCATTTCGTGCATGTTTTGTCGGGAAGCCGCATCGGTCGCAATTGCGTTCTGGGACAGAACGTCATGGTCGGCCCACGTGTCACGATCGGCGATGGTTGCAAGCTGCAGAACAACGTCGCGGTTTATGAAGGCGTCACACTCGAAGACGATGTGTTCTGTGGACCAAGTTGTGTTTTCACCAACGTTCTGACACCACGGGCCTTCGTCGAACGTAAGGACGAATTCGCCTCAACCCACGTTGGCCGCGGCGCAACGATTGGTGCGAATGCCACAATCGTCTGCGGTGTTGCGATTGGCGAGTATGCCATGATCGGCGCTGGCGCGGTTGTCACGCGCGACGTGCCGGCATTCGCTCTGGTCGTCGGCGCACCGGTCCACCGCATCGGCTGGGTCAGCAGATCCGGGGACCGACTCGACTCCAGCCTCGTCTGTCCGCGCACCGGCGAGCGATATCGAGAAACTGACGGTCTGCTCGAACAACTTTCCTGACGTCACCCAATCAAACGGATTCTGAAACCATGGGCGCCATTCCATTCGTCGACCTGAAGACTCAGCAGCAACGTCTGAAGGGACCTATCGATGCGGCGATACAGCGCGTCCTGGCGCATGGGCGTTACATCATGGGCCCCGAAGTCGCCGAACTCGAAGAGCAGCTTGCGGCGTTCGCCGGTGTGAAGCATTGCGTCAGTGTTTCCAGCGGGACCGACGCGCTGGTCGCACCGTTGCTTGCGCTCGGTATTGGCCCGGGCGACGCCGTCTTCATGCCGGCTTTCACATTCACAGCGACGGCCGAGGTCGTCGCGATACTCGGCGCCACACCGGTCTTTGTTGACGTCGACGCCACGACCTTCAATTTCGACCTGGCAAGCCTTGCGACGCAAATCGATCGTATAAAGCGGGACGGCAAACTTAGGCCGAGAGCGGTCATCCCCGTCGATCTGTTCGGTCTTCCGGCAGACTACAACGCGCTAGCCATCGAAGCGGAAGCAAACGGGTTGACCGTCATCGCCGATGCGGCACAAAGCTTCGGCGGTGAACTTGACGGAAAGCGTGTGGGCCGCCTGGCAGAGATCTCCGCAACCAGTTTCTTCCCGGCCAAACCTCTCGGTTGTTATGGCGATGGTGGTGCCGTCCTAACCGACGACGACATATTGGCTGACAAGATCAGGTCGATTAGGGCGCATGGCAAGGGGCCCGACAAATACGATATCGACCGAATTGGCCTGAATGCACGACTCGATACGATACAGGCGGCGATCCTGATCGAGAAACTATCCATCTTCGAGGATGAAATCGAAAAGAGGCAACGCGTCGCCGCCGCCTATAGCGATGCACTCGAGAAGGCCGTCATTACACCGCAGGTTCCGCCAGCTGCGAGATCGGCTTGGGCGCAATATACGATCCGCACGGAGAACCGCGACGCGCTTGCTGAGGCACTCAAAGCACAAGACATCCCCAGCGCAGTTTACTACCCAAGGCCGTTGCATCTGCAGACTGCGTATGAGGCATTCGGGGAAGGGGTCGGGAGTCTACCCGTGTCGGAGTCACTCTGCCGCGAAGTTCTGAGCCTGCCGATGCATCCCTACCTGGATGAAACAACGATAGACCACATCGCACGCGCGGTATGCGCTGCCGTTTGAACCCCCCTCGAACGTCGCCTGTGCAATGACGGGTCCCCTGCGACTCCTGTGCGTGCTACCGGACCTTGCGGTCGGCGGTGCGCAGCGAACCATGGTCAATCTGATCAATGAGTTCCCGGCCCATGGCATCGAGCCCACATTGGTGCTCACCTGCGCGCGCGGACCCGCCGAGCGTTGGCTGGCGAATCCCGATTGTGTCGTGGCTCTCGAACGTGACCAGACGCGGCACGCGCTCTGGCCGCTGCGACGCGAAATCGGCAGGCAGCGCCCGGATCTGGTGTTCTCCACCATGGTCGACACCAATATCCTGTCGGCACTCGCGGTGCTGGGGCGTCGCAACGTGCCCCTGATCGCGCGGGAGACCAACAGCCACAGGGCGCGCGGCGATCTCGGCTTTGTCCGCACCCAACTGATCGGCTGGACATACAGGAATGCCGACAGGGTCGTTGCATTGTCGCACGGTGTCGAGGCGGAGCTTGTTGCTGACTACCATCTCGACCCCGGCAAGACCGTCACGATTCACAACCCGGTGGACGTCGCCAAGTTTGCGACGAAACGTGATGACCGGCCTGGCGACGCCGCGCCAGTCATCGTGACCATCGGACGATTGCACCGGCAGAAGGGTTTCGACCGGTTGATCGACGCTTTCGCCCGATTGGCGAATGATTCGGCGCATCTCGTCATCATTGGCGGCGGCCCGGATCGAGCCAAACTGGAAGACCAGGCCCGGCGCCTGGGCGTCGAGGACCGGATCCGCTTTGAAGGGTATCTGGCAGATTCGTCCAGCTGGCTGGCGCGCGCCGATTTGTTTGTCTCCTCATCACGTTGGGAAGGGTTCGGTCATGTCATTGTCGAGGCGATGGCCGCTGGCGCACCTGTCATCGCGGTAGACTGCCCGCATGGGCCGCGCGATATCATCACGCCAGATGTGAATGGTGTTCTGGTTTCACCCGGCGAAGGATTGGCTGACCGTCTTGCCAAGGCGATCGATCGGTTGCTCGTTGACCCCGCTAGCGCTAAAGCACTCGCTGCCCGCGGCCTGCAGGATTCAGCGCGTTTCCAGCCGCGTAGCATAGTGGCGCACTATGTTGATTTGTTTGAGCAGGTCTTGTCGGCGCGTGTTTAAAAAGGCGCTGTTTAACCGCTTCGTGCCCGGACGGCGCCGGTACATCCGTGAATCTACTCCAGGGAATCCCTTAGCCACATGCCACGCCTTTCCTACCTGTTGTCACTGACGCCGCGCGAAACATGGCGAATCTTGCGTCACCGGCTGCCCGGTTTGCGCGGCGGTTCTGCCTGGACGGCGGCTGAACTGATGTCGTCACCCAAGCATGCCCGCGGCATTCGCTTTGCGGAACTTCTCGCGCGCCAGGAGGCCATCGCGGCACAGCATCTGGCCTGGTCTCCGCTCGACTTCGAAGGCCGACGTGTGGTCGAGATCGGCTGCGGTCCGCTCGCCGGTTTTGGCCCGCTGGCGATCTTCCGCGGTGCGGCCAGCTTCGAAAGCGCCGAGCCGGAATGGGATCCGGCCTTGCTGCGCGATCCTGGAGTGGTCGATACCTATCTGCGCGTCTTCCACGCCGATCTCGTCGCGCTCTACGGGCCGCGCATGGATTTCGCGACCTTCCGTGAATCGCTCGACGCGCGTCTGTCGATCCACCGCTGTGGCTTTGAGGCGGCGCCCATCGAAGGCGCCGTCGATATCGTCCTTTCGCAATCGGTGCTCGAGCATGTGTTCCCGCTCGAAGATACGGTTGCCAAAATCGCTGCAATCCAGACAGCGCAGACACGCTTCCTGCACCTTGTTGATTTCGGCAACCACTACCCGACGCCGAGCCCGTTCGACGGTCTCTATGAACAACCGCCGGAGGCCTATATCCGGCAGCGCGGCAAGGCCATTAACCTGCTGCGCGCGCCAGACATCGCCGCGCAATTTGCCGCGCATGGTGTCGCCGCGACGATGATCCCGACACGCAAGTTGGCGGACCACGCATCGGGACAGGTCGGGGGATGGTGGCGCGAGCGTTATGACGACGATGCGTTATTTACCCAACTTGCGCTCGTCGCAGGCCCCGCCGCCGCACCCGACGAAAGCGCGGCGTGACGCGCATTCTGCATATCATCTCCGGTCTCGGTGTCGGTGGCGCCGAGACCGTGCTGACGCAGCTCGCGACGGCGCTCGCTGCCCGTGGCATGGCGCAGCATGTCGTCAGTCTTTCCGGTACGGCACCGCTGGCGGCGCGGCTGGAGGCCGGCGGTGTTCCGCTCACGCAGCTCGATCTTGCCCGTCCGGCCGGTCTCGCCGTCGTGCTGCCCCGGCTCATTGGCCTGACCTGTCGGTTCCGCCCCGATGTCATCCAAGGCTGGATGTATCACGGTGACATCGTCGCGACGTTCGTCAACTGGTTCGCGCCCGGACGCCGCAACCGCCGCCTGATGTGGGGGGTGCGCTGCTCTGATATGGACCTCGGTCGCCACGCCTCATTGATCCGCACCGAAGCGCTGTTGTCGCGTTCGCCCGACATCATTGTCGCCAATTCTGTCGCCGGCGCAGATGTGCATCTTGCGCGCAAGTACCGACCGCGCCGACTCGAGATTGTCGCCAACGGCATCGATACCGAGCGTTTCCGCCCGGATGCATCGCGGCGCGATGCGCAGCGCAGCGCACTCGGCATCGCTGCGGGCCAGCGGGTGGCGATCAATGTCGCGCGCGTCGACCCCATGAAGGACCATGCCGGCCTGCTCGACGCCGTCTGTCAGCTGCCCGACCTGCCGTTGCTGTTGGTCGGCGCCGGGACCGAGGCGCTGGACCTGCCTGCCAATGTGCGGGCGCTCGGCGTGCGCGACGATATACCGGCGCTTCTGAATGCCGCCGACATCATCGTCTCCGGATCGGCATTCGGCGAAGGCTTCTCCAACGCGCTCGCCGAAGGCATGAGCGCCGGCCTCGTGCCTGTCGCCACCGATGTTGGCGACGCCCGGCTGATCGCCGGCGAGACCGGCGCCGTAGTGCCGCCCGGCCACCCGAATGCGTTGCGCGACACGCTCGGCGCGCTGCTCTCCCTGGCCGACGATGCCTTCGCCGAACGAAGTGCCGCCGCGCGCACGCGCATCGTCGGCGAATTCGGCATCAACCGCATGGTTGACCGCTTTGCCACGCTCTATGGCGATACCGCCCACGCGGCGCCCGCCGCACCCGACCCATCTCCACAACGTATCTGACGGGGCCCGCATGAACTCCAACGACACCATCAACCTCTCCGGCAAAACTGTCTTGGTTACCGGAGGCGAAGGCTTTATTGGCTCGCATCTCGTCGAAGCGCTGGTGCGTGACGGCGCCCGCGTCACCGCGATGGCACAATATCACCCGTTTGGCGATGTCGGCTGGCTCGACGACCTCGACGAAGAAATCACAGCGGAGATCGAGGTCCTGCGCGGAAATGTGTGCGACGCCGCCTTCATGCATCGCGCCGTCGCCGGTCAGGCGATCGTCTTTCACCTCGCCGCGTTGATTGCCATTCCTTACTCCTATGAGGCGCCGGCTTCTTATGTCGACACCAACGTCACCGGTACGCTGAACGTGCTTGAAGCCTGCCGCGGCCATGGTGTCGAGCGCGTCGTCCACACCTCGACCAGCGAGGTCTACGGCACCGCTCTGGTCACGCCGATTTCCGAGGACCATCCGCTGCAGGGCCAGTCGCCCTATTCCGCCAGCAAGATCGGCGCCGACATGATGGCCGAAGCCTTTGCCCGCTCCTTCGACCTGCCAGTGGCGATACTGCGTCCGTTCAACACCTACGGCCCGCGCCAGAGCGAGCGTGCCGTGATCCCGACCGTCATACGCCAGGCGCTCGACCCGGACTGCGAAGCGATCCGCGTCGGCGACACCACGCCGACACGTGACTTCAACTATGTCGAGGACACGGTTGAGGCGTTCCGCGTGATCGGCACGTCTGTGGCCATCGACTATGGCCGACCCTACAATACCGGTACCGGTATGATGGTTTCGGTCGGCGAGATGATCGAGCGCGTGCGAACTATCACCGGGACCAATAAGCCGGTCGAAAGTGAGGCCGCACGCTTCCGGCCGGAAAATTCTGAAGTTCGCGCCCTGATCGCAGATCCCGCGCGGCTCAACGGGGCGACCGGCTGGACGCCGGCAACAGACCTCAACGCCGGGTTGGAGAAAACCGTCGCCTGGTGGCAGCAGCGTATCGCCGCCAATCGCGTCCGGCGCGATTCTGGTTATCTGCTGTGACCGCCGACCGGTAGTATTTCGCGGGGGATTAGCGGTCGATATCCGGGTCGTTCAGGCTCGCCTCGATCAGCGTGTCCGGGCTGTGCTTCAGCTGCTCGAATATCCGTGCCACATACTCGCCCATCAGGCCGAGCAAGAGGCTGTTGAGGCCGCTGAAGAACAACACCATCACGACCAGCGTCGCGAAGCCCGCCGGCCAGTCCGCACCGAAAAACAGTCGGGCCGACAGATAGATCAGGACCGCGAGAAACGATGTCGCCATGGTGCCGATGCCGAGATAGGTGGCGAAGCGCAGGGGCTTGGCGGAATGGCTGGTAATGCCATCGACGGCCAGCCGTACCATGCTCCAGAGCGGAAATTTCGTCTCGCCCGCCTGTCTTGCCGCGCGGTCGTAGGGAATGCCGGTCTGGGTAAAGCCCATCGCCGCAATGCGCCCGCGAATATAAGGATGGACGTCCCTGTCAGCGCGCAGCACTTCGATGACCTGACGGTCGATGAGGCGGAAATCACCGGCGTCGCGGGGCAGAGGATCCTCGGAGAGCGCGTCGATGAGCCAATAGAAGACACGGCGCAATGCCGTGACCACCACACCCTCCCGGCGGCTGCGACGGATGCCGTAAACCACCTTCGACCCCGCCTCCCAGTGGCCCAGGAATTCCGGTATCAGCTCTGGCGGATCCTGCAGGTCGGCATCCAGCTGAATGGCCGCAGCGCCGCGCGTCTTCAGGTAACCGGTGCGGATCGACTTCTGGTAACCGAAATTTCTTGAGAAGCGATAGGCGCGAATGTTCGGCCTTTCCGCGGTCAGGGCCGTTAGCTTCTCCCATGTCGTGTCGACGGAATGATTGTCGGTGAACACCAGCTCGTAATCGTAGCGGTCGGCCAATTGCGCCATCACGGTGGCGACGCGCTCGATGAGCGGGCCGAGATTGTCTTCTTCGTTGAGGACCGGAACGACCAGCGATATCAGCGGCCGCGCATCGAGTGAGTCATTCATGATGATGCCTTCGGGTCGGCAGACAACAGTGTCCGCAAGCCTTGCGCCAGCGACACGGCCGGCACCCAGCCGGGCAAGCGTGGCCCGGTCTCCAACGGTACCATGATCTGGTTGGGCGGATAGGGCCTGGCGCCAAATTCCACCGCCGGTGCGCGGCCGGCAATCTTTGCGATCGCTGCCACGAGGGCCTTGACGGAGACCCGTTCCCCGCTGTCGAGGCGATAGCGGCCCACCTCGATGTTGCCACTGTGCAGACCCTCCGCCGCGACGACGAAACCGCGCACGACATCGTCCAGATAGACCAGGTCCAGGAGCTGGTCTCCCGGGGAGACGGCGAGACTGCTGGCCTCCGGTGCAAGGGCGTTGTCGATCAGGGCCGGGATCAGCTTGCCGCGCAGATCATGCGGTCCGTAGACGTCATAGAGCAGAAGGCTGCAGCACGGCACGTCGCAATGCCGGGAATAGAAGGGCAGGAAGGCCTCAAATGCCCGCTTGCTGGCGGCATAGAGGCTGTTGGGGGTGTCCTCGCCATTTGCGCCGTGCGCCCAATAGGTGCCGGCTGCCACCAGCACAGAAGGCGCGCCATGCCGATCCGCGTTGATCCGGGCAAGGCCTTCCAGAAGTTCCACACCCAGGGCAATATTTGATGCGAGCAGGGGCCGAATATCGGTCGCTTTGTGGCTGGACTGGATGCGCGATGCGAGGTGGAAGACACAGTCTGGCTGCACGCTCTCGATTAGCGCGGCGGCGGCCCCGTCTTCGGAATCGGCAAGGCGGTGGCAGATTATACCGCCGACCGATGCGTTTAGGGGTGCTGGGTCGGATGAAGCACGCAACAATGCATGCACCTCCCATTCCGCTGCACAGAGATGGCGTGCAAGCGCGGTTCCGATGTAGCCCGTGGCTCCGGTGATCAGCGCGCGCATGGCGTGCCTATACCAAGCTGCGGCTCATCCGAGCCTCAATGGTTTTTGCGCAGGTAGGCAAGGATGGTGTCGGTGACATAGGCGACCTGGTCGCTGCCGATCCCCGGCCAGCAACCGAGCCAGAAACTGTCATTCATGATCTTGTCAGTGTTGGTCAGGTCGCCGACCACGCGATGCTCGACCCCCTCGAAGGCCGGCTGATAGATGATGTTGCCGCTGAACAGCAGCCGCGACCCGACCCGCATTTCTTCCAGGTGCGACAGGAAATCGCGGCGGTCAAGCGGGCTGTCGTCGCGGATGGTCAGGAAAAAACCGAACCAGGACGGTTCCGAGTTTGGCGTCGCTTCCGGCAGGATGAAATGTTCATCGAGGCCCGCATCGCGGAATGCCTTCATATAGGCGGCGACATTGGCGTTGCGCGCGGCGATAAAGCCATCGACCTTGTCCAGCTGACTCAGCCCGAGAGCCGCCTGCATGTCGGTTGTTTTCAGATTGTAGGCGAGGTGCGAATAGACGTATTTGTGATCGTAGCCGTGGGGCAGGTCGCCGAGTTGCCAGTCATAGCGTTTGCCGCAGGTGTTGTCCTTTCCCGGCGGGCACCAGCAATCCCGGCCCCAGTCCCGGAATGAATTGATCAGCAGATTGTTGGACTTCTTTTTGGTCAGGACCGCGCCGCCCTCGCCCATGGTGATGTGATGCGCAGGATAGAAGCTGAGCGTTGCGGCATCGCCGAAGGTGCCGACAGGTTTATCGTCATAGCGGGCACCGAACGCGTCGCAGCAATCCTCGATGACATAAAGATTGTGGCGCTCGGCCACCTCCATCACCGTCTTCAGGTCGAAGGGATTGCCGAGCGTGTGCGCGATCATGATGGCGGCAGTCTTGTCGGTGACGGCATCTTCCAGCCGGTCCGCCAGAACGTTTCCGGTGGCGAGGTCGACATCGACGAAGACCGGCACGCAACGATTTTGCACGATCGGCGCGATGGTGGTCGGGAAGCCGGCTGCGACGGTCAGGATTTCACTACCTTCGACGATCCGTCGTTCTTCCAGCTGAGGCGACGTGAAGGCGGAGAACGCCAGAAGATTCGCTGCGGAACCCGAAACCGTCAGGCTTGCGAACCGCAATCCGAATTTCTGCGCCAGGCGTCGTTCGAAAGCTTCGGTGAACCGCCCGGCGGTTAGCCACATGTCCAGCGACGCATCGACCAGGTTCACCAGATCGTCGGCGTCCATCACCTTGCCGGAAGACGGGACATAGCTTCTGCCCGCTTCGAACTCCGGCTGCTTGCGGTTATCGTAGTAGACCCGGCAGGCATCCAGAATAGCTTGGCGGCTCGGGTCGGTCATGGTGTCGGTCCAGAAAATAGAGTCGTAAAACGTCAGGCTCGCCGTTAATCCGGCCGGTTCCCCCATGCGGGCCTTCTAGCGCACGTCGCCGCGCTGGGGCCAGTGCAATCTCGTCACGGCGGGGGCATTTCCGGCGGCACGCCGCGCCGAAAGACGTGCATTCTCAACAGGATATAGAAGCTGACGGTGAAGGAGCCCATCCCGAAGGGTTGTGCCAGGTAGCCGTTCACACCGAAGCCGTCGATCAGCACGGCAACTACGGCGAGATTGATCGCGTAGCAGATTGCGAACGCGACGAGGAACCGTGCGGCTGCACCGGACACCGCGCCATCATGGCCGAACGTGTAAGCGCGATTCAGATAGAAACTCATGATCAGGCCGACGCCATAGCCCGCCGCATTCGCCCAGTAATCTCCAGTGCCGACGCCCGCCTTGAGGCCATAGATCACCAGTAAGGTGGCCAGCGTGTTGAATATGCCGACTAGGGAATAGCGGCTGACTTCTGTTTTCAGGTTGTGGGCCATGGTGATGGAAAGCCTAGGTGATTGCGCCCTGACTCGAAACCCACCGGCGGTGTGGCTGCACATCGCGTGCTGCGCCACTCTTCCCAAATGGGCGGCATTCGGATAGGAAGTCAAGAAATCCGGCCACACCTTGATCGGCCGGCAACCTGCCGAGGTTCCGCCTATGACGGCGTCATCCGTATTTTTCAGGGACTCGCTGCTGTGGCCAATGCTCGGTGCCGCGGCGGTACTGAAAGTGGTGCTGGTTCTCTGGCTGGGAACAATTCAATTTCCCGACAGCAGCGGCTACACCTATATCGCCGAACGGATGCTCGAAAGCACAAGCTGGTTCACCGAACGCGGCGACGCGGTGGACCCGAATATGGTGTTTCGGACCATCGGCTATCCGCTGGTCATCGCCCCGCTGATGGTGGTCTTCGGCTCGGCATGGGCCAGTGTACTGACGATCCTGCAGGGTCTCGTGAGCCTGGCGGTTCTCATTCCGGTGCTTCGCGTCACCGAAACGGCGACGAACCGCGTGTGGGCGGGACGGCTTGTGCTGGTGCTTTACACCATTTCGGGATCGCTGCTCTACGATCAGGCGATTCTGACCGACAGCCTCAATTCGTCGATCTTCATCCTCGTTGTGTTCTCGATCATTGGCTGGGGATGCGGTTTGTGGCGCCTCGGGCTCTGGCGCATGCTCGGCCTCGGTGCAATTTACGGGCTCGGCATCTGGATGCGCGAACCCGGGCTGTATCTGGCGGTAATTCCGCTCGGGCTGATCCTGGTCGCCGCGCTGCGCCGGCGGGCCATGTTCGGTGAGAACGCCTTACGTCTCGGCGTGACGCGCGCTGCCGTATTTATCGCCGCGATCACCGTTCTGTCCGGCAGCTATATGGCTTGGAACCAGTATCGGCTCGATGAGGCCTTTATTGGTGGTACGGGTCATATCAATTGGCTTCAGGCGCCGGTCTACGGGTATATCCGGGGCTACGGCGACCCGTTCACCGGCAACGACGCCGTCGATACCGCGGTCCGTCAGACCAGCAACGACAAGTTTGCCGGTATGCACCAGCTGCACGCTGTTTTCGCCGTGGTTCGCACAATACGATTGCGCGACGGACTGAACGACCGCGAACTGAACCGGCTGGCGAAAGAAAAATGGCTGCAAACGCTGATCCACTACCCTGGGTTGATGTTCCGCAATACGCTGCGCAATCTGGCGGCGGAAAAGCAGGCGTTCCTGATCACCCATCCACTTTTCAACGCCAACGAGTATGTCCAACTGGGGCCGGGCAAAGGGGAGCGGCTGATCCTAGGAAGCAGCGGGCAGATCAAGGCCCTGCGTGCGGAATTCTCGATCGGGGGGGCGCTCGTGCTTGGCATCGACATGAGTCTGCGCGCAATAAGCCTGGTGCTGTTCGTCGTGTTCGTCGTGGGTCCGCCGATCTGGTTCGTGCGCCAGGCTATGGCGGGCCGTCTCTGGTCAGAACCATCGCTGATCGCCATTCAATGCTGGGCCGGCTATATCGTCTTTGCGCTGGCCTATGCGGTCGTTTACGCGGAACTCCGCTATTTCACGCCAATCGTCCCGATGGCGCAGGTGGCCCTTGTCGCAACCCTTGCGGCGATGATGAACACATGGCGGCAGCGGCGAAGTCCGTCATCCGACAGGAGTGCCGAAGCCCAACCCTCATGACGGCGTAACGATCAGCCCGTTGTGGTGGTACAGTGCACTGATGGTCCGGCAAACGCCGCCAAAACCCCCGAAATTTAGGGGTTTTTTTTCGTTGGGACCGAGTGTCTTTGGAGCTGCTCGTCAGAGTTGGTGGCGGAATGCGCTCTCGCGAACGCGTCTCTACTTAAGCCCCCTTTTAGACAGCGCGGCTACGGGAAACTTCGGATTTTCTCTCTTGAAGGCTTGTTCAGTACCGACAATGCCGACCCTCAACGCAAAATTAACCATCTCCCTATTGAATGGTTTCGTGCCCGTGCCGGCGATCGCTGGATTTGTGTTCTTGTCTCGGAGGAGTTCTGTCTTGATGCATGATTTTTCCATTTCCGGTCGATCGATTGGTGGGCGCGCGCCGACTTATCTGATTGCTGAAGTCGCGCAAGCCCATGACGGATCGTTGGGCACGGCGCACGCATTTATTGATGCTGCGGCGGACGCAGGCGCGGACGCGATCAAGTTTCAGACGCATATCGCGGAGGCGGAATCCACTCGTGACGAGCCGTTCCGGGTCAAGTTCAGTCAGCAGGACGAGACGCGGCTGGATTATTGGCGTCGCATGGAGTTTTCAAAGGAACAATGGGCCGGACTGGCGGCGCACGCTCGTGAGCGAGACCTTCACTTCATAAGCTCGGCCTTCTCCCTCGAGGCTGTTTCACTCTTGCAAAGCCTTGATGTTCCGGCGTGGAAAGTAGCTTCCGGTGAGCTGCGAACCGACGGGCTGGTCGATGCGATCTGCGCGGATGGCCGCCCGGTGCTTCTATCGACGGGGATGAGCCCGTGGTCGGATATTGATGCCGCAGTCGCCCGGATCCGCAAGGCGGGTGCGTCTCTGGCTGTCTTGCAATGTGTCAGCCGCTATCCCACGCCGCTGGAGGATGTCGGTCTCAACGTCATTGATGAGATGCGCGAGCGCTACAATTGCCCGTCAGGGCTGTCCGATCATTCGGGCCAGCCATGGCCAGCTATGGCGGCGATCGCGCGTGGTGCTGCGATCGTTGAACTGCATATCGTGCTTTCCGACCGGATGTTTGGTCCCGACGTGCCGTCGTCGCTGACGGTCGATCAATTCCGGATGGTGTCCGACATGCGTGACAGCGTTGCAGCAATGGATGCGCATCCGGCAGATAAGGATGCCGTGGCAGCGGATATGGCGGACATGCGGGCGATGTTTGGACGAAGCCTCGCGCCGAAACGAAATCTCCTGGCGGGTACGCTGGTGACGGAAGACATGCTGGTGGCCAAGAAGCCCGCGACCGGTATTCCTGAAGACGATATCGCTGCGGTTGTGGGCCGAACACTGGTGCGCGACGTCCCATCGGACCGTCTGATTTCCTGGTCCGATCTGCATGTTGATGGCTAAGGCGACAGCGCATTGACCTGGCATGGTGGAAACGACGCACCGGCGGTGCTTGCAGTGATTCCCGCACGTGGCGGATCCAAGGGCATCCCGGGCAAGAACATGAAACGCCTTGGCGGCTTGACGCTGGTCGGCCGGGCGACACGGCTGGCCGTGTCACAGACCTGGATCGATCAGGTCATCGTTTCGACCGATGACCCGGAAATCGCAGGTGAAGCTGTACGCCAGGGTGGCGAGGCGCCGTTCCTGCGACCGGTAGCACTGGCGAACGATACCGCCACGTCGGAAGACATGTGGCGTCACGCGTGGCGCGCGGCAGAAGATCATTACGGGCAGCGGTTTGATGTTTCTATCTTACTGGAGCCGACAAGTCCCCTGCGTCTGCCGACGGATCTGACAGACACCATGGCGGCGCTGTTTGATGGCGCGCATCACGGCGCGGCGACCGTGAGTCCGACGCCGGCGCATTACGCGCCGCAGAAAACGTTGACGGTCACAGAGGGCCGGGTTGGTTTTCTGCTTGAGGAGGGTGCGCACACCGCGCGCAGACAGGACGTGCCGCCCCTCTATCACCGTAACGGGATTTGTTATGCGTTGCGCCGCGAGCCGTTTCTCGACGGCGCGCCGATACTTGATGATGCATGTGCGGCCGTGATCGTGGACCGGCCAATTGCGAACATCGACGAGCCGTTTGAGCTGGAACTGGCCGAATGGTTGTTGGACCGTCAGGGACCCATCGTCGCTGATCTGCCTTTGACGGATACCGCCTGACCAGACAGCCCGGCATTGATACGGGTGTCAGCCGGCAGGCGCCAAAGCGGTCATCGGCATCTTCACGCGGACCTGACGCCCCAGCAAATCCAATAGCAGGAACACGCGGTGCTGGTCCGAGGGTGCATCGAATATGCCGACGTGATCGGCCATCGAACCTTCGGTGATGCGGACTTTGTCGCCCTTCTGCAGCCCGGCATGTTCGCCGAGAATCACGTATCCGCTTGGATCTTCGTGACGACGGATATCGTCGATGACATCGTCGGGCACGGCTGCGGGCTGGCCGCTACGACAGATCAGTTCGCTCACGCCGATCGTGGAATTGAGCGCTCGCCATCGCGCACGCTCGGGGTCCATGCCGACGAACAGATAGCCGGGAAATAGCGGTTTCTGCACATCATCAGTCTTGCGGGCGTGACGTCGGCGTTTGATGTAACGCGGTAGATAGCCATCGAATCCCTGGCGCAGGATATGCGCCAGAGCCTTGAACTCGCCGTTGGGATGAGTTTTGACGACGAACCAGCGTTTCGCATTGTTCATGCCTGCGCCTCGTCGGTCGGAGGTGCGCTGATTCGCAGGAGGCTGGGTACTATCACCCGTCCCGCGGGGAACTCATGCACCAGTGAATCATACACCGCCTGTGGGTTCGAAAGTGCCGTCAGGATCAACGCATCGACATGTCCGGCTTCGTCGATTGTCCGCACGACCGGCAGATGCGCAAAGCTGGTTTGCGTGTGGTCGGGATCCACGATGGCGATTATCTCGACGCCGGGCGCCTCGCACAGCGAGGCGACTTCGGTCAGCTCGCTCGTGCCGTAGAGTGCGATCCGGCTCCAGCCGCGCCGGCTGGCCTCGTTCAGGGCTTCGGTGCATTGGCTGCGGGCATTGCGGAAAAAGCGGAAGGAGTCCGAGAGATATTCGGCGGTCAGGCGGCTCTTCTCGGAAAAACCCTGGGGTGTGAGATAGTAGGCGTAGCGGTTGGCCGGCGCCTGGCTGACTTTGATCAGACCCTTTTTCACACAACGCTTCAGATACGCATTTGTCAGCCCAAGAGCGATGCCCAAATCCTGGGCGACGGTACGTTGGGTGATGCGCTCATTCTCATGAATGGCGTTCAGGATGCCGAGGGTGATCTCGGCATTGTCGGCTTTATCGACCGGAATGCGTTCAGCGTTGCTCACGTCGTGAATCTATGGCGTTCAGACCGTGAACGTCAAGCGTTTCATGTGTTTAGCCGAACTAGTGGGTGCTGCTGAAATTGTCGGTCACATAGGCAACCAACTCGTCGAGGCATTCTTCTATGCCGCGCCCGCTCGTATCGACGCTGATGTCGGGATTGGTCGGCTTCTCATACGGCGCCGAGATGCCGGTGAATTCCTTGATGTCCCCGGCGCGGGCCCGCTTGTACAGGCCCTTTGGGTCGCGGGCTTCACATGTCGCGACGTCGGCGTTGATGAAAACCTCGCGGAATGCATCGCCCGCCGCATTCCGGGCGCGCTCGCGGTCTGCGCGATAGGGTGAGATGAAGGCTGTGATGACGATTAATCCAGCATCGGCCAGCAGTGCTGCGACTTCGCCGACGCGGCGGATATTCTCCGCACGATCCTCCGGAGAGAATCCCAGGTTGGCGTTCAATCCGGTGCGCACATTGTCACCGTCCAGCACATACACCTGATACCCCTTGTCGAACAGACGTTGCTCCAGCGCCATCGCCAGGGTCGATTTGCCTGCGCCCGAAAGGCCTGTGAACCAGAGCACTCCCGGCGCGTGTCGATTGCGGGCGATCCGCCGCGCCGGATCGACGCGATGATCAACCTCCGTAAGGTTGGTGCCGCGTACCGTGATCGCGTCGCGTTGGTCGGGATAGTTGCCGCGCGATATGACGCCACCGCCGAGGGTGAGGTGCCGGTCGACGACGATGATTCTCCCTGTGCGGGGAAGGTTATCATGCGCGTCGAAGGCAATAAGCTGGCTCGTACGAATGACAACGTCGGCGATTTCATCGCGGGCGACACGCGTCGCATCATGATCTGTCAGCGCGTCGATATCGATCACGCGCACGATTTGCTCGACCACCGCGTCCACCCGCTTCGGGCCGATTTTGAGCTCGCATACGGCGCCGATCTCCAGGGGCGCCTCGGCGAGCCAGAAAAGACGGGCGTGAAACACGTCAGATTCGATTGGTGCCCCCATCTCGTGGCTGGCGATCTCGCCGCGTTCGACGAAGATCTGTTCGTCGAGAGTGATGCCCACGGACTCGCCGGCACGCGCCGTGGTGGTGGAACCGTCCGTGTTCCAGCTTTCGATGGATTCGACCCGGGCCGTTCGATTGCTGGGTGAGAAGACAAGTTCATCGCCGACATTCAGGGCGCCGGACTCGATCCGTCCGGCCAGGATGCGGCGTTCATCGAATTTGTAGATGTCCTGGAGCGGCAGGCGAAGTGGTTGCGCCTCGGCGGAGGCCGGATGCTCGAACTGCGGCAGGGTCTCTAGAATGGTCGGGCCGGTGAACCAATCCATGTTTTTCGAGGCCGTGGCGACATTGTCACCTTCGCGGGCCGAGATCGGAATGATCTGACGCGGCGTGATGCCGATACCCTCGAGATACTGGCGATACTCGGTCTCGATGGCGCGGAAGCGATCTTCGTCATAATCGACGAGATCCATCTTGTTCACGGCGACGGCGACTTCGCGAACGCCGAGCAACTGCAGCAGATACATGTGATGGCGCGACTGACGACGGACACCCTGGTCGGCGTCGATCATCAGCAGCGCGGCGTCGGCATTCGAGGCGCCCGTCACCATGTTGCGAATGAATTCCCGATGGCCCGGTGCATCGATCAGCACATACTCGCGCGCGTCGTGATGGAACCAGATCTGCGATGTGTCGATGGTGATGCCCTGGTCGCGCTCGGCCTTCAGGCTGTCCATCAGGAATGCCCACTCGAAGGGCATGCCGCGCCGCCGGCACATCTCCTCAATGGCTTCGAGTTTGCCATCCGGCAGCTGGCCGGTGTCGTGGAACAGGCGGCCCACCAGCGTGGACTTCCCGTGATCGACATGGCCGACGATCACCACGCGCATCTGTTGGTCGGGGGCCGGGCGGGCTTTGACTGCGGTGCACCTCGTCGTCTGCACGCTGGATGCGTCCGCCATTACATGTACCCCGAGGTGCGCAAACGTTCGAAGGAGTCCTCAGCTTCGGTGTCCATCAACCGTCCGGCGCGTTCGGGTTCCCGGGTTGTCTCGAGCTCTTCGATGATCTCATCGATTGTCGACGCGTCGCTATTGATTGGCACGGTGATGTTCTTCTCACCCAACGAGCGATAACGCTTCCCGTCTTGCGAGAAGTAGAGCGGGTTGACCGGGATGTTCTCACGCTGGGTGTAACGCCAGATGTCGATTTCGGTCCAATGCAGCAACGGATGAATCCGCAGATGGGCGTTTTCCGGGGCGTCGGTCGTGAACTGATCCCAGAACTCGGCGGGTTGATCGCGGAATTCCCACACCCCGTCCGTCGTGCGCGGGCTGAATACGCGTTCCTTGGCGCGTGTCGCTTCTTCGTCGCGTCTGATTCCGACGAAGACGCCCTTATAGCCACCGTCATCGAGCAAATTGGCCAGCCCGGCGCTCTTGCGTGCGGCTGAACGAGTCATCGGCGGCAGGCTTGGGTCCATATCACTCTCGGGCGGGCAGTCGATAACGATCAGGTCGAGTTCCCACTCTTTCGAGTATTGGTCGCGATAGGCATAGACCTCGTCGAGTTCCATGCCGGTATCCAGCTGAACCACCGGAAATGGCACCTTTCCGAAGAAGGCCTTGCGTGCGAGCCAGAGTACGACGTTGGAATCCTTGCCAACCGACCACAGCATGGCGAGCGGCTGGGCGCAGGCGTAGGCCTCACGGAGAATGTAAACGCTACGCGATTCGAGTATGCCTAATCGATCCATTATACACTATATTTTTGTTGGTTACGATAATTAACATTATGTTTGTGGCGAACCAAATAGGTCAGTCCGCAAGGCAACGCAAGTAGGCCACACGAATTTCCTTAGAATTGCGCATGTGCGGCGGATATTCGACCCTGTTGCTTTAAATTGGGGGGCGGTGCAAGGAGAACTGTCGCGAATGCCTGCTAACCGGTCGTTCTATCGGGCTTGGCATTGCGCCCCTGTCCGCGTTATGAGCCACGCGCAATGCCGCTTCGGCGCGGCGCACACCGGAGCAGAAGAAGATGTCCGCCTCGCCACGTATTTCCGTTGTCGGTCTTGGGTATGTCGGATTACCGCTGGCCGTCCATCTGGCACGCCATTTCGACGTGACGGGGTTCGACATTGATTCGGCGCGGATCACCGAACTGAAAGACGGCGTAGACCGTACCGAGGAAGTTGAGCCCACTGCTTTGCGTGACACCGCAATGCAGTTTAGCGACGACGAGGCGGCGCTGGCCGGCACGAATATATTCATTGTGACAGTGCCCACGCCGGTTGATGACGACAACAAGCCCGACCTCGGTGCGATCCGCGGTGCCAGCGAGACCGTCGGCCGCAATCTCGAAAAGGGCGCCATTGTTGTTTTTGAATCGACGGTGTATCCGGGCGTCACCGAAGATGTTTGCGGGCCCATTATTGAAGCCGGATCGGGGCTGTCCTGCGGGGTCGATTTCTTCCTCGGATACTCGCCCGAACGCATCAACCCCGGGGACCGCGAACATACCGTCGATCGAATTACCAAGGTTGTCGCCGGACAGACCCCCGAGGTTACCGACCAGCTTGCGGCCATGTATGGCGCCATCAACAACGGCGATGTCTTCAAGGCGCGTGATATCCGCACGGCCGAGGCGGCCAAGGTCATCGAGAATGCCCAGCGTGATATCAACATCGCGTTCGTGAACGAGGTGGCCGTGATCCTGAACGGCCTCGACCTGAACGCGCTGGATGTGCTCGACGCAGCCAACACCAAATGGAACTTCCTGCCATTCCAGCCCGGGCTCGTGGGCGGCCACTGTATCGGCGTGGACCCGTTCTACCTGGCCCATGCGGCGCAGTCGGTTGGGCACAATCCCGAAGTCGTCCTGGCCGGCCGCCGGATTAATGACGGAATGGGGGCTTATATCGCGCGCGAGGTGGGCGCACGCCTCCAGGCTCCCAAGGCGCGGGTGCTCGTTCTGGGGCTGACGTTTAAGGAGAATGTGCCCGATCTGCGTAACTCACGGGTGGTCGATATCGTTTCCGGCCTGCGAGAGATGGGGCATGTGGTCGATGTGCATGACGCCCACGCGGACCGTGAGGAGGCGCAGCAATTCTTTGGCATTGAATTGCTGGTCTCACTCGATGGTGCCGAGAATTATGACGCGGTCATCGGTGCCGTGCGGCACCATGAGTATAGCGAACTGGACGCAGAGAAATTGACAGGCCTTCTCGCCGAGGGCGGCTTGTTGGCAGACATTAAGGGTATGTGGCGGGGAACAGAACTGCCCGCGGCTTTCCGACGCTGGCAGCTATAGAGCAGGGCCTCAGCGGCACGCGCTGGACGGCGGCGACGGTTCAGAAGATTTTGGAAAATTCTTCGTTGGCCCGGCGATAGTCTTCCAGCTGACCGATATCCACCCAATATTCCTGAACGGGATAGGCGAGTGTCGTGAGACCTGAATCTCGACATGCCTCGAACAGATCGGGCATATCGAATGCGCGGTCGTCGGGCACAAGGTCCAGGGCCTCGGGGCCGAGCACGTAAATGCCGGCGTTTATGAAGTGCCGGGTTACCGGTTTCTCGCGCATCCCCCGAATCTCATGATCGTCGATATCGACCACGCCATAGGGCACCTGAACTTCGTAGCTGCGGACTGCCATCGTTGCCGCCGCGCCGTTCTCGCGATGAAAATCGAACATCTGGACCGGGTCGACTTTGGACAGGATGTCGCCATTCATCACCAGGACCGGTTGGCTCACGTCGCGTGAGAGTTTCGCCAATGGCCCGGCTGTGCCCAGCGGCATATCTTCCTCGATATAGGAGACCGCCACATTCATGGGGGATCCGTCACCGAAATGGTTGCGGATGACGTCCGCCCGGTAATTCACCGAGATATGGAACTCGGAGAATCCTGAATCAGCGAGCCGTCGAATGATTGTCTCCAGGATCGGGCGGCCACCCACATCAAGCATCGGTTTGGGCGTGTGCTCGGTCAGAGGGCGCAGACGCAGGCCCTCGCCGCCAGCCATCAGCACGACCCGGTAGGGCTGATCATTGGGGGCCAGCAATGTGTCGATCGTGATCAGATCAACCGCGCGTCCCGCAAAATCGATGACCGGTATGTGTTTGATCTTCTCGCGGCGCATGAAGGCGAGAACGTCGCCGCGCGGTTCACCGAAGGGGATCGTGCGTGGCGTCGGGTTCATGATGGTGCGCACGGGCGCGTCGGTTGCAACGCCGCGAAGAAGTCCACGACGGATATCACCGTCAGTGACAGTGCCAAGCAATTTGCGCTGATGATCGACCACAAGGCCGATCTGAACGGTCCAGGCAGTGAAGCGTTCGATTAAGGTGTGAATGGACGTGTCGGGGCCGATCAGGCTTTGCGCGAGACGCGTTTGCGGCGGCGCGACCTGTCGCACGGGCGACGGCGTGCTGGACGATGTGTTGATATGGGCGCGTATAGAATCCATGGCTTCAATGCATAGAATTCGCGAAAAACTTTAACGATCGATTGACGGTTAACGCTTAATTTCGACCTTCAACCCGGCGCCTGATGCCAGGGCCCGGCCCCGGAATTCCCATGGTCGATGAGGATGGCTAATGAAAGGTTTGGATGGCCGCCAAAACGGCAGGGATGCGTGGTCAGCGGTGCTCAGGTCTTCTTCGGGACGCGCTTGAGCGCCCATTTGACGCGGGCGGCGCTGGCACCTGCCTCAAGCGCGCCGGACACCACGATCTGCTCACTGCGCCGCACGTCTTCGGTCTCGCCAAGATAGATGCTCTCGGCCAACGAGACGGTGCCGCCTTCGGCGATCAGCCGCCATCCGATACCGCTTGGCAGACGCAACAGCACCGCCGATCCGTTCTGCACCAGCGAGGCCTGGACCGTCGGGTGCAGGTGGAAACGCAGCGCGAAGCCGCGCGCCGGTCGCGCCGTACCCGCCACGCCCGCCCGGCTCAGGACATCTTCGCCGCGGATGTCGTCACCATCGACGGCCATATAGACCCGGCGCTCATGTTCAAGCCCGAAGGCCGGGACATAACCGTCGTGGCTGGCCGAAACCCAGATATTGCCGTTGTCTTCACTGCGCTCAACCCGGACCTTCTGCGGGCGCCGCCCGAAGGTCCCGTCCGTGAGAATCTCCGATGAGTTCGTGTCATCAACGACCATGGTGGAATGCGCGGCCGAGGACCGCTGGACGGTGGCCCACGGGTCGCGGTTGCCGGGGCGGGCGCCGCAATTGGTGATCAGCCGTTCCTTGCCGATCGAGACCTCGAGACTGAGCGTGCCGGCATGGGCGTGGATGTCGAGCCCGGCTTGTGGCGGGGCACCTGTGTCGAGAAGCGCCACGGTGCGGTTCGCCACAATACGTTCGAAGCCGGCGTGTGGCGCGCTTGATGGTGCCCGCCCGCGCGCGTCAGCCTGGGCCAGCAGCATGTCGATCTGCCAGTCTTCGCTCTCGCAGCTGCCATTGAACAGGGCCAGGCGCCCGTCATTGTGCCGCAGCATGCGCAGGAACGGCGCGGCACGATCGATCGCACCCAGCAGGAACGCGGGTATTTCATGTTCGGCTGCAAGCAACGCGCTGCGTACATCCACGAGATCGCGCAATATGGTCGCCTGGGTTTGCGGGTTGCGCGACACGTGCCCGCCATCGGGGAGGATTTGTCGTTCGCAGGCGCGTTCGAGAATTCTAAGACCCTGACGAATTGACGCCTCGTGACCGGGCAGTGCCAAACCCACGACGGTGAGCCCCTTGGCGGCCCGGATCAGACCCGCACCTTCGACGCCGCCGGGCAGAACGCGGGCCAGATGCTTGGCCTGGCGCGCGATTGTCGCCAGATAGCGGCGGCGGTAATCGTCGTCGGCGGATGCGCAAAAGAAGTCATGCTGGCCGAGCCAGGCAAAAAGACGGGTCGCCAGAATATCCGGACGCCAGGCAATCTCCTGCCAGCCGGTCTGATGTTCGATCCAGTCTTCAACAAGGTCACGCGCCCGGCGTCGCGCGGCGTCGCCACCGACGGCGCGCAGATCACGCAGCCAATCGAAGCCATGCAGTTCGGCCAGCCAGGCCTCGCTCATCCCTACTGGGCGCCAGGCGTGTTTGCCGCCGCGAACAGTCTCGCCCAGAAAGGACAATTCTCCGGCCGACACGGCGGTCCCGCGTTCAGCGTTGCCGGGCCATGAATCCGGCGGCACGATCGTCAGCTCGTTTGGGGCCCGGCCGATCAGGGTGTAGCGATAGACCGGCGAGGCATAGAGAAGCTTGCCGACGCCATAGCGCAGATCCTGAAAGACGTTGCCGCTCACCCGCCGTCTCGCATGGCGGCAATATTGTCGGCATAGGCATCCGGACCACCCCGGAAGGTGGCAGTCCCGGCGACCAGAACATTGGCGCCGGCTGCAATGGCAAGGGGGGCGGTTTTCCGATCTATCCCTCCATCCACCTCAAGGTCGATCGGCTGCCCGCCGGCTTTCACATGGGCGTCGATGCGCGTGCGCAGTGCGGCGATCTTGTCCAACTGGCTCTCGATGAACGCCTGTCCGCCGAATCCCGGGTTGACGCTCATCACCAGGATCAGGTCGACCATGTCCATCACTTCGTCGACCACCGCGACAGGCGTCGCCGGGTTGAGCACCACGCCGGCTTTCTTGCCCAGGCCACGGATCGTCTGCAAAGACCTGTGCAGGTGGGGCCCGGCCTCAGGGTGTAGTGAAATTATATCCGCGCCGGCCTCGGCAAAGGGCTCGATCATGTAGTCGACCGGGCTGATCATCAGATGCACGTCGAAGAGCAGGTCGCAATGCGCTCGCAGCGCCTTCACGACGCCGGGGCCGATCGTGAGATTGGGCACGAAATGCCCATCCATGATGTCGATGTGGATCCAGTCGGCGCCGGCTGCGGCGACGGCGCGTACTTCGTCACCCAGCCTTGCGAAATCGGCGGCCAGGATCGAAGGTGCAATGCGGACAGGAGCCGCCTTTGATGAGGGAGCCATGGTTTTTGGTAACCGATTTACAGACTGCGCCGCAAGCGACGCGAGAGTGGAGCGCCGGCGCCTAGTTCCGGATGAGTCGCGCGGCGAAAAACCCATCCATGCCGCCACGCTCCGACCAGTGGCAGGGCAGCGTGCGCAATGTGCCGGCCGGCGTGATGGCAGACGGTGTCAGCCCGGCCAACTCCGGCCAGTCCTCGGCGGAAATCGGGTCGAGCGTGACGGGCGCTCCAGAGGCCAATAATGCATCCACCCGCGCGGTTCCCTCTTCGGGTTCGAGTGAGCAGACCGAATAGATGATGGTTCCGCCCGGGACGACCATGTTGACCGCGGCGGTTAGGAGTCGATCCTGCAACGCCGTGGCGCTTGTGATATCGGCCGAGCGTCGCCGCCGGGGGATGTCTGGATGGCGGCGGATCGTGCCTGTGGCCGTGCAGGGTGCATCGAGCAAAACCGCATCGACGGGATTCGCGGGGCGCCATTGCGCGGCGTCGGCATCGACGATGTCTGCATGGAGGCCGGTGCGCTTGAGATTTTCCTGGAGTGCGGATATCCGCTGGTTGGAAATATCGACCGCCGTAACCGCGGGGCCACGATCAGCCAGTTGCATGGTTTTACCGCCGGGTGCGGCACAGAGATCGATCACTCGTGCTTCTGTGTCGTCGCGCAGCAGCTTCGCGGGGAGCGAGGCGGCAAAATCCTGAACCCACCACAGGCCTTCATCAAAACCGGGCAGGTCGGAAATACGTCCTCCGGTTTGGCGGCGCAGGGTGCCGCCAGGAAGAATTTCGGCGTCCAGTTTCGCGGCCCATTCCGTCGGGTCTGCGCGTTTGGACAGCGTCAGGTCGAGTGGTGGCTCGAGGAGGTGGGCGTCGGTGATCGCCCGCGCGGTCTCCTCGCCATAGATCTCCCGCCATCGCTTGAGCATCCAGTTCGGTGTGTTGAGTTCGCCGGGGGATTGGGTGCTCTCGCGGCTCTCGGGTTCCCTTCCGATCCGCCGCAACACGGCGTTCACGAGGCCTTTCAGCGCACCATGCCGATACTGGCCGGCCAGACGTACCGCGCCGTCAACCGCGGCATGCGCCGGGGTTTCCAGGAAAAGAAGTTCGGCGGTGCCGATCCGCAGGATATTTTTTACATGTGCGTGGCGGCCCGCCAGTGGCCGGTCGAGACATTCGGAAATTCGGGTGTCGACCTCACCGAGGCGGCGCAACACGGTCGCGATGATCCGACGCGTCTGGGCGCGATCGCGCGGTTCGAGTTTTGCCACTACGCGGTCGGTCGCGAGCGTGGTGTCGAGCGGTTTACCGTCGATGAGGACGGCATCGAGAATCTGGCAGGCAGCAGTGCGGGAATCGGACATGGCGCTTTATGCCCCAAAAACAAACCGGCTGCAGCCGGTCGCCACAATTAATGTGGACCCGCTGCAGCCGGAACGCCGGAAAAGGCCACAAATCAGGCCGCTGTTTTGTCTTTCCGGATATAGGCCATGGCGCAATGTTCGGAGCAGTAGGGGCGTCCGGGCACCGTGTCGGCCTGACAGAAACTGAAATCAGGGTCATTCGGGTCGCCGATCGGCCACAGGCAGTCGGACACGTCACCGCCGCGCCGCGCCAATGGCGGAATGGGGGCCTCGTCAACGCGATTGCCGCCGTCCGGGACAATCTTTTCGCCGCCGATTTCCTCATCGGCCATGGTCCCGCGTAAGGCCTTGGCCTCAAGCGCCCGGTCAATGGCCCGATTGCGTCGGCGTGAACCGGTGCCGTTGCCCCGGATGGGGGACGGCCGGCTCTCCAGCCCAAGACGGTGCGCCTTGCCGATCACCGCGTTGCGCGTCACGCCGCCCAACTGCACGGCGATCTGGCTCGCACTCAGCCCCTTGGCCCACAAATCACGTAACATCGTTACCCGTTCGTCAGTCCATGACATGTCCGGTTCCTGTTCGTTTCTTATTGCCCCAACGACCGCAGATCGCGGCCTTGATCCCAGGCGAAGCCTAGATCATGTGGGGTTGGGGGGGCAAGTCCACAAAATGGAGTATGAACCCCAATATGTGGACAATCTGTTGACTGAATGCCCAGATTTTGGGGGTTTTCGCCTGTACTCGGGGTCATTTTCGTGCCCAGGGGCCGCGGTTCCGCGATCCGGGGTGCGACCAGGGACCGGTCACTGTAGCGTCGGCCGATGGGGGTGTTTTATCAATGTTTCCAGTCATTTGACGTAAACGCGCGACCCGGTTCGCTGTGTTGGGATGGGTCGAAAATAGCCTGTCATGCTTATGGGTGTGCAGCGGATTGACGATGAACATGTGCGCGGTCGCCGGATTGTGTTCGGCGGCCTGATTGTCGATCTGCCTTGATCCCGCCTCGAGCTTCTCCAGTGCGCTTGCCAGCCATTCCGGATCGCCGCAGATCAACGCCCCCTCCCTGTCGGCCTGATACTCGCGATTTCGGCTGATCGCCATCTGCACCAGCATGGCGGCGAGGGGCGCCAGAATCATCATCGCGATGGTGCCGATCAGGCCGAACGGACTGTTGCGGTTGCCGCCGAAGAAAAGCGCGAAATTGGCGAGCATGGATATCGCGCCGGCGAAGGTCGCGGTGATTGTCATGATCAGCGTATCACGGTTCTTCACATGCGCGAGTTCATGGGCCATGACCCCGGCAACTTCGCGTTCGTTCATCAGCTTCAACAGACCAGATGTCGCGGCCACTGCGGCGTTGCTTGGGCTGCGGCCGGTCGCGAAGGCGTTGGGCTGCGGATTGTCGATGATATAGACGCGCGGCATCGGCAGCCCGTCGCGATCGGCGAGCCGGGCGACGATCTGGTACAGCGGATGGGTCGGATCGTTGAGCTCGCGGGCCTTGTAATAGCGGAGCACGGCGCTGCCCGAGTTCCACCAGGCAAACAGGTTTATGGCGGCTGCGACGATCAGCGCGATGACGATCCCTTGGGGCCCGGCCAGCAGAAACCCGCCGACCATGAAGATCGCCGTGAGGGCGGCGAGCAGCAGCGCTGTACGGAAATAGTTCGACATATCGGCCTTCGCTGGTCCTCGTTGTTAATCCCGACATTCAATGTGGGCGCGCGGGGCGGTCTTGCAATCCCTTGGCAAACCGCATCCGATCGTCCATATCAATGGCATGTCCGACAAACATGACAAGCCTTCCGGCGAACGTGAAAGCCCTGCGCCGCAGTATCGTGTCCGCACGCCGGAGGGTGAGACTACATCACCAAAACCCGCCCAAAATGCGGCACAGAAACCCGAACTGGTGAAGTCGGCTGATCCCGATAAGCCCAAGGAAGTCGGTGGCCCCAAGGGCCTGGAGCCGACCCGGTTCGGCGATTGGGAACGCGACGGGCGCTGCGTCGATTTCTGACACGCCCCGCAAGATGCCCGACACATTGAAGGACGTGGTGCCCGCATCCGGGATGATCGTTATCGCCGATCTGGAATACACGTCGTGGGAGGGTGCCCAGGAAAGTCGCTGGTTCGCGCCGGGTCAGTTTCGCGAGATCGTGCAGATCGGCGCGGTGCGGGTCGATGCCGGCAACGGCTTCGCGGAGCTGGCGGATTTCTCGGTGCTGGTCCGCCCGATGATCAACCCCGAATTGTCAGACTATTTTGTAGACCTGACCGGTATCTCCAGTGCGCAGGTGGCGCAATCGGGTGTTGAACTGGTCGATGCGTTGTCTGCCTTCGCCGCCTTTGCCGGGGCAGATGTCATCTTGTCCCACGGCCGCGACGATCTTGTGATCGGCGAGGATTGTGCGTTGAAG
>TARA_R110002110_G_scaffold284986_1_pt1 | contig 126909 bp, 125 predicted proteins | sample TARA_R110002110 | Tara Oceans TARA_R110002110 (sample SAMEA4397330) | marine metagenome | biome: Polar Biome; feature: [SRF] surface water layer (ENVO:00010504); material: water (ENVO:00002006), including particulate matter (ENVO:01000060) such as... | depth 5 m | reverse complement strand
CAAACCCGCCCGTGTCAGTTCATCAAGCGCTGCGACGGCGGCCTCCAGGTCCCGCCCGATCCGGTCGATCTCCCGGCGCAACGCCACACGTTCGCTCGCATGCCTGGCACGAAGGGTCAGGTTACGGGTCTGTTCGGCATCCAGTCGCGCGCGCAGCGCATCGCGCGACTGCACCGCCGTCAGATCCCGCGTCAGGGTCGGCAGGCTCCCGGCCAACAGCACCGGCCGCGCCTCGAGCCGTGCGAGCGGCACCACGTCGGGAGACGGTGTCGCCGACAGATCTGCGCCCAGCGCCGCCATCGCGTCACCGGCCGACGCAAATGCCCGCGTTAAACCCGCGATCTCGCGCATCAAAGCCTCACGTGCCAACTCGTCGCGCATGGCGGCAGCCCGCAGCAGCTCGATCTCGTCAGCCGGCGCGCTTTGCTCCAGCTGTACACTGAGCCGTTCGATCGCCCCCTCGAGGGACTGCCGCAGGGCCACGGCATCGGCCGCCGCCCGCTCCCGGTCTGCGCGGGCACGCGAGCGCTCCGTGTCGAGGCGCCTGTGCAGGGTCTCAATCTCGTCCTTCGCCGTGGCCAGCGCGGTTTCGTCCTGGGCCGGCTCGTCGGCGCGCGACACTGGCGTGATCGGCGCACTCTGCGGAGCCTGCACCCCCAGCCCGGGATCGACCGGCGGCTTGGCGCCGGTCATGATCGCCTCGATCTGCGCGCGCAGGGCCCGGTCATGCTCGGCCCGCGATGCGATCTCCTCATAGGTCTCGATGCTCAGGCCCGTGGCGTCGATGGCGTCATGCATGCGCGCGCGCATCTCGGCGAACAGGGCCTCGGCCCGTTCCGGCCGCCCCGCGATGTTGGCCACCGCAATCTTGGGCAAATATTCGTTGCGCAGGGCGCCGACGATCCGTGTGGCCCGGGCAAACGCATCGAGGGTGCGGCCGTCATATGCCCCGGCGGCCCCTGCGCCCCCGGTAACATCTGCCGCCGGCAGGTTCGGCGGCGCCACCCGCGCTTCTTGCGTATCCTGTGCCAGCCCCTCTGCCAGCCCCTGTGCCATTGCGGCGGGCGCGCTCAGCGCCGTCATGGCGGCCAGCACGGCGCCTGCGCCGGCGAGCGCGGCCAGCCATCCTGTGACCCGATCGGTCATGAACCTGTCTCCCCTGTTTCATCCAAGCGCGGAAATTCCGGACGGAATCGCCACACGGCATCGCAGGGCACAGCCTCACGCAGGCAGGCTTAGAGGAGCGTTAACAATTGGGAAAGTTTTAGACGATCGGGGTTGCGGGCGGAATTACTGCGCAGCAGTCGGTGCTCTATCGGTTTCAGATTTCGATTCCAACGTATCTGCCGCATCGCCGTCCGGTTTACTGGTGGCAGATGTCTCGGAAAGCTCAGCTTGATCCGGCTCGGTGTTGACCGAGGTCTCGGAAGAATCAACTACTTCAGTCTCGGTGGTGCCTTCCACGGAGGACGCCCCCCGAATGCTGCCTGTACCAAGGTCAATATTCGTGGCAACCGCCCCCGCCGACACTGCTAGTACAAACAAAAAGATCGCCAATGCGACGGTCGCCGGTTCACTTATTCTCCATTTGGCCGGCTTCCATCTTTCCGATTTCATCAAAGTTGTGACGCTGGTCATCAGGTCCTTGTGAGATTTCAGAGTTACGTCCTGTCCACCCGCCCGATTGCTGGCGTCATGAATCTCTTGGTCACAAAGCTTCGCGAGCCTCAGGTTGACCATCTGCCGCCATTGCAGGTGAAGATTAACCCAGAATATCGCCAGGAATATGATGCTGATAACGATCGGAAACACGAGCTGTGCGGCATCGAATTTGTCTAACAAGAGTGCCACCACGGCGACCGAAATGGTCGCGGGGGCCCACGCGACACCCGTGCGCAGATTTCCGAAATAGCGATACTGATTCAGATATTCGCTGTACCGCGCGTTGTAGTATGCGGCGGCGTTCAGGATTCCATCCCCGCCGGCCAATTCAGACGCCGCTTTCGCCGCGACCGCGGCCGAACTCGCGGCCGCAGCCGCACGCCCCTTCGCCTCGGCGATATCCGCCGCGCTTACAATCTGCTGTTCCGGAGTCCGCGGCGTGACGGTCATGCCCTACCCGCTCAAACCCATCTTCGCGGCCATCTTCTTCTCCCAGTCCGCCGCCATCATGAAGCCCGCATCCTCGCGGCAATGGGCCTCGGTCATTTCCATGATCTCCTCGTTGGACTGGGACAGATCGAAGGGGTGGCCGTGGGGCTGGGTCACGTACCAGGGGGTGTGGACGTAACACTCGACCCGGTTCCCGCTCGGGTCCTGGAAGTAGATCGACCAGGCGTTGCCGTGGGTCAGCATGCGGTCGATGTTGATGCCCGCGCCGACCACCCGGCCATGCATCTCGCGCAAGTCGTCGAGATTGTCGAGCAGGAAGGACATCTGCTGCACATGGATGGTCTCGCCGTCGCCCGCAGGCGGGTCGGCCAGCACGAATTCATGATGCTCGGTCGGGTCGCTCGACAGGAAGACAATCCGCTGTTCCGGGTCACCATATTTGCCGTCGTCGGTGACCGTCAGGCCCATGATGTCCGTGTAGAAGGCCAGCATCGCGGGCATGTCGTGGGTGTACAGGCCGACATGGCGCAGGCGGGGTTTGAAGCTCATGGGTCTCTCCTGGGACGATCCATATCTGCGGGGAGTTTACCCCTTATTCGCCGCCTCGATATGGGCAAACAGCGCGGCGTCGAATTGCGCCGGGTTTTCCAGGTTCGAGATGTGCGAGGCCGGGTCCAGGATCACGCATTGGGAACCCGCGACAGCGGCGTGCATCTGCCGGGATGCCGCCGGCGGCGTACTGCCGTCGGACGCGCCGGTCATGAACAGGCTCGGCACCGAGATCTCACCCAGCCGGGGCAGATAATTCAGGCCCTGCAGCGCACCCGCACAGCCCGTGTAACCTTCCACCGACGTCTCGCGGATCATCCGGCGCACATGATCGAGTACCGGCGCGTTCGCCGCGTCGGCCTGAAAATCCTCGGTGAACCAGCGCGCGACGGTGGGTTCCGCCAGCGCTTCCATGCCCTTGGCGCGGGCCAGCGCGATGCGGTCGACCCAGGGCGCGGCCCATTCGGGGTCGGCAAACGGGCGCGCGTCACACGCCGCCAGGCTGAGCAGACGATCGCCATGCTCGATGGCCATGCCGAGGCCGGCCATGCCGCCGAGGGACAGCCCGACATAATGGGCCTTGTCCACGCCCACGGCGTCCATCAGCGCAATGATGTCGCCGACCAGCAATTCGAAGCTGTAGGGGCCTTCCGGGGCCGAGGTCTGGCCGTGGCCGCGCGTGTCGTAGCGCAGGATGCGGTAGCGATCGGAAAGCTGCGCCACCTCGGTGTCCCACATGGTGACGTCGGTGGTCAGGGAGTTGGAGAAGACGATCCACGGCGCACCTTCGGGCCCGTCGAGCTCGTAGCGGAAGTCGACGTCGTTGAGGGTGATGTTCATCGGTAATCCCTACTTCTCGCTCTTCGGCAGCACCTTCTTCAGGTGCAGTTCGCGCAGGCGCGTGTCGTCGATTTCCGCCGGCGCACCCATCATCAGATCTTCGGCGCGCTGGTTCATCGGGAAGGCGATGACCTCGCGGATGTTGGGCTCGTCGGCGATCAGCATGACGATCCGGTCGATGCCCGGCGCCGAGCCGCCATGGGGCGGCGCGCCATAGCGGAAGGCGTTGAACATGCCGGCGAACTCGCGCTCCACCGTCACGCGGTCATAGCCCGCGATGTCGAAGGCCTTGAGCATGATGTCGGGCCGGTGGTTCCGGATCGCGCCGGACGACAGCTCCACCCCGTTGCAGATGATGTCGTACTGGTAGGCCAGTACGTCGAGCGGGTCCCCGGAGTCTGCGGCATCGAGTGCGGCCATCTCGCCCTGGGGCATGGAGAACGGGTTGTGGGAGAAGCCGATCTTGCCGGTCTCCTTGTCCTTCTCGTACATCGGGTAATCGACGATCCAGCAGAAGTCGTAGCGCCCGCTGGCGATCAGATCGAGATCCTCGCCGATCTTGGTGCGCGCCTTGCCGGCCAGCTCTGCGGCCGTGTCGGCATCGCCGGCGGAGAAGAACACCGCGTCACCGTCTTTCAGGCCCGCCAGCTCCTTGAGCTTCTCGAGGCGATCCCCGGCCACGAACTTGGCGATCGGGCCCTTGCCCTCGCCGTTTTCGAGGATGATGTAGCCCAGCCCCGGCGCGCCCTCGTCGCGGGACCAGTCGTTGAGCTTGTCGAACCAGCTGCGCGGCTGTGATCCGCCGCCCGGTGCGGGAATGGCGCGCACGGTGCCGCCCTTCTCCACCAGACCGGCGAAAATCTTGAAGTCGGACCCGGCGAACACCTCGGCCACGTCGGCGATCTCGATGGGGTTGCGCAAATCGGGCTTGTCGTTGCCGTATTTCAGCATCGAATCCGCATAGGCGATCCGCGGAAACGGCGTCGGGGTGACCGACCAGGCCTCGTCCCGGTTGAACCCGGCGAACTCCTCGAACACGCCGGCGATCACCGGCTCGATGGCGTCGAACACGTCGTCCTGGGTGGCGTAGGCCATCTCGAAATCGAGCTGATAGAACTCGCCCGGCGAGCGGTCGGCCCGCGCGTCCTCGTCGCGAAAGCACGGCGCGATCTGGAAATACTTGTCGAAGCCCGCGACCATCAGCAGCTGCTTGAACTGCTGGGGCGCCTGGGGCAACGCATAGAACTTGCCCGGATGCAGGCGCGACGGCACCAGATAGTCGCGCGCGCCCTCGGGCGACGAGGCGGTCAGGATCGGCGTCTGGAATTCCTTGAAATCGGCCGCGATCATCCGCCGGCGGATCGACGCGATGACATCGTTGCGCAGCAGAATGTTGCGCGCGACCTTCTCGCGGCGCAGGTCGAGATAGCGGTAGCGCAGGCGGATTTCCTCGCCCGTATCCTCGTCGGAGTTCACCTGCAGGGGCAGCTGGTCGGCGGCGTTCTCGACATTGACCTCGGCGATGCCGACCTCGACCGATCCGGTCGGGAGGATCGCGTTGGTCGTTTCCGCCGAACGCGCAACAACGGGGCCGGTCACGGTGATCACCGATTCCAGCCGCGCGGTCTCGACGGTCTCGAATATGGGGCTCGACGTGTCGATCACACACTGGGTGATGCCGTACTGGTCGCGCAGATCCACGAACAGAAGATTGCCATGGTCGCGCTTGCGGTGGATCCAGCCCGACAGGCGGACGGTCTCGCCCGCATTCTCGTCGCGCAGTTCACCGCAGGTATGAGTTCGGTAGGGATGCATGTTTGGTCCCAAGGAAGCTGGTTAAAAGCTGGAAATCGGCCCGTTTGGGCCTGTCGGGCCAATGGCCACGGATCGCCCGCGCCTGTCAAGGCCGCGCAGGTGATTCGGGCGGGTTGGAAACCCGCCTGTGGGACGCCTCGCCCTCCGACAGGCTCAGGGTGAGGCGACCTCAAATCCCCTCATACTGAGCTTGTCGAAGTATGAGGATGAATATGCCTCCCGCCTTCCCCACCCAGACGAAACCCTGTAGAAACCCCTTCCATGAAAGTCATCAAAGATACGGACACGCTCGCGGCCTTCTGCGACGCCCTGTCCACCGCCGATTACATCACCGTCGACACCGAGTTCATGCGCGAGAGCACGTTCTGGCCGATCCTGTGCCTGGTACAGGTCGCCGGGCCCGAGGACGAGGCGATCATCGACCCGCTGGCCGACGGGATGGACCTCACGCCGCTCTATGACCTGATCTCCGACGAGAACGTGCTCAAGGTGATGCACGCGCCCAAACAGGATATCGAGATTTTCCACCATGAGGGCGGCGTCACGCCCGTGCCCCTGTTCGACACCCAGATCGCGGCGATGGTCGCCGGGTTCGGCGACCAGGTCGGCTATGAGACGCTGATCACCAAGCTGACGAAGATCCGCCCCGACAAGGGCAGCCGCTTCACCGACTGGTCCCAGCGGCCCCTGACCGATGCCCAGCTCGAATACGCACTGGGCGATGTCACCCATCTGCGCCCGGCCTATGAAAAGCTGCGCCGCCGGATCGAGGAGAACGGCCGCCTCGAATGGGTCGAGGAAGAAATGGTCAAGCTCGCCGACCCGGCCCTTTATGAGGTGGTCCCGGAAAATGGCTGGCGCCGGCTCAAGCCCAAGCGCAACCAGCCGAAATACCTGGCCATGTTGCAGGCCGTCGCCGCGTGGCGCGACCGCGAGGCCATGGCCCGCGACCTGCCGCGCAACCGGCTGATGCGCGACGACGTGCTGGCCCAGATCGCGGCCCGCCCGCCCGAAGACGCCCATTCCCTGTCGCGGGTCCGGGGTATACCGAAGAATTTCGCCGAGGGCCGCCTCGGCCAGGGACTGCTCGCGGCGATCGCCGAAGGCGAGGCCCTGCCGCTGGATCAGGCGCCGACGATCCCCGAACCGCTGGACCTGCCACCGGGTGCCGGCGCGTTGATGGATCTGCTCAAGGTGCTGCTCAAGTTCAAATGCGACACCAACAAGGTCGCCCAGAAACTGATCGCGACCGTGCCCGATCTCGAAGCGATCGCGGCCGACGACAATGCCGATGTTGCAGCACTGAAAGGCTGGCGTCGGGAAATCTTCGGCAACGACGCGCTGCGCCTCAAGGCCGGTGAAATCGCGCTGGCCGCCGGGAGCGGCCTGGTGCGTATTGTCGAGGTTGCGCCCGAAAGCGAAGCGAAGGACGAAGCCGCCGAATAGCGCAAATGCGCTGCCGGCCGCCTACACTTTCTCGCGCAGTCCTTCGCCTTCGATCACGCCGGAAACGCCAAACAGCTTGGCCAGTGCCGCGAACCGTGTGCGCACCAGGTCGCCGAACAGATCGGCATGCCCCGGTGCAAAGGACAGGGTCAGCTTCTTGGCCGTCAGCTTCAATCCCACGCCGTCAAGCAGCACCGCGTTCCCGCCCGTAAGGGTCTCGGCCAGACGCAGGGCAGCGCCCAGGCGGCGTGACCAATCGGCATCCTCCTGGGCAAGCAACGCGTTCGCCACGCGCAGGGTCGCACCACCCTTGGCGCCCGTATAGCGGCGATACACCGCCAGCGCGATCTTGGTCTTCTCCGCATGGCTCAGGGCGAGCAACGGCAGGCGCAAAATTCTGAAATAGACCTGCTCGGCCCGGTAATCGGGGTGTTCGTGCCAGCCGATATCGGCCAGCAGGCAGGCGGCCAGTCGAAGCCGGCGCAGATTTTCGTCCTCGCCATCGAACAGGGGGCTGACCCAGTCGAACAGCGCCGTGCCAGAGCCCAATGCGCGGCTTTCGCGGGCCGCGAGATGTTCGCAGGCGACGATCAGCGGGTCGGCCGCGCGGGTCTTCTCATCGAGCGCATCATACTGGGACCCCTCGCGAATACCGTTGGCGGAAAACACGACCTGTTCGGCCTTCGAGGTCCGGATCAGTCGCGCAAGCACCGTCGCCGCGATTGGCAGCGTGGCGACACGGGCACGCGGCACCGCGCTGATCCGCGACAGGCTCTCGGCACCCAGCCCGGCGACCAGCTCGCAGAAATCGGCTGTCTCCCGGCCGGTCATTCGATAGTTGTGGATCACGCGCAGGGGATATTTGGTTTGCACCATGTGCAACCGCGCCAGGGCACGCCAGGCCCCGCCGACGGCGTAGATCGCGCCGCCATCCACCGCATCCTGGATCCAGGGGAATGTCGAAAGCACCTCGTCGATATGGTCCGCGATCTCGCTATGGTCCTCTCCCATCGTCGCTGCCAGACGCAGCGGGCCGAGTGGCAGGCTGCCATGGTCCCCGACCATGCCGGCGGAGATCGCCGCGAGTTCCAGGCTGCCGCCGCCCAGATCTGCGGCCACACCGCGCGCGTCGGGCAGGCCACTGATCACGCCGCAGGCGGCGAACCGGGCTTCCTGGTCGCCATCGAGCTGCTCGACAGAACGGCCAAAAATCGCTTCGACTTGCTGGAGAAAATCCGCACCGTCCGCCGCTTCACGGGTCGCCGCGGTTGCCACCAGCATCGTGTCGTCGATGTCCATGGTCCGCACGATCGCCGCGAAGCGCGGCAGGTTGGCCAGAGCCTGGACGACGCCGTCCGCGTGGAGCCTGCCGGTCGCAGCCAGTTCGCGGCCGATGCCGCAGGTCACGCGTTCGTTGAAGACAACCGGCGCGGCGCGGGAACGGTCGCGAAAGATGACGAGGCGTATCGAGTTGGACCCGATATCGACGACAGCCGCCGGGCCACCGAGCGAAGGGGAGCATTCAGGCATCGCGAACGCGTGCCATGTCGGCTGGTGTGGCGCCTAGTCCGGATGGGCAAGCAGCTGCGGCGCGCTGCCGGGTTTCTTCAGCGCGCTGCCACGCCCGGACAGGCTGGGATTGGTCATGAAGTATTTGTGCGCGTTGAATGGGTCCTGCTCGCCACTCGTATCGATCCGGCTATAGGTGCCATCGGGCTCCATCTCCCAGCTTTGGGCGCGATCCAGCAGATTCGCAACCATGATCTGGTCGAGAATCTGCTCATGCACCGTGCCGCTTTCGATGGGCACCAGAAGCTCCACCCGGCGGTCGAGATTGCGCGGCATCCAGTCGGCCGACGAAATGTAGAGCTTGGCCTGGGGCGACGGCAGCTCCGCGCCCGACCCGAAGGCCATGATCCGCGAATGTTCGAGGAACCGGCCGATGATGCTCTTCACCTCGATATTCTCGCTGAGACCCGGCACCCCGGGCCGCAGGCAGCAAATCCCGCGGATGACGAGGCGGATCAGCACCCCCGCACGGGACGCGCGGTACAACGCGTCGATGATGTCGCCGTCGACGAGGCTGTTGAACTTCGCCCAGATTTCGGCCGGACGGCCGGCGCGCGCATGCTCGATTTCCTCCTCGATGCAGGCCATCAGGGTCTCGCGCAGATTGACCGGCGCGACCGCGACCTTCTCGAGCCCCTCGGGCCGGGCATAACCGGTCATGTAGTTGAACACCCGCGAGGCGTCCTGACACAGTTTCGGATTCTGGGTCAGATAGCTGATATCGGTGTAAATCCGGGCGGTGATCGGATGGTAGTTCCCGGTGCCGAAATGGGCGTAGGTCCGCAGGTCGCTGCCCTCGCGGCGATGCACTAGGCTGATCTTGGCGTGGGTCTTGAGGTCGATGAAGCCGTAGACGATCTGCACCCCGGCCCGCTCGAGTTCGCGGGCCCAGCGGATGTTCGCCTCTTCATCGAAACGCGCCTTGAGTTCAATCAGCGCCGTTACCGATTTGCCCGCCTCGGCGGCCTCGATCAGGGCGCTGACGATTGGCGAATTCTCCGACGTGCGATAGAGCGTCTGCTTGATCGCGACAACCTGGGGGTCGCGTGCGGCCTGGCGCAGGAACTGCACGACCACGTCGAAGGATTCGAACGGGTGATGGACGACGATGTCCTTGGCCCGGATCGCGGCGAAACAATCGCCGGCAAAATCGCGGATACGCTCGGGAAAACGCGCGTTGAACGGCTCGAACAGGAAATCGCGCCGGTCATCGACGATGAGCTCCTTGGTCCGGTCGAGACCGGGCATCCCGTCGAGGACAAAGACATCCTCCTCATCGACGCCGATTTCCTCGGTCACGAAACGCCGCAGATCAGCCGGCATCTCGGCGTCGACGGTCAACCGGATGACCGTGCCGCGGCGTCGGCGTTTGAGCGCGGATTCGAAGAGACGGACCAGATCTTCTGCCTCTTCCAACACTTCGATGTCACTGTCTCGAATGACCCGGAACGTGCCCATGCCGCGCAGTTCGAACCCGGGGAAAACCCGGTCGAGGAACATGGCGACGCATTTTTCGAGCAAAATGAAACGCGGCCGCTCGCCGGGCAGGCGAATGAAACGCTCGATCTGACCGGGCAGCGGCAGGAGGCCGATCATCAACCGGTTGTCGCTCGGCCGGTACAATTCCAACGCCTCGGCCAGCCCGAAATTCGGGATGAACGGGAACGGATGGGCGGGGTCAACGGCGAGCGGCGTCAGGACCGGGAAAACCGTGGTCATGAACCGGTTTTCGAGCCAGACCGCTTCCGCATCGGTCAGTTCATCGGGCTCGACGACCGCGATATCGCTCTCCCGCAGTTCCTCGACCAGTGTGAGCCAGGTTTTTTGCTGCGCCGCCATCAATGCCCCGGCGCGCTCGTTGATCGCCGCAAGCTGTTCGCTCGGCGACAGGCCTTCCTGGGTCACAGACGCGATCCCCGCCTCGACCTGTCCCTTCAGGCCCGCGACCCGAACCATGTAGAACTCGTCCAGATTCGACGCAGAAATCGACAGGAAACGCACCCGCTCGAGCAGCGGATGGCTGAGATTCTCCGCCTCTTCGAGCACGCGTTCGTTGAACGCCAGCCACGACAGTTCGCGGTTGATGAACCGTTCGGGGGAATCCAGCCCGATCTCGGGGACCGAGTCAGGATCAAATGCTGCGTCTTCAGCGACCACGGGAACCATTTTTTGCAAAGGATTACAGGCGCATGCGCGCCATTGTGCCGTCTAGGCTAACGATATCGCATCATGTCTGCAATTTATGACCGAACGATGACGAATAGATGTCAGACAAAATCGTCGAGAATTTCCCGCGCCAGCGGCACCGTCACGGGCCGTCCACGCTCGAGCGCGGCGGAATCGATCGCGGCCACAATATCGGCCACGGCGGCGAAGGAACGCTCCATGCGCGCCATCAGGTAAAGCACGACATCCTCGCCCACGCGCAACTGCCGGTCGCGAAACAGCTTCACCATCAGCGCCGCCAGCAGATCGTCGTCGGGTGCCGAGATGCCAGCCCCGGCCAGAGCCTTCAGCCGCGACGCCAGATCGGCGAGGCCAACATTCCAGCGTGCGGGCGCCTCGCGCCCCGCGAGCAACAACGCGCCATCGGTCTCAAGCATGTAGTTATAGAGATGCAACAGCGCCTCCTCGCCGTCTCGATCGCCGGCAAGCTGGTCCGCATCGTCGACAAACAGAAACCGACTGCGCGCCCGCAGCTCCGAGCCGTCGGCGCTGTGCACATCATCGGGCCCGACCAGGATCCCGCCACTTATGTCACACCAGACATGGCCGAGATGGGTCTTGCCCGATGCCGCCGGGCCCCAGATCGCGAGTGCGCGGGCCGGCCAATTCGGCCAGCGATCGACCCACTCCACGGCCTCCGCATTGCTGCGCGAGACCAGGAAGTCAGATCGTCCCCGGGCCGTGCGATGCCCCAAATCCAAGACGAGTTGCCGGCTCAATGATCGATCCAATCAGTCGGCCGCAAGGCGGACAACATGGGTCACCAGCGCCCTGAGCCCCGCCTGGGATCCCCCGGACGGACGTGCGTTGACCTGCTCAAGGCCGGTATTTTCAAGGATCAGGTCAAACCGCTCGAAGGCGCGGGTCAGCCGCGCAACATCCCCACGGTGATTGATCACGATCTCCGCTGACATGGCCGTCAGCGCAACGATCTGAATATCGGTAACGGCGGGGACGCGGGAAATTCGCCCACGGATGTCGAGCCAGTTCTTCAGATCGGAAATCGGCACGGCCGCCCGCAACTGGGCGATGTCACCAGAAGTGAGCGCGCTTGCGGCCTTCCACTCATCCTCGATGATCCCGCGGATCTCACCGACCGCACGGGCGAATATGGCGAACTCGCTCTCACCTTCCTGGCCGGCCACGGAGATACTGAACGGGCTCATCTCCGGCACGCCGACGGGCACGCTGACGATATCGCTGCGCAGGAAACCGGGGGACACCTCGAAAATATTGGCGATAGTGACGACCACGCCACGGGCGCCATAGCGCGCGGCGAAGCGCGCCAGGACGTCCGGGTCACCATCCACGGCCTGATCCACCGTGAGCCCCGCCAGGTCCGACAGATCCCCGATCGGCGCCAACATGGGCACAAGGCCGGTCCCCTCGGGATGGTTTCGCCATGCTTCACGCCAGGGGTTGGGGTCCTCCCAGAGCAGATAGCGGGCGGGAGTCGCCAGGACGGGCACCACCGTCAGCGGCCGGCTACGCAATTCGGAGAAGGGCACTCCCGACTGGCGGAACAGGTCTCGCACCGCATCGGGTTTGAAGGTGACCGTCAAATTCGCGAGATAGCGCACATCCGACGTCTTCTCTGCGTCGATCTGGATCGCGTCGACGAGAAAACGCAGCGTGTCGGAATCGATGCTCGCGGCAAGCCCGCGATGCACACTGCGGGTCAGCCGCGCCTCGAGCCGCGCGAACGCCTCACGCTGTCCTTTGACGAGGGCGTTGGCACGCGCCGCCGACGCCGTTTGGGCGCTTTCGTCCAACCCCACATCACGGACGACGAAAATGTCCTCAAGCGCGGATTGCTGCGCCTGCAGTGCTGACGATCCGACGACCGAAACGAGCCCCACAGCAAGCAAGCACATGGCGAAAGAGCGACTAAATTTTTGCAGCGCGCGACACATTGCAAATGACCTTGAAACACCTATTCTGACGTACCGATACGGCGTGATTCGCGGTCTACATGACCGCTGCGCCGCGAATGTGGCAAACCAATAGCACGAATGATGCGCGATGCGCGCGAGGAGACGGACACTGGGGCTTTCCTACAAAGATGCTGGCGTGGATATCGCGGCCGGCAACGCCCTTGTCGAGACCATCAAGCCATTGGCCGCAGCGACGCAACGCGCCGGTTCAGTCGATGGGCTCGGCGGTTTTGGCGCACTTTTTGACCCCAAGGCAGCGGGGTTCAAGGACCCGATCCTGGTCGCCGCGACAGACGGCGTCGGGACCAAGCTCAAGCTTGCCTTCGAAACCGGCCGCTTCGACACACTTGGAATCGACCTGGTGGCGATGTGCGTCAATGACCTCGTCGTGCAGGGCGCCGAGCCGCTTTTCTTTCTGGATTATTTCGCAACCGGCGGGCTCGACCCCGAAGTTGCGGCTGCGGTCGTGACGGGCATCGCGGCAGGTTGCAAACAGGCCGGCTGTGCCCTCATCGGCGGCGAGACGGCCGAAATGCCGGGCCTCTATGCCAGCGGCGAGTTCGACCTAGCAGGGTTTTCTGTCGGTGCCATGGAACGCGGCACGGCCTTCCCGCGACCCGACCGCCCGATCCAAGCCGGTGACCTTGTCATTGGTCTGGCTGCCAGCGGCGTGCACTCGAATGGCTATTCCCTGGTGCGCAAAATTGTCGAGCGCGCGGGCTGCAACCTGGCTGACCCCGCACCTTTTGATGGGGACGAAACTTTGGGTGCAGCGCTTCTCACCCCGACCCGCATTTACGTGCGCGCCTGTCTCGCCGTCGCAAAGCAGCCGGCACTCAAGGGCTTTGCCCATATCACCGGCGGCGGCCTGCTCGAGAATATCCCGCGCGCGCTTCCCGCGGGCCTCGGGGCGACGCTCGACGGGGCCCGCTGGACAGCGCCGCCCGTATTCGACTGGCTGCGACAGGCCGGCGGCGTCGATGACATGGAGATGGCCCGCACCTTCAATTGCGGCATCGGCATGATCGCCTTGGCCGGACCGGATGGCGCCGATGACATCGTCAACGCCCTCAACGCCGCGGGCGAGGATGCAAAAATCATCGGTGAAGTCACCGCCTCCGCAGACGGCGAGATCGAGATTTCGGACCTGTCGGCCGCGCTCGGCGGGGCCCGATGAACCGGTTGAGGATCGGCGTCCTGATTTCCGGCCGGGGCTCCAACCTGCAGGCGCTGATAGCCGCCTGCGCGACCCCCGGTTTTCCTGCCGAAATCATGCTGGTCGTTTCCAACAAACCGGACGCGCAGGGTCTCGATCACGCCAGGGCCGCGGGCATAGAGACCGCTGTGATCGAGCATGGCGAATTTCCGGACCGCGAAAGCTTCGACCGGCAGGTCGACGAAAAACTCAGAGCATCAGGCGCGGAACTTGTCTGCCTGGCCGGCTTCATGCGGCTCCTGTCCAGCTGGTTTGTCGAGGCATGGCGCGACAGGGTGGTAAATATTCACCCCTCGCTCCTTCCAGCCTTCAAGGGTACCAACGCCCACGCACAGGCGATCGCGGCCGGCGTGCAGCTGAGCGGCTGCACCGTGCATATCGTACGTCCCGAGATGGATGCCGGACCGATCCTCGTGCAGGCCGCCGTCCCGGTCATGCCCGACGATGACGAGGACAGTCTTGCAACGCGCATACTGGAGGCTGAGCATCTTTGCTACCCCCACGCCGTCCGGCTGCTGGCAGAAAACAGGGTCAAAATCCTCGATGAGCGCGCGATCATCGACATGCCGGATACGGTCGCCGGTACGCTGATCCACCCGCAACCTGTCTGACACACGAAAATCCTCGCCGAAGGGCTTTGACGCCCCCGGCGGTCGCGTATAAAAGTCAGGCTAAGGCTCAACCGGAAACATGCGAGTGACCATGTCCGACGAAATTATGAATCTCGAAGGCCGCTGGAAAACCTGGACTGGTTTCCTGCGCTTTATGTCCTACACGGGAATCGCGGTTACGATTCTCCTGCTTCTCATGTGGTGGGCACTCGTCTAACGACCCCCACCGCGCCTGATCAGGCGCTGTGATCAGCCAACGATCTCATTCTCTTTGAAGAAGAACGCGATCTCTTCGGCCGCGGTCTCGGGGGCATCCGAGCCGTGCACGGAGTTCGCCTCGATCGATTCCGCGAACTCCTTGCGGATCGTGCCCTCTGCTGCGTCATCGGGATTGGTGGCGCCCATGATCTCTCGATTGCGCGCGACAGCATTCTCGCCTTCCAGCACCTGCACGACGACGGGGCCAGACGTCATGAACGCAACGAGATCGTTGAAGAACGGACGCTCGCGATGAACACCGTAAAATTCCTCGGCCTGCTCGCGGCTGAGCTGAATACGGCGCTGGGCCACAACGCGCAATCCTGCCTCCTCGAACTTGGCAATGATCTTGCCGGTCAGGTTCCGCTTCGTTGCGTCGGGTTTGATGATCGAGAACGTGCGCTCGAGGGCCATGGGTATGCTCCGGTGTGGAATGAAAATGTCGGCGCGTTATATCCAGCGCACACGGCGGCGACAAGGCATCGATGATGTCTTTGATCGGTTCGCAACGTTGATTGTCGCTATCCGGTCGCCTTCTGTTCCCAACCACCGCGCTCGGTTTGCTGCCAGTAGGTCAGGTCATGCCCGGCATCTTTATAAATCTGCCAACGCGCGCGCGCCGCGCTCACCGTCGCATCGTCGCGCCCGTCAAACAATTCGCAAACAAGGTCGAAACTGCCAGGATCGGCCGATTGCGCGCCATCCGCCAGAAACAAAACCCGCGCATCATTGGGGTTTTCATCCTGATCCGTCAGCCACACGGGCTGCAGCGCGGCATGCCCATCCGTCTTGCTGCCGTGCGGCAGGAAGACACGATCATTGTACGTCCAGAGATGCGTGTTCAGGTCTTCGACGCGTTCGGGCGAGCCCGCAATGACAAGCGCACGGCGTCCGTCGCGCACAACTGTCCGCTCGAGCATGACAGGCAGCACCTCTTCCAGGGTACGGCGTGTCAGATGATAAAAGCGGATCTCCGTCACGGTGTAGGTGGACCTATTTCTCGTAATGGTCGCGAACGAATTGATCGAGAGTGCGAACGGCAAAGCCGGTGGCACCACGCTCCATCAGCGGCTGCTCCTTGTCCGACCAGGCGACCCCCGCGATATCCATATGCGCCCAGGGCACGTCATTGGTGTAGCGCTGCAGGAACTGCGCAGCGGTGATGCTGCCACCCCAGCGCGGCCCAACATTCTTCATGTCGGCGCGCGGCGTGTTGATTTGCCGGTCAAAGGCATCATCCAGCGGCATCCGCCATATTTTCTCGCCGACCCCCTGGCTCGACGACACGATACGTTCGGCCAAGCCGTCATCACTGGCGTAAAGGCCGCCATATTCGCGCCCCAGCGCGACCATGATCGCGCCCGTCAGGGTCGCGAAGTCGATCATCACGTCGGGCTTGAACCGCTTCTGCGTGTACCAAAGCGCGTCTGCCAGCACGAGGCGGCCTTCGGCATCGGTGTTGATCACTTCAATCGTCTGACCCGACATCGATGTCACGATATCTCCGGGCCGCTGGGCATTGCCGTCGGGCATGTTCTCGACCAGACCGACCACGCCAATCACATTGGCCTTGGCCTTCCGCCCCGCGATGGCGCGCATCGCGCCGATAACGGTGCCCGCACCGCCCATATCCCAGATCATGTCTTCCATGCCGCCTGCCGGCTTGATCGAAATTCCGCCGGTGTCGAATGTGACGCCCTTGCCAATGAATGACACGGTCTTGGCATCCTTGCTGCCGCCATTCCAACGCATCACCACGAGTTGGGATTCGCGCACGCTCCCCTGCCCCACGGCCAACAAAGCGTTCATCCCGAGCTTGCGCATCTGTGCCTCACCCAGCACCTCGACCTTGACGCCGAGCTTCGTCAGCGTGCGGCATTGCGCGGCCATCCATTTGGGCGACTTTATGTTGCTCGGCTCTGACACGAGATCGCGGGCCATGTCGACCCCGTCGGCCACTGGCGCAAACACAGCGTAACGTCGGCGCGCATCCGCCGCACCCTTCACCATGACTTGAAGACGCGACAAACCTTTCGCGCCCGTGCGGCCTTTCGAGCCGGTCAGATACTTGTCATATTTGTAGGACCGCAAACGCGCTCCGATCGCGATACTGGCGGCCAGCTTGCCGCCGCGCACCTTGGCGCCCGTCATCTCCGCAACAATTGTCGCTGAAGAATCCGAAACCCCGCCGGCGGCCTTGTAAATCTGCGCGCCTATCTCCTGCGCACGCAGTGCATCTAGATCCTTGGCCTCGCCGGCACCGATCAGCAAAATTGTCGCCTTTTCCCGGCCCTGAGGCGCGAGGACCGACAAACTTTCGCCCTTCTTCCCCGCGAAACTCGACGCCTTCAGAGCGCGCGACAGCGCCCCTTTGGTTGCCTTGTCGATTGCCTTCGCACTCGTTCCAAGCCGCGCATCAGCATCAACAAGAAAAACGAGGAGGCCGCTCGTGGGCAATTTCGGTTCGGTGAAGGAAATTTTCATGACGATCCAATCCATAAATATGCGAGGCACAGGCTGTGACACGCCGTCGAGAGCTGTTCGAGATTTAGAGTACCCACGAACCAGGCGCAAGGCATCGCCCACTGGCGCGGGAAGTGTTTTTCCCGGCCGGGCGATCTGTTACAAACATTTCGACAAGCAGGTCTTTGTTTTACGAATCAGCAACTTGAGGGACGTTTCCGGGGAAACGTCAAACCGGGAGCATCCATGACGTCGATCAGCGGATACATATTCCGGCAACTAGCCTTCGCCAGCCTGTTCGTGGCCGGCGCGCTCGTCTTGCTGATTTCGCTCTTCGGGTCCCTCAGGCTCATCGACTTCATCGTCAACCGTGGCTTGCCGGTCACGGTTCTGTTCGAGATGACCGCCCTCAACCTGCCGAAGTTCATGGCCGTCGTGCTCCCAATCGCAATCTTTGCCGCCATACTCGTGGTCTACAACAAGCTCACCAATGACAGTGAGCTTGTGGTCATGCGCGCTGCCGGTGTCGGCCAGATGGCCCTCGCCCGACCGGGCCTGATGCTGGGCTTGCTCGGCGTGGTGATTGGATTCGCGCTGCAACTTTATCTGGTGCCCGCGTCGACCCATGCCTTCAAGTTGCAGCAGTTCAACTATCGCAACAGTTACGGAAGTGTGCTGTTGCAAGAACAGCGCTTCAACACGCCAGTCGATGGTTTGACCATCTATGTCCGCGAACGCTCCGGCGAGGGTGAGCTGCGTGGAATTTTTGCCCATGATTCCCGAGATCGCGAACGCCCGGTGACCTACACCGCCGAGCGCGGCACGGCGAGTCAGACAAACCAGGGCACTCGGGTGATTCTCTTCAATGGCAGCCAGCAGGAAGTCGACCGGGAGTCTGGCCGTCTGACATTGTTTAATTTCGACCAGTACTCGCTCGACCTCAGTCTCCTCAGCGAAGATGTATCTACGCGTTGGCGAGAGCCCGAGGAACGTTTTCTGGGTTCACTCTTGTGGCCAGGAGAAGGGCTGCACGACCGAACCAACGCGACCCAGCTCATCGCCGAAGGTCATCGGCGCCTGTCCACCCCACTCCATACTTTGGCCTTCGCCGCCATCGCCATGGCGGTGCTTCTTTCCGGCGACTTGAACCGCCGGGGTCAGACCAGCCGTATATTGTTCGCCATAGCGCTGATATTCGCCTTTCAGGTTGCAGCGCTCGGATTGTTTAATGTTTCGCGAAGTTCACTCGCAGTCGTTCCCTTCAGCTACGCATTGCCGTTGGGCGCAATCGCGCTCTCGATCTATTGGTTGGTGCGCACTCCCCGGCGTAGGTCCGTCACCATGCTACCCGCAGATGCCTAGGCTGCTCCGCCCGTGATCGCTTCGCGCACCATCTCCTTCTATATCCTGCGCCAGTTCCTGATCTGGTTCGCGATCATGTTCGCGACGATCGTCGCCGTCATCATGCTGATCGATGCGGTGGAGCTGTTGCGCCGCGGCAGCGGACGGGACGAGGCAACATTCAGCGTTATTACCAGCATGGCGCTGTTACGCACGCCTTTCCTGGCACAGGAGGCCGTCCCCTTTGCGGTCATGTTCGGCGGCATATTCACGTTCCTGCGCCTCACCCGGAACCACGAGCTTGTTGTGCTGCGTGCAGCCGGCGTTTCGGTTTGGCAGTTCCTGACCCCCGCGATCATCGCCGCGGTGGCGCTCGGCATCATCAACATCACTGTCGTAAATCCCCTTTCCGCAGTGCTGTTGTCCCAGTTCGAAGAACTCGAAGGCCGGTATTTTACGGGTCGCTCGTCCCTTTTGGCCGTGTCCTCCCAGGGAATATGGCTACGCCAGAACAGCGGTGACGGCGCCGGACAGACCGTGATTCATGCCGCGCGCGTACAACCCGACGAACTTCGGCTGGAGCAGGTCATCGTTTTCGAGTTCACCGACGACGATAAATTCACCGGCCGGATCGACGCCAAGAGCGCCTTGCTCCTGAATGGAAGATGGGAGCTCTCCGAGGCATGGCTCACCCGGCCTGGGCGCGCAGGCGTTTTCGTCGCCAAACAGAATCTTGCGACGGATCTGACCCCCGACAAAATTCAGGAAAGTTTCGCCAGCCCCGATACGGTTGCACTTTGGAATTTGCCCCGCTTCATAAGAGTGCTTGAGGAGACCGGCTTCTCGCCGGTCGCACACCAGCTCCAGTTCCACGCGCTGCTGGCCGAGCCGGTGCTGCTGGCTGCGATGGTCTTGATCGCAGCGATATTTTCTCTCCGGTTAACCAGACGCGGCGGCACCATCGTCCTCGTTGGCGCCGGCGTTCTGGCCGGGTTTTTTCTGTTTCTCCTGACGAACGTTATCCAGGCGCTCGGTCTGGGTGCGAGCGTGCCCGTGATTCTCGCTGCCTGGACACCGGCGGGTGTCAGCTTGTTGATCGGCCTCACATTTCTTCTGCATCTCGAGGACGGGTGATGTCGGCGCGCGCATTCTGGGCTGCGATATGTCTACTCGCCATGGTGGCGAGCGGGCCGCCGGCCTTCGCACAAGATGTGGATTCAGAACAACCCGTCCTGATGACGGCGGATGATCTGTCCTTTGACGAAGATCTCGGAACGGCAACGGCGCGTGGAAACGTAGAAATTGTCCAGGGCGAACGAATACTGAATGCGGACGCCGTCACCTATAACCAGCGTGACGATATCGTTACCGCGACCGGCAATGTGGTGCTGCTCGAGCCGACGGGCGAAGTGTTGTTTGCCGAGTTTGCCGAACTCACATCCGATATGCGTGAAGGCTTCTTGCGCGGGTTCCGGATGCTCCTGAATGACGATTCCAGGCTTGCCTCCGTCAGCGCGCAACGCCGCGGCGGGGTCGAGACGGAACTCACCGGTGCGGTTTACTCTCCATGCCGCGATTGCCTCGGGTTTGACGGGGAACCGGTGTGGCAGATCAAGGCACGCCGGGTTGTGCACAACGCCGAAGATCAGGAGGTCGTCTACCGCGACGCCACCCTGGAATTGCTCGGCGTCCCCATCGCTTATACGCCCTATCTCAGTCACCCCGATCCGACCGTCGAACGAAAAACGGGCGTCCTGACCCCGACGTTCGGGGTTTCGAACTTGCTTGGATCGAGTGTCCAGGTGCCCTATTTCTGGGCCATCTCGAGAGAGAGCGACCTGACGTTCGACCCCATTCTGTCGTCCGACCAACTGCCGGTCGTGACGGGCGAGTACCGCGAGAGATTCGCCAGTGGTGAAAACCGCACACGCCTGTCCTTTACCCGCGACGATGCGCAAACCGGTGCGAATCGGTTTCGCGGGCATATCGATTCCGAAACCCGGTTTTCGATCGACGAACTCTGGCGCTGGGGCGCAGACATCCGGCTCGCCAGCGATGATACATATCTCAGTCGCTACGGCTTCAGGCGCAACGACACGCTCACCAATCGCCTCTATGTCGAAGGCTTCGGTTCACGCTCTCACGCCGTCGCAGAAGCCTTCTACTTTCAGGGCCTGAACGACGAGGACATCCAAAAAGAAATGCCCATCGTCGCGCCGAACCTCGCGTATAGCTATATCAGCCCGCCCGGTGATTTCGGCGGCATGACGACTCTCGACACGAACTTGCGCGCGCTGACGCGTGATGTGGGCGCCACCAGTCAACGGATTAGCCTCACGCCGGGCTGGCAGATATCCCACACAGACAGTTTGGGCTCAATCACCAGTTTCCGTACATCGGTCCAGGGCGACCTTTACAACATCAGCGACAAAGAGCCCGACAACACGCGTGACAATGATGTTGTCGGTCGCGTTTTTCCGCAGGCTATTGTCGGTTGGCGATATCCATGGGTTCGACGCTCGGGCCCGAACAGTCAGATTTTCGAGCCGCTCCTGACCCTCGTCGTTGCGCCGAATGGCGGCAATCCGGATGACATTCCCGACGAAGACAGCCAGAGCGTTGCCTTCGATGACACCAACCTGTTCGACGGAAACCGGTTTTCAGGTACCGATCGTGTGGAAGGCGGACAACGGCTGGTCTATGGCATTCGCACGGGCGTCTTCGGCGCGCAGGGCGGTGCCTCAACCCTGACGGTTGGTCAGTCCGTCCGGTTCCGCGAATCAAACCCGTTCCCTTCGGGCACGGGCCTTGAGGATCAGTTCTCGGATATTGTCGCGAACCTGCAGATCACACCCAATCGGTTCATGAGCCTGCTGTACAAAACCCGATTCAATCATGATTCCTTCCGTGCCCGGCGCACGGAGATAGCCGCGTCCGTTGGCCCGCCGGCCCTCAATCTTGATCTCAACTATGTATTCTTTGATCGCACCAGTGGGTTCCCCGATCGTGAGGAAGTCACAGGGTCGCTGCGCTCCAAACTGACCGAACAATGGTCGGCAAGAATGCAGACGCGGCGCGACCTCACAAGTGAGGGTGGGACACTGTCCTACGGCGCGGCTCTCGTCTACGAGTGCGATTGCATGGACTTCGAGCTAGTATACAACCGAACATTCACGTCCGATCGGGACATCCCGCGCACTGAATCACTGACGTTCCGAATTACGTTCAAAAGCCTCGGGCAAATCGGATCTTCGGTCCTCTAAATGAAACAGGCAGACAACCGGACAACAGCAGACATGCAGCCACATATGCGCACAACCAGCGCGCACACGTTGAAGACAGCCTCTCGCGCGACAACCATCCTGGCGATGGCGTGCCTCTTGTGGGCCTTGCTCGCTCCAACACCAGCGTTCGCACAGGACGTGCAGCGTATCGCCGCAGTGGTCAACGAGAAGGTCATTTCGATCTTCGACGTGCAGCAGCGCATGCGCCTGCTGATCTCCTCGTCCGGGCTTCCGAACAATGCCGAGACACAACGCCGGATTGCCCCTCAAGTGCTTCGGGAATTGATCGATGAAGCCCTGCAGGGACAGGAGGCAGAACGATTGAATATCCGCGTCACGCAGTCTGAAATCGACGATGCGATAGGACAAATCGAATCATCGAACAATGTGCCGACCGGTGGATTCGAAGAGTTTGTCACGCGCCAGGGCATATCGTTTAGCGCCGCGCTCAATCAGATTCGGTCAAACCTGTCATGGCAGAAGCTGCTGTCACGCACAGTGCGCCCGACTATCGAAATCGGCGACGAGGAAATAGACACCGTCATTGCGCGCATCAACGCCAGCGCCGGCGTCACAGAATACCGCGTCGGAGAAATTCTTCTTCCCATCGACAACCCTGCCGATACGTCCGACATCCGCACCCTGGCCGGACGGCTGGTGGAACAGCTTCGCAATGGCGCGGAATTTCAGGCCGTGGCCCAGCAATTCTCGAAAAGCGCCACGGCTGCGACCGGCGGGGATATCGGCTGGGTTCAACCCGGGGAGCTCGACCCCGCCATCGACAGCGTGATCATCAATCTCGCGCGCCTGGAAGTATCCGACCCGATCGAAGTGCCCGAGGGTATTCAGATCGTCATACTGATCGACCAACGCACCAACGAACCGCCGGACCCGAATGACCGGACCGTCGCGTTACGCCAAATGTTGCTGCAAGTCCCGACAGATGCGCCGCCCGGCTCCATCGACGCGCATTTGCAGACCGCACGTGCGATATCATCGAGTGTGCAGGGATGCCCTGATTTCGCTGCCGCGGCAGCCGAAGCAGGCACACCTCAGCCTGCGGCGCCGGCGAAATTCCAGCTCAAGGATCTGAACCCTGAACTGCGCGCGCTCGCGTCCCAGCTGGAGGTTGGCGAGGCGAGCACGCCCATACGTGTGCCCTCCGGAGTTCAGGTACTCATGATCTGCGAGCGCCAAGATGATATCGGGCCCAACCGCGACGAAATCCGCCTAACGCTCGAGCGGGAACGCATCGGCATGCTGTCACGGCGCTATCTACGCGACTTACGCCGCTCAGCCTTCGTCGACCTGCGTGTTTAACGCCGACGCGCTACCGCCCTTGCGAGAAATCGTCGGGCGCTTCGAAATCGCCGCCCAGAAGTCTCTCGGGCAGCATTTTCTGTTCGATCTGAACCTGACCCGACGCATCGTGTCCGTCGCGGGTGATCTGAGCGGCATCAACGTGATCGAGATCGGTGCCGGCCCCGGGGGTCTGACGCGCGCGCTGCTCGAATCCGACGCTGCACACGTGTTCGCAATCGAGCGTGACCCGCGCGCCGTCGTGGCATTGCATGAACTGGCCGATCACGCGGCGGGACGCCTGACAGTCATAGCCGCTGATGCCTTGAAAACGGACCTGAGCGCGATCACGCCACATCCGCGCCGGGTCATTGCAAACCTTCCCTACAATGTCGGCACGCAATTGCTCATCAACTGGCTCATGCAGGCAGATGCGTTTCTTGGTTTCACATTGATGTTCCAGAAAGAGGTGGCCGAGCGCATCGTCGCGACACAGGGGAGCAAATCCTATGGTCGGCTCTCCGTCCTCTCACGCTGGCTGACCGAGCCGCACGCCCAGTTCGACATCCCGGCATCGGCTTTCGTCCCGCCGCCCAATGTCACCTCAACCGTGATCGGGCTGGAAGTACGCTCCACACCGCTTGCACCGGCCCGCCGGGAGGATCTGGAAATCGTTGCCCGCGCGGCCTTCGGTCAAAGGCGCAAGATGCTGCGGCGCTCGCTCGCACAGATCGGCGGGTCCGACATTCTCGCCGCCGCAAATGTGCCTGACGACGTTCGCGCGGAGGACCTGAGCGTTGAACAATTTTGCGCGATTGCTCGGGTTCTGGGCGAACAGGGTCTTGCGAGCTGAATGCGGTGATGTCAGCGTTGTTGGATGCTGAAATTTCTAAATCGCCTAAAGTCCGCCAAACGTCGCGCAGACAGCCCCGTCCCCGATGCCTCGGTACCAGGCTTCCGACATCGGGTGCATGAACCCGAATATGCCCGTCTGGGACTGCCGTTTTGCCGGCAGGATTCAATCCGCAAGCTGGCGGTATTGCTGGATGAGGAAGCGGCGCTCCGCGCGGCGGAATAGACGCTGACTGGCCCTTACTGACCCTGGCGCAGCAGGCGCACGAGGTCTGACAGGCCTTCTTGTCGTGCCCGGCGCAACCGTTCGGCGTCGAGTATGGCCGTCACCTTGGCAACACTGTCCTCGAAACTCTCGTTGACGACCACATAGTCATATTCGGACCAGTGGGTGATTTCGTCTGCCGCCTTCGCCATGCGATCAGCGATCACCTCATGGCTGTCCTGGGCGCGACTTTGCAGCCGGCGTTCAAGCTCAGCGGTCGAGGGCGGAAGTATGAATACGCTCACCAGGTCGTCACGGGCGCTTTCCGCGACCTGCTGGGTGCCTTGCCAGTCGAGATCGAACAGGACGTCGCGGCCTGCGCCCAACGCCTCATCAACGGGGGCCCGAGGGGTTCCGTAGTAATTGTCGAAGACCTTCGCGTATTCCAGCAATTCCTGCCGGTTCACCATCAGGTCGAACTCCGTCCGGTCGACGAAGACATAGTGCTCGCCATCGACTTCGCCCGGCCGGCGCGGCCGTGTCGTCACGGAAATCGAAAGGGAAATATCCGCATCCCGTTCCAGCACGGCGCGTGAGATCGACGTCTTGCCCGCGCCGGACGGCGACGACAGCACAAGCATCAGCCCGCGCCGTTTGATCTGCAATCCACTGGTTTCGTCACCCGCCATGCCGCGTCCTACTCCACATTCTGCACTTGCTCGCGAAACTGCTCGATTGTCGCTTTCATCGCCAGACCAATTCGGGTCAAGTCGACATCCGCCGACTTGGAACACAGCGTATTGGCTTCCCGGTTGAGCTCTTGGCAGAGAAAATCCAGACGCCGACCGACCGCTGCGCCGTCTTCCAACAATTCGCGCACAGCCGCCACATGCACGGCGAGACGATCCAATTCTTCGCGTATATCCGCCTTGCCAACCAGCACAGCGGCTTCCTGGGCAAGCCGTTCTTCCGGCAGCTTGGGTTCAGCACCCAAAAGCTCGCCGATCAGCGCCGCAAGACGTTCACGGATCGCCTCTGGCTGGGTGGCGGCGTTGTTGGCCGCCTCCAGTGTCAGGTTGGCGAGTATATCGAGATGACCGGCCATAATTTCGTCGAGGCGTTGTCCTTCACCCGCCCGTGCAGCCGACAATGCCGTTAGCATGTCCTGGCCGGACGCGATCATCGCGGCCTCGCGGGCGGCGCGTTTGTCTTCATCTTCGGTCGCGTCGACCGGCTCGAGCATGCCGCGAATAGAAAGCAGCCCGTCAATCGTGGGGGGCGTGTCGGCAATCGTGTCCCCCAGCTCCGCGCGCAGTGCCTGCACCTGGTCGAGCAAGTCCCGATTGATCTGGAAGCGTGCGCTCGCCTGATCCATCCGCTCGACGGACACGCCAATGGTGATATTGCCGCGCTGGAACAGCTTCGCCGCAGCAGCGCGTACCGCCTGCTCGACGGCTTCATAACCGTTCGGCACACGACAGCGCACATCCAGGCCGCGCGCATTCACGCTGCGCGCCTCCCACGTCCAGGCGAAGAACTCATCCTGCCCGGCTGTGCGGGCAAAACCGGTCATGCTTTGAAGGGTCATGGCGCGGAAAATTCGAGGTTGAGGCCGCTCAACGCGGCGCGCCGAAGTGCTGCTATCATGCTCTGCCTTATAGCTTGGCGCCGGACCCCCAACAACCCGGTGCGCAACCGCGGAAATTCCGGTGACCAGCTTCAGTAACCCCGGCCACATCCTGATCACCGGCGCCTCCAGCGGCATTGGCGCCGCGTTGGCCCGTGCCTACGCCGCACCGGGCCGACGATTGTCTCTGGGTGGACGCAACGTCGCGCGCATCAAAGAGGTCGCTGCGGCCTGTCGGGCTGCCGGCGCGGTTTGCGATACGCGACAATCAGATGTCACAGACCGGGAATCGATGACCCCATGGATTGCGGCGGCAGACAGGGAACAGGCGCTTGATCTGGTCATCGCAAATGCAGGCATTTCCGGCGGAACCATCAAACTCGGCAATGCGCCCGACGCCAGCGACGCGGAGATATTCGCGACGAATGTCGACGGCTTGGTCAACACCGTGGAACCGGCCCTCGCCCGCATGCTTGCCCGCAATGCCGGGCAGATCGCCATCCTGTCCAGTCTCGCCAGTTTCCGCGCGTTCGGCCAAGCGCCGGCCTATTGCGCCAGCAAGGCCGCCGTTCGGTTCTATGGCGAAGGTTTGCAGCGCGCACATCGGCGCAGCGCGGTCGGTATCAGCGTGGTTTGCCCTGGGTTTGTGCGATCGCCCATGACCGACGCCAATAATTTTCGCATGCCGATGCTGATGGACACCGATGTGGCAGCGCAGCGTATCGTAAGCGGACTGGCCCATGGCGGGTCACGAATCGCGTTTCCGCTGCCACTCTATGTGGGCATTCGCATGCTCTCACTCTTCTAGACGGGGACTTCATCATGGATCAGAAATTGGCCGGAAAGACCGCGCTTGTGACCGGGGCGAGCAGCGGACAAGGTGCCGCCGAGGCAACCCTGTTCGCCCAAGCGGGCGCGCGGGTGATCCTCGCTGACATCGCCGACGACGCCGGAGAAGCGCAGGCTGCATCCATTCGTGACAGCGGCGGGGATGCGCAATACCGATATCTCGACGTCGCCAACGAGGATGAGTGGCGCGCCGCGATCGAGAACATCAAGGCGGAGTCTGGCGGGCTGAACATCCTGGTCAACAATGCCGGCATTCCGCTGCGTGGCGGCTCGGTCACCAACACCAAATTGGAAGACTGGAACCGTCTGATATCCGTCAACCTCACGGGAGCCTTTCTCGGCATCCGGGAGGCCGCGCCCCTGATCCGCGACAGCGGCGGCGGCGCGATCGTCAACACCGGTTCGATCGCGGGCCTGACCGGGCATTTCGCGACGGCCTACAGCGCAAGCAAATGGGGCATCCGCGGAATCACAAAAAGCGCGGCCATGGAGCTGGTGGATTGGGGCATTCGCGTGAATGCCGTCCATCCGGGCCTCGTGCACACGCCCCTGGTCGAGGAATCTGTCGACTTCGTACAGGCGCTGGCCGACCAGACACCGATGGAGCGCGGCGCGAGTTCGGAGGAAATCGCCAAGGTCGTGCTGTTCCTGGCATGCGATGATTCCAGCTACATCACCGGCCACGACATCGCCGTCGATGGCGGTTTCACCGATATCGGTGGTTATTGGCGGGTTCTCAAACAGGTCATGGCGCAGCCCGACCAGAAGATCTGATTCGACTACCGCCTACGCGCTAGGCCATTTTTGAACACGCGCAATGAAGCGGGCCGTCAAGCCTCCAAGCAGCATCCAGAACAACCCTGTGACGACGAGCGACGACACAACGAACTGGCCCACGAGTTCGGCGGGCACCGCATGTTCCACGGCAACCCTCTCAATTTTATAGAAATGCGGCAGAACAATCAGAAAAGCGCCGCCAAATTGCGAGATCAGACCGCGTCCAAACGCGATCAAGCCCAAGCCGGCGACCGTAAATGCCGTTGTCGCAATCGCGAATATCTGCCGCGCCAGCAGATCGGCCTCGCTTGCCATCCCGGGAAGCTCCGGTGGCAGACTGAAGGCCGGGGCAAGATGAACAGCGACGAAACCCGCGAGCCCCCAGATCACACCTTGCCGCCAACTATACTGGCGGCGCGATAGTATGATTGCCGCAGAAAGAATCAAGCCGAAACCAACTCCCGATATGACATTTGATACAAACGAAAAGGCGATCCGCTCAAAGCCATCGCCGGGTGCCCACGGGTCCCTCTCTTGTTCGTGAACGCGACCGTCCGCATCGATATGCTCGCGTGTCACCGGCGATTCCGATGAGACAAAACCTTCATCTGGCAGGCCATCGCCGGACACACCCTCGTAGACCTCTGCTTGCAAAATCAACGGAATCAACTCGATCTGCTGGACGCCGAAGATAAACACACCAGCAATCAGCCCTGCCAAGAGGCCGGGGTAGAATATTTGCCGCAGCATAGAAGCCTCCCGAGGCAACCTTTAGTGGCAGGGGAAGCCGTTCGCGTGGCGTACGTCATGCGCCGCACTGTGAAGCGTGATGGGGTTGGCATAGGCTACGCCCCAGATCAGAAACACACCGAACAGAAGAACCAAAAGCGCAGCGCCCATCTTTTGCTTGTCGGCTGCCAGCACCGATCCTGCGGCTTTTGTCCCTGTGTGAATGCTTTCGCTCGACATGTCTCATCCTCCGTGTCACTCGTGCGATACCGGCCCGGTCCAAGTGGGGCCAGTGATGCCGATGTTGTCTGGTGTCTGACTTGCTGGCCAACCAGCCAGCTTACAGTTGCGGGGACAGCGCCGGAGTTCCACCAGCTTCCCAGATACCAACGACCAAACGAGTATGGTGCTTGTACATTCTCAGCACAATCAGTTTCGCTGTTCGAGCTGGAATTTTCGCCAGCGCGCCACATTGCGGTTGTGTTCGGCCAGCGTCCGCGCGAAGGCATGGCCGCCCGTCCCGTCGGCAACGAAATAGAGGTCGTCGGTCTCGGCGGGATTGAGGACTGCGGCAATGCTGGCGCGCCCGGGATTGGCAATCGGTCCGGGCGGCAGGCCACGGTGAACATACGTATTATAGGGATGATCGACGGCCAGGTCGGCGCGACGCAGGGGACGATCGAGCGGGCCGCTCTCATCGGCCAGGCCATACGCGACCGTCGGGTCGGACTGCAGGCGCATCCCCCTTATTAATCGATTGATAAATACGCCCGCCACCCGTCCGCGTTCCGCGGGCACGGCCGTTTCCCGTTCGACGATGGACGCGAGGATCAGCGCCTCCTCGGGTGTCGCCAGGGGAAGATCTGCCTGACGTCCGGCCCAAAGGCGCGTGAGCGCCGCTTCCCGCGCCGCCGTCATGCGGGCGACCAGGTCGACGCGCGCATCGCCCAGGCTGAAATGATAGGTCTCCGGCAGCAGCGCTCCCTCACCGAGCTCGGACGGCTCGGGGAGCGGGCCCACCAATCCCTCCGTGGCCGCAATCAGTGCCAGAATCTCGCGGGTCGTCAGGCCCTCTGCGATCGTCATCCGGCGCACGACCGTCTCCCCGGCCTGCAGCTTGGCGACGACATCGCGCAGGCTGATCCCCGCAGCGAATGCATACTCTCCGGCGCGCAACGGGCGTTCGGGCGCCAGAAACCGTACCGCAACGGCAAACAGCCGCGTGTCCGCCGCGACACCGGCATCGACCAGCCTCCTGGCGATCGCCTGACCCGACGCGCCGCGCGGGATGACGACCGATGTGTCGGCGGCCAGGGGCCCCGGATCGCTATAGGCCCGGTGCAGCATCACGGCCCCGCCACCGGCCAGGGTGGCCCCGGCGATCAACATGAAGATAAAAATCGAGACAAGCCACCCAACTCCGCGACGCGGAGGGCGCGCGGGTGTCCCGTCTGGCTTTCCTGCCGGAAGAATATCAGATGGATTATGATCGCTCATCGCGTCGGCATGATAGCCGCGCACCGGAGAGTCGCAGGGTCAGACTTCGGTGAAGACCAGGCTCGCGTTGGTCCCGCCAAACCCGAACGAATTGCTCAACACGTTGCGGACCGGCTTTTCCTTGGCCACATGGGGCACGAGGTCGATATCGCATGCATCCGAGGGATCGTCGAGATTGATCGTCGGCGGCACCGTGTTGTCGTTGATCGCCATGATCGAGTAGATCGCCTCGACCGCGCCGGCCGCGCCGAGCAGATGGCCGATCGCCGACTTGGTCGACGACATGGCCAGGGAATAGGCGTGATCACCGAACAGGCGTTTCACCGCGCCGAGCTCGATCTCGTCACCCAGCGGTGTCGAGGTGCCATGGGCGTTCACATAGTCGATATCGTCGGGATTGAGATTGGCCCGCTTGAGCGCGGCCTGCATGGAGCGGAACCCGCCATTGCCGTCTTCGGCCGGTGCGGTGATGTGGTGCGCATCCCCGGACATGCCGTAGCCGATGATTTCGGCGTAAATTTTCGCGCCGCGCGCCTTGGCATGCTCATATTCCTCGAGCACCACCACACCCGCACCTTCCCCCATGACAAACCCGTCACGGCCCTTGTCATAGGGCCGCGAGGCGGCCTCGGGCGTGTCGTTGTAGCCGGTCGAAAGCGCCCGACATGCGGCAAAGCCGGCGATCCCGATACGGCAAATCGCCGCCTCTGCGCCGCCCGCCACCATGACATCCGCATCGTCCCACATGATCAGACGAGCGGCATCCCCGATGGCATGCGCGCCGGTCGAACAGGCCGTAACGACGGCGTGGTTCGGCCCTTTGAATCCGTATTTGATCGACACATGCCCCGAGGCGAGATTGATCAGGGCAGAGGGGATAAAGAACGGCCCCACCTTGCGCGGGCCCTGTTCATTCAGAAGCTTCGAGCCTTCGTAAATCGTCTGCAGGCCGCCAATGCCCGATCCGATCATGACGCCCGTGCGTTCCTGATCCTCGACGGCGTCCGGTTTCCAGCCCGAATCCTCGACCGCCTCGGTCGCCGCGGAGACACCGTAGATGATGAATTCATCGATCCGACGCTGGTCCTTCGACGAAACAAAATCATCGGGATTGAACGTGCCGTTCGAGCCATCCCCGCGCGGAACATGCGCGGCGATCTTGGCCGGCAGATCGGACACGTCGAATTTCTGAATCCCTGATGCACCGGACTCACCGTTGGTCAAACGGGTCCAATTATGGTCAAGGCCCACGCCCAAAGGCGTAACCAAACCCATTCCGGTAACGACGACACGTCTCATTGGATTCCGATGCGCTGTTGCACGGTCAAATAAAACTCACAGAAGAACGACCTGCGCTGATGGCGCAGGGTTCAGGCGGTGAGCTTAGTCGGCGGCGGATTCGAGGAACTTGACTGCGTCCCCAACCGTGAGAATTTTCTCAGCGGCATCATCAGGAATTTCGCATCCGAACTCTTCTTCGAATGCCATCACAAGCTCGACGGTATCGAGGCTGTCGGCGCCGAGGTCGTCGATGAAGCTCGCGCCTTCGGAAACTTTGCCCTCGTCGACGCCCAAATGTTCGACAACAATTTTCTGAACGCGGTCAGCGATATCGCTCATGTCTGCATGCCCTTGCTTCTTTGGTTTCTCGGTGCCGGTTGCGACACCCTTGATACGGGATTGATTTAAGCCGATTCGGCGTCCGGGTGCCCTCGAAATCAACCGTTCATCACTATCACAGCGTCGCGCGTCTCACCATAGTCGGCAACGCCAACGCGACACTGGGGCGGCGTTTACCGGCGTTCGTGCGTAACGTCAAGCACACGGCGACCCCCAGTAACCCAACATCCGATCACAGCATCGCCATGCCGCCATTCACGTGCAGCGTCTGCCCGGTGACATAGCTCGCCTCTTCGCTCACCAGATACGCGGTGCCGGCCGCGATATCCTCGGGCAAACCAAGCCTTCCGGCGGGAATACGCTCAAGCAGCGACGCCTTCTGGTCATCGGACAAGACGTCGGTCATCGGTGTTTCAATAAAGCCCGGTGCGATGCAATTGACCGTAATGCCTCGGCTGGCGACTTCCTGCGCCAACGCTTTCGTCATGCCGGTCAGTCCCGCCTTCGACGCGGCGTAGTTCACCTGACCGGGATTGCCGGTCGCGCCGACAACGGAGGTGATCGTGACAATACGCCCCCAACGCGCCTTCATCATGCCGCGCAGAACCCCGCGGCTCAGGCGAAATGCCGCCGACAGGTTTACGTCCAGGACCTGCTGCCACTCATCGTCCTTCATACGCATGGCAAGATTGTCCCGGGTCAGACCGGCGTTGTTGATCAGAATGTCGACACCGCCCGCCGCCTCTGTGGCCGCCGCGATCAAGGCGTCCGGCGCGGCCAGGTCCGACAGGTCCGCCGCCGCGATGTGGCAGTTGGCCCCCAGATCCGCAGCCAGGGCATCGAGCCGCTCCGCGCGCGTTCCGCTGATCACCACCGTTGCCCCGCGGGCATGCAGGGTGCGTGCAATCGCATCACCGATCCCACCGGTCGCGCCGGTGACGAGTGCAGTCTTTTCTTTCAGGTCAAACATGTCGCCCCCTTAAAGCGCGCCGATAAAGGCTTCGATATTATCAGGTGTTCCGATGGCCCGGCTGGTCATGTCCCGTTCGATCCGACGGGTCAGGCCCGACAGAACCTTGCCGGCACCGAGCTCACACAATTCTTCAACCCCGAGGTCGCGCATCGCCAGAACACCCTCACGCCAGCGCACCCGGCTGGTGACCTGCTCGATCAGAAGATTGCGGATTTCATCAGGGTCGGTGACGGGTGCCGCCGTGACATTGGCAATCAGCGGCGGGTTGGGTGCGGAAATCTCGGCGCTGGCCAACGCATAGGTCATGACGTCGGCAGCCGGATCCAGAAGCGAGCAATGGAAGGGGGCGCTGACCGGCAGCAGAATGGCACGACGTGCGCCGCGCTCCTTGGCGATTTCCACCGCGCGTTCTACAGCTTCTGTGTTTCCGCTGACCACGACCTGGCCATCGGAATTGTCGTTGGCGACATCACAGACCTGATCTTCGGCGGCATCGGCCGCGATCGCCTCGACCTCTTCGAGGCTTGGCCCCAGGACCGCCGCCATGGCGCCGACACCGACGGGAACGGCGGCTTGCATCGCCTCGCCGCGGGTCTGCAATAGCCGGGCGGTATCGGCGACACTCAACGCACCGGACGCGGCCAGTGCGGAGTATTCGCCGAGGCTGTGGCCGGCAACATAGGACGCCGCCTCGGAGACCTTGATCCCACCCTCTTCTTCAAGGACACGCACGACCGCCATACTCACGGCCATCAGGGCCGGCTGTGCATTCTGAGTCAGCGTGAGCTCTTCTTGCGGGCCTTCGAAAATTATTCGGCTGAGCCGCGTCTCGAGCGCGTCATCGACCTCCTCGAACACAAGCCGGGCGGCCGGAAATGCCTCCGCAAGGCTCTGCCCCATGCCCACTTCCTGGCTTCCCTGTCCGGGAAAGACGAACGCGCGTTTCATATCTGCAACTTTCCTTATTCTTAGGTGCGCGACCTTCATATCGTCGCCACCGCCGAGCCGCAAGGCAGCGACCTTTCATACTGGCCGGCGACACATGGATGTATTCCTTGCACCGACATGTCGCTTGTGGTGTATTCCCGCGCCTCAAGCGGCGCCGGGAGACATCCGGCGTCAACTCCTTGCCGGTTCCGCCATTGCGCACCGGCTATGGCCATGCAGACGCGGTCCGAAAGGGGCGATCGTCGGTGGTCAGCAAACAGCCAAGGGGAGTCGCAGAATATGCCACTCTACGAACACATCTTTATTGCGCGTCAGGACGTTTCCGGCGCACAGGTTGACCAGCTGGTCGAAACCTTCACCGGGGTCGTTGAAACCGGTGGCGGGAAGGTCGTGGACTCCGAATCCTGGGGTCTTCGCAATCTCGCCTACCGGATCAAAAAGAACCGGAAGGGTCATTACGTCATGATGAATATTGACGCCCCGTCGGACGTCATTCTCGAGCTGGAGCGCCAGCAGCGCATCCATGACGATGTTCTTCGCTACCTCACCCTGCGGATGGACGAGCATGAAGAAATGCCGTCGATCATGATGCAGGGCCGCAAGGAACGCCCGCGTCGGGATGACGAAGAAGAAGGCGAGAAGAAACCCGCCGCCGAAGCAACCGCAGCTGCCGCTCCCGCTGCAGCAGCGCCTGCTGAAGCTGCGCCTGCTGAAGCTGCACCAGCCGAAGCTGCACCTGCAACCGAAGCACCGGCCGCAGACGCGCCGGTCGCTGAGAGCGAAGGGGAGAACGAATAATGTCTATGGAACCTCGCACCGGCGGTGGTGGCGGTGGCGGCGGCGGTGGCCGACGCCCCTTCTTCCGTCGTCGCAAGACCTGCCCGTTCTCGGGCGCGAATTCACCGCGCATCGACTACAAGGACACCAAACTGCTGTCCCGGTACATTTCCGAACGCGGCAAGATCGTGCCGAGCCGGATTACCGCCGTCTCAGCCAAAAAGCAGCGTGAGCTGTCGCGCGCCATCAAGCGCGCCCGGTTCCTGGCGTTGCTGCCCTACGTCGTCGACTGACGATTGACAGGCCGGATGCCACTCAGGCGTCCGTTCGGAATATGGCAATGATCAACTCCATCCGACCCTATGCGTTAACGCTCAGTGCTGGTGCACTGGCGGCACTGCTGTTCGTAGTCCCGTTCGCGTTTGGCATCGGCGCGGCTGCACCCCTCACCCTGACGGGCATCCCTTTGATGGCTGCGGGGTTGGGTATCGGTGTGATCGCGGCGGCGGGTGCAGGCCTGACGGGGCTTGTGGTCATCACCGGGGTGGTCCTGGCGCTTGCGTTGGGACCGGAGCCGACAATTCTGTTCGCCGTATTGTTTGCGGCACCGATTGTCTTCGCTGTGCATCTTTTGCGGCGTTCGCGCACCTCATCGCTGGGCTATATCGAGTGGCAACCGCCACTGACGGTCATGGCCTGGCTTCTCGCTGCGGCCATTGCCGGCATGATCATCTTCGGTCTGATGGTGATCAAGGGTGACACGGACCTCGTGGTTTTGACCAAGACATTTCTGGAACCGGCGTTGACGGGGATTTTCCCCGAATTCGGTTTGTTCCGGATCAGATCATTGTCCGGCACCCTCGCGCCGATATTCCCCGGCGCGGTGATGGCGGTGTGGTTGATGTTGCTGGCGGTCTCGACCGCGGGTGCGATCGCCCTGCTCCACAATCGTGGCGCACTGGGGCGGCCGACACCGCGCATGGAAGATCTCCGAACTCCCCTTTGGATACCGGTCGCCTTCCTCGTCGCGCTGCTGGTTGTTTGGGGTGGAGATGGCAACTACGCCTATCTCGCCCAGAATGCCGCGATCGCCATTTTCGTGCCGATGTTCCTCGTGGGTATCGGCACGTTCCATGCGATCGCACGGTGCACGCCTATTCCTTTTGTAATCCTTGCCGTTTTCTACGGCTTTATGATCGTCTTCCCGCCGTTGAGCGTGCCTGTCGCGCTGATCGGTGTGGCGGACCAAATACTCGGTCTTCGCCGGCGCATCGGACTGGTGCGATCCGGCCAGGAGGTATGACATGGATGTAATTCTTCTCGAACGTATCGAAAAACTCGGCCAGATGGGTGACGTCGTCACCGTGAAATCCGGCTATGCCCGCAATTTTCTGCTGCCGCAGAAAAAGGCGCTGCGCGCAACCGATGGCAATCGGGTGCAGTTCGAATCGCAGCGCACGCAGCTTGAGGCCGAAAACCTCAAGCGCCGCGAGGAAGCCTCCTCTGTGGCCAGCAAGATCGAAGAGCTTGACGTCACGCTGATCCGTCAGGCGGGCGACAATGGCCAGCTCTACGGTTCGGTCAGCGCGCGCGACATTTCCGACATCGTCACCGAAACCGGTGTCACGATCGGACGCGGCCAGGTGTTGCTCGACCGGGCGATCAAGGAACTCGGTCTTCACCCGATCCGCATCTCCCTGCACCCCGAGGTTTCGGTCGAGTTGATCGTGAACATCGCACGCACCGAGGACGAAGCGGCGACCCAGCGCGAGCATGGTCAGTCGATCACCCAGATTGCCGAAGACGCCGAGGAGGCTGAATATGCCATGGCTCTGGCGGACGAAGCGCTGGCCGTGGCCGACGACAAGACCGCCGAAGCCGAGGCGATCGAAGGCATGGTTGAGGACGAGGTTGCCGAGCGCGTCGCCGGTGAAGCCGGAGAAACCGCAGAAACAGAGGATTCCTCCGGCGCTGAAGACGCTGCAGAATCCGATGCAGAGAGCGGTTCGGAAGAGGTCACAACCTAAACGGAAATCCGTGTTTTGCCCGACGATGCCACTTTTGCTAAGTTTTAGAGGCGTCGTTATTATTTTGGCGAAATGGGGGATGCGATGCTTCTGGCGCGGTTTCTCGACGGGATCATCGGTGAGGGCGATTTTCGCCTCATAGATGCAGGGGGTAAGACGCACCGTTTCGGCAACGGTGCGCCGCCCCGGGTGACCATTCGCCTGAAAGATCGTGCAACCGAACGCCGGATGCTGATGAACCCGCGCATCGCGGTGGGCGAAGCCTACATGGACGGCAATCTGACGATCGAAGAGGGTACGCTCTACGACCTGATCGATCTCGTCGGCCGCAACATCCAAACATTCGAGGACCATTGGTTCTCGGAGTTTACGGGTACCGTCAGCCGCCTGTTCCGCCGCATCCAGCAATACAATCCCGTCGGCAAGGCGCAGAAGAACGTCGCCCACCATTACGACCTGTCGGACGATCTATACGACTTGTTCCTGGATCCCGATCGGCAATATTCCTGCGCCTATTTCGACGGCACCCACAGCGATCTCGATCGCGCCCAACAGGACAAAAAGCGCCATATCGCGGCCAAGCTTCTGCTCGAGAAGCCGGGGATGAAAGTTCTCGACATCGGGTCGGGCTGGGGCGGCATGGCGCTTTATCTGGCGCAAACGACGGGCGCCGACGTCACCGGCGTGACCCTGTCAAAAGAACAACACAAGGTGAGCCAGCAGCGTGCCGCCGACGCCGGCCTTGCCGATCAGGTTCGCTTCAAGCTCCAGGATTATCGCGACGAACCGGAAACATATGACCGGATTGTCTCGGTCGGCATGTTCGAGCATGTGGGTGCCGTCCATTTCGCGGAATACTTCAAGAAGGCCAAGCAGCTCCTGTCCGACGACGGTGTCTTTCTGCTCCACTCGATCGGGCGCATGGAGCCGCCGGGAACGACCAACCCGTGGCTGCGCAAATACATCTTCCCGGGTGGCTATACGCCCGCCCTGTCGGAGACATTCGCGGCCATCGAGAAAGCCGGGCTCTGGGTGACCGACATCGAGATTCTGCGCCTGCATTATGCCGAGACGCTGCACCACTGGTATGATCGTTTCATGGCGCAGCGGGAAAAGGCGATCGAGCTCTATGATGAACGATTCTGCCGGATGTGGGAGTTCTATCTGATCGGCTGTGAGATCGCCTTCCGGCGGATGAACCAGATGGTCTTCCAGATTCAGATCGCCAAGCGCCAGGACGCGGTGCCCCTCACCCGGGATTACATCACCGACTGGGAACGGGCGATGGCCGACCAGGGGGAGACGAAGGCTGCGGAATAGACCGCAGCACGTCATTCCACCCATGCTCGAAATCTATGTTGATGCGGACGCCTGCCCGGTGAAGGACGAGATCGTGCGGGTAGCCGAACGCCACCAGTTGCGCGTCCATCTCGTCTCCAACAGCGGCATGTTCGGATTCCACGGGCACCCGCTCGTCACCCAGACGGTTGTAGCCGATGGCGCCGACGTGGCCGACGACTGGATCGCCGAACGCATCGGCCCGGGCGATATCGTGGTGACCCAGGATATTCCGCTGGCCGACAGATGCATCAAGCAGGACGCCCGCGCGCTTCGCCCCAACGGCAAGGCGCTCGACAAGGCTTCCATCGGCATGGCGCTGGCGACGCGGGATCTGATGACGGATCTGCGGTCGGCCGGCGAGACCACCCGCGGGCCGCGCGCCTTTGCCAAGCAGGACCGGTCAAACTTCCTGCAGGCCCTGGAAACGACGATCCAGGCGGTCAAAAACGCCGGATAGCCTCGCCTAGTCGATCGTCACGACCACGCCACCGACCTGGCGTCCCGCTTCGACTTTCTCATGCGCCGCCGCAATCTCCTCGAGCGGAAATTCTTCCGCGACCCGGCTGGTCAGCTTGCCTTCCGCCATCCAGCGCGAGATATCGGCCACACTCTGCATTTTGAATGCCTCGGGCATGGTGAAACAGCCGATGATGTGCAGGGTCGGCGCCTTGGCCAGCAGCTTGTAGAAGGGATAGGGCACCACCGGCTCGGCCATCGATGCATAGGCCGCAATCGCGGCGCCCGTTTTCAGGATCTTGACCGTCGTCTCGATGTTGCCGCCCAGCTCGACCTCGACCATCCGGTCGACGCCCTTGCCGTCGGTCAGTTCCTTCACCCGCGCGGCAACATCCTCGGTCTTGTAGTTGATCGTGTGGGCCGCCCCGTCTTCCATGGCGCGCGCGGCTTTTTCATCGGAACTGACCGTGCCGATCACGGTGGCCCCGCCGTTTCGCGCCATTTGCACGGCATAGTTGCCCACCGCTCCGGCAGCGCCGGTCACCAGGATGGTCTGGCCGTCCACGGGCCCGTCGGTAAACACGGCCGCATGGGCCGTCATCGCGGGAATACCCAGGCAGGCGCCAGCGGCGAAACTCTGGCTGTCGGGCAACAGGTTCGCCCGGGTGGCATCGATCGCGATGTATTCGGCCGCCGTCCCGTTGGCGCGGCGCATATGCCCCTCAAACAGCCAGACCCGCTCGCCGACCCGGCCCGCATCGACGCCGGGGCCGACCGCCTCGATCACGCCGGCACCATCGAAATGAGGGATCATCGTGTCGCCCATCATGGGCCCGCGCAGCCCCGCACGGCGCTTGACGTCCAACGGGTTAATACCCGTCGCGTGCACCCGGACGAGCACCTCGCCGTCGCCCGCGCTCGGCGCGTCTTGTTCGCCGGTCTGAAATATATCGTTCGCGTCGCCGAATTCGGCATACCAAGCTGCACGCATTTGCTTTCCCCAATGCTGTTATGGGGACCAATATAGCCCGTGCGCCTTACATGACCAGACGGCCGGCCCCAAAGCGGGTCCCCAGCACGGCCTGTTCGCGAGGCGCAAGCAAAAAAGCGTCACGAAAAGGTCAAAAAGAGACTCAGTCCGGCAAGCTATCCTCATGTTCCACCCGACTCACCTGACGATTGAAAGCGCCAGATCGGGTGTTGAAGATTACTGTGCCTCGCCATGACAACGAGCGACATGACAGATCCGATGGCCGACGAAGCTGCCAACATCACGCCCCTGCATGGGGATGAAGGCGGAATAGGATTCCGGTCCCCGCCCCATAACTTCGAGGCCGAGATGGCGCTTTTGGGCGCGATTCTCGTGAACAACCGCTCCTTCGAGCGGGTGCAGGAATTCCTGTTCCCCGAACATTTCGCCGACCCGGCCCATGCCAGCGTCTACGCGGCCTGCGCGCATTTGATCGAGCACGGCCAGATTGCCGACCCGGTGACCTTGAAGAATTATTTCAAGGACGACGCGGATTTGCTGGCGATCGGTGGCCAAGCCTACATCGCGGAGCTGGCGAACGCGGTCATCACCATCCAGAACGCGCTCGATCTGGGCCGCGAAGTCTATGACTGTTTCCTGCGCCGCGAGCTGATCGATATCGGCAGCCAGGTCGTCAATGGCGCTTACGAATACGAGCTCGAAACCCCAGCACCGCAGCAGATCGAGCGGGCCGAGGAAATGCTGTTCCAGCTTGCCGAGGAAGGCTCGACCGAGACCGGCTTCCGGGACTTCAAGAGCGCGGTCACCGGCGCCATCGACATGGCCGCGGCCGCCTACAAACGCGACGGCCAGCTGGTCGGCGTGCCGACCGGCTTTACCGATCTCGACAAGCTGCTCGGCGGTTTGCACGAATCCGATCTGGTAATCATCGCCGCGCGACCTTCCATGGGCAAAACCGCGCTGGCCACCAACGTCGCCTACCATGCGGCCTCCACCAAGCAGCGCAAGGACGGGCCCGACGGCACCGAAATCGAGGAATCCGAGAGCGTCGCGTTCTTCTCCCTCGAAATGTCGGCCGAGCAGCTCGCCACGCGTATCATTTCCGAGCAGGCCCATGTGCGCTCTGACTCGATCCGCCGCGGCGACGTGCGCGAGGAAGAATATAACCGGGTCTTCGCGGTTTCTCAGGCCTTGCATGGCCTGAAGCTCTTCATCGACGATACGCCGGCGCTGACCATGTCGCAGATCCGGACCCGGGCGCGGCGCCTCAAGCGCCAGCACGGACTCAGCCTGATCATCATCGACTATCTGCAGCTCATCAATCCGCCGGCCAACAGCCGGGGCGACAACCGGGTGCAGGAAGTGTCCCAGATCACCCGCGGCTTGAAGGCGCTGGCGAAGGAACTCAATGTCCCCGTCATCGCGCTGAGCCAGCTCTCGCGCGCGGTCGAGCAGCGCGAGGACAAGCGCCCGCAACTGTCGGACCTGCGTGAATCAGGCTCGATCGAGCAGGACGCAGATGTGGTCACTTTCATCTATCGCGAGGAATATTACCGCGAGCGCGAAAAACCGACCCCGCGCGACAGCGAGAAGCAGGACACCTATCTCGAGCGCCAACATCGCTATGATGAGCTGATGGAGAAATGCCGGGGCAAGGCAGAAGTGATCGTCGCCAAACAGAGGCACGGCCCCATCGGCACGGTGACGCTGCAATTCAACGGCGACTACACCCAGTTTGCTGACCTGTCGCCCGACGACTATTTGCCCGAGGACCGGTACTAAGGCCTTGGCGGCACGCGATATTGTCATCCCGGCCGATGCCGGCGCGGTCGCCATTGTCGACCTGGACGCCATCGCCGAGAATTTCCGCCTGATCCAGGCCACCTGCCCCGGCGCGAACGTCGGCGCATCGGTGAAGGCCAGCGCCTACGGTCTCGGCGTCGGCCCCGTCACCGCGACACTGGCCAAGGCTGGTTGCACCAGCTTCTTTGTGGCCACGCCGGCCGAGGGATTGCAGCTGCGCGGTGCGGGTCTCACCACAGAAAATGTTGCAGAGATCGTCGTGCTGAACGGGCCCGAGCGCGAAAACGCCGCGCTATTCGTCGGCAACGGTCTGACACCGACACTCAACAGCCTCGCGCAAATCGAGACATGGTCGGCCCATGGCGACAAATCGCAGGCTGCGTGGCTGCATGTGGACACCGGCATGAACCGGCTGGGGTTGGGCCCCAAGGAGATCGAGACACTCATTGCCGAACCGGCCCGGCTCGACGGGGTCTCAATTTCAACGATCCTGAGCCATCTCGCCTGCGCCGATACGCCCGACCACCCGATGAACGCGGCACAGCGGGATGATTTTGCCGCCGCATGCGCGCGGCTTACGCCGATCATCGGGGCGGTCCAGACCAGTCTGGCGAATTCCTCCGGCGCCTTTCTGGGCCCCGACTTCCATTTCGATTTGGTTCGTCCGGGCGCCTCGCTATACGGGATTCGGCCGAACGCTAAACAGCCCAACCCCATGAAGCAAGTAGTTGAAATTTATACAAAAATTCTCCAACTGCGTGACGTTGACACTCCCATGACCGTTGGATACGGTGCCGCGCATCAGGTCACCGGAACCCGGCAGATCGCGACCCTATCGGCAGGCTATGCCGACGGTTACCCCCGCGCCGCCGCGAACACGGCAGCGACCAAGGAGGGCAGCAGAATGTGCGCCTTTATCGACGGGCAGGCCGCCCCGCTCGCGGGACGGGTTTCCATGGATTTGATCACCATTGACGTCACCGAAATTCCGGCAAGCCTTTGCCAGCCGGGGCAGATTGTCGAATTGCTGGGACCGAACGTCACCGCCGACGACCTGGCCGACGCAGCCGGGACCATCGCCTATGAGGTCCTGACCGGGCTCGGGCCAAGATTGCACCTCGAATATCGGGGCGGGGCAGGCTGACCATGCGTTTCCTGGCATCTATCGGCCGCGGCACGATCTCCATGTTCGCAACGATCGGCCAGATCGCCGCCTTTGCAGCCATCGGTCTGTATCACTGTGTGCGCCCGCCTTTCTATCCGCGGCTGATCCTCCAGCAGATGATCGAGATCGGCTACTACTCCCTGCCGGTCGTCGGCCTGACGGCGATTTTCACCGGTGCCGTGCTGGCCTTACAGAGCTTCAGCGGCTTCGGGTTCGCCGGCGAAGCCACGATCGCCAACGTCGTCGTCTGGGGGATCACACGCGAACTGGGGCCCGTCCTCGCCGGCCTAATGGTCGCCGGGCGTATCGGTGCCGCGATGGCGGCCGAAATCGGCACCATGCGGGTCACCGAGCAGATCGACGCGCTGACCACCCTGTCGACGAACCCCTACAAATATCTCGTCGCGCCGCGCCTGATCGCCGCCATCGCCATGTTGCCGCTGCTGGTCCTGGTCGCAGACGTCATTGGCGTGCTCGGCGGTTTTCTGGTCTCGGTCTATGATTTCGGATTCAACCCGACCACCTATCTGAAGAGCACCTGGGAAAGTCTGGACGCAACCGGCTTCATCTCCGGCCTGGTCAAGGCAGCCGTCTTCGGCTTCCTCGTCGCCCTGATGGGGACCTATCACGGCTACCACTCCAAGGGCGGCGCCCAGGGTGTGGGTCAGGCGACAACCAACGCAGTGGTCTCGGCCTCGATCCTCCTGCTGTTGTTCAACTTCATCATCACCGCTGTGTTCTTCGCCTCATGAACGCCCCGGGCGACGCCCCGAAAATCTCGGTCCGCGGCCTGCACAAGGCGTTCGGCGACAATGCGGTTCTGCGCGGTGTCGATCTCGATTTGCCCGCGGGGAGCTCGCTGGCCGTGATCGGGGGGTCGGGCACCGGCAAATCAGTCTTGATCAAAAGCATCATTGGCCTGTTGGAACCGGATTCCGGCTCAATCCTGATCGACGGCGAGGAAACCCTCGGCATGTCGCCGGGCGAACGCGAGCGGGTGACCCGCAAGTTCGGCATGCTGTTCCAGGGTGCCGCCCTGTTCGACAGCCTGCCGGTCTGGGAGAACGTCGCGTTCGGCCTGATCCAGAGCCAGGGAATGCGCCGCGGCAACGCACGCCAGGCCGCGTTGGAGGCGATGAACATGGTCGGCCTCGATTCCGACATCGCCGAGCGGTCCCCGGCCGAGTTGTCGGGCGGCATGCAGAAACGCGCGGGCCTTGCGCGGGCCATCGCAACACGGCCGGAAATCCTGTTTTTCGACGAGCCGACAACCGGCCTCGACCCGATCATGGGCAGCGTCATCGACAGCCTGATCACGAAATCGGTCCGCGAATTGGGTGCAACGGCGCTGACGATTACACATGACATGGCGAGCGCGCGGCGAATCGCCGACAATATCGCCATGATCTACCAGGGTCGGATCGTCTGGCATGGTCCGGTCAGCGAGATCGATCACTCTGGAAATGACATGGTCGACCAGTTCATCAACGGACGCTCTATCGGGCCCATCCAGCTTCAGGTTGCGGTCTAGGCGATGGCGCGCGCGACAAGCCAGTTCGTCTGCCAGTCCTGCGGTGCGGTGCACGGCAAGTGGAGCGGGAAGTGCGACGGCTGCGGCGAGTGGAACTCGATCGTCGAGGAATCCGGCGAGACCAACGTCCCGAAGGGTGTGAACAAGTCGGGCGGCAGGGCCGTCGCGTTCACCTCGCTGGACGGCGCGCCAGACGAGCGCACCCGGCGCATGACCGGCATGGCGGAACTCGACCGGGTTTGCGGCGGCGGCATGGTCCCCGGCTCCGCGCTGCTGGTCGGTGGTGATCCGGGAATCGGCAAATCGACCCTGCTGCTCCAGGCGGCCGCGATGCTCGCCAAATCCGGCCTTTCCGTTGCCTACATTTCAGGCGAGGAAGCCGTCGATCAGATCCGGCTGCGGGCGGCGCGGCTCGGCCTCGCCGACGCGCCTGTCGACGTCGCCTCGGCCACCAACGTCCGCGACATCCTCGCCGCACTCGACAAGGTGGGGGGCCCCGACGTCGCGATCATCGATTCCATCCAGACCATGTATGCCGACAATCTGGATTCCGCCCCCGGTACCGTGGCCCAGGTCCGCACCTGTGCCCAAGAGCTGATCCGTGTCGCCAAACGCCGCGGCGTGACCATGATCCTGGTCGGGCATGTCACCAAGGATGGGGCGATTGCCGGGCCGCGTGTGCTCGAGCATATGGTCGATGCGGTGCTGTATTTCGAAGGCGAACGCGCCAATCAGTATCGCCTGCTGCGGGCGGTCAAGAACCGCTTCGGCGCCACCGATGAGATCGGCGTCTTCGAGATGACCGACGCCGGCCTCGCCGAGGTCGAAAACCCCTCGGAACTGTTCATCGCGGGCCACAGCGACACAACCAGTGGATCTGCGGTATTTGCCGGCATCGAGGGCACCCGGCCCCTGCTGGTCGAGATTCAGGCGCTGGTGGCGCCGACCTCCCTGGGCACGCCACGCCGCGCGGTGGTCGGCTGGGATTCGAGCCGCCTGGCGATGATCATCGCGGTACTGCAGACCCGCTGCGGCATGAATCTGGGCTCCCATGACGTCTATCTGAATGTCGCCGGCGGCTTGCGCGTGGGCGAACCCGCCGCTGACCTCGCGGTGGCAGCCGCGCTTGTCTCGGCCCATCTCGAACAGCCCCTGCCGCCACGCACCGTGGTCTTCGGTGAGATCGGCCTTGGCGGCGAAGTGCGCGGGGTCGGTCAGGCGGACGCGCGATTGCGCGAAGCAGAGAAGCTGGGATTCGAGCGCGCCTGGACACCGCCCGGAAGCCCAGCCGGGAAAAAGGGAAGCAAGCCGTCGAGCAAAAAGGCCCGCACCAGCCTGGAAATCAGCGAAATCGGGCTGTTGCGCGACCTGTTCGACCGTTTCGACACCACGCCGCAACGCGGCAATCTGGCAACGGTATAGAACATGGAATTCGGTGGCTTCAGCATCTTCGATATCGCGGTGCTCGCGATCATCTTTCTCGGCGCGCTGTTCGGTCTGGTCACGGGGTTCGTGCGCGGCGGGCTGTTCGTCGCATCCTGGATCGGGGCCGGCCTGATCACGATCTACGGGCTCGAATATGTCAGCCCCTTTTCGAACCAGTACATAAACCCGGAGTGGCTGGCCGATCTGGTTGCCGGCGGGGGGCTGTTTATCGTCGCCCTGATCGTGCTCCACCTGCTCAGCCACATCCTCAGCGGCTGGGTTCGCGCAGGCCGCCTCAATGCTCTCGATCGATCCCTCGGCCTGCTCGCGGGATTGGCCACAGCGGGGATCGTCATTTCCGTCGCTTTTCTCTTCCTCAGTGATGTTTTTGGCGATGATCCACCGCCCTGGGTCGATTCGGCGCGCACCCGGCCCGCCGTCGAGCGCGGCGCGCTCCTGGTCAAGGATCTGCTGCCCACGAAGATCATCGGTGAGGTCGGTGACGCACTCGAACGTACCCAGAAACGCGCCAACGACGTCGACGCCGCCCGCGAAGCATTCGACAATCTCACCCGCCCGCCCGAATCCTCTGCGCCACCACCGCAAGAAGGGTATAACGAGCGCGAGCGCGACGGCCTCGAAGACCTGATCCGGCGGAACCAGTGACCGACATATTCACCACCCATCCTTTCCAGGCCGGTAGCGACCCGGACAAGTTCCACGAAGAGTGCGGCGTCTTCGGCGTCTTCGGTACGGAGGATGCAGCGGCATTCACTGCACTGGGCCTGCACGCCCTGCAACATCGCGGACAGGAAGCGGCCGGAATCGTCTCCTATGATGGCAAACGCTTTCACCCGCACCGAGCGATGGGGCTGGTGGGTGACATCTTCAGCGATCGCGAAGTGATCGACCGGATGCCCGGCGATTCCGCGATCGGTCATAACCGCTACTCAACGGCCGGTGAGACGGTCTTGCGCAATGTGCAGCCGCTGTATGCCGATTACAGCTTCGGCGGGCTGGCGCTGGCCCATAACGGCAACCTGACCAACGCCCGTCAGCTACGGCGTGAGCTGGTTCAGGCCGGCTCCCTGTTCCAATCTACGATGGACACGGAAGTCATCCAGCATCTGATCGCCACCAGCCGCGAGGCGCGGCTGCTCGATCGGGTCATCGAGGCGCTGCGGGCCGTCGACGGTGCCTACTCGCTCGTCGCCATGTCGCGCCGCAAGCTGATCGGCGCACGCGACCCGCTCGGCGTACGACCACTCGTGCTGGGGCAGATCGGCGACGCCTGGATCATCGCTTCGGAAACCTGCGCGCTTGATATCATCGGCGCAGATTTCGTGCGTGACGTTGAGCCGGGCGAGATCATCGTGATCGACGATGACGGCCTGCATTCCCATGAGCCCAACCCGCCGGCGCGCAAACGTTTCTGCATCTTCGAATACATCTACTTCGCCCGGCCGGACTCCAATGTCGACGGCAAGAACGTCTATGAAGCGCGCAAGGCAATCGGCGCCGAGATGGCGCGCGAGTGCCCGGTGGACGCAGACCTCGTGATTCCGGTTCCCGACAGCGGCGTTCCGGCGGCCATCGGTTATGCGGCCGAGGCCGGAATTCCCTTCGAACTCGGCCTGATCCGCAACCACTATGTCGGGCGTACTTTTATTGAGCCGACAGACGAAATTCGCCATCTGGGTGTCCGGCTCAAGCACAACGCCAACCGCGGTCAACTCGACGGCAAGCGCGTCATCCTCGTCGACGACAGCATCGTCCGGGGCACGACATCCCAGAAGATCGTCGAGATGGTTCGCAACGCCGGCGCGGTCGAAGTCCATGTCCGAATTTCCAGCCCGCCGACCAAAAGCCCCTGCTTCTATGGAATCGACACGCCGCAGGCCTCGGAACTGTTGGCCGCGAACCATGATGTGGATGGCATCCGCCGCCTGATTGGTGCGGACAGTCTGGCCTACGTGTCGATGGACGGGCTTTACCGGGCCATGGGTGAAACCGGGCGCGACAACGACGCGCCGCAATATTGCGATGCCTGCTTCAGTGGCGAGTATCCGATCGCGCTTACCGATATGAACGACACTGACAACACGTCGCAGATGTCGCTCCTCGCTGAGCTGGCCTAGGCGGACAGCATGTCAGAAAACAAAGGCGCACTCGCGGGCCGCGTGGCCCTGATCACCGGCGCGTCACGCGGAGTCGGCGCGGCAGTTGCCAAGCGATTTGCCGCCGAAGGCGCCCATGTGATCCTCCTCGCACGGACGGTCGGCGGCCTCGAGGAAGTCGACGATGCGATCAAGGCTGCCGGCGGACAGGCCACGCTGGTGCCTTGCGACCTGACGGAGTTCGAGCGCATCGACACGCTGGGACCGGCACTGCTCGAGCGTTTCGACAAACTCGATATCCTGGTCGGCAATGCCGGGGCGCTGGGTGAAATGACGCCCCTCACCCATTATGACGCCAAGGCATGGCATGACGTCTTCGATGTGAATGTCCATGCGAACTGGCGTCTCATTCGCACGCTGGACCCGCTGCTGCGCCGTTCGGATGCCGGGCGCGCGATCATGGTGACAAGCGGTGCCGCAGCCAATCCGCGCGCCTTCTGGGGCGCCTATGCGGTGACCAAGGCCGCGCTGGAAACGCTGGTGCATGTCTGGGCCTCGGAACTGGCTGATACCGACGTGCGCGTCAATTTGCTCAACCCGGGCGCCACACGAACCGGCATGCGCGCCGCGGCCTTTCCTGGAGAGGATCCGCAAACGCTCAAGACCCCTGAAGATATTACCGGGACATTCGTGGAACTGGCGTCGCCGGACTGTACCCTGCACGACGAGTTGATCGACATCGACTGATGTATTTCCACGTCCGGGTATCACCCGCGACGGGCCAAACCTACTTCTTGTCGTGATACGGATTTTCGCTTTTGCGAGCGTGGATCCGGATCGGCGTGCCCTCAAGTTTAAAGCGGGCCCGAAAGCTGTTCTCGAGATAGCGCAAGTAACTGGTTGGCAGGTCTTCCGGCCGATTACCGAACAACACCACGGTCGGCGGACGAGCCTTCGCCTGGGTCGCGTAGCGCAGACGGATCGGACGCTTGTTCGCCGCCAGCGGCGGCGGGTGACGTTCGATCGTATCGTTCAACCAGTCATTCAGTTCCGATGTCGTGACGCGGAGGTTCCAGTCCTTATAGGCACCCAGGACCGCCGGCATAAGCTTGTCCAGACCCCGTTCTGTCGTAGCGGACAGCGTTACGATCGGGGTGCCCGCGCCCTGAGGCAGCGACACCTGCATCCGGTCACTCAGTATCTCCAGAGCAGCCTTGTGGTCGGTGATCAGGTCCCACTTGTTGACGACGATCACGAAGGCACGGCCTTCCTCGATCACATGGCGGGCAATGGCCAGATCCTGCCGCTCCAGCATCTGTTCACTATCGAGGACGAGCGCCACCACATGGGCGTACTGGATGGCGTGCAATGAATTGCCGACCGACATTTTCTCGAGTTTTTCGTCGATCCGGGCCTTGCGGCGCATGCCCGCAGTATCCACCAGTGCAAAGCGCTGATCTTCGAACATCCATTCAACCGAGATCGCATCCCGTGTGATTCCGGCCTCCGGTCCCGTCAAAAGCCGATCCTGCCCGATCACCGCATTGATGAGCGTCGATTTACCGACATTCGGACGTCCCACAATGGCCAAACGAAGCACCGATGTATCGGCATCGGGGGTCACTTCGGTGTCAGCGTCGTCGTCCCGTTCATCCTCGACCGGCGGCGTGGCCGCGGCGATGGCATCGAAGAGGAGGTGGATACCCTCGCCATGTTCTGCAGAGATAATTATCGGATCCCCGAGACCCAGCGCATAGGATTCGAGAACGCCACTTTCCCCAGCCCGGCCTTCACACTTGTTCGCCACCAGAAACACATTCGCGCCCCGGCTGCGCAGCCATGTGGAGAATTGTTCATCGAGCGGCGTGACCCCGGACCGCGCATCGAACACCATGAAGACAACATCGGCTTCATCAAGCGCATGCTCCGTCTGGCGACGCATGCGCGCCGGGAGGCTGTCATCGAACGCCTCCTCCAGCCCCGCTGTATCGACGACCCGAAACTCAAGGTCGGCAATGGACCCCTGTCCCTCACGGCGATCGCGTGTCACGCCAGGCCTGTCGTCAACCAGCGCTTCGCGACGGCCAACCAGACGGTTGAACAGCGTCGATTTGCCGACGTTGGGACGTCCGACAATCACCACGGTCGGTTGCATAACAGTTTCCGCCAGGACCTAACGGTACGCGATCAGGCGCGCGCCGTCGGTCTGAAAATACAAGGTCTCGTCCGCCAGAATTGGGGGCAATGACACATCGTCGGGCATTTCGATTTCGCCGATAACTTCGCCGGTATAGGGCGACAACGCCACCGCGACACCATGGCTGCCGGTCACGATCAGACGATCGCTGGCAAGCACCGGACCAGACCAGCTGATCAGACCCTTGCGATCTTCGGGGTCTTCGTAGCGGCCAAGCGACGTGACCCAGCGCACCAGACCATTGTCGGCAACGAGCGCCACAACATCCCCTTCAGTGCTGACGACAAACAGAAAGTCGCCGGCAATCCAAGGCTGGTTTACACCGCCGACCTCGGCCTCCCAGACGCGGCGCCCGCTGGCCAGATCAATGGCGACCATTCGCCCGGAATGGCTGATGGCATAGACCCGACCGCGGTCAACGACCGGGCGTCCGCGGATATCGGCCAGGGCCGACACGGCGTCGACACGGCGAATCGCGGCCAGATTGTCGCTCCACAGCTGGCGGCCATTCTCGGCGCGAAGTGCAAATATTTCACCCGACGAATAGGGCACGATGACAATATCGCCGTCGACAGCGGCACTCGCCGACCCGATCAGGCCCGCGCCTTCTTCGATGCCGGTATGGGTCCAATCAACGACCCCCAGTTCAGCATCAATGGCAAAGAGCTGATTGTCCTTTGTCACAGCGTAAACTTTGCCGCCGTAGGCCGTCGGCGCGGAGCGCATCGGCCCGGACACCGACGTCCGCCACAACTCACGGCCTGTCGCAGCATCGAGCGCGACGACTTGGGCAAATCCCGTGCCCGCATAGACGCGGCCAAGGTCGTAGGCAACGCCGCCGCCCCAGTTGCCGTCATCTTCATCTTCGGGCTCGATGTCGGCCGCCCAGACTGTTTCGCCATTGTCGACCCGCCGCGCGCTCACAACCGCGTCGGAATCCATTGAAAACACCAGACCATTGGCAACCACCGGACCCGACAGGATCGGGGCATCATCGTCGCCGCCGTCACCTATGCTCTTCGACCAGACTTCCCGCGGATCAACAGCCAGCGCGAGATGGTGCATCGCATGATTCGCAAAGCCGCCTTGCTGGGGCCAGTCCTCATTGATCTGCGGCCGCGGCAGGCGAATGGCCAGATCGGCGACACGCGCCGACGGCGTGATCCGATCCTGCGCCTGCAACACCGCGATCCGCTCTCCCGGCAATGGCGCATCGTCACTGGCGCCCAGAAAATCAAACGTCTCGCAGGCGGCCAGCGATACCAGCATCACCGGCAAAAGCCAGAAATTGCGGGCGGACGCGAACATGCTCGAAATCATCATCAAAGACCGATCGCGGTAAGAAGCTCAGTGGCGCGCGCGCGCGACGCAACCGGCGCGGCGGGATCAGCCTGGTTCGCGCGCAGCAATTCTACGGCCCGCTCCCGATTGCCTGCCTGAATAGCGGCAACGGCGAGGAATTCCCGTGCCGTGACCTGGAAGGGGTTTCCCTCGATATTCAGAGGCCCAATCCGCTCTTCGACGTCGCTTTGCGACAAGACATCCAGGCCGTTGGCGACAGCCAGCAGACGGGCCAGGTCGCGATACGTAGCGCCCAAATCGGAATCCGCCGCGACGGCATCAAAGACGGCCAGCGCCTGAGCCTTATCACCCTGTGTTGCCAGCAGGCGTGCCTCGCGCAGTTGCGCCAGGAATCGGTAGGCCGGCGTGCCATCCTGCGCCAGTTCGCGCAGTTGCAGGAGCGCCGAACCGGATTGCACGCTTTCCTGTACGACGGCATCGAGGAAACGCGAGCTGTCGGCATCGCGGGCGCTCTGCTGGGCGTCGCGCCAAACCACAGCCGCGATTGTTGCGCCGACGATCACCACCGCGGCAACCACCGCATAGGTGCCATAGCGCTTCCAGAGCTCCTGATAGCGGTCCTGGCGGACTTCTTCGTCAACTTCGCGGAACAGCGGATCGGACACGAAAACAATTCCTTTTCAAGAACTTCGCGAGATTATCGCACGTCGCTATATCGCCGCACAGCGCGCCGAAATCAACCGTTTAACGGTGTTTTGATCAAAGTCGTTGCGGCGTCATACCATTTTTTAACCCGGCGCTGACACAATCGTGCGGCAACATGGGGAAATTCGATCATGCGTCGAGGCGTTCAAACCATTCTGGCCATCGCCGCACCGCTTGCCCTGGCGGCATGCGCGGACCCGGCATCGCTTGTGCTCGGCGGGGCCAGCGTTGTGACCATGATCGATTCGGGAAAAACCGTATCAGATCACGTCATGTCATTTGCGACGGGTGAGGAATGCACATTCCGGCACTCGTTGCGCGGTGAGCCATGGTGTCAGCCCAAACGCATTGAGGACCCGGGGACCCAGGACCATCTCGTCTGTTACCAGTCCATCGCGCGTACGACCTGCTATGAGGTCGCCAACAAATTTGAAACAGAAACCCGCCGCACGCGGTAGTCCGCCATCACTGGACAGCCCCCCTAGAATCAGGAAAACTTGCTTCGTCGCCTATTCAACGATCACGGACGAGCGTTTCCCTCATGAGTTCTCATCAGACCCTGCACAAGTCCAATCGCCAGGCGGGTCAGGTTACGTTCAACCGCAACGAACTCCGAATTCTCCTGAATGAATATAGTCGGCGCGTCGCGGCCGGAGAATGGCGTGACTATGCGATGGACTTCGCGCGCGAACGGGCCGTATTTTCAGTCTTCCGGCACACCGCAGAACATCCGCTCTATTCGATTGAGAAATCTCCCGGCAAAGGTGGACGGCCCCCGCTCTATGCGGTTTCCCGTGGCCCGCAACGCCTGAAACAAAGCGAAAACCTGGAGACCGTGCTCGACGCGATCAAAAGCAAGCCCCGGCTTCGCACCATCGGCTAGGCTTCAGCTCGGGTAATTTTTCGAAGAATTCTCGAAAATATTTCCTGATGTTCCACAGAGATTCTGCAGGAATTCCGCAAAAATTCAGCATTCTAAAACTCGATACGATCGCGTTTGCACTTTGCCGTGGACCGGAGCAAACCAGTGACGCGATACGGCCATGGTGAAAACCATGCCGAGTTAATGGTGAGGATGTCAGATGTTCCCACGGTGCGGATAGTGGACGCGACCGAGCGCATTTCGGGCCAGGCTGAGACACGCTTCGGCGTGCCCCATCCGGTTCGCCAACTGCCCCCAGACCCAACTGCCGAGTCGGGGGAAAAGGCCCCCGTGCCCGAACCTTTCAAGGCCCCGGAACCAATACGCCGAAAATTCCAGGCACGCCTCAACTATGATCCGTTCGAGCGAGATGTGTTCATCGAAATCCTCGACCCGGAGACCGGGGAAGTCCTTCGAAGGCTGCCCGCCGAAAAGGTCGGGGAAGACGAATCCGCGTATCGCGGTGGCGCGATTCTCAATCGACTGGCCTGACGCAATGCTGCCATTCATTGTCCCCGGCAGGCCACGTCGCTAAGCTGGGGAAATGAACGGGACGGACAGCCGCGCAAATAATCAAAACCGCGCGTTGTCGGGTCTCGATCGCCTGATATCGGATGAAATGATGATCGGTCATCTGGCGACCCGGCAGGTCGGGCTGCTCACAAATCACGCCTGCACCACAGTGAACCACCTCCCCGCAACCCTCGCAATCAAACAAAGTTTAGACGCGCATGGCGGAAGCGATCTGCGTTTGTTCACGCCCGAACATGGCATGCGCCTGTCGGCAGCCGCCGGGGAGGCCGTGTCGAGCAGCATAGACCCGCTCACGGGGCTCACGGTCCATAGCCTTTATGAGGGCGCTGAAAATGATACCGGCGCCGTCCTCGAAGGGTTGGATGCGCTGATCATCGACCTTCGTGATGTCGGCGTGCGTTGCTACACCTACGCGGCAACCGCCGCCAGGTTTGCCAATACAGCACTCGCGCGCCACATAGAGGTGATCATCTGCGATCGCGCCAACCCCCTCGGCCCCCTGATCGAGGGTCCCCGCCCCGAGCCTGAACGCACGTCCCTGCTTTCCTATTTCGATGTCCCCTTTGTGCATGGCCGCACGATCGGGGAACTCATCGCGCTCAATATCTCTCCGGTGATCGGCGAAGCACCTTTTGCGGTTTATCCCGCCGACGTGTCGCTGCAACCGCCACTGGGCTGGATCCCCCCGTCACCGGCCCTTTCCCATCCCGATGCGGTCTCGGCATATCCCGGATTGGTCCTGCTTGAGGCCACGAATGTGAGCGAGGGGCGTGGCACTTCCGTTTCGTTCCGATCGGTCGCCGCACCGGGGCTCGATGCGGAAGCACTCGCCCGCGCAGTCAATGAATGGACGACGGGCTTCGGTGCCACAGCCGGCGAGATCTTCTTCACCCGCCCGCCCGCTTCGGGACAGCCGGTCCCGGGGATCGCGCTCTGGCCCAGACGGACACCACGTCACGAGCCATTCGCACTCGGCGTGCATTTGCTCGCATGGCTGTTGGAACATTATGCGGACTTCGCCTGGCTTCCGGCCGCCGGCTCAAAATCCGACATGGCAATTGATGTGCTGTTCGGCCGATCCGATTTGCGAACACAGCTCGACGCCGGAACCTACGCCGATGCCATCTTGCGGGGCTGGCGATAGGTTCACCGGCCTTGGATCGGCTCACCTTCAACAACGACGTCAACCAGCTTGTGCGCCGGGTCCAGCAAGACGAGATCGGCCCAGGCACCCACCTGAATGCGACCACGGTCCAAACGACCAATAAAATCAGCGGGATAAGTCGATGTACGCAGGCTCGCCTCGTCCAGCGATAGCCCCATATCCAGCAGATTTGCCAAGGCACGGTCCATCGTCAGGGCACTCCCGGCAAGCGTGCCATCATCCAGGAAGACGCCGCCATCATGTTTGGTGACAGTGTGACTGCCCAGGGGATATTCGCCATCGGGCATACCGGCGGCGGCCGTCGCATCGGTCACCGCAAATAGTTTCGGGATTGATCGCAGGGCGACCTTCATGGCCCCGGGGGCGACATGAATGCCATCGGGAATGAGGGCTGCATATTCGCCATGGGCCAGTGCGGCACCGGCCACACCGGGCGCACGATGACGCAACGGGGACATTGCGTTGAACAGATGGGTGAACCCGCGCGCGCCGGCATCAAGGGCCGCACAGGCCGTTTCGTAATCGGCATCGGAGTGGCCGATTTGGACCACGATCCCGGCCTGGGCCAGTTGCCGGATCATATCCAGGCCGCCGGTCGTCTCGGGCGCGATCGTGACGAGTTTCACGACCCCCTCGCCCACCAGAATATCCACGAACGCAGGATCGGGGTCGCGGGCGAAGGGCGGCTGCGCACCAAGCCGCGCCGCGTTGATATAGGGACCTTCCATATGGGCACCGAGCACCCTGGCCTCTCCCGTCTCGCGCGCCGTCTGAACCTTGCCGATGCCGGCCAGGGCCTTCACCAACTCGTCCTCCGGCGCGGTAATGGTCGCAGGCAGGAACGATGTGGTGCCATGGCGGGCATGCAAGCGCGCAGCAGTCCGCACCGCGGCCTCGCCCTGCATCACGTCGGCGCCGCCGCCACCGGGCACATGCAGGTCGATAAAACCCGGAATGATGAATGGCGCGTCAGCCGCCACCTCATCCTCTTCGATCGCCAGAACATGGCTGTCGAATTCGATCCGGCCGTCGACCCATCCTTCCGGGGTCAGAATATGTCCTGCGCGGTGTGAATCCCTCATCGGTTCTGCCACATGATTGTTTCATCCGGTGCACGCCCCTGAGCCAGCAACAACGCGCCGCTGACGGGGCCTTCCTGAGGCGCCCGGGCCCAATTCCGCAGGCGGTCGGGCAGGAAGGCATCCAGAGGTTCGGCCAAGCCGCCGACCAGCGCCAGCGGAATCTTGCGGCCGGCATCCAGAACCTCCGCCAGCGCATCGATCTCGCGACCCGCCTCGCTGACAATCTCAAGCGCTGCCGTGTCGCCCCATCCTGCATGTTCGACGACCAGCGGCGCCAATTCAGCAAATTGTGCGGGAGGTGCCGAGAGCAACCAGTCCTGAAGTGCATCGCGCGACTGGCCGGTCCGCTCCATCACGCCGCGATGCATCTCGGTGACCCGCTTGCGGAACCGCGTGTCGACGATCTGCGCGACCTGGGCAACCGCCTGGCGCCCGATCCAGGCGCCACTGCCCTCGTCCCCGATGGGAAAGCCCCAACCGCCGGCAATCCGGCAACGACCAGCGGCTTCTATCCGATAGCCGACGCTGCCGGTGCCGACGATGATCACGGCCCCGGGCGCGCCGCCATGCGCGCCGAGCGTGGCGATGTAGGCATCCGTCGAGACCCGCAGTGCAGCCGCTGCTGGCGCGGCGTCCAAGAACTTCTGCCGCTGAGAATTATTGTTGGCCCCGGCCAGACCGATGCCGAAATGGATACGAGAGAGGTAATCACCATCGAGCGCGACCGCGCGCGCGAGATTCTCCAGCGCGCCCAGGATGTCGGTCCATGCTTCGGTACCACGCACCGTCAGGCTCGTCGGCCCGGTCACGGTCAGACCGAGCCGGTGTCCCGAATCATCATATAGGGCGACCCGCGTGTTGCTGGCACCGCCGTCTACGCAACAATACAACCGTTCGTTCATCGCCAGACGCAGCCGCTCCCTTTCGCACCGCCATCCTACACGAGGCCGGGTGGCCTCATGTTTGAGAAATGGGCGGCGCGAATGCATATGCTATGGAGGATTCTTGATCTCAGGCAAAGCGGCACATGCGTAAAACCGAAGAATTCGCAGAAGCATTTCGCGACCTCGAAACCCGCAGCGACGAGGATATCGCCGCCGCGATCCTCGATGCCCAATCCGCCGGGCTGGCCGCGGTTCGACAATCCGTCTCTAACCTGACGGCAGCAGCGCGCGCCGCGGCCACCCGATTGCGGGAAAACCCGGTCGGTCGCCTCGTCTATGGCGGTGCGGGAACTTCGGCACGCCTCGCGGTCCAGGACGGGGTTGAACTCGTGCCCACATTCGGCTGGCCTCACACGCGGCTCGCCTATCTGATTGCCGGCGGGCCTGGCGCCCTCACCCAGACCGCCGAGGGCGCGGAAGATGATTCCGACCAGGCGCGCCGGGACGCGACCGCAATCGATGTCGGCGCAGCGGATGTCTGCGTGACGCTGTCGGCCAGCGGCGTCACACCCTATGCGCTGGCGGCCTGCGCTGCGGCGCGCGAAGCCGGCGCGGTGACCATCGGCATCGCCAACAACGCAGGCGCACCGCTGCTGGCAGCTGCTGAGCATCCGATCCTGCTCGAGACGGGCCCCGAGCCCATCGGCGGCTCCACCCGCATGACTGCCGGCACCGCGCAGAAAGTCACCCTCAATCTGTTCTCCACATTGGTCATGATCCGGATGGGCCGGGTGTATCGCGGCATGATGGTCGATGTCATCGCGTCGAACGACAAGCTCCGCGACCGGGCTGCACGGATCGTCATGGAAGCCGCCGGTGTCGAGGAAAATGCCGCCCGTCAGGCCCTGGCAGCGAGCGATAACGCCGTAAAGCCTGCAGTCCTGATCGCCCGAGGCCTCACCCTCGCCGACGCACTGGCGTTGCTCGATGCCCATGGTGGTGATCTCCGCCACGCGCTCGCGGCCGCCGCGGCGGATACGGCCTGAACGCCCATGCCGACCGGGGCCGATCTCAACCCGTTCCGGATCGTCTGGAATCGCCACGGGCGCAACCAGTGGGACACAATGCTGGCCGCATGCAAGCGCCCCAGCCTGACCCAGACCTCGACTTACGCGCTCGCCCTGAACGATGTGCAGGGCGACAAGGCCGCACTGGGCGTCATCCGATTTAACAATCAACCGATCGGGTTGGTCGTCGCCCACGGCAAGCCCATCCTCGGCACGCCGGGAAGCCAGACCATCTATCGTGGCCCGCTCTGGGTGCATGACGAGATCCCGGCCCAGATGCAGAAGCTCGCCTTCGAATTGCTGCGCCAGCGGTTTCGTTTGCGTCGGGGACGTCCCGTCACCTTCCATCCCGAGCTCGAGGACACGCCCGAACACCGCGTGCAGATGCTCACCGCGGGCTTTAAGCGGATCGTTGATGGCTACCGGACGATATGGCTCGATCTGTCGCGGCCGCTCGACGATCTGCGCGCCGAGCAGAAGCAAAATTGGCGCAATGCGCTGGTGCAGGGCGAACGGAACGACCTCGCCGTCATCGACGACCGGGACTGCGCCCGCCTCGGCTGGCTGACGGCGCGGCATGCCGAGCATATGGATCTCGGCGGCTATCGCGGTCCGTCGCAGGGCCTGATCGACGCACTCCACCGCCATGGCAATGCAACGGCCGGCCTGCGCTTGCTCATCGCCGAACATGACGGCGATCCCGTCGCGGGCATTCTGCTCGCCCATCATGGCAAGGCTGCGACCTACCTCGTCGGCTGGACCGGCGATAAGGGCCGCGATCTGCGCGCCACCCATCTGCTGCTCTGGCAGGCGATCGAACGGCTCAAGGCCGATGGTTATGAATGGTTCGACCTGGGCGGCATCAGCGCCGAGGCACCGGGCGTGGAGCGTTTCAAACTGGGGCTCGGCGGAGCGGAGACCTGGCTGGTCGGCGGCTACGTCTAGGCCCACTCTTCAAGCAGCAACGCGGCGGTTATCCTCGACGAAACCTGCCGCCTCGCGGACCAGCGCGGCGGCCTCGGCCGGTGTCCCGTCGAACCCGGGTGCATTCTCCGAGAGATAGCGCCGCCAGGCGCGCGCGCCGCGCAGCCCGTTGAAGAGACCCAGGATATGCCGCGTGATCCCGACGAGATGGCGACCGGCGGCGATTTCCCGCTCGATATAGTCGCAATAAGCCTCGATCACGTCGTGGCGGCTCTGCACCTCTGACCGGTCACCGAAGAACCGCTGATCTGCCGCCGCCAGCACATAGGGGTTCTGATAGGCCGCGCGCCCCAGCATCACACCGTCCACATGGCCAAGATGATCGGCGGCCGCATCAAGGTCTTCGATCCCGCCATTGATCGTGATGTGCAAATTCGGCCGTTCGGCCTTCAGCCGATAGACGAGGTCGTAATGCAGCGGTGGCACTTCGCGATTTTCGCGCGGGCTCAGGCCATCGAGCCAGGCCTTGCGGGCATGGACGATGAAATGCTCACAACCCGCAGCCGCGACCCGGTCGACGAAATCGATCAGCGTCTCCCATTCGGGCTGGTCGTCGATCGCAATCCGGTGTTTGACGGTCACCGGCACATCGACGGCCTCACGCATCGCAGAGACGCTCTCGGCCACGAGATCGGGCTCCGCCATCAGGCAGGCGCCGAACCGCCCGGACTGCACCCGGTCGGAGGGGCAGCCGACGTTGAGATTAATCTCGTCATAGCCGAGATCGGCGCCGATCCGGGCGCATTCGGCGAGCGCCGCCGGGTCGGACCCGCCGAGCTGCAATGCAACCGGGTGTTCGGCCGGATCGAAGGCAAGCAGCCGCTCGCGCGGGCCATACAGGATCGCGCCAGTTGTGACCATCTCGGTATAAAGCCGCACATGGCGGCTGATGAGGCGCAGGAAGAACCGCTCATGGCGGTCCGTCCAGTCCATCATCGGCGCCACGGACAGGGGTGCCGGGCCGTATGTCTTTGTTTCGGACATGACAAACGAAGACATACGACAAACGCCGCTCTGCGTTAAGACGCGATGTTCAGGTGCGGCCGGACGCATATATGGGGTCGACCCTAGGCTTTCGTCTTCCGGCGGGTCTGGGTCGTCCAGACCCGCAGATCGATCAGGACTTTCGCCGTCGCCGCGAGGACGAGTGCGCAGAGCAGCACCTTGGTGATCGTCTCCATCGTCCCCTCGATCAACAGGGCATGCGCGACGCTGCCTATCACGATGATGGCCGCACAGGACGTATGGGCAAGGCGCCAGACCCACCATCGCCAACCAAGCCGTCGCAGCAAAAGTGCGAGAAGTGCCGCCCCGAAGACCGCCCACATGGCGACCACCCCCCAGACGGAAAAGAAGGTCGGCGCACGGAACAACAGCGCGTCCAGCATGTCGGGCGGGCTGGTGATCCAGAGACCGCCGACATGCAGAACAACGGCCGCCACCAGGCCGGTCCCGATCCAGCGATGCGCGCGGCGACGCTGGGGCACAGACAGGTCGGGCAGATATCCCCCCGCGAGCAGAGGTTGAAGCAGCAGGAACGACATCGCGACAACCCCGGCGAATCCCGCCCCGATGTAGATCGGATCGCGCCAGGCGAGTTGAGGGCTGAACGCCGCCGCGGCAATCGGCACAGCAATGGCCATCAGAAGCGCGGCCCAGATCACGGACCGGGGAATACGCCGTCTGTCCTGCTCATTCACCGGGGTCAGGCGGGGCGAAGCACAAAGTCCGCACGGAGACTGGTTTCTTCGGCGCTTCGCATGACCGGACGCAGGAACACGGTCTCGAAGTCCCCGCCGTCATAGGCGAGGTGACCATGGGGCTGGCCGAAGGTCGGTACGATCTGCGGCATTTCCAGACGGAATGCGCCGTCGGCGTCAGTCAGTGTCGCGCCATGGCTGTGCGGATCGCGTTCGCGCCCTTCGGTCGTATGGGCCCAGATCTGAATCCGCTGGCCCGGGAGCGGCGCGCCATCGCCCGCGCGGCGCACGGTGCCCGACATCCAGAATCCCCCGCCGCCGATCCGCTCCACGATCGCCGCGCCGGGCTGATAGTTGTTGGCCCCGCCGCGCATGGTCCGTGTCGGTGCCAGCCCCTGGGCGCGCGCGGGTACGAGCAGCCCCGATGTGCCGGTCATTGCGGCAGCGGCGCCAGCGGCAAGAAAGGTTCTGCGTGTCAGTGCATTCGTACTCATGTCGCCCTCTCAGCCATATATAGGGTCGCCCGACCGACCCAAAAGGTCAAATCACACGCGTTACGAAAGAAACTGCCATTCGGTTTCCCTCTGAGATTACGGGAGGCAGAAGGCGCGATAAATATCTTTCACGCATTCGTGACGACCGCAAATGCCAGATCCGCGCTGGCGACAAGCACGCGATATTCTGCCGCACCCCTTATTATTAGTGATCTCTAATATAATATTTGTCTTATACACAAACAGGAGACACACGATGAAAACTCTTCTCTCAACCGCCGCAATGGCCGCTTTTCTTGTATCCGGGGTCGCACTCGCAGACGGTTCCGGCATGAAAGGCCAGGGTATGAATGGCCAACACATGTCCAGCCCGCACACGGACATGAAAACCGAGATGCAGGCGCGCATGCATGATGATGACGACGACGAACGACATCCCGGAAAGCGATATGACGAAGAGCATGTCGGCAAGGGCAAGCACGAACGTCATTCCACATCGGAATCGGACCGTCTCGGCCGGGGCTACGATGACGATGACGATCGTGGATCCCACTACAAGAACCGGATGGACCGGGACCGCTCCTAACCAAATGGATCTAGCCCGTGCCGCGACAAATTCGCGGCACGGTGCTTGGTCTTTGGTCTAAAATCGTCCCATGACGGACCGCAAACACACCCTGATAGACAAACTCCCGAAGGCCGAGCTGCACCTGCATATCGAGGGCACGCTGGAGCCCGAGATGATGCTCGCACTGGCCAAGCGCAACAGCATCGCCCTGCCCTACGACAGCGTGGAGGAAATTCGCGCGGCATATGAGTTCGACGGGCTGCAGGATTTCCTCGATCTCTACTATGCGGGCATGTCCGTCCTCATCGAGGAACGCGATTTCCACGACCTGACCTGGGCCTATCTCGAGACGGTCGCAGATCAGGGCGTCACCCATGTGGAGATATTCTTCGACCCCCAGGCCCATACCGACCGCGGTATCTCATTCGAAACGGTCCTGGGCGGGATCACCAGCGCACTCGAGACCGCCGCACGGGAGCTTGGGATCACATCGCAGCTGATCATGTGCTTTCTTCGCCATCTCCCGGAAGAGCAGGCCTTCGATGCGTTGCATTCGGCCTGCCGCCACAAAGACCATATCCATGCCGTGGGTCTCGATTCCGGCGAGGCCGGGAACCCGCCGGCGAATTTCGCGCGTGTGTATGAGGTCGCGCGCAAGGAAGGGTTCGTCGCCGTCGCCCATGCCGGCGAGGAAGGCCCCGCCGCCTACGTCACCGACGCACTCGATATCCTGAAGGTTTCACGCGTGGACCACGGCAACCATGCGCTCGATGACCCCGCACTCGTCGCGCGGTTGGTGCGGGAGAAGACCCCGCTCACCATGTGCCCCTTGTCGAATCTGCGGCTCAAGGGCATCGCGTCGATGGCCGCCCACCCGGTCAAGACCGCGCTCGATGCGGGCCTGCTGGTCACGGTGAACTCCGACGATCCATCCTATTTTGGCGGGTATATCAACGCCAACTATGAGGCCGTCACCGACGCACTCGACCTGTCACCGGGCGACATCGTGACACTGGCAAAGAACTCCTTCGCCGCATCCTTCTTACCCGACAGTGAGAAACAGACCCATATCGATGCGGTCGAGCGGCACGCCGAAAAATTCATCCGCGACGCGGACTAGAATTTCCACGCCGTCGGGTGACGCGCATCCAATTCGCGGGTGCCCGCAAGATCGCGCGCACCGACCTGACGAAGCGCCTCGCGCAACTCCTCGATGAAGAAGTCGGCGACGAATCCGGGCCCATCGTCTCCCAGCGCGGCCAATCCATACATGAAGGCCCGCCCGACGAGATTGAACCGCGCACCCAGCGCCGCGCTGCGCATCAGGTCCACCCCGCTGCGCAGCCCGCCGTCGAACAGAATCTCCGTCCGCCCACCGGCCGCCGCGACGATGCCCGGCAGCATATCCACGGACGCCGGCGCGGCCTCAAGCTGACGACCGCCGTGATTCGAGACCACAATGCCATCCGCGCCGAGCTCGACGGCCCGCTCGGCGTCGCCCGGATGCAGGATGCCCTTGACGATCAGCGGGCCCTTCCAGGCATCGCGGAAGCGCGAGATCTCTTCCCAGGTGAACGACCCGCCGCCCTCGCCGCGCGCGAACTCGGCAACCTCCGCGGGGGTCGGGTTGTCGCTTACATATTTTTTCATGTTGGCAAACATGTCCTGGCCGTGGCGGAAATAGGCCCGCAACCAAGCCGGTCGCGTGACGACGTCAGCAATGGTGCGTGGGCCAATGCGGTAGGGCAGCACCAGCCGATTGCGCAGCTCGCGCGGGCGCTTGGTGCGCGCCGGCACGTCGATGGTGACGACCAGCGCTGTAACCTTCGCGGCCGTCGCCCGGGCGATCCAGTCCATATTGATGGCGAGATTGTCGCGTGGCATCCGGTAAATCTGGAACCAGGCGAACCCTTCGGCCAGTTCGGCCACCTCCTCGACCGTCGCAAGCGCCGAACTGCCAAGCGTGAACGGAATTTCGTTTGCGGCGGCGGCGCGGGCAAAGGCCTTTTCGCCGCCCGGCAGCACGAGGCCCGGCAGGCCCATCGGCGCGATGGCCAATGGCCCCGCATAGCGCTTCCCGAACAGTTCGACCGAGGTATCGGCGCGGTAATTCTCGACGCCGTATCGCGGCAAGATCTGGATCCCGTCCAGGGCGGTGGCATTGCCCCTTCGATTGGGCTCATCCGCGCCGGCCGCGCCGTCTACATAGTCGAAGGCGAAGCGCGGCACGCGCTTGCGCGCTTTGGCGCGTAAATCCGCGATGGTCGGATAAAGCATCTTGAGCCGGCCCGCGCGCGTCGAGGTATCGGGACGCCCCGCCGTGACCTTGTAGTCGGGTTCTTTCGCGCCGCTCGTCAGACTGTCTTCGGTCATGGCTCTAACTCCGGATCGGTGGCCACGAGGATGGGTCTCGTGAGCGCGGACAAGTGTTGCTTCTGGATCCCGTCCGCAAGGAAGTTATCCGGGTCGAGCCAGCTTTCATAGGCCGCCTTCAGGCGCGGCCATTCGGCTGCGATACAGGCGTACCAGGCGGTGTCGCGTGTGCGCCCGCGGTGGATCATGTGGTCACGGAACACGCCTTCGTAGGAGAAACCCAACCGCTGGGCCGCGACCCGCGAAGGGCGGTTGAGGGTGTGGCATTTCCATTCGTAACGCCGGTAGCCCGCCTCGAAAGCCCAGCGCATCATCAGATACATGGTCTCGCTCGTCACCCGTCCGCGCTGGATCGACGGGGCATAGTGGACATGCCCCACCTCTATCGAGCCGTGCGCGGGGTTGATCCGCATATAGCTCACCATCCCCGCCGCGCGACCCGTCGCGGTATCGACGATGGCATAGAAGAATGGATCGCCCTGGAAACAGGTCCCGGCCATCCACGCCCCGAATGCATCCAGGGAATCGAAGGGCCCATAGGGCAGATAGCTCCAGTCGCGTCCTTCGGCATCCGCGACGAAGGCCGCGTGCAGATCGGCCGCATGGGCAGCAATACTGAGGGGCTCGACCCGGCAATACCGGCCCTGCAGAACCTCGCGCGAGGGCATCGGCGGCGGCACCCAATCCGGCAATGCCGCCCCTACGCTCTGGCCGAGCTCGTTTGTTTCAATCATCGGCGTGGGCCGCCCAACCGGCACATGTCACTTACGCATCGCAGCATATCGGGGCGCATCGACGAAACGGTTAAAACCAACCGTCTGATGTGCCCCGATATCTACTATTTCTTCGACATTTTCTTCTTCGGCGGGATCACCGGCAACATCACATAGCTCTGGTGGTTCGGCCCGGCATGCAGGGTCACGTCACCGCCGAATATCTTCTTCGGCCGGTCACGCGGATCGTCATGCAGGAACGGACCGCAGCCATTCAGCGGGTGGGCGAAGTTCGAAAGCTCAAGCGCCCCGCCGGAATACTCATAATCCTTACCCCGCACCGACAGCGCCAGGCGATAGCCCGCCGGCACGACGATGCAGGTCGGCCAAATCTCGATGTCGAGCTCATAGATCTGCCCCGGTTTGAGGGGCTGCTTTTCATCATGGCTGTGCCACGGCCGCCAGGGCTTGGACATCTTCGGGTCGAGCTTCCGGTGGGACGCACGCAACCAGCCCTGGGCGATCGGCGTGTGCGGGTCCACGGTGCCCTTGAAGGTGATCTCCTTCATGTCGGGCGAGAACAGCCGCACGACGAGAAACAGGTCCGCATCCGCGGTGGCCGAGGAGACGAACAGCTTCGACGCCAGAGGCCCCGTAATCTCGGTATCCTCGTCCATCGGCGGGAGGAAGAAGGTCACCCCGTCGCCCATGCCGGCGTAGGTCACCTTGCCGCGCTTGGCGGGCGCCTTGGGCTCGAGGGTCATGTGCGCGGTGTCGAGATACTGCTTTTTCCACTTGGTGCGCTTAATCGGCCATTCATTCTCCGTGCGCTCGACGAATTTCTCACCGACATGCCGGACCTTGAGCAACACCTGCGGTTTCTTCTCCCAGCCGTTCTTCTCGCCCTTCAGATAATGGCCGAAAAACTGCTTCTGCAGCTCGACGCCATAGGGCGTGTAGAACTCCGTCCAATGCTCGAGCCCATGGCATTCCAGCCATTTCTCCTTCGAGCCTGCCTGGTAGAAGCCCTCATAATTGCCGCGCGGATGCAGGCCCTGCCCGCCCCAGCTGGCCGGTGACAGCAGCGGCACCTTGATCTTCTTGAAATCGGGCCGGCGAGCGCGATACCAGTCATCTTCCATTTCGCGGCGCAGGATGTCGCGGTCCATATCCGTGCGGTTGCGCTTCAAATCCGCCGCCGACAGGGTCGGCGGCCCGGCCACCGGATCGCCATGGACCCAGCTGCGGTAGCCCTTGGTGCCGGCACCGTACTGCACCGGCTGGACCTGCATGTCGTACCAATTCTTGATGAAGGTGCAGAGAATGCCGCCATGGCGTGCGAACTCGCGGTAATAGTCGTTTGCCGCCTCCCAGGCGCACATCGCGGCGAGGTGCTTGGGCTGGCGTTCGGCCACCCACCACTGGTTCATGCCGTAATAGGAAATGCCGTTGAGGCCGACCTTGCCGTTCGACCAGTCTTGCGTCCCGGCCCATTCGATACACTCGACATAGTCTTCGCTCTCGCGCGGTGACCAGGGATCCATATAGCCTTCCGAACGCCCGGCGCCGCGACTGTCGATCCGCACGCAGGCATAGCCGTCGGGCACCCATTGCTCGGGATCGACGGTCTCCCAGCTCTGATATTTGTTGGTTGAGCCCTTGATGGCGTCGGGATGATTGCCGGTGAACAGGTCCCAGGTCGTTGCGTAGAGCTCGTCCTGCCAGGCAAGGCCCTTGCCATAGGGCCCCATGGTCATGATGACCGGATACTTGCCCGCCTTGGTCGGTCGAAAGACATCGGCGCGCAGCACCGACCCGTCCGCCACCGTGATCGGCAGATCCCAGTCGATCCGCATGCCGTCGCGAACTTCGCTCCACGATCCGTCCTTGGCCTTCTTCTTGGGCCTGCGCACAGTAGCTTTCGACATTGGTTCTGCTTCCCTGTACAATTTTCAGTTCTGGTGGGTTATTCCCACTCGATGGTTCCCGGCGGTTTCGACGTCACGTCATAGACCACCCGGTTGATCCCGCGCACTTCGTTGATGATGCGGGTCGCGGCAAAGACGAGAGAAAGCAGCAAAAAAGACTAACTACTCAGTTTTGGCGGCAACAAGTTGGACAAATATTTTCATAGTGCCTCAACATGTTCGACCATTATTTCTCCTATTGCCTTTCCCAGACTCACGGGCACGGCATTCCCAATTAGCCGACCGAGACCCGCAAAGCTAACGCTCTCTTCTTCTGGAATGAATGAGTAATTTCGCGGGAACCCTTGAAGCATTGCTGCTTCACGCAAACTGATGGCGCGGTCCTGTTCTGGATGTCCAAAACGACCATTTCCGTAACCAAAACATTGAGTTGTAATGGTAGGTGCCGGAGCATCCCAACTCATTCGGCCATATACCGAAGGGTAAGTCGCGCCAGTTTCCCTCGAATGGCACGATGCGCGAAGATGTTCGGGCCAGTCACGCCAAGTCCCTCCAGGAGTTGAAGCTCGAATTCGCGCAAGATTGGTTTCACTGAGCCGGCTCGCTCGATGCAGACGATCTCCGGGATCAGATTCTCCTGCGGCAATGTGAGGAAGATCTTCGATTGTTTCTCGAACCGTATTTTTCTGTTGCGCAAAACTCGGGATTACTATCGGCCCAAACTTCGAGGCAACTAGGACCAAGCGTTTCCGAGTTTGAGGTAAGCCCAGTTGGCGGCACTCAATCACTCGCCAGTCCACCCAGTATCCGTCCAGCTTTCGGAGAAACGTCTGAAATACAGTTTGCTGAGCTAGCGGAGGAACATTCTCCATGGTGACCAGATCAGGAGAGATTTCCTCAACGATCTCACCAAATCTCTCCACAAGCTTCCAGTCTTCGATTCCACCTCTTCCCCGCCTTGCACCGCCAGTTCGTTTCGCGCCTCGCGCATATGTTGAAAACGGCTGACACGGCGCACATCCTGCGAGGAGGCTCACCGCCCCGTCCCTCAACACACGTCCAATGACCTCGGTGTCCAAACTCGAGACATCCGCCTCCAAGAACACGGCTGACGAATTTGCTTCGATCGGGTGCCTACAACTCGAATCAATATCTACGCATAACCGAACATCTACCCCAGCGTCATTCAGACCGTGTGTCAGTCCGCCTGCTCCGCAGAATAGGTCGACAGCAACAATCTCCCTACCCGCATTCATGGGGTGGCAGCCATATAATGGCGATTGTCGACGTAAGCCTGAAATGCATGAACAGCCAGCTCAAGGTAGTCCAAAGTAATATCAGAAAGCTCTCTAATTTCCGGGAGCGTCATGTCTCTGGCACCATCTTCAAAAGAGCGTCGGCCATGAGCCAATTCGTTTCGTCGGCCTGCGAGAAACTCCATAGGGGTTTTGTCGCCATACTCAGGTCGGGCCTTAATTCTACCCCACATCTCAGGCGGCAGATGAAAACTCACGCCTAATCGATCAGCGAATCTTGCAATCAATTTGTCAGACCATGTGCCTGAAGGTTTTTTAAAACTTTGAGGGCCTAAGGCCTCACCGGAAAGCAGATTTTGAGATGCGCCGTGGATAGTTTCCAATCTGGTATCTTCGCTTCCGTCTATTCCGACTGCCGCGTACCTACGCAGCCATTCTCTAAGTGCTTTCTCTGACCAATCATTCGGAGGTACACCACCAACGGCACCGCCAACTGTTTCAATAGTACGCGACATAATAGATTCAACGACGTTGTATAGATGAACGACTAGCCCAGATTTTATCGTCATTAAGTGGCGAGCTGAGAGTTCTGTTTCTCCGATCGATACGACTTCACCCGCAACAATCCGACCCTCCAAAGCAAGCGCAAGGGCGAAGTGAGTATCAAACTCTTCTCTGCGTTCTGCGAGAGAACCTTGAAGTTCAGTCATTCCTCCAGAAGGATCGATTTCATCAAATCTATCCGTCCCTCCAGTTTTGAACGCACGTTAGCTCCATCGGAGACGACAGTGCGATCGAACCCTGCCACACCCATACGACCTTCGATCTCTTCCGGAGATATCGTAAGATCTGGTGCTTCTCGCAATGCCAATATTGACCCAACAGCGATAGCCTCAAATCGCACCCTTGGAACTGCTCGACCACCACTTGGTTTTCTAAAACCAAGTGGGAACTTTTGACGAACAAAGTCCAGCATTGATGCAAACTCACGCCGCATCAAATCTACTAATTGAGGATCTACTACCGCAGATTCGTTCGCGGTTTTTAAGTATTCATACAAGTACTTTTTTGGTCGGTCCCGATATCCCGGAAATCGACCATCAGGCGTTTCATTCGTATTCGCGTAAGCAAAAAATCGGGTGACAAGTTCTTCACGTTCGCGTTGGCGGACTGCTTTTTCTGAAAGTGGTGTCATGTCAATAAATGCTTGTGACTCCGCGAGTTCCTTCACGAGGTCGGTGACCGGTCCAGGGAGCGAACCGCGACGAATTTCTGCCTCATTTGCAATGGTTCCGGACTGGTTGATACGAGCGAACATTTCAGCGCGAGTTGAAGGATCGGTTTCAGTATCAAGTATTATTGTCCGGATGGTCATATCTTCGAGCTTGTTTTTTCTATCCTCGGGCAAATCACTACATTGAAAACCATTTAGTTCAGGAAGAAGAACAAGCTCTCGAAGTCTTAGTTCCTCCACCAAAAAAGCCCGCATCGCACGCATCCGTTGCGATCCATCAACAATTTCCATCCGCCCTCCGGGAGTCTGATAGAAAAACATGAACGGAATCGGCAAGCCAACTAGTAGTGATTCAATAAACTGAGATTGTTGCTCAGGGTTCCAAGACAAGTTTCGTTGATACTCTGGTACAAAATACCTATCGTTTTCATCGTTAGAGAAACGACTCACGTAAAGTGAAACTGGGTACTCCGCTATCGAAAATTTTACCTGCCGCGAAACTGTTGAAATAGCATCTTCCGCGATCCGAATTTCTTCGTCAGATGGGCGTCTGTTTCTGGATCTTGCCACGACCGTCCTCGCACTCTAATTCGAACATGTCATCTGTGCCCAAGCACTCAAGATACACTAGAATAAGTTGCACCGTATTCCCATATGGGCGGTTTGGTATAGCTACGATCGCGCACATCTTGTTCAAGACTATCACCAACGAGTAGAGCCGAGCACATTCTCCGCCGCCGAATTCACTTCAAGCCAGGTTATTCCCACTCGATGGTTCCCGGCGGTTTCGACGTCACGTCATAGACCACCCGGTTGATCCCGCGCACTTCGTTGATAATCCGTGTCGCCACGCCGGCGACGAAGGCATGCTCGAAGGGATAGCTGTCGGCCGTCATCCCGTCGGTCGAGATGACCGCACGCAGCGCGCAGACATGCTCATAGGTGCGCGCATCGCCCATCACGCCGACCGTGCGCACCGGCAGCAACACCGCGAAGGCCTGCCAGATCGAATCATACAATCCCGCCTTGCGGATCTCGTCGAGATAGATGGCGTCCGCCTGGCGCAGGATATCCAGCTTCTCCCGGTCGAAGTCACCCGGCATCCGGATCGCGAGGCCTGGCCCCGGGAATGGGTGGCGGCCGACGATCTCATGGGGCATCCCCAACTCGCGGCCGAGATCACGCACCTCGTCCTTGAACAATTCACGCAGGGGCTCGACGAGCTTCATGTTCATGCGCTCGGGCAGTCCACCGACATTGTGGTGGGACTTGATGGTGGCGCTCGGTCCGCCGAACGGGCTGACGGATTCGATCACGTCGGGATACAGCGTCCCCTGCGCGAGGAAATCCGCGCCGCCAATCTTTGCCGCCTCTTCCTCGAAGACATCGATGAAGGTCCCACCGATGATCTTTCGTTTCGTCTCGGGGTCAGACTCCCCGTCGAGCTTGTCGAGGAACATGTCCTTCGCATCACGCACCACCAGCGAAATGTTGAACCGGTCCCGGAACACCTGTTCGACTTCCTCGACCTCGCCCTGACGCAACAGGCCGTGATCGACGAAGATGCAATTCAGCTGGTCGCCGATCGCCTCGTGGATCAACACGGCCGCGACGGAGCTGTCCACGCCGCCCGAGAGGCCACATATCACCTTGCCGTCGCCGACCTGGGCGCGAATTTTGTCGATCTCCGCCGCGCGGAATGCCGCCATGGTCCAGTCGCCGCGGCACCCGGCGACATGGTGGACGAAGTTCGACAGCAGGCGCGCACCGTCCTTGGTGTGCACGACCTCGGGGTGGAACTGGACGCCGTAGAATTTGCGCTCGTCATCCGCAATGGCCGCGAACGGCGCGCCGGGGCTGGTGGCCACAGATCGGAACCCCTCCGGCAACGCGGTGACGCGGTCGCCATGGGACATCCAGACTTCGGGCACGGTGCCCGGCAGCCAGACCCGGTGAAACAGCCCGCAATGGTCCGTGACCTCGATGATCGCACGGCCGAATTCCTGATGGTCCGAATCCTCAACCGTGCCGCCCAACGCGTGACACATGAGTTGCTGGCCGTAGCAGATTCCGAGCACCGGCAGGCCGAGCTCGAACACAATTGGATCGATCATCGGGGCCTCGTCCGCCATCACACTGGCGGGGCCACCGGACAGGATGATCGCGTTGGGATCGAAGTCCTCGATGAAGGCCTTGTCGATCCGAAAACAGGGATGAACTTCACTGTAGACACCGGACTCACGGATCCGCCGTGCGATCAGCTGGGTGACCTGCGAACCAAAGTCGATGATGAGGATTTTTTCGGAGACGGGAAGCGATGTAGCCATAGGGATATTTAGCCGATTCGAATTCGCCCCGCACTAACGCTGATCGGCTTCATCCACAGGCAATTGCACACGGTTGGGGCCAATCAGGGCCGACGCGCCAGCACCGCGCCATACATGCCGTCCGTATTGTGTCGCATCGGGGTCAAAACCAGGTCCTCGTCACAGCCCAGGCGCGCGACCATCTCAGGCCCCAGAACATCTTTTATCGGGAGGCGCAGATAATCCGGATGGCGTGCGAGGAAGGCATCGACACGCGCACGCCCCTCGCTCTCGAGCACTGAACAGACGGCATAGATGATCCGACCGCCCGCGCGCAGCATCGTGGCAGCTATATCGAGGAGTTTGTCCTGCTCGTGCGTGTAGGCGGCAATCGCCTCGGGGCTGGTGCGCCAGCGCATGTCCGGGCTGCGCCGCCAGGTGCCGGTTCCCGAACAGGGTGCGTCGATCAACACCCGGTCCGCCCAGTTTTTGAGTTCTTCGGGGGCCTCGTCTGCGGGAACGGCGAGGCTGCGCACGCCCGCAACGCCGAGACGCGCCGCACGCGGTTCCATGTGCGCGAGCCGGGAGCGCGATACATCGCAGGCGACAATTTCGGCCTGGTTCGCCGACGCGGCCGCCAGCGCCAGCGCCTTGCCGCCGGCACCCGCGCAATAATCGAGAACCCGCAGGCCCGGACCTGCATCGACCAGCATGGTGACCAGCTGGCTCGATTCATCCTGGGGATCGATCATCCCCGCACGATAAGCACCAAGTTGCTGGAAATTTCCGCGCGCTGTGCCACGCAGCCCGGACGCGCTGTATGGCGTGGGCGCGGCGTCATACCCATCGGCCGCGAGGCGCGCCTGCGCCTCTTCACGGGTCGCGCGCAGTGTGTTGACCCGCAAATCCACAGATGCGGTCTGGTTCAGCGCGGTAAGCTCATCGGCCGCAGCTTCATCCCATTGATCGACAAACAGCGGGTACAGATCGGCCGGGCAGTTGCCGTTCACATGGTCCGGTGCGGCGGCCATATCCAGCTTGCCGACGGTCTCCGACAGGCCCTGTTCCTCCGAGCTGAGCGGCGGCGGGCCATAGCCGGCCCCGTCGAACAATGTGGCCACCTCACCTGACGTCTCCAGCGCCAAACCAGCGATCACGCGCAACCGCGGATTGTCCGGGTCGCCATCTGCTGCTTGCACGGCCCAACGACGAAGCGCGCCCGTGCGAAAATCGGCATAGACAGCCTCCCGGATGGCGCGCCGGTCTCCCGAACCGGCAAACCGGTGACCACGGAACCAGTCCGCAAGGACGGCATCTGCGGGCGCGTCGCCGCGGCCTATTTCGGTCAGGATTTCAATTGTGGCGGCGGTGCGCGCGGCGGGGGTCATAGCGAGAAGCGCCGGCAATGTGCCGGGTTAGGCATTCTGCCGATAATTCGGCGCCTCGCGGGTGATCGTCACGTCATGCACATGGCTCTCCCGCAGACCAGCATTCGTCAGGCGCAGGAAGCGGCAGTTCTTCTGCATATCCTCAAGCGACCCGTTCCCGGTGTAGCCCATGGCGGCCCGCAGCCCGCCGACCAGCTGATGCACCACATTCAGTGCCGGGCCCTTATAGGCGACCTGGCCTTCAATGCCTTCGGGGACGAGCTTGTGCGTTTCGGCAACTTCGGCCTGGAAATACCGGTCTGCAGAACCGCGTGCCATCGCGCCAAGTGAGCCCATGCCGCGATAGGATTTGTAGGACCTACCCTCATACAGGAAGACTTCGCCCGGGGCCTCGTCGGTGCCCGCCAGCAACGATCCGATCATCGCGCAGTCCGCGCCCGCCGCGACAGCCTTGGCCAGATCGCCGGAATATTTGATGCCACCATCGGCGATTACCGGCACGCCGGTCTTGTGGGCAACGCTCGCCACCTGCTCGATCGCCGTGAGCTGAGGCACGCCAACACCGGCAACGATACGCGTGGTGCAGATCGAACCCGGGCCAATCCCGACCTTGAGCGCGTCCGCGCCGGCGCCGATCAACGCTTCGGCGGCTTCCGCGGTCGCGATATTGCCACCGATAATCTGGGCCTGGTTGCTGAGGCGCTTGATCCGGGTGATCTGGTCGAGCACGCCACGCGAATGGCCGTGGGCTGTGTCCACAACGACGATATCGACCCCGGCATCAAGGAGTGCTTCGGCGCGTTCATAGCCCGCATCGCCGGTGCCCGTGGCGGCGGCCACGCGAAGGCGGCCCTGCTCGTCCTTGCAAGCATCGGGATAGGCGCGGGCCTTCTCGATATCCTTGACCGTGATCAGTCCGACGCAATGGCCGTCCGCATCGACCACGAGCAGCTTCTCGATCCGATGTTGATGCAGCAGTTGCTTGGCCGCCTCCATCTCGACACCCTCGCCGACCGTGACCAGCTTCTCGGTCATCAATTCAGCGATCGGCTGGGCGGGATCGTTGGCGAAGCGCACGTCGCGGTTCGTGACGATGCCCGCGAGTTTGCCGCCCTCGCGCGCCACCACCGGAATGCCGGAAATTGATTCCCTGTCCATGATCGCCAGGGCATCGGCCAGGGGCTGATCGGGGTGGATGGTAATCGGATTGACCACCATGCCGGATTCGAAGCGTTTGACCTTGCGGACTTCGTTGGCCTGCTCTTCCGGCTCCAAATTCTTGTGAATCACGCCCAGGCCACCGGCCTGTGCCAGCGCAATCGCCATCTCCGCCTCGGTGACGGTATCCATCGCCGCCGACAGCAAGGGAATACCGAGCCGGATCGTCTTGGTCAGTTGTGTGGCGGTGTTCGCGTCGGAAGGCAAAATCCGTGATTCCGCCGGTTCGAGCAGAACATCATCAAACGTCAGTGCGTCGCGGATTTCCATGCCAACCCAGTCTTAGCGGATTCGAGAGTTGACGCGGCTTATATACACAAGCGGCACGCATGGACAAGCGTTCGTCCGGTGGACAGAAAAACTCCGGTTATCCGGCGTCCTTGAACCCAGTCGCCACGAGGAACATCTCCACCGAGTCGCTCCGGCTCGCCTTCGGCTTGAATCGTCGGACGGACGCGAAATTTTTCGTCATGGCCGCGAACAATGCCGGTTCGTCTGCGCCCTGGAAAACCTTGGTCACGAAACCGCCCCCGGGCGACAGCACTTCGCAGGCAAACACGAACGCCGCTTCGGCCAGCGCCAGCGTGCGCAAATGGTCGGTGGACGCATGCCCCGTGGTCGATGTCGCCATATCCGACAACACAAGGTCGACCGGTGCGCCGATCGCCTTGCGCAGGCGGGCGACCGCATCCTCGTCCTCGATGTCACCGACGAGAATCTCCGCCCCGGCCAACGGCTCCATCTCGAGAATATCGATGGCGACGACCGACTTCGCGCTGTCCTCGGATTCGACCCGGTCGACCGCAATCTGAGTCCAGCCGCCCGGTGCGGCGCCAAGATCGACCACGCGCTTGCCCGGCGTCAGGAGCTCGAACCGCTCGTCGATGTGCAGCAGTTTGTAGGCCGCGCGTGAGCGGTAGCCGTCGCGTTTGGCGGCTTGCACATACGGGTCATTCAATTGCCGCTGGAGCCAGCGCGTCGACGACAGCCTGCGTCCACGCGCCGAACGCACCCGTTCAAACTTCATCCGTGAACCGTCGTCACCCGATGTCTTGCGGTCGCGTGCCATCGACAGGCTCAGGCCCCAGCCTGCGCGGCTTCGCTGTCGGCGGAGCGCATGAGCCCGTGGAGAATGCCCTCGCGCAGGCCGCGGTCGGCAACACGGAGCTGGCCGACGGGCCAGAGCCCGCAAATGGCGTCCAGCACCGCACAGCCCGAAACGACGAGATCGGCACGCTCCGGCCCGATACAGGGATGCGCGGCGCGATCGCGGCGGTCCAGCCCAAGCAGATGGTCCCGCGCGCTCCCAAGCTGCGCAAAGTTCAGCTGGCGGCCGTCCACGCGATCGCGGTTGTAGCGCGGGAGTTTCAGAAACACCCCTGTCAGTGTCGTCACGGTGCCCGAGGTGCCCACCATCTGCACGGCGCCGTCGGCCACGAGACCTGAGATTTTATGCTGGGCATCGAAGGCTGCCAGAAGTTCGCGGACATGTTCACATATCTGGCCGTAGAGCTCTGGCGACGCGTGCCCCTGTTCATCCTCGCCGCATCCGAACCGTTCGCTCAGGGTCACCACGCCACACGGCACCGAAATGCAGTCGATGATCTCAGTGTCCACCTGACCGGGAACCGCCGCGGCATGATGAAGCTTGAGCCAGGTGATCTGAGTGCTGCCGCCACCGATGTCGAACAACAGCGCGTACGCCTTGTCACCCTGGGGAGCGTCGTAGAGCGGCGAACAACCGATCAGAGCCAGCTCGGCCTCCGTGTCAGCTGCGATTACTTCGAGTTCGATGTCGGTCTCGGCACGCACACGTTCGATGAATGCCGCGCCATTGTCGGCCCGGCGGCACGCTTCGGTCGCGACGGCGCGCAGCCGGGTCACGCCGTTGCGTTCGACCTTCGAACGGCACACATGCAACGCCTCGATCGTGCGGTCCATCGCGTGCTCGGAAAGCGTCGACGAATTCCCCAGCCCCTCGCCGAGCCGCACGATCCGTGAAAATGCATCGATCACCCGAAAACCGTCGTCATTGGGCTTGGCCACAAGAAGCCGGCAATTATTGGTTCCGAGATCGAGCGCGCCATAGACATGCTGCCAGCGTCCGTCGCGACGTTGACGGGTCTCACTCTCTGGGTGTTTGGCGCGTCTCGATGCCACCGGGCTCTCCAGGAACGGGATTGGCGCAATCCCAAGCGCTTGAATCTACACGGGCGGCACGCGATCAGGAAGCCTTCCCGGACTGTCCCTGCTTCCAGGCGTGATAGGTGTCCGGCATGCAGATCGCACAAGGTCGGTAACCCGCGCCGCGTGCGGTCTTCTCATCGCGGAAAAACACCCTTTGTGGCGCGTAATGGCCCTTCGCCAGCCAGCGTAGGGCATTCGGGCAATCGAGCTGCCCGTATATGCGCGAGCGCCGATGCCCCCCGACGGTCCCGGGTTTCGGGCTTTCGTAGGCGCGGCCGGTTTCGTCAATCAGTCGATAATTTTTCTGTGCCACGTTGTTCATCTACACAGGCTGGCGCAGGTATGGTAAAGACCGCGCCCAGTTGGCCATTGGGGGATCGTCTAATGGTAGGACAGCGGACTCTGACTCCGCTAGTGAGGGTTCGAATCCTTCTCCCCCAGCCAGCCACGCCTAGCCCGACAAACCTTCCGGAACCAAAATCGACGACCATTCCGCGTTGTCGCGGACCCATGTATTCACCCGCCGGTTAAATCCGTAACAAATTCGCGATAATCGAATTTTCCTTTTAATCTGGATAATTCACGGTCCACAATTGGACGGGTAGCGGCCGTACTCAAAGGATCTGAACACTTGCCGGTTCAAGATTGGCCAAGAACACAAACTTTAGCGACAAAAGGGGCAAGAGTGATGACACGAATGACGGCGAAGGATTTCGACCAGGGTCTCCTGGATCTGTATGATTTCTATGTTCATGGCGGGCTGACGAAGCGCGAATTTCTCGACCGCGCCGGCAAATATGCGGTCGGCGGCGTCACCGCACTCGGCCTGTTCAACATGCTTAAGCCGGACTATGCGATGGCCGAACAGGTGTCGTTCAACGACCCGGATATTACGGCCAGCTACGAGATGTATGATTCCCCCAACGGCAACGGGGCGGTGCGCGGCTATGTTGTCCGCCCGACGAAGACCAGCGGCAAACTTCCCGCAGTCCTGGTCATCCACGAAAACCGTGGCCTCAACCCCTATATCGAGGATGTCGCGCGCCGGGTCGCCAAGGCCGGGTTCATGGCGCTCGCCCCCGACGGCCTGACGTCGGTCGGCGGGTACCCGGGGAACGACGCCGAAGGCCGGGAACTACAGAAGACGGTCGATCGCGTGAAGCTGATGAACGACTTCTTCGCCGGCTATGAACATCTGGCCGCACGCGAGGATTCCACCGGCAAGGTCGGCTGCGTGGGCTTCTGCTACGGCGGCGGCGTGTGCAACGCGCTGGCGGTGGCCTATCCCGAGCTCAACGCCTCGGTGCCGTTCTACGGCCGCCAGGCGAAGGCGGAGGATGTCCCGAAGATCCAGGCGCCGCTGCTCATTCACTATGGCGAGCTCGACAAGCGCATCAATGCCGGGGCCGCAGCTTACGATGCCGCCCTGAAAGCAAACGGGAAGACATTCGAGACCCATTTCTATGCGAATGCAAACCACGGCTTCCACAATGATTCCACGCCGCGCTACGACGAGGCGAACGCCGAACTGGCCTGGACGCGCACGGTCGACTGGTTCAACAAACATCTGACCTAGACAGTCGCGACGTAATCCCGGGAAGACCGGTCACAAACGGCAATACCCCGGGAGGATTCCGATCCTCCCGGGGTATTTTCGTTTCCGATGCCGGATCGACCCAAACATATCATTATTTAGTATATTTCTATTCGATATATATTGTTTTGTTGCATATCATATGAGATTATCAACGTAGGCATAAGTGACATATCGAGAGACGTGATGGACGCAAAGACCGTTTGTTTGGCCGTGCTGAGCCAGGGTGAAGCTTCGGGATACGAAATCCGGAAATCCGTGGAGGAAGGCCCCTTCGCGCACATCCAGGACATCGGCTTCAGCTCCATCTACCCCGCACTGTCGCGCCTGCGCGACGACGGTCTCGTCTCCGTCACCGAGCTGGCCCAGGAAGGACGGCCCGACAAGAAGATCTACAGGCTCACGTCCGACGGCCGGCTCAAACTGCTCAACGCGCTGCAGGACCCAACGGATTCAGATCGCGTGCGATCGGACTTCCTGTTCCGAATGTTGTTTGCCGACATCCTGCCGCCATCCGTCATCAATTCGATGATCGATGCGCGCATGGAGGAAATTCAATCCAGCCTGTCGCGGATCGAGGCGCGCGCCGATGGCGGTTTTGAAAGCGCCGGCGAGGCTTTCGTCAACGGGTTTGCCGCCACCGTCCAACGGGCCATGGCCGAGTATATCGAGGACAACCGCCATCAGCTCGTGGCCGCCGCATTGACGCCATCGCGCGCCGTTGCCGAATAGCCGGGAACAACGCGATGCGTAGATCAATCATCACCGCCCTTATCCTCGCGGTTATCGGCATCGGCTGGATCGCGTCGGGCCAGTTCGGCACCGACGAGGCCCCACTCGTGGCCGCAGAAGCGAACAATGGCGCGGCCAAGGGCGACGTGACATCGGCAACGACAGAGCAAACCGCACGCCCGCCGATGCAGGTTCGCGTGGCAGATCTCCAGGCCGTCATGCGCACCGAGCGGGTCGACGTCACCGGCCGCACCGAGGCGTCCCGCACGGTCCAGATCCGGGCCGAGACCTATGGGCAGGTTCGCGAATTGCTGCGCCAGCGCGGCGACAATGTCGCCAAGGGCGCCCCGATCGCGCGCCTGCGCCTCGATGATCGCGGCGCGAAACTCGCCGAATCAAAGGCCTCACTCCGCCAGCGCGAGATCGAATTCAGGGCAGCCCAGTCCCTGAAGGAAAAGGGTTTCCGGTCTGAAACCGACGAAGCCGCAGCCCGGGCCCGGCTGGACGGCGCGCGCGCCGTTGTCGAACAGATGGAGATCGATATCGCGCGCACCACATTCCGCGCACCGTTCGACGGGATCATCAATTCCGGCCATATCGAGTTGGGCGACTATGTCGCTGTCGGCGACATCGCGGCAACCGTGGTGGATCTCGACCCCCTCCTCGTCGTTGGCAATGTCAGCGAACGCCAGGTCAACAGCCTCCATGAAGGCATGCCCGGCATCATGCGGCTGATCGACGGGACGGAGCGCGATGGCATCATCCGCTTCGTCGCACCGGTCGCAGAGCAGAGCACGCGGACCTATCGTATCGAACTCGAAGTTCACAACGCAGATGTTTCTATCCGCGCCGGCCTCACGGCGAAAATCGAGATTCCCGTCAGCGAGTCCGCAGCACATTTCGTGACACCCTCGACCCTCACTCTCAACGATGACGGCGTGGTCGGCGTGAAAGTCGTCACGACCGAGAATCTCGTGTCCTTCCGACCCGTCGATATCATCGCGGACGAGCCGGACGGCGTCTGGCTCGGCGGGCTGCCCGACTCTATCCGTCTCATCACAGTCGGTCAGGAGTTCGTCCTCGACGGCGAGCGCGTGGAACCCGTCATGGGTGCCGCACGCATCGTGGGAGCAGATAACACATGAGCCTGATCGACGCCGGGCTCAATCGATCACGAACGGTCCTCGCGACCCTCGTGCTCCTGCTGGTCGCGGGCGCCTTCTCGTTCATCGCGATCCCCAAGGAGGCCGAGCCCGACGTCAATATCCCGATCATCTATGTGTCCATGCACCATGAAGGGATATCGCCGGAAGATTCCGAACGCCTGCTTGTGCGCCCGATGGAAGCGGAAATGCGTTCGATCGAGGGAGTCAAGGAACTGCGCGCGACGTCCTATCTGGGCGGCGGCAATGTGGTGCTCGAGTTCGAGGCCGGCTTCAACGCGGACACTGCCATCGACGATGTCCGCGAGAAGGTCGACCTTGTTCGCCCCGACCTGCCCGACGACACCGACGAACCGACCGTCAACGAAGTCAATCTGAGCCTGTTCCCGGTCCTCGTCGTGACCCTTTCCGGCGACGTGCCCGAACGCACGCTCATGCGCCTGGCGCGCGACCTGCAGGATTCGGTCGAGGCCATCCCCGAAGTGCTTGAAGCCACGATCGGCGGTGACCGCGACGAGCTGGTCGAGATCGTCGTCGAGCCTCAACTCCTGGAAAGCTACAACGTCGACCCGGCTGCCCTGCTGGAACTTCTGTCCCGTTCGAATCAGCTCGTCGCCGCCGGCGCGATCGATACGGGTCAGGGGAGCTTCGCCATCAAGGTGCCCGGGCTGATCGAGAATGTGGACGACATCCTCAGCCTGCCCGTGAAGGTGAATGACAACGCCAAGGTGACGTTTCGAGACCTGACGACTGTGCACCGTACGTTCCGCGACCGCGATACGGTCGCCCGCGTAAACGGTCAGCCGGCGGTCTCGCTTGAAATTTCCAAGCGGACGGGCTCGAACATCATCGAGACCATCGAGCAGGTCCGCAGCATCGTGCTCACGGAAAGCACGGAATGGCCCGATTCCGTTACGATCAACTTCTCCCAGGACAAGTCCGTGCAGGTGCGCACGATGCTGAGCGATCTCCAGAACAACGTACTGAGCGCGGTTCTTCTGGTCATGATCGCGGTTGTCGGTGCACTGGGGCTGCGATCCGGCATCCTCGTCGCGGTCGCCATTCCCGGCTCGTTCCTGACCGCGATCCTGGTCCTCAACGCGCTTGGTATGACGGTGAATATCGTCGTCCTGTTTTCGCTCATCCTCGCCGTCGGGATGCTGGTGGATGGCGCGATCGTCGTGACCGAGTACGCCGACCGGAAACTGCGTGAGGGCGAACCACCAGAACGCGCCTACGGTATGGCCGCCAAGCGCATGGCCTGGCCGATCATCGCCTCGACCGCGACCACACTCGCCGCGTTTGCACCCCTGCTGTTCTGGCCTGGCATCGTCGGTGAGTTCATGAAGTTCCTACCCATCACGCTCGTCGCCACGTTGTCGGCGTCACTGACGATGGCGTTGCTGTTTGTACCTGTGCTGGGCGCCAATTTCGCGATCGTGTCGCGATATTTCATCCTGATCGGCGCGGCAGCCCTGGGCGCGATCATCGGCACCTCGATTGGCAACGGTATATTGTCGGCGATCTTCGGGGATACGCTGGCACCGGCTTATGTGCGGCCGATGGCAACGGTTCTGCTCGGCGGCACCGGTCTGGTCGGCGGTTGGTGGCTCGGCCAGCGCCTCGCCGCCATCGTCGAACGCAATCTTTCCCGACCCATGGGACCGAGCAACACAAAGCCAAAGCCCTCGGATGGCGACGACAGCCCTGTCGACCTCGCCGCCCTGACCGGCATCACGGCGGCCTATGTCCGCGTCCTGCGCGGTGCACTCGGCCGCCCAGCCATCATCCTTTCCTTAGCCTTTGCCACTCTCATCGGTTCGTGGGTGTTGTATGGGGCATTGGGCAAGGGTGTTGAGTTCTTCCCCAGCGTCGAGCCCGAGCAGGCCGCCGTCCAGATTCACGCCCGCGGCAACCTGTCTGTAACCGAAAAAGCCTCGCTCGTGGGCGAAGTCGAGCAACGCATACTCGAACTCCAGGCCGAGCGCGGCGAGTTCGATTCCGTCTATTCCAAGTCCGGCAACCCGGAACAGCAGCAGGAAGACGTCGCTGAAGACGTGATCGGCACCATCAGCGTCGAGTTCACCGATTGGGACCAGCGCCGCCCGGCAGACGTGATCCTCGCGGACATCATCTCCAGGTCCGGCGACCTCGCAGGCATTCTGGTTGAAACCAGAAAGGAAGAATCCGGCCCGCCCGTGGGCAAACCCGTGCAGGTGCAACTGAGTTCACGCAATCCCGATCTGCTGGAAAGCGAAGTGGCAAAAGTACGCGCCTTCGTCGACACGTTGGTCGGCCTCAAGGATGTCGAGGACAGCCGCCCCCTGCCCGGCATTGAATGGGAGATCAACGTCGACCGCGCCGAGGCCGCCAAGTTCGGCGCCGACGTCACCATGGTCGGCAACGCGGTCAAATTCGTCACCAACGGCATGAAAATCACCGACTACCGGCCCGATGACAGCGACGAAGAGATCGATATCGTGGCGCGCTATCCCTCCAGCGACCGTACGATCGACCAGCTCGATGAGATTCGCCTGCAAACCTCCGAAGGTCAGGTGCCGATCAGCAATTTCGTCGAGCGAGTCGCCAAGCCACGCACGGGCCAGCTCAGCCGGGTCGATGCGATCCGGGTGATGACGGTTCGCGCGGACGTGCTTCCCGGCGTGCTCGCCGACGACATGGTCACAGAAATTCGCGCCTGGCTGCCCAAGGCGGGCATCGACCCGCGCGTCGAGGTGGAATTCCGGGGCGAGGACGAAGAACAGAAGGCCGCGCAGGCATTCCTGCAAAAGGCATTCGGCGTGGCGCTGTTCTTGATGGCGATTATCCTCGTCACCCAGTTCAACAGCTTCTATTCCGCCTTCCTGATCCTGTCAGCCGTCATCATGTCCACGGTCGGCGTCATGCTGGGGCTTCTGATCGTCGGCCAGCCCTTCGGCATCGTCATGAGCGGCATCGGGGTGATCGCGCTGGCCGGCATTGTCGTGAACAACAACATCGTCCTGATCGACACGTTCGACAGGTTGCGAAAACAGGTCGCGAGTCCCCTCGACGCCATCCTGATGACCGGCGCCCAGCGTTTACGACCCGTCCTCCTGACCACCGTGACGACGGTCCTGGGCCTGTTGCCCATGGTCTTGCAGATCAACATCGACTTCGTCACCCGCGAGATCAGTCAGGGTGCGCCGTCGACGCAATGGTGGGTCCAACTCTCGACCGCAATTGTCGCAGGCCTGAGTTTTGCCACCATTCTGACACTGGTCATCACGCCCAGTGCGCTGATGTTACGAGAGAATTTTGTGGCACGGCGCCAGGCGCGCCGGGACGCGACAGCCGGGACCCAGCCCGCCTAGTTTGTACCAGCCGGGTTAGTTTCCGGCGGGCAGCGTGAAAATCTGGCCGGGATAGATCAGGTCCGGATCGCGGATCTGATCCTTGTTCGCCTCGTAAATGAGCGTGAACTGAAAGCCGGAGCCATAACGCTGCCGCGCGATCTTCCATAGATGATCACCCGGCTGGATAATCGCAACGCGGCCCGGCGGAAGATCGAGCACAGGCTCACTGCGCACGAACGGCAGTTCGGAACGCGCGAGCACGGTGCCGTCAGGATGAACCTGATCCACCCGCAGCGTATAGCTGCCGGTCGGGATCTCCCGATCCAGCGTCAGCGACCAAACACCGTCACCATCGGCCTGGGTCGTGCCAACCAGCTTGTTATCGAGATACAATCGCACCGTGCTGTTCGGTGCCGCGATGCCCGAAAGGGAGGTACGGCCGGTTTCGTCATAATCGATCTTGCCGACAACGGCAGGACTGCCCGGTTGCTGTAGAACCTGCACGTCTGCGTCGCGGGGCGCCGCCACGTCGTCGCGGGGCACCGCCACCGCCAGCGCGCTTCCGGTATTGCGCTCGGGCACGACCAGCGCCACCACGCGGTCCGCGGTCACCGGCTCGGCACCTTCGCACTCGGCAATGAGCGTCAGTTCACGTGAACCCGGCGTCAACGCGTCGTCGGGAACCAGCACCCACTCACCGGCCCGGTCGACCGACGTGCGGCCAACCTCGGTCTCGCCATCACGAATGATGATCGTGCACCCCGGCGTCGCGCGCCCGGCGATGACCACGTTTCCGTCCTTGTCCACCCGCACGACATCGAAGTCCGGTCGCATGGGTTCTTGGGAACTGACTGCGCCGGCTTGCGGCTCATCGCTGGTCGTCGCGGTCTCCGCCACCGGCGGGCCGGGATCTGCGGGTCGGAAAAACAACCAGACGCCGACAATAATCGCCAGCGCAAGCGCGCCAATCCCACCAAAGAGAAGTGAACGGTTCAAAGGTCCTGTCCCGGAAGATTTCTGTTATATGAACAACGTATTACGGCACCGGATTCAACGCAAACGACACCGGACAGGAACGATCAACCGTGACCAGCAGTTCGCCTCTCAAATCTATATGCGTTTATTGCGGCTCGTCAGACAAGGGTCCCGCCGCCCATCGTGATCTCGCCCGTGACCTGGGCGCGAAGATGGCGGCCGGCGGCATCCAGCTCGTCTATGGCGGCGGCCGGGTGGGCGTCATGGGCGCCGTCGCAAATGCTGTCCTGGAAGCGAATGGTGTGGTGACGGGGGTCATCCCCGACTTCCTGATGCAGCGCGAACATGGCCATCACGGCGTCACGAACCTGGAAGTCGTCGCCAGCATGCACGAGCGCAAGGCCCGCATGGCGGAACTGTCCGATGCGTTCATCGTGCTCCCCGGCGGGCTCGGCACGCTCGAGGAATTGTTCGAGATCGTCACCTGGCGCCAACTCGGACTGCACGACAAGCCGATCTTCGTGATCAACCCCGATGGCCATTGGGACCATCTGCGCGCGCTGATGGACGGGCTTGTGGCTGCGGGCTATGCCCGACCGGAGAACGCACAACTGGTCCAGTTCGTCACGGATCCCGCATCCGCCCTGGCCGGCCTCGAAGCGCAGCTCACGGGCACGACCCATATAGAAACGGGGCGCCTGTAAAGGCACCCCGCATCCTTTTTCCTGGGCGCGCAGACGCGCCCGAGATATCTGAGCCTCAGGCGCCCCAGGGCGTGATGGCTTCCTTGAGCTTCGCATAGCCTTCGAGGAAGCCCGGCCGCTCATCGCCATAGACTTCATCGAACTTCACCAGCACGTCGTCGAGCCAGGCTTTCAGCTCGTCGTTGCCCGGGTTGGCGTCGATATAGGCGTCACGGATCAGCACGAAGTGAATGCGCGGATCGTAGGGCTGTTTGGTACCGCCGACCCATTCGTCGCCGTCGAGGAGGCGCAGCAGCATCGCATCGGCCGAACCCAGCGTCTGTTCATGGATCGGCGGACCCGACATGCGATGCATCACCGAGGTCATGTCGCGACCATTGCCGGTCGTGTAGCCCATCTCGTTCCAAAGCGTGCCGGTATTCACATCCTGACCCAATTTCTCGGCCACCCGCTTGCTGTAGGCGCGCAGGGGATCGGAGACATCGGCCAGCAGATCGGTCAGACGATCGCCGTCCAGATCTGTGGCCAGGATGATGCAATCGCGCTGTTCGATCAGGTCCCAGAGCAGCAGGCCGTAGTTGGTATCGGCGATGTGCTGTTCGATCCGGCCGCCCCAATTCTCCATGCCATCCTTGAAGTCGTCAGGCAGCAGGGCGATGATCCGGTCGATATTCTCCTTATGCTCCTCATAGGGATCGACGGCGTATTTCCGACCAACCTCGAACTTGGTCCCCTTCAGAAGCCAGGCGTGCAGGCCCGCGTTGATGCCGTCTTCCATCGCCTGGGTCGGCTTCATCGCGACACGGCCAAGCTTGCCGCTCTCATGCACCATCTGCAGGAACAACCGGTTGGCATAGGCCATCTGGACACCCGGCGAGTTCATCTCGGAATGCACCAGACCCGTTTCCGGGTCTACATTGAACAGCGGTCGGTTCTGCGAATAAGGCAGGCAGGGCATGCAGCGCACGACCGTGATCGGGCCGTAGGGGCGCACATTGCAGAACACGCCGGCCTGGGTGCGCAGCGGGGCATTGCCCGACTTGCCCATGACCACGACCTTCTTGCCATCGCCGTCGCTCACATAAGCGTCGCCCGCCGTCGACCATTTGATCGAGGTGCTGGGCAAATTGCCGAACCAGCCCAGGCATTCGAGCTTGGTGTCATGGCGATACTGGGACCACATCGGCACCGCGTAGAACGGCAGGCCGAGAATATCGATGGCCGCGATTGTGCCGAGAAGTGCGTAGGCGTCGGTCATTGAATGACCAACAGGGTTCACGCCGGTGTCGAAACTCCCACCCTGCCAGACCACCGCATCGGGGAAGCCTTCAGGGCGGACATCGGTCGGCTCATAAAGCCCCTGCAGGGTTCCGAACAGATCGCCGCCGTCGGCTTCGGTTCGTGCAATGGACATGAGATCGATCATTTTCGCCTCTTAATTTCGATGGTTATTCGTATGGCTCAGCCGATCCAGCCGGTTCCGGTGAATGGGGAAACGACAAGGCCGTGCGCGGAGCCTCTGTATGCTGCGAACGGGCCATTCTGTAAAGAGGCTGACCGGGTCAGGCCATGACGATCTGTTGAAAAGTAGACGCTGCCGGAACCCGGCATGGCCCGGCCAAACGGATGACGCGCTACTGGCTGAGTTGGCGATAAACGGCCTTGGCGGCGGTCAGCAAGGCTTCCCGGCCCGTGTCGTCATCGATCCGGGTAACCAGAGCATAGGAGCGATCCGAATCGTTCCAGTAGAACATCGACAGATCGTCAGCCAGCGCATAGGTGATATCCACCCCAGCAGCCTGTTCACTGCGGACATACAGCGACACTTTTTGACCATTCGCATCGGCGAAAACGAACTGGGCGGCCGGCCCATCCGTGTCTGGCAGCACGCGACCGCCAACCATATCGTAACCAAAGGATTCCAGGCTGGGCACGCGCACCTGCTTGCCCATGCGGTCGGCGATATAATCCGCCATCGCTGCGGGTCCACCGACGGCCGGGGTACGCAATTCATCCTCTCGGCTGACCACATGCGCCATCGAAGCGCGTTGCATCAATACTGCCGTATCGATCGGCGGGCTCGTGGGCGCGGAAGCGATTTGCGTTCCGCTGTCCGGCACGCCTTCACCGCGCACCATCCAGCCGCCCGCGGCACCGACCACGAACAACGCAATCGCGGCCGCCATCGCAGCCCATGCCGGGACACCGGCGCGTCGGACATCGAGCAGCGCTGCGGTTCGGACCGGCACTTCCTCGTTCAGAATATCGTCATACAAGGCATGCAGCCCCGCATTCTGCGCCCGATACCGTGCCACGCGCTGCGCGGCTTCGGGATTGTCGGCCAACCAGGCCTCGACCTCGGCCTGACGCGCCGGGTCGAGCTCATCGTCGACGAGGGCGTTGAGTTCGCTGTCGGACACGCGATCATCCCCCATCACTTGATCCGCCGGATCGTGGACATTTGAGAACCTTCGTCGATACGCCGACGCAGATCCTCGCGTGCCCGCGACAGGCGCGACATGACGGTCCCGACGGGCACTTCGAGGACACCTGCTGCTTCGGCATAGGTCATCCCTTCAACGCCGACGAGCAACAGAACCTGGCGATGGAGAATCGAGAGCCCCGTCATGGCATTGGACAGTTCCGACCATTCGACAGCCGCCTCCTGTCCTGCCGGCTCGGCGCGCGGAGGCGCCGCGTCCAGCGGAACGGAATCGAGAGCCCGGCTGCGCCGGCGCATCTCGTTGGCATGAAGATTGTGCATGATCGTGAACAGCCAGGTCCGCATGTTGGTCCCTTCGCGCCAAAGGTGGAGCTTGTCCAACGCCCGAACGACCACGTCATGTACGAGGTCGTCCGCCTCGACGCGGTTGCGCATCAGCGCAATCGCGTACCTGCGGAGCCGCGGCAATTCCGCGGCCACCGCCTGGCGTTTGGATTCTGTGCTCACCGGAGACCGGCGCGAAGGGACCTGAACAAAAGCGACGCTACTTCTTCATCGCGTCCTTTTTCATTTCGTCCTTCTTCATCATGGCATCTTTCTTCATTCCGTCTTTCTTCATGCCATCGTCTTGCTTCATGGCGTCTTTCTTCATCGCCTCTTCCTTCATCATCTGATCCTTGGCGGACTGCTGAGGATTGGTGTTGCTCTGCGCAAGAGCGGCACCGGTGAAGGCGATCGAGGCAATGCCGGCGGCGGCGAGAATTCGGGTAATGGACATAGATTTGTCTCCTATTGGGACGTTGATGAACACAGGTAGTTACATAGAGATAAACACCGATTGTGGCGAAACTATTCCAATCTTCCAATTGTTTGAAAACAAATACTATTTTCGGCTCAATCCGCGCATCGCATCGTCCAAACCCTCGATCGTGAGGGGGTACATGCGCCCGTCGAGGATTTCGCTAACCATGCCGATTGACGGAAAATAGCGCCACCGGTCCTGGGGCATGGGATTGATCCATGCGACCTGCGGATATGTCCGCACCAGGCGGCGCAGCCACGTCTCCCCGGCCTCTTCGTTCCAATGCTCAACGCTGCCGCCGGGATGGGAAATCTCGTACGGGCTCATGGTCGCATCGCCGACGAGCACCAGCTTGTAGTCTGCCGGATAAGTATGCAGCACGTCCCAAGTCCCTGTGCCGCCGGCGCGACGGCGCCGGTTTTCCCGCCACAGGGATTCATAGATGCAGTTGTGGAAGTAGAAATATTCGAGATGCTTGAACTCGGTCCGCGCGGCCGAGAAAAGTTCCTCGCACATCCGGATGTGTGGATCCATCGAGCCGCCGACGTCGAACATCAGCAGCACCTTCACGGCATTGTGGCGTTCGGGCACCATCTTGATATCGAGCCAGCCGCCATTGCGGGCGGTCGAATTGATCGTGTCGTCGAGGTCGAGCACGTCGGCTGCCCCCTCACGCGCAAACTTCCGCAGCCGACGCAGCGCCACCTTGATATTCCGGGTGCCAATTTCAACGCCGCCGTCGAGATCCTTAAATTCGCGCCGGTCCCAGACCTTCACCGCGGAATTGTTGCGGTTGCCGTCCTGGCCGATCCGCACCCCTTCGGGGTTATAGCCATTCGCGCCATACGGCGAGGTACCCTGGGTGCCGATCCATTTCTTGCCACCCTGGTGGCGGCCCTCCTGTTCGGCAAGGCGCTCACGCAGGGTCTCCATGAGCTTCTCCCACCCCCCCATGGCCTCGACCTGCGCCTTCTCCTCGACGGTCAGCTCCAATTCGCCGAGCTTGCGCAGCCACTCCTCGGGGATTTCGCCATCGACATCGTCGAATTCGGGGCGCTCCAACCCCCGAAACACATGGCCGAAGACCTGATCGAACTTGTCGATATGGCGTTCATCCTTCACCAGGATCGCGCGGGAGAGATAGTAGAAATCCTCGACCTTATATTCGGCGACTCCCCGCTCCATCGCGGTCAGGAGATCGAGATACTCACGCAAGGAGACCGGGATTTCGGCTTTTCGCAGGGTCTGGAAGAAATCCGCGAACATGAGCCAGTGACCTAGCTGCCAGCGCGTTCGCGACGGTTCAGGAAGGCCAGCCGTTCGAACAGCTGCACATCCTGTTCCGACTTCAAAAGCGCGCCATACAGCGGCGGGATCAACTTCGCCGGGTCATTGGTGCGCAACTCCTCGGGGTCGATATCCTCGGCCATCAGAAGCTTCAGCCAGTCGAGCAGTTCGGACGTGGAGGGTTTTTTCTTGAGGCCCGGCACCTCGCGCAGGTCATAGAAAGACGTCAGTGCTTCGCGCAACAGGCGCTTCTTGATGTCGGGATGATGCACATCGACGATCCGGGTCATCGTGTCGGCATCGGGGAATGCGATGTAGTGGAAGAAACAGCGACGCAGGAATGCGTCGGGCAATTCCTTTTCATTGTTCGACGTGATGATCACGATCGGCCGATGACGCGCCACAACCGTCTTCTTGGTCTCGTAGACGTGGAACTCCATCCGGTCGATCTCAAGCAGCAGATCGTTGGGGAATTCGATATCCGCCTTGTCGATCTCATCGATCAGCAGGACCGGACGCGGCTCACTCTCGAACGCCTCCCAGAGCTTACCCTGGACAATATAGTTGGAGATGTCCTGAACACGCGCGTCACCCAACTGACCGTCCCGAAGCCGCGCCACGGCGTCATACTCATAGAGCCCGTGCTGAGCCTTGGTCGTGGATTTGACATGCCACTCGATCAACGGCGTTCCCAGTGCATCGGCAATCTCGTGCGCCAGGACGGTTTTGCCGGTACCCGGCTCCCCTTTGATTAGCAGGGGGCGTTCGAGGGTAATCGCCGCATTGACCGCGATCTGCAGATCCTCGGTCGCAACATAAGTCTTGGTACCTTCGAAGCGCATGTTCACTCCTTGTCGGTCGTCGTTCACAGGGTGGTCAGACGGCCAGCTCGTTCTTCAGGGCCGCTTCAATTGCGGCCAACGCGGCCTCCGTTTTCGAGGGATCGGGTCCGCCGCCCTGGGCCATATCCGGGCGCCCGCCGCCACCCTTTCCTCCCAGTTCGGCCACGCCGACCCGAACGAGATCGACCGCGCTGAATCGCTTGATCAGATCGGACGTGACCCCGATCACGATGGAGCCCTTGCCGTCAAAGGCACCCGCCACGGCAACGATGCCCGAACCAATACTGTTCTTCAGGTCGTCGACCAGGCTTTTGAGCTCGCGTGGCGGCACATCCGTCAGGGCCCGCGCGGTAAACGTCACGCCACCGATATCTTGGGATGCGTCATCTGTCGCTGACGATCCGCCACCGCCGGCCGCAAGCTTGCGTCGGGTGTCGGTCAGTTCGCGTTCAAGCTTCTTGCGCTCCTCGAGCAGCTGCGCGACCCGCTCTGGCACGGCGTCCGGCGTGGTTCGCAGCACGTCGGCCGTCTCGCGCAACAGCCGCTCCTGTATCTCCATATAGGCACGCGCATCGGGGCCCGTCAGTGCCTCAATCCGGCGCACACCGGCCGAAACCGCGCTCTCCGAGACAATCTTGATCAGCCCGATGTCGCCGGTTCGGCGCACATGGGTGCCGCCGCACAGCTCGACGGAATAGGCCACCCGGTCTTTATCGTCGCCCTCGGAGGCGCCGCCCATGGCGACCACGCGCACCTCATCGCCATACTTCTCACCGAACAGCGCCAGCGCGCCGGCGTCGATCGCCTCATCGGGGGTCATCAGGGTCGTACTGACCGGCGCGTTGACCGCAACCCGCGCATTGACCACGGCCTCAACAGCGGAAATCTCTTCGGCGTCCATCGGCTTGGTATGGGAAATATCGAACCGCAGCCGTTCCGGTGCGACCAGCGAACCCTTCTGGGAGACATGCGCGCCCAACTCGCCACGCAATGCCTCATGCAACAGATGGGTCGCGGAATGGTTTGCCCGCAGCCGGTCGCGGCGGCCGGTCTCGATCCGCAACTCGACGACATCACCGACCGACAAAGGCTTGCCCGATACGGTCCCGAGATGAATGTGCAGATCGCCCAGCTTCTTCTGTGTGTCGCGGACCGCAACTTCGGCACCGCCCGGGCTGAACATCACGCCGGCATCGCCCATCTGACCGCCGGACTCTCCATAGAAGGGCGTCTGGTTGACGATGATCGCGACGTCCTGGCCCGCCGCTGCCGCCTCAACCCGCGCGCCGTCGACAACGATGGCCGTGACCTTGCCTTCGGCCATATCGGTGTCGTAGCCCAGAAACTCGGTGGCGCCGGTTTCCTCCCGAATATCGAACCAGACTTCTTCGGTCGCCGCATCGCCCGATCCCGACCAGGCGCGTCGCGCGGCGGCGCGCTGGGCATCCATCGCGGCATCGAAAGCGGCGTTGTCGACCGAGCGCCCTTGCCCGCGTAGAATGTCCTCGGTCAGGTCGAGCGGGAAGCCGAAGGTGTCATACAACTTGAAGGCGACATCACCGGACAGGTCGTCACCGTCGCCCAGCTTGTCCGTTTCCTCTTCGAGCAATTTCAGGCCGCGATCGAGGGTCTGCTTGAACCGCTCCTCTTCCAGCCGGAAGGTCTCGGTGATCAGCGGCTGGGCCCGGCGCAATTCAGGGAACGCATCCCCCATCGCCGACACCAGCGACGGCACCAGGCGGTGCATCAGCGGATCGCGGCAGCCCAGCAGATGGGCATGACGCATGCCGCGGCGCATGATCCGCCTCAACACATATCCGCGGCCTTCGTTTGACGGCAACACGCCATCGGCCATGAGGAACGAACAGGCGCGCAGATGGTCGGCGATCACCCGGTGGCTGACCGCCCCCTCGCCGTCCGGATCCACGTTCGCCGCATGCGCCGACGCCTCGATCAGACCGCGCATCAGGTCGATATCGTAATTGTCGTGCTTGCCCTGGAGCACCGCGGCGATCCGTTCCAGGCCCATGCCGGTGTCGATCGACGGCTTGGGCAAGTCTTCACGCAGGTCCGCATTGCGTTGCTCATACTGCATGAACACCAGGTTCCAGACCTCGATGAACCGGTCGCCGTCCTCGTCGGGGCTTCCGGGCGGGCCGCCGGGGATCTTGTCGCCATGGTCGAAGAATATCTCCGAACAGGGCCCGCACGGCCCGGTGTCGCCCATGGCCCAGAAATTGTCGCTGGTGGCGATGCGAATGATCTTGTCGTCCGTCAGGCCGGCGATCTTCTTCCAGAGATCATAGGCCTCGTCATCCTCGGCATAGACGGTCGCGATCAGCCGGTCGGCGGGCAGCCCGTATTCCTTGGTGATCAGGTTCCAGGCGAGCTCGATCGCATGTCCCTTGAAATAATCCCCAAAGGAGAAGTTGCCGAGCATCTCGAAGAATGTGTGATGGCGAGCCGTGTAACCGACATTCTCCAGATCATTGTGCTTGCCGCCGGCGCGCACACATTTCTGCGATGTGGTGGCGCGGCTGTAGGGGCGGTTCTCCGCACCCGTGAACACATTCTTGAACTGCACCATCCCCGCGTTAGTGAACAGCAGGGTCGGATCATTGTGTGGCACGAGGGGCGACGAATCGACGATCTCATGCCCGTCCTGGGCAAAATAGTCGAGAAACGCTGAACGGATTTCGCTGGTGGTCGCCATATCTGCCGGGTCGGTCAAAACAAAGTGCGGAGGCGGTTTTACCGTGCACCCGTATGCCTGTCGAGGCTACCGGACACAGCATTGCCCCAAAGCAAAGGACCCCTTCCGTCTCCGGAAGAGGTCCTGCTTCACAGCCACATGGCAGCGGCCGTTGATAACACGCCTTACCTAGTCGCCTTCGGCCGCATTCTTCGCGCCATCCACTGCGGCGTTCGAACCCGCATCCGACCCGGCGTCATCGTCCTTGAATTCCTCGGGTTTGCCCATCATGGCGTCGGTCAGCAGCCCCGCGTTGGCGCGGATCTTCTGCTCGATTTCGGCGGCTATGTCGGGGTTGTCCTTGAAGAACGTCTTGGCGTTCTCGCGGCCTTGCCCGACCCGCTCGTCTCCGTAGGAGAACCAAGCGCCCGACTTGTCGATGATCTCGGCCTGGACCCCGAGATCGAGCAGTTCGCCCATCTTCGAGATGCCCTCGCCATACATGATGTCGAATTCGACCAGCTTGAAGGGCGGCGCCAGCTTGTTCTTCACCACCTTGACCCGGGTCTGGTTGCCGACCACCTCATCGCGATCCTTGATCGAACCGATGCGGCGGATGTCGAGGCGGACAGACGCATAGAATTTCAGTGCGTTGCCGCCCGTCGTGGTCTCGGGGCTGCCGAACATGACGCCGATCTTGTGGCGGATCTGGTTGATGAAGATCACGGTCGTGTCCGAGCGCGCGATCGAGCCCGTCAGCTTGCGCAGCGCCTGGCTCATCAGCCTGGCATGCAGGCCCGGCAGTGAATCTCCCATCTCACCTTCGAGCTCGGCGCGCGGCACCAGGGCGGCGACACTGTCGACCACCAGCACATCAACAGCGCCAGAGCGGACCAGCGTATCGGCGATTTCGAGTGCCTGTTCGCCCGCATCGGGCTGCGAGATCAGTAGGTCGTCGAGATTGACGCCAAGCTTACGGGCATAGAGCGGGTCGAGCGCGTGCTCGGCATCGACAAAGGCGCAGGTGCCGCCGATCTTCTGGGATTCGGCGATGATGTGCAGGGCCAGCGTGGTCTTGCCCGAGCTCTCGGGGCCGTAGATCTCGACAACCCGGCCGCGCGGTACACCGCCGATGCCCAGTGCGATATCGAGGCCAAGCGAGCCAGTGGAAATAGAGGCGATCTCGACGGCATTGTCGTCGCCGAGCCGCATGATCGAGCCCTTGCCATAGGCCTTCTCGATCTGGCCCAACGCGGCGTCCAGGGCCTTGTTGCGGTCTTCGGTTTTCATATTGCCCTCGACGACGCGAAGCTGTGTGCTGCTCATGGATCGCTCCTCCGTTCCCTCTGGAGACCCCGCCTCGGGGTCCCTCTGGTTCGTGCGGTCCCGCGTTGGTAGTAACCCCACCGCCGCGGTTCAGAGCATAAATGTACTTGCTTTGTTCTTGTTGTAAAGTTCTTTTTTTGTTCTCGTTGTAAAACACTGGTTAACCGCGCTATTTGCGTGAATTCTCAGCGTTCCAATGATGTGGGAACATTATAACCCAAGCCCCCGGAGTCGGCGCAGGCGGCGCGGCGCGTTAGACCGGCCCCCGATCCATCACTTCTTTCACCTTGCCGGCAAGCTGGGCCAGGGAGAACGGCTTGGGCAGGAAATGGATATCCTGGTCCTCGCCGAGCCGGTTCCGGAAGGTTTCCTCGGCATAGCCCGAGATGCAGATGACCGGCATGTCGGGTTTCTCGTCGCGCACATTCTTGATCAGGGTCGGGCCATCCATCTCGGGCATCACCGCATCGGTGATGAGGAGATCGATCGGCTCCTCGACGACCGCCATCAGTTCCATGGCCGCCTCACCGGTTCGCGCCTCCAGGACCTTGTAGCCCTTGGCCCGCAGGGCACGTGCGGAGAACAGGCGCACCGCATCCTCATCCTCGACCACCAGCACGGTGCCGGCCCCCGTGGTGTCTGCCGCACTCGGTGAATCCGGTGTCTCGAGCTTCTCCAACGCGCCGGCCTCCTTGGCGTGTGCCGGCAGATAGATCGTGAAGGCTGTGCCCGCGCCTGTATTGGAGTCCACCAGCACATAACCGCCGGTCTGTTTGACGATGCCATAGACGGTCGACAGCCCCAGCCCGGTGCCCGCACCGACTTCCTTGGTGGTGAAGAACGGCTCGAATATATGCTCGAGATTCTCTTTGGGAATACCGACCCCGCTGTCGGCCACCTTGACCACCACATAGTCACCCGGCGGGACCGTTTCACCGCCCCGGCGCTGGCTGGAAATGAAGGTCTCGTTGTCCGTCTCGATGGTCAGCTCGCCGCCCTCGGTCATGGCATCACGGGCATTCACCGCCAGGTTGATGATCACCTGCTCGACCTGTCCCTGATCCGCCCGCACCAGGGCGAGATCGCGGCCATGCACCATGTTCAGCTGAATGTTCGCGCCAATCAGCCGGCGCAACAGGTTCGCGAGATCACCCAGCACATCGGTCATCGACAGCACGCGCGGCTGAAGGGTCTGCTGGCGCGAGAAGGCGAGCAATTGCCGAACCAGCCGGGCGGCACGATTGGCGTTCTGCTTGATCTGCATGATGTCGCCGAACGACTGATCCCCCGGGCTGTGGCGCAGCAGCAGCAGGTCACAGAAGCCGATCATGGCCGTCAGCAGGTTGTTGAAGTCATGGGCGATGCCGCCGGCGAGCTGGCCAACCGCCTGCATCTTCTGGCCTTGTGCGAACTGCGCCTCCAGCGAGCGCTGCTCCGTGGTCTCGAGGAAATGCACGATCAGTCCGTATACGCCACCCTGTCCGTCATCCATGCGGCTGACATACATGGTCGCAATCCGGCTGACCCCGGCCTCGTTGGCCGTCCGCAGCCGCACATCCATGGGCGTGGTCAGGTCCGCATCAGACATCACACGGTCGAGCCAGGTCGTGACCTTGCCGTCATCTTCGTCCGCCACGAAATCCCGGATCGGCCGGCCGAGAAGCTTTTGTTCCACCGGCGCCACCAGCGTGCGCCAGGCCCGGTTGGATTCCGTCACCCGGCCCTCCGCGTCGAGCAACACAATGCCGATCGGGGCATCTTCGAAGAAGCGGGCAAATCGCTGTTCGGAACGGCGCAACGCCTGTTCCCATTCACGCTCGGGTGTCAGGTCGCGCACGACCGAACGCGTGCGCACATCACCGCCTTCGGTGCGAACTTCCGTCTGGCCGATATAGACCTGTATGACGCGCCCGTCGCGGCCGGTCAGGGAGACCTCGTAGCCGCCACCCAGGGTCTCGTCTGGCGCCAGCAGGCTCGGCCGATATGCGGGCACCTCCGCGGACGGGCGCGTCGACAGGAAATCATGTAGATGCATGTCCCCGGCCAGCATTTCCTCGGCCGTGTAGCCCAGCCACGTCGCCAGGGCGTTGTTCACAAACAGGAAGTGCCCGTCCTGATCGACCGAGTAGAACCCGATCGGTGCATGCTCGAGAAAATCGACGAGTTTGGCCTGCTCCTCATGGATGGTCTGCTCCATACGCCGCCGCGCGCTGATGTCTTCAACTGCCCACAGCGCAGCCCCCGGCACATCGGCCAGCGGATAGGCCGAAATGCGCAACCATGTGATCGCATCGCCGGTGTCGGGAACCTGAATTTCGTCCGTCATCGGAACGTTGTTGGCCACCGCCGACGTCAGCCGCCCCAGCCGCTCGGAGGTCTCGGGACCGCTCCCGATTCGTTCCCCCAGCCGCGCCAGCGGTGCATGGTCGGAATCGGGAAACATCGACTGATAACCGGCGTTCGAGAAAACAGCGCGGCCGTTCGGATCGACCACACAGCACGGGAACGGCAACACATTGCCGACCGCGCTCCAGATGGCCGTGTTTTGGGTCAGCCGGTGCTGGCGGCGTTTCATCGCCCACAAACCAAAAAGGCCCGTCGCGGTGACCAGCACGATCGACCCGATCGCCACGGCGAGCTGTTCGTTGTTGGGGTCGAGCCAGGCGAACACACCGATGCCGCCAAGCGCGACTGCGACAATTGCCGCCACCGCGCCGATCAGGACTGGATCCTCGGCCGAACCCGGCTCTGCGCTTCGCGTGCTGCGCTCTCCTATCGGCATCACCGCCCCCATCTCCGGGCTTGCCCCAGCCCCAATCGGCGTGGGCAATCGTCCCGTATCCACCGACTCATAGCGTCTTGCCGCCGCGTGCACCAAGCGCCACCGGCATCAATCCGCATCCTCGCGAGGCGTCAGATCGCCGTCACGCATCGGTTTGGGTCGTACCTTGGAGATTCCCATCACAAACGCGATGATCTCGGCGACCGCCTTGAAATGTTCCGGCGCGATGAACTCGTCGATCTCCACCGACGCATACAGACCCCGCGCGAGCGGCGGATTCTCGAAGACCGGCACGTCATGTTCCTCGGCGGTTTCGCGAATGCGGAAGGCGACGTTATCCACCCCCTTCGCCACAACCTTCGGTGCCGCCATCATGTCCTGGTCATAGGACAGTGCGACGGCGAAATGGGTCGGGTTGGTGATCACCACATCCGCCGTCGGCACCGCCTGCATCATGCGCTGGCGCGAGCGCTCCATGCGGATCTGGCGCAGCCGCGCCTTGATGTGCGGATCGCCCTCGGCCTGCTTGGCCTCGTCGCGCACTTCCTGGCGGGTCATGCGCAGCTTCTTGCGATGGTCAAATATCTGATACATGAAATCGATCAGCGCCAGCGCGGTCAGGACAATCACGACCCCGCCGAAAATCTTCACGCCCATCTTGAACAGAAGCTCCATGACCGAGCGCAAATCCATCACCGGAATTTGGGGTATTTGATCGAGCTCCGGGAGGATCACCGCGGCCGCGACCGCAGCCACCATGGCGATTTTAAACAGGCCCTTGATCAGCTCGGTCACCGAGCGCAGCGAGAACATCCGCCCAAGGCCCTTGATCGGCGATATCTTTTCGAGGCTCGGCTTAATCTTTTCCGGCGAGAAAAGCAGGCCATGCTGCACCAGAGGGGCGGTGATCGCCGCGAGCACGAACAACAGCATCGGAAATGCGATCGCCAGGGCGACGCCTGAGGCAACCTCGGTCAGCAGCAGCCCCAGGGATTCCGGACCAAAGGCAATATCATGGGGCCGTTCGAGAAAGCGCCGCAGGTCGCGCAGCATCATGCTCGAGGTCGACGGCAGAAACAGCCCCACTGCCATGGTCCCGGACAACAACACGAACCAGTTTGTGATCTCGCGCGACTGCGCCACATTGCCCTTCTTGCGGGCATCCTCCAGGCGCTTGGCGGTCGGCTCTTCTGTTTTTTGGGCGTCGTCCTGATCCTGATCGGCCATCGGTGTTCCCTATGATGTCCGCAGGAAACCGCCCATGACGGTCTCGAAATGGTCGAGGAACACGAGCATGATGACGCCGATGGTGATCGAAAGAATGGCAAACCCCACGAGGATCTGCAGCGGCAAGGCAATGAAGAAGACCTGAATTTGCGGCATCAGCCGGGCCATCAGCCCCATCGAAACATAGATCAGCATACCCACGACGAGCACCGGCAGGGCGATTTGCAGGCCCAGCCGGAAACTATCGGCGACCACGCGAGCCGCCATCTCCGAGAAGTCTCCGACAGGAAATCCCTTGCCGGGAACGAACAGCACATAGCTGTCGACGAGCCCCATCAGCATCACATGATGCATGTTGGTCACGAACAGCAGCGTCACGCCGATGGTGGCCAGAAACGCGCCCGTGATCGCGCCCTGCTGGCCCGCCGCAGGATCGAACAGCTGGGCGCTGGCGAGGCCCGAATTGAAGGCGATGATGGTGCCGCCGACCTGCAGCATCGAGAGCAGAAGCCGGGCAATCGCGCCAATCGCGATTCCGATCAGAATTTCACCACCCAGGAGCAGGAACAGTTCCGAGAGGATCGGCGGCGTCGCGGGAATGGTGGACGAGACAATCGGGAACACGAGAAAGCTCAAGGTCAGCGCGAAGAGCAAACGAACGCGCACCGGCACGCCGATCTCGCCAAATCCGGGCAACAGCATTAACGCGCTGCCCAGGCGCGCGAAGATCATCATGAACAGATAAACGTCGCCGACCAGCAAATCATCAAGCATGGACGTGCCGCCCGTCAGCCAAGGCCGATGATCCGATCCGCAAGTCCTTCGGTGAAGGTGATGAGCGTCGTGATCATGAAGGGCAGGAAGACCAGCAATGAGACAAAGATTACGAGTATCTTCGGCACGAAGGCGAGTGTCATTTCCTGGATCTGGGTCAGCGCCTGAAACAGCGAGACAACCAAACCGACGATCAGGGCGGTGATCATCAGGGGGGCCGACAATTTCAGAAGCACAATCACGGCTTCACGCGAAATGTCGAGAACGGTGGCGGTATCCATCGAGTAGCCTTCTGCCGGGGATGGGGCCTGAAAATCCGATCGTCAGATCGGCATACGGAGAATTTCCTGATAGGCCGCAACGACCTGATCGCGCATCGCCACGACAGTCTGCAATGCGAGCTCGGCATCAGCGATGGCGGTCACCACCTGCGAGACTTCGGCGCTGCCGTCGATGGCTTCGAGGGTCACCGCTTCGGCCCGAAAGCCCGATTGGAGCGCGCCTTCCGCGACGGATTGCACCAGGTCGGAAAAGCTCTGACCCGCTTCCTGGGGACGAGGTTCGATCCCCGCGCCGCCGCGTGCGGCATTCGTGTACGCGCCGATGGCGCTGGTGAGATTGGCAGTCATGCGAAAACTCCCGTGGCAAGAGGTCGCCGGCTAGTGATTGAACGGAATGAAATCATGGGTCGTTATTGAAGAAGTTCCAGCGTGCGCGACACCATCGTGCGGGCCACGTCGACAACCCGAAGATTGGCCTGGTAGCTGCGCTGTGCGGCGCGAAGATCGACCATCTCGATCATCGCCTTGACGTTCGGCAGCAGCACATACCCGGTGTCGTCGGCAGCCGGATGTCCCGGTTCGAACCGACGGCTGAATTCGGAATTGTCGACGCCGATGTCATGCACCTCGACCTTGCTCGTCCCCAGCTCACGATCGAAGACGTTGCGGAAGCTGACCGTCTGGCGCTGATAGGGCAGCTCGTTGGGGCTGCTCGCCAGGCTGTCAACGTTGGCGATATTCTGGGCGATGATGCGAACGCGCACATTCTGGGCGAGCATGCCCGATGCGGCGATTTGCATGGCCTTGTTGAGTTCAGACATTGGCGACGGTCCTCGATCCGGAATTGATTGTCATGCGGTCAGCGACCCGGCCGGGTCAGCGCCGTACGAAGCAGGTCAAGATGCTTGCGGTAGAGATTGAGCGTGGTCTGGTAGGCCATCTGGGTCTCGCCCAGCTTGGCCAATTGCTGTTCGATGCTGACGTCGTTCTTGTCGAGCGTGGTTTCATAGGCGTCGGGCGCCGCCTCGGTGGCGAACGGCGTGCGCGCCGACATGCCGACCAAGTGGGTCGCGTTGGTGCGGGTCGGCGTGAAACCGTTCTGGTGCCCTTCCTTGCGCACCAGTTCCTGAAAGCTGATTTGTTTCAGGTCCTTGGCCCTGAATCCGGGCGTGTCACCATGGGCGACATTCTGCGAGATGATCTCGGTGCGATTAGACAACCAGGACATCTTCCTGGTCATCATCTGCAGCACGGGAAGATTGTTGAAATCCATAGGCAGTCCCGTGGATGTCGCGTGACGGGCAGGCAGTCCCGTGCGCGCAAATAAAGGCAAATTTGCCGAAAACTTTATCGATTTCGGCCAGTATCACGGCGTGCTGTTAAGAAAGGGTAAAGCGGTATAAGCTGAAAAAAACCGCAGGGAGGTGCGGCGAACCCGCGTTGGTTGGGCAGGCACCGGGACGGAAGCGATCCGGACCGGGAAAAAAATGCCGATACAGCCGACAACAACGGGTCGTCGATTGGGGACATGCTCTATCTGACGCGAAAAATCGGTGATTCCATCATCATCAACGACGACATCGAAGTTACCGTCGTCGATGTGCGCGGGAAATCGATCAAGCTCGGCCTGACTTTCCCCGAGGATGTCTCGGTCTACCGGCACGAAGTCTATGAGCGCATCCAGGCCGAAAAGGCCGGCGAAGGCGAACCCAGCCCCGATGGCGCAAGCGATGAAACGGGCGACGCGACGGCCGACGAAATTGCAGACGAGCCCACCGAGTAGCGAGAGCCGTCCAGGCTCCCAAACATCCTTAACCTCTCCTTAAGCATAATCCGCGATCCTCTGGGCGTGCGGCAGAAGGCCGCCTCATAACGCCACGAGAATCACGCGTGCCTGCCAATTCCCCTGCGCAAACGGGCGTCATGCCCGGTTCACAAGAACGTCCATCTGCCCCGCGTCCCGCGACCGCCGTCGCGATCAAGGGCGCTGTGGGCGGGGACATCGCGCAACCCGCGCGCATTGTCGCCAAAGGTGAAGGTGCGCTCGCCGAACAGATTCTCTCACTCGCCTTCGCCACCGGCGTAAAGGTGCGCGAGGACGCCGATCTGGTCGAAGTCCTCGAAGCCATCGAAATCGATAGCGAAGTCCCCCTCCACGCGCTCGCCGCCGTGGCGGAAATCCTCAGTTACGTCTACCGCGCAAATTCAGCCGCGGGAGACCTTCACACACCCCAAACAGACCTGGAGCCCTAAACCATGCCCACTCTCGAGGCGGTCCGCGAGGACCTCGAAACAGCGACATCCTCTCTCGACGATCTCCGCGCGGCCATGCGCGACGGTCAGGACATCGATCTCGACACATTCAATCTCAAGGTCGCCGAGACCTGCAAGGCAGCCGTCGAGCTGCCCCGCGCCGACATTCCCAAGGTCCGCGAACAGCTCGAGACGCTGCTCAGCCGTTTGAACGAGACGCGCGCCGAGATCGAAGCCGAGCAGGCAGAAATCGTCGCCCGGCTCGCGCGAGCCGAAGGCTCGAGCACGCGCACGGACCATGTCGCGGGCATCTCCGTCCCGGGTCCGGACACCACAGCGGAAGACGACGCCTAGTCGTCCTCCAAAGGACTTACCCCGAAGGTTTTACTCGTTATGGATCTGGTTTCCGGATTGCGTTTTGTTCTCGCGCTGGTCGTCGTTCTCGGCCTGATTGCGGCACTTGCCTGGATTTTACGGCGCTACGGCGCCGGCCGGGTCACGCTCGGTGCCGGCAAGGGCAGGCTCGGGGTGGTCGAGGCTTCGCATATCGATGCGAAGCGTCGCATCGTGCTGATCCGTCGCGATGGCGTCGAGCATCTCCTGTTGCTGGGACCAACCTCGGAAATGGTCATCGAAACCGGCATCGAGAGCCCCGATCAACCGGGCGATACCGCCGGAACCGGTTTTGCGGCCCATCTGGGCACAGCCCAACAGGCAGACGGCGGAGCCACGCAATGACCCGCCTGTTCAACCGAACCACGCTAAACCACACCGCCATTGCGCTCGGCGCAGTGGCACTCGGCATTCTCGGTCAGATCGGTGCCGCCGAGGCCCAGAACTTCAATCTGGATTTCGGCGATGGCGGTTCGACCACCTCGCGCGTCGTCCAGTTCATCGCCCTTCTGACCGTCCTGTCGCTGGCACCGTCGATCATCGTGATGGTGACCAGCTTCACCCGGATCGTGGTGGTGCTGGCCTTCCTGCGTTCGGCCATCGGCACCCAGCAGACACCGCCAAACACCGTGCTGGTCAGCCTGGCGCTGTTCCTGACCGCCTTCGTCATGGCGCCCACACTGGAATCCGCCTACGAGCAGGGCATCCAGCCCCTGATCGCCGAGGAGATCACCGAGGTCGAGGCCTTCGAACGGACGATGGCACCGATCCGCTTCTTCATGCTCGAGCAGGTCCGCCAGCAGGATCTACGCCTGTTCATGGATATGGCCGAACTCGAGGCCGTCGACACGCCTGAGGCGACCCCGCTTCGCGCGCTGATACCCGCCTTCATGATTTCGGAACTGCGGCGCGCCTTCGAGATCGGATTCCTGCTGTTCGTGCCGTTCGTCATCATCGACATGGTGGTGGCGTCAGTGCTGATGTCGATGGGCATGATGATGCTGCCACCGATCATGATCTCGCTGCCGTTCAAGCTGATCTTCTTCGTGCTGGTCGATGGCTGGTACCTGGTGGCCGGCAGCCTGGTGCAAAGCTTCGGTTAGCGAGGCGCAGCGCCATCGAGGCCATAAGACAACCACACCACCCCGTTCTCGAACGTCTCTGACGTCAAAAGCCGCGGCGCGCCAGAAACGGTGCCCTCGGGAAACAGGGGGATGCCCGCGCCCAGCATGACGGGGATGACAAACAGGTCCAGTTGATCGACCAGATTCGCGGCCAGGAACGCGCCGAGCACCACGCCACCGCCCACGACCCAGCTCTTCCCCGACATCGCCGGCGCCAGTGTTTCCAGTAACGCTGACGGGTCACCGGCATGGAACGTCACGCCGCCCGGTGCGTTGGGATCGGCGCCGCGGTTGGTCAGAACGGCCGTCCGTCGATCGGGGTATGGCCAGCTGTCGAAACCGCGGCACTGATCGTAGGTCCCCCGCCCCATGATCAACGTCTCGATGTCTGAGAAAAAAGTGTCGAAGCCGTAATCCACCGCCCCGAAAGGTTCGAGCCAGTCCACGCTGGCATCGGCAGGCGCGATATAGCCATCGAGGCTGGCGGCGATGTAGGCGACGACAGACGTCGGATTGTCCATGGATGTTCATCCTGCGTGAAGGAGACAAGTCTTCGGCATGCGACGCAACGGCCAAGACCAGTTCACAACATTAGACTGGTCGAAGGATCGCGCACAGTGACCGCCGGACGCTTATACGCCTCCCCGATCAGACATCACTTGAGGATCAGGAACCGGTGCTCGCCGGCGACGTCTCGGGCGTTCCCGCCAGGCGGGCCCGGTAATTGTCCATGAAGGTCTGGAAATCATCGACCATCGCGGCACGTTTGAGGACTTCGGCGAAATCACGTGGGGCACTTTCCACCGCCGTGATCACCCGGAAATCCTCACCCAAGGGGGTCCTCACCATCGCGGCGCCATGGGTTTGTCCGAGCGCGGCCAGGCGGTTCGACTCACCACTCAAGGCAAGTGCCACCGCCCAGTTCATGACATGGCGGCTACGCTTGGGGTCGAGGGTTTCATCGACCGCCGGAAATGGTCCTGCGAGCCGTGCAAAGACCCGCGCGGCCTTCTTCCAGTCGCGTGACCGCCAGTAAATCCCGGCGCGCAACAGATCCACGTCTTCGCCTGCGAGGCCATCCAGCACCGCAATGGCGCTCGCATAATCGCCCATCAATGTGCGGGCCTGAGATTCGGCGATCCGGCGGTCCTTCAACACGGCCAGCGGGAGTCCTTTCGCAGCACTGTCTGCGAGCGCCTTGAGCGCCAATTCGGGTTTGCGATTCAGCAACTGCACCATCGCCAAGCGTGCGCCGATGTCTGCCTTCTCGGTGCCTTCCAGGCGGAACTCGACCTGATGGGCCAGCAGTTCGGCCGCCTGATCCAGCAGGTCGACGGCCACCAGACGGTCAGCAAGTCGCCGGACCATGGCGTCGCCCGCAGCCCCGGCCGGCACCAGCTCACGGAATTCATTGAACAGCGCGATCGCGGTAATCGGGGCCAGTTCATCGGCATCACCGTCGAGATAGAGTCTCTCGAACAATATCCGCATCTCGTCGGCCAGATCCGGCGCCTGGGGATGCTCGGGGAAGTTGCTCGCCGCACGTTTCAACGTGCGCAGGCCGTCGCGGAACTTGCCGGCCTCGAGCTCGAGCTCGCCAAGACGCCGCAGAATACGGAATTCGAGCAGATCGCCACGCCAGACATAGCGCAGGCTGTCCAGCGCATCGACGGCCTCCGCCGCCGTCATGTCTTCTTCCGACAGCAACAACTCGGTCTTCTCGAGGACGGCCAGCGCCCGGCTCAACCTGTCGCGGCCGTTGATCGTTTGATCGTAGAGCGTGATCGCGGTATCCACTTCGCCATTCTGCGCGGCGATTCCCGCCTGCAGGACCCGGCGCCGATCGGTCTCGGCCGGGGTCAATTCCGCATCTCCGACCACTTCGAGCCAGAACTCGCTGGCCACCGGATCATGCGCGGTCAGTGACAGTTCCGCGCCCAGGAACCCGAACCGCGTGCGCAGCGTGTCGGGATACTCCTGCACGAAACGCTCTGCGGTCTGCAGCTCGATCGACGCATTGCGTGCATCGCCCTGTGCGCCGCGAATAGCCGTGCGCCAGAGTTCCAGCTCGGGCTCGAGGTCCAGCTCACGGTCGAATAGATCTCTCTCGGCCCCGGCAATATCTCCCATCAGGAAGCGCCCGGCGCCACGCAGCGCGCGCAGGGTCGGAATCCGGTCCATTTCCGGCGCCTCATCGACCATGACATCGATGATCCCGGTGGCCCGGTCAGCCAGGCCGTGGGCCAGATAGAACCGCGCCACTTCCAGGCGGGCCGCATTTCTGTCCGCCGGCTCAGCCTTGCCGACCTGTGCCATCAACTCACGTTCTGCGGACGGAAAGCTACCCAGCTCGGCATGACGCCATTCCACGAAACGGAACAGGCGTTCGATATCGTCGTTGGTCCCGGCCTCGAGGACACGCGTGCGCGCAGCAGCGTCGGTCAGACGCAATCCGCCGACAGCGGTGATGATGACCCGGTCTTCGCCGGCCCGCACATCGACCCGGTCGGAAACGGGCACGATCGCGATGCCCTGGATGGACACGAGCAGCCGGAAATCGGGGAACGCATGACGGCGTGCGACACCGTCACCGGCCTCGCGCACGGGAACCACCTGGATTTCGTCTCCCACTTCGGGATCCACAACGCTGACCGGACTTCCCGGCAATGTCGGGCCAACCGTCACGGACGGCACGCTGCCGGTGTTGGCGGTCACATCCATCGCCAGTTCCGGCTTCAGCAACTGCGGGGCCAGGACGATTTCCCATTCTGCCCCGTCACGCGCGGTCAGCGCGTTGAAGCCGGGGATCGTCGTCAGCCGGAGGATTGTCGCACGGTCGTGGGGCACCTGCTCGACGTCGCGCACGAAATCGCCGGCCGCGGCGATGATTTTCTCGGTATCGATCCGCACAATGCGGTCGAACACGATCCACAATCGCCCGCCGCGCCGAAAAAGCGCGGCCCCGGTGGGCTCGATAAAGGGAAAGCGGATCAGGGCGCCATCGAGTTCGGCTTCGACCTCGATTTCCAGCGCGTCCACCGCATCGGGCAATTGATCGGGGTTACGCGGCGCCGGGACCATCGCCGGCGGGCGAAGATCGATCGGTACGGAAACGGCCTGGGTCAACTGCACCGGCTCGGACGTCGCCTCGTTCGCATCGGAGACGAGCGAGATGGGCGCGGACGCCTCGACGGGCGGTGGATTGGCCGGCTTGGCCGGCTGGGTCGCCTTTGGTGGCGGGGCCGCGGCGGCGGCCGGTCTCGGTGGTGCTGGCGCGTCGAACACATCGACCACGACCTTGAAGCCGTCGCGGAAATGGCGAAGACGACCGGTCACATCCAGGCGCACGGTGGTGCGCCCCTCCGTCACGGGCTCGCTGACCGCAGATACAAAGCCGCGCGCGGCGCGCACATCGGCGGGCACGAACCGGATATCTGCGGGTCGGCTGAACCGCATCGTCACATCGCCGTCCTTATCCTCGAGGCGGTAGCCCACATTCGAGGGCCAATCAAACACCAGGCGGGTAAAGTTCGAATGGCGCCCGAAGCGGGTCGCAATTTCGGGAACATCGCGTTTGGCGGCGGGTGCCTTGCGAAGGTCGACCACGATCGAGTTGTCGTTGACGAAATCACGCATCCGGTGCGGCGCAATCAACGTGGCGACGATGGTGTTGCCGTCTTCCAGCGACATCTCCCGGACATACCCATCCAGGACACGCAGAACATCACCGAATTCGGCGGAAATGGTCTCGCCGAACTCGATTTCAACGCGGTTTCCGTCGACCCGAGCCTGGTAATCCATGGCCCGCGGCAGATCCAGGACGATACGGCCAAAGTCTGCATGTTCGCCGGCGCGAACCGTCACGGTTTCCGCGGCAAATGCGGGGCCGGCCAGGAATGTTCCGACGAGCATGCCCGCGACCAGCAGCGCGGCCCAAAGGCCCCGGATTCCGGGCGCCTGCTTATTTATCAAATGACAAATTATCTCAGCCCCCCGGTCCGGTCCCGGACAACGATGTCCACGCGCCGGGCCAGCTCGTGGCGGCGGGCGGTCGGCAGGTCGGGATCGATCTCGTCGAAGCGCCCGGCACCAGCGCCCGCGACTCGAATCGTGCGCCCCACGCCGGCGGCATTGAGCGCCCGCGCCACAGATGCCGCGCGGGCGAGTGACAATTCCCAATTGGTGTCATGGTCGCCGTCGCGAACCAGGCGCGGATCGGCATGCCCGACGACGTCGATGTCATTCTTGATTCGCCCGAGCGCCCCGGCCAGGACGAAGATCGAGCGGCGGCCATCGGCGCCGATCCGTGAACCGCCGCTTTCGAACAGCAATCCGGCCGGCAGTGTGACGACCAGCGCGCCGTCGACGACCCGCATGCGCGCACCCTGGAGAACCGGCTGTTCGGCCATATGGCCGGCAAAAACCCGGCGCAGATAGCCCAGATCGAGGCCGTCCTCTGCAATCAACTGCGTGATGTTCTGCTCCGCGTTCGGCTTTGCCTTTTCGGCCTCACGGGTGAGATCAAACTGCCGGTCGAGCGCATCGACCGCCCCGTTCCACCGGTCGGTATCGATTTCGGACATCGAGAACATCAAAACGAAAAATGCGACCAGAACGGCCGCCAGATCGGCGAAGGTGACGAGCCACTGGGCCTGTTGCGCCGCCGGTTTTTTCCGATCCGACGTCATCGGCCGACCGACGATCGTCGGCGTCGCGGGGGCGCTCACGGCGACACCTTCAGCGGCGCAAAGGGCAGATCGGTCACACGAAACTCGATGCGCACTTTCCGCGGATCGCCTTCGGACAGGCCGGCGGCAAGCTGACTGGCTTCAAAGCCAACACGCTCGAAGCCCCGAACCACCGCACCGGCGCGGCGGGTGGCGATATCGATACGCTTGGGATCGGCGACATCGAGACTGCTGCGACCGTGATAGGTGGTGACTTCGAGATTAAGCCGCGTGCCTGGCGGCGGCGGCAGCACCCGTCCCGTGATCCTGTTGGTAAACAGCAGAAGCGACGGCGACGGATTCGCATCGCCAGCGAACAATGCATCAGCATCGATATCCAGCACGACGATATTGCCGTGGCGCACGAGATCATATCGGCCGACCCCGAAGAGTGTCCGCAACAGCTGATTGACGTCGGCATGAATAGTGCGGGCCGCACCGATCTTGCCGACGAACGAACCGAACTCATGCTCGCGGCCGGCCGGATTCCCGATATTGAATGTGGCGTTCAGACTGCCGATGACCGCGCGGGTTTTCGTGGTCTCAAACTTCGCCAGGGTGTTGAGCATGGCGAAAAACGCCAGCAACAGCAGGAAGATGGACAGCATCGACATCACCCCGGGCGAACCGCCACCCGATTTACGGCTCCGCGCAGCGACGCCCGGTCCTTGGGGAGCGTCAGAGATGTTTGATAGGGCCATGAGATCCGTTCGCCAATGATGTCCGGACTTGAAGCCGGGCGCCTCAGCCACCCGCCGCAGACGCTGATGTCAGATCAACGATTTTGCGTCGCGCCATTTCCTCGGTCACTTCGCGCGCGCGCGCGGGCTGCATCGCAGCCAAAATCGGGGCCGTTTTCCGTTCCTTCATGCGCTCCAAGATGCCCATCAGGGTCGTCAGTTCGAGTTCACCGAGAATGCGCGCGGCATCCTTGGGCTTCATCGTTTCATAAATCTTGACCACGCTTTCAAGCTCGGCCTGCTCCTGGTCGTCATACTGGCGCACCAGGGCCTCAATGGTGGTCTGGATCTCTCGCAACTCGGCGATCCGGGTATCAATCCGGGCTTCAGCTGCGTCCAGCAGACGATTCCGGGCGTCGATTTCATCTTCGCGCGAAATCAACTCCTGACGACGTTTCGCCAGATCCTGGAGGAGTTCCAGCTCCTCGTCGGTAAACCGCGTGACCGGGTCGAATGAATCATCATCCTCCGGCTCAGAAGCGTGTGCCGCCGCCACCGGGACGGGATTCGCCGGCGCTTCAGCTTTGATTTGCGCAAGCGCGACCGTGGTGCCGCCGAATTCGATACCCCCCGCGAACTCGCCCGCACGCACCGTCAGCAACAGCGCCGCGGCCACCACCAAAACGGGCAGAAGACGGATCGCCCGCAAGAATTTCCCTGTCAGGCGACGCATCAGCGCAACACCTCATCAGCGCCAGCCAGCTTGCGCGCCGAGGCCAGCCAGGCCGGAGTCTTGTCGATCTGTTCATCCCCAATCGTTTCGTCGACCGCGGCGTCAAACGCCTCGGCCTCATCGTCCGCCGCGGCAAACAAATACTTGGCTGCCGGATCGCTGCTTGCCGCGTTCACCTTGCGAAGCCGGTTCCGTGTTGCCTCCGCGCGCGATATCGCGGCTGAGGTTTCCGTCGGCGGCAACTCCCGCATCCGACCATCGGCAATCAATTGTTCGAGTTTTTCGGCCTGTTCCTCGGCGCGAGACACCAAGAATTGGAGATCGTCGCGCAGCGTCATCGTTGAGTTGCGCTTCTCATCCAGTTCCGAGGCGCTGGCATCGGCGACCCGCTGCAGCAGGGCCACCCCGCTTTCGGCACGTTCGGTCGCCACAACGAATTGTTTGAGCATCTTCTCAAACCCGCTGCGATCGGCCCGCAATCGGCCCAGCTTCCGGTTCAGGATGACGGCGTAAGTGATCGTCGCGACCAGAAGGGTGGCGACAATAACGTCCAGGAAAATGGCGGCGGTCATTCGCTTTCCTCGGCTTGAGCCAGACGATCCTCGACCTGGACCGCGACCATGTTGCCCTTGCGACCGATCCGGCCGGAGAACATCGGCACTTCGCCGCAATAGAGTTTGATGTCGGATTCGGGCCCGGTGTTCAGAGGGAAATGCTGACCCTTCTTCAGGTTCAGCACATCGTTGAGGGTGACTGTCTGCTCGTCGAGCACCGCCCGCAGGGGCACATCGGTTTGCCAGAGTTCGGACGCCAGATGGTTTTCCCAGATCGAATCCCGGCCGAATTTCTCGCCCATGAACATCTGCAGCAGCAGATCTCGGACCGGCTCGAGCGTCGCGTAAGGCAGCATCAGTTCGAGCTTGCCGCCGCGATCCTCCATGTCGATCCGCAGACGCGTGATGATGCCCGCATTGGCTGGGCGACCAATCGTTGCGAAACGGGGGTTGGTCTCCAGCCGGTCGAGCCGGAAGTTGACCGGCGCCAGCGGATCGAACGCCGCCGACAGGTCGACCAGGACCACATTGATCATCCGTTCGACCAGATTGCGCTCGATGGTGGTGTAGGGACGACCTTCGATGCGCATGGCGGCCGTGCCGCGGCGACCTCCGAGAAGCACATCAACCGTCGAGTAGATCAACGAACTGTCGACCGTCAGGAGGCCGTAGTTGTCCCACTCTTCGGCGCGAAACACGCCCAGCATGGCAGGCAACGGAATGGAGTTCAGATAGTCGCCGAAGCGGATCGATTGAATCGAGTCGATCGACACCTCGACATTGTCGGACGTGAAGTTGCGCAGGCTTGTGGTCATCAACCGAACGAGCCGGTCATACACAACCTCGAGCATCGGCAGACGCTCATAGTTGACCAGGGCCGAGTTGATGAGGACCGAAATCCCGTCATCCTCGTGTTCGCCGTCATAACCGTCGAACCCAAGGAGACTGTCGATTTCATCCTGATCAAGGACACGATTACCGGTGCCTTCGTCGTCGCCGTCGCCGTCGCCGTCGGCGGCGCCCCACTGGGCCGCCAGTTCCTCGTCGCTCAACGCTGCTTCTTCGGTTTCTTCCAAACTCACAACCGCACCTTCAGCCAGTTATTGGACGAGCATTTCCTTAAACAACACATCGGTGACCCGGGCCGGGCGCACCGCTGCATTGACGCGGAACAAAAGTTCCTCGCGCAAACGGTAGATACCGGCCGAGCCACGCAGATCCTCAACCCGCAATTCGCGGAGATAGACCTGGAAGTTGTCGACAATCCGGGGCATCGAGGATTCAAGCTTCTCGATGTCGTCGGCATCCGTCAGTTCAAGAGAAACGATGATTTTCAGAAAGTTGGAACGTCGCCCCGGGCTGTTCAGATTCACCAGCATCTGGGGCAGTTCGTAATAAACCGAGGCGGTCTCTTCCTTGGCACGTTCGTCGACTGCTTCTTCAACGTTCTCGTCGCCGCCAGAACCGAGCATTCCGGACATGAACACGCCAGCCCCGATCGCGATGAGCAGCACCGGCAGTGCGATCATGATGATCTTTTTCTTCTTCGACTTCCGGGGTCCCCCCTCGTCGTCGAAATCCTCATCACCGTCCGCGTCGGTCGCTTCGAGGTCTTCTTCGTTCGCGCTGTCTTCAGCCATTGATCTAAACTTCCGGGCGTTTGTGACCATCCACCTATGAATGGCCTCGACCCCGGCAATCTATCGCCAGTCTGGTTAACAATATGTTGAGGCGGGCCTGAATCGACGCCGTAACCGGCAGAGATTGCCGAGTATCCCGGTCAATTCCGATCATTATTGCCGCATATGACTGGACGAACGGGTCGCTGAACCCCGGAAAACCGGTCTTTTCCGGTCTGGCACGGCGGCTGCACATGTCCCTGCGATGATTCGCACCAGGACACAGACATGACGACCACGTCACAAGTCGCACTTTCCTACCAATCGGCACTATCGAACCAGCTCGATGTCGTCGCCAACAATATCGCTAACATGTCCACCACGGGCTTTCAGGGCAGTCGCTCGATGTTCGCGGAGTTCCTGGCGAAGGTAGATTCCGACGGCACCCAGATTTCCTACGTCGAGGATCTCGGCACGATCCGCGACATCACCCAGGGTCCCCTCGGCTTTACGGGTAATACCCTCCATGTCGGCATCCAGGGCGAAGGATACTTCGTCGTCGAGGATGGCGGCGAGTTCCTGTTCACGCGCAACGGCAGCTTTCAGGTCGATGACACTGGCCGACTGATCACGAGCAACGGCGCCGTGGTGATGGACGAGCAGGACCAGCCGATCGTGTTCAGCCCGGATGAAGCGAATATCGACATCAGCCGCGATGGCGTCGTGCGCACCGACAATGGGGAAATTGCAACGCTCCGGATCGTGACCTTCGCCAACCAGCAGGACATGACCCATCAGGGCAGCAGCATGTTCTCGACCGACCAGGTTCCCATCGAAGCCGCCGACACAGAAGTCGTGCAAGGCATGCTCGAAGGTTCGAACGTCGTCCCGATCACCGAAATGACCCGAATGATTCAAATTCTGCGTAGCTATCAATCCGCCGCGCAGCTGATCACACAAGAAGAAGATCGCGAAACCGAGGCGATCGATATCCTCACACGTACCGTGTGAGCTGAGGAGTTACTGACATGAGATCTCTGAGCATCGCAGCCACAGGCATGCTGGCCCAGCAACTTAACGTCGAGGTCATCTCGAACAACATCGCCAACATGAACACGACCGGCTTCAAACGTCAGCGGGCCGAGTTCCAAGACTTGCTGTATCAGAGCCAGCGGCGCGTCGGCTCCACTTCGTCGGACAGCGGCACGATCGTACCGGCCGGTGTGCAGATCGGTCTCGGCGTGAAAACCGCCTCGGTCTACACGATCAACGAGCAGGGCAACCTGCAATCGACGGAAAACCCACTCGACCTTGCCATCAGCGGCGGCGGTTACTTCCAGATTTCCCTGCCGACCGGTGAGACGGCCTACACCAGGGCAGGATCGTTTCAGTTGAGCCCGACCGGGCAACTGGTCTCGGTGGATGGTTACACAGTCGATCCCGCGATCACCATTCCCGCAAACGCGATCCAGATCACGGTCAATTCCAGCGGCCAGGTCCTGGCGCAGATCGCCGGTCAGGTGGCCGAACAGAATGTCGGCCAGCTGACGCTGGCGAACTTTGCCAACCCGGCAGGCCTCAGTCCCGTCGGCGACAACCTCTTTCTCGAAACCCCGGCCTCGGGTACCGCCACATCCGGCAATCCGGGTGTGACCGGCCTCGGTACGATCCTCCAGGGGTTTCTCGAGACTTCCAACGTCAACACGGTGAGTGAAATCACCAATCTGATCACAGCCCAGCGTGCCTACGAGATGAATTCGAAGGTCATTCAGACCTCAGACGAGATGCTCAGCACCATCAACCGGCTGAGGTAGGGAAAGCTCGATGAGCCACGACATCGCACGCACCACCCGAAAACTCGCAGCGACCCTCGCTGTTACCGCCGCCCTCGCCCTGGCGTTCGCGCCCACGGGCCCGGCGCGGGCCGACAGCGGCATCGAGGGCAACGCGAACGCTCGCGACAGCATTGTTCACCCCCGTGCCGAACTCTCATTGCGCCGGCAAATTGTCATCGATCAGGACACAATCCGTCTGGGAGACCTGTTTGATGGACAGATCAGCGCTGTCGCCGGCGTCACTGCCGACACCGTTGTTGCCTACGCCCCCGAACCCGGGCGCCGCGCGATCTTCGATGCGGAATGGCTTTCACGCCTCGCCCAGCGGCTGCGGCTGAACTGGCGGCCGGCCACCCGGCTTGATCGGGTTGTCGCCGAACGCACAAGCACGCTCATCAACGGGGACGCCGTGCGCAATGCCCTCGCCGAGGAACTCGCGAACCGCGGGTATGGCGAAGATTTCGACATCGAACTCTCAAACCGCAATCTGCTGATCCATATCGACAGCCGCCTCCCCGGGACAATCGGGATCGCATCACTTTCTATCGATCCGTCAACCGAGCGCTTCAACGCGATCATCACGGTTCCGGCCGGCGATCCGCGCGCCAAACGGCTAAACGTCGTTGGCCGCATGTTTGCGATGATCGACGTGCCCGTTCCGGTCACGACCTTGCGTCCGGGTGAGACGATCCGTGCCGACGACATCCGCTGGCAGCCGGTGCGTGCGCGCCTCGTCAGCGACAGCACCGTCACCGACGCCGTCAATCTCATCGACATGGAGCCGCGTCGCACCCTGCGCCAGGACACGCCGGTGCGTCGCGCCGATCTGCGCCGCCCGCAAACCGTCAGCAAGGGCAACGTTGTGACCATGTTGTACGAAACTCGCGCCATGACTCTCAGCGCCACGGGGGTCGCGGAAAACAGCGGCACCGATGGCGAAATCATCCGCGTCCGCAACCGACAAACCAAGCTGGTCGTCGACGCCCGCATCACCGGCCCGGACCGCGTCGCGGTTCTGATCCTGCCGCAGCTCGCCGCCAACCAAGATGCCAATCAAGGAGCGTCACGATGAATGCCCCGCTGAACGTCACTCTGAACGCCGCGACGGCAAAGCTGCGGGCCGCGCGCGCATCCCAGGTCATCGCCCTGGCGGGGCTCGCGATTGCCCTGACCGGCTGTAACGCGCTGACCCGTCTTGCCTCCGTCGGCGCCGAACCCCCGCTGACCCAGATCGAGAATCCCGTTACGCGTCCCGACTACCGACCCGTTTCAATGCCGATGCCAGCCCCGCGGCCGGTTGAACGCAACGCCAACTCGTTGTGGCGTACGGGTGCGCGCGCCTTCTTCAAGGACCAGCGCGCCGGTGAAGTCGGCGACATCCTGACCGTTGTGGTCGATCTCGACGATCAGGCACAGATCAACAACGCCACGACCCGGGCACGCACAGCGACGGAAGACGCATCGCTGAACGCCCTGCTCGGTTATGAAACGAGCCTGGGTGCTGTGCTTCCCGAAGCGATCAATCCCGGCAATCTGCTCGACGCGGACAGCGCGACGAATTCGACCGGAACCGGCACCATCACGCGTGACGAGGACATCGAACTTCGCATCGCGGCGGTTGTGACGCAGCTCTTGCCGAACGGCAACATGGCGATCTTCGGCCGCCAGGAAATTCGCGTAAACTTCGAAGCGCGCCAGCTCCAGGTGGCCGGCGTCATCCGGCCCGAGGACGTGACCTCGACCAACACCATCTCATACGACCAGATCGCCGAGGCGCGTGTGTCCTACGGCGGTCGCGGACAGATTTCCGATCTCCAGCAGCCGCGTTATGGCCAGCAGGTGCTCGACATCATCTTCCCGTTCTAGGCGGCGCAGGCAGCATCCCTAGCAACGGAAAGCAGGCCAGGTAGGCCGCCCGGACAGGCAGTCCGGGAGAAATCAAAAGGGTTGGTTCCAGGACGGAACCGACCCTTTTCTTCTTTCAGCGCGACGGATAAAGACGGCTTTACTGCCCCGAATATGGTGGTGCTCCAGACGTCCGATATCGGTATCTTCGAACGGTGATCGTGATCCGCGCCTGACCGGGTCCGGCCTTCCTCTTTTTTCGGACAGTTCCAGGTTTCCTCATCCATGACTGCCACTTCGCCGCAAGACACACTCGACAGCCTGCACTCCCGTTGCCGGGAGGCGCACACCCCATGCGGAGAGGGACAACTCGTCTGGCGCATCTGGGGGGATGCCGAACGGCCCGCAGTCGTGCTTCTGCATGGCGGGTTCGGCGCCTGGAACCACTGGGTGCGCAACATTCCGGCGCTGGAGCGCGACTTTCAGTTGTTCGTGCCCGACTTGCCGGGTTGTGGTGATTCCGACAATCCGCCCGAACCCTATGATGCCGCGAGCCTCGCCGCGCTTCTGTCCGACGGCCTCGACCAATTGTTCTCCGATGACGGCACGTCATTCGACCTCGTGTCGTTTTCCTTCGGCGGCACCCTGTCGGGCATGGTCGCCCATGCACAGGCCGACCGCATCCGCAGCCTGACCATCGTCGGCACCCCCATACTGGGCCTGATAACCACCGGAAAGGCCAACGATCTGGTTGCCGTGCCGCCGGATATGCCGCCCGCGGAGGCCGCGCCTGTGTACCGGAGAAATCTGGAGAAACTGATGGTCCATGACCCCGCGGCCGTGGACGATTTGGCCATGCACCTGCACATCGCCAACATGGGCAAAACCCGACTGCGCTCGCGCAAGATCGCACGCACATTCGTCACGGCAGACAGTCTGGCGGACCTGCCGTGTCGCATAAACTTCGTCTTCGGGGACGACGATCCCACCCTGTATCCGGATCTCGCGGGTATCCGCGCGCACGCAGCAGAGCTCCAGGACGATGTGCCCTTCCACGTCTTCCCCGACACCGGACACTGGGTTCAGTATGAGGCGGCGGACCGCTTCAACACGCTGCTGGCAGAGTTGCTCGCCTAACGCCCCTTGGCCGCCAACTCGACCCGCCGGCTGTAGCGCGGGTCGCCCCGCTTGATCTCACCCAGCAGCCGCGAGGCCTTGAGCAGCAACACATCGTTGGTGCCGTCGGAGTGGACGAAGCTGAGCCCGTCACGCAGCAGCTTCTCGATCGGGTTCTTCTTCATGTAGCCGGTGGCCGCCCACAACTCGAAGGCCTCCATCAGGACTTTCACGGAATTCTCTGCCGCGTTGACCTTGCACAGCGAGGCGGCGACGGCATCGGGCGCACCCTGCCCGGCCGTCCAGCCCGAATACCAGAGATAGTAGCGCGCGGAATCGATCAGCATGCGCATGCGGGCCAGCCGCTGGGCCTGGATCTGATGCTCGAAGATCGGCTTGCCGCCCTGCACGCGCTGCTTGGCGTATTGCAGGGTCACGTCGTAGGCGCGCTGGGCGACGCCCAGCACGGTTGCGCCCGCCTGAATGTTGGACCCGAAGCGCGTCAGCAGCGCGCCCAATTCACCGAGCGCACCATTGGGCGTGCCCATCACGTCGGCCTGGGGAATCTCGACATTGTCGAAGATCATCGTCCCGTTGGCGACGTTGCGCTGGCCGAGTTTGTCCCAGATTTCGGTGACGGAGTAGCCGGGCGTGTCAGCGGTCAGCAGGAAGCCGGTCATGCTCTTGAGCGGCGGCTTGCGCATATCGGTGCGGGCCATCACATAGATGACCTTCGCCAGCCCGCCATTGGAGATGTAACGTTTCTCACCGTTGAGAATCCATTTGTCGCCGCGCTTCTTGGCGGTCATGCGGATGCCACCATCGGGCTTGTTGTAAGGCAAAATGGAATCGCTGCCCGACAACGGCTCGGTCGCCGCCGCGGCCAACAGGCAGGTCGGATCGTCCATCACCCGGGGCAGCCATTTCTTGCGCTGCCGGGCCGTCGTCAGATGGCTGATCATGGTCATGATCTTCCATGTCTGGTCGAACGCCACCGCGATCCCCAGATCGCCATAGGCGAGATTCTCGCCGATCATGGACAGGGTCAGAACGTCGGCGCCGCCGCCGCCATATTCCTTGGGTACCGACAAGGTGCGCAGTCCGAGCTTGTCGGCCTTGCGGATGATGTCCCAGTTGAAGGATTTGGCCGGGTCGGGCTCACGGTCACCGACCTCGGCGACGGGGATCATCTCCTCGATCGCGAATTTCCGGGCCTTGTCGCGCAGGGCGAGCTGCCGCTTCGTCAGTGCAAATTCGACCATTTTTTCTCTCCGTGATTATTCTTCATTAGTCGTCGTAGGTCAGCGCGCCGCGGCCCAGCAGGGTCTCGGCCTGCAAATCTTCGAACAGCGTCTCGACTTCCGTGAAATGCACGCGCTTGCCGATCGCCGACTTGATGGTGCCCTTGGCCATGACATCCATGGTTTCCATGAGTTCAGTCCGGGTCGAATGGCGCGAGCCGGTCACGATTTTCTCGCCGATCAACAGTTCCATCGGGTTGATTTCGACCTTGCCCGGCTTGGCGCCGATGATCACCGCGCGTCCCGCTGTCGCCAGAGAGGCGATTGCCGCCGTGAAGGTTTCCGACGCGCCGACATAATCGACTGCGGCATCCACGCCCTTGCCATCGGTCAGCTTGCGGGCCGCTTCGGCCAAATCATCATCGACCGCACGCACGTTGATGACCTCGTCCGCACCCCATTGGCGCGCGAAGTCCAGCTTCTCGTCGGAAATATCGGCCGCGATGACCCGTGCGCCGAAGGCCTTGGCGACCTGAATGCCATGCACGCCCACACCGCCGCCCGCACCGATCAGCAGCACATCGTCATGCGGTGCGATTTGCGCGCGTTCGCGCATGCAATGCCAGTTGGTGTTGACCGCATCTGCCGCGATGGCCGCACCCTCATAGTCGAGGCCTTCGGGGATCGGCAGGAAGTTACCGGCCGGCAGGACCACATAGTCCGCATAGCCGCCATCGACATGCACCCCGACATAGCCACCATGGTTCTCGCAGAGGGTCTCGCGCCCGCCGTGACACCAGCGGCAGTAGCCGCAGTTGAGATAAAAATAGACCACACAGCGGTCACCGGGTTTGACGTTGGTCACGCCGTCGCCGACCGCAACAATGTCGCCGCCGAGCTCATGGCCCATGACCCGCGGCGCCTCGCCGCCGAAGACCCCGGTGCGCATGGTCACGAGGGTCAATCCGACCCCCGCGGCGCGCACCTTGAGCACGGCTTCGCCGGGCCCGGGTTCCGGGTCGGGACGTTCTTCGAGTGTGAAGGGTTGGCCCCATTCCCTGACGACCATCGCACGCATCGCGTTACCTCATATCGTGGCATTCATCACGCCTGCCTCTGGACGGGCATGCTTGGGCAAACGCTAGCAGGATTCGACGGGGCATGCACAAGCCCCATCCCCCGAGAAGACGTCCCGAATACAGGTTTTTCAGATGGGTGAATTCAGCCGGCTGTATGGCGGCCGCAGGTCAAGCTTGCGCGCCGAAAGCTACTCGTCGCGGTGGGTCTTTTCCATTCGCTCGTGGCGCTCCTGCGCCTCGATGCTCAGGGTCGCAATCGGCCGTGCGATCAACCGCCCGACACCGATGGGCTCGCCGGTGTCCTCGCAATAGCCATATTCCCCGGTCTCGAGGCGAACCAAGGCGGAATCGATCTTGGAGATCAGCTTGCGTTCCCGGTCGCGGGTGCGCAGTTCAAGGGTGCGCTCACTCTCAAGCGAAGCACGATCGGCGATGTCGGGTTCCTGGACACTGGTCGTTTGCATGTTCTGAAGCGTCAGGCCGGACTCGCGCAGCAACTCTTCGCGCCAGGCGGTCAGCCGTTGGCGAAAGAACTCCTGCATCATGGGATTCATGAAGTCTTCTTTGTCGGTCGGCGTGTAATCCGGCGAAAGCATATTTGACGACATGAGGTTCTCTTCCCCTGCAACCCTGATTTTGCTCATCAGGCGATTTTGCGCGCGGAATATATGCGCGAGGCCTCCTTGCGGCAAGTACCGTTGCGTGACGAATTTGTGACGGCACGCAGCCGCAGCGAACGCGCGAGCGGTTGAGCATCAACGATTTGGGGTTATTTATCGGCCCGACGAGAGGAAAGCGGCCGCCACGACCGGCCACCGACCCGGTTCACAAGCCTAGTTCATCGACAATTTGGCCAGCTCAACGCGCGCGCGCAGCTCGATTTCATCAACCAGAGCCGCAAGGCGTGGTTCCACCCCGTCCGCTCGACGCTCGGCAAGATTTTTGACGATGTTCTGCAGTGCGGCACTGGACATGCTGCCGGTCAGAATGCCGAGCCGAATGCGATCCAGTTGATCGAGCAAATTCTCGGCCCGGTCGATTTCGGCCGCCGCCGGGTCACCACCCAAACCGGACGTATCCTGCAGCGCAACCAGCGCCCCAACCGAGGCGATCTGGGTCGAGCCTGACACCGCCGGTGTCTGCGTCTTGGCAGGGCCGCTCATATGGCCGGCAAAGTCTCCGGCCGCAGGGGCCGCGCCGCCCTTTCGCCGCGAGGCGTTGCTACGGAGTGAGCCGGTACCGGCAATCTTCATGAGTCACCACTTGCGAATGCTGGGACGGGAATGTCCGTCGCCATTCTCATCAAACGCAGTTAACGGGCGGTTAAGGGACATGCACATTGCCTAGATGGGCTCCCCCTTGAGCTTGAGCAGCTCAAGCCAGGTCTCGCCTGCCGCCACAACACGGCTGGTCCCGTCGGGCGACGTCAGGATGATCGTCCATGAATTGCCGTCCGGCGAGGTAAAGACCTCAAGCACCGAACCGTTTGACGCAATGCCACCGGCCACCGGGGCCTCATCATAGGTCTGGCCCAGGAAGTCGAGGATTTCCGTGCGCGTCGAGAGCTCACCAGGCGTGGCCACGGATTGCCCCGCGACGCCGGCCGGGGTGAGCAGAAGGGCCGCACCGATAAATGCGCCCGCAAGTGCGGCGGGAACGTGCCGATTGAAACGCCCGATGCTCGAGGCGGGATGTGTGCTGTGCCGTGAGATTCGGTTCAACATTGTTTTCTCCTTTCGCTACCAAGGATGTCGGCCAATGGAAATCAAAGAGGTGTGACGGCGCGCACACCTCACGGGCTCGTGTCACGAGGTGAGCGCTGCAACGCGTGAGCGGGCGGGCATGAACGGCCAACAGCTTGCACCACCGAAAACAGGGAAAAACTTGCCCCCCAACGGGTCGTGGATTGCCGTTCATCCAGCGCCGGGCAAACGGGAAATTGTAATTATTTGTTTCTTTTTAACGGCTTACGAATTTTCGAAAACTGGCACGCTTCTCGCAAATCATCGGTCGGGAAGACATGCCCGAAACGCAGCAAACGGATCCAGAATGATTTCGACCCTGTATTATTCTCGTTTTGCCAAGCTGACTGCATTGGCGCTGTTCGCACTGACGCTCGCGGTTGCGGCGGGGCCGAACGCGCCAGCTCAGGCGCAATCCCGGATCAAGGACATCGTTGCCATCGAGGGTGTGCGAGACAACTTGCTCGTCGGCTATGGCCTCGTGGTCGGCCTCAACGGGTCCGGGGACACGCTGGCGAACGCGCCGTTCACCACACAGAGCCTCGTCGGCATGCTTGAGCGTCTGGGCGTGAACACCCGCAACGACATCGACTCTCTCAACACCGCCAATGTGGCCGCCGTCATGGTCACATCCACCCTGCCCGCCTTCGCGCGCCAGGGTTCGCGGATCGATATTTCCGTCAGCGCGCTCGGCGATGCCACCAGCCTGCGCGGCGGCACGCTTCTGGTCACACCGATGCTCGGTGCCGACGGCGAAGTCTATTCGGTTGCGCAAGGCCCGCTGGTTGTCGAGGGCTTCTCGGCCCAGGGCAACGCACAGACCATCATCAAGGGCGTGCCGACGACCGCGCGCATTCCGTCAGGCGCGATCGTCGAGCGCGAGATCATGTTCGACCTCGCCGCGCTCACCCAGGTTCATCTCAACCTGCGCAATCCCGATTTCACGACGTCCCAGCGTATCGCCCAGTCGATCAACGGCCTGCTCGGCAACGGCAGCGCTTCGGTGCTCGACCCGGCGACCGTCCGGGTCGACGTGCCGGCCGCCTTCGCCGGCAACACGATCGGCATGCTGACCGAGATCGAACAACTCCAGGTCACCCCCGATCAGGTCGCGCGGGTCGTGATTGCCGAACATTCCGGGGTCATCGTGATGGGCCAGGATGTCAAAATCAGCACCGTGGCCATCGCCCAGGGCAACCTGACAATCCGGATCACGGAAACCCCGCAAGTCAGCCAGCCCAATGCTTTCGCCGCACAGGGCACGACCACCACGGTGGACCGTTCCAACATCGAGATTGACGAAGACGACGACAAACGTCTCGCCGTGCTCGATCCCGGGATCACGTTGCAGGAACTGGTCAACGGTCTGAACGCACTGGGCATCGGGCCGCGCGACATGATTTCGATCCTGCAGACCATCAAGGCCGCCGGCGCATTGCAGGCCGAGATCGAGGTGATCTGATGTCCGAACTCTCTGGTGGCCTGATCCCGAATGCGGTTTTCGAATCCACGACGCTCGCCCTGCAGAATGCCGGCCCTCAACTGCAGCCCGGCGGAACGCCCGCCACGCGCGAGACGGCCGAGGATTTCGAAGCGTTTTTCCTGTCCATGGTCTTCTCCGAGATGTTCCAGGGCGTCGAGACCGATCCCGTATTCGGCGGCGGCCCGGGCGAGGAAATTTTCCAGTCCCTGATGATCCAGGAGTACGGCAAAGCCGTCGCGAAAAACGGGGGCATCGGCATTGCCGATTCCGTGATGCGCGAACTCATCGCAATGCAAGAGGACCAATAGCCATGGCCGCCACACAAGCCGCACCCGTGCTGCCGACGGGCACCAAATTCGCCGACAGCCTCATCCGCGTCACCGAGCGTCTCTCCGCGCTCATGGAGACCGAGGTCGATTTGCTGCGCGGCAATCGCGCACGCGACATCAAGGCACTCCAGAGCGACAAGGAATCCCTCACCGCAGTCTACCAACGCATGATGAGCGATCTGCACGCCACGCCGGACGCGTTGACCGGCATCGACGACGGGCGCAGCTCGGCCTTGCGCCGGGCCGCCGAACGGCTGGAGAAATCGGCCCACGGCAATGCGATCGCCTTGCGCACCGCCGTTGAGGCAAACACACGGCTGATGGAGGCGATCGCTGACGCGATCCGCGACCGCAGCAACGAGAATGCCACCTACGGGGCAAACGCCCAGATGGGGCAAGCCAATGCACAGACCTCGCTCACCGTTTCGTTGAACCAGACGCTGTAAGAGCCGCACCCGGCTCACCGCACCAGGACCCCCGCGAACATGTCGCTTACGATTTCACTGCAATCCGCTCTCGCCTCCCTGAATGCCACTCAGGGTGCGATGCAGGTCGTCTCGAACAATGTCGCGAACGCCACGACCGAAGGCTTCACCAAGAAAACGGTCTCGACCCAGACACAGATCGTCGCCGGGCGCGCAAGTGGCGTGCGGCTGACCGACATTCAGCGTGTGGTTGACCAAAATCTTCTGCGCCAGATTCGCGAGCAGCTCGCCAAAGTCGAGGATCTGTCGGTCCGCAATGACTATTACGGGCGCATCCAGGATCTGTTCGGGTCCCCAGGCAGCAATTCCGACGTCTCGCACCTGCTGACCGAATTCGGAACAGCCATCGAATCCCTGGCGACCACGCCGGAGAGCGCACCGGGCAAGTACGACATGATCGCGCAGGCTGTGCAGTTTACGGACCGCCTCAACCTGCTGAGTTCGGAAATTCAGCAGATGCGCCGCGAAGTCGATCGGAATATTTCGGACACGGTCACATTGGTGAACACCAAACTCACCGCGATCAGCGATCTGAACAACCAGATATCCCTCGCATTCGGCCAGCAGCAATCCGCCGCGGACCTGGAAGACGCCCGCGACAAGGTGATGGCGGAATTGTCCGAGCTGATCGAGATCCAGACCTTTGATCGCTCGAACGGTCATGTCGTCGTGTTCACCAGTTCCGGCCGGCCACTGATCGACAACGGCGTCGTCAACCTCTCGCACACCGCGGTGGCCCAGTTCGATGCCTCAATCAGCTACCCCGGCAATGTCAGCGGAATCGTCTACGGCGCGGGCAGCGTCGACATCACCACTGAAATCGCCAATGGCAGACTGGCCGGGCTGGTCGAAATGCGTGACCAGCGCCTCGTCGAGCTTCAGCAAGAATACGACCGCATTGCCGAAAGCATGACCAAGGGCATCAACGCGGCCCACAATGCCGGCACCGCGTTCCCGCCGCCGACGACACTTACGAGCACCCGCGGCTTTGCGTCGGGCGATGATCCCGGCATGAGCGGCACGTTCCGGGTCTCGGTTCTGGACAGCAGCGGCGACGTTGTCGAGACGACGGATATCGCGCTGGCCGGGCTGGCTGATATCGGCGCGCTCGTAACCGCGATCGACGGCATGACCAACGCCACGGCGAGCTTGAACGCGCAGGGCAATCTTGTGGTTTCGGCCACCGGCGGCAACGGCATCGGCATCAACGAAATGACCAGCGCGGTGACGACCGGCAACGAAACCACCGGTCTGGCACAATTCCTCGGTCTGAACGATCTGGTCACGCTCAACGCGGATTACACCCGCTACACATCGGGACATCAGGCAAGCGCCACCACCGCGTTGGGCATCGGCGGGACGTTGACCTTCAACCACCCCGGCGGCACGACCGCCGTGGCATATGCCGTCGGCGAATCCCTCACGACCATCGCCGCCAACATTACGGCCGCGCTGGCCGGTCAGAGTGTTTCTGCCACCGTCCTCCAGGAAAACGGTCAGTTCCGGTTGAACATCAACGACACCGATGGCGGCAATTTCTTCATGACCGATTCCGGTGCGCTCGCGAGCACCCTCGACTTGCGCGCCGGCCAACCCGGCGCGGCATCGCTCGCGGCCGTACGCAGCGACATCGTCACCGACCCCAACCTCCTGTCCACGGGCCAACTGTCGAACAGCGCCACCCTTGCGGTTGGCGATGCTGCGATGTCGGCCGGTGACAGCGCCGCCCTCAACGCACTCGCCAATGTCTTCAGCTCTGATCAGACATTCGGTGCGGCCGGCGCCTTGCCGGTTTCCACCATGCGACTGGCCGACTACGCGGCCAGCATTGTCTCGCTGAATTCCACCCAGGCCAGTGACATTACCGCCCAGCTCGACGTCCAGGAGAGTTACCGAGCGGCCCTGTCCACCAAGTCAGCCAATTTGAGCCAGGTGAATATCGATGAAGAGATGTCCTCGCTCATGATCCTTCAAAATGCCTATCAGGCGTCCGCGCGAGTCACTCAAGCCGTGAGTGACATGATGGACACGCTGATCGGCATCATCCGCTAGGAGACCGGCCATGACCCGCGTCGCCCCATTCGCACAACAACAGCTCACCATGTTCCATACGCTGCAGGCACAGAACCGCCTGTATTCTGCGAACATCCAGATCGCCACCGGACAGAAATCCCAGAACTATTCCGGTATCGCGCAGGATTCCAACCGGCTGATTTCCGCCGAATCCGCGCGGATGCGTGCGGACCAATACATCCAAAGCATCAACACGGCCGAACGGCGTATCGGCCTGACGGACTCAAATCTCGAAGGCATCGAAAATATCGCACGCGAGTTGCGGTCCGTTCTGGAAAGCGCACAGAACGGCCCGGGCGAGAGCCATGTCAACACGCGCCAGTTTGCGATCAACGCGCGCGCGCTGCTGATCGAGCATCTGAATGCACGCGACGGCGACCGTTATCTTTTCTCCGGCGATCGCGTGGATCGACCCGCGGCGTCCCTCGAGGCCCCGGGATACACATCCACCAGCCTGATCCAGGCCGATGCGACCACCGTTGATTCGACATTCTACGCACAGTATCGCGCCGACGTTCTGGGCAGCGCCGGGTTCCCGGCCGGGTCCTTCTACGAACAGATCTATTTCGACAAGAACGGTGTCGCACCCACCGCGCCCCTGCCGGCCGATCTCGACAACCCGACTCTCGACGAGTTCGTCGGCGAGGATGCAACCCTGTGGGACTATTATGTCGGCCGGCTGAGTTCGACCGAGATGCTGACCAATCCGAAGCTCGACTATTACCAGGGCGACGATGGCATCGCGTCGGCGCGCGTCTCTGAGCGCACGACCATCAACTACGGCATGAACGCACGCGAAGAAGCGATCCAGCAGCTCATGATCGGCCTGGATACGATCGCGAACCTGCCTGTCACCGCGGCACCCGACAGCTATCTGGGAGAAGTGTTCGATCATGTCCGAGGCATGATGAACACGGTCATCGAGGCCGACCCGACAACGACTTTTGAATCCATCACCGAACTTCGCAGCCGTGTGCTGGGGCCGCTTAACCTGTTTGAATCCACCCGCGAAGGGCATGTCAGATTCATAAACTATGCGGCCGACGTGATGGATGACGTGGAGGGCATCGAAGAGGCCGAAGTCATCGCCCGCATGCAGGCAGACCAGGTGGTCCTGCAAGCGTCCTATTCCACGCTGGCCCAGCTCCAGGGTCTCTCGCTCGTCAACTTCCTGTAATTCGCCGGAACGGCCCCGCGATAGGGCTGAAACCATTCGTTAAGCCCTCAAGGTCATGATGGGAAATAGGGGCAGGATGCCCTGAGCGCGACAAAGCGCTGAACCGCAAAGGAATTGCAGAGATGGTCTCCCCCGTAGAGGGCCTGGCGCTTACCAACATGCTCCGCGGCGAGCAGAGCTTCGCGCAATCTTTCGTCCAGGCACAGCAGCTGGCCGCCGGCCCGCAATTCGAATTGGCGTTCTTCAACACGCAGAATGCGCTGCTGGATAAGCTCAACGAGGAAGTCACCGAGATTCAGAAAGGCGTCAACACCAATGGTGCCACAGCGTTGTTGAAGGTGAAGATCAGCCAGATCGAGGAAGTGGGAACCAGAATCTCGGCCTACAAGGACACGACCGACACCAAGGGCAAGAAGATCGAAGCCGCGCTGGAATACATCACCGAGCTGGAGGGCCTCGCGGCGCCCGCGACCGCTGCAGAATTTGACCAGAAATTCGCGCTGCTGCGTGACACGCTCCAGAAAACCCCCAGCCCGACCTATGAACAATTCGGCACCCATGACCGCCTGAAGACCACGAAGTTTGCCGCCCTGGCATCCATCGATGCCCACGCTCACAATAACTTCGCGACCCAGCAGGATATCGACGACACGCTTGCTGTCCTGTCATCCATTAAGGGGGATCTCAACGTCTCAAAGGCGCTTGTCGATATCAACGGCGACATCGCGTTCGATCTGCAGCGGGCAAACTCGGCAAAGCGGCTGGGCATCCGCAGCGACATTTTCGAGATCGAAGCTTCGGCCCAGGCCGCCGCCACCGCCTCAATCGAGCAGCAGCAGGAACTCTACTCCAAGATCCTGACCGTTATCTCGCTCGCTTTTGACGCGTCCCAGGAATTCACGAACTTCATCGCGCAGGAAACCAACTTCGACAAGAAGACTCCTGCAGGATCGATCCTGAACCTGTTTTCCTGACCACAGATCCCGCTCCGACGGCTGACGCCGGACCGCCCTGATCGGCGGCCGGCGTTTTTTTGTTTTCCGGGACCCGGGCCACCGTTCTGGGCGCAAATGATCCGGCAAGAGTTGCCGCAAAACCGGCATGAGGTGCCGACACCCGGAGGAGAAGAAATCTCAACCCATTGATATTGTTGTCTTATTTTCTGGCATGGCCCTTGCGATGTTCTCTGTGGAATCAGAACCGATCCTTTCATTGAGAATTTTTCAAATGACCCGTCAAACGCCAGAAAGAGGAGAAACCACTCATGGCTGACATTTCCCTTAGTGCTGCAGTTCGCAGTAATCTTCTGTCTCTCGGTAATACCGCAGACCTGATCAGCCGGACGCAAGAGCGCCTGTCGACGGGCCTGAAGATCAATGGTCCGATCGACGATGCGAAAATCTTCTTCGAGGCGAAGGCGCTCAACGACCGCGCCACCACGCTTGCGGAGAAGAAGGACGGCATCGATCAGGCCGTTAGTTCGGTTTCGGTAGCACTCGAAGCGGTCAACGCGATCGACTCCATTGTCGATCAGTTGAAGGGCATTGCCATCAGTGCTCAATCCGCGTCGACGGCTGCCGAATTTACCGAGTTGAACGCGCAGTACAATTCTCTGGTCTCACAGATCGGCAACGTCTCGGCCGATGCCAGCTATCAGGGCACCAACCTGGTGAACGGCACCGGCACGACGCTGACGGTTTACTTCAGCGAAAGCACCACGAGTGTCCTCTCCGTGTCATCGGTCGACCTTCGAAACTCTTCGAACGGTCTGGCGATTACCACCGGGGCGACGCTTAGTGCCACCTCGCTGAACACATGTGCGATCAACCAGCTCGATACGGCCATTGCCACCCTGAGTGCCAAGGCCAAGACGCTGGGCTCGAATGTCGCCCTGCTCCAGACCCGGCTCGACTTTACCGAGAGCTATGTCAACGAATTGGAGACGGGCGCCGACAAACTTCGCCTCGCCGACACCACGGAAGAGGGTGCCAATCTGGTGGCGCTACAGACGCGCCAGCAGCTCGGCATCTCTGCCCTCTCCTTCGCCGGCCAGGCGGAACAATCGGTCCTGTCCCTGTTCAACTGATCGAACGGACAGGAACACCTCGAACGAGGGGGGCTTCGGCCCCCCTTTTTCTTTGCCCGGACTCATTTCTAAGTTCGGGCAGACGCGCGCAGCGCCGACGCCGCAAACCCAGCACCAAATTCCCTATTTCAAATAAGGGACAAATTTTACCTACCTTGGGGAACTTCCTGCCGCTCCATCGGCAGGAACTGCCGGTCGGCACAATGCCCGACACCCGCAATCCTGCAGAAAATATGGGTTTTCAATCTTGGCACGGCAATTGCTGCCTTAGCGGTGGGACAAGAAGTCCCGTACCCAATTGCCATAGTTAGGAGAACCCATCATGGCTGATATTTCACTTAGCGCTGCCGTACGTAGCAACCTTCTCACCCTCGCCAACACTTCGGATCTGATCAACCGGACCCAGGATCGTCTGGCGACAGGCCTGAAGGTCAATGGACCGTCTGACAACGCGAAGATCTTCTTCGAGGCCAAAGCGCTGAACGATCGGGCTTCG